>SCPN01000422.1_pt1 | contig 576339 bp, 648 predicted proteins | sample 6106831 | NCBI WGS metagenome assembly SCPN01 (sample SAMN10720447, study PRJNA508395) | human gut metagenome | isolation source: Participant 1, 0 month | reverse complement strand
AAAACCTGCAAGACAGGCATTTTGCTGATATTCGCAAAGAGATTACGGTATATGATTTATGAGGTAATTATCACCGATCAAGCCAATGTCGATTTAAAGGGAATATATAATTATATTACTTTTGAATTGCTTTCACCAGATAATGCAGCAGGACAGCTTGACGGGTTAGAGGAACACATTTAGGACTTGAGGATTTCGGAAAAATACCGGCTTTATGGAATGAGCCATTAGCACAATGAGGGCTAAGAGTGATGCCAGTTGATAATTATCTGGTATTCTATATCCCGGATAAGGACACGGGTATCGTAACAGTTATTCGTGTTATGTATGAAGGTAGGAATGTCGAAAACCAGCTTAATAATCACACGGTAATATAAAAACAGAATAATTATAACAGCGTAAGGCGTATGAGATGTAACCATATCCATGCGCCTTTTTTGCGTGTAAAACGAAAAGGAGGATATCAACATGAGTAAAGTAAACAAAAATGCTACTGAACATGAATTCGTGACACCAGATGAGGAGCCTGCAGCAAAGAATAATGAAACCAAGGCGGAGAAATTCATCCGTCTTGGAGAATACCGTATGAACAAGGCGATTGATGCGATTGGAAGATTGGAACATCTTGCCAACAAGTCCGCTTATGAATACACGGCGGAGCAGGTAAAAGCACAGATACAGGACTTTTTACCGGAGAAATTTGCAGATGCAGAGGTTGCTGTTCATCAGGTTGTAAAGAATAATGACTGTGTTCTGGATGGTCTGACAATTCAAGGGGCTTAGTAGGTAAATGACGTTGCGGCTGGCGAAACATTCGATGAGTCTTTAGACTCCAGAGCCGGTAATAAGCCCTTATAGGGCATGAACAAGGAGCCAAAGTCCGTGCCTGCACGAAATCACTGCCCCTGCGTGCCTCTCGCTTACCGATAAGCAGAAGGGGACATCCCAGTTTCTTCTTAAACTGTTGCTGAAATAATATTGATTCGTATAACCACACTTTGTGCTGATCTCTTTTAACGAAAGACTGGTGGATTCCAGATAATGACAGGCACTTTCGATGCGAAGCGCAGTGATGGTATCACTGATGCTTTGCCCGGATACCTTTTTGAACATAGAACTCAGGTATGCAGGGCTGATGTTGGCATGTCGTGCGATATCATTCAGGCACAGGGTGTTGGTTTCAAAGTTTTCCCGGATATATCCAAGAGCCATGGTATATATCTGATTATGATAGTTCTGTAAGGACGAATCCATCTTTTCGCATACGGAGGCACATAACTGCGTCATCCATTTTACAAATTGTTCGTAGGTGCGGAAGGAATCAAACCGGGTATAGACCTGGATGATTTCCCTCTCCAAATCTCTGGTATCCAGGTTCATCTCGTATAAGAATTTCAGAATTCGTCCCAAAAGGAGTAGATTTGATGAAACCAGATTTTTGTCCTGAACCTGTCCTAACAGATTCTGAAAATAGCAGGTGCCATTCTTCGATAGCAGTCATGTCTTTGGAACAGATAAGACGTATCAGTTCTTCGTCGGTATTTTCGGAAAAGGACAAAAGACTGAATTCTTTACCAAGTGCTTCTCTCGCATCGAAAATATTTTTGTGTGGGAAGAAAAATCGGTATTTCAGCGAGTGGGAAGCACTGGCAGGACACCAGGAGCTCCAGATGCTGTCAGCAAGACTCTGATTCCGATGTTCAGAGAAAGCACATTGTTTTTGCAGGACTCGACAATATTGGAGGCTACTTTGTGTATGGATTGAAGAAAATGCTGGGGATGTTTTGTGTTCTGGCCGATGATGCAGACGATCCCGCTGAATTCTTTTAAATAAAAAACATGGTCAAAAATCTCCATTTTTTCTTTTACCAGATCCAGAATATTCAGAAGCTGGATCTGGTATTGGGTAAAGTCCAGTTCGGACTTGGCAGGATCGGGTTCTGTTTCCAGGATCAATACGTGAAAAAAGTCATAGTCTGATCTCAGATCCAGATATTTCAGATGCTGGCTCAGATGAGTGGCCGGATCCTCACCGGGATAATGGAGCAGATCATGAAAGAATTTTTCTGTCATAACAGGCCGGCTTGCTTTTACCAACTCCGTATTTTTGTGTACGGTCGATATCCGTAAAGGCATTTTTGATTTTTCCGTAAGATAATGATAATCCAAGGGTTTCGATATAGTCATATACACCAAGGCGGATCGCCCGTTTGGCATATTCGAACTTGTCATAGGCACTTACAAGAATAACTTTTATGAAAGGCTGGATCTCCAGAGCTTTCTGACTCATGGAGATCCCATCCAGATCCGGCATCTCAATATCCGAGATAATCAGATCTACATGAGTGTCTTTCAGGATGTCCAGAGCGGAAAGACTGTTATATTCTACGGCGATCACAGTGGTATCCAGAGCACTCCAGTCAATATTTTTTTCGATGCCTTCTGCGGTGAGGCAGTTGTCATCTACAATCATTACATTCTTCATCATATTTCTCCATCTGATCAAATTCAATGGTAATGGAAGTGCCTTCATACAGACAACTTTCTACAGATATCCCACCATTTCCAAAATAAGGATTTGAGATTCGTTTGTTTACATTTCCAATGCCAAAGTGTTTTTCATAATTAACAATTTTTTCATCCAATGTTTTCTGCAATTCTAAAAGCTGTTCTTTTGCCATTCCGATTCCGTTATCTGTGATCACAATAATAACCGTATCGTCTCCGTAGGAAAGATCAATGGAGATATGAACCTCCGGCGTTTTCTGAGAGAGACCATGCAAAATACTGTTTTCCAGAAATGGCTGCAGTGTGAATTTGCAGATCAGGAAGTTATCAATGCCGTCTTCCATATTAATCTCCCAGGTAAGATTATCATTATGGCATAATTTTTCCATTTCCAGATAAAGCTGTGCGATGGTCAGTTCGTCCCGGATGGAGATCAGGTCTTTCGACTTTCTGAGTGTCATGCGGTAAAACGTGTAAGATCGTCAGCATCTGATTGGCAATATCCAGCTTTCCAAGGGACTGACAGGTCTGGATGGATCCCAGAATATTATAAAGAAAATGTGGATTGATCTGGGATTGGAGAAGCTGGTATTTTAACCGTTCTTCCGTCAGTGACAGTTCCAGAATAGACTGCAGATTGTCATTCAGGGAATGCTGCATTTTTTCAAAGGTTATCCCCAGTTTATCAATCTCATCGAAGGTTTCAGGTGCACGATCCTGTGGTACCAGTGCCTTCATGTTGGTGTCGGATGCATCTAATTGTAGTGTTTCCATAGCCCTGGATAGTGTCTTGATTCGTCTGGTAAGATTCTTCGAGATCAGAACCACAACCAGAATCGTCAGCGGAAGAGAGATCAGGATTGTCAGGAGGATACTTTTGATCAGTATACGCGTGTTTTGCATGATATAAGAATCAGGTATCTCTGTCACCTGTAGCCAGCCGTTTCGTAAAGTAGTAGTGTGATAATTAGTGTGAGATCTCTTTTTTAGAGAATCTCCCTTGTGGTATAAGAAATCCATTTTTTCTTCGTCAAGAGAGTCGGAAAGCAAAGAAGGATTGTTGCTGGCAACGATTTTTCCGTTGTCTGTAAGGATATAGCTGGTGATCTGATTATCCTGGAAACTTTCCTGTAGAATGGAGGAAAATTCAGATGCGTCCAGATGAATTATATAGGCATACTTTATGCTGTCTGTACACGGATGTTTTAAAACTCTGCAACAGGAAACCGAATTCGTCATATGGTAGCTGTTATTCACAAGAAACGGAACAGACAGCAGATCCTGATAAAACCAGACAGAGGATGTTCCCGGATTTTCCAGAGTTTCTTTTGAAATCTGAAAGTCAGAAAGCTTAGACACAGGAAAAAAGTATAAGCTTTCGCTGGATGCCATATGCTCGTCCGGAAGAAATATATTGATATAGGCCAGATTAAAGGATGTCTTAAACATGGACAGATTGCTTCGAATCTCGGAAAGCATAGCCAGAGTGTCCATGGGTGCATCTGCCTGCATCAGGTTGTACATATTATATTGAAGCGTATCGGCTATATTTTCCACTTGCTGCAAGCGGTCATCAAACTGTGTACGCAGCTGTGCATCAGCAGAAATAGATGCATTCAGAATCTTATCTTCAGCAATGTTATAAGAAACAGCATAGGAAATTCCGCCTATGATGAAAATAGGAATCAATGTGCACAGCAAAAACGCACATAAAAGCCTGTTTTGAAAATGGGAAAAGTATAATCGTGGACCTCTGGAACCTTTTTTTGAATGTTTCATAAAATCTCCTTGTATTGTATCCGGGCAAAATCTATCAAAAACGCTTTCGTCAATGAAATCTTGCATGTGGTCGTTTGGATTTCGGCATGCTCATGCCAGAACACTATTATATATGATCAATTTCTATTCTTATTATAAAAGATTAAAAAAATGCTTTCAACAAGGATAAAAATAATATAAACGAATCGAAAAATATTGTATTTTGAGAAAACAGACTTTTTGATATCCTTAACTCATCAAAGAAATAGGCGTAAGGCTACAAACAAGATAGTGTCAAATGACCTATGAAAAAACGAGCCAAAGAAAAAAGGCTCAAATGAACCTTGAAAACTGTAGATATTTTATGTTGTGGTAGCTTACCGCCACCCTTGACGGTACGAAAAAGAACTGCTGTAGGTGAATCACCGACGGCGAAGAACTCAAGAACAGTTTGAATTTTCCGTCGTTTACAGCAGTGTAGCAGTTCTTTTTCGTGCCATCAAGGGCACGCCGCTTTGCGGTGGCTGGGATAATTACCTCTGGCTCTGAATCTAAGAACAGTTAGCGGCTTCGCCGTGTTGCAGGTTCAGAATCGTCTGTTGACCAAGGAAGATGAGAAGCTGCCATTTGCCCAGCATCGTGTCAGCCTGAGACAGCATTTCGACTTCATTTAAGACTTTATAGTTGTTGTGTTTGTGTGGTCTTAGGAAGTTGTAATAAGCAACCCAGAGGGCGAGATCATAGTTGGCTCCATCGATGTTATCAAAGCCGTTGGTTTTACGATAGGAAGCTTTGTATGTACGGTTTAAGCGTTCAATCATCTGCTTGTAAGGCCTGAATTTTTTAGAAACTTCATCGTCATTGGTGAGTCCGATTACCTGTGTGATTTCAAACTTAAACTTATCACCGAATTCATGGAAGAACTGTTGGGCGGCAAGGGGATATGCACTGTAGCCATCTGCAATGAACTTAAAGTTCTTAGGTAGTTCTTTAGATGCCGGAATGCCATCCGCATTGCCAGAATGCATGGACAACACCACGGTTATCAGATACCTGATAGCCGATAACAGAGCGTTTGGCAGCATCCATGATAAACCAGATATAGGTTTTGATACCACGGATTTTGATGTATGTCTCATCAGCAGTAAATACATTGCCAGTTTTGTAATCGTAGTTGTCTACGAAAGGTTTTATGCAGACAGAGGCGGTTTTGCAATAGTTGGCAACTTGCTGGTGTGAGATGCTGATGCCGTGTATGTCCTTCAACGCCTGAGCGGTTTTACGAAGCGATAACCCAAGATTCACTTTGTAGGTAAGACAAAGTGACATGACATGCTGGTCATGTTTACTGAATTTTAGGGAAGAAGCATTCTCGGGAAGAGTGTTTAAATCCATGCGAAAGAAATCTATCTGGAATTCCCGGTAGATGTAATGGAGTTTATATTTGTTCTTGCCATAGCCCTCCTTAAGGTCTTTTATCAACCTTGTTTAGATTGTGGAGGTAGTAAGGACATTTTGGATTTACGCATTTGTGGACAACAAAGTGTTTGCGGTCTTTCTTATGAGCCAGCGAGTGATTGCAGTGCGGGCATTTGAGGGAGCAGGACTTTGAAAAACGGTTTTCTTCCGGAGAGAATGCGGTGGAGCATACTTTGCACAGGATCTGTCCTTTTGAACCATTATTCTTGTAGAGATAAGGCTTTGGAGCATTGCAACGTGGACAGCTACAGTTGCCATCAATATCACATTCAGAACGGCGACTGACAGGTTTGATTTTCTTGCCATACTTCCATTCGAGGTAAGGAATGTAGTCTTTGTAATCCCATTTTTCGTAATAGATTATTTTGGGAGCTTATCAATCTTGAATTTTTGATATTTGGGAGAATGGGAATCATCGAAGACCCACTGCTTAAGGGGAATATATCTGCAGATAAAATTAAAAAGCCAGCAGATTTGTTTATGTTGGTATTGAATAAATAGAAGTAAATAAAGTATAATGTCCATGAGCATTGTCTCCTTGTTGATAATGGTGTTTGTGGTGAACTCATTATACTTCTTTTGGGAGGTCAATGCTCTTTTTATTTGCAAACCTCCAATAAATCAAGGTTTTAAAAGAATTTTAGAACAATAAAATGGGTAGTTTTTGACACTACCACAAACAAACAGGAGGTAATTAAATGAAAAAGAAATTAGTGAGCGTGTTACTGGCAGGCGTTATGACAGTAGGAATGTTGGCAGGATGCGGCAGCTCCAAAGGAGAAAGTACAGAAAAATCCAAAGATTATGATCTGACTTTGTACAGCGTCATGACAACAGATCCTGACTTTGATGAATGGCTGAAAAATGTAGAGGATGCCACAGGACTGAACATCAATGTAATCGCAGCTCCGACAGATTCCGATACTCGTCAGCAGAAAGTTACGACAGTCTTATCTACAGGAGATGCTTCTATTGATATTATCGAAATCAATGATGAGATGAGTGCGTCATTCAAAAACTCAGGCTGGCTGGAAGGCCTGAACGACACAGTTATGACAGAAGATGTCCGTAGTCAGTTTGCACAGGGTTATCTGAAGAATATGATCACAGATAAAGACGGTAACATTGTCGGTGTTCCGGGATATACCGGATACCTGGCTTTCTGGGTAAATCAGAAAATCATGGATGAAGTCGGAATTACAGAGATCGATACAAAAGAAGACTTCATGAAATATATGAAAGCAGCTTCTGGTGACGGAAGATATGGATACGGCGGATCCTGGGAAAAAACCTATGCATACAATGAGATTGCACAGTTTGTAAATATGTTCGGTGGAGATTATTTTGACTGGACAAAGGCTGAAAACAAAGAAGCCATTCAGTTCATGAAAGATATGGTGGATAATAACCAGACACCGATCGATCAGATCGCAGACAAATATGAGCAGATGAACCCGAAGATCAATGATGGAAAATATGGAAGCTTTTTCATGTGGGGACTTGGAACTGATTACAAGAAAGCCGGTATGCTGGGAGATGACAAGATCCATATGGCTATGGTTCCTGATTTCAGCGGCAAAGGAGAGCGAGCAATCTTTACAGATTCCTGGAACTATGTTCTGAATTCCGCTTCCAAGCACAAAGAAGCAGCCATCAAATTCCTTAAGTACATGACAGAAGAAGGCGGAATGGAAGCATCCTACAAAGCATTCGAGAGATATCCTGCAAGAGCAGATATAGCAGAAAAAGTTGTTCCGGATACAGATCCTGCAAAAGAAATATATTCCCGCTATGCTTCTGAGTGCAACGTTAACGGACGTCCGATGCTTCCTCAGACAATGGAATTTATCACAGATATGGGAACTATTTTCCAGTCATGTATGAAAGATGAGATCTCTGTAGATGAGTTCTGTGAGAAAGCTCAGGGCCTGGTTGAAAAATACAGCAAGTAATATAGCTGAACAATGATAGAAATAACTGATGAATAACAAAACAGTTGGCAATAGGCAATGAATGCGGATTGAAAAAATCTGCTTGGTAAAAGGGAACGCATCATAGCAATTTATGGTGCGTTTTCCTAAGATGACAGGAGGAGAAAAGAGTGACAATCAGTAAAAAATCGATGAAATGGATTCCATGGATTTTAATTCTTCCGGTTGTGATTATCCGTGGTTTTACTACTTTATATCCGATTATAGTAACTTTGAAAAATAGTTTATTTGACGTAAAGGTTTTATCAGGAGTCAACAAATTTGTCGGACTGGCAAACTACGTTAATGTGTTTAAAGATCCCAAAGTGCAGACATCCATATCCTTTACCGTGGAATTTGTGGTTGTTTCCATGGTATTCCATGTGGTTTTAGGTGTGATCCTGGCTTTGATCCTGAATATGAAATTTAAGGGCAGAAGATTCTTAAGAACCATCGTACTGATCCCGTGGGCTATGCCGGCTGTTGTTATCGGTATGGCAGCAAAATGGGGATTCAACAACGATTACGGTCTGGTGAACGATTTTATAAGACGGTTTGTACCAAATTTTCAGTATGACTGGATGATCCACACCGGTTCCGCCAGAGCAGCGGTTATCGCCATGGACCTGTGGAAAGACCTTCCGTTCTTTGCAATCCTGGTATTGTCAGGACTTCAGTTTATTTCCGGTGATATCTACGAAGCTGCAAAGGTGGATGGGGCAAACGGAGTGCAGATCTTTTTCCGTATCACATTACCGTTGATCCTGAAAAATGTTATCACTTTATGTATTCCGTTTACACTTTGGAGACTGACAGCTTTCGACTTGGTATATGCTATGACTTCCGGTGGTCCTGGTGAGGATACATCCCTGATCGCATATAGAATTACCACAGAAGCATTTACCAATCTAAATGTGGGGTATGCATCTACACTGGCAGTTATGTTGTTCATTGTAATGGCGGTCTTTAGCTTTATCAACATCAAATTCATGAATAAACTGGCAGATTAGGAGGTATTGACATGCAGGATACTAATAAATATAAAGTATATAAAGCCATTACTGCAGTAGGCAAATGGCTGTTATTTGCAATCGTTTCCTTTTTGATCTTATTTCCGGTTCTGTGGATTTTCGTATCATCGATCACACCGCCAGGTGAATTGTTCAAGATGCCAATCGACTATATTCCGGATCACCCGACACTGGAAAGCTACAAATTCCTGATAGAGAACGTAGGACTTTTGGAAAAAATCGGAAACACAGTTCTGATCGTAGGTGTCACAATTGTGGTAAGTACTGTTATTTGTGCCATGGCGGCATATGGATTTTCAAGATTCAGAACAAAGGGGATCAGCATTGCCTTCGCGTTCATTATTGCAACAATGTTGATTCCGAAGTTGTTACAGCAAGACCGTTGTATGATTTCATGAGAGCAGTAGGACTGTATGACACTTATCCGGGTCTGATCATTCTTTATATCAGTGCAGTCATTCCATTTACTGTATTGATCTTAAAGAACTTTGCATCAGAGATTCCGATTTCCCTGGAAGAAGCAGCAACCATCGACGGAGCGAATTTTGTCCAGAGATTATTCAAAGTGGTCTTACCGCTGATGAAACCTGCAATCGCTACAGTTTGTATCATTAACTTTATCACCTGTTTGAATAACTTCTTTACTCCATTGTATTACTCAAATAATATCCAGGTGCTGTCTGTTGCAATTGTACAGCTGCCACTGAGAGATAACATGTATGGTGTTCCGTGGGATCTGGTAAGTGCCATGGGTTGGATCATCCTGTTACCGATTATTATTTTCGTAGCAGTCTTTGAAAAACAGATTATGGATGGTATAATGGCAGGAGGAGTAAAAGCTTAATTGGTAATTGTTCATAGGAGTATTAACCTGTGAAACGAGTTCTTGTGAATGAAGTGAACAGTAATACAAAACCTGATATAATTTGCCAACCAGAAGGAGGATGTAACAATGTATAACGAATTTGGTGGAACTTTAAGTAATCTAGCATTAGCAAAACATAGAAAAAGCCGTGCAATCAATGCAGAAAATCCAAGAGGAGAAAAAGGAAAGGGAGGTATGGCAGCCAGTGATCTTGGACCATCCAGAAAGGGAAGCCCGTGTCTTAATGATATCGCAAGTGGTCAGACAGTGACACTGGCAGAAATCGAGGGACCTGGCGCAATCAATCATATCTGGATCACAGTGGATGCGAAAACCACAGACGCAGATTGCTTTGTACTGAGAGATCTGGTTCTTCGTATGTACTGGGATGATGAAGACGAACCGTCTGTAGAAAGTCCGCTGGGAGACTTTTTCTGCTGTGGGTTTGGTAGAGAATGCAATATAAATTCTATGCCGATCGCAGTAGTGCCAAGCAGAGGATTGAACTGTTATTTCCAGATGCCTTTCAGAAAAAAAGCAAGAATCACTCTGGAAAACCAGCATGTCAATTCAATTCCAGCATTCTTCTACCAGGTGGATTATTGCCTGTATGATGAGGGACTGCCGGAGGATATCGCTTACTTCCATGCACAGTGGAGAAGAGAAAAGATCACTCAGCTGCAGAAAGATTATGTAATCCTTGATAATGTCAAAGGAAAAGGTCACTATGTAGGTACTTATATGGCACTGACAACACTGGAGCGTTACTGGTGGGGTGAAGGTGAGGTTAAGTTCTATATCGACGGAGATGAAGAATATCCTACCATCTGCGGAACAGGAACAGAAGATTATTTCGGTGGTTCATGGAGCTTTGCTAAGCAGGTAGATGGTAAGACCGTGGAACAGAATTATTGTACCCCATATTTGGGATATCCATTTTATTCTTCTCACGATGAGTTGATTCACAATTTCTATCACAATGACGATGTTATGCCGATGAGAGGTTTTTACCGCTGGCATATCCAGGATCCGATCTGTTTGACGAGGATCTGAAAGTGACGATCCAGCAGATCGGTGTGGGCTACAGAGGATTATTTGAGAGACAGGATGATGTGGCAAGTGTGGCATACTGGTATCAGGCAGAACCACATAACAGCTTCCCGGAACTTCCTGAAAAGAAGAACGCTGGCCTAGATAGGAGCAGAACTTGAAGAAGTATGTATTAGGTGCTTTTATTGGATTTTTGTTGCTGATGTCCGGATGCAGGGATCGACAGGATGGAGTCCATACAGAGGATACGGATTTGCAGAAAGAAAAATTAACCATCATGCACGTAGATGCAGAATCTCCCGGATTCAGAAAATTTATAGAAAATGCAGAAAAAGAACTGAATCTTGAGATAGAGACGATAGCCTGCCCTGCAGATGCAGATGTGGCAGGCTAAAATCTCCACGATTCTGGAAGCCGGAGATTCTTCAATCGATATCTTCTCTGTCAATGATGAGATGATCAGTGAATTTAAATACAAAGATTATCTGAAACCATTGAACGATACGGTGATGACGAAAGAACTGTTATCCAGTTATCCGGAAAGTTATATGCAGAATGTACCGATGAAAGATGGTAAAGTTTATTCTGTCCCCTACCTTATGGATATTATGGTATTCTGGGTAAACCGGGAAGTCACAGGAGACCGGGAGATCCGGACGCAGGAAGATTTTGCTGCCTTTTTGAAAGAAAACCTGGGCAACGATGTCTACGGATATGGAGGAGCATGGGATCAGTCTTATGTGTACAATGAACTTTCGGAATTTGTAAATCTCTTCGGAGGAGACTATTACGACTGGGAGAATAAAAACACGAGAGAAGCACTCAGCTTTCTTCACGATCTGACAGCAAACGGAGAAGTTCCGATTTCACAGATCACAGACCGGTATGAACAAATTGAACAGAAATTTTTGGATGGAAAATACGGCAGTATTTTTATGTATAGCGGAGCCATAAACACTTTTGAATGTGCCGGAGCTTGCAGAATGGAAAAAATCCAGGTGGCACCATTACCGGGATTTCGAAAGAATGCTACCAACATCGCTACATGGCAGTATGTGTTAAACAAGGCATCTGAGCATGAGAAAGCGGCAATAAAATTCCTGAAATATGCCGCAAGCAGAGAAGGAAATATTGCTTATGCAGAATGCATGAAACGTCTTCCGGCCAGACTTGATGTGATTCGTGAAGAAAAATTGGATATCCCAGGATTTCAGGTCTTTCAGGATTATGTGAATCATGTTGAATTGAAGTCACGTCCGTTTTCTTCCAATCCAATGAAGGATATCTCTAAGACCGGCATATTATTTCAACAATATGTGATGGATCAAATATCTCAGGATGAATTTTGTGAGAAAATGGAAGAAATGCAAAAAAATCAGAGATAGTTAAAGAAACAGAGCAAATCGAAAAAACGATTTGCTCTGTTTGTTTGTACAGCAGCGCCACGAGGCATATTTTGGTTATTAAAGTGTATTGTACGAACAGATTACGTTGTGTCTACCGTGTCCCCATCTTACGTACAACACACAAAACAGCGCCAATCACATTCATAAACAGAAAGGACTTTCCAAGATCGTCCACCATATGGAAGAACAATTTGGCTCTTTCCAGCGGAGACGGGCTGACAGGAAGGAGGGGATAGGCATTGGCAGATACTAATGCCAGAAGAATCAGAACAACGAAACCGAACAGTCCCCATCCTATATCTACCTGGCGGATTTTGCCGAGATCCGGCATCCGTTTTCTGCTGGCGATCCACAGTGCCTGCATACAACCAAAGCCCACACAGATCAGTACCCCCAATCAGATAGATTCCCTGGGCATAATTCTTTTCCTGGACTACGCCGGCGATGGAACCCAGGGTCACCCGGTTGGTCCAGAAGTTCTGTGCCATACGAAGGGTGGACAAAGCCATCAGGGTTACGCAGATCCACTGGATCACAAGATAAAACAGGGTGTCTCCGGTTTTACGCTTCCAGTGGTAGAAGAAGTGGTTGCAGATAGGAGTCCGCCTCCCTTCTTTGTCGCTTGGTTTTGGTTTTCTGCGCTAGTTTTATGAATTGTATGCTGGTTTGTGTCAGTATTTCTGGATCCGCCGGAACCGGAGTTTGGATTTTTTTTGTTCTCTTCCCGACGTCTGGCAGCGGGAGTCTCATTTTTACCGGAAGCAGGACTACCGGTACCGTTGCCATTATCGGCGACTGGTTTTGATAAGTTGCGGTTTACATAATCATCGAAGGACTGCCAGTCATCCACCAGACGATCGGTATCTGTATTTTTTGTGACTGAAGTATTGTCATTGGAAGCGGCCGGAAGCGGTGCGCCGCAGTAGCTGCAAAAACGACCGGTGACTTCAGCACCACAGGATGGACATATCAGTGTTACGATGAATACCTATACTCATGTTAAATTTCAGGATGCACAGGAAGATTTTCAAAAAGCAATTAATTCATAATGACCTGATGAAAATGAGAGAAAAATGGCTGAATGCCAGTATTTATCTTAATCTCCAATTTCTTACCTGTCGATTCCCAATGGCAGACTTGCCTTTTGTACAGACTTGAAATTTACCAAAGTTTTTACCAAAATTGATGACAAAAATATGCAAAGATATGCCAAAATATGCTAGAATAAGTGAAAAATGAAGAAAGGTAAAAAGGCTTACAAAGCCCGAAATACCAAGAAATGCGAGGTTATGCAACAATGATAAAAGTGCTTTTCATATGTTTAGGCAACATCTGCCGCAGCACCATGGCGCAGAGTGTATTCGCCCATCTGGCGGCGGAAGCAAACATGGCAGATTATTTTGAAATTGATTCTGCGGCGACAAGCCGCGAAGAAATCGGAAACACGCCACACTATGGAACGGTAAGGAAGCTTAAGGAAGAGAATATTCCGCTCATCCCGCACAGGGCGCGCCAGATGACAGGAAATGATTATTTATACTATGATTATCTGATCGGCATGGATACTGCGAACATCCGTAACATGATAAGAATTGCAGGAGGCGAGGACAGTCAGGGAAAAATCTACAAAATGCTGTCTTTTGCAGGATATGAACATACTCACAGGTTGTCGGAGGCAGGAGACGTCGCTGATCCGTGGTATACCGGTGATTTTGAGGCAACTTATCAGGATGTGAAAAATGGCTGTGAAGGTTTGAAGGCATATATAAAAGAAAATCACAAGGTTACACTGTGATTTTGCAGTTGCAGATGAAACAACTGGTGTTAGAGAAGAGAGGAGTATCATGGAAACAAGAATTGCATTAATTGGAATTATTGTGGAGAATCCGGAATCCATCGAGGCGTTGAATCATCTTTTGCATGAATATGGAAAGTATATTATTGGTCGAATGGGAATCCCATACAGAGAGCGTGAAGTAAACATTATCAGCGTGGCAAATTGATGCGCCGCAGGATGTGATCAATGCTCTGTCAGGAAAAATCGGACGGTTGGATGGGATTGGAGCCAAAACCGTTTACTCAAATATCAAAGGAAAGAATGAGAAATAAAATCAGATGTGCCGGGCAAGTATTATCTCGCTACGCTGCAAGCCGAGCCAGCCTCGAATCCGCTATGCTCCTCGCTGTTATTGTCGTCTAATAAGAATAAAAAAAGATGACAGTCTGGTGAATAAATTCCCCATTCTGTCATCTTTCCTTTTTATCCTTACTCGGCTTGTGGCTTATCCAAAGTATCTCTCAAGTAATCCCTGAAGGGCTTTGCCGTGTCTAGCCTCGTCTCTTGCCATCTCATGAACAGTGTCATGGATTGCATCAAGGTTGTTTTTCTTAGCACATTTTGCAAGATCAAATTTACCTGCAGTAGCACCGAACTCACAGTCAACTCTCCATTTCAGGTTATCTTTGTAGTAGCTTCATGTTTGGCTCTAAGTCCTCACCTAACATCTCAGCAAATTTTGCTGCATGTTCTTTCTTCGTAAGCAGCTTTCTCCCAGTAAAGACCAATTTCCGGATATCCCTCGCGGTGAGCGATACGAGCCATGCAAAGGTACATACCAACTTCAGAGCATTCTCCTTCGAAGTTTGCTTTAACTGATCGAAGATGTATTTTTGTCTTCATCACTGATTTCTGGATTGTTTTTACTGTTTTGCGTAAACGCCATATTCATGTTCTGCAGCAAGTGTAAGATCTCCTTCTACTTTTGAACTTATCAGCGCCTACATGACAGACTGGACACTCTGCTGGTGCAGCATCTCCTTCATAAACATAACCACATACTGTACAAACCCATTTTGTCATAATTTTGTTCTCCTTTTCTTATTTAAATTTTATTTAGTTTTTGATAATAGTAACTATTACTGATTTTAATTTAAAAAATATATTTTGTCAATACTTTTTTTTATATTTTATAGAAAGCTGTACAGTTCGCAGAACAACTGGAACTGTACCGTTAACTGTTCTTTTACAGTCTGCGCATTCCCATAAAAATATGTAATATGACCTTCAATTTCACCGTCAAATCCCTGATTTGCAAGGACATTGATATGATCAAGACCATCTACGGAAAGGTCTAAAACGCTGCCACAATGTTTGCAGATAAAATGATAATGTAGAGCCGGATTCCCGTCAAAACGGTCAGGTCCGATACCGGTCGATAATTTCTGAATCTCACCGATGTCAGAAAGTAATGACAGATTACGGTATACAGTGCCGAGACTGATATTCGGAAACTCTTCTTTGATGCCGAGATAAACAGTTTCAGCAGTAGGGTGGTCATATCTGCCGGCAAGGAAGGTCTTGATTGCTTCACGTTGTCTACTATATTTTAGCATGATAATCACCCTTTCTTTTTAATAATAGTAATTGTTACTGATATTATAATAGCAGAGAACCATACTTCTGTCAAGAATAAAGAAGATAAATTTAAACATTTCTGTGATCACTCAGCCACGCTTCATAATGTAAGTTTTTTGAAAAATCACGTATATCATAACCGACCAATGAATATATATAGTAGCAACAAAATAAATGCCGGGAGCATCCGATGGCAGGAATCAAACGTTTTATTACATATATATATGCATACGAAAACGGAACAAAAGGAATCAACGCGGGATTTGCAAAAGTGGAGATCAGGGGAAATGAATGCAGGATTGAAGTGCATCTGCGTGGAACACCAATTCGGATGGGAATGGATCAGGTATACCTTTTTAAAGTAGAGGGAGGGCAGATGCTTGCGTTCCCGATGGGAGAGATGAGAATGATAGAAGGAAGCGGAGATTATGGAACAATTATAAAGGCAGATCAGATTGGAGGATCAGAATACTCGTTTGCCGAGATGGATGGAATGGTTTTTGCAGGAGAGGAAGGCACGATTGCTATGACACGCTGGACGGAAGGAAAGCCATTTGCAGTAAAAACAGAAAACATAAAGTTGTGGGAGCCTCCAAGATTTGACGCAGACGAAAAAGAGGCAGAGGAGCTTCATGCAACGGAAATGCCAATGCGCAATATTTTTCCGAAGTTTGTCTGGGTGGACACGTGGGAGCGGTTCAAAAACACGTATCCCTATTTTACATTGCCGGAGGATAAAAATGTGGAGTGTGTGCGCATTGAACTGAAAGACCTGCGTGAACTGCCGCGGAAATACTGGTATCTTGGAAATAACAGCTTTTTGCTGCACGGATTTTTCAATTACCGCTATCTGGTGCTGGGAAAGCTTGAAGAGGACAAATGGTTTATCGGTGTCCCGGGGATTTATCAGCAGCAGGAGCGCGTGATGGCAGCAATCTTTGGGTTTCCCGGAGTTTATGACGACCGATCACATCAACCAGTTTGGCTATTGGTATCACACGTTAGATGAATAATACAGGACAATAATTGAGAGGGAACTGTCCGTTTATGAATGGATTTCATCGGGATTTAAGATAGCGTAGCGGATGTGATCTTCCCATTTTCCCTGAATGAGAATACTGTCGCGCTCAATTCCTTCCTCGAAAAAACCTGTGGCATGCAGCAGGTTTTTGGAAGGCGTATTTTCAGGCATGCAGCGGGCAAAGATTTTGTGGAGTCCGAGACCATAAAAGCCGACAGACAGTGCCATAGACAGAGCTTCTCGGGCATATCCATGATGCTGATAAGACGCATCGAATTTATAGCCGACCTCACTCGTGAAATAAGGCATTTTTATAATATTGTGCAGACAGACCGTGCCGATGATGGTAGATGGATCTTCTTTAAAAAAACATAAAAGCGCACACTGGAAAGCTTGAGCGCAAGTTTTAACTCGCATCTGGCGAGCGTCTGCTGGAAATCGAGTGTGTAATAATTTTCAGGAGCGGTCGGTTCATATTTTTCAAAGCAGGAACGGTTACGATATAAAAAATCATGGATTTCCCGCAGATAATCCGTGGAGGGAAGCCGTAAAATTAATCGCTCTGTTTCGTAGGAAAAAGAAAGCCCGGTGGGCAGTTGTGTGTGATTCTGCATAAAAACCTCGAATGGAAAAATTCTTATATAACATTATATACGACACCACAAAAAAAGCAAAAATATTTCTATGGTAGTGATGCGATAAATAGTGTATCATTGTATACAGAGTACCAGAACAGGAAAACAGAAAAATGAAAATGACGCAGGACGAAAAATATATGAAGGCAGCCATCCGCGAGGCGAAAAAAGCATATGCCCTGGATGAGGTGCCGATCGGGTGCGTGATCGTGCAGTATGGCACGATTATTGCGAGAGGATATAACAGAAGAAACACGGAAGGAAATACGTTGGCACACGCGGAACTGACCGCAATCAAAAAAGCGAGCAAAAAGACCGGTGACTGGCGTTTAGAGGATTGTACGATGTATGTGACATTGGAGCCATGCCAGATGTGCGCCGGAGCGATCGTGCAGAGCCGCATGAAAAAAGTGGTCATTGCCACGATGAATCCGAAGGCAGGATGCGCAGGTTCGGTGCTGAATCTTTTACAGATGGCTGCATTTAACCATCAGGTGGAGATTGAAAAAGGCGTTTTGGAGGAAGAGTGCTCGATGATGTTGTCTGATTTTTTCCGGGAGTTAAGAGAAAAGAAAAAGAGGAAAAAACAGGAAACGGTGACAGATTCCCTGTGAACTCTTGACAATGAAGGTTATTATAAGCTATACTTAAATCTCCGAGCAGCCGGGGTGGCAGCGGTACCCTGAACCAGCAATCCGCTATAGCTGGGGTGATATCAAACTGAGGGTTATCTCTTTGCGGAGCAGCCCTTCATAAGTGGCGTTGACGTTTGGGTCTTACGCAACAGGAATTTACGAACCGGGTCAGGTCAGGAATGGAGCAGCCCTAAGTAAAAGCTCTTGTGTGCCGTGAGGGTGCCTGGACCGAGTTAACTGTGGAGGTAACGTCCGTGGACTGGACTCGAAGGGCGATGCTCGGATTTTAAATTTAAGAACAGAAACCGTAAAGAGCCGCAGCAGTGATACTACGACTCTTTTGTTATAAGAAAAATGCATAAGGCAGAATGTTTTTCTGTTGGCAAAAACGTTCTGAAACTACAAAAAAGGAGAAAAGCGAATGTGGGATAAAGTGAGAAAAAGAATTGTTGATGCATGCGATGTGATGGATATGGTCATGGCGGCAGTTGTGGTCATTGGAATTGTGATAGCGGTGATCGGAATTTTTTCGCAGATTGGAGAACTGTGGCGTCACAGAGAGGAGACGGTTGCGTTTTTAGAATTTCTGGATGCGGTGCTCGGCGTTGTCATTGGTGTGGAATTCCTAAAAATGTTATGTAAACCAAATACTGCCAATATTATTGAAGCCCTGATTTTCGTGATCGCGCGTCATATGATCGTGCAGACAACGACAGCCGGAGAAGATCTGGTTTCCGTGATCAGTATCTGTATGCTTTTCCTTTTCCGCCGTTTTATGCTTGCGACAAAACCGGACAAGGAACATCATGTGCCGAATATTTTTAAGGCGATCAAGATCGCACAGTCGCCGGAATTTCAGTAAGCATTAAAAGAAACAGAAGAACATGAGACAATTTCTCAGGATGAAAAATAAAACTGCATTTATTTGAATACAAACATTGAATTTCCAAAAAACTGCTATATAATGTAAGCATGTCACGGCAAAAGTGCCGAAAATCGTGTTTATCCGGTACATAGATACGGTCTTAGAGAAAAAGAAAAGTGAGGAAAATAAAATGTTTGGATTTGGTCAGTTAATTGACATCTTGAAAAAGAACCCGAAAAAAATTGTTTTTACAGAAGGAAATGATCCTCGTATCTTAGAGGCAGCTTCCAGACTTCTTGCAAGCAACTTCTTACATCCAATTTTAGTTGGTAACCCGGATGAGATTGCAAAAGTAGCAGAAGAGAGCGGTTTCAATATCCGTGGAGCAGAGATCATCGATCCAATGAAGTACGACAGATTTGACGAGATGGTTGAGATGTTCTGTGAACTTCGTAAGAGCAAAGGTGTTACACCGGAGCAGGCAAGAGGAATTCTTTCTCAGGCAAACTACTTTGGTACCATGTTAGTAAAAATGGGAGTTGCTGATTCCCTTCTTGGTGGAGCAACATACTCTACAGCAGATACAGTACGTCCGGCATTACAGTTGATCAAAACAAAACCGGGTAATACGATCGTATCTTCCTGCTTCATCATGGTACGTCCGGCAGCTACAGGCGAGAACGAAGTACTTGCAATGGCTGACTGTGCAATCAACATTCATCCAACAGAGGATGAGTTAGTAGAGATCGCCGGTGAGACAGCAGAGTGTGCTAAGATTTTCGGTATCGATCCAAAGGTTGCATTCTTAAGCTACTCAACACTTGGTTCCGGTAAGGGCGAGGATGTTGACAAGATGCGCAACGCAGCAGCAAAAGCAAAGAAAAATATCCAGAGCTTCCGATCGAAGGAGAAATCCAGTTCGATGCAGCAGTTTCTCCACGTGTTGCACGTACAAAATGCAAAGATTCTCAGGTTGCAGGACATGCAAACACATTTGTATTCCCTGACATCAATGCTGGTAACATTGGTTACAAGATTGCACAGCGTCTTGGTAACTTCGAAGCTTACGGACCAATCTTACTTGGTTTAAATGCACCAATCAACGATCTGTCCCGTGGATGTAACGCTTCTGAAGTATATTCTATGGCAATCATCACAGCAGCACTTGCTTAATTGCAATTGATCGGAACATAATAATAAGAAAGAACCGTATGCGAAGAGCGTTTGAAAGAATGTTTTCGTGTGTCGGTTCTTTTTTTGTTATGGCGACGACCGCTAATCGGAGCGAGATTCGCAGAGCATATCTTGTCTCTGTGATTGGAAACACTTGAATCGTGAAATGGTATTTTGAATTTATATATGATTCTCGCAGACTGGATCATATAATTAGAATATGTGGATGAAACTGGGGAAGTATCAGATAATATGTGGATAACTATGTGGATAATGTGAATAAGTCGGTGAATATAGATAAATAATATTAATTGTTATACAATTAAAAAGAAATACGAAAAGAATTATAAAATGAAAATATATCTTTTTCTTTGATTGTATAGTAGAATATGTGTGCAATTCACATAATAGGAAAAAAAGATTTGCAGAAAATAACAAATGAATCAAACAGAGGAAAAAACAATGTTTAAAAATGCAGGACGTGTAAAACGCACAATAGAAGAATATTTTGTACTTACCGTGGCAACGCTTATTCTGGTTGTCGGCGTGTATGTATTCAAGTTCCCGAATAACTTTTCTTTCGGTGGAGTGACTGGTATTGCGGTCGTTTTGAGCGCCATTATGCCGACAACCCCTGGAAATATCACATTTATTATCAATATGGCACTGCTTGTGCTGGGATTTATTTTTCTTGGAAAAAGTTTTGGAATCAAGACTGTCTATGTCAGTGTGCTGATGTCAGTTGGGTTAAGTGCAGCGGAGAAATGGTTCCCAATGTCTGCGCCACTCACCTCACAGCCGGTGCTGGAACTGATCTATGCGATCGTGCTTCCGGCGGCGAGTTCAGCCATCTTATTTAATGTCGGAGCTTCCGGTGGTGGTACGGATATCATCGCCATGATCTTAAAGAAATACACGAAACTGAATATCGGAGGTGCGCTGTTTCTGGTAGACCTGTTTATTGTACTTGCATCCTGCCTTGTCTTCGATGCGCAGACAGGTCTGTTTTCCCTCTGCGGACTTCTGGCAAAATCACTGGTGGTCGACAATGTGATCGAGAGTATTAACATGTGCAAATACTTCACCATTATCTGCAATGATCCGGAACCAATCTGTGAGTTTATCACCCAGAAGTTAAACCGCAGTGCAACGGTATATCATGCCGAGGGTGCTTATCAGCATAACGACAAAGCAGTTATTCTCTCTGTTATGAAGCGAAGCCAGGCTGTGGAACTCCGTAACTTCATCCACGAAAATCAGCCGTCCGCTTTCATTGCGATCACCAACAGCAGTGAGATTATCGGAAAAGGTTTCCGCGGGTTGAATTAGAAAACCAGAATTGCGAAAAAGTCCGAAAGTTTGCGGACATAGGGAAATTATGCTAAAATAGACGGCATATAAGATGAATGAATTTGACGGAAATTTGTTCAAAAATAACAGGTTTTATCGAACACTAAAAGGAGAGATAAAACAGGAGAAAACAGGAGAAGGATTTCATGAAAATTTGGGAAGATGAGAAACAGGTGTACATCAGAGCGAGCATGGAGCGCAATACGCCGGAACAGAATGCAGCGCTCAAAGAGCGTTTAGAACAGATCGACTGGTCGATTTTAGAACATATCCAGAGAAAGAGACTGTGAATGAGCGCGGTGTGTTCGCACCGTTAGAAGCAGTGGAAGTGCCGGAGATCGAGGCGCGCAGAGACGAGTTTAAAGCAGCAGGACTGGATGCAATCCGGGCAGGAAAAGTAGGAGCAGTGCTTTTAGCTGGCGGACAGGGAACAAGACTGGGACTGGACAGACCGAAGGGAACATTAAATATCGGTGTGAACCGGGAACTTTATTTATTCGAGCAGCTTTTCCGTAATCTGATGGATGTGACGGATGAAGCCGGTGCTTACGTTCCAATGTACATTATGACAAGCAATATTAATCATAAAGATACCGTTACTTTTTTTGAGGAGCATCATTATTTTGGCTATCCAAAAGACTATGTAAAATTTTTCATTCAGGAGATGGTTCCGGCATGTGACCACGAGGGACGTGTCTATATGGAATCTGATACCGAGGTGGCAATGTCTCCAAACGGAAACGGTGGATGGTTTGGTTCCATGGTGAGCGCAGGATTATTAGATGACATCCACGCAAGAGGACTTGAATGGATCAATGTGTTTGCAGTGGACAACTGCTTACAGAGAATTGCGGATCCGCTATTTATCGGCGCAACAATCGTTTCTGGCTGTGAGAGTGGAGCGAAGGTAGTGCGCAAGGCGGCACCGGATGAAAAAGTTGGCGTGCTTTGTACTGAGGATGGAAAACCATCCATCGCAGAGTATTATGAGATGACGCAGGAGATGGCAACTGCAAGAAAAGAGAATGGAGATCTGCTTTACGGCTTTGGCGTGATCTTAAACTATCTTTTCTCTGAAAAAAAATTAGAGCAGATCGCAGACGCACGTATGCCGATCCATGTGGTGGAGAAGAAAATTCCTCATATTGATCTGGAAGGAAATATGGTGAAACCGGAGCAGCCAAACGGATACAAGTTTGAAACTTTAGTGCTGGATATGGTACATATGATGGATGACTGCATTCCATATGAAGTTGTGCGTGAAAGAGAATTTGCACCGATCAAAAACCTTCACGGCGTGGATTCCTTAGACACTGCGAGAGAGTTGCTGAAAGGCTGCGGTATTACATTATAATACCTTTGAAAAAAAGCGGCTGCTTTACAGAAAAAAGCAAAAAAGAACATGAAAAACCGCGTAAAATGGGCGTTTGCCGGGAATCCTGGCAGACGCCCATTTTGTGCAAAAGACCAAAGAAAATCTAAGAAATTTCGTAAAAACAACAGAAAAAGGAGAAAAATAACCAAAATATAACGAAAATACACTTTTCATATTGAACATATTGCACAATGAACACAGAAGGATTTTCAAGAAAAAAAGAAGGATTTTATATGTTTTTTTATAGGGACGGTTGCTATAATGCATCATGTAACAAGAAGTTACCAAATACATTAAGGGAGGTTTTCTTATATGAAAAAGAAAGTAGTTAGTGTAATTCTTGCAATGACAATGGTAGCATCCATGGCAATGGGATGCGGAAACAGCTCTGATACAACAACATCAGACAATTCAACAACAACCACAACAACAAATGATGCAGCAGCATCCACAGAGGCATCCGATGCAGCAGACGCAACAGCAGATGCAGCAAACGGAGACTTAGCTGATAAAAAAGTCGGCGTATGTATTTATCAGTTTTCTGATAACTTCATGACATTATTCCGTGGAGAACTTGAGAATTACTTAATCGAGCAGGGATTCTCAAAAGACAATATCACAATCGTAGATGGTGCTAACGACCAGGCTACACAGACAAACCAGATCCAGAACTTCATCACACAGGGTGTTGATGTTTTGATCATCAATCCGGTTAACTCTTCATCCGCAGAGACAATCACAGATATGGTTGTTGAAGCTGGTATTCCTCTTGTATACATCAACCGTGAGCCAGCAGCAGAAGAGGAACAGAGATGGACTGATAACAACTGGGATGTAACATATGTTGGATGTGACGCTCGTCAGTCCGGTACATACCAGGGCGAAATGATCGCTGATCTTGGCCTTGACACAGTTGATATGAACGGAAACGGCAAGATCGACTACATCATGATCGAAGGTGACCCGGAGAACGTTGATGCCCAGTATCGTACAGAGTACTCTATCAAAGCTCTTGAAGATGAAGGATTAGAAGTAAACTGCTTAGACGATCAGGTTGGTATGTGGGATCAGGCTACCGCCCAGCAGTTAGTAGCTAACTCATTAAGCCAGTATGGTGATGACATCGAAGTTGTATTCTGTAACAACGACGCAATGGCACTTGGTGCTTTACAGGAAATCGAATCTGCGGGACGTACTGTAGGCAAAGATATCTACTTAGTAGGTGTTGATGCTTTATCAGAAGCTCTTGAAAGTGTTCTTGCTGGAACAATGACAGGTACTGTATTTAACGATCACTTCTCACAGTCCCACAGTGCAGCAGATGCAGCTATCAACTACTTAAATGGTACTGGAAATGAGCACTAAATTGGTTGTGACTACGTGAAAGTTACAAAGACAATGCCAGGAAATCCTTGACATGGTTAAATAATCAATCATTGCTACATTGAAAAAGTAAAATGAAAAAAGCGGTGCGGGTGTTTGAATGGCACCCGCACTTGTCTTGAAAAAAGACTGACACAAGACGATCTTAATTGATTTGATAACGAAAAGAATTATGAAAATGTCATGTATTTGAAACAGCGGAAGTAATAATGGGTAAGGAATTCTGAATATTGACATTACACAGATTTTTGATCTGTATCAACATAAAATAAAACAGGTAATAAACCTGAATTTATAAAGGAGGAGCAAAATGGCTGAATATAAACTGGAGCTTAAGGGTGTTTGCAAATCTTTCCCTGGTGTAAAAGCGTTGGATAATGTACAGCTTTCGTTAAGACCAGGAACAGTTCATGCACTGATGGGCGAAAACGGTGCAGGAAAATCCACTCTGATGAAATGCCTTTTCGGTATTTACAGAATGGATGCGGGGGAAGTCATTCTGGATGGTAAGAAGATCGAGATCAACAATCCGGATGAAGCAATGAAGTATGGTATTGCAATGGTACATCAGGAGTTACAGCCGGTACCTGCAAGAAGCGTGGCAGAGAACCTTTATTTAGGACGTTTCCCGACCAAGGGATTCGGACCATTTAAGATGATCGACCACAAAACCATGTACGCAGAGACAGAGAGATGGTTAAAAGAGGTAAAAATGGATTTTGATCCAAAAGCGCAGCTTGGTTCTCTCTCCATTGGACAGATGCAGTCCGTAGAAATTGCAAAGGCAGTTTCACAGCAGGCAAAAGTCGTGATCTTCGATGAGCCGACATCTTCTCTTTCTGATAATGAAGTAGAAGCATTGTTCCGTATCATGAACGATCTGAGAGATAAGGGCGTTGCAATGGTTTACATTTCCCACAAGATGGATGAGATCAAGCGTATCGCAGATGATATCACGATCATGCGAGATGGTACCTATGTAGGAACCTGGCCGGCAGCAGAACTTACCACAGACCAGATCATTGCAAAAATGGTAGGACGTGAACTTACAAATGTATATCCACCGAAGGAGAACAAACCGGGTGAAGTGATCATGGAAGTAAAAGACTTATGTTCTATCCATGAAAAATCATTCCAGCATGTAAGTTTCCAATTAAGAAAAGGAGAGATCCTTGGATTTGGTGGACTGGTAGGTGCACAGAGAACCGAGTTGATGGAAGGTATTTTCGGTATCCGTGGTGTTGCATCCGGCGAGATTTATATGCACGGCAAGAAAACCAGGATCAAACATCCTATCGATGCAATGAATGCAGGTATCGGACTTATTACAGAGGACCGTCGTGGAAATGGTATTTTCGGATGCCTTTCCATCAAAGACAATGTAGGTGTCTCTGTATACAATAAATTCCTTAAAGCAGGATTTGTGTTAGACCACAAGAAAATCAATCAGGTTGTGGATGACAGCATTAAGAAGTTAAGCATTAAGACACCAAGTATGAAGGAACACATCGCAAACCTGTCCGGTGGTAACCAGCAGAAGGTTATCGTTGCAAGATGGCTGGCAAATGATCCGGACGTACTGATCATGGATGAGCCGACACGTGGTATCGACGTCGGTGCAAAACATGAGATTTATGAGATCATGAGTGATCTGGCAAAACAGGGAAAAGCAATCATTATGATCTCATCAGAAATGTCAGAACTTCTTGGTATGGCAGACAGAATCTGCGTTATGTGTAACGGTAAACTTACCGGCGAGATCGATCAGCCGGAAGAGATGACTCAGGCAAGAGTCATGAGCTTTGCAACCAAATTCTGATAGAGGAGGACAATAGAATGGAAAAGACAAAACAGCAGAAAGCAAAAGATTTTATTATCAACAATGGTGTTATCATTGTAATGTTTATCCTGGTTATCTACACCGGATTGACATCTGATAACTTTCTTACATCAAACAACTTAATGAACATTTTGATGAACATGAGTTCACGACTTGTCATCGCCCTTGGTATTGCAGGATGTGTAATCACCGCAGGATGTGACCTTTCCGCAGGACGTATGATCGGTTTCGCAGCTTGTGTTGCCGGTACATTATTACAGCGTATGGATTATTCCGGAAAATTCTTCCCGAATATGGAGCCAATGAATGTATTCCCGCACTGATCGTTGTTATGGCAATCTGTGCAGCATTCGGTAGTATCACAGGTTTCTTCATCGCTTACTTAAGCGTACCACCATTCATCGCTACACTGGCAATGATGGAAATTGTTTATGGTATTTCTTTGATCTACACAGGAGCTACACCACTTGGTGGTTATGTAAAATCCTACACAGATATTGCAAACGGTAAATTCCTTGGAATCAGCTGGCTGATCTGGATCGCAATTTTAGTAGCAGTTATCACATGGTTCATCTTCAACATGACACGTCATGGAAAATATATGTATGCGATCGGTGGTAATCCACAGGCAGCAGAAGTTGCAGGTGTTCCTGTAAAAGCAACCATGATCTTAATCTACATGAAAGCAGCAGCTATGTATGGTCTTGCAGGTTTCATGCTTGGCGCAAAAGCCGGTGGTGCATCCGTTAACTTAGGATATGGTTACGAAATGGAAGCAATCGCAGCTTGTACGATCGGTGGTGTATCCGTTACAGGTGGTCGTGGTAAAGTTTCATCCGCTATTGTCGGTGTTGCCGTATTCGAGTTATTAAAAGCAGCATTACAGTACTTAGGAGTAGATGCAAACGCACAGTACATTGCCATTGGTATCGTAATCTTCGTAGCTATTTCTCTTGATATCAGAAAATACGTTGCTAAGAAATAATAAAATACAAATCATTTTGAAACATCATAAGTTTTATATTATAATAATAGCGGCTGGAGCTTTTCAGCCGCTATTATTACTTAAGGGAGAAAAAGAATGACAACACAGACAATTTTAGAACAGGCAGGAATTCCATTACTTTTATTTGTGATCTGTATGTATTATGGATTGAAACTGATGATTTTGCAGGATGTTTCAACCATTCGGGGAAAGAATAAAGAACCGGTAAAAGATGAAAAGGCGTATGCAAAAAAAGGTGGAGCGCTCATTCTCTTTTTTGGTTTTGCAACACTTGCAATGACGTTTCTTCTTTTTGTGGATCTTTATGTCGCACTGGCACAGATTATAATCTGTACGATTATTTTTGGTGTATTATGGAAGAAAATGGATGACAAATACGGTGCATAAAGAAAGATGCAAAGAAATAAATAAAGGACAGAAATTATGAACCAATATACCGTTTTACTTGTAGATGATGAGGAAGAAGTATTTCAAGTCATCATGAAAAAACTCGATTGGGAGAGCATGGGATTTTCCATTGCAGGCTATGCCAGAAATGGTGTGGAGGCTTTGGAAATGGCGGAGGAACTGCAGCCGGATGTGGTCATGACAGATATCAAGATGCCATATATGGACGGACTTACACTCTGCAAAAAGCTTAAAGAACTCTACCAGAAAGTGAAAGTGATCATTTTCTCCGGCTTTGATGAATTTGAGTATGCGAAAGAGGCAATTAAAATTGAGGCCGAGGAGTATATTTTAAAACCGATCAATTCCAATGAACTGCGGGAAGTGTTTGAGCGGATCAAGGTCAACCTCGATAAAGAGCTGGACGAAAAAAGAAATATCGACAAACTGCGGGAATATTATATGGAAAGTCTTCCTGTTTTACAGGAGAATTTTTATACTTCGCTGATTGAAGGAAGAATCCCGGAGTCACAGATTGAAAAGTATGTGCAAAACTATCAGATCAACCTGACAGGACCATACTATGTGGTCACTGTTTTACATATCAGTACAACGAATCCGGAAAATGTGCCAATTGATCCATTTTTACTCACTGTCTCTGTGAAAAAACTTGCGGAGGAACAGTTGACCGAAAAATGGAATTGCAGGACAGTGACCTATCTTGGAGATATCCTTGTGATCGCACAGCTTTCCGATGTGGACAGCGTCACACATTTTACCGATGATATGGATCGGTTCTGCAAAATGGCAAAGCGTGTCTGTAAGGCGACTGTCACCGCGGGAATCGGACATGTGTGCAATCAGCTTTCACAGCTTTCACCTCTTTATCAGGGGGCAAAGAATGCAACCTCTTATCGTGTTTTATATGGAAATACAAGAGCCATCAATATCGCAGAGATGGATCCACAGGAGAGCGTGGATGAACACTGGGAGGAAGCTTACATCGAGAAAATTTTAAAGAAAGTCAAGATGGGCGAGCAGGAGCCGTTGGAGGAAGCAATTGCAGAGTTTACGGGGCAGATGGCAAAGACGAGAATGTCTCTGCAGAACTACCGGATTCTTGTCATGGAACTGATTGCAGAAATTTTCCGGTTTGGAAGCAATAACCAGATTAACATGGACGAAGTGTTTGGCAACAACAGCGATTTATATAATCAGGCGTTACAGTTGGAATCCACAGATGCGCTTGGCGCATGGCTGAAGGAAAACTGTATGAAGATGCAGCGCCAGGTGACAAACGAACGTCAGGACACCACAAAATCTTTTGTGACAAGAGCAGTAGAGTATGTGAAGGAGCATTATGCAGATCAGGAGTTGAGTATTGAGACGATATGCAGTTATCTGAATGTGAGTGCAGCATATTTTTCCACTGTTTTTAAGAAGGAAACCGGAAAAACATTTATCAATTATCTCACGGACTATCGCATGGAGCAGGCAGTGGATCTGCTTTTGACGAAAGACGAGAAAACTTATATTATCGCAGAAAAAGTTGGATATTCTGATCCGAACTATTTCAGCTATGTGTTTAAAAAACAATTTGGAATGTCACCATCAAAATATAAGGCAGGTAAGTTGGGCGAAAAGTGAAAACAATAGAAAAATTTTACCGGAAAATAGCGGAATACCTTGCAAAACGTGTCAAACCCCAGACGATACAGTTTACGATATCGGTTTCATTTACGATTATCTCTGTATGCAGTATGGGGATTCTTGGCGTGACGCTTTATAATCGTTTTGTCAATCGAATGGAGGACATGACAATCGAAAGCTCGGAGCAGCTTTTGAATCAGACTGCCATCAATCTGGAAACGTATCTTAGAAACATGCGGCGCATTTCGGATGCGATGTACTATAGTGTCATTAAGGATAAGGATCTTGCAGTGGATTCAGTGGATGAGGAGATGAACCTTTTATATGAGGCGAATAAAGATAACCTGATCAGTATCGCATGTTATACGAACGATGGTAAACTGGTTGCAGCAGCACCGGTCACCAATGAGAAGGATAATTCGGACATTGTCGATCAGGAGTGGTTTGTCAATGCGGTGGATCAGATGGAAAACCTGCATTTTTCCACTCCACATGTACAGAATCTGTTTGATAATGCAACTTACCGCTATTACTGGGTTGTTTCCTTAAGCCGTGCAGTGGAACTGACAAGCAACGGAAATTCTACGCTGGGTGTTTTGCTGGTTGATATGAACTACAGCAGCATTGAGCAGCTTTTTAATAAGGCAAATACAGATAATTCATCGGAATATGTCTATCTGATGGACAGCGATGGTGAGATTATCTATCATCCGAAGCAGAAACTGATTTACACGAATCTTTATGAGGAAAATAATCTTGAGGCGGTTCATTATGATGACGGTTCCCATCAGGAGATTTTTCAGGGGGAAAAGAGACTTATCACCGTCAAGACGGTCAGCTATACCGGCTGGAAAATTGTGAGCGTTGTGCCAATGAGCGCCTTTAATATGGGACTTTACGGTACGCGAATGTTTGTGATTATGTTGATGGCGTTGTCGATGCTGATGATTATTATCATCAATCAGCTTGTGTCTGCAAGAATCGCAAAACCATTACAGCGTCTGAATGAATCTGTCAAAGAATGGGAAGCGGGAAATCTGAATCCTACTATATATGTAGGCGGATCGTTGGAAGTAGAACATCTGGGAAAGACGTTGCGCTCTACGGTAGAACAGATTAACCAGTTGATGCATGATATTTTGTATGAACAGGAAGAAAAAAGAAAAAGTGAACTGGATGCATTGCAGTCACAGATCAATCCACACTTTTTGTATAATACACTGGATTCTATTGTATGGATGATCGAGGGCGAACGCTACGAGGATGCGGTCTTTATGATCACGCAGCTTGCGAGTCTGTTCCGTATCAGTCTAAGCCGCGGAAAAACGATCATCAGTGTTGAAGATGAGATCAAACACGCAAAGAATTACATGAATATCCAGAAAATTCGTTATAAAAACAGTTTTGCAATTGATTTTTCCATAGAGGAGGAAATTTTGCACTGCTGTACGGTAAAACTCGTGGTGCAGCCGCTGCTGGAAAATGCGATTTATTATGGCGTGGAAGGAATGGACGGTGAAGGCGAGATCCATGTAAAAGGTTACCGGAAAGAGGACGATATTTATATAGAAGTCAGCGATAACGGACTTGGTATGCCGCAGGATATGGTGGAACAGCTTTTGACCGACAATAACCGTGTGAGAAAGCATGGTTCCGGTGTGGTGTGATCAATGTACATAATCGTATCCGTCTGCGGTTTGGCAAGCCATATGGCCTTGAAATCGAGAGTATGCCGGATGAGGGAACCACCATTCGTATCCATCTGCCGTATATTCCATATGAACCGGAAAAACTGGAACTGCTGGAAAACGGAAAGATGCAGGAACTGAAAGGGGGAAAGAGCAATGAAGAAAAATAGGATTTATTTTGGATTGCTCATTCTTGCCCTGGTAGTGACGATTGTCTGGACATCCGCTGGCATGCTTGGAGTGAATAAAGAAGAGAAAAAATACAGTGTGTCTGTGATCGTCAACGACAGCAACAATGACCGCTGGATCGCAATGCGCGAGGGACTGGAGCAGGCAGCGAAAGATGACGATATTCAGTTAAATTATGTTTCCACCGGTGTCTTTGCAAGTGAAGATGAAGAAAAGGCGCTGATCGAGCGTGAAGTGGAGAATGGAGCAGATGGAATTATCGTACAGCTTGTCTCAAGTGAGGACACCTATGCAGTTTTTGAGAAAATAGATTCTTCTGTAGCGGTGATGTTATTGGAAACAGATGCGGTGTCGGAGGGAGTTTATTCCGTGACAGCCCCAGATAATCTCTGGATTGGTGAAGCACTGGCACAGACAGTTTTGCAGGATTATGGGGATTCTTTATCTGAGAAAAAAATTGGAATTCTCAGCGGAAACCAGAATCAGCTTTCCATGCAGCAGAGGCTTGGCAGCGTGAAAAAGCTGCTGGAGGATGAGAACATAGAGCCGGTCTGGATTTTATCCGGTCAGGGGGAGAATCTGTCATCGGAACTTGTGACAAAACAGGCAGATGAACCGGTGGATATTCTGATCACATTGGGAAATGCGGAGACAGAAACAGCAGTGGATTATCTGCAGGCGGATACCAGTTATAAACGACAGTTTATGATTTATGGGGAAGGGTGTTCGGATAAAACGGTATATTATCTGGACAAAGGCATAATTAAGTCGCTTGTAGTACCAAATGAATTTAACATGGGATACCAGAGCGTACATACGATTGCGGAACAAATCAAATACAAGTTTTCCAGTGCAGAAAGCACGACGGTGGACAGTCTTGTGATCAACAGGCAGAATCTGTATGATGAGGAGAACCAGAAGACATTATTCCCGATCGTGCAGTGAATCAGAGGGATCATGGTGTGGATAAAACAGGAAGAAAGAGAGAAGGTATGGCATGGGAAGTGCAAAACAGAGGATTTCAGGTGCATTGATCCTGACATTGGGTGCATCAATGCTTGTGGGATGTGAACTGCCGGAGAGAAATACACAGGTGAAAAGTATCAAGATCGGCGTGACACTCTATGATCAGTATGATGCTTTTCTTTCTGAGCTGATGGAAGATTTTAACACCTATGCAGCAGCGAAGGAAGAGGAGACAGGAATCGCCATTAATGCGGAAGTCTATAATGCGTCACAGAGTCAGGCGACACAGAACAATCAGGTGGAAGCTATGGCACAGGATGGATGCGACATTATCTGTGTGAACTTAGTGGATCGTACGGATCCTACAACGGTCATTGATCTCGCGGAGAAAAATGATATCCCTGTCATTTTCTTCAACCGTGAGCTGGTGGAAGAGGATTTAGAGCGCTGGGATAAATTGTATTATGTGGGGGCGAAGGCATTTGAATCTGGAATGATGGAAGGACAGATTGCCGCAGCGGCTTTTTTACAGGATCCATCGGTCGACAGAAATCAGGACGGAGTCTATCAGTATGTTGTGCTTGAGGGGGAGCCGGGGCATCAGGATGCAATAGTCCGCACGGAATACTCGGTGAATACGATTGTTTCCAGCGGGATTGAGGTGGAAAAACTGGGTTATGCCATTGCTAACTGGAACCGTGCACAGGCACAGAATAAAATGACACAGCTTTTGAGCCAGAATGGCAATAAAATAGAGTTAGTGATCGCAAACAATGACGATATGGCAGTGGGGGCGATCGATGCATTGAAGGCCTCAGACCTAAGCCGGGAGGAATGGCCGGTAGTAGTCGGAATCGACGGCACGGACGTTGGACTTGAGGCAGTGAAGAATGGCGAGATGGTCGGTACCGTCTATAATGACAAAGAAGGACAGGCAAAGGGAATGTTGGAACTTTCTTTTGCACTTGCCACGGGCGGAAATCTGGAGGATCTGAATCTGGAGGATGGAAAATACATAAGAATGCCTTATGCAAAAGTCGGACCGGATGATGTGGATGAATATTTGGACAGATAACGTTTCTGGCAGACAGGAAATGAATGGGAGCAAAGATTTGAAGACAATCATTTATTTTAAAGGTGTCTATGACACGCTTGATTTATTTACAGATCATCTGATAGGGGCATTTGAATCCATGGGATATGGGACATTTGTATCACACTGCAAATGAGGAAGTGAGCAAAAAGATGCTGCTCCGCCTGCTGGGTGAATCACAGGAATTTGCAGCAGTGACATTTAATAACCTCGGGTATAATCTTTCTTTTGAACAGCCTGAAGCAGCGGAGGGTGAAGAGGGAAAACCGGAAGAATATAATATATGGGATTATTTTCATATCCCATATATTGACATTCTCATGGATCATCCATTTCATTATGAAAAACCGCTTTGCAATATGCCGAAAACTGCGGTAATCCCGCACAGACCGCAATCATGTGAAGTATGTCCGGCGTTTTTCAAAATATCCGTCAGACAGATTTCCTTCCACATGCAGGTGTGGAATTAGGGCATAAGCACGCCTTTGCAGGAACGGAAGATAGATGTGCTGTATGCAGGGGCACTTCCGGTTTACACGGTCGCAAAGATGATCCCGGATCTTCATTCCATCCCGGAAGTTGACGGTGAGGAGATGATGCGGTCGGTGCTGGGAGAACTGGTACAGCACCCGGAACAGACGACGGAACAGGCGATAGAAGCATATGTGAAAACTGTGCGTGGAGACATATCTGACAGGCGTTTGCAGGAGATTATTGTAAAAATGAGATTTCTGGATTCCTATGCGACTTCTTTTTTCCGGGAGCAGGCAGTGCGTATCCTTGTGGAGAGCGGTATTCATGTGACCGCATATGGGGTTGGCTGGGATCAGTGCGAATGGAGTGATAATCCGTATCTGACATATGGGGGTAAGGTGCTTGCACCGCAGATTCTTCCGCTTATGAACGACTCCAAGATCGTGTTAAATACCATGACCTGGTTTAAAGCAGGTGCGCACGACCGTATTTTTAATGGTATGCTTGCAGGTGCGGCGGTGGTGACAGATGATTCCACTTACCTGCGCAGAACCTTTACGGATGGAAAAGAACTTGTGATGTTTTCATTAAAGGAATTGCAGACACTGCCGGAACGGGTATTTGACTTGTTTGGCCACAGCTCCCACATGCAGGAGCTGGCAGATTGTGGATATCGTGCCGCAAAAGAGGGGCATACGTGGAAAAACAGGGCAGAGTATATCCGCGAGTGCTATTTTGACTGAAGATCATATGCTGTAAAAGATGGAGGGACAAAGAATTAATGCGCATTTTAATGTACCGTTGGAAGGCATACAATTACCGGGATATTGAACAGACATTCCGCCTGTTGGGGCATACGGTGGATAATATAGAGCAGGAACTTGGAAATTATGATATTGATCCTGATTTTGAGGCGGAAATCGAGGCGCTGATGGAAAAAAAACATTATGATATGGTGTTTACGGTCAATTATTTTGCGCTGATCTCAAATACCTGTCAGAAAATGGGCGTGAAATATGTGTCATGGACGTGTGACAATCCACTGATCAGCATGTATCATGTCTCTGTTTTTAACGACTGCAACTACATTTTTACATTTGATAAAACAAACTATCTGGAATTTAAAGAGATGGGAGTCAAACATATCTGGTATCTTCCACTTGCAGTGGATGTTGACCGGATCGACATGATTTTACAGAAGTCAGAGGACAGTGTAAAATACCGCGGTGATATTGCGTTTGTGGGAAGCCTTTATGAGAGGAATTCTACGACAGAATCAAGCCTACGCTGCCGGAATATCTGAGAGGCTACTTTGATGCGGTGATGGAAGCACAGCTTAACATCAGTGGTGCAAATATCGTGGAACCAATGCTCACAACGGATATTTTAGAACAGCTGCAACAGCATTTTTCGCTGGAAAAGTCGGAGGGCTCTTTCTCAGACCTCGGATTGATCTTCCAGACAACGATACTTGGGTTTAAAATCGCAGAGATTGAGAGACGGCGCGCGCTGATCGAACTGTCAAAACATTTCCATGTGAATGTGTACAGTAACAGCAATGTCTCGGATCTTGTGAGAGTGCAGTACTGCGGCTCTGTCGATTATTGGAGCGAGATGCCAAAGTGTTCCACGAGTCGAAAATAAACCTGAACTTCACGATCCCCAATATTAAAAGCGGGATTCCGCTCCGCATATGGGATGTACTGGGGGCAGGAGGATTTCTGATGACAAATTATCAGGCGGAGATCCCTCTTTATTTTAAGGAAGGGGAAGACCTGATATGTTTTGACGGTGTGGAAGATCTGGCAGAGAAAGCGGGCTATTATCTGGAACATGAGAAGGAACGGAGAGAAATTGCCCATAACGGCTATGAGAAAGTGAAACAACATCATTCTTATGTAAACCGTATAGAGACAATTTTAGAGACGATCGCATAAAAAAGACTGTTGCATGAAAGCTGATTCATGTGACAGTCTTTTTAACAATAGCGGTCTAACATCATTCCGGAGTAGATTGAAGTGATATATGGTGTCGCAAAATTATGTCCCGGTTCTTGTAGGCTACAATAATTTTGTTCACGTAATTCATCGGGTCAATAGATGCCTCTGCTGCTTTGCTGTTTAATGTGTCCTTAAATTGATTCAGGATCGAAAAATTATCCTGCGCATCTTCTGCGGTTGCAGCATCGTACAGAAGATTGCGGTCAATATGCAGATAATTGTCGGCGTCTAATTCCAATCCATTGCTTCTAATTCATTGCGGTAGTCTTTGCAACACTGCTCATGTCAGAGACGAGCTTATTAGGGCGCTGGGCGTCGGAATATGAATGACCGATCTTGATCACTTCATTATAAGCATTGGCGAGTCTGCTGACATTGTCAGCAACGGCATCGGCATCTGTCTTGAAATTGATCGTTGCCTCTGAGCCATCCTTGCTGATTCCGTTTAATGTCAGATTAAACTGGTTATTTACCATAAAAGAATTTGAGTAGGAGGAATGTTCTTTCCCATTTAAAACAAAAGAAGAATTCCCGGCTTTCTGTGCAATCTGATCGATTCCTAAAAGCTTCATCGCGTGCATGGAGGAGGGACTTGCATCCGGCAGGATCTGGAACAGATAGTCTTCATCATCTGCAATGCCGGTCTGGCTGGAGGAGAACACAAGTGCATTATCTCCTTTGCTGTTCTGGACCATGGAGGCATTGATGCCGATTTTCGAGTGGTTGATCAACTGCATCAGTTTTTGCTGGACATCTGCATTGGAATCCTTACGGTCGACAGAAAACTGAAATTCATAAGAATTCGTATTCGTGTTCAGGTCAAAGGAATAAATGCCGGGTGTAAACTGATAACGATCCGGCTGAAGGTAATTTCCCTGATTGATCTGTTCTGTTGCCAACTGCTTTACTGCTATATGAAAGGAAGTTGTATCCGGAGTGTCGTCGTTTCCAATGTATTCTGCGGTTACGACATCTTCATCCGATGACTGGGCAATCATTTTTGGAAAAAGCTTTTTCAATGCCCTGGTCGCTGCTTGAAAGTGAAGCTGCGATATGCTGGATGTCTCCGACACTTTCCTTGATATCAATCGCATATTTTTTCGCTTCCCCAAGGTTTTTGATTTTGTACAGAGGGGATTCTTTATTTGTTTTTACAATTTTATTATAGGTGTCACGCAGCTGGCTTTTCTTGTGCGTGTCATAGCGCGATACAGTCGAATTGCCATAGGTACTCAGATAGTACTGGTAGGCGCTGTCAATGGCTGCCATAGATGTTCCCCTCCTTTCTTCCTTGAAATCATAATGCAGTACTGTCTTAATATAATAAGAAGTAATTCGTTATGCGGGGATGAAAATCCGTTTCATTAGATTACAGAATATATATCGGTAGTTCTATAAAAAATATTTATCTTTTTTTATGCATTATTATAGGAAATGTAGAAAAAAGCAAGAAAAAAACAAAAAAATTTGTTGACGACCAATATTCTGTGTGCTATATTAGTCTAGCGATGGAAGTAGGTCTTTTTTTTATGCCTTTTTTTAGGTCGGACTTATTTTCGACTAAAAGGTGTAGAAAAACACAAAGAATTTAATGGAGGTGGAAGTTGTGCGCACGAAAATAACACTGGCATGTACAGAATGCAAGAATCGTAATTACAACACGACAAAAGACAAGAAAGCTCATCCAGACAGAATGGAAACCAAAAAGTATTGTAGATTCTGTAAGACTCATACATTACACAAGGAAACCAAATAGTTTAGCTGGGTGAAGGAGTGAGAAAATGGGAGAAACCGAGAAATTAGTAAAAGCTCCGGAAAATGGTCAGCACATGAGCCTGCTGGCGAAACTGTCGAGCTGGTTTACCGGTCTCAAGGCTGAATTCAACAAGATTATTTGGCCAGACAAACAATCACTTGCAAGACAGACAGGAGCCGTTGTTGCGACGTCTGTTGTTTTAGGTCTTATCATCGCCCTTCTGGATTTGATTCAGTATGGCGTTGATTTCCTTGTAGGTTTAAGTTTTTAATTGGAGGCAAAGGTAATTATGGCAGAAGCACACTGGTATGTAGTTCATACCTACTCAGGATATGAGAATAAGGTAAAGCCAATATCGACAAGACGATCGAAAACAGACATCTGGAAGATCAGATCTTAGAGGTCCGTGTTCCGATGCAGGACGTTGTTGAGTTGAAGAATGGCGCAAATAAAACCGTATCAAAGAAGATGTTTCCGGATACGTGCTTATAAACATGGTTATGAATGATGACACCTGGTATGTTGTCAGAAATACCCGTGGTGTTACCGGATTCGTTGGTCCGGGAAGCAAGCCGGTACCGCTTACCGATATGGAAATGAAACCATTAGGTATCAAGACTGAGAACGTTGAGATTGATTTTGCAGAGGGTGACACAGTGACTGTTATCGGCGGTGCCTGGAAAGATACCGTTGGTGTGATCCAGTCCATGAACCACAGCAAGCAGATCGTTACCATCAATGTGGAACTTTTTGGTCGCGAAACACCAGTAGAAATAAGTTTCGCAGATATTAAGCTTATGAAATAAGCAGACTTGTATGACAAGTTCAAAATTTATTAAGGAGGCAATTTTCCAATGGCAAAGAAAGTAGAAGGATATATTAAATTGCAGATTCCCGGGCAAGGCTACACCTGCCCTCCAGTTGGACCTGCACTTGACAGCACGGCGTTAACATCGTTGAATTTACAAAACAGTTCAACGCAAGAACAGCAGATCAGGGAGACTTAATCATTCCTGTAGTTATCACTGTTTATGCAGACAGAAGTTTCAGCTTCGTTACAAAGACACCACCTGCTCCTGTATTAATTAAGAAAGCCTGCAACATCAAATCTGGTTCTGCTGCACCGAACAAGGCAAAAGTTGCTACACTTTCCAAAGCAAAATTACAGGAAATCGCAGAATTAAAAATGCCAGACTTAAATGCAGCATCTCTTGAGGCAGCTATGAGCATGATCGCAGGAACTGCAAGAAGTATGGGTGTTACTGTAGAAGAATAAGATTTTACAGTACAGCCGGACGGTTTAACCACACCGGCAGATAGTCACTATGAACGATTATGTGGGAGGGACCTCTCCCGATAATACCACCAGGAGGTTTTTTAGAATGAAAAGAGGAAAGAAATATCAGGACGCTGTTAAGAATTTCGACAAAGCAGCTCAGTACGATGTTGCTGAAGCAATCAGCTTAGTAAAGAAAAACGCAACAGCTAAATTTGATGAGACAATCGAACTTCACATCAGAACAGGTTGTGATGGACGTCATGCAGAACAGCAGATCCGTGGTGCAGTTGTATTACCACACGGAACAGGAAAACTGTTAAAGTATTAGTATTCGCAAAGGGTACTAAATTAGATGAAGCACAGGCAGCTGGAGCTGACTACGTTGGTGGAGAGGAATTAATTCCAAAGATCCAGAACGAAGGATGGTTAGATTTCGACGTTGTTGTTGCTACACCTGATATGATGGGTGTTGTTGGACGTTTAGGACGTGTATTAGGACCTAAAGGTTTAATGCCAAACCCAAAAGCTGGAACAGTTACTATGGACGTTACAAAAGCTGTTAACGACATCAAAGCTGGTAAGATTGAATACAGATTGGACAAAACAAACATTATCCACGTGCCAGTTGGAAAAGCTTCTTTTACAGAAGAACAGTTAAGCGACAACTTCCAGACCCTTATGGGAGCTATCAACAAAGCTAAGCCTTCAAGCTTAAAAGGTCAGTACATTAAGAGTGCAACAATCACTTCTACAATGGGACCTGGTGTAAAATTAAACGTAGTTAAGATTGCTCAGTAATCAGAATTATTTTTAATTTTTGTTGACAACCCCAATATACAATGTTATAATGCACAAGGCGTTGTGAGAACAGCGTCTTGCATATTGCCGAAGACAGTAGGTGCCTGACAGGCGTAACACTAGACCTACCGAGGAGATCTTATAGATGAATTTCATCTATAGCAGAATCATTTATGATTTTATACCTCTCTGTCTTTGACAGAGAGGTTTTTTAGTGATAAACCTCAACGTCTTTTATGCAGTCATGCAGTGGTTTTTGATCACTGCCCAAAATAATAAAAGGAGGTGCACGATTCGTGGCAAAAGTAGAACTTAAACAGCCTATCGTACAGGAAATTTCTGAAAACATCAAAGATGCACAGTCAGTAGTAGTTGTTGACTACCGTGGACTTACTGTTGCAGAAGATACTCAGTTACGTAAAGCATTAAGAGAAGCTGGTGTTTCTTACAAAGTTTATAAGAATACATTAGTTAACCGTGCTATTGCAGGAACTGAATTCGAAAGCTTAAAAGAGTCTCTTGAAGGACCAAGCGCATTCGCTATTTCTAAAGACGATGCAACAGCTCCAGCAAGAATCTTAGCAAAATTTGCAAAGACAGCTCCAGCTCTTGAAATCAAAGCCGGTGTTGTAGAAGGAACTTTCTACGATGCAAATGGTATGAAAGCTATCGCAAACGTACCATCAAGAGAAGAACTTCTTTCCAAATTACTTGGAAGCTTACAGTCTCCTATCACCAACCTTGCTCGTGTTCTTAACCAGATCGCAGAGAACGGTGGTGCAGTAGCTACAGAAGCTGCTCCGGCAGAAGAAGCAGAAGCTCCAGCTGAGGCTTAATCAGCAAACAGAGATCCTGTCAGACAGGAATGAAATCAAGAATCACCGGTAACAGCCGGTCAATAATTAAATTTTAATGGAGGAAATTAAAATGGCAAAATTAACAACAGCAGAATTTATTGAAGCTATCAAAGAGTTAAGCGTATTAGAATTAAATGATTTAGTAAAAGCTTGTGAAGAAGAATTTGGCGTATCTGCAGCAGCAGGTGTTGTAGTAGCAGCAGCAGGCGGAGAAGCAGCAGCAGCTGAAGAGAAAACAGAGTTCGACGTAGAGTTAACAGAAGTTGGACCAAACAAAGTTAAAGTTATCAAAGTTGTTCGTGAAGCAACAGGATTAGGATTAAAAGAAGCTAAGGACTTAGTTGATGGAGCTCCTAAGATCCTTAAAGAAGCAGCTGACAAAGCTACAGCTGATGATATCAAAGCTAAACTTGAAGCTGAAGGCGCTAAAGTTACTCTTAAATAATTTCATTATTTTTGAAGAATTAGCTATTTTAAAGCCATGGTGTATGTGCACCATGGCTTTTTGTGTACTTTATGCAAAAATATGTTATTTTTTTATTTTTGTCGGTAAAAATAACGAATAACCATTGCTTTCACTGGAAAAAGAATGTACAATAGTGATAATACGAAAATAGAAAAGGTGCGAACCACATGAAGAACAAAACGCAGGAAAACGAAAAGAAAACGATAATTCCAAAACAGAAAAAACAGCGGTCAGTGAAAAAGGAGAAAAGCGCAGTGACAAAGAAAACTGCTAAAAAAACCAGAAACAGCAGCATGGCAGTGAAACTGGTAGCAATTCTTGTACTGATGGTTGCTGTGACCATGGTATCAAATGTGATTAACTATGATGCAATGGTGAAGATGAACCATTCAATCAAAGATGTCACAGACAGCAAAGTGCCGGATCTGCAGAATGCTTACAACATACAGTATAGTCTTGAAGCAGTGCAGAAGGATTTCTATCGTTATCTTGCGACAACAAAAGGTGAGACAAGCCATACAGAAGCCAGAAATGATTATGCAGCGGATCGGAGGCTGTGGCTGATCTTGTGCAGCAGATGTATGATGCCACAGAGGGTGACGGACAGAAACAGATTATGCAGAAAATCTATGATGGTGTGAACAACGTTCTGGAACGTATGGACAATGCCATGGAAAAATACGACGATGGAAAGACTGGAAAAGTTTCCATCGAAGTCAATGTGATCCGTGTCTGCATGGAAGAGGTGAATACTTATATTACCGGAATCCAGCAGAAGAGTGTGAATGAGATGGATGAGGCAACAGCCCAGTCACATGCTACCTATCAGGCAGTTTCCAAGGTGTGCGTTGGAATGGCTGCGGTATCTATTCTTGTTGGAATAGCTGGAATTTTGTTATTCTGATCGGCGTTGTGAAACCAATGCGCGCAGCAACCAGAGATCTCATGAAGATGATCACTGAGATTGATGGGGGAAGTGGTGATCTTACTGCACATCTGAAGGTCAGAGGCAACGATGAGATCGGACAGATGGTCCGGGGATTCAATCAGTTTATAGATGTGTTGAGAAATCTGATCGAGAAGATAAAAAAAGGTTCCGGAGAACTCGAACATACAGCGGCGAGTTGACGACGGAATCCGCGCAGCGGGCGATAAGATCACAGGTACATCTGCAACGATGGAACAACTGGCAGCCAGCATGGAGGAAGTATCCGCAACCGTTATTAATATTACTGAAAATATTGAGAGCATCCGAAAAGACATCACAGTTATGGCAGATAAGACAGGAGAGGGACTTGAACGTGTGGACAGTATCCGCCAGAAGGCAGAGGGATGAAGGCAGATGCAGCTGCAAAGGTGTCTGCAGCCGATATGGTGGCGCGTATTTCAGGAGAACTTTCCACTGCGATTGAACAGAGCAAACAGGTGGAAGAGATTAATAAGCTTACAGATGAGATCTTGTCAATTTCTTCACAGACAAATCTTCTTGCATTGAATGCTTCCATTGAAGCAGCAAGAGCCGGGGAAGCCGGAAAAGGCTTTGCGGTCGTTGCAGATGAGATTCGGAAGCTTGCGGATGAAAGCAGAAATACAGCTAATGGAATTCAGAATATCAGTAAGATGGTAACAGAATCGGTAGAAAACTTAGCTGGAAATGCGGGCAAGATGCTTGATTTTGTAAATCAGGACGTCTTGAATGACTACAAGGGAATGGTTGAATCCGGTGAGACTTACAATGAGGATGCCGTACAGATGAATGAGATGATGCAGGATCTTCAGAGTGTAGCAGAGAATCTCCGCCGGGCTGCAAATGAAATTTCGAGGCTGCAGATGGCGTATCCAATGCAGTGAACCAGAGCGCAGCGGGCGTGTCTAATGCGGCAGAGTATACTTCTGAACTTGCAGGTCATATGACCGGAATCAACGAATCTGTCGAGAAGAATGTGAACATCGCAGAATCATTGAAGAATGAAGTCGCAGGATTCCAGTGTGAATAAATGATAGCGACTGCAGCTTTGAAATAATACATAAGACAAAATAGAAATATAAGACACTATATATAGAAGAAACAGATACACAAAATACTACAAGTAGGTATCTGTTTCTTCTTTTTTATAAATACTAATAAATTTATTAGAAAAAATGAAATTTGTCTTGACGATTTTGCTTGACTTGATATATAATATACGTTGCACTATTGTGGTGCAGTAGGCTTATAGCCATAAGATGTGAGTGTTCACATACCGTATATACAGGCGGTAGATGCAATACAACAGGCAATTTGTTTGTTGAGAATAAAAACGAGAGGTGAAACGTCAATGGAGAAAAACAGAATACGTCCGGTGAAAGCCGGAAAAGGCATGCGTATGAGTTACTCAAGACAGAAAGAGGTATTGGAAATGCCAAACCTTATAGAAGTTCAGAAAGACTCCTATAAGTGGTTTTTGGACGAAGGCTTAAAAGAAGTTTTCGACGATATCTCTCCGATTGCAGATTACAGCGGTCATCTGAGTCTGGAATTTGTGGATTTTACATTATGCGAAGATGATGTAAAGTACACAATCCCTGAGTGCAAAGAAAGAGACGCAACATATGCAGCACCTTTAAAGGTAAAGGTAAGACTTCACAACAAAGAAACTGATGAAATCAACGAGCATGAAATTTTCATGGGCGACCTTCCTTTGATGACTGAAACTGGAACTTTCGTAATCAATGGTGCAGAGCGAGTAATCGTCAGCCAGTTGGTTCGTTCCCCTGGTATCTATTATGGTATCGCTCACGATAAAGTGGGTAAACAATTGTATTCTTGTACTGTAATTCCAAACCGTGGAGCTTGGTTAGAGTATGAAACAGACTCCAATGACGTATTTTACGTTCGTGTAGATAGAACCAGAAAAGTGCCGATCACAGTATTGATCCGTGCGCTTGGTGTTGGAAGCAACCAGGAAATCATTGATTTATTTGGTGAGGAACCTAAGATCGTTGCAAGTTTTGGCAAGGATGTTGCTACAAATTACGAAGAAGGACTTCTTGAATTATATAAGAAAATCAGACCAGGCGAGCCGCTTTCAGTAGAAAGTGCGGAGAGCCTTATTAATGCTATGTTCTTTGACCCAAGAAGATATGATCTTGCAAAGGTAGGACGTTATAAGTTCAATAAGAAGTTAGCATTAAAGAACCGTATCAACGGACATGTTCTTGCAGAAGATGTTGTTGATGTGACAACTGGTGAGATCATTGCAGAAGCAGGTACAGAAGTAACCCGTTCTTTAGCTGATGATATCCAGAATGCAGCAGTTCCATATGTATGGATTCAGACTGAGACAAGAAACGTAAAAGTTCTTTCTTCTATGATGGTAGATTTAAGACATTACGTTGACTGCGATCCAAAGGAACTTGGCATTACAGAATTAGTTTACTACCCAATTCTTGCACAGTTAATGGAAGAAAATCCGGATGTGGAAGATTTAAAAGAAGCAATTAAGAAAAATGTACATGATCTGATTCCAAAGCATATTACAAAAGATGATATCTTCGCATCCATCAATTACAATATGCATTTAGAGTATGGTATTGGTCATGATGATGATATCGACCATTTGGGTAACAGACGTATCCGTGCGGTTGGCGAATTATTACAGAACCAGTACAGAATCGGACTTTCCAGATTAGAGAGAGTTGTCCGTGAAAGAATGACGACACTTGACCTGGATGGTATTTCTCCACAGAGTTTAATTAACATCAAACCGGTAACTGCAGCAGTGAAAGAGTTCTTCGGTTCTTCCCAGCTGTCTCAGTTCATGGATCAGAACAACCCTCTTGGTGAGCTGACTCACAAGAGACGTTTATCTGCATTGGGACCTGGTGGTTTGTCCAGAGACCGTGCCGGATTCGAGGTTCGAGACGTTAATTATTCTCACTATGGACGTATGTGTCCAATTGAGACGCCTGAAGGTCCTAACATCGGTCTGATCAACTCACTGGCAAGTTATGCGCGTATTAATGAGTATGGTTTCATTGAAGCTCCATACCGTAAGATTGATAAATCAGATCCAAAGAATCCTCGTGTCACAGATGAAGTAGTCTACATGACAGCGGATGAAGAGGATAATTACCATGTAGCACAGGCGAACGAGGCACTTGATGCAGAGGGACATTTTGTTCGTAATTCTGTATCTGGTCGTTATCTGGATGAGACACAGGAATATGAGAAGACCATGTTTGATTACATGGACGTATCTCCTAAGATGGTATTCTCTGTTGCGACTGCATTAATTCCGTTCTTACAGAACGATGATGCGAACCGTGCGCTGATGGGATCAAACATGCAGCGTCAGGCAGTACCTCTTCTTACAACAGAAGCTCCTGTTGTTGGTACAGGTATGGAGACAAAAGCGGCCGTTGACTCAGGTGTCTGCGTTGTTGCAAAAAAAGCAGGTACAATTGAAAGCTCTGAGTCCAATCAGATCATTGTAAAAAATGATGATGGAACAAGAGATGTATACAAACTTACAAAGTTTTCAAGAAGTAACCAGTCAAACTGCTACAATCAGAGACCAATCGTATTCAAGGGTGACCATGTAGAGGTTGGTGAGGTTATCGCAGACGGACCATCTACTTCTAACGGAGAACTTGGACTTGGTAAGAACCCATTGATCGGCTTTATGACCTGGGAAGGTTATAACTACGAAGATGCTGTTCTTTAAGTGAGAGACTTGTACAGGATGATGTTTATACATCCATCCATATTGAAGAATATGAAGCAGAAGCACGTGACACCAAATTAGGACCGGAGGAGATTACTCGTGACGTTCCAGGTGTCGGTGATGATGCATTAAAAGACCTTGATGAAAGAGGTATTATCCGTATCGGTGCAGAGGTTCGTGCCGGTGATATCTTAGTCGGAAAAGTTACTCCTAAGGGAGAGACAGAACTGACAGCAGAAGAGAGACTTCTCCGTGCAATTTTTGGTGAGAAGGCAAGAGAAGTACGTGATACTTCCTTAAAAGTTCCTCACGGCGAATATGGTATCGTTGTGGAAGCCAAAGTATTTACAAGAGAAAATGGAGATGAGTTATCTCCAGGAGTAAACCAGGCAGTCCGCATTTACATTGCACAGAAGAGAAAAATCTCTGTCGGTGATAAGATGGCCGGCCGTCATGGTAACAAGGGTGTCGTTTCCCGTGTATTACCTGTAGAAGATATGCCATTCCTTCCAAATGGCCGTCCTCTTGATATCGTATTGAATCCATTAGGTGTACCTTCCCGTATGAATATCGGTCAGGTCCTTGAGATTCACCTGAGTCTTGCTGCAAAAGCATTGGGATTCAATATTGCAACACCGGTATTTGATGGTGCAAAGGAAATTGATATCCAGGATACACTGGAATTGGCTAATGATTATGTAAACTTCGAATGGGAAGATTTTGAAGCAAAATACAAAGATGTACTTGGCGAAGAAGTTATGAAGTACTTATGGGACAACAGAGACCACAGAGCACTGTGGAAAGGTGTTCCAATTTCCCGTGATGGAAAAGTTCAGCTGCGTGATGGACGTACCGGAGAACCATTTGATTCACCTGTAACAATCGGACACATGCATTACCTGAAACTGCACCACCTGGTAGATGATAAGATCCATGCACGTTCTACTGGTCCTTACTCTTTAGTTACCCAGCAGCCACTTGGTGGTAAAGCGCAGTTCGGTGGACAGCGTTTCGGTGAGATGGAGGTTTGGGCACTGGAAGCTTACGGTGCAGCATATACCTTACAGGAAATCCTTACAGTGAAGTCTGATGACGTTGTAGGACGTGTTAAGACTTATGAGGCAATTATCAAAGGTGATAATATTCCTGAACCGGGAATTCCAGAATCATTCAAGGTATTACTGAAAGAGTTACAGTCCTTAGGACTTGATGTCACAGTATTAGATGACGAAGGAAATGAAGTTGAATTAATGGAAACAAGTGAGTACGGTAACACCGACCTGAACTCCATTATTTCAGGCGATAAAGATTTCGCTTTTGAAGACAGTGAATCATTCTCCAAGATGGGATTCACAAAGAAAGAATTTGATTCTGAAAACGAAGAACTTGTTGACGTAGAAGAAGAGGAAGACACCGATGCAGATGATGACTCTGATTTTTACGATGATATGCCGGAAGACAATTTCGAAGAGTAAATAATCAATAAGCATTTAAGGTCTGTGCATCCGCACAGACCGATAAAGAGAGTCGATTCTGTAAAGTAGAGAAAGGGAGTGTCATAGATGCCAGAAACAACAAATAAAGAGGCAATTAACCAGTCTGTTTCATTTGATGCCATCCGTATTGGTTTAGCATCCCCGGAAAAGATCAGAGAATGGTCCCGCGGTGAAGTTAAAAAACCGGAAACAATCAACTATAGAACATTGAAACCGGAAAAAGATGGTCTTTTCTGTGAGAAGATTTTTGGACCTAGCAAAGACTGGGAATGTCATTGCGGTAAATATAAGAAAATTCGTTACAAGGGCGTTGTCTGCGACCGTTGTGGCGTTGAGATCACAAAATCCAGCGTTCGTAGAGAGCGTATGGGACACATCGAGCTTGCTGCACCTGTATCCCATATCTGGTACTTCAAAGGAATTCCATCCCGTATGGGATTGATCCTTGACTTATCTCCAAGAACATTGGAGAAAGTTTTATACTTTGCTTCTTACATCGTATTGGATGCAGGCAATACTGCATTACAGTACAAACAGGTACTTTCCGAAGGAGAATACCAGGATGCAAGAGAACAGTACGGCAATGCATTCCGTGTAGGAATGGGTGCTGAGGCAATTCAGGAATTATTACAGGCGATTGATCTGGAAAAAGATTCTGCTGAATTAAAAGCAGAGTTAGAAGATGCAACTGGTCAGAAACGTGCCAGAATCATTAAGAGACTGGAAGTTGTAGAAGCATTCCGTGAATCTGGAAACAAACCAGAATGGATGATCATGACCGTTGTACCGGTTATCCCACCAGATCTTCGTCCAATGGTTCAGTTGGATGGTGGACGTTTTGCTACCTCTGATTTGAATGATTTATATAGAAGAATTATCAACAGAAATAACCGTTTGAGAAGACTTCTTGAGTTAGGAGCTCCTGATATCATCGTTCGTAACGAGAAACGTATGTTACAGGAAGCTGTTGATGCCCTGATCGATAACGGTCGTCGTGGACGTCCGGTTACAGGACCAGGAAACAGAGCATTAAAATCCTTATCCGATATGTTAAAAGGTAAATCCGGTCGTTTCAGACAGAACTTACTTGGTAAACGTGTTGACTATTCAGGACGTTCAGTTATCTGTGTTGAGCCAAAATTAAAGATTTATCAGTGTGGTCTTCCAAAAGAGATGGCAATTGAATTATTCAAACCTTTCGTTATGAAAGAACTTGTTGCCAACGGATCTGCACACAACATCAAGAGTGCTAAGAAAATGGTTGAGAGACTCCAGACAGAAGTTTGGGATGTCTTAGAAGACGTTATCAAAGAGCATCCGGTTATGTTAAACCGTGCTCCTACACTGCATAGATTAGGTATTCAGGCATTCGAGCCAATCTTAGTAGAAGGTAAAGCAATCAAGTTACATCCATTGGTATGTACCGCGTTCAACGCCGACTTCGATGGTGACCAGATGGCTGTACATCTTCCATTATCTGTAGAGGCTCAGGCTGAGTGTAGATTTATGCTTCTCTCACCGAACAACCTGTTAAAACCATCTGACGGTGGTCTTGTAGCAGTTCCTTCACAGGATATGGTCCTTGGTATCTACTACTTAACAGGAGAGACCGGGAGCTAAGGGAGAGGGCAAGATATTCAAGAGTGTCAACGAAGCAATCCTTGCATACGAGAACGGAGCAGTAACACTTCACTCCAGAATCAAAGTCCGTATGACAAAGACAATGCCGGATGGAAAGAAATCACAGGAGTTGTTGAGTCCACATTAGGACGTTTCATCTTCAATGAGATCATTCCTCAGGATTTAGGATTTGTTGACAGAAGTATTCCTGGCAATGAATTAAAACTGGAAGTAGATTTCCTTGTTGCCAAGAAACAGAACAAACAGATTCTTGAAAAAGTAATCAATATCCATGGTGCTACCAAGACAGCAGAGGTTCTGGATGCTGTAAAAGCTATGGGTTACAAATATTCCACAAGAGCAGCGATGACCGTATCCATTTCCGATATGACGGTTCCGCCAGAGAAACCTGCAATGATCAAAGCAGCTCAGGATACAGTAGACAGAATTACAAAACAGTACAAACGTGGTCTTATCACAGAGGAAGAACGTTACAAAGAAGTTGTTGAGACATGGAAAGAGACCGATGATGAGCTTACAAAAGTGCTTCTGGAAGGTCTTGATAAATACAACAACATCTTCATGATGGCGGATTCGGAGCCCGTGGTTCTGATAAACAGATCAAACAGCTTGCAGGTATGCGTGGTTTGATGGCTGATACAACCGGTAGAACAATCGAGCTGCCTATCAAATCCAACTTCCGTGATGGTCTTGATGTATTGGAGTACTTCATGTCTGCGCATGGAGCACGAAAAGGTATGTCCGATACAGCGCTTCGTACAGCCGATTCCGGATACCTTACGAGACGTCTTGTAGACGTATCACAGCATATGATCGTTCGTGAATCTGACTGCTGTGAAGGCAAGAACAGAGAAATCCCTGGTATGTGGGTAACTGCATTCATGGATGGAAAAGAAGAGATAGAAAGTCTTCAGGAACGTATTACAGGTCGTTTCTCCTGCAATACAATTTGTGATAAAGATGGCAATGTCATTGTAAAGGCAAACCATATGATCACACCAAAACGTGCAGCAGAAGTTATGAGCCGTGGTGTTGATGAGAATGGCAATCCAATCGAGAAAGTGAAGATCCGTACCGTATTATCCTGCCGCTCCCATATGGGTGTATGTGCAAAATGTTATGGAGCAAACATGGCTACCGGTCAGGCAGTTCAGGTTGGTGAGGCTGTTGGTATCATCGCAGCACAGTCCATCGGTGAGCCTGGTACACAGCTTACCATGCGTACTTTCCATACAGGTGGTGTTGCCGGTACCGATATCACACAGGGTCTTCCTCGTGTCGAAGAAATTTTCGAGGCAAGAAAACCGAAGGGACTTGCCATTATCACAGAATTTGGTGGTGTAGCTAACATCAAAGATACTAAGAAGAAACGTGAGATCATCGTTACAAACAATGAGACTGGTGAATCTAAGGCATACTTAATCCCTTACGGTTCCAGAATCAAAGTAATGGACGGCGCAGTACTTGAAGCTGGTGACGAGCTGACCGAAGGTTCTGTAAATCCACTGACATCTTAAAGATCAAAGGTGTCCGTGCCGTTCAGGATTACATGCTCCGCGAGGTTCAGCGTGTATACCGTTTACAGGGTGTTGAGATCAACGACAAACATATCGAGTTGATCGTACGTCAGATGTTGCAGAAAGTCCGCGTTGAGACAAACGGTGATTCTGATATGCTTCCGGGAACATTAGTAGATACTCTTGATTTTGAGGATACAAATGAACTGCTTGAGAGTGAAGGAAAAGAAATGGCAGAAGGAAAACAGGTATTACTTGGTATTACCAAAGCTTCCTTAGCTACGAACTCCTTCTTATCGGCAGCTTCCTTCCAGGAGACAACAAAAGTTCTGACAGAAGCAGCTATCAAAGGAAAAGTTGATCCACTGATCGGTATGAAAGAAAACGTAATCATTGGTAAACTGATCCCGGCTGGTACAGGTATGAAGAGATACCGCAATATCAAACTTGATTCTGATGTCAATGAAAATGACGAGATTGATTTTGATGACGATTCTTTTGCAGATGAAGAATTTGCACCAGTAGAAGAATAAGATATTGAAATAAGAGAGGAATGGATGAAAATCTGTTCCTCTTTTTTCGTAATCATAATATCTGGTATAAAAAAGCCAGATATTGGAAATGCTTTAAAAGCGTAAGAAAAATCTATGTAAAAGTGCTTGACATCTGGGATGGACACCTATATAATAATTTAGCGTGCACAAAAAGGCATGCAGTTTGAACTTTTTTGTTCACATAATATTAACAGGAGGTGAAAATAATGCCAACATTTAACCAGTTAGTAAGAAAAGGACGTCAGACATCTGTTAAGAAGTCTACAGCACCTGCACTTCAGAAGGGTTACAACTCTTTACAGAAGAGACCTACAGATGCTCCTTCTCCACAGAAGAGAGGTGTTTGTACAGCTGTTAAGACAGCTACTCCTAAAAAACCTAACTCAGCTCTTAGAAAGATCGCCAGAGTACGTCTCTCTAACGGAATCGAAGTAACAAGCTACATTCCAGGTGAAGGACACAACTTACAGGAGCATAGCGTTGTTATGATCCGTGGTGGACGTGTTAAGGACTTACCAGGTACAAGATATCACATCATCCGTGGTACACTTGATACAGCAGGTGTTGCTAACAGAAAACAGGCTCGTTCTAAATACGGCGCTAAGAGACCAAAGGCTTCTAAGTAATTTTTGATTACAGAATGAAGTAAAACCAATAGTATCACAAACAGAACTAAAAGGTTTAGTGTTGGAATTGTTTCACTAGAGATATATTTCCGCACGAACACTAAGGGGGAACAAGATTTTGTTCCGAGATGGGCTTGCCCATTTTACACATGTGAGTACCGTTGAATTAATCGAAATGAAGTTCACTGACAACATGTTGCATTGAACTTTCATTGCAAATGTTGCAGAGCCGGGAAACCGGACACAGTAAATGCAGGGAAGACCTGTATAGTAAATTATGATTAAGGAGGGAAGAACCGTGCCACGTAAAGGACATACTCAGAAAAGAGACGTATTAGCAGATCCAATTTACAATAACAAAGTCGTTACAAAGCTTGTCAACAACATTATGTTAGATGGTAAGAAAGGTGTAGCACAGAAAATTGTATATGGAGCTTTCGCAAGAGTAGAAGAGAAAACAGAAAGACCTGCTCTTGAGGTATTTGAAGAAGCCATGAATAACGTTATGCCTGTTCTTGAAGTAAAGGCTAGACGTATTGGTGGTGCAACATACCAGGTACCAATCGAAGTTAGACCAGACCGTCGTCAGGCTTTAGGACTTCGTTGGTTAACAACTTTCTCACGTAACAGAGGTGAGAAGACCATGGAAGAAAGACTTGCAAATGAAATCATGGATGCAGCTAACAACACAGGTGCATCTGTTAAGAGAAAAGAAGATATGCACAAAATGGCAGAAGCAAACAAAGCATTCGCTCATTACCGCTTCTAATATCATTTGCCATATGAATAGATACCGGGAGCAAAGCAACTTTGCTCTCAAGTATTATAAAAATGTTCTGCGCATATCGGCGTAGTAAATTAAGGAGGAAAAACCTTGGCTGGAAGAGAATATCCATTAGAGAACCAGAAACATCGGTATTATGGCTCATATTGATGCTGGTAAAACAACATTAACAGAGCGTATTCTTTACTATACCGGTGTTAACTATAAGATTGGTGATACTCATGAAGGTACTGCTACCATGGACTGGATGGAACAGGAGCAGGAAAGAGGTATCACAATTACATCAGCCGCTACTACATGCCACTGGACTTTGGAAGAGTTCACAAAACCAAAGAAAGGTGCTTTAGAGCATCGTATCAACATCATTGATACTCCTGGACACGTAGACTTTACTGTAGAGGTAGAGCGTTCCCTTCGTGTACTTGATGGTGCTGTCGGCGTATTCTGTGCAAAGGGTGGTGTTGAACCACAGTCAGAAAACGTATGGCGTCAGGCTGATACCTACAACGTACCTAGAATGGCTTTCATTAACAAGATGGACATCTTAGGTGCTAACTTCTACGGAGCTGTTGATCAGATTCGTACAAGATTAGGAAAAAATGCTATCTGTCTTCAGTTACCAATCGGTAAAGGGACGATTTCAAAGGAATTATCGACTTATTCGAGATGAAGGCTTATATCTACAATGATGATAAAGGTGACGATATCACTGTAACAGATGATTTAGGTGATATGGCTGATGAAGCTGAACTTTATCATGCAGAATTAGTAGAGAAAGTCTGCGAGTTAGATGATGACTTAATGATGATGTACCTTGAGGGTGAGGAACCATCTGTTGAGGAGATGAAGAAAGTATTAAGAAAAGCTACATGTGAATGTACTGCTGTACCTGTTTGCTGTGGTTCTGCTTACAGAAACAAAGGTGTACAGAAGTTAATCGATGCAGTTATCGAGTACATGCCAGCTCCAACAGATATCCCAGCTATCAAAGGTGTTGACTTAGATGGTAATGAAGTAGAGACATTCTTCTGATGACGAACCTTCGCTGCATTAGCATTCAAAATCATGGCTGACCCATTCGTTGGTAAGCTTGCATTCTTCAGAGTTTACTCTGGTACAATGAATTCCGGTTCTTATGTATTAAATGCAACAAAAGATAAAAAAGAACGTGTTGGACGTATCTTACAGATGCACGCTAACAAACGTCAGGAATTAGACAAAGTTTACTCCGGAGATATCGCAGCTGCTGTAGGTTTCAAATTTACAACAACTGGTGATACAATCTGTGATGAACAGCATCCGGTAATCCTTGAGTCCATGGAATTCCCAGAACCTGTTATCGAGCTCGCTATCGAGCCTAAGACAAAAGCTGGACAGGGTAAAATGGGTGAAGCTCTTGCAAAACTTGCAGAAGAAGATCCTACATTCCGTGCTCACACAGATCAGGAAACTGGTCAGACAATCATTGCTGGTATGGGTGAGTTACATTTGGAAATCATCGTTGACCGTCTGCTTCGTGAATTCAAAGTAGAAGCTAACGTAGGTGCTCCACAGGTAGCTTACAAAGAGACATTTACAAAACCTGTAGATGTTGAGTACAAATATGCAAAACAGTCCGGTGGACGTGGTCAGTACGGACACTGTAAAGTTAAATTTGAGCCGATGGATCCAAACGGCGAAGAGACATTCAAATTCGAATCTACCGTTGTCGGTGGTGCTATTCCTAAGGAATACATCCCAGCAGTTGGTGAAGGTATCGAAGAAGCTGCTCAGGCAGGTATTCTTGGCGGATTCCCAGTTCTTGGTGTTCACGCTAACGTATACGATGGATCTTACCATGAGGTCGACTCTTCTGAAATGGCATTCCACATCGCTGGATCTATGGCATTCAAAGAGGCTATGGCAAAAGCTTCACCAGTATTACTTGAGCCTATCATGAAGGTAGAAGTTACAATGCCTGAAGAATACATGGGTGATGTAATCGGTGATATCAACTCCCGTCGTGGACGTATCGAGGGTATGGACGATATCGGTGGTGGTAAAATGGTTAAAGCATATGTACCACTTGCTGAGATGTTCGGTTACTCTACAGACTTACGTTCTAAGACACAGGGACGTGGTAACTACTCTATGTTCTTCGAGAAATATGAGCCGGTACCAAAATCTGTTCAGGAAAAAGTTCTTGCAGATAAATCCAAATAAATTCTGAAAAAAAGCATGGCTTATAACTGATTTCAGTTATTTCTGTGTAACAGAATCTAAAAACAATATTAAATCACAGAAATCCCTTAAAATAAGGGATTCTGTGATAAAAATAACTTGAAAAAGCTAAGATTATTTTATATAATCATAAATAGCCGAGTTATTAAATATAACAACTATAGCCAATATGGCATCAATTTAAGGAGGATATTCAAAATGGCAAAAGCTAAGTTTGAAAGAACAAAACCACATTGTAATATCGGTACCATTGGTCACGTAGATCATGGTAAAAACAACTTTAACAGCAGCTATCACAAAAGTTTTATCTGAAAGAGTAGCTGGTAACGCAGCTGTAGATTTCGCTAACATCGATAAAGCTCCAGAAGAAAGAGAACGTGGTATCACAATTTCTACTGCTCACGTTGAGTACTGAGACAGAGAAGAGACATTACGCACACGTTGACTGTCCTGGACATGCTGACTACGTTAAGAACATGATCACTGGTGCTGCTCAGATGGATGGAGCTATCCTTGTAGTAGCTGCTACTGACGGTGTTATGGCTCAGACAAAAGAGCACATCTTATTATCCCGTCAGGTAGGTGTACCTTACATCGTAGTATTCATGAACAAATGTGATATGGTTGACGATCCAGAATTATTAGAGTTAGTTGAGATGGAAATCACAGAACAGCTCGAAGAGTACGGATTCAATGACTGCCCAATCATCCAGGGATCTGCTTTAAAAGCCTTTGAAGATCCAATGGGACCTTGGGGAGACAAGATCATGGAATTAATGGATACAGTTGATTCTTATATTCCAGATCCACAGCGTGATACAGATAAACCATTCTTAATGCCAGTAGAAGACGTTTTCACAATCACTGGACGTGGAACAGTTGCTACAGGTAGAGTAGAGAGGAACACTTCATTTAAATGATCCAATTTGAGATCTTAGGTGTTAAAGAAGATGTTCAGTCTACAGTTGTAACTGGTATCGAGATGTTCCGTAAACAGTTAGACGAGGCTATGGCTGGTGATAACATCGGTGCATTACTTCGTGGTGTTAACCGTGACCAGATCGTTCGTGGACAGGTTCTTGCTAAACCAGGTACTCGTAACATGCCATAGAAAATTCACAGCTCAGGTTTACGTTTTAACAAAGATGAAGGTGGACGTCATACTCCATTCTTCAACAACTATCGTCCACAGTTCTACTTCAGAACAACAGACGTTACAGGTGTTTGTGATTTACCAGATGGTGTTGAAATGTGTATGCCAGGTGATAACATCGAAATGACTATCGAATTAATTCATCCAGTAGCTATGGAGCAGGGTCTTACATTCGCTATCCGTGAGGGTGGACGTACAGTAGGATCTGGACGTGTTGCTACAATCATCGAGTAATTTATAATTCATGACAATAGAATGCTAACGAAGTGTGCATTTTATTGTTTAACAGGTTTTGGATTATATTCCGCAATCCTTGAGTAATCAGGGTTGCGGTTTCTTTATGAAAGCATTTTATTCAGAAAAAAATATGTTCTAATATCTAAAAAAGCAAACCTGATAAATAAGTAGGTTTGCTTTTTGTGTGTCAATTTTTCAGAAATTTGCCCGAAATAATAAATAAGTAAAAATGCAAACGGATTTGCAATAACCGTATCGTGATATGGGAGGGAATGACATGGCAGTCAACACAGATTCAATTGTATCTAATCTTTACAGTACTTACAGTACACAGTCCAAAACTGGAAAAACAAATAAGGAAAATGTGATAGGTACAGAAAATTCCAAAGTTTCCAAGACAAACGGAAATTATGGTAAGACCATCGGAAATGCGAAGCTTTCTGAAGAAGGTAAAGTATTATCAGGAATTAAAGAAAAAGTATTCTAATATGGACTTTATTCTGGTGAGCAAAGAACAGAAAGCCAATGCACAGGCAAATGCAGCATCCTATGCAAATGGAAACAAAATGGTCGTTTTGATTGATGAAGAAAAAATCGAGCGGATGGCGACAGATGAAAATTATAGAAAACAGTACGAGGGCATTATTAAAAATGCAGCGTCCGACTTATCACAGTTAAAATCCCAGATTGAATCATCCGGTCAGAGTCAGAACGTTGTAGGCTACGGAATGAAGGTTAATGATGGAGGAACAGCATCATTTTTTGCAGTTCTGAAGAAATCTTCTGCGGATCAGAAAGCGCGTATCGAGAAAAAAGCAGTCGAGAAGAAAGAAGCAAAGAAGGCAGAGGAAAAGAAAGCTGAGAAGAAGGAAAAGCAGGACAAGTTAAAGGAAGCACAGCAAACGTCAGATGATGACGATACCATTACGATTTCGGCAGGTTCGATTGAGGAACTGATCAAGAAAATCAATGATTATACGTTTTCCATGAAGAGCGACAATGTTCAGACAGAAGCAGAATTGCAGGTCGGACAGCATATTGATTTCCGTGGATAAAAAAGTTTGTATAGTGTACAAAAGGGCTTTCGGAAATACCGGAAGTCTTTTTTATGTACCGGGAAACTTGGTTCCCATTACAAAAAAACGTTCAGTGGGGATGCACGATATTCAATTCGCACACAGAAATGATTTATGGTATAATAAAGACTGCCGAGCGAAGCGAATGCCCGTCAGCCAGGGAAATCTCTGATTTTTCTGGCGTGCACTGCAATCTTAAATTAATCATATAACGATTATGAATCGTTTTATAATAACAAAGGAGCAGAGATAACACAATAATTGTCTCCAGACGAGAATATGAAATCAAATTTGATCAAAGATACAACAAAAGAGGAACGGATTGCGCTGATTAAGGCATGGATTCCAGATGATGACGGTTTACAGGACTGCGACATGGATCTCTGGGATATCTATGCAGATTATATTAATGGAAAACGTGAAATTGCAGAGATCAATGCGCAGATGACAGGTACATTTTATACAGAAGAAGATCTAAATCATTGAGAAAACGCAGATACTATAAGATATACCAAAAGCTTACATGGAGATGACCGAATAATGCAGTATACACCGAGAGATATTTTAAATTATGTTTATGAAAAAGAGTTAGACAAGCAGTTTCTTCTTGCAACGGCAAATCATGTGCAGGATTTTTCCATTGGAGAGATTACGGATAAGAAGATTGAAAAACGTGGGGAAGATTTTTATCTTGTTTCAAAGTCTTATCATTTGGATATAAAATTACAGATGATGAGGTTCTGACCGCAGCTATAAATGGATTGTATATCAGTGCATTTATTTCCAGAAAAGATGATAATTACCGTGTACATTTTCTGGTGCATCAATATCCGGATCAAATGAAGGCGAGGTTTGAGGAGGAGATCACAAAAGATGTGGTCGATTATATGATTTATGGAACCATCATGGCTTTGCGGCTGGATACACCGGAGAAAGTGAACGCATATTTAGGTATATAAGAGACGTTTGAAACAAATTTTGATAGATAGGAAAGGAATAAAGAATTATGAACATGAAAGAACAAATCCACACATTATCAGAGGAAATGATAGCAAATTTAGGAAGATTAGTTGCAATTGATTCACAGCTCGGCACACCGGAAGAGGGAAAACCTTTTGGTGCAGGTCCGGCAAAGGCACTGGAAGAAGGATTAAAAATTGCAGAAGAATTAGGATTTAAGACTGTAAATCTGGATCATTATTGTGGTTATGCAGAGATGGGCGAGGGAGAAGAGATCGTTGGTATTGCAGGACATTTAGACATTGTGCCGGTAGGCGGTGACTGGACTTATGATCCATTTAAGCTGACCAGAGAAGGCGACCATGTATATGGTCGTGGAACAACGGACGATAAGGGACCTGTTTTAGAGGCACTCTATGCGATGAAACTTCTCCGGGATTCGGGTGTAAAACTGAATAAAAGAGTCCGCCTCATCATGGGATGCAACGAGGAGACCGGCTCAAAATGCATGGAGCATTACAACGAGGTTGCGGAAGAGTTATCCTGTGGATTTACACCGGATGCCAATTTTCCATGTATACACGGCGAAAAAGGGCATATGTCTATGACAGCTTACTCGAAAAATACAAAAATTATTTCCATGAACGGTGGATTTGTGTCAAATGCTGTATGTGATACCTGTACAACTGTGATTCCAACAGAGGCGGGACTGAAAGAAAAATTAGAGGCTTCTCTTGCAGATACAAAGCTTCAGCAGTATCGTGTGACAGAGGAAAATGGACAGATTACCATTTTTGCAAAAGGTGTACCTGCACATGCAAGTATGCCGGAACTTGGTGTCAATGCGGCCGGTGTGACATTTGAGTGCATGGAAAAAGCCGGATTTGAAGATGATTTTGTAAAATTTTATAATGAACATATCGGAACATCCTGTGATGGCGCTGGTGTAGGACTGAAATTTGAGGATAAGTATGGTGTCCTGACTTTATGCAACGGAATTGTCAAAACGGAAGATGGTATCATTTCATGCACGATCGATATCCGTGTGCCGGTGACATTGAAAGCGGCGGATGTCCGTGCAATGTGTGAGGCAAGGTTGGAAGATGAAAACGGATATATTGAGATTGGCGAGATTGGTGATCCATTATTTTTCCCAAGAGAATCTCCACTGGTAAATGCGCTGTACAAAGCATATGTAGATGTGACAGGCGACACAGAACATGAACCAATGGTGATCGGTGGCGGTACTTATGCAAAATCATTGAAGAATATCATTGCATTTGGACCGGAAAAACTGGGGATGGATTATCATATTCACAGTGCCGATGAATTTATCCTTGTTTCTGAGATGGAAGAGGCAGTTCTTATATATATGGAAGCGATTAAGAATCTGCTTGCTATTTAAGATTTGGAAGAAGCAAAGGAAGAAAACAATATGATCAACAGATTACATTATGAAATGATTCGTTTATACAGTGGAGATCCAATGCGAATCCAGCATTTCTGCAAGGTGCACAGCTATGCGAAGCTGATCGCGGAGATGGAGCACGTAGATGCAAGCACTTTATTTATTCTGGAAGCGGCTGCGTTGACGCATGATATTGGTATCCATCTGTGTGAGGAAAAATACGGCAGTTCAAACGGAAAGCTTCAGGAAAAGGAAGGACCTGCGATTGCAGAAAAATTGTTAAAAGAGCTGCAGTTTGAGGAAAACGTGATCGAGCGTGTGAAATACCTGATCGCACATCATCATACTTATGATGCAATCGATGGTATTGATTATCAGATTCTTGTGGAGGCTGATTTTCTGGTGAATATTCTGGAGGATGGACTGGCGAAAGAAGCAGCTTTGCAGGCATATCAAAATATTTTTAAGACAGAGAGTGGAAAGAACATCTGTCAGGAAATGTTTGCGCTGTAATGAAAAAGCAGAAAATGATATTAATTTAGAATTTTACAGAAAACAACAGAGACAGGCGGCAACATGAATAGAAAAAAATTATCAGTCATTTTTTTTGTGGGTTTTGCTATAATTTCAGGGTGTGGTAAATCTGTATCGGAGATAAAGACAGTAATCTGGTCGAAAATGACACGTTAGAAGGAGATATTACGTTTTCTACAGAGGAGACAAGTGGGGATTCAAATGAAGGTTTTGTGCAGATGTCAGCAGATGAACTGCTGGACAGATTTGTAAATGGAGAAGTCAGTGCGCATTGTCTGTATGACACAGCGAAAACTTTTTATATTACAGAATTAGATATGGATAGCGAAGAGTGGGATGCTTATTCCATTGGAGATCGGGAAGATCTTGATAATGATGGAGAAGAGGAACTGATACTTTGTGGACCTTATGGCGGAAAATATTTGGATGCCAGAGATGGTGAAGTGTATGAATTTGCTGCAGGAGATGGGACAGCTGAAAGTCTGTCTTATACCTATTATCAGGGATATGTATGGATCTTGTACAGCAATGAGATGAACAGTGGTTACAAGGTTTATCATATGGAAAGATATGATGGGGCTGACAGCAAAGTGAATGAGATGGATTTTTCGGAAGAATACAGAGATGAAAATGATCCGGAAAAAGGTTCAATATACGTGATCAATAGCGACGAAGTTTCCGAAGAAACATATAATGAGCTGTGCAGCAGGATTTTTGCGGCGCAGATGAATACTTATTAACCGAAAGTTATTCAAAACAAACAGATTGTCATGTGGATAGCAGCAACAAAACCTTGAATTTCAGGGAAAAAATACCTGCAAAAAAAGTCTTTCCTAACCTTACATTTTCATTGACTAACAGGGCATACTGTTCTTACAATGAAAGAAAAGGGGGCATTTTTATGCAGAAATTATCAAAGGCGGCAATCGGAAGAAGCTATACGATCCAGTGGATGTTTGGTGTGCCGGAAGTCATGGATTTCCTGCGCGAACATCATGTGGAAGAGGGAGATAATATACAGATTATCCGAAAGCTGAAGGACGCATTGATTGTTGGGGTAAAAGGATCGAGATTTGCAATGGGAAATGAAATTGCAGACCGGATTCAGGTGTAAGAATTGCCGCATAGATCCTAAGTTGGAGAAAAGCAGCGTAAAGTCGTAAAACTGCGGGAAAATATAAAACGTAATAGAAAGATGGATTATAAAGTGTTGGAAAGTGACACCTTATAATCCGTCTTTTTTTAATTCATTTTTTTATTTTAAGATGAACAATGCTTCAAAAGATATTATTTCTATTAAAATAATGAAATCTACTTGACAGACTGGTTTATTTTGGATAGGCTAAAACCACAAGGTTTATTCGGAATAAACCCAAAAGTAAGATCTGTTACAAATAAACCGACCATTTTAAATAAGGGGGGAAAAACTATGGGAGATTACGAATTGGGCGCAATCCAGACAGAATTTGCAGAACTGATCTGGGAGAGAGAACCGGTCAGTTCCGGGGAATTAGTGAAGCTGTGCAGCGAGCAGTTTGAGTGGAAGAAATCCACAACCTACACGGTGCTCCGCAAACTCTGTGAGAAAGGCATCATGAAAAATGAGGACGGCGTGGTCACTTCCATTGTGTCCAGGGAAGCCTTTTATGCTGCAAAGAGCGGACAGTTCGTGGAAGAGACATTTCAGGGTTCCCTTCCGGCATTTATCGCAGCGTTTGCTTCCGGAAAGAAGCTGTCGAAAAAAGAAATGGATGAGATACAACAGATGATTGATGATTTCAGGGAGAAAGCAGATGACTAAACTATTTTTAACATTGCTCAATGTTGGAATCACGGCAGGATGGCTGATACTTGCAGCATGGGGAATGTGGGATATTAAACCAGCACTTTATGATAATGAAGTGAAAAACTGTCTTGTTGCCACTTATGGGATTCAGGGATTAGCAAGAAAATCAGGCGGACAGTGTTGCCGGAGCGGCTGCGTCCTATGAGCAGGTGATAGATGAGTACCGGGATATGGTGCAGAACCATTTTTATATGGATTTGCAAGCTAAAGACAGGGATGATTATGAGAAGAGTTTCGAACGGGTATTGAGTGAAAAATCCAAGGTTTCAGCCGAAAAATTATGATATTTACACTTCTTGAAGAGAAAATCCTTATGTGTTATGGTTGAGATATAGCACATACGGATTTTTGGTAGAAATGGGGGAATGCATATGTCAGCAAGAAATCACGAAGTAACAGCAAAGCAGCAGTTATTAGATGCAAATGGCAATATCGCAGAGCCGGGCTGGTCGAGGAGCCAGCTGCAGCAGTATTACAGAACACAGATCAAAGCACCGAAGTTTCTGATCAAAGAGTGGGATTACTATCTTGTGGTCGGAGACGACTGTGCAGTTGCATTTACGCTTTCGGATGATGGGTATGTGGGGTTACAGTCAGTGTCGCTGCTTGATTTTTCCGGGAAGCCGTGGGAGCATACAGAGACAGTCTTAGATGCATTTCCAATGGGAAAATTGCAAATGCCGACAAATTCTTCAGAGGGCGATATTGTTTATGAGAAGAAGAATTTGCGGTTAAAATATGTATTAGAAAAAAAGCCTGAAAATCTATCAGAAAGAAGTGTAGTAGGGAAATCAATAGCTGGAAAAGAAAAAACAGGAAGAAATATTATAATACGTCATATTATCTGTGAGTTTGATAACTTCTATCAGGGCAAAGCCATTCTCCTGCGACATCCAGTTGCAGCAGCCCTAAATGGATACGATGGTTATCGCAACACCGTGGGACAAAAAAGGAAGATTCTATTATAACCAGAAAATCAATTGTATGCGCGCGGGAGGTTTTGCAGAATATAATGGAAAGCGGTACGAATTTCACCCGGAAAAACATTTCGGAACGCTCGACTGGGGACGAGTGTGTGGACATATGATAACACTTGGTACTGGGGTTCCGGGAACTGCGATGTAGATGGACATGCATTTGGGTTTAATATCGGCTATGGATTCGGAAATACGAAAGCAGCTTCGGAAAACGTGATCTTCTATGACGGCGTGGCACACAAAATCGATGATGTGACCTTTGTAATCCCGGAGGATGATTATTGCAAGCCGTGGAAATTCACTTCCAGTGACGGAAGATTTGAGATGGATTTTATGCCGCTTCTGGACAGATCCGCATGTCTGGATTATAAACTGATCGTATCTGACCAGCATCAGGTGTTTGGACGGATGAGTGGAACCACAGTGCTGGATGATGGAACGAAAGTTGAGATTAAGGATGTTTTATGTTTTGCGGAGAAGGTGCACAACCGGTATTAAATGTAAAAAATACATTGATTCATATGAAAAAGTGTAATATAATACACTAAAACACACGAATGCAAGGGTGATGCATATATGAAACGAAAAATAACGGATAAATTATGTGAATGGAAAAAGCAGACAAAGGGCGCATGCCACTTTGATCTATGGGGCAACACAGGTTGGAAAAACATTTGAGATGCGGGAATTTGGGGCACATTATTATAAAAATACCGTGTATATCAATTTTGAAACAGACGAGAAAATAGGAAGTTATTTTGAAACAGATATACATGCAGATTCTGTAGTGGTTCTTTGGAAAAATATTATCAAGTAAAATTGTGCCGGAAGAAACTCTTATCATTTTTGATGAAATACAGATGTGTGAGAGAGCATTGACATCTTTGAAATATTTTGCGGAAGAGGCACCAGAGTATCATGTAATGGCAGCTGGAAGTTTATTAGGAGTAGCTGTAAATCGTGAAAAATACTCATTCCCAGTAGGAAAAGTACAAATGTTGACAATGTATCCAATGGATTTGGAAGAGGTGTTGTGGGCAAAGGGAAAACAAATACTTTCAGATACCATCCGGGAACATTATAATAGTAATGTACCATTAGAGGATGCACTTCATGAGGAGGCTATGCAGGAATTTGAACACTACTGCATCATAGGTGGAATGCCGGCAGCAGTGAAAGCTGATATTATGAGGAATAGTTCAATTGGTCAGGAAGAGATAAGACAAATGCTTTTGAACTCATATATTGCTGACATGACAAAGTATGCAGACAAGGGGGATACAGTACGTATTTTTGAAGCATATGATTCTCTGCCGGCACAGCTTGCAAAAGATACAAAAAAATTCCAATATAAGCTTATAAGATCGGGAGCACGTGCATCCCAGTATGGAGATGCGATTGACTGGCTGATCCGTTCAGGAATTGTGAACAAATGCATGAAGTGCACACAGGGATTTTATCCAGTTGTTGCATATCAGGATTTAAGTGCATTTAAACTATATTATAGCGATATGGGAATCATGTCTGCGAGGATGGGAATGAGTCTTGAAGCATTAAGGAGCAGAGAGACAGAACATTTTCGTGGGATTATGACAGAGAACTATGTTTCGATTGCATTAAAAACGAATGGTTATCAGCTTTATTATTGGGAATCAGATAATACAGCAGAAGTGGATTTTCTGATACAAAAAGAAAATCATGTAATTCCGGTGGAATGTAAAGCAGGAAATCATGTAAAAGCAAAAAGTATGATGGTTTACATGGAAAAATATGCGCCTGCATACGCAATCAGAATTTCAGCAAGAAATTTCGGTATGGTGCAGGGAATAAAATCTGTCCCACTATATAGTGTATTCTGTATTTAATGCAATTCTTGAAAGAAAATAGCCTGATGGGTAGTAGAGAGGCGGTAGCGATGGTAAAAATAGACTTAATCACAGGCTTCTTAGGAGCTGGAAAAACAACCTTTTTGAAAAAATATGCAGAATATCTCATTGCCAAAGGACAGAACATCGGAATCCTTGAGAACGATTTTGGAGCCGTGAATGTTGATATGATGCTGTTACAGGATCTGATGGGAGACAACTGCGAGTTGGAAATGGTTTCCGGTGGCTGTGACGCGGACTGTCACAGAAGACGTTTTAAGACAAAACTGATTGCAATGGAATGTGTGGCTATGACCGTGTCATAGTAGAGCCATCCGGTATTTTGATGTGGACGAATTTTTTGATGCGCTGAGGGAAGAACCGTTAGACCGCTGGTATGAGGTGGGAAATGTGATTGCGATTGTGGATGCAAATCTGGAAGAGCATTTATCTGAGGAGGCAGAATATATTCTGGCTTCGGAGGTGGCGAATGCAGGAGAGATTATCTTAAGTCATGCGGATGAAGTGTCAGCGGAGCAGGCAGACACCACGGTCGCACACCTAAACCGTGCATTGGAACAGATAAAGTGTCCGCGCAGGGTGGACAAAGAGGTGCTGCGCAAAAGCACACTGGATCTGAATGAAGAAGATTTCAACCGGCTGATTAGCTGCGGCTATCAGATGGAGAGCTACCGCAAACTGGATATGGAAGAGAAAAAAGGGTTTGAATCTGTCTATTTTATGAATGTGAAAATGACGGAGGAACAGTTAAAGACTACTGTGGGAAAACTGATGAATGACAGGGAATGCGGCGAGGTATTCCGTGTAAAAGGTTTTTTGCAGAAGGAGGATAGAAGCTGGATACAGCTGAATGCAACGCATAATGGAATTACCATGAACCCGATCGAGAAGGGGCAGGAAGTGATCATTGTGATCGGGGAAGAGTTAAAGGAGCAGGCTATTTAAAAATTACTTTTTGAAGCAGGATAATTTATGATTGGAACGAGCTATGGATCCACAGTAATGATATTTTAGCGCCGACAGGAAGCGTGAGGCTGGCAGGTTGCCAGAAGCAGATGCATCCGTTATAATAAAAAGAGTGGCTTGTCAGTTATTTATAATTAAGAAAGAGAAGGGAAAAGAAAGTATGAAAATTGCAGTAACTTATGATAACGGAGAGGTTTTTCAGCATTTTGGAAGAACAGAGAATTTTAAAGTGTATGAAATAGAGGATAATAAAGTGATCTCTAGTGAGGTGATCAGTTCTAACGGAGTAGGACATGGCGCACTTGCCGGAGTACTTGCCGACAGGAACGTGAAGGCGTTGATTTGCGGAGGAATCGGTGGCGGTGCGATCAATGCCCTTACAGAGGCGGGGATTGAAGTTTGCTCAGGTGCATCCGGAGATACTGACAAAGCAGTCGAAGATTACTTAAATGGAAAACTTATAGATGCAGGACAGACCTGTGACCACCATGGGGAGGGACATACCTGTGGAGATCATGATGCAGAGGAAAATCACAGTTGCGGATGCGGTTCCCATGAAGGAACAGAGAGCGGAGAAGGCTGTGGATGCGGCTGTGGAGAACGCAGCAAGATCGAGGGAGCAAATGTAGGAAAGACATTAAAAGTCCACTATACAGGAACCTTTAACGATGGAACAAAATTCGACTCATCTTATGACCGCGGTGAGCCATTAGAGTTCGTGTGCGGAGCCGGTATGATGATAAAAGGATTCGACCGTGCAGTGGCAGATATGGAGATCGGACAGATCAAAGACATCCACCTGATGCCGGAAGAAGCATACGGTCTGCCTGATCCAAATGCAATCTTTCATGTGGAGATCAGCCAGCTGCCGGGTGCAGAAGAACTGGAAGAAGGACAGCAGGTTTACCTTCAGAATGAGATGGGACAGCCATTCCCGGTTACGGTTGTGGCAAAGGAAGCCGGAATTATTACGTTTGATGCAAACCATGAGATGGCAGGAAAAGAATTGAATTTCAAGATCGAACTTGTGGAAATCTGCTAATTATCTCAAATTTTAGTAATAAGTTAAAACAAAACGAAAAGAGACAGGGGAATTTTCACAAATGAATAAATTGACAACCCTATGTTATATTGAGAAAGATAACAAGTATCTGATGCTTCACCGGATCAAAAAGGAAAATGATATTAATCATGACAAATGGATCGGTGTCGGTGGAAAATTTGAGCTGGGAGAAAGCCCGGAAGAATGTCTTTTGCGCGAGGTAAAAGAAGAAACTGGCTATACGCTCACAGCATGGAAATACAGAGGAATTATAACATTTGTTTATGGTGAAGATATTGTGGAATACATGTCTCTTTTTACCGCAGATGAATTTGAGGGAACACCGATCGACTGTAACGAAGGTGTGTTGGAATGGGTAGAAAAAGAGCGGATTTCGGAGCTGAACCTGTGGGAAGGCGACCGGATCTTTTTCCGTTTGCTGGAAGAGAGGGAAGATTTCTTTTCGTTAAAGCTCGTATATGATACGGAAGATGTGTTAATACATGCGGTTTTGGATGGAAAAGAACTGGCATTACAGAATGGCATCGTTTGATGAGTGGAAGATCAGCAGTGTGAGGAGAAAAATACAATGAAAATATTAGTTACCGGAGCACACGGCTTTGTGGGCACACGCCTGATGAAAGAGTTAGAAAGAGCAATTGCCGCACCGTCCATTCAGGGAATGAACGAAAAACAGATCAGGCAGATCGTGGAGGAGAGCGAAGCAGATGTGATCATCCACACAGCTGCAATTTCGGATGTGGGGATCTGTGAGAAAAATCCGGAAGAGTCCTATTATGCAAATGTACTTCTTCCGGTTTATCTGGCGAAAGCATCAGACGGGAGAAAACTGATCTGTTTCAGTTCAGATCAGGTGTACCGTGGCTGCGAGAGCGACGGACCATATCGGGAGGACGAGGTAAAACCTGCGAATATCTATGGAGCGCATAAACTGGAAATGGAACAGCGGGTGTTGGACAGACAGCCGGATTCTGTGATGCTGCGGGCGGAATGGATGTATGACTACATTTCACCGAGAGGCAATTATCTATTGAATGTCCTCAATGCGAAAGAGACGCTTACTTTTGGACGTCAGTATCGTGGGATCACTTATCTGCGTGAGGTATGTGAAAATCTGGAGCGGATTGTAAAATTACCGGAGAATGGACTGCAGCAAAGCGGGAAGCTGTCAGGCGAGACGGTTCTTGCAGAAAATCAACTAGGTGAGCAGGATGTTATATTGCAGCTTCCGGGTGGAGTTTACAATTTTGGAAGTGAGACAACACAGTCCATGTATGAGATTACGAAGGAATTTTTGCAGATCACAGGAAGCAGGCAGCAGGTACAAGAAGGTTCTCTGGTGCACAATCTCTGGATGGACTGCAGCAAAGCTGCACAGTACGGCATCGTATTTAGTGATGTGATGGGTGGATTGAGGCGGTGTCTTGCCGATTATGGACTGTTACAATGAAGATATCTATGTAAAACTAAAATGATTTTCCGATGTTAAAATGATCAATAAATTACAGGTGATAGATGATGTTAAAAGAAATGATGAATACAAGACAGGCGGTGAAGTCTGTCGAAGGATATAACACGCTTTCAAGACGCGAACAGGATAAGATTGCAGTGGAATCTGGGTTGCTGATCTGTTGGATATTCGGCCCAATGCTGCTGTTAATTCCATTGTATTTCCTGCTTCCAGAGGCATGGTTTGAGAACTGTCTGGGATCCGCTACATTCCTCTCTATTGCAGGACTATTTGTTGGGCTGTATCAGGTAGAGAAAAACCGCCAGATTCAGGATGAGGGTAGTGCAATCGGAGCGGCATTAGTATTCTTTTTCGTAGTATTTGGATTTGGATGTCTCTGGCAGGTACATTTCCTTCTTGCGATTGCATTTGCGGCTGCACTGATTTGGTATGCAAAGGTGTATATAACCGAAGCAGACAAATACAACAAGTACATAAGAGAAGTAAAAGGGAAGTTTATCGGGTACTACTGCCGGTTTCCGAAAACCAAGTATCCTGAAATTGTCGCACTGTTTAAGATTCATGGGATAAAACGCATGGATGTCTGTATTTATAAAGAACCTATGCTGACCAATCTTCCGTATCAGAATGAATACGAACGCTTAACGAAGCAGATGGAAGCAGAACAGGGTGCATATGCTGAGAAGCTATTTGAACCGGTTGTAAAACATTTTTTGGATGTCACGGGCTTGGAGATTGGAAAAACCTACACGTTAAAGCAGCATCCAGTTATCCGTTCCAAGATTTCGTATCTCGTGACACTCACAGATAACTTGAGCAGCGAAAACGGATTCGTAACGACAAAAGAGGGTCTTTCCTTCTTTGCAGAGGAAGAAAGAAAACGGAAGGAAGAAGCGGACAGAATTTTTCAGGAAGCAGAGAAGAAGCGGCAGGAAGATGCTGCAAGAAAACAGCAGGAGCAATGAGTGAGATGCCAAATTATCATATCAGTGAAAATGCAGCGGCTGGAATAGGAATCTGTGTTTTGATCGTTTTAATTGCAATTGCGGTAACAATTTTTATTCTTTGCGGTATGAAAACAAAGAAATATGAATTTATGGAAAAGGAAGACATAGAGACTGCCTATGAAGTAAGCGGCATGGTGAAGGAAAAAAGAGATGCTTATCACAGTCTGTATGTGACTCAGCTTGTCATCGGAATTACATGCTGCATATGCTCTGTGATTCCTTTATTTGGAACACTTGCTGTATCTGAAAGTGATTTTTACATGGTTTCAGCAGTATGCATGCTTTTAACGCTTGTTGCAATCGGAACCTATTTTATTGTGCGAAGTGCTGCCAAAATGAATGCGATGAACCAGCTTCTGGAGGAAGAAGATTACACCAGACAGAAAAAACATGAAAACAAAAAGATGTCTGGCCCGGTAACTGTTTACTGGCTAATTGCCACAGCCATCTATCTTGCATGGAGCTTTACAACTAATGACTGGGACAGAACATGGATCATCTGGCCGGTAGTCGGTGTATTATTCCCGGCATTTTATGCGATTGTGAGTGGGATCAGGAAGAAATCGTAAAGAATATTGTGGAATAAAGAATCAGAGGATATAATAGAGAGAGAAATGTGAAATAATTCTGGAAAGGAGTAACAATTATGCCACAAAAAATGAACGGATTATTGCAAACTTATATTTCAGAAATAAAAAAAATATACGGTACACATTTATCAAAGATTATTCTGTATGGGTCCTATGCCAGAGGAGATTTCAGACCAGACTCAGACGTAGATATTATGATATTGTTAGATTTGTCAGATTTAGATTTGAAGAAGTACAGCAAGGAACTTTCCTATATGACTTATGATTTCAATTTAGATAATGATATCGATATAAAACCGATTGCGAAGAGTGAGAGCCATTTTAAAAAATGGGTTGTTAATTATCCATTTTATGAAAATGTGAACAAGGAGGGAGTGGTTTTGTATGGAGCAGTATAATGAGAAGATAGGGACAAGAAAAGACCTTGTGTCATATCGTATAGAGACGGCAAAATCTGATCTGAAGTCTGCAAAGATATTATTAAATGCAGGTGAATATAAAGGCGCAAATAACAGAGCCTATTATGCAATTTTTCATGCGATAAATGCAGTTCATGCATTAGATGGAAGGGCATTTAAACGTCATAAAGATTATGTTAAGACAGAGATTTTTCCGCGAGAAGTGGGTAGAAAAATCGGTGAGGCAGAAGAGATACGGCATGCCAGTGATTATGATGATTTTTATATTGCAAGTAAAGAAGAGACAGAGCGGCAGATTGCAGTTGCAGGAGAATTTATAGAGTTAGTAGAAAAGTATTGTATGGAACATAATATTTCATAAATGAAAATATCTGGCGAGAAATTATATTTTCGGTCAGATATTTTTATTTTGTGCAAAAATCATTGACCTTATAGTCACTACACCCTTTATAATGAACCAAAAATCAGAGAGAAAAAGTGGGGTGGCGATTCTGTTCTGGGGTGTTGGAGTTATCTATATGCTTATTTATGCGAAAAAGAAATTTTAAAAGCTCTTTTGTATTTCTTACAAAAGCGTTACAATAAACATAATAAGCAACGAAAATATGACAGGCAATGCCGGGCAGGCAGTGACGGGGAACATATAGTGAACGTCAGCCGATAATAGAAAAGCAGGAGGACTTCATGGGAAATTATCTGAATCCGGGAAATGACATGTTCTATAAGATGGTTCATTCCGAGATCTATGTGGATAAAACGGGTTTGATCGGGTATTGTAACCATGTGATCAACACAATGCAGAGATACATCTGTGTCAGCAGACCGAGACGTTTTGGAAAATCAATGGCAGCTAACATGTTGTCCGCATATTATAGCAGAGAATGTGATTCGGAAAAACTGTTTGAAGGATTGGAAATTTCAAAAGAGAGCGGATTTAAAAAGCATTTGAATCAGTACGATACTATTTTTTGAATATGCAGAATTCTTAAGCAGAAGCGGTAATGTTGACAAGCTGATCGACCGGATCAAAAAGCTGGTGATCCGGGAACTGAAAGCAGAGCATCCGGATGTGGATTATTTTGACGATACAGACCTTGTGGAATCCATGCAGGATATTTACAGAGAGAAGAAGATTCCGTTCGTAGTGATTATTGATGAATGGGACTGTATTTTCAGGGAATACAAGCAGGACAAGGAAGCGCAGGAGAAATACCTTGATTTTCTGAGAGATCTGCTAAAAGATAAAGGATATATTCACCTTGCGTATATGACAGGAATTCTGCCAATCAAAAAGTATGGGACGCATTCTGCGTTAAATATGTTTGATGAATTTTCCATGATCAGTCCCGGACCACTTGCATCTTATGTGGGATTCACGGAAACAGAAGTAGAATCATTGTGCAGACAATATAAAGCAGACATGTCAGAGGTGAAAAGCTGGTATGATGGTTATTCCTTTGAAAAAGAGAAATCCATTTACAGTCCGAGATCGGTTGTGAACTGTATGCGTTTTGAAAAAATAGAAAATTACTGGAATCAGACAGAAACATTTGAAGCGTTACAGTTTTACATTGATATGAACTTTGACGGACTGAAAGATGATGTGTTAAGCATAATCGCCGGGGAAAAAGTACCGGTGAATACGGGCAGTTTTACAAACGATATGACGACTTTCCGCACCGAGGATGATGTCCTGACACTGTTGATCCATCTAGGCTATCTGGGGTATGACTCGAATGAAAAATGTGTGTTTATTCCAAATAATGAAATAAGAAGTGAGTATGTGAATGCGGTGTCTGTGTCTGACTGGGGAGAAGTATCACAGGCACTGAAAAATTCCGCAGACATATTGAATGCCATCTGGCAGAGAAGACCGGAACAGGTTGCAGAAGGAATCAGACAGGCTCATTTTGAGACGTCACATATTCAGTATAATGACGAAAATGCATTAAGCTATACAATCTCGCTGGCATTATACGCTGCAAGAAATTTTTATACTGTGCATCGTGAACTGGCAGGGGGAAAAGGATTCGCAGATATGGTATATATTCCAAGAAAAAAATACCCGGAGAAACCGGCACTTGTGGTCGAATTAAAATGGGATAAGAGCGCAGCCGGTGCAATCAGCCAGATCAAAGAGAAAGAATACTGCCAGAGTCTGGAAGAATATCAGGGAAACCTATTGCTTGTCGGGATTAATTATGATGTGAAGACAAAGGAACATTCTGTGTGATTGAGGAATTCGTAAAATAGGCTGACTTATTGCAAGAAAAAAGGAGAGAAAGTGTCCCTTTAAAGGGATACATTCTCTCCTTTTTGGAAAGATACCATTAAAACATAATTTTTCCTTTGTGTTTTAATAATCTTGCACCGTTTACGATCAAAAGGATTCCGGAAACAATTCCGCCAACAAGAACGCAGATCCCGATTGCAAGATTTGCAGCACCTGTGGAACTCATTGTTTTATAAATCTTTTCTTCCATGTATGATACCCTCCTCAAGTTATTGACAAGTACAGTCCGTTTTCATCTGCATTTGTGATCACTGGCAATACACCAGTGAAATATTGATTTTATATTACCATTTTTCCGAAAAGAAAACAATGATAATCTGCAAGCTGTTCCAAAGCTCTCCACATCTGTGGTTACTGGAACGAGGCACGAGCGAACTGTAACCATCTGTGAGAACGTCATGGATTCCAGTGATCTGCCCCGGAAAGCACATTCTCTTTGGAAAAATGTTCTGCCTGTACGGCATCTAATTCACAGACATATTCTGCCCGGTGTGGATAAGGTATGCATCTGCCGTCAATACAGTGGATATCATCGTTTAGGGAACGGTTATTGGATGTTGTGTCTGCGCTGGATGCGGGGTAATTTCTATATTCTGCGTACAAAACCGTATTTCGTGCATCCTCTTTCTTCCAGTCATGAAAACCGCATTCATGAATATGATTTCCCAATGCACATTCAAGAAACACGGTTTTAGCATAATTGCGCCATGGCCTTCCGAGATAGACAGAATTTGGAGGACAGTTTTTTGAGATAAGTTTACAGTTGGAAAATACATATCCGTATTCCTGACTTTCCGGTGTGGAGGCGGCAGTAATGTAGCCCTGAATGTCATTTAGATTCGTAGTATGACACAGGGATTCTATCACGCAGTTTTCAAAATAAGCAGTGGCACTTCAAAATAAAATCAATGTCGCCACAAATATAACAGTTCTTATAATATTGTCTGCCGTTGATCCTTGGGGCAAATTGTTTTGGACCGATAAAACCGTCAGGCTCGATCTCTTTTGGCGGAAGCGGTCCGGTGAAAAGGGTATCCTGATGTCCAATCAGACGGCAGGAATCAATCACAAGCCGGTCACCATCGGCATAGAGCGCGATTGCCTGTCCGTGTGTGAGAGAATCGCCCGATGCATTTTCAATTATGAGATTTTGCAGTGTGACGTCATGCGTATCAATGAAAACAGAGTAGGAGCGGAAAGTTCCGAGTTTTCCAATATCAGCCATGGGAGCAAGGGCGTAATCATCATAAGTCAGGACGACATCTTTATTTGACTTGCCAGTGCCGAGGATCGTCAGATATGGTTTATTGATAGTTATTTTTTTATGGTAAATGCCGGGTGCAAGATAAATGCAGGCCGGTTCATTAAGATCCATCGGAATGGCATCAAGTGCCGCGCTGATGGTCGGATAGACAGAAGAGTCTGCGGGGGTTCTGGATACATATAAAGTGCGCATTGAAAATAATGGTTGGTTCATTCCATGTGTTTTATGGAAAACCATGCTCCTTTTTGATTATTTTAAATATAATGTAGTATACAAAAATTGTAAAATCAAGTATTTCGAGTATAATAAGAATATAATTAAAAGCGATGCATGCTGTGAAGCATGCAGAGTGTCAGAATGCGTTACCATAGAGCAGAAGAAAATGAGGTGAAAACAGATGAACTTTGATCATAAACCACACAGGGGTGATAAACTTCAGCCGCTGGATGAAATTTCAGGATATAAGGTGCGGCCCGGATTTTATGACAGGAATGGTGCGGCGCAGGCGGCGAATGGAGTCAGTTTTACCATCCATTCCATGGGAGCGACCGGATGTACACTGTTATTGTTCCGCCCGAAAGAACAGGAGCCATTTGCAAAAATACGTTATCCGGAAACTTACTGTATTGGAAGCACATATTCCATGCTGGTATTTGGGTTAAATATCGAAGAGTTTGAATATGCGTTCCAGCTGGATGGACCATATGATGAAAAAAAAGGACTGCGGTTTCATAAAGACAATATCCTGCTTGATCCATACGCCCGGGCAGTGACAGGGCAGAGACACTGGGGAGAGCGCCCGGAAGGTGGAAAAGACTTTGTATACCATGCCCGGGTAGTGGAAAATAATTTTGATTGGGAAAAGAGCTGTTTTCTGAATCATCCGTTTGAAGATCTGGTCATTTATGAAATGCATGTGCGTGGTTTCACAAGAGATGCATCCTCCGGCGTGAAAGCACCAGGTACTTTTGAGGGCTTGAGGGAAAAGATCCCTTATCTGAAAGATCTCGGGATCAATGCAGTGGAGCTGATGCCTGATTTTTTGAGTTTGATGAGATGGAAGATACCCGTGTGGTGGACGGAGAACGTCTGTATAATTACTGGGGATACAACACAGTCTGTTTTTTTGCACCCAACACAAGTTATACTTCAGTGGTGGAACACAATCATGAGGGTGATGAGTTAAAGAATCTGATCTATGAACTGAAGGAAAATGGAATAGAGGTTATTTTGGACGTTGTATTTAACCATACAGCGGAGGGAAATGAGAAGGGACCATGTTTTTCCTTTAAAGGAATTGACAATAATATGTACTATATGCTGACACCGGATGGATATTACTACAACTTTAGTGGATGTGGAAATGTCATGAACTGTAACCATCCGATCGTGCGTAAATTTATCATTGACTGTCTGAGATACTGGGTCATCAATTACAGGGTGGATGGATTCAGGTTTGACCTTGCATCTATTTTAAGCAGAGACCAGAATGGTGCACCGATGGAAAATCCACCTATTTTACAGGGACTTGCATGCGATCCGATTCTCGCAAAAGCAAAGCTGATCGCCGAGGCATGGGATGCCGGTGGTTTATATCAGGTGGGCAGTTTCCCATCCTGGAACCGTTGGGCAGAGTGGAATGGAAGATACCGTGATGACATGCGCCGCTTCTTAAAGGGCGATGGCGGCATGGCGGGTACAGCGATCACACGAATTACAGGATCAAGAGACCTATACGATCAGGCACACCGCGGAATCAGTGCATCCGTGAATTTCCTGACCTGTCACGATGGATTTACTTTATATGATCTGTATTCTTATAATATGAAACACAACGAGAAAAACGGCTGGGGAAATACAGACGGCGATAACAATGGAAACAGCTGGAACTGTGGAACAGAAGGAGCAACAGACGATCCGGAAATCGAGGGATTGCGCCGACGCATGGTAAAAAATGCGTTTGCAACATTGATGTGCAGCCGCGGACCGGCGATGTTTTTTGCAGGAGATGAATTCTGCAATACACAGTTTGGAAATAACAACTCTTACTGTCAGGATAATATCACATCTTGGCTGGATTGGAACCGACTGGAAGAATACAAAGAAATCCACGATTTCTTCCGCTATATGATCCGCCTGCGGAAAGATAATGCGATCCTGCGTAAGACTACAAAACCGGCGGCATGTAAACTGCCGGAGATCAGTATCCACAATGGTTTCCCATGGAATGGCGGTACAGATAATAACAGCCGGCTGATCGGTATTATGTATGCAGGAAGAGATGAGAATGATATCCGTGATGATATTGTGTTCTATTGTATGAATGCATATTGGGAAACACTGATTATGCAGCTTCCGGAGCTTCCAATGGGCATGCAGTGGAAAGTCTGTCAACACATTCCTTCCATATAAAGATGGAAAAAATGTGGAAGAACAGACAGAGTTTTATTATAAAAAATCATTAAAAGTTCCGCCGAGGACAGTCATGATCCTGACCGCCGAGGAAAACCAGTAAACATGATCATGATTTGCTGGAATCCTCACAATTATTTTTAAGCAGCTGGCTGATAAGGTCGGCTGCGATTTTTTTGTCAGAAGGACGCAGATGACGATAATTATCAAAAACCACCGCTTCCTCTTTGTTGTGAATTCCGTTTCCTATCTGAAGTAGTGCTGACCGGTCTGTAATATAGTTGACAGAAACCTGCAGATAGTCAGCAATTTCGCGTATCACATCATCGGAACATGAAGATATTTTCCATGCAGATAGCCATTTAGTGTGGTTGGGGAAATGGCGAGATCCTGTGCCATTTTTCGCTGTGTGATTCCGTTTTCCTCCATTAATAAGAGTACACGTTCTTCTTGAATTTTCATTAGTGAGCTCCTTTTCGTTAAATTAAAAGGATTTTAGCTCACTTGACTGGTAAATATTGGAAAGTACCGATTTTCTGAATTTATTCTTAAAATCTAAGAAAAAAGACGATGGCTAAATCCAGCCACCGTCTAATGTTATGATTTGACCTGTCAGATATTCATTTCCTTCGGCAAGCGTCAGAACAAGGGAGGCAACCTCCTCCGGCATTCCGAATCTTCCGGCTGGAATTTCATCTGTTAATGTAGCACGTTCTTCTTCGGAAAAGCATGCATTCATCTGTGTGTCGATGCAGCCGCATGCAATGGCGTTTACCTGATATTGCTTGGTGCAAGTTCCTTGGCAAGACCTCTGGTAAAAGAATTCATTCCTCCCTTGCAGGCGGAATAGGCTACTTCACAGGATGCTCCAACATTTCCCCAGACAGAGGAAATATTAATGATTTTTCCGGATTTTCTGGAAAGCATATGAGGAATCGCCAGTTTACAGGTGGAAAATACGGAAGTGAGATTCACACCCAGAATATGATTCCATTCATCGATCGTCATGTCAGTTAGCAGACCGACATAAGAGATCCCGGCATTGTTGACTAACACATCGACACCGTGAAAACGCTGCTCAATATGTGAAAAAAGCTGTGTCACATATTCGAAATCAGAGATGTCACCAATACTTGCAAGGACATCTACGGAATAGTCTCTTTCCAGATCGTTTTTTAAATGTAAAAGTTCTGTTTCACTTTTGGAGCAGGTGATGACAAGGTTATAACCTGCTTTTGCAAAAGCAACAGCGATTGCACGTCCGATACCACGTGACGCACCGGTAATTAGAACTGTTTTTTTCATGCCATTATATCTTTCTTCATAGCTTCCCTATCGTTATCATAGAACTTGGTCAACAGGGCGAGAAGCTTCATTTTGCGGTATTCCTCTTTGCTCACAAGTGGTTGATAGTAAGAGTAACGTCCTTTCTGATAAGAAGCCAGAAAGCCTTTTTTTTTGTTTTTTTCAAGAAAAGTAGATACTGTCTGTGGTTTCCAGGCAGTATGATAGCGCTCGTTTGTCTGAGTCATGACTGCTGCTAAATCTAATTCAGCCTCATTGTTCCAGATAATTGTCATTATCATTTCTTCGCAGGCTGACAATTCTATATTCTTCATAGTGTCATCTCCTTTTTTTGCTTGTCCGATTATTATAGCATATAGCCAGCAGCAAAACAGCCGGAAATTGCTTTTATAATGTGAATTTTTTGTTAAATTTTATATTTGTAGTATGTTTGGGTGAAATTTTGTGTGAAGTAATAAAAAAGGATATTGATGTGATATCAATATCCTCTCAGTCAGTCGGAATGACGTGATTCGAACACGCGACCTCTTCGTCCCGAACGAAGCGCTCTACCAAGCTGAGCCACATTCCGATATATTTGGTTGTACGTCAAAACCGTACTTTGTTATATTAGCATAATTAAATGCAATTGTCTAGAAAAAAATGAATGTTTTTGCAGGTAATTATGTTTACAATTAAATTTGGATGTAGTATTCTTTGATGAGGTGATACATAACGGTCACTGTAAAAAGAATAAATACAGAGAATAGAAAAAGGAGAACTTATGGGAAGAGATGTCATTATTGCCTGTGATTTTAACAGCAAAGAAGAAGTAGTGAGCTTTTTAAGCAAATTTCAGGATGAAAAGCCATTTGTAAAGATCGGAATGGAACTTTTTTATGCAGAAGGACCTGAGATCGTCAGAACAATTAAGAAGATGGGACATAAGATTTTCCTTGATCTGAAATTACATGATATTCCAAATACAGTCAAAAAATCCATGGCAGTATTATCAAACCTTGATGTTGATATGTGCAACGTTCATGCAGCAGGAACCAAAGCAATGATGTCCGCAGCAATTGAGGGACTGACAAGAGCAGACGGAACAAGGCCTCTGCTGATCGCTGTGACACAGCTTACCTCCACAAGCGAGGAAGTGATGCAGGAAGAATTGTGGATTGACAAACCGATTGACAAAACAGTTATGCATTATGCAAAAAATACAATGGAAGCAGGGTTAGACGGTGTGGTATGCCTCCATTAGAGGCAGGAAAAGTACACGAAGTATGTGGAGAAAATTCCTTACCATTACACCGGGCGTGCGTTTTGCAGACGGAGATGTAGGAGATCAGAAGCGTGTGACAACACCTGCAAAAGCAAAAGAGCTTGGCTCTGATTTTATCGTAGTCGGCAGACCGATCACACAGGCAGCTGATCCGGTAGCGGCATACAGAAGATGTGTTGCCGAGTTTGTTGGCTAGAAAAAGGAAGATTATGGAGAAGAAAAAAGGAATTAGCGGAAGTACCTTAAAAATGATCGCCATCGTCACCATGCTGATCGACCATATCGGCGCTGCTGTGCTGGCAAGACTTCTGATGGTAAACGGGCTGGGAGAACTTGACCAGACAAATGCAGATGCAATTATGCAGTGGCTTTCAGCAAATGGAGCACTGTATTGGACATACACGATCATGCGAATGATCGGACGTGTGGCGTTCCCAATCTTTTGCTTCTTGTTGGTGGAGGGATTTCTACATACGCATGATCTGAAAAAATATGCGATGCGGCTTGGACTGTTTGCGTTGCTCTCAGAGATACCGTTTGATCTGGCATTCAGCAGCAAAATACTCGAATTCAATTATCAGAATGTCTTTTACACTATTCATTGGTTTGCTGACGATGATCGCTTACCGTGCAGTGGAAGAAAAGAAGAGTGGAATCAGGCGTTGAAGGTGATCTTGTATATCCTGATCGTGGCAGCAGGAATGGCACTGGCGTATTTTTTAAAGACCGATTATGCCGAAAAGGTGTATTCTGTATCATGGTCTTATACATTTTCCGCAAGAAAAATGTGGCAGATCATCGCAGGATGCGCATCATTCATCTGGGAGACACCGGCGCTGTTCGGCTTTATCCCGATCGCATTTTATAACGGAACCCGCGGCTGGAAGATGAAATATTTCTTCTATATTTTCTATCCGGCACACTTATTGATTTTATATCTGCTTTGCTATTTCATGGGAATCAGCGGATATTCAGCGGTTTAGCTTTTGATAGAAAATGAAATACAAGCTTGACATAATACAAAAGGGGCAGGAATCGTGAATATATATGACACAAATGAATCAGTGGAATTGTACGACAACCGCGGAATTGAAATGGCAAGAAAATGTATACGGAGAGCAAAGAGAGAGTGCGCGTTCAGATATCTGATTTTACTGTTATTATTTGCTCTTGGTATGGTGGATAAAATACTGTTTCCACAGATAGAAATAAAGCTTTCAAGCTACATCCTTCTTTATGTTATATGCATGTTTTCTATGATGGGGTTTCGCATTTTCCATAATGGAATTGTCGCAAAGCGGATGAAGGATTTTACGCTGCAGGAAAAGCACGATTATAATCTGGTCTTCTATCGAGAAAATCATAATAAAAAATTTTTCTTAAAGAGTATAACCCTGCTGACAATGGCCAAGCAGGACATCCTGATGGAAAAACCGTTGGCTGCAAAACAGGCACTTTCCCAGATTGCAGTAGAAAGTCTGGGAAAAAATGTGTTGAAGACCTATTATTTTCTGCTTGCAGCAGCATCATTTCGTGCGAGGGAGGATAGCTGGCAGATCGAACTGGAGCATTGCGCTGCGGTGCCTTCTAAGACCGTTAAGCTGTCGGATGATGAATTACAGGAGATTTTCAGAAGCGGGGATCAGACCAGGCTGATGGACACTGTAAAAACGTGGGAGATCATGGCAGAACAAGACACAAAAACAGAGCCATATCTGAATCTTTGGTTTGGAATATTGATGGCTGCAACTGCCGTCGGTTATGGAATCTGGACATTTGTTGTGGGAAGTTCAGATAGTTATTATAATTTTATGCTTATTGGGGCAACGCTGCTTTTAGTGGGCTTGTGGATTTTAGTTAGTGTAAGGATTGTTTATCTTCTGAGACGTTCCCAAAATAAGGGGAAGGGACTAGGAAAAAAGAAAGGAATAAGATTTTTAACTATTTTTATCCTCGTGCTGATGTGGTGCTTTATTGTAGGATTGAGTCTTGTGATTTTTGTGGGTGCAGGAGTGATATACACACACGATGGAAAGCAGTGAAGACGGAGAAGCAGCAGGAAAGCCAGGATAAAATATATCATAATGGCACAGAGATTTCCACAGAAGCTGACATAAAAAATCAGGAAACTGAAAACACAGAGACGGCATCAGAAATAATAGAAGATACGGAACTTAAACCGGATCAGAGCAATATAGTGAAATCTGGACCGATCACAGACAGTGAGTATGCGTCTTTCCAGATCACAGCAGATGCATCTTCTGTGGAAGGCTTTGATGTGTTTGATGATTATGCTGAGACAATGGAAAAGAATTTCATTGGTACATGGTATTGTCCGAGCTGGGGTATGGCGTTCCGTATTCAGGAAGACGGTGCTTATATTTATACATTAGAATCTGGAAATATAGGATTTTGTAATCAGGAACCATATGTATGGGAACTGACAGACCGCTCACAACAGGGGCTATGCCCAAGACTCAGCTTTTATTATGATGATAGCAAGGCTGGAGATATGTTTACATGCTATGTAGCAGGCTGTACAGATGATTATTTCTGGTGTAATCTGCAGGAGATGGTTTGGTACAGGCAATAGGTGTAATTTTGTGGATGAATTGAGAGTAAAAAGGAGGGCAGCATTTCCACTTCCGAAATGCTGCCCATATATTTTAACCCTGTGGATACGGGAGAAAACGGAACCCACGGCTGGAAAATGAAATATTTCTTCTATGTTTTCTATCCGGCGCATTTACTGCTCTTATATCTGCTTTGCTATTTCATGAGAATCAGCGGTTATTCAGCGGTTTAAAGGTGCAGTCCTTAAAAGTTTCATAAGAAATTATACGACAGATATTAAGAATGATTAAGAAAAGCTTGATTGAATCACTGGCTCTCTTTTTGTAACATAAATTTAAAGTACTGAATGATTACAAAAAAAAAGCCGGGTATGAAAAATGATTCAGAGAGAAAACGTAAATCCGAGAAGGAACAGGATCACAGAAAAACAGCAGAAGATATCAGAAAAGAGCGGCAGCGAGAAGGCGGCACAACACGATTTTTATCGTGGAGATCGTGTTATTGCTTATTCTTGCGGTAGTTCTTTTTTTTATGTCAAAATTAAGCAAAATTGAGAAAACAAAGCTGGATATGGACAAGATTGAGGTCAATGAGGATATTTCGCAGGAATCCCAGAAAATTATGAAGGGTTACCAGACCATTGCGATGTTTGGTCTGGACAATCGCTCCAATGGAAATTTGTCGCAGGGCGGAGCGATGTCATTATGCTTGCCAATATTAATAATGATACAAAGAGGTAAAATTTGTTTCTGTCTACCGCGACACTTATTTGGATACCGGAGATGGAATTTTCCAGAAATGCAATGCCGCCTACGCTAAGGGTGGACCGGAGCAGGCGATATCCATGCTAAATGTAAACCTTGATTTAAACATTACAGATTATGTGACAGTCGACTTCAACTCGATCATCGAATGCGTCGATTTACTTGGCGGTGTGGACATGGAGATCACAGATGATGAGGCGTCTCTCATGACCGGATATATCCGGGAGTTAAACGAATTGACCGGAAATAAGGTCGAGAATCTTACGCAGGGAGGCACATATACTTTAAATGGTGTGCAGGCATGCATATGCGAGAATCCGATATGGAGGCGGTGATGATTACCGCAGAACAGAGCGTCAGCGTACGGTTTTGACCGCGATGGTGAAAAAAGCACAGCAGTCCGATCTTACAACCGTAAATAAGCTCATCAATGAGGTATGTGGTGATATCCAGACCAGTTTTTCAAATGCAGAACTGTTAGCGCTTGCGTCACAGGTTTTCAATATTCCATTGGAGACACCACAGGATTTCCATTTACCAAGACAACTAGGGTTTTGAGCAAAAAAACAGGTGATGTCGTGATACCGTGTGATCTGAGCGACAATGTAAAAGAACTGCATATCTTTTTGTATGAGGACAGTGCTTACACCGCTTCCGATACCGTGAAACAGAACAGTGAAAAAATCGTGTCAGATACCGGATTTAAATCCGGCGACGGACATTAAAAAGGAGGGCAGCATTTCGAACTTTACGAAATGCTGCCCATATATATTTTAACCCTGTAGACATTGGAAAAAATAATGTCCACAGGAATTGTATTTAGACGGAACTGTTCCAACCCCAAACTGCTTTGAAACCGGCAGCTCCTTTTGATGATTTTATATTAAAGGAAATTTGTGACAGAAATTTGACTGGAAAGTGAAGAATCTCTTAAGCAGTTCTATGATATTTATAAACTGGGTATCAGTTTTTTTCATAACAAATCTGTGGAAATGCTTGCACAAATTGCCCGAAAATGGTAACTTAGTTTTGAAGATTAAGCAGGGGTGGCTTTATAAGCCGCCCTATTCTGTTATAGAAAGGAGACAAAATCCTCTGCTCCTGTAAGGACAGTCGCATTTGCTCCGCAAACAAGGAGGATTATGAATAAATTTGTCTTACGTCAATCATTATTATTACTTTTAACTGCGACCATCTGGGGCGTGGCATTTGTTGCCCAGAGTGTCAGCATGGATTATGTTGGTCCGTTTACTTTTAATGCGGTGCGCTGTCTGATCGGTGGAGTTGTATTGCTGCCGTGTATTGCCATTTTAAACAAATTTAACCGTAAAAACGGTGTCGAGTGCATGGAAGACGAGACTGGCAAAGTAAAAGCAGTCCGCAAAGTCAGAAAACACTTGTGATTGGTGGCATTGCCTGTGGCGTTTTACTGTGCGTGGCAAGCAACCTGCAGCAGTTTGGAATCATGTATACAAGCGTTGGAAAAGCCGGATTTATCACAGCCATGTATATCGTGATTGTGCTGGTACTTGCATTTTCCTGCGAAAAAGTGGGTGCAAAAATCTGGTGCGGTGTCGGAATCGCGGTAGTCGGATTGTACCTCTTATGTATGACGGAAAGCGGATTTTCTATTCAAAAGGGAGATCTTTTATTAATGCTTTGTGCGCTGGTATTTTCAATGCATATTTTAGTGATCGACTATTTTCCCCGAAAGTGGACGGAGTGAAAATGTCGTGCATACAATTTTACATGTGGAATCCTGTCTGGTGTAGGAATGCTTTGACGGAACATCCGCAAATGTCTGATATTCTTGCAGCATGGATGCCGATTTTGTACGCAGGTGTCATGTCCTGCGGTGTGGCATATACGCTGCAGATTGTCGGGCAGAAGGGAATGAATCCGACCGTTGCATCGTTGATCCTCAGCATGGAATCTGTAATCTCTGTGATCGCGGGCTGGCTGATTTTACATCAGACGCTTTCGATAAAGAACTTATGGGCTGCGTGCTGATGTTTGCTGCAATCATTCTGGTACAGCTTCCTGACCGGGTAAAAAAATAATGAATATATTCAAGAGTAAACTGGCATTTACATCAGGAGATGTTTCGCCGGAGTATATTTACATATGAGAAAAAATGACGTGGCGTGATAAAAAAATGTGTGTTATGATAAAGTATATGTAAAACGTATACGAGAGAGCTGTGAAAAGACACATTTGGGAAAAAGTAACGTGGCTGGACATAGGAACAGGTGACAATTATGATGACTTATTATAGAACGGACGATCAGGTCATACATGAAGAAGAAAAATTAAGTGATGGTGTATGGGTGCAGATGATCAACCCAACACATGATGAGTGTGAGGAAATTGCTGAGAAATTAATGGTAGACATTGATGACGTGAAGGCTGCACTCGACGTTGAAGAAAGTTCCCGTATTGAACTGCAGGACGGCTATACGCTGATACTGGTGGATATTCCGGCCATTGAGATACGTCATGATCAGAGAACATATACGACAATTCCGCTTGGTATCATCCTGACGCAGGATATCATTGTCACAATCTGCACGGAGGATACACCGGTATTGCAGAACTTTGTGCGAAGCCGTGTGAAGAATTCAGCACAAAGAAGAAGCTTCGTTTTGTGTATCAGATCCTGTACCGGACAGCAGCAATTTATCAGGCAAATCTCCGAATCATCGATAAAGACGTACTGAGATAGAAGAACGTGTCGGAAGCGATACAGACGATTCTGATCTGATCAACCTGCACGAACTGGAATCCACGCTGGTCTACTTTGCAACATCGCTCCGGGCAAATGGGGTAGTGCTTGACCGGCTGACACGCTATAAACGGCTGGAGCAGTACCCGGAAGATAAGGAACTTTGGATGATGTGATAGTGGAGAACCGTCAGGCGATCGAAATGACAACCATCTACCGAGATATCATCAACGGAACCAGAGCTGATGTCCTCTTTGTTGGATAACCGCCTGAATAACGTTATGAAATATCTGACGTCTATTACAATTGTAATGCAATCCCAACGGTCATTTCCGGTATCTACGGTATGAATGTCAACGAAAACTGGATGCCGTTTGCAAATACACATGGGTTTCTGATCATTTGTATTATTACATTGCTGATCTGTGTAATTACGATGCTTTTCCTGCGAAAGAAAAAATGTTATAAATCATAAGAAACTGTTGTCATGGCATAGAGGGCATATGACAGCAGTTTAGTTCTTGCGGAGAAAGTACATAATCGCTGTTAAAATGTATTACAGGTTTCAGAAAACGTCATATGAAAAACGTTAAAATTCGAGTATAATTGTAGTAGAAAATCCAAAGATAAATCTGTATATCAAACGGAAGAAATTGCGAGAGGTAATCGCAAGAAGGATAGAAACAATTATAAAGACTCGGGCATATGATCCGTGAATTTCGGGAAAAACAGGGACGGACGATTGAAGAGGCAGCGAGGGGGCTGTTGAGTGCGGCAGAACTTTCGAGAGTTGAGAATGGTACGAAAGAGATTGAATATCTTATAATGGAAGCACTTTTTGAGACTTATGGCAAATCTTTAGATAAATACAAATTTTGATACCTACAATTCTTTAACACCTAACTGGTATTATAAAGTGTTACGATAAAATCCGCAATGCCTTGATTTTACTACAGTTTTGGCAAGTGAGCTTTCCCTTAGACTTTCCCTTATGTTATATCCTTTTCCCTTGTGTTACGACACCTCATAAGGGCAAAAACAAGGGAAGCAAAATCCGGTAACAGCTAATAACATTATATAAATCACATAATCGGCTGGAACTGGTCAAGATGCTTCTACAACTGAAACAGATAAGAGAAAGGACTAATATGAATATCGTTCATGCAGAATATAATAAATATCACAACATCATAGACATCAATTATTACAATGGCTACATACTTCGGATTGACTGTGGCAAGGCAGAAGATGGATTGATTACTACTCCTAACTCTCAACGAATGTTGGATGCACTGGCGATTGACAATCCACTAGAATATGCCCGTTTGTATCTTGATTCAGAAATGCAAGATTGGGTGAATGCGATGAATATGGAATGGTATAGCACTTGATAAAAGAACATAAAATGAGAAGAAATCTGTGAAAGTATTTCTATAAAATACGAGATTTCTTTAGCCCTTCCATAAATATGAAATAGAGCCGATAACTCACAATCGAAATAACGAGTGATTCATCGGCTCTATATTTTATGGTTATGGATATCATGAGTATCGCTTTATATGCAATTGCTATTTTGTTAATTCCCAATATTTATGACCCATAAAGAAGATTGTTAATTCGTTTTGATCTACTTCTATCTCAAAATTCACGCTATTATCTCTCTGTTCCACAAAAATCATATTTGAGGAAGATATGCTATATAATGCATTGCCACAGGTAATACCCAATTCGGGCATATCTCTGTTTACAACAAGTCCTCCATTTTCTTTTTTTTTAAACACTTCCTCTGCATTTGCATTCTTCCATGTACCAATAATATTTTTTTTATTCTGAATGTGCTTTATTTTTCCAACACATACAACGATAAGTATAGCTACACTTACAATTAAAGCAATGCCTACAACACTCTTTGCCAATTTCTTTTTATTCAATTTCTATTATCTCCATTTTTAGTTTCTTTAAGATTGAATGATTCCATATTGCTTAATTCAGTATCTCCATGAATTTCTAACATTGATACGCTTCTACAGGAAATAGAATAGGAGAGATTCATTCATAAATAATTAAATCATTCATACTTACCTGAATTTGTAATGTTTTTCCATATTTTCTCATAATTATCTACTATAGTTTTTTCTGAGGTCAAAAATGCAAACATAGATATACTTGAATAGAGAGTTTCCGCCGAATCAAAAACCACACAACTTTCATCATGAGTTAGATTTCTCTTTGAATATATTTCCGATACAGGCATAAATGAATTTTCTTCCTCTTTGGTGTATTTATACCCATCAATACATCCTAGATTTTTTAAAAATATTAAATAAGTATCTTCGGTCTTCAGATATTGCCATCCGTTAGTGTAAAATTCTTCACCTCTAACAAATGATACAGGTTCTATAATGTAAATACAGTCACCTACTGAAAGATTAGCAGAATTATCCTTATAGATTTCCTCTATTTTTACCATTGTTTTGTTGATCGTAAACTCATTTCACGAGAATTTGTTACAGTTATACGAGCTATTAAAGAAGAATCTTTTTCCATATCATCCAATGAGTAATTACTTTCATTGTTAAAGTAAGAAGTTTTCTGCCCTCCTGTATAGAAAATTTCCATAGCTGTATTTTCTGATAAAGCAATATCAGGATCATGAACCCCCTGTAGTTGTTTTCATCCCAGTCTCTTCCATAGAATAAGGCTGTCACCATGTACAAATGAGACATACAACACAGATAGTTAATACAAATTTCTTCATTACATCAACTCCCTAATTTTACCAAATTCCATATCTTCTCATCCGCTAATATTTCAATATCTTTATTATGGCTTGTCAGTATAGTAATGGTATCATTCTTTTTCTTCCAATATACGTTCACGAAATAAATCAATGCTATGCTGATCCATCAGGTTAGAAGGGTTCCATCCAAAAGCAAAATTTTGGATGTTCCATCAGTGCTTGACACAAAGAGCTAGTTTTGACGCATTCCTAATGAATATTTATTTACTTTTTCTTTGATTTGGGATCAAGACCAAAGTATATCATTATTTCATATATTTCTTCATCTGATACAATTCCTTTTATATTGGAAAGCATTTTCAAATTTTCAAACCTGAATACATACTCCAAAAAGAAATATTTTCAATAACAGCTCCTAAATCTGGTAAAACATCCATATCTTTATGTAATGCCTTGTGATTATATTTTATGTATCCTTTGTCTGTATTTATAAAACCTGCAATGGCTCTGAGTAGCATTGTTTTACCTGAACCATTTTTACCATATATTCCATATATTTTACCAGATTCAAATGTATAACTGATATCATCAAGCACTTTTTCACCTTTAATTGACTTTGAAATAGATTTTACATATAAATTCATGGATATCATTCACCTCCTACAATATTTGTTTTTTCAAAGAAATTTACCTATCCACACCAAAACAGCGGATGATATAACTGAAATGAGACAGCTTGACTTAAAATTCAATAAATCTATATTGCTTGTAGTCCATTCGTAATTTTCTTCGACATAATATATAATAAGCTTGTTATAATTAAATAAAGGAATATGTAGCAAGGAATAATGCCAAATTTTCCATATAATTTCCCATTGAAAATAAAATCCACACACCATTACTGGAATAAAAATACAATAAATGCAACGATGTATCCTATAATTGAATCTTTCCAAAATGAAAACAAATAACTAATCATTTGCAAATGAAAAATCTCTATCAATAGCATAAAAATAACTTTGAAATCTTCTAAGCCATTAGAGGTATGCTCTACAAAAAGAAAAAACAAATAATCGGAAACAACTACAATACAGTCACGTAATATCATTTTTATTAATATATCCTTATAAATTATGTGTTTTTTCCCATAACGAGGAAGTAGAATTACCATGTTATCATTTGCATCATTAAATAAGTCCATTGTAAGATAACAAATCTCAAGGATAAACAAAATCGCAAAAAATGATAAAGATATAAGGTCAAACGAATGATCTATTAGTATTCCCCCAAAATATATTTGTGAACGTACTCCTTCTGTTATTGTAACCAGACTATTATGAAACCCCAAGTACACATTAGCATAAAAATATCTAATTACAAAAATATAATGATACTAGTAAGCATTTTCCAACATTAACATTCAAAATTTTTTCTTATATAACTTCATAATTTTTTATTTTTCTCTGTATAATGCCAATACTTAATCCAAAAATAAGCAATATCAGAACAATTTCTCCTATTATATTTCCATGAACATTAGGCATAATATAACCTTGTATAGAGAATTCATTTAGCCCAAAGACAGAAACAATCAAATTAAAAACAATATAGAATATAAACAAAGCACCAGGTATCTTTATGAAATATAGAACTTTCATTTTGTTATAATATGAAAGAGCATAAGCTAAGATAGCTAATCCCGAGCCAAAAATTCCGTAATTAAAAATGTATATTAGATTATATAAAGTTGGATGTTGCAATCTCACCATATCAAGAAAATTGTCAGCGTTATATGATACCAAACCTATAGCGTAATCAGGTTCTTCTAAGCACTGTCATATCCATGTATTGGATATGTCATGGCATAATAATAAATTTATGAGCATTGGTATTGTTATTGTCAAAAAGGTTACAATCAGAATGCCAAATAATTTTCCTGCTAAATATTTCTTTTTCCCGATTCTTTGAATAAGTAGGATTGAACTATTGCTTTTTTCTTCTCTTATTAAGGAAAGTGATGCAATAATTGTTGCATAAACAGGCAATAACAGATACATTATATATGGAATATATGCCGCTTCAGTGCCCTGTAATACTAATGAAATTTTCATTTGCTGAACGAATAAATTGATAACTTTTTCCTATATCATTTTACACATAAAATATACGAAGCAATATTTAAAATCATTAGAGCAATAAAAACAACTTTATATTCTGCACGATCAATACAATGTTTGATTTCTATAAGAACCATTTTTTTCATAATCTTTACAAAATGGCATAAACCTAACGAAGAGGTTTATGCCCATCCTTCTGTTATCTAAAATCTACATTTCCACTTACAAATGCAGTTGATAATTGAGATTGATAATTTTCCATTCCCATACCGACCTGTGTGTTAGTAGAATTATAACCGCTCTTGGTAAAGATTAAATTACAAGATCCTGTTCCAACACCCTGCTTATACTTATTAGATATTTTACTCTTGCTGTTATTGACAGCCCAGAAATTTGCGTAAGAGGTATTGGTAATTGCTGTTACCTCATTTGTGATGTAATCATCGGATGTTGTTTTTGCATGCATAGAGGTAAAGTTATTAGTCTTATTCAGTTTAAGTGCATAAGCGGTGTAAGATGCCGCCTGAGAATATGCTGCTGAAGAAAGAAATACACATCCTGCACAAAACAAACCAATACCTACTTTTGCAATCTTCTGTTTTAAACTTTTTAACATCATAGTCAATTCCTCCCAATCTTATTTTTTTAACTGCGTTGGTACTTTTGGTTCATACAACAAACCACGGCACAATGAATTTGCATTACTTCGAGCAATAGCAGTCACTGCCTGAAGTACGAGACGGGCACTTTTCTGGGGTGCCTTGTTTACTTGCTTATTGTCCATCGTTTTCACCTCCTTAATTGTCTGACAATTACAGACAACTTTATTTGTTTACCATGGTATGTGCTTAATATAACAGAGTATTTAATTTTTTCAATCCCTCTATGCACGAATGGTAGCCCAACATGCACGAACTGTTCTACATATAGGTATAAAACCGAAAAGATGGCAGATAGGTTAAGCACCTACCTGCCATCTTTAATCTATATATTTCAGAAATAATGATTAATTATTGTCAGTCTCATATATAGATTTATAACGCTCTCGATCAACTGGAATAATCTCATTATCATTAGCATCTTTATATGTAATAAACTCATCGTATTCTGTAACTGATTTTTCCTCTGAGACAGAATTAATAGAATACATATTCGAATCGTTACACATTACATTTGAATTTGGACCAGAAATTAGTAACGAACCATCCTCTTGTGCATATGCCAAAAAGATATAAATGGAATTTTCGGAAGGCAGTGAATCATTCTCAAACAGATAAATAGCATCTTGTTTTTCTGAAATTCCGCCTTGTTTAACAATAGGAATAGGTTTATCTGTAATAAGTTCACCTTTTATATTTTCGAGAACCTGAATAGTATAATTAGTGTAAGGCGAACCGACCTCCTTAGGATTTCCTTTTTCATCTTCAGTCGTTATAACATTTCGATACTCGGTTCCATCGCAACTGACAACCTTTGCTACAAATACGTAATCACAGATACCAACAGCTTCGCGAATGTTATCAGTATCATATACAAAAGATGCGTGCATCTGGTGGATTGGCAAGTTAGATACATTTGTATTCAGTTGACTTGCATTATTTTTGGATGCACATCCTGTAAAAAACATTCCTACGATAAGAACAATAGACAAAATACCATAGATACTTGATTTTTTCATAGCGTTCTCCCTCCCCTAATAATTATTATATGCGGCATCATATGAATCTTTATCATTTTGAGATAATGCCTGCGTACTAGTATGTCCCGTAATTGCTGCATCCATAACATCTGTTGAAGTACTGTGATCCAACCCTAATGCATGTCCCAATTCATGTGTCGCTACATTCTGTTTTTTACTATTACTATAACCGCTCATATAATAGGTATTGAGTTCAATTTTACCACTAGAATATGTCATGCCTGCCCATCCATTCGAAGCATTGACATCGCTTACGTATACATCTTCTACAACAAAAGCACTGTCTTTTCTGATTACTCCAGATTTATATGCATTCCATGTGGCAGCCCCAGTGTTAATATAACTCATGTAAGTGCTGTTTCCGTCATAGTCTAGATGTTTGCCAGAATCAACAAGATCCCATGTTTGTACATAAGCTTGTGCAAATGCCGTAATAGGAAATAGCATTGCTATAGCCATTAAAGTTATAATGCTATACAATAAATGATTTTTTAAAACAGATTTTTTAAAATGCATACTCCTTCACTCCTTTTCAATCATGTAACAACGGTTATCTTCAATTATTCTTAAAGGTTATCTTTATGAAAATTGAAACGCAACACATACTAGTACACATTATATATCCTGTTAATATTCCTAAAGTACGACATCTTATCATCTCCACTCCATATTATAGATTCTCAGAATACTTAAGATGTAGTAGTATACCTTGAATATAACAAAATCTTTATACTTTTCAATACCTCTATGCATGAATGGTAGCTCACTATGCACAAACGGTAGCATATTATGTTGTGTACCTACTTTATTGATGATAAAATATGACGGAGAATGATTAAAGGAAGTGGTAGCTATGCTATATATTGACTCAATATGGGAATATATTGTTAATTTCTTAGAACTGGCATTGTTTATAATATTTATCCATAAAAAATTGCGTATTCGAGCAAATTATAAACATCAAGCAGTTTTGATGTTTCTTTTCGTATCATTTCAGTTTGCTGTGTTATGCACGCTGAATAAAATGGGAATATCATCCTACAGCACTTTGATGTCATCTTGTGTTTTGGACATTGGATATGCAGTATTGTTCTATCGTGATAGTATAATTCGCCGTATCTTTTGGGGCTTTTCGTATTCCATCATTTGCTTAGTTGCAGAACAGATTTCGTTCTTTATTCCCGTTACTCTTTATAAAGGAGCGTCTCTGGAGCTATTATTAGGTGGAACATTACGGAAGCCATATACCATGTTATATTTGGCAATGATAGCTGTTTTTGTCTTGTTATTTCATTCTATTGGAAACAAAGACATATCTCTTTCACCGTTCCAAAAAGTTGCATATATTTTCATCGCAATTTCTGGACTTGCAATCGGGCACTACATATTAAGGCTGACTTTGGAATCTGTTGATAAATTTGGTGATTCATCCTTTTCAGCTAGGCTATCATTGGTTGACTTGTTTTTTATTATTTTATTTTTAGTATTGATGCTATACATATACCAGCTAGGTTATTCAAAAGAAGAAAACATACGATTACTGGAAGAACAAAAGATTTATGAGCTGGAAAGGACTGAGTTCAATAGCTTATCTGAGACAACTGAACGATTACGAAAAATGAAACATGATATGCAGATTTATGTGGATGCAATCAACGTATTAGCAAAAGACAAGAAATGGGATGAACTTATAGCATATACAGAGCAATACCATAACACTCTTGCAACTACGCAAAGTGCCATAGCAACGGGAAATATTGCTATTGACTGCATACTTACCGCAAAACTTGATTATGCTGAAAAACACGGAATTAAGACAGAATATTCTATTATGGCTCCTGAAAATTTTCCGCTTGATTCTGTTGAGCTTTCATCCATACTTGGAAATATATGGAATAATTCCATTGAAGCAGGAGAAAGACTTATAATCTCTGATCCAACCGAGCATCCATACATTTATTTTTATATTAAACCTTACCAGAATATGATACTGATTCACATTGAAAATAATTATGATGGTGTGATAAAAGGTAGCATTGATGGAGACATTTTGAGTGTTAAACAAGGAAAAGAACATGGACTTGGGATAAGACGAGTAAAAGAGCTTGTAGAAAAGGCAGATGGCGTATTGCAGATTACATCTGATAACAAAATTTTTTCCGTACATATTATGATACCGGATAAGGAGAATAACAAACTACTATGAAAATGAAAATAACCATACTTGAAGATTCTGTGATCGAATCAGAACGGCTGAAAAATGGAATAAGAAAATACGGGCAGCAATATGATTGGGATATTGAAATTGACGAATACGAATCGGGCGAAGAATAATTAAAAAAATTCTGAAGGCACAACTATACAGGCTTCAGCATTTTTCCTTGACATACAAATGGGGCAAATGAATGGAATTGAGGTTGCTAAACGCCTTCGTGAATCTGGTTATCAAGGTATTATTGTATTTTTAACAGCTTTTAGAGAATATGTATTCCGAGGATATGAAGTCAGAGCTTTAAACTACTTGCTAAAACCCGTCAAGGAAAATACTCTTTTTCTGTGTTTGGATGAAATCGCGAAGGAGTTATCTAATAATACCTACATATACCGAAACAAGCAGGAAATTGTAAGTATTCCCTATGCAGATATATTGACATTTTCGAGCAGATTACATTATGTGGATATATTGACCGTAGACGGCAAATGCTATGAACAAATGTCTACCCTAAATAAGATTATTGTCCATTTGCCAAGTGAATTTATCCGAACCCATCGTTCTTATATTGTAAATATGGCACATATCTATCGTATTACATCAGGAACGATTGAATTGTCAAATCATCTAACTACACAAATCGCACGTTCTTATTCCAAAGACGTGATAAGTGCTTTTGCCAAATATACAACAAGATTTGATACAAGCGGGGATTTTGAATGATTACGAAGTGGGCTACATCTATTGCTAATAAGTTAGCAGAACTATCCGGGGAGGATGTTTCTGCGGATCAATTAGAAATATACATATATGGCTTAGAATGTTTTTTGAATACTTTTATAACCATAGTGTTATTGTTCGTATGGGGAGTTTTATCACATACACTCGGCTATACCCTAATTTGGGTAATTGCCTTGTTCATTGTTACGACATTATACCGGAGGTGCCCATGCTCCAACGCAGTTAACATGTATCTTAGGCAGCTTTTTTCTCGGTTGTCTTGATAAGTGGGCTATAATCTATTTAAAGCCAACTGTACTAGGATATTTGATACTTGTCCTTATGTGTATATTATTTGCACCTATAAGTAACCATAAAATATGTTTAACCACCAAACAAAAATGGATACATAAACTTATTTCTGTGATAATTGTTAGCATTGGATTTCTGCTGTTTTATAAAATTGGAAACACGAAGATGAATACCACATTGTTTTATTCCTTTTTCTGCGTAATCATTCTTATGATAGTCGAAACAATTAAAAATCTAATGAGACACTTTAAATAGCAGGATGACTTTTCATAAATATTCAAAAAAGATAAAGAATTTGATGGTCTTTATCTTTTTTGAATTTAATTAGATTATCTAGCTCCTCTGTCTGATGGCGAACGATAGTTAAAATCTCTGTCCTGTTCCCGTTTCTGAACTTCTGCCTGTTTTTCTGCCAGCTTTCGATGGATTGAGTTTTCTCCATACTTGGAGTTCCATTCCTTGTTTGCTTTGACATAGGATTCATACTCGGACTTGCCTTGTTTATAGACTTGCAGGAACGCATCTACCGTTGGATATTTGTAATCCTGCACGATATGGGATAATCCCTGCTTCATAATCTTAATCGTTTCTGCGTATTTGTTAGACTGTGCCTGCAATTCCTTTCGTTTCTTTCCTTGGAATAATCCTGTACAGTTCTTCAAATCCTCGTCAATAAGGTCTTTTTTCACTTCCTGCGTATGAATGGCTCTGTTTTGTCGTTTAAGTTTCTCCATAATCTCTTCAAGTCGCATCTCATAATCGTGTGCCAGCTCAGACATTCTTGGTCTTGGCGGAATAACGGTCTTTTCTGCGGTAGTAGTAGCAGGTGCTTTGAATGGTTGGGTCACAGCAGGAATTGTCTGATTGTCTGTCTGTGTAACGGATGGAGCTGGTTGTTTCTCTTGTTTTTCATTTCTTCGCTCCATAAGGTCGGAGATTCTGGCTTTCTGTTGTTCCTGTTTCTGTATCAGCAACTTTATGAGTTCTTTTAACAGCTCGATTGCCCGAAAGATAATCATAAACAAAAGCTCCGGATGATTGCCATACTTGTGAATGGATTCCTTAATCGGAGTTGAAATCTGTTCCTGCTTTACCTTTAAGATTTCCTTTCGCTCCATCCCCGATACCAAAGCGTGATCCACAGTACGATTCCAGTCCTGTATGACCTTATTATTGAGTGTAATCTTATCTGCCTTTGGATTGTTCTTACCGATTTTCTTAGTGGCAAGATAGACATCCCCACGCTTGAATGCAGACAGCTTTTCTTTCTCATCTTTGACAAGTCCGTTGATGACATCGGTATAAAATACCTTGACCTCATCTAAGAAATGTTCCTGCTTAAAGCGAGCGTCCTTGATGGTAAACATCTGTCTTTCGTAGACCTCACCTTTCTTGATCACCTTACACCTTTTACGGATAGTTCCATTCTCGTCTAGGATTTCTTTCTTGGTACGAACATGATTACCTTTCTCATCATAGAACATATTTCTGGTGGCAATCTTTTCTATCGGTTCGTCAAGATAATTTCGTTCTGCAAAGATAAGATGGATATGATAATTCGTCTTTCGTTTGTTATGATGGAGTGCTGCAATACAATCAACACCATACCGACTTTTGAATTTATCCGTCATATATTTTAATAGTCCGTCTGGCGGATAATCCACAAAGGATTCCGGCAGGGCAATGATAAATTCTCTTGCTTCGATACATTTTCCCTCTGTACCGCTTTTCTTAAATTCTGCCTGATTGCACTTGGCAAGTTCTGTCCAAAATTTTCGGTCTGTGGTTTCATATACCGCATAGAGATTTTCCTGTTTTTTGTCACTGGAGATATAATAGATTCTTCCACGAACATTATGGAGCTTTGACATCTGCACAAATGAATTTCTTGGCATAGCGATTTCCTCCTTTCCCAGTTTTGATTTTGGAAAAGAGGACAGATAAGATAGATGAGATGTGAGTAGTAAACTTTCCCTGTGAGCGAGTGCATAGGCACTCGTCTTGGAACACATCCGCCTTGTGGCGGCTAAGCCTCGCAGAGCGAAATACACAGAGTACAAAACGAAGTTTTGTGCGATGGGTGTATTTCGCTCTCAAACGCCGAGGGCTTGCTTATGAAGTTCACTTTTAGCTGTAACTGTTCCCTCAGCACCTAATTTTGTGCCTTTAATGGCACACTTTTTATGTGCCGTATCCGGCACTCCCTTTTCTTAACAGAAATGCTAGAAGATTGCTATGAAAATCAGCGAAACAATAGACGAATCCGTTAGCACTTTTGCCTTAACAATAGCATTGTTCTATTATTCAGACTTTTTAGCAAAAACCGTAGAAACAGTAGAAGTCTGCTATTAAAATCGAAAAAACAATAGCACGATTCGTTAGCATTTTTGCCCTGACAATAGCATTGTGTTACTTCGCTTACTTTTAAACTGTGTCTGGCAAGGAAGTGGTAGTAAAAGTTCCTATTAAATTTCATTTTTAATAGTGCATTGTTTTATTACATTTTGATTTTAATAGAGCTTTTTACTATTAACTCTTTGAAAATGTACCCCATAGATTGGACACTCAAAATCATAGTAGCGTACACTTTTTGTCATAGGTCGGACAGCTTTTTTCATAGCTACACTTGGTATGACTTCTCACAGCACTTTTTGTAAGTTGGGTGGACTTGTCCTACCAGTCGGCTTCACTTGGGTGGATGGTTGCACCCACTTCATTTTCTGGCTTGGGTGGACTATTCATAACACCTTTTGCATCTTGGGTGGACTTGTCCTACCAACAAGCTATAACTGGGTGGACGATTGCACCCATTCACATCCATCTTGTCCTCATTTTCCAAAAGTTCTGGTTGTATCTGAGGACTTGTCCGTGATATAATCTATTTGCGTGTAGGTATATCATGGCTTTTAGTCAGATACATACCAGAGGGATGGTCTTAGGACTGTCCCTTATTCATTTTTCATTGTTCCCTTGACCGCTTTTACTGCGTGTCTGTCTCGTAAATCCTTCCCCTCATTGAGAATCAGAAACTCGTCTAATCGTTCCCTGCGGATTAAGATTTTTCTTCCCACTCTAAGGATAGGCAGCTTTTCCCATTCCACAAGATTTCTAAGAGTGTTTCTTCCGATACCTGTATAGTCGGCAGCTTCTTCAATGGAGAGAGCAAACTTTAATTCTGTCATTCGATCACCTCATTCCTGCGTAGGATTACAAGTCTTGTATATCAGAGGATGTTCCTTTTTGAAGAAAGGATTAGCCTTTTTTAAAACTTGCGTTACGCAATTCTGATTAAAGTATATATCTTTATAACGCTATGTCAAGCCTTACGAAATTCTATCATCTTTTATAGAATTGCGTATTGCAATATATCGTGTTATGTGGTATAGTAATGACATACCGAAAAAGGAGGTTCGCAAGTATGTTAAAAGATAAAGAATTGCGAAAGACAATCGGTAGCAGAGCAAAAAGCCGTAGACAGGAGTTAGGATTGAACCAGCCTTATGTCGCTGAAAAAATGGGCGTGACAGCCTCAACCATTCAGAGATACGAAGCAGGAACGATTGATAACACCAAGAAAATGACCTTAGAAGGTCTGGCAGATGCACTTCATGTATCTGTGGAATGGCTGAAAGGTGAGACGGACGAATACGAAACAGACATTACGGATAAAAGAGAATTACAGATTCGTGATGTGATGACTTCCATTCTGAATAAGCTCCCTTATGATATGGAACAGTCCGAAAGTGATTTTTCCAAAGACCTGCTACTACTGATGTTACGGGAATACGAGCTGTTCGTGGATTCGTTCCAGTTCGCTTGTAAGAATTTCAAAGGAAATACAGATAACAAAATGCTCGCCCAGACAATGGGGTTTGAATCCAATAAGGAATACAATGAGATTATGTTCCTTAGAGAAATCACCCACACCGTCAACGCATTGAACGATATGGGCGATATTGTAAGACTGTATTCTAAGAATCCTGAGACAGCGAAAAATCGACTAGCCAATCTTTTATCAGAAAAAGATCCCGATTCGGTATAGATAGGCAGACGGAGCTATGATATACTTACACGCAAGAAGCATTTCACCAGTTCCGATTGCCGATATCGAAAGGAGAAACGATTATGGCAAAAGGTTCTGTAAGGAAGAAAGGCAAGAAATGGTACTACCGCTTTTATGTGGAGGATGCAAGTGGTAACTTGGTTCAGAAAGAATTTGCAGGTACGGAGAGCAAATCAGAGACAGAGAAAATGTTACGCAAGGCTATGGAGGATTATGACGCAAAGAAATTTCTAGCCAAAGCGGACAACCTCACACTCGGACAGATGCTAGATGTATGGGCAGAGGAAGATTTGAAAACGGGTTCACTTAGCAACGGTACAGTCGGTAACTATTTACAGGCAGTAAACAGGATTAAACAACACCCAATCGGAAACAGAAAACTAAAGACAGTCACTTCGGAGCATTTGCAGAAGTTTATGGATTTACTTGCATTTGGCGGTGAGGAAGGAAATTTTAAGTCAAAGGGTTACACCATCGACTATATCCGTTCTTTCCACGCAGTCCTGCAACAGTCCTTCCGATTTGCAGTCTTTCCAAAGCAGTACATCACATTCAATCCAATGCAGTATGTGGTAATGCGTAGGAAAGCCGAGGAAGATGTGGATTTGTTTTCTGATAATGATGAGGATGCAGAGGTTATCAACCCGATTACACCAGAGCAGTATCAAACGCTTATGGAGTATCTGGAAGAAAGAAACAAGCCTGCTGTCCTGCCGGTACAGATAGCGTACTACACAGGTCTTAGACTTGGAGAGGTATGCGGACTGTCTTGGAGTGACATTAACTTTGAGGAACAGTATCTGACAGTACGAAGAAGTGTCCGTTACAACGGAGCAAGGCACAAGACCGAGATTGGTCCGACAAAGCGAAAGAAAGTCCGTATCGTGGATTTCTGTGATACGCTCGCTGACATCTTAAAGAAAGCGAAAAAGGAACAGAGAAAGCAGGTATTCAGTTACGGAGAACTCTATCAGAGGAACTAATACATGGGAAGTTAAGGAAAAGAATCGTATCTACTATGAGCTTTATCATTTGGATGGCACAGAGGACATTCCGCTTGATTACAACGAGATTGACCTTGTATGTATCAGACCGGACGGAGCATACGAAGCCCCTGCAACGGTTGAGACAGCTTTAAGGACAGCAAGGAAACGATTGTCGGAGCTTGATGATAATTTCCACTTCCACACCCTGCGACACACTTATACCACAAACCTGCTCTCAAATGGAGCAGCACCAAAGGATGTACAGGAATTACTTGGACACTCGGATGTAAGTACCACTATGAATGTCTATGCACACGCTAACCGAGAAGGTAAGCGAAACTCAGCCCGACTACTTGATAAGGTGGTTGGAGAATAAAATCGAATAAGAAAAACTTTCCCTTGTAGATACCTCATAAGGGCAAAAACAAGGGAAAAGGATACATATAGAGTGGCAAGGCATACCGCCAAGTCGCATAAAATAAGGAAAGTTGAGATTTTAGTTATACAAACTGGAATTTTTCTATTTTTTCTTCTCCTTTTTTAAAAAATAAACAGCAATAGCTCCAACTAATAGTGGAAAGATAACCCTCCCATAATTTACACCACCTATTCCTCTTGCACTAATACCTGAAATCAAATAACTAATACCATTCAATAACCCTGTAATTGCTAAAATCAAAATTACTATACATACTATCTTTTTCATACAATCACTCCTTTATCAAATTCTAATTTAGTTATCTTTCTTAAAATACTCAATTGCCATTAAAACAATCCCTAAAACCACCATTGCAATAGAAACACCAAACCACACGGTAAGGTTTGATTCTGTTATCTGCATCAAAAGTTTTCCAGGTGGAGTTGACCACCCGTCGATAGGATAATTGTTTGCAGATATAATAACAGCCAATGTCCAAATGCTTCCGATTAGCGAAATAAACCCGCCAATAATTGCTCGCTTCAAGAATATCACCTCCAATATTAAATGTTTCTTTTCAGTCTGACAATTCAAAGTTTCTGTTCCTTACAAACTTCGATTTGTTAAGCTATCTATATAATATACAATATCATCTCTCTCTGATTATTACAATACCGACCGCCCTCGTTAGTTTTCAGGTCTAACGAAAGTGGTCGGTACATAAAAAAGCATTATTATTTTTATTCCACTGCTTCCATAAAGTAAATTCGGGAGGAAAAATCCGGGAACAGTCGGGTGTCGGAATTATATCCGGTACCGGCGAAAGCGGGTTTCAGGGCAATTCCCGCACGCATCAGGGTATCTCCATAAGCAGTCAGGTCTTCTTTTTCCCCATCCATATTTACAAATCGCGAAAGAATCTCCTGCAATGCAGATCCCTGCTTGATATGAATCGGAGAAACGGTGTTCACAAGGTCTCCGAAGTCTTTCAGATTGTATTTGATATTCCTACCGTAGAAATGATATTTCACATCCGGAAGTAACCCCACCGGGCGATACCAGTCATGGGATTGGTTCGGAACTGTCAGGCGCCGGAAGAACAGCCCCACTGCTCTTCTGCCATCCGGGGACACGCAGGTCCAGGATAAGGTTTCCGAGTCGGAAGCTTCGTTTTCTGCTCCACGATAAAAGGATCCAAACTGGAAAACATCCCGCCATTTTTTATAAAGTGCAATCTGCTCCCGGATTGCGTTGAGATCACTTCCGGACAGATCCTTTAAATTACATTCATATCCTAAGACACCGAAGGAAGCCACCTGAAAACGGGTCTCAAGGGGCGTGATCCTTAAGGTCTGATGATTTGGACAAGATGACACATGTGCTGTAAATACCGATAAGGGATATCCATAGCTGTAACTGTTCTGAATCCCGGTACGGCACAGTGCGTCAGTATTATCGCTCGCCCAGATCTGCGGGAAATAACTTAATATTCCCAGATCAAAACGATTTCCACCTGAACTGCAGCCTTCAAACAAAATTTCAGGGAAACGTGTGGTCAGCTCATTCATAATGTGATAAAGCCCCAGCACATAACGATGTGCCGTCTCTCCCTGTTTCGCAGCAGGCAGATAAGGGGAATAAATATCACTGAAATTACGGTTCATATCCCACTTCACATAACGGATGTCTCCGGAGGAAAATACCTTCGTCATGGAATCTATTACATATTGCTGTACTTCGGGATTGCACAGATCCAAAAGGCGCTGATTGCGCCCCTCAGAGTGGGGATGTTCCGGAATCATCATTGCCCAGTCGGGATGCTCTTGATAGAGACGGCTGTTTTCACTGATCATCTCCGGCTCTACCCAGAGACCGAAATCCACCCCCAGGGCTTTGATTTTTTTACTGAGGGAAGCAATTCCTCCGGGCAGCTTCTTCGGATCCGGTTCCCAGTCTCCCAGGGAGGAGGTGTCATCATTTCGCCCGGAAAACCACCCGTCATCCATGACGAACAGTTCGATGCCGACATCTGCTCCCGCTTTTGCCAGCTGCAACAGCTTTCTCTCATCAATCTTAAAATAACAGGCTTCCCAGCTGTTTAACAGAACCGGACGAGGTCTTCTCTTCCACACTCCTCGGACAATATGCTCTCTGATAAAGGAATGTAACTGTCGGCTGAGTCTTCCATACCCCTTCGAAGAATAACTTAAAACAGCCTCCGGTGTATCAAAGTGCGCTTCCGGAGTCAGCTCCCAGGAAAAACTTTGTGGATTGATCCCACTTACAAAGCGTAGCTTCCCATAAGAGTCTTTCTCAAGGGCTTCATAATGATTTCCACTGTAGATCAGATTGCAGCCGATACAGGAGCCAAAAGTCTCACAGGTGTTCTTATGTCCCAGGATCATAAAAGGATTCGAGCGGTTCGAAGAGGTTCCTGTATAAGAAGCATTTACAAATTTGCCGGAACGTAAGGAAATCTGTTCTCTGTGCATTTCTCTTGCCCAGGCACCACTGAAATGAGTGATCATGGAATAATCCTCTGTCAGATCTAATTGTGCGCTGAGGCATCGATTCAAGGTGACAGATGCGTCACTATGATTGATCAACCGTGCGCTTCTGGTAATGACATCACATTCTTCGAATACGGTATAAAACAGCTGCAACTCCAAATGATTCGTAACATCCTGCAAAACAATCTGAAGGCATTCCGCGGAATCAGTTCCCACTTCCGAATAGCTGTGAGGAAGTCCGGAATCCTGCAGGCACTGCTCTCTTTCCTTTAAAGTAATAATTTCATAGGAATCAAAAGTAAAGTCAGAGGTGACACTTCCGTCGGCAAATCTGACTTCCAGAAAAGGTTCTCTGATATCTCCCTTTCCCAACGTACCAACCTCCAAGCAGACATCTTCCATGGAGATCTGCGGATGTTCCCTGTCGTAGGTACAGGTGTTGCCCGGAGCGAAGGCTCTCTGTATGACAAGGGGCGCACAGGAGGAAGGATCCTGTGAATCCACAGTGATCCGCTCACCGTAATACAGATGTTCTAAATGTCCGGTCTCCATGACCCACATTCCGTAAGTTGTGTGGGCTGTCTGTAAAAAGAACCATGGTCTTGTATCGGAATCTTTTAAAATCTGAATCATGCTTTAAGCCTCCTGAATCTCTTTTAATCGTTCCTCGGTCAGCTGATACTTCTTATGAAAGAAAATGACACCGATGACAAGGAGCAGAATGGGGAACAGTGTCATCGTCATACGAAGTCCCACAACAGAACTTCCGGAAGCTCCTGCAGCTGCCACAGCATCGCTGGTATCAGAGCTTAAGTTGCAGAGGTTCAGGCACAGAGAAGCCACTAACGCAGCAACACCGGAAGCCAGTTTTACCACGAAGGTCTGCATGGAGAAAATGACACTCTCGTCTCTGCGATGATTTTTCCATTGACCGTAATCTACGGTATTGGCTAAAAATACGGTGGTCAGTACGGTCAGCATACCATTGGCGGCAAAGATTAAGAAGCCGGGAATGAATAGTAAAAATACATTACTCATATTCGTAAAACATAAAAGAAGCAATACAGCATATCCGGCAATTGCCATCAGGAAGCTGACGTAGAAGATCCGGATGGTACTCATAAACTTACGAAATAACGGGAACAGAAGCATCATGGCGAGAATCTGTACCGCTCCACCGAAGGTGTTGAATAGTGTATAGGAATTATACCAGGTATCTCCGCCAAAATCGTATTTGAAGAAATAAATTACCAGGTTGGAGGTGGTATAGACCGCGCAGTTGATCAGTACAATGGTAATTACCACTGCCATCGCCTGATCGTTCTGAATTAACGCCTTGAACATCTGGCCGATGGAAGGTGCGTCCACATCTACCGTAGATTTTTCCTTGATATTAATACAGGTAATGGCAATAAATATCACGAACAGCACAGCAATGATCAGGGTGAACCGGGAAAATCCGACCCGCTCTTCTCCTCCGCCCAGGGCATTGACGCAGAGCATGGTGATCACGGTGATAATGGCAGAGCCTACACCGGCGCAGGAACGTCCCAGCGTAGACAATCCTTCACGTTCTTTTCCGCTGTGAGTAAATGCCGGTATCATGGACCAGAAGGGAATATCCATCATGGTATAGGTCACGCCCCAGAGAATATAGGTGACTGCAGCATAAGCTACCAGTCCACTGCCATTCAGTGCAGGCGGTGCCGAGAACATCAGATACAGAACAACGGCATTGGTCACCGTGCCGATCATCAGCCAGGGGCGGAACTTCCCCATCTGGTCCTGGTCTTGGCTACGATGACGCCCATGAAGGGATCGTTAAACGCATCGAACACTCTTGCAACCAGCAGAATGATACCCATGGCTACGGCGTTCACGCCTAAAATATCCTGATAATAATACAAAATATAGCTGGCAGACAGCATGTATACCATATCCTTGCCTACCGCACCCAGTCCATAAGAAAATTTTTCTTTTCCGCTTAAACTCATAATGTAACCCTGATCCTTTCTTATGCAATCTTTTGAAATCCTTTGAAATCTTTCTCTCAAATGAAACCATTAAATCGTTATATCATAAGCTCACGAATTCGTGCTATCGCACTCTACATCCTGCTTCGCAGGATATTCGTTCGCTAATGAGCCCAGAAAAACAAATGTCTGCTTTGCAGCCACTTGTTTTCCTTGAGGCTCATTAAATCTTAATCTGAAAAGGTATCCGTATTTCCCCTGCCGTCTGTGACTGCAACAGCAAAGCTCCCCGACCGGATCTTCCCGTACTCTTAACATAAGTTCCACCCATGCCTCCCTGTAAAGCAATGGTGTCAGGTCCGATGATGGAGATGTCACCTTCCGCAATCAGACGAACCGGCTCCTGATAAAGGGAAGCACATTTCCATGGTCATCCACTGCACGGATCCGCACCAGTGCCACATCATAGCTGTGCTGTTCCGTCAGAATGGTATGATCCGCTTCTGCTTCCAGCCGGATTTCGCGAACCGGTTCTTTGGTGACGGATTTTACGACTTTGCCGTCTTTGATAGCGTCAAACCGGTATATGGTAGCCGTACCGCCCCAGTCACCGATGTACTTTGTATACAGTCTGGTCACTTCCGCGAAATCGATATGATAGATCAGAAGCAGTTTTAAAGCCGTAAGATATAATCTCTTTGGAATGTGGTTCAGGCTTCCTCGCGCTACGAGATTCATAGCATCCGTGATCTCCTTTGCATGTTTCGGACGGAATCTTTCGTTCTGCGCAAAAGAATCTCCGATAAAATCATCGATCAGGATGGGACCGTGCTTTAAGTGCTTATAAGGTGACATTCCCGGCAGATATTCCTTGATAAAACGGTCATTTTGTACATCTTCACGCTGTCTGCATTGGACAGAATGTAGATGTTGCCGCGGTTACAGCCGGGATGCTCTCCGATATCCATGGAGGAAGTGATCTCCAATACAGGAGTCTGTTCCTGCTCACAGACATAGATATTTGCTGCCAGCTTCGGATTCCGGAACATATCCATGACACCATGATAACAGATCCGGTCACCGCTTCCGAAGTCTTTGTGAGTGTTGTAGTCGAACATGCACCAGCCGAAGCTTCCGGCGATATCGGGCTGACCTGCCACGGCATCCAGTACATTGGCGTGGCGGATGGCATGCTCACTGCGGCGCTCTTCGTTGTCGAAGGCCTTTGTGGGATACATATGCCCGTTGTACTCACTGATCAGATAAGGCTTCTCCATATCAGATGTGACTTTTTCTTTGGATCACAGCCGGGCATCTCACCATCGTGCAGAAAATCATTATACGTATAGACATCTTCTAACAGATGACTTTTTCATGGCACGGACACCACCGGTAGGTCTTGATGGATCCAGCTTATGTGCCACGGCATTGGTCTTTTCGTAAAAGCATCGTCATCCGGTGACTCATTGATGCGTATTCCCCATAAAATGATGGAGGGATGATTACGGTACTGTCGGATCATGTCTTCGGCATTTGCCACCGCCTGTGCTTTCCAGGTGTCATCTCCAATATGCTGCCAGCCGGAACTCTGTGAAGACCAGAAGTCCCAGTTCGTCGCATCGCTCCAGAAAATAATGACTCTGGGGATAGGGAAGTCCGCACGGCATTCAGCCCCAGCTCTTTTTAACAGATCCGCATCCAGCTTCTGCATGCTCTCCGGCATGGCATAGCCTACATAAGGATAACTCTGATGGCGGTTCAGACCCCGGATCCGCAGTTTTGCCATTGAGGTAAAAGCCGTCTTTTAAAACTGCATCCCTGATACCGAAGGTAACCTCTGCTTCGTCCAGAAGCTGTTCTCCTGCCAGAGCTGGGTCTTTAACAGATAAAGATGAGGGTGTTCGGTATCCCACAAAAGGATGTGGAATCGTTCCCTGAATACGAAACGGGGTCTCAGCCGTAGTGCCTGTGGGGACATTCTGTTCGCAGAGAAACTGCCAGTCATTATCTGATGTTACATCTGATACCGCACCCGACATTACAGTATCGCTCTTTAACATATAATATTGTCTGACATTAAGGTCTTTCGCAACTTCATAAAAGTGATTTCAGAAGTTACCTGAGCCTCATCCGGTGTGATCAGCGTGTGTACGAAAATATCCTCAAGGGCAATCTGGTCTTTTACTTCGAGATACATCCCGGTAGATGCCGCCGTAGGTCATATAATCGATCACGTAACCGAAGGGAGGCACATTTAAGTCTTCTCTGCTGTCCAGCCGGACACACAGCACATTGTCCTGTCCGTAGTTCGCATATGCCGACAGATCACAGTAAAGGCGGTGTAGCCGCAATGGTGCTCTCCCACCTTACTGCCGTTGAGATAGACGGTACTGTCATGACCGGCCCCTTCGAAGGTGAGCAGGATCCGCTTGCCCTGCCATTCGGTCGGAATATGCAGATGGCGTCTGTAGCCGCTGACCATCTGGTAGAGAGATTCGTCAAAATAGTGAAACGGGGTCTCCTTACAGGTATGAGGGATTCGGACGGGCTGCAGGGTCTCTTCCGGGTATTCTGTTGCAGTCATCCCCTCCTGAAAGTTCTCGTTAAAAAGCCAGTCTTCGCTTAAATAGATCTTCTGATTCATGGTTCGTTCCTCTTTCTTTGGGATATTATGGATTAATTCTGGATTATTCCATTGCCTCATTCTGATCTCTGTACGATGCCATACATGAGGATTTCCACAACTTCCTTCAGGGCATCTGCATAAGTCAGCTGATTTCGAGAGAGAATATCTCTCTGGAAGAACTGCTCAATGGAAGCTTCTAACATCATTTTCACCAGACAGATGGGAACCGGGCGGATGCTGCCCTCAGCCATGCCCATCTCGATCAGCTGGATTGTAGGCTCCCAGCCAGTGGAAAGTCTGAGTTCTACCTTCTGGTAGATCTTCGGGTATTTGTCCCGGAGGGAATATAATTTTCGAAGATCGATATTCTGATAACCTTCCGGCAGCACTCCCAGGATGCGGTGCAGTTTTTCCACTACACTGAGGGAAGGATCGGTCAGGATCATCTGCTCGCTTTCCTTGATGGAGTCAAAGATATAATCTACCATGGCAAGAAACAGTGCTTCTTTATCATCGTACACGGTATAGATGGTTTTCTTGCTGATCGAGAGTTCCTTCGCCAGATTATCCATTGTGAATTTCAGTCCTTTTTGATCGAAGACACGCAGGGTGGCGTCGAGAATATTTTTTTGCAGACCTTCTGTGGTATCCATCGCTTCTATTCCTCCGTTCGGTAAGATTGTAATTGCAGTATGGAAACTGAAAAGTAAATTGTGGTTTCCTATAAAAACAGGGTAGCATTTTTGAAAAAAAGATTCAAGAAACGTTTTTGCCAAAAAGAGTTTCCGAGAATTGTGAAATATAACAAAAAAACCAGCCAACAAAACGGTTGACTGGTGAATGACAGAGTCTATAAATAGTTTTTCATGATGCGGTACAATGCTCTTGGATGCAGCGTTTTGGAAAGATACTCGTTGATTCCTGCATTTCTGGCTACTGCAATATCCTCCGGCAGTGTTTTGGTACTGGCGGCAATAATGGGGATTCCAGGTCCGTCGGTATGGGTGGAAGCGTTTAATTTTATTATCTCTTGAATTGTTCTGCCAGCGTGGGATGAGATTTTTTGCGGGTGATCTCCACCAATCCTAAAGGCGTCATATCCACGATGCGGGGATGCTGGGGATCCCCTGCGGTCAGATTCTTTAATGTCTCCAGTAACTCCTTCTGCCGTTCCTTTTCCGCCATATTGATGAAGTCCACAATGATGATACCGGACAGATTCCGCAGGCGCAGCTGTCTGGCTACTTCTTCGGCAGCCTCCAGGTTTACCTGATAATAGGTGTCCTCTCCTGCTTTTTTCGCTTCGTTTTTACCGGAATTGACATCGATCACCGTCATGGCCTCCGTAGGCTCGATGACGAGATACCCTCCGCATTTTAACCAGACTCTCGTATCCAGTGCTTCCTCCATGCCGCGCTCCAGAGAATACAGCAGGCGTAAAGAGATCGCTGGATCATCGTAGAACCGAATGGACTTTTGTTTTAACAAAGGGTGATCTCCTTCCGACAGCTGACGATAGATCTGAGGATCATCGGTAAGGATCTCAGAATATTCCGAAGGATCCGCCATCTGCTCCAGAACCTCGTAAACGGCCTCAGAAGGCTTCAAAAGGCAGGTGAAGTACACTTTATGGTCTGCCTGCTCCAAAAGGCTCTGAAGGGCTTCAGAAGCGTTCTCAGGGGTGCTCCCGTTTTTACAAAGCAGCTGCTTCATCCGGGCAGGATCCGCAGTGGCGGAGGCACGCTTTGTCTTCTGGGCATCTCTGGTGACCATGACTACCAGCTCGTCTCCAGCTTTCAAGGTACCGTCTGCCTTACGATTGGTCAGATACGCCGCACCTGCTTCCCGCAGGGGGAGAAAGCACAATTCTCCGGGCAGGATCTCCACGAAGCAGGCATCAATATTTTTTGCCACATTCTGTATTTTCCCCAGATAGATGCCACCGATCTTACTGGCATCTGACCGCAGTACGCGTATAGCAGCCACGCCCCGGGCATTGACAAGCAGAGCTGCCCTGCGTTCCCGCAGACAGGTGAAGATCAGTTTTCCCTCCGTGCAATCCGTGGATTTACGGATCTGATTTACTTCTTTTTCTCTGGCCGGTCGTCCGCCGGTGAGACTGCGGCTCATTCCGTGTCACCGGAAGCTGCCCTGTAAGCTTCCTCACTGTCGAAACCTATGGCATCCAGGGGGAGAAGGGCGTCTGTTTCGTTTCTCAGATAGGTCTCTTCTCTGTTGACCAGAAGGGCATTTTCCTGCAGGGTCTCACCATTTTCGGAAAATAATGCTTCAATGACCTGAATGGGTTTGATATTTCCGGCACTGGAGGCATCCACCAGCAGATAAAGCTTTTCGGACTCCACCACCTTCATCTCATAGATACCTTCTTTTAAATTGATCTCCCGGCTTCCCTTTTTTGTCTCTTTGGTAATGAGGATCTCATCTTTTGCAAGAAAACGATCCACCGCGGAGCCCAGATCAAAATGAGGCCCTCTGCCCTCCCGGAAAGCTACCGTATATCCGGCGGCAGCAACGCTGGCCATGGCATTGCCGGCCTTGTCCGGCAGAATTTTCACCGAAGTGATCTCGATTCCCGGTACGGAAGCGGCATTCAACCGCTGCTTTACATCCTCACAGGAGGTCAGGGAATGCACTTCCAGGTCCATATATTCTCCGTTGCTGGTCAGTCCCACACCCAAAGGTGCGGCAAAGGACATGATCTGATGCGGGCTGAAGCCCCCGGTATAAGCAACATCTAGCTCCGCTCTGCGGTTGGCTTTCTGGAAAAAGCGCATCACATCCAGATGTCCGATAAAACGAATGGGACCATATTTTCTAAACTTGATTCTTAATTTCATAATGTTTCTTCTTAACTCCGTAATCTATACTTCCGATGTCTGTTGTGGCAATCATCCTCTGGGCTCCACACAGATACCGCAGCCGAATCTGGCGGCACCGCAGCCCTGACATGCCTGTTTGCAGTTCGGTGAAATCGTCTCGTTTTTCGCTTTCTGCCATTCTCTCTCCAGAAAGGCTCTGGATACACCGCAGTCCAGGAAATCCCAGGGCAGGATCTCGTCCAGAGGCCGTTCTCTGTGGGAATAGAAATCCGGGTCCAGACCACAGGCTTCAAAAGCTTCCATCCAGACATCGTTGTGGAAATACTCACTCCAGGCATCGTAGAAGCAGCCCTTGTTATAGACATATAAAAGCACCTGGGACAATTTTCTGTCACCTCTGGCCAGAACACCCTCCAGAACGCTGACATCCGCTTCGTGCCAGTTGTACTTGATGCTCTTCTGGTTCAGCTGCTCGAAAATGGACTTTCTGGTCAGATATGCCTTTTCCACGAACTCTTCCTTGGTACACTGGGGCGCCCACTGGAATGGCGTAAAGGGCTTCGGCACGAAGAAGGAGGTACTGGTAACAATCTGCACTCTGCCGTTGACACGTTTCTCCTTCGGCACCGTATCGAAGAAAGTGGCCGCAATTTTGTTGGAAAGCTCAGCGATTCCCCGGATATCCTCTTCGGTTTCCGTGGGATGTCCCAGCATGAAGTACAGTTTGACCCTGGTCCAGCCGCCTTCGAAGGCAAGGGCGGAACCCTGTAAGATCACTTCTTCAGTGAGTCCTTTATTGATGACATCCCGCAGTCTCTGGCTGCCGGCTTCCGGAGCAAAGGTCAGACTGGATTTCTTCACATCCTGTACTTTGCTCATGACATCCAGAGAAAAGGCATCGATACGTAAAGACGGCAGGGAGATATTGATATGTCTCTTATCACACTCTTCAATCAGGAAGTCAATCAGCTCTGGCAGCTTGCTGTAATCGCTGGAACTTAAGGAGCTTAAGGAAATCTCCTCATGACCGGTGTTTTTCAACATTTCCATGGCGTACTTTTTCAGAACTTCCACATCCCTTTCTCTGACGGGACGATACAGCTGTCCTGCCTGACAGAAACGACAGCCGCGGATACAGCCTCTCTGAATCTCCAGAACGACTCTGTCCTGTGTGACTTTGATATAAGGAACTACCGGCTTCATAGGATAAAAGCTGTCGGTCATATCCGTTACCAGCTCTTTGCGGATCCTTGCGGGAATTCCCTCTTCCGTAGGTCGAAAAGAAGCAATGGTGCCATTTTCATGGTAAGTGGTCTCATAGAACCGGGGCACATACATTCCCGGCAGCTTTGCCGCCCGGCGTAAGAATTCTTCTCTGCCTGTCTTCTCCGTCCGGCATTTCTTATAGAGATCAATCAGCGGCCGGTACTGGGTCTCGCCTTCTCCGATATAGAAAATATCAAAGAAATCGGCAATGGGCTCAGGATTATAGGTGCAGGGACCGCCGCCGATAACGATGGGACAGTCCTCTCCACGTTCGGTGGCAAGCAACGGGATCCCCGCCAGATCCAGAACCTGCAGAATATTCGTATAACACATTTCGTACTGAATGGTGATTCCCAAAAAGTCGAAGTCTTTTATCGGATCCTGACTCTCCAGGGCAAACAGCGGAATGTTCTCCTTACGCATAATTTCATCCAGATCCACCCAGGGAGAATACACACGCTCACACCAGACATCATCCCAGGAATTGAGCATGCCATACAGGATCTGGATTCCCAGGTGGGACATACCGATCTCGTAGACATCCGGGAAGCACATACAGAAACGGACATCAATGCTGTCCCTGTCCTTCACTACGGCATTAACTTCGTTGCCGATGTAGCGGGCCGGTTTTTCGATCTTCATCAGAATATCATCATTTAACGCTAACTTTTCGTTCATATTTACCTCAGGATATTGATTTTTACATATATTTTTTCATCTGCCGGACATCTCCGTCTGTGCAGGGAACATCGGAATAACGGGCTTTTTCATAGATTTCAGCCATTCCTTCCACATCCAGCGATTTTTCGGCATCTCTAGCAGTATAAAATGGCAGGCTCATCTTTGCAAGCCCGCTGGCATTTATTTTTTTCTGATACATCCGCCTTATCTTCTGGCCGGCATCTAAGAAAGCAAAAGAAAACCATTTCTGCTTCTGCTTTGCGGCAGTATTTTCCGGGGCAGCATCCAGGTGTTCCCGCTTGTCCATGCTCTCCGGCTGTTCAGAAACTGTGCCGGGGAGGGAAAACTGCATTCTGTCCCTGAGAAATGTGATCAGCTTTCGAATTCCGCGGTACAGCAGAAATACGCAGACGATCAGAAGTGCGATCATGGCCACATATTCCAGAATGACCCATAAAATAAAAGGATCTTCCGCTTCCATGGGAGGCATATCGCCACCGCCTGCCTGCTGTTCCACCACTACCGCTTCTGTCCCGGAATCCATGGGAAGCAGTCCGAACAGGAAACGAAGAATCGCAGCCAGACCGTTTCGCAGTAACCGCAAAAAGGGCTTTAACCAGGCAAACTGTGACACTGCCAGGAGCAGAAGCCCCGATAACAGCACGAAGGCTGCGGTGCTGTGGAGACCGGAACGAAAAATCTCCTGAAACGGGATCTTGCCGGTACTCAGCCTGTTTACCGTAAGGAAATCCTCATAGGACTGCAAAAACAAAATGACAGCATACAATAAAAACACCAGGATCAGACTCATACGATAATAGAGATCCCAGACGTTGTTTCCCTGATAATGCTGCAGAAAAAGACACAAAAAGGCAATTCCGGCGGCTAACGGCAGAGGCAGCGGATCGGAAGCAAAGTTCTCCGTCCGAAAACGCAGCCAGAGGGAATAGATCACAAAGCCTGCACCTACCAACAGCCGGATACCACGGTTTACGCCGTTGGCTGCCGGAATGATATAAAAACATGCCAGTACCAGTCCGTGCAGAAGGAGCAATACCGACAGATGCTTACAGCGTTTTCTGGCGTAATACAGAAAAAACACCGGCAGCGCCCCGAGCATCCACAAAGCCAAGGACGGACGGCTCGCCGGAGCCAGCGCGGCCAACAACGTGGACGCAGTCAGCGCCAGGGGATAAAAACATAATTGATTCATTAGATCAGTCAAAATTTCTTTCACATTCAGACGCTTTCTTCCCGTAGGGAGATAAAAGTGATCAAAGACTTTAACGCTTCCCCGGGATCAGGAGGTGTACTTTCGGAATAAGGATAAAACCATTTCATATCCGGGTATTTTTCCTGATATTGCAGAAGTAATGCTGCAAAGTCTTCATAGGCATTGGGTGATACAAAGCAGGTATAGAGCGCATTGGACGCATCGGACATGCGGGCGGCAAACAGCTCGGAAAAAGACTGTACCGGTTTAGCCGTATCGATTCTTGCAAGCGTCTGCAGACAGACATTCCGCTGTCTGACTCCGCCGCCGGCTTCCAGAATACAGGGGTCTCCACTGATTGTGTCAATACCGTTGCAATACAGGGCAACCTGCATCCCCTGTTCCAGAAACAGCAATAACAGTGCCGTGGCAATCTGCAGGCAGGCTTCCACGCAGTCCTCTTTTTTCAGAATACCGGTGTCCTCTAAGTTCACAAAAATCCGAACGGATTTCTGGGAGGTATAATTTTTCTGGTTTACCTTCAGATCCCCGGTACGGGCCGTGGCTTTCCAGTTGATGCTTTTTAAGTCATCCTGTGGTTGGTAATCCCGAATGCCCCGGTATTCGAAAGGGTCTTCCAAAAGATGTCGTTTTGTCAGAACTTCTCCGTTTAACTGTTTTAAAGACCGTTTAAAATCCGGATGGGAAAAGGGCTTCGGGTACACATAGAGACTGCAGTGTTCGATGGGTGTCGTAGCCGTATACTGTGCTGTCAGGAACAGATCGGACGCGACAAGATCCGCCTCCTGTATGGTGTAATAACCTCTTCTTCCGCCGGTAAAGTGCAGCGCTCTGGTGACCTTCTCCAGACGTCCGATCTGGAAAATATCATTGCGGTAATAGCGATCCGTGGTCCGGGAGCCTTTGGTATCGGCAAACACCAGATGTCTGTCAGTCTGGAATTTGACCTTCAACATGGTAAGGGGCAGCCGTTTGCGATTCTCAATGATCTCCGACAGCTCGCTCTCCTGTCCTTCCCAGATGCCATCCTCCCGGAAAGAAAGGGAAACCTTCAGATCCCGCTGCCATATTTTGGCGTATACATATTTCTGCCCCAGATACAGAAGCAGGGCAAAGACAATGATTCCCAGCAGTTGTATCATGGCTCAAACCTTTCTGTGGGAACAGGAACGGTGGAAAGGATGTTTTCCATTCTGCCTGCTGCGGAGCCGGTATCGGAACCGAAGCTGCATACCAGTCTGTGGGCCAGCACCGGAACAGCCAGGGTACGAACGTCATCCGGGATCACATAGGAACGTCCCTGCAGATAAGCATAGGCCTTGACACAGCGTAAAAGCCCAAGGGTTCCTCTGGGACTGACGCCTGCCAGAATACCGTCTGCCCGTCTGGTGGCTTCTGCAATCTGTACCATATATTCCCGGATGCAGGGATGAACAAAAATCTTCGCAGCCTCTGCCCGGGCAGCCAGAAGTTCCTCCAGAGAGACCACGGCAGTCAGGCTTTTCAGGGGATCTTCCTCCATGTACAATTCCAGAATCCTCAGTTCCTCTTCTTTGGTGGGAAGGTTCATGGACAGTTTTATAAGGAAACGGTCTAACTGCGCTTCCGGCAGAGGAAATACGCCGGCACTTTCGATGGGATTCTCTGTGGCAATGACAAAGAAGGGTTCGCCCGGTGTATAAGAGACACCCTCGATGGTTACCTGACGCTCTTCCATACATTCCAACAGTCCTGCCTGGGTTCTGGGGGTGGCACGGTTCAATTCGTCTGCCAGTAAAATATTGGTAAATACTGGCCCCTTTCGCAGGGTGAATTCATTCTTCTGTCTGTCATAGACATTGATGCCGGTAATGTCACCGGGCAAAAGATCCGGGGTAAACTGCACCCGGGAAAACTGGGCATTTAAAGATTTTGCCAGTGCCTTGGCCAGCTTCGTTTTGCCGGTGCCGGGGACATCCTCTAATAGTACATGTCCGTCAGCGATTAAGGCCGTCAGAAGAAGTTCTGTCACTTCCTCTTTCCCGACCAGGACTTTTTGAATATTGTTTTGTATTCTGGATGCTAATTCTTTTCCGTTTTGTTCAGCCATAATTGTTACCTTTTTGCTCATGAAGTTTACTCGCCCTATAAGCATTCCAAAATATTCTTACGAATACAAGTATTCGACGAATATTTACGAAATGCTTACATGGCTCTGAATAGTTATCATTATACCTTATAAAATTAAGTTCTGCCAGTACCAAAAGGCACATAAATATGAACTGCGAAGATTGCAGATACCAGAAAGGAATGTAAAAGAGCATGGAAAAACATGATCACAGACATAAGGAAGAACTCTTACAGCAGATGCGCAGACAGGCAGAAATACGGCCAGAGCAAAACGATTCGGAACCTGCCGCATCTTCCGATACCGGTACGTTCAAAATCCGCCTTGCTCTGGCCGGAGTATTATTATTGACGATCATATTGCTGGATCAAAAAGGCAAATGCTTTGCCGGGATCTCCATGGATCAGGTGCTGCATTATGTCACCGATGTAGATTACGGCACTTATCTGGAGACCTGGGTGGAAACTGCAGTTAACGGTTCGCAAGCTCTGTAGTGATCTCTTCCCAGGTGACATCCTTTTCCGCCATCAGCACCATCATGTGATACAGGAAATCGCTGATCTCGTATTTGACCTCGTTGGGGTTAGGATTCTTGGCAGCAATCACGATCTCTGTAGCTTCCTCTCCCAGTTTCTTAAGGATCTTGTCAATGCCCTTGTCGAACAGGTAATTGGTATAGGAACCCTCCTTGGGGTGGACCTTGCGGTCCTTGATCACATCGAAGACTTCCTCGAATACCTGTAAGGGATTGTTGCTTTCCTCATAATCCTTTTTCGTGATCTCGTTGAAGAAGCAACTTCTGCTTCCGGTATGGCAGGCAGCGCCCACTTGAGATACCTTCGCAAGGATTGTATCCATATCACAGTCCGCCACCAGTTCCTTCACATACTGGTAATGACCGCTGGTCAGGCCCTTCAGCCATAATTCCTGACGGCTTCTGCTGTAGTAGGTCATCTTGCCCAGCTTCAAGGTCTGCTCATAGGCTTCCTCATTCATATAAGCCATCATCAGAACTTCCTGTGTCCGGTAATCCTGTACGATAACGGGTACCATGCCGTCACTGTTCTTTTTGAAATCTTCCCACTTGTAGGCAGCCTGGAAGGATTCAATGGGAATATCGTTCTCCCGGCACAGATCCTTCAGGGCTACGATCTCTTTCACATTGTCATTTATCGTATTGCCGGTGACACCACAGACATTCTCATAAGCAAAAATCTCCAGCAATTTATTCAATGCCACCTGATTGATCTGCACGAAAAACGGAAGGGAAAGAATGGCCTGAGTCTCCCGGATCTGATGAGGGTTCATCAGGATCATAGCAGAGATATATTTCTCAATCTTCTCCTTATGTAATTCCAGAACGGACGGGTTGTTGTAAGAGATCAGAATCTTGTCCTTACCGAATTTCAGAGAGACCTCTTCGGTAATCTCAATATTACTCTCTTTCTCATAGTCGAGAACTGCTTTTTTACATCCGGCATAAAGTAATTTCTTAATGTCCTCCATACGCTTGACATTGCCGGCACCGATGACATCCACTTCCGCCCTGGTACAGATCTCCTTGATGATATCCAGTGCGGCATCATGCTCCGCATCATCTTCGGACATATCGAAAACGATCAGCTCATCCGCATTGTGCTCACAGTAATAATCTGCCAGACGGACGGGATCCGTATCCACGATGGTGGTATCCGTAAGATTCCGCACCGCATGCTCATGATATAAATAAATACAGGGAACAAATTTCTTGATGATCATAGTAATCCTCACGTCTTTCTATACCTGCAAAGCCTATGCCGCAGGCACGTATTTTTTACAGACTTCCTTTGGTACTTAAAACATCCGTTACCTTCGGATTATAGGAAACGGCCTGATCCAGCGCCTTGGCAAATGCCTTGAACATGGCTTCGATCATATGGTGATTATTGCCCGGAGACAACATTTTGATATGTAAGTTCATTCCGGCACTGTAGGATACGGCATAGAAAAATTCCTTTACCAGCTCCGTATCCAGTTCACCTACCTTTGGTACAGTAAATTCACATTCAAAATTAAGATAAGGCCGGCCGCTTAAGTCAACGGCGCACAAAGCAAGTACCTCATCCATAGGCAGAATAAAATAGCCGTAACGATTGATGCCCTTCTTGTCTCCTACCGCTTTTTTGATAGCTTCACCGAAGACAATGCCGGTATCCTCCACCGTGTGGTGACCGTCCACCTGCAGATCGCCCTTCACCTTGCATTCCAGGTCAAAAAAGCCGTGCCTCGCAAAGCCGTCCAGCATATGGTCAAAAAATCCGATGCCGGTAGACAGATCTGCTTTTCCGGTGCCGTCCAGATTTAAGGTGATGGCAATGTCGGTCTCTTTCGTTGTACGGGTCACAGTTGCAATTCGTTCCATAATATCCGATGACTCCCTTCCCAGAGGAAATGATTAATCTTCAAATCTAACTTTAATACTGTTTGCATGTGCGGTCAAGCCTTCACTCTTGGCGAAGGTCTCGATCTGGTTGTGCACCTTTTCCAGTGCCTGCCTGGAATAAGAGATAATACTGGTCTTCTTGATGAAGTCGTCCACGTTTACCGGGGAGAAGAACCGTGCGGTACCGTTGGTGGGCAGAATGTGGTTCGGACCTGCAAAATAATCACCCAAGGGTTCGGAAGCATACTCTCCCAGGAAAATCGCACCGGCATTGCGGATACGGGTCATGGTATCAAAAGGATTCTTTGTAATGATCTCCAGATGCTCGGAAGCAATGGCGTTGGCGGCATCAATAGCATCTTCCATGTTGTCGGCTAACAGAATGTAGCCGTAATTGTCCAGAGACTTCTGGATAATGGGAGCACGCTCCAGTACTTTTACGAAGCCGTCCACTTCCTCGGAGACTTTCTCCGCCAGTTCCTTCGAAGTGGTAATCAGAATGGCACTTGCCAGTTCGTCATGCTCTGCCTGAGACAGCAGATCTGCTGCAACGTATCTGGGGGTAGCGGTCTCATCTGCCAGTACCAGGATCTCGCTGGGACCCGCAATGGAATCAATGCTGACATAGCCATAAACAGCTTTTTTGGCAAGAGCTACGAAAATGTTACCGGGACCGGTGATCTTGTCGACCTTAGGTACCGACTGGGTTCCGAAAGCCATGGCTGCGATAGCCTGGGCACCGCCGACCTTATAGATGGTATCCACACCTGCAATATCAGCGGCTACCAGAGTTCCGGGATTGACCTTACCGTCTTTTCCGGGAGGGGTGGTCATAATGATCTCATCCACACCGGCTACCTTGGCGGGGATCACATTCATCAGTACGCTGGAAGGGTAAGCGGCTTTACCGCCGGGGACATAGACACCGGCTCTTTCGATGGCGGTGATCTTCATGCCTAAGATCGTACCGTCGGGCTTGGCATCGAACCAGCTGTTACGAAGCTGCTTCTGGTGAAAAGCGCGGATGTTTTCCGCAGACTGTCTGATCACATCGATCAGATTCTCATCCATCTGTGCATAGGCTTCGGCGATCTCTTCCTTTGTGACACGGATATTCTCTGCGCTTAAAGCGAACTTATCAAACTGTAAGGTATAATCGAACAATGCCTTGTCACCCTCGGCACGGACTTTTTCGATGATCTGGTTTACAGTGCTCTCATACTGGGAATAATTGTTCGGACTTCTCTTTAAAAGGTCGTTCAAAATACTCTGCTTTGATTCTTTATCCAATGCTACGATTCTCATGACGGTACTCTCCTTTAAATACTTTTTATGACGATGCTTATCGTCTCGGTCAGGCCTGTATTTTTAACTGCTCCCGGATCGCACCCACCAGCTTGCGGATACGGTCGGCTTCCATCTGCATACTCACCGGATTGACGATCATACGGGCGGACAGAGGACATACCTCTTCCAGAACCTCCAGCCCGTTTTCCCTTAAGGTGGAACCGGTCTCAACGATATCCACAATGACGTCGGACAACTCTACCAGCGGCCCTAATTCTACAGAACCGTTTAATTTGATGATATCTACGGTCTGATGCTTTTTATTATAGAAATACTCTCGGGCGATATTGGGGTATTTGCTGGCTACCCGGATCCGCTCATGGTGTTTCAACAACTCTCTGGCGGAAGCAGGACCGCAGACACACATCTGGCATTTGCCGAAGCCAAGGTCCAGCACTTCGTAAACATTCCGGTTTTCTTCCAGAATGGTGTCCTTGCCGACCACGCCGATATCAGCAGCACCATACTCTACATAGGTGGGAACGTCGGGCCCCTTTGCCAAGAAAAAGCGTAATTTGTATTCTTCATTGACGAAGATCAGCTTTCTGGTATCTTTATCCTTCATTTCTTCACAGGTAATGCCGATCTGTTCGAAAAGCTCCAGTGTCTTTTGGCAAGTCTGCCCTTCCCAGAGCAAACGTAAGATATCTTTCTTCACTCATTACTGATCTGCCTCCTCGTTCTCTGTGATCTCGGGGAAAGCACGGTGGGAATCCCTTCTTTCCTCAGGGTTATGACTTCGAAAGCTTCGCCAGATAATCTGCCTCGTCTCCTGCCCGGTAATACACGGTTTTGCCGGAAGCGGGAATATCGATATTCACTCTCTGGCGGGATAATGCTTCCAACAGGTCGTCAATGACGATGACGAAACCGATAGCTGCGGCATTCTTGCCGAATTTCTGAAGCAGATTGTCGTAACGGCCACCCTTTACCACGGCATCACCGATACCGTAGGTGTAAGCCTTGAAGACAACGCCGGTATAATACTGGTATTTGCTGAGCATTCCAAGCTCGAATGAAATATATTCAGCAACGCCGTACTGCTCTAAACGCTCTTTTAACTTTTCCAGTCTTGCAATCGCCTGCAGGATCTCTCATTTTAACCAGTGCTTTCGCAGCCTCCAGAGACTCTATATTTTCGAACATATCCGCCAGCTTTAACAGAATGCTGTGATAAGGCTCGGGATCTGCTTCTGCTCCAGTAATTCCTGGCAGCGAAAAGTTCTTGCCGGAGATACAGGAACGAAGTTCCTTTTCCGTATCCTCATCCAGACCGGTCACAGAGGCCGCGGAAATAATCCACCTCACCGATAGTCACCTGGAATCTGGTCAGTCCTGCGCTTTTCAGAGCTTCGATCACCATACTGATTACTTCGGCATCCGCCTCTACGGAAGGATCTCCGATGAGTTCTGCACCCATCTGGGTCACCTCTTTAATTTACCCTGCAGATTGGAAGTGTTTGTAAACGTATTGCCGTTGTAACTGAAACGAAGCGGCACCTTTTCCTCCATAAAATACTTCGCTGCACAGCGGGCGATGGACGGCGTAAAGTCTGGCCGCAGCACCAGCGTATTACCCTCTTTATCAAAGAACTTATACAGCTCCTTACTGGGAGTGGTTCCGATCTCCTTGGAGAAAACATCGAAAACTCAATGGAAGGGTCTGGATATCTTCGTAACCGAAACAATGGATCGCCTGCTGCAGTTTCTGTTCTATAGCCAGCTTCTTTGCATATTCTTTGCCGTAATGTCCGGACGCCCTCCGGCGTATGTAAAAGTCTGTTGTTCATAAGTGTTCCTCAATTCATATACTTTAATATATTAACGTGCTACCATATTATCATAGTAGCATGTGAAACTATTTGTAGTATACTAGGAGACCTCTCCGCTGTCAAGAAATTATTATTTATTATTCCTCCCGGTCTTCCGATCCTTTTCAGAATATCCAGATAGGGAACCAGGATTCCCTGATGCTTCGGGATAATATATTCCGGGTTCAGTTCCTCGAAACGGAAGCTTTTCCGGCCGCCCTCCTGTGCCCTGTCCCAGAAAAAGCGGAGCATTTCATAGGGAAGGTAATATAACAGATCCTTATGGCTGTAAAATATCAGGAAAAAGGCGATACCCCTGTTTCTCGAACTGATGCATGAACTCCACCTGATGGGGATGGATATTTTGCAGGGAAAAGGTGTCCACTGCACATTCCTTGGCATCAAAGCAGACCGGAATGCCCTGTACGACACCGATATAGTCTACGGTACTCTTCTGTTCGAAAAGGCCAGGGATCGGCGGCTCTCCTTATCCATTTTGACCGGGGTAATGGGGTGGGGATCTTCTGAATCAGGGCCAGACCGGCCTCGGCATATTTTCATTGGTGCGGTTGACCATATCCTCCAGAGTGATCCACGAAGCCCTCTGGTATTCCATGTTGCCATTGTTCTTAGTTTTCCTTTCTAGCAGGCGGAATCCGGTGTCAGATTCAGAGCCTGTAAGATCTCTGCAAATTTATGGGGAAGCGGTGCGTCAAAAGTCTGACCGCTCACCTTTGCAAGAGGTCCTTCCGCTTCTTCCGGGAAACACACTCTTCCGGCATGCAGAAGCTGGTGGTGCAGAGAGTATTCCGATTGCATCCTGCGATTTAATTTGCTGTCTCCGTACTTGGTGTCACCAAGTAACGGATGTCCGGTGCTGGCCAGATGGGCGCGGATCTGGTGGGTTTTGCCGGTGACCAGTTCTACGGTCAGCAGGGTATATTCCCAGCCACCGCACTGGGAGTGTAGATTGTTTTTATAAAGGAAGCATCTTCCGGAGCCTCCGCCATATCTGGAAATACCTGTACCGTATTGGTGCGTTCGTCCTTGTACAGATAGCCTTCCAGGGTGCTTTCCTGTAAAATCTTGCCCTTACAGACGGTCTGATAATATTTCTTTACGGAACGATCCTTGATGATCCGGCTGAGTGCCTGGGAACCGGCCAGCGTCTTTCCGCACAATACGATACCGCTGGTATTGCGGTCGAGGCGGTTGCAGACAGATGGATGGAAGGTGGCAAGATCGGTTTCTTTTATGGCACCGGCAGCCAGCAGGTGGCCAATCAGCCATTCGTTCAGGGAAAGATCTTCCGGTTTGGCTTTCTGGGTCAGAACTCCGGCAGGTTTATTCAGCAACAGGATATTTTCATCCTCATAAAGAACGCTGATATCCTTTAAGGAACGGTAAGCCTTACGGTAATCGGAAGTATCTTCCGCTGCCCCGGCACCGGACAGAGAGGCATAAGTTTCCTCAGAGAAAAAACATTTTACCTCGTCTCCCTGGGCAAGGATTTCTTTACCTTCAGCCCTTTTCCCGTTCAACGTAATATTTTTCTTGCGAAGCATCTTATATAAAAATCCTGTGCCTGCATTAGGTAACGCTTTTTTTAAAAATTTGTCCAGACGTTGTCCCGCCTGATTTTTGCCAATGGTAAGCAACTGCATAGGACACCCTCCTTTTGAGAAGTAAGTTATAGAGATACGCTCTTTAAGGTCTGGCAGATCCCGGCAGACAGTTCCGGCTGTGAGGAAAGCTCCTTTAACTGATCACATCTTGCCAGATACTTGTCCAGATCGTTAAATATTTTCACAGAGACTTCTCTGTAATTGTCTTTTTTCAGAATGTCCTGAATGTGCTTGTAAAAAGCCTGTTCCGCAAATTTCGGATCCGTGGTGTAGCCACAGACCGTATTACCGCAGACTGTCAGATGATAGATAACATAATTCTTCTCATAGGAAGTAAATACCATATCGTAGAGAGTGGTAAGGCCTTCTGTATGTGCCGCGATTTTTGCAGCTACCTGCTCGTCACAGCCCCGGTAGCGCAGGAACATGAACATTTCTACCAGACTCTTGCAGGCCGGAAGACATCCCAGTACCGCCACGATGGTCAGGAGATTCTCACGGCTTCCGGTGCTGACCCATCCGGCGATAAACAAAGACAGAGAGATGGCAAAATAAAGCACTGTTCTTAAAATCTCATAAATTTTCTGTGTGCGGAGATACCCGCGGGTTCCTCTATAGGCATCAGTGGTAAACATTCTTTTGAATTGCATGAAAAATAACTCCTTTATTTATGATTTCTTTCCAGAGCCAGACAAGACTTCGATCTCTTCTTCCGTCAATGCCCGGTATTCCCCTCTTTGCAGGGAAAAATCCAGGGACAGGGGGCCGAAGCTTACCCGCTCCAGTGTAAGTACCTGATTATCAACCGCCTGCAACATCCGTTTTACCTGATGAAACCGGCCTTCATGAATGGTCAATAACAGATCACCGTTTTCTGTGAGTCTGGCTTTGGACGGGGCTGTCGGTTTCTCATCACCGATGTCAAGCCCGTTTTCCAACCGGTGGATATCTTCTGCGGAAAGCGGCTTTTCCGGCTTTACCAGATAGGTCTTATCCACATGTTTTTTCGGTGACAACAGATCATGGGCCAGAGCACCGTCATTGGTCAGGAGCAACAATCCCGTGGTATCCTTGTCCAGCCGCCCTACCGGGAACAGATCCTTTTGTTCCGGGACAGTAAGGAGACTTACCACGGTTGGGGCTGTATTATCGTTGGTGGCAGAGACAACCCCCTCCGGCTTATTTAACATATAATAGACATATTTCCTATAATGGATCGGCTGTCCCTGACAGACCACCGTATCGGTCTCTTCATTGACTTTTGTCTCCGGCTTTTTGATTATCTGGTCGTTTACTGTCACCTGACCTTTTTTAATGTACTCTTTCACCTGACTTCGAGTGCCAATATTGTTATCGCATAAAAATTTATCCAACCGCATGGGCTTTGATCTCTTTCTTAGACTTAATTTTTCTTCATCGGCATATAGTATACAAACCTTTCAAGGCAGACAGCCATGAAAAAAATATTCGGAATCTGTTTCTTTGTTCTAATGACCGGCTGTATTCTGACTCATTCTTCCCTGAGCCTTGCCTATGCTGCCCTGGGATTAAATCTTTGGTACGAAAAAATGGTGCCGGTGCTTCTGCCGTTTATGATCCTGTCCGGCACTTTGATCCGTATGGGCATGACGGACAGCCTGATCCGTCCGGTAAAGCCTTTGTTTGGAAGAATCTTTCGCCTGACCGGACCGGGAATCTATGTGATCCTGGTGGGCTTTTTGTGCGGATTTCCCATGGGTGCCCGGACGATTGCGGATTTACGGAACCGACAGGAACTTTCTTCGGAGGAAGGACAATATCTACTGGCCTTCTGCAACAATCTGGGACCGGTATATTTTCTGGGTTTTGTAATGCCACTACTGCATAGGAAGCTGGTACTCCCCTATGTATTTGGTATGTATGGCATTCCATTGCTATATGGTATTTCCCTGCGTTATAGCGTATACAGAAATCGGATTCCAGAGAAAACAGACCAAGCTTTCGGAAGAGACAACGCAGCGAAGCTTTTAGAACAGACCGATCCGGCCTGCCTTCCTGCCATATCTCTGCCGGATGCCCTGGATGATGCCATTACCGCTGCCGGAAGAAGCATCTTACAGTTGGGAGGTTACATGATCTTTTTCAATCTGCTAAACCTTCTGCCAAGGCTTTTACTTCCCGACAGTTTCCGGTATGCACCGCTTTTGGAGATCAGTGGGGGCCTGAAGCTGCTGGGAGACAGATTCCCTTTGTATACGTTATTGCTTTTGCCCTTTGGCGGCTTAAGCTGTATCGCCCAGACCGGAAGCTGTATCCGCAATACCGGGCTTTCTCTCAAGTCCTACATCCTTCATAAAATGGTACTGACAGTGCTTACTGCAGCTTATTATCTGGGATGGTTTCTGTTGTCTCCGGATACTTTTCTGCTTTGATTTTTCCGTCTTCGTTTTCTGTGTCTGCCCTGTTGGATCTGGTATAGCAAAAAGACCAGCAACAACAGCACTACCAGAATCCCACAGATTACCAGAAAAACACCGAAATTCACTTCCGGACTTTTTTCGGTAGGCACCGGAGTATTTCCGGCGGCATCGGCCATGGTGATCACGGAACTGCCAGCTTCTGTGATCTGTTCCTCTGCAGCCCGGGAAGCTTCCGCTGCCTCCTGTGCCGCAAGACTTTCCTGTAATGCCTCTTCGGCAGCTTTTTCCTGATCAATAAAAGGCTGTGCAAAGGTGACAGGATCACTCTCTGTGAACAGATCCGCCTGATTGTAACCGCGGACGGTGATCACCGGCTGTTCCCCCTTTGTGAAGGTCACGGAAAATGTGAAGGTATCGGGATAGGTCCCGGCCATAATATCCAGTCCCGGCCAGGGAAGCAGTTCGGAATAAGTCCTGCCTCCATCGGTACTGTAATCGTAATACATCATGGGGCAGTCATAGTCGGCTGCCGTCACTTCCAGAGAGACTTCTCCGGTCTCATAGTCTGCATTCTGTAAAGTCAGCTGGCAGATATCCGGTTCGGTCTTGTCCCGCACAGTGGCAGGCAGAATGGATTGCAGTGAGACTTCCGGAAGAGCGTCTGCCTCTCCACTGTAGTCCACACCAAGACTTGCACTGGATAATCCGAAATATTTTGCAACAGACAAAGCATCCTCCCTGCCGAATTTCTTCCAGTCCTCTTCTGTCTGGCAGTAAGGAGTGTCTCTGCTCTCATCCACATGACAATGCTCGATGATGGCGGAGGGAATGGATCTGGAGGTACTTTCTCTTATAATTCCGTAATAGTCATCACCGTTATCTTTCAGTTTCGTCTTGACTCCCCGTAGAAACAGTCCCATGTCCTGCATCTGCTGCATCTGTTCCCAGCCGAACTGATAACCGTAAGCGTTGTAAGGCTGTACGGAAGAGATCCAGACTTCGGATCCGAACAGATCATGATCCATGGAAGCGTTGTAATGAATACTGAACAGGAAATCCGCATTCCGGTCTGCAGCAAATTGTGCCCGGTCTGCCAGAGACATGGTCACATCATCCGTATGAGTCAGATAGACATCCACATTATCGTATTTTGTCAGTTCCTCGTACATGGCCAGCGCGGTCACCATGGTCATTTTTTTCTCCTGTGCAGGGCCCTCCAGCGTTCCCTCGTTATCACCGCCGTGTCCGGGATCAATGACAACGACGACCCTTTCTCCGGTCTCCTGCGCTCTGGGAGCCGCCTGTGCAGGCAGGGAATTTCCATAAAACAGGCTGCTGCAAGACTGACCGCAGATCATTGTCCTGACTAACAGCCCTTTTGCTTTTTCCATACTTTCATTTATCGTATTCCTTTATTTTAAAACCAGCTTTCAGCAGAAAACTGGTTTTCGTACTCGTTGTTTGGACATGCTTTACATAACGTCCAGATTGTCTTCGGCATCCGCAGCAGTATCTACGTCATCAAGATCCTCATCTACGGGTGCAGCTCACTGCGGTTGGACTGGATAATGTCACGATACTGGTTCAGATTGCCGATCAGAGCATCGTAATTGGCGCTGGCCTGCTGTGTGGAGGAAGAAATAATATTCTCCAGATGTGCCAGCATATCATCCATGTACTGCATGGCAGCGGATTTGACATTGTTGGCCTCAATAGTGGCATTGTCCAGAATCTCCTGAGCCTGCTTACTGGCCATGGTAACGACCTCGTTGGCCTGGGCGTAAGCCTGCTGCATGATCTCATGCTCGTTGATCAGCTCGTTGGTATGCACGGTAGCCTCGTTGATCAATGCTTCTGCCTTGGCTTTGGCATCGTTTAGGATGGCTTCCTTGTTGCTGATGATCTTCTGGTAGCGCTTGATCTCATCCGGGTCTTCATACGCAGTTCCGCAGTAACTCATCAATCTCATCCTTATTCACGATGATTTCGGTACTGGACATGAACTTCGGCTTGCAACCCTCGATGTATTCTTCTATTTCATCAATTAACTGTTCGATTCTGCTGCTCATGAAACTCTCCTTATTTACACATCACTATGCTCTGAAAGCTTTTTCTCGCGATATTTGTCGTAGATCAGTTTCGCCACAAAATCCGGAACACAAGGGTGATATCTCCATCAAAACTTGCAATCTGCTTGATGGCGGAAGAACTGAGGTAGGCATATTCCAGACTGGTGGTCAAAATACCGTATCAATTTTGCCATGGGACAACATCCGGTTGGTCTGTGCCATCTGCAGTTCATATTCAAAATCCGTAATGGCGCGTAAGCCCTTACGATAACATGCGATCTTTTCCCTGGCATAATCCACTAAAAGCCCACTGAAACTGTCAATCTGCACATTAGGCGATCTTTGTGGCTTCTTCTAGTATCTTAACACGTTCCTCTACAGAAAACAACGGTGTCTTTTCTTTATTGTTCAAAATGCTGACGATCAGAACATCAAATATTTCGGATGCCCGCCTTATGATATCCATATGACCGTTGGTGACGGGATCAAAGCTTCCGGTGTAAACAGCTCTTTTCATAAAATCATGCCTTTCAGTGTTACTTCTTGCGAAGGAACACATGCTTGTTGGTTTTGTATTTTTCTCACGGATCACTTCAAACCCTAAGTCTTCCGCATAGGAGAAATCGGTATGAGAGGCTTCTACCAGGATCAGAGTCTCTTCGGAGACATATTTGGCATAGCGCAGCTGCTCTAAGACTCTGCGCTCCTGCTCCTGATCGTAGGGTGGATCCATGAAGATCACATCCACGTGCTTTTCATAGATGCCCGTCAGTCCTGCGCAGGCATCCTGTTTTAATACTATAGCACGGTCTTTCATTTTCGTAAATGCCAGATTGTCCTCGATACATGCCAGGGCTTTCGGCGCATTTTCAATAAAATAGGCTTTTCTGGCACCGCGGCTTAAGGCTTCGATGCCGATGCCGCCACTGCCACTGAAAATATCTACAAATACACAATCGGGAATATAGGTCTGCAACATATTAAAAGGGTTTCCGATCCGGTCGGTAGTGGGTCTGGTATCCATTCCCTCTGGTGTCTTTAACGGCAGACTTCTTGCGGTTCCTGCTATGACTCTCATATATTTTTCTCCGTTTTCTAAGCTGACTTTGTTATACTCTGACCTTGGTGCCCTTGCTGTCGCGCTTTCCAAGCTTCAGATTGTTCAGGACAAGTTCCTTGCCCTTATATTCAATGGTGGTCTCTATGGCATTCTTCGTATAATATACATTTTCCACCTGATCACCGTCGCCCAGTTTCATGCCGCGGACGCCGATGGCTCCTTTTTCTTCTCGGAATCTCATCTACGGCAAAGCGTAGAAAAAAACCGGCCTTTGTCTGTAATACGATATTCCGCTGATCCGTAAGAGCCGTAACGCTGACAACGCTGTCACCCTCCGCCAGCTTCGTAGCTGCAACGGTGCGCTTGGTCACATCGAACTCTCCGCCATCTACCACCTTCAACATGGACTGTGCAGTGGCAAAGATCACCTGACACAGATTCAGTTCCTTCTGACTGGTGATATAGACGATCTCTTCGGTCTTCTGGCTGAAGTTACTCACGTTGTCAATGGGCGTGCCTTTGTCACGGAACTTGCCGTAAGGCAGGTCCAGCACCTTGATAGTGTGCATCTGTCCGGTGGTGGTAAACAGGCAGAGCCTTCCGGTATTTTTACAGGTAAAGATGTATTTATTTTCTGCATCTGCGGCTTCTTTATTCCGCTCGTAAGTAGAGACATCCACGGTTTTGGCGTAGCCAAAACGATCCATCAGGAAGATGACATCCATCTCTTCCAGTTCTTTTTCCTTGTAGACCGCTTCCTGTCCGTTCTCGATGACAGTTTTGCGGGGATGGCTGTATTCCTTCTTGAATCCGTCCAGTTCATTCATGATGACCTGGGCCATGGAATCTCTGCGGTCCAGAATATCCTCATAGCGATAGATGTTTGCCATGGTCTCTTCGTGTTCGTTGATCAGTGCTTCCAGTTCCAGACCGATCAACTTATACAGACGCATCTCTAAGATGGCATTGGCCTGTTTTTCGGTGAACATCAGCTGGGCTGCCATGATCCTGGATTCCTTGGACTTGAACTTGATGCCATCGACCTTACCCTCTACGAGACAGGCTTTTGCCATGGCACGATCCTTGGATCCGCGTAAAATTTCAATGACCAGATCGATCACATTGCAGGCCTTGATCAGACCTTCCTGAATCTCCTTGCGCTCCTGCTCCTTGGCCAATAGATTGGTATATTTTCTGGTAGCCACTTCAAACTGGAAGTCTACATTGGCCTTGATGATCTGCTTTAAGCCCATAGTCTCTGGTCTGCCGTTTGCGATAGCCAGCATATTGACACCGAAGGTATCCTCCAGACGAGTCTTTTTATAGAGCATATTTACAAAGTTCTCGGGATCGGCATCCTTACGAAGTTCGATGACAATACGGATGCCTTCCTTGGAAGATTGGTTGGAAATATCCACAATATCCTGTGTCTTCTTCGTCTCGGAAAGAGCGGCCACGTCGGATAAAAACTTTGCAATATTGGCACCGATCATGGTATAGGGAATCTCGGTGATCACTACATTGGTCTTTCCAGCTTTTCCCTTCTGGAATTCCACTTTACCCCGCAGCTTGATCTTGCCGGTTCCGGTCTCATAGATGTCTTCCAGTTCATCCTTATTGATAACGATGCCGCCGGTGGGAAAATCCGGCCCCTTCAGGTAACGCATCAGTTCTTTTGTTGTGATCTCATTATTGAGCATATAAGCCTTTACGGCGTCAATGACTTCCCCGAGATTATGAGGGGGAATGCTGGTGGCCATGCCTACGGCGATACCTTCGGAACCATTAACCAACAGGTTCGGAATCTTTACCGGCAGTACGGACGGCTCTTTTTCCGTCTCATCGAAGTTCGGAACAAAGTCTACCACATCCTTGTCCAGATCTGCCAAAAAAGCTTCCTGCGTCACCTTCTGAAGTCTTGCCTCGGTATAACGCATGGCTGCGGCACCATCTCCTTCAATGTTGCCGAAGTTACCATGGCCGTCGATCAGGGGCATGCCCTTTTTGAAATCCTGGCTCATGACTACCAGTGCCTCATAGATGGAACTGTCGCCGTGGGGGTGATATTTACCCATGGTATCACCTACGATACGGGCACTTTTACGGTAGGGACGGTCGTAACGGATCCCCAGTTCATGCATATCGTAGAGAGTTCTGCGCTGTACCGGTTTCAGACCGTCTCTGACATCCGGCAAAGCTCTGGCGATAATAACGCTCATGGCATAGTCGATGAACGATTTCTGCATCTCCTCGGAGTATTCTGTTTTTATGATTCTGCTGTCGTCCATTTCTAATCTCCGTTCTTCTGATATCTGATATTAAATATCAAGCGCCGCATCCGTAGCGTGATCGTAAATAAAGGCTTTTCTGGGCGGCACATCCGTACCCATGAGAAGCTCGGTCATCTCGGAAGCCATGCGGGCATCCTCGATCTCTACTAATTTCAACAATCTGCGTTCCGGATCCAGTGTGGTCTCCCACAGCTGTTCGGCATCCATCTCACCCAGACCTTTGTATCGCTGTAAGGTAAAGGGACCCTTGTGGGTCTTGCGGTATTTTTCCAGTGCCTTATCATCATACAGATATTTTTCTTCTCCCTTGGAGGGCATGGCCTTATATAAGGGAGGCATTGCTATGTATACGTGGCCTTCGAAGATCAGATCCGGCATGAAACGATAGAATAAGGTCAGCAGCAACGTGGAAATATGTGCGCCATCCACATCGGCATCCGCCATGATAATGATCTTGTCATAGCGCAGCTTACTAATATCGAAATCGTTGCCGTAGCCCTCGGAAAATCCGCAGCCGAAAGCGTTGATCATGGTCTTGATTTCGGCGTTGGCCAGTACTTTGTCAATGCTGGCTTTCTCTACGTTCAGGATCTTACCGCGGATCGGAAGGATGGCCTGATACATACGGTTTCTGGCAGTCTTGGCACTGCCGCCCGCAGAGTCACCCTCTACGATGAAGATCTCACACTTGGAGGGATCTCTGGACTCGCAGTTTGCAAGTTTTCCGTTGGAATCAAAGGAGAACTTCTGCTTGGTCAGCATATTGGTCTTGGCTTTTTCCTCTGTCTTACGGATCTTGGCTGCCTTTTCCGCACAGCCGATAATGCTCTTCAAAGTCTCCAGATTGCGGTCGAAGAACCGGACGATCTCTTCGCCGGTCACCTTGGCCACGGCCTTGGCGGCATCCTGGTTGTCCAGTTTCGTCTTGGTCTGGCCTTCGAAACGGGGATCCGGGTGCTTGATGGATACCACTGCCGTCATTCCGTTCCGGACATCGGCTCCGGTAAAGTTTGCATCCTTTTCCTTTAAAATGTTCAGCTCTCTGGCATAGGTATTGATCACATTGGTGAACTGGGTCTTAAAGCCAGTAAGGTGGGTACCGCCTTCAGAGTTGTAAATGTTATTACAGAAGCCCAGTACATTCTCGTGGAATTCATTCACATACTGGAAGGCCACTTCCACAGAGATTCCTTCGCTCTCGCCGGAAAAGAAAATGACATCATGTACGGTCTCCTTGGAATGGTTCATATCCTTTATAAAGCCAATGATACCTTCCGGCTCATGATAGGTGACCTTCTCCGGCTCTTCTTTTCTTTTATCTTCAAAAATGATCGTAAGCTTCGGGTTCAGGTAAGCGGTCTCATGAAGACGGCTCTTAACATCATCTTCCTTGAAACGGGTCTTGTCGAAGATGGTATCATCCGGCAGGAAATTGATGGTCGTACCGGTCTCTCTGGTCTTGCCCACTACGGGAAGCAGACCGTCCACCAGATCCATCACGGGGATACCTCTTTCATAACGGTCCTCATAGATGAAGCCACCACTCTTGACTCTTACAGTCAACTTTGTGGAAAGGGCATTTACCACAGAGGAACCTACGCCGTGCAGACCACCGCTGGTCTTGTAGGCGGAATTATCGAATTTACCGCCGGCATGAAGAGTCGTGAATACCAGGCGCTCCGCACTGATTCCTTTTTCGTGCATTCCCACGGGAATACCACGTCCGTTGTCTTCTACCGTGGCGGAGCCATCCGCTTCCAGAGTTACTTTTATCGTATCGCAGTATCCGGCCAGATGCTCGTCCACAGAGTTATCTACGATCTCGTAGATCAGGTGGTTCAGACCCTTGGTGGAGACACTGCCGATATACATTCCGGGTCTCTTTCTTACCGCTTCCAGACCTTCCAGAACGGTAATACTTGAGGCGTCATAATTATTGTCTTTTGCCATGAAATGGAACTCCTTATCAACACATGATTGTCTTTAGTATAGCATAGATTTTGTGTTTGGAAAAGAAAAAAATACAAGGGATAGCATAGCACCCTGCCAGAAATAAAAAACCACCAGTTCCCTGATTCTGAACTGGTGGTATAGGAGTCTGTTAAGAAATACCCTTGAATTTATAATTCTTATGATTTTGCGACTGTAGTGCTCCAAAGGACAGCAGGCGGTTATCACGGAATATCAGTTTTCCCTGCTCTCCTTCTTTCAACGTTGCAAAAATGGTATCTTCCACTTCCAGTATGACGCAGTTTTCAGGATGATCCATGTCCTGAAAGTTAATCTGATTCACCGCTTCTGTTTCTACCAGACCTGTTGTCACATTCGTGTTCTGAATATAAACGGCCTGGGAGGTATCGGCACTTGTATTTTTCGAAAGCACGACCGCTTTTTCCATGGTCTGTGTGCGCAAAGCCCCCTTACCGCGGCGGCACAGGCATAAGTAACAGATCCAGAGAACAACCGCTATTAAAAACAGGACGGTTAAAATGTTTTCCAATAAGCTGAACTGCATTGGATTTATCATATGGCACCTCCAGAAAATATTATTACACCGTGATCTTCTTACAGCATGCCAGTGCCAGGGAGCCGGGGCCGATATGGCAGGCAACGCTTAAGGACAGAGGATCTAAATGGATATCATAACCGGGGAACTCCGCCTCCACTTCGGTGCGGAACTGCTCTGCTGCGGCTCTGTCGTAGGTATAGGCGATCTGCATCCAGATATGCTTGTCTTCCGTCATACCGCCGAAACGCTCGTTAATGTCCTTTTTGATGGCATTGATCATCATGGTCTTGCCCTGTGTGGTGGTTCGGGCCTTTGCGAAAGCATCCAGCTTTTCTCCCTGAATAGTCAGTACCGGTTTCAGACGAAGCATAGTGCCGATGGCTGCGGCCGCCGGAGTGATCCGTCCGCCTTTTTTCAGATAATACAAGGTGTCCAGCATAATATAGATACTGCTGTTGAATTTATCATTTTCCAGGAATTCTTTGATCTGGGCCGCGTCTTTACCGGCTGCCGCAAGCTGCAGGGCATCCAGTGCAGACTGACGCTGGGTTACGGAGATTCTCTGGTTGTTCACGACCTGAACTCTGCCATCATAATCTGCCGCAAAGGCCATGGCACTCTGACAGGAACCGGACAGACCGCTGCTCATGGGAATGTGTACAATCTCGTCATATTCCTGCAAAAGCTTGTCCCACAGACTGGTGACACTGTCAGGAGACGGCTGGCTGGTGGCAATATTGGCACCGGATTTCAGCTTTTCATAGAACTGCTCCTGTGTCAGGTCAATATCTTCATAATAAGTGACTTCATCAATCATAAAAGGCATGGGAAGTACATAAATTCCAATTTTTCCCTCCGCCTGCGTAATACCGCTGTTACTGTCTGTTACAATTGCTATTTTGCCATTTGGTATCTAAACCTTCCCTTTGCATTATTTTGCAGAAATTACCCGATTCGCAGTTTGAAACTTTGAACCTAAAAGTAATTTTACTGTCAGATGGTCCGAAAGTCAACCATATTTGCCGAGCGATGTTCCTCAAAATATTGCCGCAACGGCAGCGTGTCTTCGCTGCTCAGTTCCGGATCTGAGCATAACAGCGTATCTACGGCTTCAGAAGCCTCCTTTAACAGTGATGCATCCGTATAGATATCTCCCAGTACAAAGAAAATTCACCGCTCTGCCGGATTCCGAAGATATCACCGGGGCCTCGTAACTTGATCCTCGGAAGCAATATGGAAACCGTCGTTGGAATGGTTCAGGATCTGCAGACGTTCCATGGTCTCTTTGGCCTCGGAAGTACTGATGAAAATACAATAGCTCTGGAATTCTCCACGTCCTACACGTCCCCGCAGCTGGTGCAGCTGTGCCAGACCGAAGCGCTCTGCGTTCTCCACCATCATTACCGTGGCATTGGGAACATTGATGCCGACTTCAATGACTGTGGTAGAGACTAAGACATCGATCTTCTTATCAGCAAATTCTTCCATGATACGGTTTTTGTCTGCTGGGCGCATTTTTCCATGGAGGTAAGCTACTTGAACGGAAGGTGGCAGAGCTGCCCGGAGTTTCTCCGTATAATCTACTACATTCTCTAGGTCTTCCGCTTCCCCTTCCTCCACCATGGGACAGATGACATAAGCCTGTCTTCCCGAGGCCACTTCTTTTGCAATAAATTCATAGGCCTTGGGACGATAGGAAGTTCCTACGACGCAGTTCTTGATCGGCAGACGATTTGCAGGAAGCTCATCCACGACAGAAACTTTCAGATCACCGTATAAAATGATGGCCAGCGTCCGGGGAATGGGGGTGGCACTCATGACCAGTACATGGGGTTCTTTTCCTTTGGCGGCCAGTGTCTCCCGCTGTCTTACTCCGAAACGGTGCTGCTCATCCGTTACCACCAGTGCCAGGGAGGCATATTCCACCTTCTCCTGGATCAGGGCATGGGTCCCAATGATCAGATTGGCCTCACCGGAGGCAATTTGGGCGTAAGCCTCCCGCTTCTCCTTCGCCGTCATAGAGCCTGTCAGAAGCACCGGACGAAAAGCAATGCCATATTTTTCTACATAGCCCGAAATGGTCTCAAAATGCTGTACAGCCAATACCTCCGTAGGGGCCATCATTGCTCCCTGATAACCATTAGCCGCACACATGAGAAGTGCCAGCACTGCCAGGATCGTCTTACCGGAGCCTACATCACCCTGGATCAGCCGGTTCATGGCATAAGGACTTCCCATATCCTCTCTGAGTTCTCCCCAGACCTTTTTCTGGGCTTTTGTCAGAGGAAACGGCAGCTGCTCCAGAAATCTTACGGTATCCGCAGTCTCATACATGGGAAAATGATTCTCCGTCTTCGCCGCCAGATCTTTATTTTTCCGAAGAACCAGTAAAAAAGAAAAGAATTCTTCGAATACGATACGATTCCTTGCTGCCAGCAGTTCCTCCCGGTTTTCCGGGAAGTGCAGTGAATTGACAGCTTCCCTGTGGGAAAGCATGGGTATTTTTTGCAATACGGACTGCGGCAGATATTCTTTTTCCGGGGGATAATATTCCAGTGCCTGGGCTACGGACTTCTGCACCGTCTGGTTGGTCAGTCCTTTGGTCAGGGCATATCTGGGCAGAAGCCGACCTGATTTTTTCTGATATTCCTCCCAGGTAAACATTCTGGGCTGTTCCATGATCTTATGAGTGCCCCTCTGCTGTACCAGACCACGGAACAGATAGAATCCGCCGGGTTTTAACACCTTTTTTAAAAATGGCATATTGAAAAAAGTTAGCTGAATGGAATCTCCGTTGTCATCCGTCAGCACAGCGTTCAGGATCGACAGATTCCGGACCTTCTTCACATTGGGAATGGCCGTGATCCGCCCATAGATGGCCTGCACACTGCCGGCAGACACCTCCCGGATGGATACCGGAGCATCATAAGTCTCGTAATCCCTGGGATAATGTCCGATCAGATCCTCCACGGTAAAAACATTGATCCTACCAAACAGAGCCGCCGTCTTCTCTCCCACACCTTTTATTCTGTTCACAGGTATTGCATCACTCATACCGGTCCCTCTTTTCTATTTAAATGGAAAGTTACGCGAGCAATGAGCCGCGCATAGGCATAGTGAAGACAGCGATGGGCGCTTGCGCACAATTCGCTGTCTTTACTTATGCCGAGATGCGGCGAACGCCGCGATATGAAATAAGATTGGCAGCGTTCTTTGCTGACAATCTTATGAATAGCGTGGCTCATTGCGGATGGTAGTTTCAAATCCACGAACGTCCACAGCAAACGGAACATCCTTCCACGGTGGGCATCGCGGCGTTTATTATAGCCTACGTTACGAAATGCCCTGTAATTTACGTTTTTTCTCTGTTGAGCCCCGGAAGTTTCCGACAAGCGGGGCGTAATCCATGTTTTTTCTCTGCTGAGCCCCGGAAGTTTCCGACAAGCGGGGCGTAATCCGTGTTTTTTCTCTGTTGAGCCCCGGAGGTTTCCGACAAGCGGGGCGTAATCCATGTTTTTTCTCTGCTGAGCCCCGAAAGTTTCCGACAAGCGGGGCGTAATCCATGTTTTTTCTTTGCTGAGCCCCGGAAGTTTCCGACAAGCGGGGCGTAATCCATGTTTTTTCTCTGCTGAGCCCCGGAAGTTTCCGACAAGCGGGGCGTAATCCATGTTTTTTCTCTGCTGAGCCCCGGAAGTTTCCGACAAGCGGGGCATAATCTACATTTTTCTTCTACTATGTCCCGAAGATAAAACCCTCCGCAATGAGCCTCGCTATTCATAAGATTGTCAGCAAAGAACGCTGCCAATCTTATTTCATATCGCGGCGTTCGCTGCATCTCGGCATAAGTAAAGACAGCGAATTGTGCGCAAGCGCCCATCGCTGTCTTCATTATGCCTATGCGCGGCTCATTGCTCGCGTAACTTTCCATTTACTCTACAGAAACAGTATAGTAATAAATAGGTTGTCCGCCATACTGCAGTTCAATATCGCATGCAGGATAAGCCTCTTCCAGATCTGCACGCAGTGCTTCGGCAGCATCTTCTGCTACATCACAGCCATAGTATACGCTGATCAGTTCGGAATCCTCATCTACCAGCTCGGCGATCATATCACGGGTCACCTTTACCATATCGGTGCCAACGGCTACAATACCCTGATCACCGATACCCATGAAGTCATCCTTCTTGATCTCCTTGTCATCGATCACGGTATCACGTACCGCATAGGTAACCTGGCCGGTCTTGACATTCTTGATCTCACGGAGCATGGTCTCTTCATTCTCTTCCACAGACAGCTCAGGAACAAAGTTGATCACAGCAGTGATACCCTGAGGAATGGTCTTGGTGGGAATGACTAAAAGCTCCTTGTCAGTCATCAGTTCCGCTGCCTGATTGGCTGCCAGAATGATATTTTTATTATTCGGAAGGACAAAAATGGTCTTTGCATTTACCTTGTCCACTGCATCTAAAATATCAGCCGTACTGGGGTTCATGGTCTGTCCGCCCTCGATGATATAATCCACACCGAGACTCTTGAACAGTTCACTCAGGCCGTCACCTACAGAGACTGCCAGAAATCCTACTTCCTTGGGAGGCTGTGCAGCCTTCTCTTCTTCCGCTTTCTTCTGCGCTGCTTCTTTTTCGGAGAGCTTGAACAGCTTCTCCTGATGCTCTAAGCGCATATTGTCGATCTTCATGTTGGATAATGCACCATACTTCAATGCCTTCTGGATAGCCAGACCGGGATCATTGGTATGTACATGTACCTTGACCACATCGTCATCCGCAACACATACGATAGAATCACCAATGGACTCTAAAAATGCCTTGAAATCCATCTCTGCTTTTACGTTGAAGGGCTTATTTAACAGAATGATGAATTCGGTGCAATAACCGAACTTGATCTCTGCCTCTGCCTGTACTTCCAGAGAACTCTTGGTATCCTCTGCCTTCGCAGTAGCTGCGGGAGCTACGGTCAGATCGATCTCCTTACCTAAGAATGCGTCATACGCACCACTTAAAACTTCTACCAGACCCTGTCCGCCGGAATCCACTACGCCTGCCTGCTTTAATACGGGCAGCATCTCAGGCGTCTGGCTCAGTACGTAACGGGCATGTTCGATCACAGATCCTAAAAACTGCTCCAGATCCTCTGCACCATCTTCACACAGCTCCTTTGCCTTATCGGAAGCACCTCTTGCTACCGTAAGGATCGTACCTTCCTTCGGCTTCATAACAGCCTTGTATGCGGTCTCCACCGCTTTATCAAATGCACGGGTCAGAACAGGAATATCCAGAACCTGCTCTTCCTTGATGCTCTTGGTAAAGCCACGGAACAGCTGGGACAGGATAACACCGGAGTTACCTCTGGCACCACGCAGGGAACCGCTGGAAATAGCCTTGCACAGGGCAGCCATATCTGCATCCTCGCCCAGTGCGGACACTTCTCTTGCAGCAGACATGATCGTCATGGTCATATTGGTTCCGGTATCTCCGTCAGGAACGGGGAATACGTTCAGTTCGTTGATCCATTCCTTTTTATTCTCTAAATTCTTGGCGCCGGCTAAGAACATCTTGGAAAGCATCTTAGCGTCGATTTGTTGTAAAGCCACAATTACTTCCTCCTTAATCAATCACTCTTACACCTTCAACAAAGATGTTGATCTTTTTGATCTCAATACCGGTAAACTCTTCCACTTTGTATTTTACGTTGCTGATCAGATTGTCGGTGACAGCCAGAATGCTGACGCCGTAAGCTACGATCACGTGGAAGTCCAGAACCAGTTTATTGTTGTCCAGGGACACATTGATGCCTCTGGTGATGCTGTCCATCTTAAGCAGCTTTACCAGACCATCCTTCATGCTGACTCCGGCCATACCTACGATACCAAAGCACTCTACCGCCACGCTGCCGGCATACTGTGCAATGACTTCATTATCAATGACAATATTTCCCATATGGGTATTCATAGAAGAACCTTTCATATAGAACCTCCTTCATATTCGGATCACTTGTTTCTTCCGATATGTCTGCCTGAAAATCTACAGTTCAGACATATATAAATGTATTTTAACAGCTTTCCTTTGAAAAAGAAACAAGAAAATAAAAAAAATAAATATTTTTTGCTTGCTTTTATTTTGGTTTTCTGTTAATATATCAATGTTGTGAGCATTTCACACGTATTTTATTGAAAAATTTGTTTAAAAGTAAGCGTACGATGCGCGTTAGATCGAGGAGGTGTCAAGATGGCTAAATGTGATATTTGCGGTAAGGGCGTTCATTTTGGTAACAACGTAAGCCATTCTCATAGAAGAAGCAACGCAATTTGGAACTCTAATGTTAAGAGCGTTAAGTGCAAGGTTAACGGCGGAGCTAGAAGAATGCATGTCTGCACCAGCTGCTTAAAATCTGGTAAAGTTGAAAGAGCTTAATCTTCTGCGATAATATTGGATTTTAAAAAGCCAGAAATGAAATTCATCATTTCTGGCTTAATTTTTTGCTTGTAATTTTCCATGCAGTTACCAGAACCGCTCTTCCTGTTTCCGTTTCAGATATTCCTTGTTGATCTGTCCGGCCAGTTCACCGTCACCGAACAGGTTGTCCGGATGAAAGATCTTGATCAGATCCCGGTATCTCTTCCGTAAAGCCAGTGGATTATTGACTCCCCGGAATAAAAGCTGTACCGCTGTAAAACTGCCTTCTCCGGTAGCCTGCCCTGTGGCCTGCTGTTCTCTGGCTTCCTCTATGAGTATCTGCCGTTCCTGTTCGAACTTCTTCCGGTCTTCTTCCAGCTGTCGGAACCCCTCCTGTAAAATGGCCATTTTCTTCTCAAAAAACAGATTCTCTTCCTTCAGCCGTTTCCGTTCCATGATTGTACGGCGGTTTAATTCATCCAGCTCGTCCCGCAGTTTCTGGGAAATCCTGTTCCATCCAGCCTTTGTTCCGATTCCTGTTTCAGACGCATATTTTCCTGGAAAAGCCACAGTTTTATTTCTTTCAGTTCTTCGGTACTCTCTGCCTTAATGACCTCTTCCCAATCAATCATACTGCACCCTCTTACTCGCAACCACAGAAAAGATAATACCCTGCAAATAATAAAAGTGCTACCATGATCAAGCCGATAAAACGGTTATGGATCACAAGCATGAGCAGCATGCCGACAGCCACAAAAAAGAGTATCAGACCAATGATCTTCTTCATCTATCAAACGGATCCAGACTGTTCTCACTTTATTATATGCAGAGTATTTTAAATATTACTTGTCTTCTGTAGTTTTCTCTTCCTCTTCAGGAAATGCGATATCTACCACTTCCGCATCGGACATTTCTTCTTTTTCCTTCGGCTGGGTAAATTTATCTACGATATCGGGAATCATATCCAGAATCTTGGTGACTGTATCCTGATTCTTGATATTTACCAGCTTGGTGGAACCGTTTTTGATGACCAGAACCGCACTGGGGGTCATCTTACCGCCTAAGCCTCCGGCTCCGGATGCGGATTTTTTCTCGGAATTATTGCCAGCTCCGGCACCGACACCAAAGGTGACATCCACAAGCGGCAGGATGATCGTATCGCCGATCTTTGTAGCCTCACCGACTACGGTTTTAGTGGATAACACGGTATCCATACCCTTCAACAGGGATTCTACAACGCCCTGAAACTGATTCTCTTTGTCTGCCATAACAAACCTCCTGTTTTACACTGTTATTTTTTCTGTGTCTTCTGATATTGTCTGATTTTATGCAACAATTCCCGTAATCGCCGATCTAAAAGCAGTCGGACGGAATGGAATAATACACAGGCCGCGGTAAAATGTCCGGAAGCCTTGAAATCCCCTTCCAGAATCGCCTGTTCAAAATCCGGGGTAATGCAGATCCCCTTTCCCAGCTTCGGAAGCACCATTCCGTAGATACCATACAGATATCCCGTAGTATCCGGAGAACCGGTGCCGACCGTGGCATTGACCGTAAGCTTTCTCGGGCGCAGCCGCTTCCAGATATGTCCGAAACGTTTCCCGGCATGTTTCAAAAGTCCCTGGGTATCCGGGTCATTCCACAGGTTCTTGTAAAATGCAATGTTTTCCAGAATATTTTTGATTTTATCACAAATCTTTCGGACTGTGTACCGGATTCTTGTAAAAAATGCGTACAGACGATCCGTAGTCTTCCCGGGAGCTTCTCCCGCTAGCTCCGGTGTTCCCGGTTCCGGGATTCCGGAATCCTCCCTTTCCGCAGCAGACTCAACATCTGCGGCCGTTGCTGAGAATGCCGTGGGATCTTCTGCTTCGATCAGCTTAGGCGTCCCGACAGATTCCGGGGTATGTTCTTCTGTTGTCTGCTCCGCAGAAGCGGGTGTTTTCTCGTTCCCTGTCGTTTCCGTAGATGTCCGGTCTGTTTTCTCCGGCTTCTCTACGGAAGAATCATATAGCGTAAAGAATAAAAACTTTACGTAAATTTTCCCGGGATCAGGATAATCGCAGTTCATCCGCAATAGACCGAACAGCCATTTTACTCTCGCGGTGATAAAGAATTCCTCTGCCGTCCGCTTTCCGGCAGCTTTGTAAGAAATCGGAAAGAACAGAACCAGGAGAATTACCACCAGTGCGATTCCCAACAGGATCAGAAGCACGATCCCAAGAATACTCAATATTTTAAAAAGAATCGTCAACATAGTAAATACTCCCGCAGATTACAGTCCCCTCTGGCTTTCAGGCACTCTCCGGTGATCCGTTCGATCAGCTGCAGCGCATCCTCGTAGCCGGAAGCCATACCGAGAACGAGAAATTCTTCGTCCTTATAATGAGGCTGTACCAACTGTCTGGCATCAAAAATATCCAGCTGATCCGCCGGATTTCTGGCCGGAGTGATCAGATATACATTGGCCAGAAGAGGCTTTTTATTCAGCCTCTTTTTTAGTTTATCCAGTTTTTCCGGCGCGATGCCCTCTCCAAGATAGAGATTTTGCGCAAACTTCAGCTTTCCTGCCATACACAAGTTCCTTAAATCTTTTTCTCCTAGTATAGCATAGTTTCCTTTATATTACAATTTTGTTACTTGACTTTTTAGCATGATATTTTATACTTGAATTAGTACGAATGAGGAGGATACAGCTTTGAAGGTTATTACGAAAATGGAGTTACAGCCGGATATGGTCCTGGGGGAGGACATTCTGGATCAGGATCGTGTGATCTACCCTGCAGGAACCACCATCACTCCGCAGATCATTGAGAAATTGAAACGGTACAATCTGGTATGTGTCACCATAATGGAAGATGTTGATTTCGCAACTACACATTATGCCAAGATTCGTTTTGATTCTAATTTCAAAGCATTCGAACGTGCTTATCCGTTGTTTTTGGGACAATATAAATTAGCCATGAAACAACTGCTGATCATGGGAAGAAAACCGGCGGATATTATTCTGCTGACAATTTACAACGAATTGTATTACTATATTACTTCCGGCCCGGTACTGTTAGACTATCTGTACAATCTGATGCCCAGTGAGGATGAACTCACCTATACCCAGGGACTGAATGCCGCTCTTCTGGCGGGGACCTTCGCTGACTGGCTGGGAATGAGCGAAGAAGAGAAAAATACCCTGATCCTCTGCGGTTTCTATTATGATATCGGCAAGCTGCAGCTGCCCTATGAACTGTTATGGAAGCCCGGCAAACTGACGGATGAAGAATTCAAAGTTATCAAGACTCATCCTGTAGTCGGTTATACCACCGTACGTAATCAGGATCTGAATGAGCATGTGAAAAATGCTGTGATCATGCATCACGAACGACTCGATGGCAGCGGCTATCCTTACCATATGTCCGGACAGAGAATTGATGTCTTCGCAAGGTATATTGCCATTATTGATGCCTATATTGCCATGGCGTCTCCCAGAACCTACCGTAATGCGTTGACACCGTTACAGATTCTTGGCAATTTCGAAAAGAGTCTGGATAAATATGACGTGGAATTATTGATGCCGATCATGAAACGTATTGCAGATGCCCAGATCGGAACCAGCGTGGAACTGAATGACGGAAGCATCTGGGAAGTACTGATCATTCATCCCAACAAATACTCCCGTCCCATTTTAAAAAATGATAAAAACGAATTTGTAGATCTCTTGCAGAGACCGGATCTGGAAATCGTCAAGAATGTTTAAAAATATTTCAGAAAAGCAGGAATAATCAATTTTTCCATTGATTATTCCTTTTTCTTTCCTGATAATCCGCATAGGCTTTTTCCAGAATCTGCTTTTCATTGGCAAATTTCAGAAGATGGTATGCTTCATGATATTTGTAAAAGCCGGAATCCACAAAATACTCTTCTCTCTGGGGCTTGCTGTAATAGCTGTCCGTTCCCATCAGATACCAGTGGACTTCCTTCTCCACCACATCTTCCGGTACGGTAAAAGAATACTCGCTTCTGCCGATATAATCTACAATGTATGCCTTGGAACCGCTTTCCTCCAGCACTTCCCTGAGTGCGGTCTCCTCATGGGTCTCCCCGGCTTCGACGGTACCCTTCGGCAATACCCAGCCTTCATATTTATTCTTAATGTTCTTATACAGCAGCAGGATCTTCCCACGGAAGATCACAACGCCACCGCAACTGGTAGCCTCTATCATGATTCTTTTGACTCCTCCGATCACTCTTTCTGGTTGAAGTAAGCATCAAACAGACGTCTTGCAATGGGAACTGCGTAATCACCGCCACTTCCTGCACCTTCTACGATAATGGTGACACAGACTTCCGGGTCTTCTGCGGGAGCAAAACCGGTAAACCAGGCATGGCTGTCACCCTTGATATTATTGTATTCCGCAGAACCTGTCTTACCGGCAGCCGTATAGTTTAAACCTCTTAACTTGGAAGCAGTTCCCTCTTCCACAACATCGGTCATCAACTGTTTCAGAATCGCAGATTCGTCCTCTGTCATCAGACGGCCGTATTCCGATGCCTTAAAGCTTTTTACCACAGTACCTTCATCATTTTCCACATGATCAATGACATAGGGTTTCATCAGAACACCATCGTTGGCAATGGCACAGGTGATCATATTCAGATGCATCGGTGTGATCTGGGTCTTACCCTGACCGATGGAGGTCTGCATCATTTCCGCGGAAGGTGTACTTTCGGAGACGATAGCCGAGCTTTTGGCATAATTCAGCGTAAGTGGCAGATCTTTATTGAACAAAAGGTCATTCAGAGTCTCCTGAAAAGCCTCTCTGTCCAGGCTCATTCCAATATTGGCAAAGGACGAGTTACAGGATTTTGCAAAGGACTTCTGAAAGCTGACCTGTCCGTGACTGGAACCGTGATAACAACTGATTTTGCTGTCTCCCACCCGGAAAGAACCATTACAGTTATAAGAATAATTCTGATACGTGGTGGGATTCTCCCGGATATATTCCAATGCCGTTACGATCTTGAAGGTGGATCCGGGCGGATAAAGTCCCTGGGTGGCGCGGTTCAACAGTACTGTACTGGAATCATTGTCGATCAGATCATCCCAGATATCCGGAATGGTATTCGGATCAAAATCGGGATGCGACACCATTGCCAGAATCTTGCCGGTAGACACTTCCGTTACAATGATGGCACCACGGTAAATATCCAGCTGGTCGTTGGCCACCTGCTGGATCTGGACATCCAGTGTGGTATATACATTATCTCCGGGATTCTTTTTCCCGGCAGTATCGTTTTTCACTTTATTGCTCAGGGAGGTATTGGTGTTGATCAGATAGTAATTGGCCAGAGCCTCCACTCCCATGCGTCCCTGGGTGGAATAACCTACGATATGAGAAAACAGATTCTTATACGGATAGTTTCGAGTCTCCTCTTCATCCGCATCCAGTATCGTCTCTGCCAGAACATCCCCATCCCTGGAATAAATGGATCCGCGGTAATTGCGGGACAGCAGAATCTGCTGACGGGAATTATAACTGTTGTTGATCATATCCTGTTCGCTGGTTGCCACAAAATGACCCAGATAGACCAACAGGCACAAGAACAGGACACCGATGCTTCCGGCAGAAAGCCAGATTTCCCGCTGGTTGCCCATACGTTTTCTGTTCCGGGCGTCCTTTTTGCGGTCGGCATCTTTTTTCTGTGTATTTTTCTGCGTATTCTGCGCCTTATTTTCTGCCACCTCTGCGCTCTCCTTCCTTCTGCAGGCGAATATAGATTCCCTGTATAATGAAAAACATGATCATGGTCGTCATGACGGAACTTCCTCCATAGCTGATGAAAGGAAGTGTCACTCCGGTCAGTGGAATGAACTTGGTACCGCCGCCAATGGTCAGGAATATCTGGAAAATATACATAATACCGATGCCGTATACGATCAGCTGATAGAATCTGTCATGAATGCATACTGCCACCCGCATCATTTCCAGAAAACTGCTGACACAGATCAGGATCAGACATATTCCGAAGATCACGCCCAGTTCCTCGCAGATGGAAGAAAAGATAAAGTCCGCTTCCACATAAGGAATCGCTGTGGGATTACCTTTTAACAGTCCCATGCCGAACCAGCTTCCACTGCCAATGGCAAATAAAGACTGGGTGATCTGATAGCCTTTATTGTCAATATATTTCCAGGGATCCTGCCAGGCCAGTACTCTGACCCGTACATGATCAAACAGCTGATAAGCCAGATAAGAAGCCGCACCTCCGCCGACAAGTCCTGCCAGAAGATACAGATAATTTCTTGTGGCAGCAAAAACCACAAAAACAAAGCCCACGAAAAAGATCAAAGCACTTCCTAGGTCCTTGGATACTACCAGGATCACCACATGGGCTCCCGCAATGATCGCCGTCAGAACGACTCTCTGGAAGGAGACATTTTCCCACAACGCTCCCGCCAGAAAGAACAGGAACAGGATCTTGACGAATTCCGAAGGCTGGAACGTGATTCCTCCCAGGGAAAATGAAATCTTGGAACCATGGGTCACCTCTCCCAGGATCAGCACCGTACTGAGCAGCGCAATTCCCAACGTGGCATACAGCCAGGTGATCTTCTTAAAAAAGTGGATCTTTCCCAGCAGATACGGAACCAGCAGGGAAAAGATCAGAGATACCAGTACGATCACATATTGCCGGATGGCCTTGTCAAAAGATAATCTCGATACGATGCAAAGACCGATTCCCAGAAGCATACACATATTATTCAGCAAAAGCCTGTTAATATTCTCGTAGATCAGCGATACCATCGTGATCGTAGCAAACAGAAAGATCAGTATAAATGCAAAGAAAAACAAATACTGAAAATCTCCGCTGACAAGGGACAGGTTCAGAAAACAGAGGACCTGCACCAGAAACATCAAAAGATCCTGTAAAATAAATACTCCACGATGCTTCTCTCCCACCGGATACCGAAAGGTATAAAAACAGCTTGCCGTATATAACACCATAAAAAAGGCGATAAAATATTTGGATAATTCAATCACATATTCCTGCATGGATCCAAAACCTTTCTGTCTATTCTACTCCACGTTTTTCATGACCGGTGGTATATTCCCCATAGGGCAATTCCTTACGGGTACCGGCAAAGTACTCCAGGACTTCCAAAGTCTCGGTCTCATTTTCCGTGGTAAAATCCAGCCGTCCGGTCACCAGGCCGCTCCATTTACATAATTCCTTGTGCAAGGAAAGCGGAACACTGTTATAGATCACATTAAAACAGTGGGTACAATTCCGCTGAACCGGAAATCTTTTATGATAGCGGTCGATCAGATCCAATGCCTTCGGATTCTCCTGCGGCTGACACCGGTCAGTGGTCTTCTGCACGCAGTTGGCGGTGACCATCATAGGGATCCTGCCGTATATTACTTTTTCCGCAGGAAACGCAGGATCCAGAATGTCCCTCTGCTCTGCGGCATTCAGCTCCAACGGCAGACAATAGCCGTCTAAGAATGCCTTCCAGAAATCCCGGCTGGTCCGGTTCCAGAGATACAGACTATGATCCCCATAGATTTCTTTTCCGGTAAAATTCCATTGTTTTAATAACGCGATATGTTCCATGTTTGCTGCCTGAAAGCCATTTATATATGCCAGATTTTCCAACAGCAATTTCCGTAATTTTTCAAGATACTGCCCATCCCGCAGGCGCAGGATCTTCGGCAGAGCGATCACAGATTGGATCTCTTTTTCAGTAAGGCTTCTCAAAATCTTCTCCGCAGCGGACGGATCCTGTAACAGGAAATCCGCATCCAGATAGAGTCTGAGTTGTCCGGCGGTTCTGACCGGATCTTTCCAGAAGGATGAACTGCAAAAGCCCTGCCATTGTTCCGGGGTCCGTATCGTGATAGCCCATTTTTTATCGGATTTTTGAGACTTTATACTATCGTTTTTCCGAAAATCACCATCGTCAGCCAGTGTCGGAGCTTTTTCGGAAGTTCTCTCATAAAGGAAGCCGTTTGCAAGGATCACTTGTTCTTCCAGCAGGGAAAGTCCCTTTCGGCGTAACTCGTTGATAGCTTTTAACGGGTAGAAAGCATTGTCACTTACCCGGATTCCGATGGATTCCTCCAGATGGAAGTGACTGTCGCCAAGTTTCCCCAACTGTTTTGCTATATTTTCCTGTGTGATGGGCTGTCGGGAAGCTTCTTCTACCACATTCCCTTCTACGGTGACGGCACTCTCTCCGGTCCACAAATACAATTTTGCGGTCTCCCCGGTCAAGAATTCAGCCTGCATGGATACCGGAAGGGTCAGCCTGTGTTCCAGATGCTCCTTCCGGATATTCTGAAGCAAAGTCTCATCACTACCGCTGTAAGCCGGGCTGTCCAGAGTCACCATCTCCCCGCCGTTGTGCTTGTGATAATAACCATCCTGTCTCTCACTGCGGATATAGAGGCAGGAAAGCGTATGCATATCTGCCGCAGAAATCTTCTGAGGAGCTTTGGAATCCGCATAATACCGGTCAATATATTTGCGATAAATTGCCGTAACTCCGGCGGCATATTCCGGCTTCTTCATACGGCCTTCGATCTTAAAGGAGTCGATCCCTGCCTCCAGAAGCTCCGGAATATATTCAATGGTACACATATCTTTCAGGCTTAAAGGATAACATTCCTTCGGATGTTTTCCAGTGGTATAGGGCAGGCGACAAGGCTGGGCACAACGTCCTCTGTTGCCACTTCTGCCCCCAGAATACTGCTGAACAGGCACTGTCCGGAATAGCAATAACACATGGCTCCATGGATAAAGCATTCGATCTCAAGCCCTGTGACTTCCTTGATCCTGCGGATCTCCGCAAGGCTCAGCTCTCTGGCGGGAACTACACGACAGGCCCCCTGTTCCTTCAGAAAAGCTGCCCCATACTCCCCTGTAATGGTCATCTGAGTGCTTCCATGGAGTTCCATCCCTGGAAAATGTTCTCTGAGATATGCAAACACTCCCATGTCCTGGATAATCACCCCATCCAGTCCGGCCCGGTAATAGGGCAATACATATTCATACAGTCCGGAAAATTCCGATTCCTTTACCAGTGTGTTTACCGTCAGATATACTTTTCGCTGAAAAAGATGAGCATACCGGATACAGGCAACCAGTTCTTCTTCCGAAAAATTTTCCGCATAAGCTCTGGCCCCGAAACGGCTGCCACCCAGATATATAGCATCCGCACCGGCATGGATAGCCCCGTAAAAGGCTTCCGCATTTCCGGCAGGTGCCAGTAATTCTACTTTTTTTGCTGCTTTCATAGATTTCAGATTTCCTCTATTGCATTCGATTCATATAAGCAAATAGCTGCCCGAAAACGGACAGCTATCAATTTATTTGTCTTTTAATTCTGTCTCCAGACGTACAATCTTCTTGGCGTCTTCATTTAACTGCTTTTGCAGTTCCTTCCCCTGCTTTTCTGCATTTTCCAGTTTGATCTGTGCTGAAATCAGTTCATGCTTCAGATCATAAAGCTCTTTTTCCTTGCCCTGCAGTTCTTCCTCCAGAATGGAGATCTGCTTCTTGGCTTTAAAATAATCATCTGCAATATTCAACTGGAGCAGAATGTTCTGCTTATCCAGAGGTTGTCTGCGAAAGCCGTCCAGCTTCCCGTATTCGGTAATCTTTCCATTGATGTAGGAAGCAATTTTCTGCATATAATCTTCACTTTCATAGCCGCTTAAAGTAAATACTTTTCCGCCTATGATCACTTCTGTATCTGTCTTAGGTGACATCTCCACACCCCTCTTAACACTCTTTTGAAAAACACAATATATGCCATTTACGCAAAAATATAATACAAGATTTATTATATATCAGAATGTATAGGGTGGCAAGTAAAATTTCGTAAGCTGCACGTATCAATTCAGTCCCAGATGATGATAGGTAAGATCTGTGACTACACGGCCTTTGGGTGTTCTGTTCAGAAATCCGTTCTTGATCAGATAGGGTTCGTAGACATCCTCTATCGTACCGGCATCTTCACCGATGGCAGCTGCCAGGGTATCCAGCCCCACGGGACCTCCGTCGAATTTCTCAATGATCGTGACCAGAATATTGCGGTCGATATGGTCCAGTCCCATCTTATCGACATCCATCAGATCCAATGCCGTTCTGGCTACCTCCTCGGTAATGATCCCGTCGTATTTAACCTGTGCAAAGTCACGGACACGTTTTAAGATCCGGTTCGCCAGTCTCGGTGTACCACGGCTTCTTCTGGCCATTTCCTTTGCTCCGGCCGGTTCGATCTCCACGTCCAGGATCCGGGCGGAATGCATGATGATCTGCTGTAATTCCTCTATGGTATAAAATTCCAGATGATGGATCATGCCGAAACGATCCCGCAGAGGTGCAGTCAGAAGTCCGGCACGGGTGGTCGCTCCCACCAGAGTGAATTTCGGCAGCTCCAGACGCACAGATCTGGCACTGGAACCCTTTCCGATCATAATATCGATGCAGTAATCCTCCATGGCCGGGTACAGTACCTCTTCCACCTGACGGTTCAGCCGATGGATTTCATCCACGAATAACAGATCTCCCTCCTCCAGATTGTTCAGGATCGCCGCCATTTCACCGGGCTTTTCAATCGCAGGGCCACTGGTCACCTTCATATGCACACCCATTTCGTTGGCTATGATTCCTGCCAGCGTGGTCTTGCCCAGTCCGGGAGGTCCATAGAACAACACATGGTCCAGTGAATCTCCGCGCTGCTTTGCTGCGGTAATATACACCTTCAGGTTCTCTTTGATCTTGGACTGGCCGATATAGTCATCCAGTGTCTGGGGCCGCAGAGAGCCTTCCAGTTTGATATCTTCTTCTGTGATATTTGTCTCTATCATTCTTCTAGGCATAATTTATCCGGTTCCTTAAAACAATTTTTTCAGCGCAGCTTTCAGAATCGCGCCGGAATCCATGGTCTCCACATCCTCAAGGGCATTGACAGCCTTGAGGCTCTCTGCCTGTCCGTATCCCAGTGCCACCAGTGCTTCCACGGCTTCCTTTTTCTTCTCACTGTCAATGTGCAGGCTGCCGGCAGTCAGGATTCCCTGGGCTCCGCCTGCGGCGATCTCTCTGGAGATCAGTGTATCATCAATGGAGAGCTTATCTTTTAATTCCAGAATCAGGCGCTGCGCCGTCCGGGCTCCCACTCCCGGGGCCCTGGAGATTGCCTTGGCATCCCCGGACATAATGGCAAACCGCAGAGTATCTGCATCCATGACCGATAATATTGCCAGCGCTCCCTTTGGACCGATTCCGCTGACTGTAATGCACAACTTGAACATTTCCAGATCACTTCGGGAGAGAAAACCATATAGTAAAAAGGCATCTTCCTTCACATAGGTATAAGTGTAAAGCCGAACTTCTTCTCCGATTCCCGGCAGCCTGGAGGCTGTATCCGCAGAAATCCTTACATTGATGCCAAATCCGTTGACATCGATCACAGCGTTATCTACCGTGGCATCTTCCAAAAAGCCATTCACATATGCAAACATGTATACTAAGTCCTCGTCTTTCCTGTCCTGCAAATAGTAACCTGTAAAAATCGGCTACGATATGTTTATCATACCATAGCCGAACATATGTTTCAAGCAACTTTTCTGTTTTCTGATTTCCATCAGCTCTGAATCTGTTTCAACTGATAAAATTCTCCCTGCAGAGCCATAAGTTCTTCATAAGTGCCGTACTCTGCGCAGCGACCGTCTGCAATGACCGCGATCCGGTCGGCATCCCGGATGGTGGACAGTCTGTGGGCCACGATAAAGGTGGTACGCCCTTCTGTCAGATTGTTCAGCGCCTGCTGGATCAGCTTTTCTGAAATACTGTCCAGAGCCGAGGTGGCTTCATCCAGTACGATCACCTTCGGATCCCGGATCAGTGCTCTGGCAATGGAGATACGCTGTCTCTGACCGCCAGACAGTTTGCCGCCGTGCTCTCCCACCATGGTATCCAGACCCTTAGGCAGTGATGCGATCAGATCCGACAGATTGGCAGCTTTGATCACTTTCTGCAGTTCTTCCTCCGACACATTTTCGCAACCGTAAGTGATATTGTCACGGATCGTTCCGGAGAACAGGATCGAGGTCTGGGGAACTACCGCCAGGTGCTTTCGGTAGGTGCGTAGATCGATCTTACTGATATCCTTGCCATCAATCAGGACTTTTCCGCTTTCCGCCTGATTAAAACCGATGACCAGATTCAGGATCGTAGACTTTCCGGCGCCGGATTCTCCCACCAGTGCAATAGTCTCTCCCGATTTCACATGAAGATTCAGATGGTTCAATACATTATGCTCGTTATTTTTATAATGGAAACATACGTCCTCAAAATCAAAAGTACCGGTCACCTGTTCCAGTTTTTCCTTGCCCTCATTATCTTCGATATCTTCAGATAACAATACTTCACCGATGGAATTGACGGATTCAATACCCTTGGCAATGGTAGGCAGCAGGGTGACGATGGAGGACACCTGATTGACTACCGTGGCAAAATAACTCTGGTACAATGTGATATCGCCTGCCTGAATTTTGCCGCCAATGGCCAGATATCCGGTAAATGCCAGACAGATCACCTGGAAGATCTGGAATACTGCCCAGCCCACCGAGCCAAACAATGCCTGGATCAGATCCAGTTTGTAGCCTTTTTCCGCCACAGCAAAAAGCTGGCCGCTCATTTTTGCCACTTCTTCGTCCTCCAGGGCATGTGCTCTGGTCACAGGCACAAGTTCCACCATTTCCATAACTCTGGCGGAAGTCTCTTCCATTTCCTTACGGAATTCAGTGTTCCGTTTTTTCATGATATTCCGGAAAGTGACCATGGTGATGGCTGCTACCGGTGTGGTCAAAAGGAAAAAGATAAATACGATCCTGCTCTTGCTGATGGTGACCACCAGCGCCACACCGATATTCAGCGCAATGTTCAGAATGCTTAAAAATAACTGTGTGGAAAGCCCCTCTACCGCTTCCACGTCACGCATGATCTTGGACTGCAATCGCCCGGACTGAGTCTCCACATGATAGGAAATGGATAACTGCTGAAGCTTTCGGATCAATGCTTTCCTCAGTCCCGTCTCCGCATAGCGAGTGGCCAGACTCTTGTAGGAAGTATACAAATAGTTCATCGGAATGTTCAGCAGGATCAGCCCTGCTTCCAGAATACTGTAAAAAATAATGTTCCGAAAAGTATCCGGGTTGTGGGATGTCACATCATTGATGATATTGGCCGTAATGATCGGCAGTACCCAGACGCAGGCATGCTTTGCAAAAAAGCAGATGACTGCCAGAACAAATTTATGATAATTTCCCTTGTACAGATGCACTAACGTCCGCAGAGGATGCCCCTGATTGTTCCGGTAACATTCGATAAACCAGCTTTCGGTATCCATTTTCTGCCTGGGAGATGTTTTTGCTTCAAAATCTTTCATACCGCTTTTCATGCCTTTCCGTGATCTGCGCATTTATGTCTTTTCCTGTCCACAGATCTGTTTCATGTTTCAATGCCACGTTTCTATTTTCCGGGCTTACTTATTCATTTTATCGCAATTAATATGTATTTTCCAGTTTGTTTTTGCGGTTTTCCTTTGAAAACAACTGATTTTTTGTCAAAACAAGGCTGTGTCAGAACTTTTACATTCTTACACAGCCCTTTTGTCATAGCATTGGATTTTTTACAGTTGATTAGTTGTTGATCAGCTTATCACTCTCGTTGTTCCAGCTGTAAAGCTTACGGATCTCTTCGCCGACCTTCTCGGAAGGATGCTCAGCAGCAAGCTTTCTCATAGCCTTGAAGTGAACCTGCTTGCCTGCGGGAGACATATCTAACAGGAATTCCTTAGCAAAAGTACCATCCTGAATATCGGACAGGATCTTCTTCATGGTCTTCTTGGTCTCCTCGGTGATCAGCTTGGGGCCGGTGATGTAGTCACCATACTCAGCGGTGTTGGAGATAGAATATCTCATGCCTGCGAAACCACTCTGGTAGATCAGATCTACGATCAGCTTCATCTCATGGATACACTCGAAGTATGCATTTCTGGGATCGTAACCAGCCTCAACCAGAGTCTCGAAACCAGCCTGCATCAGAGCACATACGCCGCCACACAGAACTGCCTGCTCACCGAACAGATCGGTCTCGGTCTCGGTTCTGAAAGTGGTCTCCAGAACGCCTGCTCTTGCGCCGCCGATACCCAGTGCATAAGCCAGTGCCAGATCCTGAGCCTTACCGGTTGCATCCTGCTCTACAGCGATCAGACAGGGAACACCCTTACCAGCCTGATACTCACTTCTTACGGTATGTCCGGGTCCCTTGGGAGCGATCATGGTAACATCAACGTTCTTGGGAGGTACGATACATCCGAAATGAATGTTGAAACCATGAGCGAACATCAGCATATTGCCCTCTTCCAGGTTGGGCTCGATGTCGTTCTTGTACAGATCAGCCTGCTTCTCATCATTGATCAGGATCATGATGATGTCAGCACGCTTTGCAGCTTCTGCAGCGGTGAATACTTCGAACCCCTGTGCCTCAGCCTTTGCCCAGGACTTGGAGCCCTCGTACAGACCGATGATAACATGACATCCGGAATCCTTCAGGTTCAGTGCATGTGCATGACCCTGGCTGCCGTAGCCGATAATTGCGATAGTCTTACCCTCTAATAAAGAGAGATTACAATCTTCCTGATAAAAAATCTTAGCCATTTTCTTCTCCTCCGTTATGAGACATAAAATTTATAACTGATAGGGATCTTCCCTAGAGCTAACATAAAGTGTGAGGTCTTACGCCTGTCAGTCCTCAATCTTCAATATAGGTAACGTTCTCGATACCTCTTCCCAGACCTGTGATACCGGTTCTGGCAAGCTCCAGTACTTCGTACTCTTCCGTAAAACGCTGGATCAGCGCATTGACCTTGCTGTGATTACCGGTAAATTCAACGATCAGATTCTCCGCACCTACATCAATGATCTTCGCACGGAAATTGTTGGCAAGGAATTCTACCCCCTGGCGAATCTCCAGACGCTTTTCGGGATCTACTTTCACCTTGACCAGTACCAGTTCGCGGTACACGCTGTCATCCGGGTCCAGTTCCTTAATATCCCGGACATCCACAAGCTTTCCCACCTGCTTCTCGATCTGTTCCAGAATATCGTCATCTCCCGATGTCACAATGGTGATTCTGGTAAAACGGGGATCGGCGGTCACACCTGCCGTAATACTTTCGATGTTGTAACCGCGACGGGAAAACAATCCGGCAATACGGCTCAACACACCTGAAGTGTTGTCAACCAACAGCTGAAATACTTTTTTCTGCATGAATATCTACCATACCTTTCGTATTTCTACAGCCGTCCTCCCTGACGGAGCAGCAACTGTATTCTTAATATAGCAAGATGACTACAGAATGTCAATTAGTGAATTTAACATTATGATTGATGTATTTTAATCATCATTTTCCGTGCATTTTGATAATGCCAAGGTTCCTGTTCGAGCTACTTCCACAATACTGATGGTCTGAAGCATCTTGATCAGAGTGTCGATTTTCTCCGGAGCATCGCAAATCTGCAGCATCATAAAGTGTTTTGACATATCTACGATCTCTGTTTTCATAATGTCACAGATTTCTATAATATCCCTACGATTATTCTTGTTATATTTAACTTTTAATAACATTAATTCCCGGGTATAGCACTGTTCCTGGGACAAAGTCTTCACTTTGATGACATCCAGTTTCTTATTCAGCTGCTTTTCAATCTGCTCTAGGGTACGCTCATCACCGGAGCTTACAATGGTCATACAGGAAACTGCATGGTCATCGGTCTCTCCCACGGCAAGGCTGTCAATATTAAAACATCTTCTGGAGAACAGACCGGCTACCTTGCACAGAACACCGGAACGGTTCTCTACCAATACGGAATATATTCTCTTCATTTTAAGTACAGCTCCCTTCCGTTATTTTACCAGATCCATCGGATCGATCAGACATTCTAACAGCATGGTATTGTCTTCCGCCAGAAAAGCGTCCAGAATTTCATCCACGTGTTCCATGTTGTTCAATCGCAGATACGGAATATCATAGGCCGCAGATAATTTCTCCAGATCCGGGCTTCCGGACAGATCCACGACAGAATAATGATCTTTGTAGGTATAGTGCTGGTATTCCCTTACCATACCCAGATAATTGTTCTTTAGCACGATGATCTTTACCGGGATATTGTGCTGTCTGATCGTAGCCAGCTCCATCATGGACATCTGAAAGGAACCGTCACCGCATACCGCAATAACCTGCTTATCCATGGCCGCTGTCTTGGCTCCCATGGCTGCCGGAACAGAATAACCCATGGTTCCCATACCGCCGGAGGTCAGGAATTTGCCTTTTTTCACAATGTGATAGCCACAGGACCAGATCTGATTCTGTCCCACGTCCGCCACATAGACACCGTCCTCCTGCATCTTCTCGGAAAGTCTTGTGATAAATGCTGCAGGATCCACATAATCGGGATTGGGGGTTCTCTTCTTCTCCATGGTAGAACGATATTCATTCAATGTAGTGAGCCATTCCTCGTAGTTACAGTCAAATTCTTCTTTCTGAAAATCCTGGAAGATGTGTTTTGCATCACCTACCAGTGGAATGGAAGGACCCGCATTTTTGCCGATCTCCGCAGGATCCACGTCAATGTGCACCAGCACTTTGTTTCTTGTGATGAGATCCGGCTGACTGACCGCGCGATCTGCCACTCTGGCTCCCACCATGATCAGCAGATCCGATTCGTTCATGGCACGGTTGGCATAAGTCTTACCGTTATTGCCCACCATTCCATAATAAAGCGGATGTTCGGTAGGCATAACACCGATACCCATCATGGTGGACACCACGGGAATACCGTGTTCTTCCGCAAAGCTGCGCAGCTCCTCCTCGGCCTCACTGAGCAGGACTCCTCCTCCGGCACAGATAATGGGACGTTTCGCCCGCTCCAGCTCTTTGATAACCTTCTTGATCTGCACGGCATGTCCTTTGACGGTAGGCTTGTAGGTACGTAGATTCACTTCTTCCGGATAATGGAAATTTTTGATCGTTGCATTCTGGATATCAATGGGAATATCGATCAATACCGGCCCTTTTCTACCGGTATTGGCAATATAAAATGCTTCCTTGAACACTCTGGGAATATCATTTACATTTTTCACCAGATAGCTGTATTTTACAAAAGATTCCACGGCGCCGGTAATATCCGCCTCCTGGAACACATCACTGCCCAGCAGTTCACTGTTGACCTGACCGGTAATGCAGATCATGGGGATACTGTCAGCAAATGCCGTGGCAATACCGGTGATCACATTGGTGGCACCGGGGCCGGAGGTCACCGCACATACCCCGGGTCTTCCGGTCATACGGGCAACACCGCTGGCCGCATGGGCCGCGTTCTGTTCTGTACGGATCAACACCGTTTTGATGTCAGAATCCAGAATGCTGTTGAAAAAAGGACATATGGCAACACCGGGATATCCGAAAACAGTACTTACCCCCTCTGCTTCCAGACATTTAATAATCGCATCTGCTCCAATCATTTTGCTTTGCTCCTTTATCTATACTCCATTATTTCTGTTGTTTCAGACTCTTTTACATCAGGCTTTTGGCCAGTTTCACGGCATCCGCCGCATCCTTGGAATAGCCGTCGGCACCGATCTCATCCGCATATTCCTGCGTAATGACAGCGCCGCCGATGATGATCTTGGCGGTGATGCCTTCTTCTTTTGCGGCTGCCACGATCTCCCGCATTCTCTGCATGGTGGTGGTCATCAGTGCTGACAGGGCAATAAATTCCGCATGATGTTCTTTCGCCGACTCCAGAATTTTCGCCTGCGGCACATCCTTGCCAAGATCGATCACATGGAATCCGTGGTTTTTTAACATCAGTGCCACCAGATTCTTGCCGATATCATGGATATCTCCTTCCACCGTGGCAATGACCACCACCGGCATTTCTTCTCCGGTGCCTCCGGTCTGCAGCAACGGTTCCAACACCTCGATGGAATTCTTCATGGCTTCCGCACTGGCAATCAGCTGCGGCAGAAAATACTTGCCCTGATCAAAGAATTCACCTACCTGATTAATGGCAGGAAGCAGTACCTGATTCAATAGCTCCGCAGGTTTCTCTCCGCTTTCCAATGCTTCCTTCGTGATCTTTACAATGCCGTTACGGTTGCCTTTCAGTACAGCCGTCTTCAGCTTGTCCTGCATTTCATTGATCTGCGGACCGTTATCAGCAGTCGCCTCTTTGGCGGCATTGCCGGCATTGCCTGTCTTGGCGGTTGTTCCCTGATTTTCCAGCAGTGCCAGTTTTTTTGCCAGTTCCGCTTCTTTCTCTTCTCTGCGCTCCCTGACGCCACCGGCGTACTCGATATAGCGAAGAGCGGCTTCTTCTTTGTTCAACAGCAGATCCGCAGCCAAAGCACAGCTCATCAGAAGTTCCTGGGAAGGATTGGCAATAGCCATGGTCAGTCCCGCCTGAATTGCCAGCGTCAGGAATGCGGTATTAACAAAACTTCTCTCCGGCATGGCGAAGGAAATGTTGGACAGACCGCAGATCGTGGCAAAACCGTTCTCTTTGCAATAGCGGATGGTCTCCAACGTTTCCAGTGCAGCTTTCGGATTGGCACCTACCGTTGCCACCAGGCCGTCCACCACGATATCTTCTTTGCACATTCCCAGAGAAAGTGCCCGGTCATAAATCTTGTGAATAATCTCTTTCTTCTCTTCTATATCCTTGGGCAGTCCCGCATCCGACAAAGGAAGCAGGATAAACATAGCACCGTATTTGGCTACAATGGGAAGTAGTTTTTCAAATTTTTCCGTCTCCAGAGATACAGAATTGACCAGAGCACGTCCGGGATAATTACGCAGTGCAGCTTCTAAGACTTCCACGTAGCTGGAATCCAGGGAAAGAGGCAGGTTCGTGACACCGCTGACTTCCTCCAGAGCCCGAAGCATGCTGGCTTTCTCGTCGATACCGCTCATGCCCATATTGATATCCAGTACCTTGGCACCGCAGGCTTCCTGTTCTTCGGCAAACTGTATCACCTTTTCAAAGCTGCCCTCACGAAGCTGTGCCTGAAGTGCTTTCTTGCCGGTAGGATTGATACGTTCTCCCACAACGAAAAAGCCGTCATCCAGCCCAAAGCTGTGGGTAATACGTTCGGAGGTCAGATACCGAATTCCATCCGGTCTTCGGGATGCTGCAACCTTCGCATCTGTACCAAATCGTTCATGGATCTGTCTTATGAATTCCGGAGTGGTACCACAACAGCCGCCAAGAATCGTAGCTCCGGCATTGACCAGTACTTCCATCTCTTCTGCAAACTCTTCTGCTTCCATGTTGTAGCAGGTAGTTCCGTTTTCATCCAGAAAAGGAAGTCCGGCATTGGGTTTTGCAATTACAGGAATTCTGGTATGGGATACCATCTCCGAAATAATGCTCTCCATCTGAGCCGGACCTGTGGAACAGTTGGCACCGATAGCACTGGCCCCCAGGCTTTCCAACACAATGGCCGCCGTTTTCGCATCCGTACCGAACAAAGTTCTTCCATCCGCTTCAAAGGTCAGTGTAGCGATTACCGGCAAATCACAGACTTCTTTCGCCGCGATCAGTGCCGCTCTGGTCTCCGCCAGGCTCATCATGGTCTCCACCACCAGAAGATCCGCCCCGGCATCCACCAGACAAAGAATCTGCTCTTTATAAATATCGATCAGTGTTTCCAGCTCCATTTTTCCCATGGGCTTTAACTGTTCACCAGTCATTGTGAGATCACCGGCCACATAAACCGGATGTCCCGGAGTACTCTCTGCCGCTTTCTTCGAAATAGCCACCAGATCACGAATCATGGAAGTCATATTTTTTTCCAGATGATATTCTGCCAGTTTGACGCGATTGGCGGTAAAGGTAGGGGCATACAGGATATTGGTTCCCGCCTGCACGTAATCCTTCTGTAATTGCAGCATGACATCCTGATGCTCCAGGATCCACTGCTCCGGGCAGACGCCGGAAGGCATTCCTGCCTTCACCAGATTGGATCCTGTAGCGCCGTCCAGATATAAAATATGGTCTTTACTTAACGTAATAAATTCTTCTCTTGTCATAGTTCTCTTTTCCTGTATCTTGATTCTTTTAATCATACCACAATGTCCTTTTATTCGTAAAGGGGACGTTTTAACATTATAAGGTTGCGTAAAACTGCAGAATATGATAAATTTTTAGATGGATCAAATGATTTGGAGGATATAATTTTGAAGAAAAAAATACTTGCCCTTACGGCCGGACTGCTGACCGCACTTACGCTTACCGCCTGCGGAAAGGATCCTGCGCTGACACAGTTTAAGGAGGAAATAGATTCTTTTTGTACCAAGATCTCCGATATAGATACCGAGATCAACAACGTAGACGCGACATCCGAAAATGCCACCGATGAACTTCTCGGTTATCTGGATCAGCTGGACAGCGCTTTTCAGGATTTTGCAGCGTTGGATTTTCCTACTGAATTTGATTATCTGGAATCTCTTGCCGATGAAGCAAGCGAATATATGACCACTGCGGTAGAGAGTTACCACGATGCCTATGATAACGGTGGTTACAATCAGCTGACCGCAGACTATGCAAAGGAAAATTATGCCAGAGCTTACAAGCGGATCCAGATCATCATCACTTTCCTGCACGGTGAACAGCCCGAAGATGTAAATCTGACCACTGCAGAGGAAACAGCGGCTGCTTCTGCTGCAGAATAGTTACAATTTTTTAATAATCACAGAAACGTGCGCTGCCAGGCGCACCCATAAAAAGAATCCCCGATGTAATGAACATCGGGGATTCTTTTTATGACTTATTGTCATTTTTATTATTTTAAAATCTTGATCTGACCAATCAGGGGAACTTCCTTCTCCTGCTCCTGGCAAGCATAAATCAGACCCATGATCCAGCATACAAACAGAAAGATGCTTAAGATAGCGCCAACAATACCACCTACATAAGGAATGTAGTTGATTACCGCTGCAACGATCTGGCCGATCAGAATAACCAGAGCCTGATTCAGATGGAACTTAGCACCCTCTTTGTCACCTGCGCAAAAAGCAACGATCCAGCCGATCCAGGTAATGTAAGCAATGATACCCGTAGTTTTTTTATTCATGTTTTCTCCCTCTGCACTTTTGTGCGATAAAATATTCTGTATATGTAAAAAATGCAAATACAGTCATAATGTAATGTGAAACTTCAGAAGCAAAATATTCTTCAGAATAAAGTTCCCTATCATGATCCCTACCGCCGCATACAGATGCCATTCATGAAAGCGCCAGCCTTTGATCCTGCCAATATGTAATCTGGCAAGGGTCTGACTTAGCATAAAACCTCCAAAGATAACAACAGTATACGTAACCAGTGGATGATACCAGGTGGCCAGTAGCGGATGTCCAGTAAGCAGTGCACTTACCGCTCTCGTTCCACCACAGCCGGGACAGTAAATCCCAAATAATCGATAGACCACGCAGGTATATCCCTGCAGTCTCGGAACGATTATATGAAGATACAGAAAGCTTCCGATGCTTCCGACCAGCAGAAATATCCATCCTGCAATATAAAGCTGATCTTCCAGGCTCCGCTGGTTTTTAGTAGTAGTTTGCAAGTTCACTCATAAATGCTACAGAAAATACAGCAGCTAAGATTGTAATGATAATTCCCAGTACAATACCAATGATAGAACAGATCAGTCCAGCCTTTGCCAGGCCGGTCTTGCCCTGCTTGTTGGCAAATACTGCGCAAATGATACCACCGATTCCAAACAGTGCGCCGATCCATCCGGTGCAGCATCCAAGTACGATGGAAAGGATACCCAGTACCAGGCTGACAATAGCCAGTACATTGGTTTCTTTGTTCTCCGGCTGCTGTACAGGAGCTGTTGCAGCTGCCTGAGGCTGTACATTTGCGGTATAATCCTGATAATTGTTCACAGGCTGTTCTGTTACCGGGGTCTCCTGTACAGTTTCTGCTGCGGAGCTTACTTCTGTTGCAGTAGTATCTACTGTAACATTGTTTTCATTTTCAAAATTCTGTCCGTCCATTTTCTCCTCTTTCTGGCCTGGAAAAGGCCTGATATTAATCTGCCAGGGGATTACCCTTGCCGTCTGTGTCGATCTTGCCGGTCAGGATCATGATACCTTCTACCAGTCCCCAGATACCTACACCCATAACAATGAATACGCCGACTACCACACAGCATAAAAGGATTCCCACGATGGAAAGTACCAATTGGGTAACTGCCTTACCGGTATAGCCAAGATAGAAATTATGTACGCCGAACGTACCAAGGAAAATTGCCAACAGACCGGCTACCAGTTTGGATTTTGCATCCGGTGCCGGTGCCTGCTTATTGGCTACGCCACAGTTTAAACATACTGCTGCATCCGGAGCTAAAGGCTTACCGCAGTTATGGCAGTAATTATTCCCCTGTCCCTTGGCCACACCGCACTTTACGCACATCACAGCTTCGTCTGTCATATAAGGCTCGCCGCAATTCTTACAAAAGTACATTTATTCTTCCTCCCTCTTTTTTGTTCCTGACTCATTTCTCAGTCATTACTGTACATTATACAGGATGTTTGTATATTTTACCAGTGTTATTTTCACATTATAGGCTCTCATAACGTGCAATTTCTACCGGAAAACGAAGTTATTTCCGCCTTTTGTCACAAAATATGAATAATTTCCGATACAATTCGTAATATCCAAAAACTGCCATGACAGAGAATACCGGAATGGTATTATATAGATATCTGGCTCTTGCCTCGAATAACATAACAAATAAAACATACCGATAAATGTAACGATCATCACAGTAGAAAGACACAGCCGGTCAGACAGGTTCTCTTCTGTCCGGTATTTGGGTCTGCGGATTGTTGACACCGCCGTCCACAAAAGCATACCGGCCTCTGTTATGACTCCCAACAGTACAAAAGCCATAATCCCTGGCTGATCGTCGTAAACCAGATATAATTGCTGCCGTCCTGCCAGTAAAAGCCCTCAGAGGTTCTTTCCGGAGCTCTCTATGTTCAACGGATATTCCCACGCCTGAAAATACCCTTCCTGATACCAGCTGAACGTCCCGTCGTTAAAATTCATGACCTGCTTACGCAGCCAGAACCGGATTGTACCCCAAATACCACGATCACCGATTCTTTGCGGATTCCTTCCATCTCATATTGTATCCGGGTATTTTTATCCGTACCAGCAAAGATCGTAACGATCTCAAGTCCCTCTCCGGAACAGGCCCCGGTAGTATCCTCATTGAGGCCGTTATACATATAATTACTCCAGCCGATCTCCATATCCGCATTATAATCATACTGTACGGAACAGTAGATTCCCTGCTTACAGAAAGCCCCAAGTCCGAAAGCCGCTATCAGAAGCAAGATTTTTAAGCCGATCTTCTGCAGCCGCTTACGCATTGGCACCTCTTCCCAGGCGGACCATACCAGATCCACCAGTACTACCGCAATCAATGTGACATAGCAGGTGGCTTTCATGATTCCGCCAAGGCACCCCAGAAACATTATCAAAACCATAAAGGTATTTCCGTTTTCTCCCATTCTTCCGGAACAATGAATACAGTAGAAGAATCAGGATCGGCATGGCAATGGTGCTTCCGTCCGTATAGGGAATAATCTTCCAGGGAGAGATTCCCAGAAAGATGCTCTGAAAGACCAGGGCAATCACGGAAATTCCAAGGTTCCTGCTGACCTGAAGGACCAGAAGTACTGAACAGAATACCGCCAGTGACAGCATGACGCACTGGAACTGGATCCAGATAAATTCCGGATTGTAGGGATACCCCTTAAGTCCTGAGGCAAAAGAATACAACTGATACAAAAGCCATGTAACGGGAATATTATTACTGTAGATCGTATAGTAATCGTCATACCCCAGTGTCTGGCCTTCATAAAGCCAGCGGGCGGAATTGGCCACCATGCCGCAATCCCAGCCACCGTAAAATGCAATGCATTTGGATATTTTATATTCACAAGACAGAACAGAATACAGACTGCCAGTGTGATCCCGGTAAACCAGACTGCTATGCGTTCGGTGTAAGGAATCTTTCGCAGAAAATAGTACGCTGCCCCAGTACAGCCACCGATCACCGCGCACAGGGATAGTACTTTATTCCTCCACGGTAATGATCTTATGCATCTCGTTGTAGTTCATATTGGTCCCGTAGAATACTATATAATAGAAAACAGGAAGAAACAGTACAAGCAAAAGCACTGACAGTGTTGCTGTACTGATACATTTTTTCTTCATTGTCAGAAATTCCTTTCCATTCTTGTTCTCAAAATACTATTGGTAATATTTTAGCATTTCTCTGAACTATTTACAATGTAACTACAGAAAATCGATCCCGTAGATCCTCTCTACCGGAATTTCTGTTCCCTGTATCCGAAGGCTTTTTGTGTTTTCATCGATTTTGCGGACACAGCCTTCTACGGCAGTATAACTGCCGCCGTCCTTTTTCTCATCCGGCACAAAATAAATAATTTTCACCGGCACTGTGTCCAGCAGATGCTGTTGCAAATAAGAAATCTGGCGGTCGAGCTCCTGCTTCCTGTCCTCATCCAGTTCCACAAAACGGTCTGTCCGGCGGGCCGTTTCTCTCAGAGCGTCATCATATCCCGCCAATGCTGCAAACGGTGAAAACTGTGCAGCACGGTCCTGTAAAGCCATTCGGGGATGGGTGGCTGACACCGGGTGAGGCAGATGGAGCATGTCCTTATATTTTTCATTCATCTTTTTACTCTTTTCCTGTTATCGGATTTTGTGGTCCGATAAATATTATGCCTTATGTCCGCCAATCTGACGGTTCCTGTCTATGGTTGTGGCTCCCTCCTGCAGATCGGCAGCCTTCAGAATCGCATTCTTTCCATACTTTGATTTTACGCTGAGCATTGCTTCCTGCAAGTGTTTTTCTTTTTCCAGCCGTTCCTTTTCCAGCTGCTTTGTTTCCCGGGAAGTTTCTTTCTGCCCCGTTTGCAAAAAGCCTCCGGAGAACAGATCCATCTGTTCGTAGAACGGCTCTTCCTTTACGCTGTCCGCATCCTTTAGATGATTGGCCACCAGAGTGATTCTTCGGGTCAGCAGCATGGGATCTACAATCCGTTCATATAATCCCATTGTTGTCTCTGTAATCCTGCTGACTGATGCAGTCATTGCATCAAGGTTTCCAGTGCCGTGGGCATGCTTCGGCACGCTTCTGCCATAACGATCTACCGTGATTTCACCATGATAATGATCTGCGATCTCCGGAATCTTCAGGTTGTCAATATCATAGCCAACAGTCAGCACGATCTGATCTGTGACCAGCTTTTTTTCCACCAGATCCATTGCCAGCTGTTCTGCCATTTCCCGGACTACGATCTTGGCCTGCATAAAATCCGTGGCGCAATGCAGTACCTGGCCGGAGCTGATACAGTTAGTCTCCGGTCGATAGGATTTGATCAGGTCCATGGTCACCGGCTCATACCCCCAGGCATGATCGATCAGAAAGCTCCGCATTGATGCCGAACATCCGGTACAGCAAATCTTCGTTATAGTAATCTCCCAGTCCTCCGATAGAGCATCTGGCCACATCGCCCATGGTAAACATTCCGGCGGCTTCCAGCTTCTTGCGGTATCCGGCGCCGACTCTCCAGAAATCCGTCAGCGGCCTGTGATCCCACAAAAGTTCCCGATAGCTGATCTCATCCAATTCGGCAATCCGGACTCCGTTATCATCCGGTTCCATATGCTTCGCTACAATATCCATGGCAATCTTGCACAGGTACAGATTGGTTCCAATTCCTGCTGTGGCGGTCAGCCCTTTTTTCTCCAGAATCTCTGTTGCAATTCTGGATGCTAGTTCTCTCGCTGTCATACCATAGGTCTTCAGGTATTGTGTCACATCCAGAAACACTTCATCAATAGAATAGACATGAATATCTTCCGGTGCGATATATTTCAAATAAATATTATAGATCTGGGTACTATATTCCAGATATCTCGCCATCCGGGGCGTGGCGGTCACAAAACCAACTTCCAGTTCCGGATGCCTCTGCAATTCATCCGCAAAGGTGCTTTTTCCCAAAAATCTGCCGCCAGGGGACCGCACTTTCCGCATGGCATTTACTTCTCTTACTTTGGAGATCACTTCGAACAGTCTTGCCCGTCCCGGGATTCCATAGGATTTCAGAGAGGGAGATACCGCCAGGCAGATGGTCTTCTGCGTCCGGGAAGCATCCGCCACCACCAGATTCGTATTCAAAGGATCCAGCCCTCTGTCAACGCACTCCACGGAGGCATAAAAAGACTTCAGATCCATGGCAATATAAGTATGGGATTGTGATTCCATTGCTGCCTCCTTTCAAACACTTTCTATAAATGATTATAGCAGAATGCATGTTCGATTACAAAGTAATTTTGTGGAAAAAAAGACTCCCGAACAATGTCGGGAGCCTTGAAATCCTTGATTTATCTGATTTTATGTTTTAGAACTTACCAGCCTTAGCAGCTTCCTCGATGGATACAGCAACAGCTACGGTAGCACCTACCATCGGGTTGTTGCCCATGCCGATCAGACCCATCATCTCAACGTGTGCAGGTACGGAGGAAGAACCAGCGAACTGCGCGTCAGAGTGCATACGGCCCAGAGTATCGGTGAAACCGTAAGAAGCGGGACCTGCAGCCATGTTATCGGGATGCAGAGTACGTCCGGTACCGCCGCCGGAAGCTACGGAGAAGTACTTCTTGCCTGCTTCCAGTCTCTCCTTCTTGTAAGTACCAGCTACGGGATGCTGGAATCTGGTAGGGTTGGTAGAGTTACCGGTGATGGATACGTCTACGTTCTCCTTCCACATGATAGCTACGCCTTCGGGAACGCTGTTAGCGCCGTAGCAGTTAACCTTAGCACGAAGTCCCTCGGAGTAAGCGATTCTCTCTACTTCGGTAACGGTGTTGGTGTAAGGATCATAAGAGGTCTCAACAAAGGTAAATCCGTTGATACGGGAAATGATCTTTGCAGCATCCTTACCAAGACCGTTCAGGATAACACGTAGAGGCTTCTGACGAACCTTGTTAGCCTTCTCTGCGATACCGATAGCACCTTCTGCTGCTGCGAAGGACTCATGTCCCGCCAGGAAACAGAAACAGTCAGTATCCTCTTCCAACAGCATCTTGCCCAGGTTACCATGGCCAAGACCTACCTTACGGGTATCTGCAACGGAACCCGGGATACAGAATGCCTGCAGACCCTCACCGATTGCTGCTGCTGCCTCGGATGCCTTTCTGCAGCCTTTCTTGATTGCGATTGCAGCGCCTACAGTGTAAGCCCAGCAAGCATTTTCAAAACAGATGGGCTGGATCTTCTTTACCTGATCGTATACATCCAGGCCTGCATCTTTTGTGATCTTCTCTGCTTCTTCGATAGAGGAGATGCCATAGCTGTTCAGTACAGCGTTGATCTTATCAATACGTCTTTCATATGATTCAAATAAAGCCATTTTTTCTGTCCTCCTGTATCTTATTGTTTTCTGGGATCGATGATCTTAACTGCATCGTCTACACGACCATACTGGCCCTTAGCCTTCTCCCATGCAGTGTTGGCATCGTCACCCTTCTTGATGAAGTCGGTCATCTTGCCCAGGTTAACAAACTGGTAACCGATGATCTGATCATCCTTGTCCAGAGCGATACCGGTTACATAACCTTCTGCCATCTCCAGATAACGGGGACCCTTCTTCAGAGTACCGTACATAGTACCAACCTGGCTTCTTAAGCCCTTACCAAGGTCTTCCAGACCTGCGCCTACAGGCAGACCTTCCTCAGAGAATGCACTCTGGGTACGACCATAAACGATCTGTAAGAACAGCTCTCTCATAGCGGTATTGATTGCATCACATACAAGGTCAGTATTTAAAGCTTCCATAACGGTCAGACCGGGCAGGATTTCAGCAGCCATAGCTGCGGAGTGAGTCATACCGGAACATCCAACGGTCTCAACCAGAGCCTCCTGGATGATACCTTCCTTAACGTTCAGGGTCAGTTTACATGCACCCTGCTGAGGTGCACACCAGCCCACACCGTGAGTCAGACCGGAAATATCCTTAACTTCTTTTGCCTGCACCCATTTTGCCTCTTCGGGAATGGGAGCACAACCATGATGTACGCCCTGTGCAACGGGACACATTTCTTCAACTTCTTTTGAATAAATCATGTGAAATCTCCTTTCAATATGTACTTATAATACTATTGATAAAATAATATCATAATGGTCGTGTTCATTCTCTCATATTTCCTTTAAAAAATCTAGGGGTTTTGACAATTTTTTTCAATAGTTTATAGAAATAAACACCGTATCCCCCAATGAACTGCATGGGAAATACGGTGCTTTGTGATTGTTGAAAATCAATTATCAACAGCTTACCAACTCTTGATAAAGGTATCAATGTAATTGTCCAGACACTTTTTAATGACTTCAATTGCCTCATCTCTGTTGCCCTTTTCATTGACAGCAGTGGTCTTGTTCTCCAGTGCCTTATATACTGTGAAGAAATGCTCCATCTCGTCCACCACATGACTGGGCAGCTCGGAAATATCATGATAGCAGTTGTAATTGGGATCATTGAAAGGAACTGCAATGATCTTCTCGTCATTTTTGCCGTTGTCCAGCATGGAGATCACGCCGATGGGATACGCTCTTACCAGTGTCATGGGCTGTACCGGCTCGGAACACAGTAACAATACGTCTAACGGGTCACCATCATCACCGTAGGTTCTGGGAATAAAACCGTAGTTCGCAGGATAATGAGTGGAGGTATGCAGGATACGATCCAGGATCAGAAGGCCTGTCTCCTTGTCCAGTTCATACTTGTTCTTGCTGCCCTTGGAGATCTCGATGACACAGACAAAATCTGTGGGAGTGACTCTCTGGGTGCTCATAGTGTGCCAAATACTTCCATTTACTTCTTTCATAAATCTTCTCCTCTTCCTCTATAGTTATTTCCGACAGATGTCTTTGCATACAGAACAAAATATCCAGCCGGAGAATACGCAGATTATCCGCCTGTAGCGGGTCGCAAATGTTTATCTGCGGATCTGACCGTTTCCATGTATCTTGTATTTATAGGAGGTCAGCTCCTTCAGGCCCATGGGGCCTCTGGCATGCAGCTTCTGGGTGCTGATACCGATTTCTGCACCAAATCCAAACTCGAAACCGTCTGTAAATCTTGTGGAGGCATTGACATAAACACAGGCTGCATCCACTTCGTTTAAAAATTTCTCTGCAGTCTCCGTATTTTCCGTCACGATACATTCGGAATGCTTCGTATTGTAACGGTTGATATGGGCAATGGCCTCTTCCACGCTGTCCACAGTCTTGACAGACAGAATATAATCCAGATACTCCGTACCGTAATCTTCTTCTGTAGCGGGAATGCAGTCCGGCAGGATCTCCCGGGTGCTTTCGTCTCCCCGCAGTTCTACGTTCTTCGTCTTCAGGGCTTCCGCCATCTTCGGAAGGAACTTATCCCGGACGGCACGATGCACCACCAGAGACTCACAGGCATTGCAGACACCGATCCGCTGGGTCTTGGCATTCATCAGTATTTTTACCGCCATATCCACATCCGCATCCTTGTCCACATAGACGTGGCAGTTGCCGGTTCCGGTCTCTATGACGGGGATCGTGCTGTTCTCCACCACGCTGCGGATCAGTCCCGCACCGCCTCTTGGGATCAGCACATCCACATATTCCTTCATCTTCATAAACTGCGCAGTGACCGCACGATCCGTATCTTCGATCAGCTGTACGGCAGTCCTGGGCATACTGCAGGCTTCCAGTGCATCCTGTAATACTTTGACAATAGCGATATTGGAATGAATGGCATCGCTGCCTCCCTTTAAGATCACTGCATTTCCCGTCTTAAAGCACAATCCGAAGGCATCCGCCGTCACGTTGGGACGAGCCTCATAGATAATGCCGATAACCCCTAACGGTACTCTGACTTTATCGATTTTCAGTCCGTTGGGACGTTCGAAATGTTCCATGGTCTCACCGATGCAATCCGGAAGAGCCGCAATCTGCCGAAGGCCCTCTGCAATCTGCGCGATTCTCTCTCCGGTAAGCTTCAGACGATCCAGCAGTCCCGGATTCATTCCGTTGTTTTCCCGTTTTCCAGATCCAGTACGTTGGCTGCAAGGATCTCTTCCTGTCTTTCACACAGATCATTTGCCGCTGTCTGCAGCGCCTTGTTTTCTCTTCTGTAGTAAGCTTCTGCAATACATATTTGGCATCGCAGGCATTTTTCCCAGTTCTAAAAGTTCCGACATTCCTTCCCCGCCTTTCCAAAACCAAAGATTTATACCAAAATCACCTGATAGGGCTTTACATCTGTCTCTTCCACAGGAACACTTTCGACCTGCTGGCAGCGGAACCCGACAGCAATACTGCGAAGTCTTAAGGCTTCCCTGTCTGCCAGATAGCGGTCATAAAATCCGCCGCCGTATCCCATCCGGTTGCCCAGGGATCAAATACACTTCCGGCATCAGAAGCAGACAGTTTGCTGCCTCTTCGGGAGCATATTCATAGCTCTCCGTATTGCCTTCCGGCTCCAGGATTCCCTTATAGCCCTCTTTCAATTCCGCCAGGGATTGAATCCGGTAAAACGCATTTCCTGACCTTCCACCTTCGGAACATAGACACGTTTGCCATCCTGCAGAGCATTCTCCAGAATCTCTGTCGTGCAGATTTCACTTCCGTAGCTGACAAAGCCCAGAATCGTATCCGAGGTAATACCACTGGTGTCCCAGAATCCGCTCGGTAATGAGAAGATTCCTCTCTCCCGTTCCGGCTCCGTCAGTGCCGCCCTGCGGGCCAGCACTTCCTGCGCAGTTTCTTTTCACTTCTCTGCGTTCTTCAGTGCTCATTTCTTCTTTTTATAGGACGGCTTTAATTTTTCAATGGTACCGTCCGGCCTTTCGATTTCGATGCTGTCCAGCTGCGCCTTCATATTGCGCTTGATGCTGTCCACGTATTCCTGTCTGAGAATGGACTGTTCCAGCTTTTCTTCGTCGGTCAGTCCCTCGCTCTGGGATTTATGATAAAGCTCATTGATGCGCTTTATTCTTTCATCCATATTCATAATGTATTCCTCTTTTCGTTGACGTATCATCACTGATTTTTGTGCAGATTCTGTACAAATTCCGGCAGATCAAAGCTTTCATCCTTATGTGCCACGAATAAAGTACCTTCGTTTTCACCGGATAACAGACGATGAAGTACTCCGATGTCCTTGCTGTTGGCAATGATCATATCCACATCCGAACTGGTGGCAATCTTCGCCGCGATCATTTTGGTATTCATGCCGCCGGTCCCCACATTACTGCCGGTACTGGCCTTGCCCATATGCATGAATTCCTCCGTGAGTTCATCCACCTGTTCGATAAATTCCGCATTGGGATTCTGCCTGGGATCATCGGTGTAGAGGCCATCGATATCTGACAACAGGATTAGCAGATCTGCATCGATCAGTGCTGCCACAATAGCCGACAGGGTATCGTTGTCACCAATCTCAATCTCGTAGGTCGCTACCGTATCATTTTCATTGACAACGGGAATTGCTCCCATTTTCAATAGCTGGGTGAAGGTATTATGGGCATTGTAGCGGTTCAGATTGTCCACGATGGTATTTTTCGTCATCAGGATCTGTGCTGCTACCTGATTGTACTCCGCAAAAAGCTTCTGGTAGGTCATCATCAGTCTTGCCTGGCCGATGGCGGAACAGGCCTGCTTGATCGCCATGGATTCTGCCTGAGTCTGCCCCTCCGTAGTCTTTAAATGCACTGCCTGTTTTCCGGCGGCGATAGCACCGGAAGTCACAAGTACGACTTCTTTCCCCTGATTGCTGATATCGCAAAGCTCTCTTACCAGCTTTTCCAGACGAGTATAATCCAGGTCTCCCGTCTCGGCATGCTGTAAGGAGGAAGAACCGATCTTAACGACGATTCTTTTCTTATCCTTGATTTGTTCCCTTATGTTATTCACGTGATTGCCTTTCTAAGTCCATATTATGATGCCAGGGTCAAAAGGTCTAAGCCCACATGAGCTTGCTCATAGGTGGGTAAAAGACCTTTTGACCCGCCCCGATATGAGCATAAAAGTGGGATGATAATCCCACGATATATTATATGGATTAATGGGAGTGCGTAGCACGGAGCAATCCGTAGGCATCAAAGTCGGGGGCTTTTGACCCCGACATCATATTATTAGGTTAATATATTCAGCGCCTCCCCCGAAAAATCGATCTGCAGGATGCAATCTCTGAATATTTGAATCATATAACATTTTCTGCCATACGTCAACGCTGTAGCGGAGCAAACTGTGAAGCGATCTGTTCTGCTACGCGGATACCGTCCATGGCGGCGGAAGTGATTCCTCCGGCATATCCGGCCCCCTCTCCACAGGGATAGCAACCCCGGATGGCAGACTGTAACTCTTCATCCCGTTCGATCCGCACCGGGGAAGACGTCCTGCTTTCCACACCGGTCAGGATCGTTCCCGGAGAGGCAAAGCCGTGGATCTGTCTGTCAAAGCTGTCCATCCCCTCCACGAAGGCCCGGTTACACTCTGCCGGAAGAATTCCGGTAAGATCCGCCCATTCATAAGCACCTTTACACTGTGGTTCCAATGCTTCCGGGCCACTTCTTTGTACTCCGTCCGTTTCCGCAGGATGCTCTCCGGTGACTTTCTCCCTAAAATCTCCGTACCGCTGTACCGGCAGTTTCCCATCGCATAATTCATAAGCTCTCTGTTCCAGTCCCCGCTGGAATTCGATTCCTGCCAGTGGATGATCGGAACCGTAATCCGCAGGAGTCACCGCAACGATAATGGCGCTGTTGGCATTTTTCCCGTCACGACCGCTGTAGCTCATACCGTTCACCGCCAGTCTTCCCGGCTCGGAAGATGCGTTGACCACATAGCCGCCCGGACACATACAGAAAGAATACACTCCTCTGCCGGTGCTTGTCTTAGCCGTCACCTTATAAGCCGCTGCACCCAGACCTTTTACCGACTCAGCGCCATACTGACTCATATTGATCAGGCTCTGGGGATGCTCCACACGGAATCCCACTGCAAAAGGTTTCGCCGACATGGGAAACTGCTTCCGGTACAACATGGAAAAGGTATCTCGGGCACTGTGCCCCGGTGCCAGTACCACCTGCTCACAGGGGAGCACTTCCGTGTCATTCACCTTTACTCCTGTGACCTGCCCGTTCTCTGTAAGGATCTCCGTCATCTGACTATGAAATCGGACTTCCCCACCCATACGCAATATTTCTTCCCGCATGCTTTTTACCACTTTGCTCAGGACATCCGTACCAATATGGGGCTTGGCCTGATAAAGAATTGCCGGATCAGCACCGTGCTTTACGAAAGTTTTCAATACTTCCGTATTTCTGCCGTATTTGTCCTTTACCAAAGTATTCAGTTTACCATCCGAAAAAGTTCCGGCACCGCCTTCTCCAAACTGCACATTGGAATCCGGCTTTAATCTGCCCGTCTGCCAGAAAGCTTCTACATCCGCCTGTCTGGCATCCACGTCTGCACCCCGTTCCAGAATGACAGGTGCATAGCCGTGCTGTGCCAGATAATATCCGCAAAAAAGTCCAGCAGGACCCATTCCGATGATCACAGTGGGATGCTTCTGCTGCGTTGAACCTTCTGCAGGAAAAAGATATTCCGTTTTTTCGGTCAGCAGAACATTGGCTTTTCCAAGTCTGCGGCAGGCATCCTTATATACTTTTTCTTCCTTTTTCACCGTTACATTCACACTGTAACTGTAAAAAAGTGCCGGCTTTTTTCTGGCATCCAGAGACTGTCTTACGATCTGCAGTTCGAGGATATCCGCCGCCGGGATCCGTAAGTACTGTGCCGTCTTATGTATAAGCTGCTCCCGGGTATGATCTACCGGAAGCTTCAGCTGATTTAATCTGATCATTTTCATCCTCATATCTTTCAATGACCTGCCGCCTTTCCGGAGCTTTTGCACCTTACGCAGGCATACGTCACGTGTAAAAAATTATTTTATGCTAACGCAGCGTGGTATCCCGCCAGATAACCACTGCTCCAGGCCCATTGGAGATTATAGCCCCCGCATCGGCCATCCACGTCCAGGATCTCCCCCGCAAAATAGACCCCGGGGCAGATCTTTGATTCCATAGTAGGCTTTATTTCCCGTACATCCACGCCTCCGGCGGATACCTGTGCATTTTCGTAAGGATTGCTCTCTGTGATATGCAGTTTCAGGTTACGGCAGAGATTATAATAAGCATGAATCTTTTCCTCCGGGATCTCCTTCATGGGAGTAGCCAGACGAATCCCTGCCATTTTTAGCAGCGCAGCGGTCAGTTTTTTATGTAACATTCCGGTAAAGAATTCCTCTGCTGTCCGGTCTCCCTGTAAAAGTTTCCGCCCTGCCTGTAATTCTTCATAGCTTTCCTGTGTCAGATCCGGCAAAAAGTCAATCTGTGCTGTCACGTTCCGCCTGTCCCTGAGCAGATAGTTCACCCTGCGGCTTAGCTGGAAAATGGGAATGCCTGAGATGCCGTAATCCGTCAGCTGTAGTTCTCCCCGTTCCCGGCATATTTCCCCGCCGTCACAGAAGACCCGGATCTCACTGTCCGCCCGGACACCGGCAATCCCCTTTAGCAGGTCGGTCTCCTGACAGCGCAGCTGCACCAGTGCGGGCACTGAAGGAATGCAGGTGTGTCCCATTTTTTTTGCAATTTTAAATCCACTGCCGTCCGATCCGGTAGCCGGTGCGGCTTTTCCACCACAGGTCACAATCGCCGCATCGAACTGCCATGTCTTTTCTCCGTCACTGACCTGCAGCTTTCCGGAGGCCAGTTTTTCGACCTTTGTGATCTTGCACTGATACTGTATCTCCACACCGAGTGCCTGTAATTCATAACGCAGCACGTCCAGCACCGCAGCCGCCTGCTCACACACGGGATATAGATAGCCGTTTTTCTCCTTTACCATCAGACCGATACTTTGGAAAAAGCGTATCGTATCCTCCGTATCAAAATGTTCCAGCACATCCCGGATCCATTCCAAATCTCCGCCGTGATAACACTCCACGGAAAGCGCACGATTTCCCAGATTGCATTTCCCGTTTCCTGTCTGCAATATTTTCTTTCCCACACGGTCATTACGCTCCAGGATCGTCACCTGTGCGCCTTCTTTTGCCGCGGTTATGGCTGCCATCATTCCGGCAGCGCCTCCGCCGATTACACCGATCTGTTTTTTCATCTGCATCACCTTTATTCAGAATTCTAGGACGAATACGTCTCCAGAAAATCATACAATGTTTCTTCATCCGGAACAAACAGCATGTCCATGATCTGGAGCTGTATCTGTTCCGGCAATTCTTCCAGCGAGATCCCGGTATTGATATATACCGTGGATCTGTCTTCCAGATAGACCACCACTTCATTGTCCGACACCGCCAGATAAAAACTTGCGCTGGGCTGGACATAACGGTAATCCATACGGACCATTACTTTTTCCCGGGAAAAAGACAATACCTCCAACCCCACAAAGCCCCGCTCGATCTCCGACAATGGCGGATGGGCCGCATAGAGTTCCATGGTCTCCAGAAAATTTTCCCTGTTCATCCCAATATATTTATGTGGGATCTTCCATGAGGTCTCCACTGTGGTACCCCGTACAATATCTGCCTCTTCCAACACATATTCGGTATCCGCACAAAGTGTCTCCCCGGAGGCTGCCGCCTCCACACTGGGTGCCACCTCATAAGGATCTGTGTCTGCCGCAGTCTCCTCTTCCGTGAGCGGCAGGGCAAGTCGGTTCTCATTCAGATCCTGCCATTGTCCGGGATAGAAAAAATGAATGCCCCAGACACCAAGAAAGATTCCAAGAATTAAAAACACAACCGGAATCACAAAAAAGTAACTGATACGTTTTACAAATTTCATACTGCCTCACATCCATGATGTTTCTATTGACTCTTTGTATCAGTATCAGTTATTTTATCGAAAATATACATCCGTAAAACAGTTTTAGAGCAGCCGGAGCGTTTTTCCGAAAGCACGCAGCACTTTACCGCCGGGAACATAATTCAGATCCTGTCCACGGAAACTGAGTAACATCAAAAGCAAAAACCAGTAGACCGCACCGGTGATCACCAGTTCCAGCAGCACCGTTACCATTGCCCCCAGATGGGGCAGGCAGATCTTCTCCAGCCCAAAAGCCAGCAATCCGCAGGCACAGCAGCTTCCGGCGGGAATTGCCAGTGTCCGCAACAGATCCGGCCAGGTCTTCATTCGAAGGCAGGCAAGTATGCCGAGAACAATTCCTCCCGCTGCCGTCCCCAGCACAAGGCTTAAAGATAATGCCGTTGTTGTATTTCCCGTATTCAGAAGAATCAGCAATATCACGATGCTCACGATATCCAGAATGCCGTATCCTGCCAGGAGCAGATGCTTTTCCCCCCGAAGTTCCAGTATCTCCGAAAAATAAAACAAAAGCAGAAGCCACAGAATCAGCGAAGATCCCGTAGTGAACAAACCGGTAAGTGCCATTTCCGCAGATTTATCCAAAGCCTGTGACAGTGGTGTTGCCAGTACCGCGATCCATGCCGTGAAAAAGAATCCGTGTACCACCGTCCCCTGTACTCCTGCCTGAAATGCAGTTCTGGCATATCTTTCTTCTTTTTTGCGGATATGGCTGCCGGTTCTGGCCACCCCCGGCAGAATTCCCGCACTTAAAATTGCTACGGGCATCAGGATCGTGATCAGATATCTGCCGACGAAAATACCATACGCAGAAACGGATGCATAAATATCCGCCGATCTTTTCTGGAAGAAAAGCAGGCCGATCCACAAAGGCAGTAATAAAAACATGTCTCTGAGAATATCCCCACCCATAGGAATCAGTAATGTACGCAGCTGCGAGGAGAAAGAGTCCGTTCCCTTCATACCGCTTTCCGCTTCTCTTCTGCCTGCCATGCTGCCACGGTAGATCACAAAGACAAATAGCAGTACCAACACCTCCGAAAGCAGCATTCCCACTGCGATACCCATGGCTCCGTACATGGATGTAAAGTCTGCCCTTTTTAATAAAAGACTTACTTTCTCCCCGTAGTTCCGGAAAATCCCCAGGAACACCAGACCCAGGCCCAGGAAAAATACCTGCCGCAGCACCGAAGATACCGCAGATGGCATTTCCGAACCTTCACTCTGAAAATATCCTAAAAATACCGACTGGATACAACGAAGAAAAAGTGCCGGGCTTAAGATCCACAGGATCATGCTTCCGTAAGGCACCAGAAAGACTTTTTCCAAAAGGATCCAGCCCAGACTCATGCACAAAACAGTCCCAAGAAGTCCCTCTGCGATCTGGAACAGCATCATGTTCTTACGCATTCTGGAGACATTCCGATACTGCCCCCTGGCATTTCTGCCCCGAAGCATTCTGCCCATTCTGTCCGGCAGATTTTTCCCGGTAAGCACCCAGAACAGGGCAAATACCAGAACAGCCGCTGCCAGATATCCCAGGCCGTTATCTCCGATGCTTTTCCCGAACACCCAGATATTGATACAGGCAAGGACATAGGAAAAACTCTGTATTTGTCTTCTTTTTACTTCCACCTGATTCATGTAAGCTACCTTTACGTGTATGACACGCCCTTTTTAATCTCTTGTAATTCCAAGGGATGCGAGAACCTGCTCCTGCTTTGCCTCCATTACCTTTGCCTCATCTTCTTCCATATGGTCATAGCCACACAGATGAAGCATACTGTGAGCGACCAGAAATGCGAACTCTCTCTTCTGGCTGTGTCCATAGCTTTCCGCCTGCTCTTTGACCCGGTCCACAGAAATAATGATATCCCCGAGGATCAGTTCTCCTGTATCCGGATCAAAATAATCTGCCTCTCTGTCCTCAGAGATCTCAAAATCCCCAGGCTCATCGAAATCCAGATTGGGGAAGGACAATACATCAGTCTCCCGGTCAATCTTCCGGTATTCCTTATTGTAAGCATGAATACCGTCATTGTCTGTCAACAGTACATTTAACTGGATCTCATAGGGACATCCCTCCATATCCAGAACCGCCGTGGCTACCTGCTCCACGGTCTCCTCTATGGGGAAACTGTTTTCCCCATTTGAAAATGTCTCATCGGTTTCATTTTCAACGTAAAAAGTCATAGTATAATTTCTCCTCCTTGAATATCTTCTGCATCCGATTCCAGCCCCTTAAGGACAGGTCACATTCGCTGAAAATACCTTTTTCCCGGATTCTCTCAAAAATCCTGTCAATCACCTGCTCATAATCCGGCTTCTTCTCCGGTTCCTTCTGCAACAGCAAAAGGATCGCACTGACTACCGCATCCGAACAATACAGCACTGCGGTCTCCGCTTTTTTGTATTTCCGGGTTCCTTTATATTCTTCCAGGATCTCCGATGCGCCTGCCGGGAATTCCATATCCGGTGTCTCCTGCATAAGATCCCAGCCTTTTCTGTGATATAATCCGGCACATTTCAGGGCATCCCTGTCCAGTTCCAGCTTATTTGCGATCCGCTCACAGAAATAGGCTGTATGTACACACAGGAAATATTCGGATCGGTCTTCCTCGCGGTACTTTACCAGTACCTGATTCTCGGTGTCATTCAGTTCCAGATATTTTACACGATCCCTGAACACCACTGTGCCCGAAAAAATTTTCAAAATACCCAGAAGCAGTATTCCCGACACGATCAGATTTGCTGCCGGAACCAGAAACTGTTCCAGACTTAAATGTTCATTGGCAAGCAGTACCACATTTGCGGTCTCGCACAGCAAAAGGCAGAACAGAGATAAGAACAGGGGGATCCCGATGGCAAATTCCTGCTCTAAATGCTGGAAAAGACAGGCTGCAAAAACACCGCTGATAAAATACAGGAAAAAAATGCCCACTGACTGTCCCCACAGCGTGGCAATCATCAGAAACACCCCGGAAAACACAATTCCCACTGATAGATTGCTGAACAGGGACAATACCACAAAGACCGCCAGAAACGGCCATCCTCCCGCCGGAAGGAATGCACAGGCCAGCGAAAACAAAAGGCTGCACCAGACAGCGGTCCAGAATCTCATCAGGTGCTCTCCGTTATCATAATCCAGGCGGGAATCCACTACTTCCCTGCGCAGGAAAAATCCTGACACTGCAAGTCCCAGTGCTGCCATCACGGCATCCCGCAGGGCATTTTCCACAGACAACTGTTTTCCCAAAAGTCCCAGTCCGTAGACTGCGGCACCTCCGATCAGTACCGTAAGGATCTCCGGCAGCAAAAGCCGCGAAAATCCGTTTTTCTCTTTGTTCTTCATATTTATCTGTTTCCTTTATCCGGACGTTTGTTTAATCTCGGACTTCTTTTGCTTTTGATCGTCCGGGCTTCATAGTCATCGTAAGCTTTTACGATCTTCTGTACCAGCGGATGTCTTACCACATCTTTGCTGGTCAAGGTACAGAAGGCAATATCATCGATATTTTTCAGAACTCTGGCTGCTACATCCAGACCGGATTTTGCTCCCACGGGAAGATCCTTCTGGGAGGAGTCACCCGTTACGATCACTTTGGAGCCGAAACCGATACGGGTCAGGAACATTTTCATCTGTGCCGGTGTGGTATTCTGTGCTTCATCCAGAATAATATAGGCATTGTCCAGTGTCCGGCCTCTCATATAGGCAAGCGGTGCCACTTCGATCAGACCCTTTTCCATATTTTTGGCAAAACTTTCCGCTCCCATGATCTGATACAGGGCATCGTACAGGGGACGCAGATACGGGTCTACCTTACTCTGCAGATCACCGGGCAAAAAGCCCAGCTTTTCTCCGGCTTCAATGGCCGGTCTGGTCAGGATGATACGGCTCACCTCGTTGTTCTTAAAAGCGGTGATCGCCATGGCCATGGCCAGATACGTCTTACCGGTACCGGCCGGTCCCAGTCCGAATACGATCATGTTTTTCCGGATGGCATCCACATAAGCCTTCTGCCCCAGGGTCTTGGGCTTGATCGGCTTTCCGCTGATGGTATGGCAGATGCAGTCCGCATCCATCTCCATCAGTTTTTCCTCCTGGTCTTCTTTTCCCATTTCAATGGCATAATCCACGCTCTGTTCTTCGATCTCATTGCCGTGATCCGACAATGCGGTCAGCTGTCGTAATACCCGGGAGGCCTTCGAAACGTTTTCTTCTTCCCCGGTAATCATTACACTTCCATTGCGGTCCACAATAGTTACCTGAAAATCCTGTTCCAGCTTCTTGATGTACGCATCCTGCATACCGAAGATCTTCTGCATCTGTTCTGTATCCATTTCCAGACGGATTGCTGTCACACTCATTTATGTCTTAATCCTCATTTCTGTCCAAATCTTCTGCTCCGGTATCCTCCGCCCGGGAATCTACCAGACTGACCGCCGCTTCCCGCAGCAAAAGTTCCCCGTGTGCGGTCCAGCCGGCGCGCTTTGTTTCTATTTTAACATCTTTCGAGATTATTTGTACCCCTTTTTCATCTAAAGTTTCAAGAAAATCCATGATTTTTTTCTGTAAAACCGTTTCTGCTTCCGACACTGTATAATAATATTCTGTTTTCTGATACTCTCTGTACGTGATCCTGCCTACCATGCAGGGGATCTGCAGATACTCCAACGCTTTTACGGGACATGCTTCCAGCACGCTGTCATATTGCAAAAAATCCATTTTTTTCTCCGGTTTCCACTCCCGGTCACCGAAATGGATAAAATAAAATGTCTTTTGTCTTCCGGTGTATTTTTTCCGGATATAATCTGCCGGAAGATATGCCTGAAAGGTTCCGGTATGCTCCAGCACTATATCCGCATCCGGGGTCACCGGCCGATATTCCCTGACGGTTCCATCCTCGGCATAAATGGGGATCCTGCCTTCCACCAGAATATCTCCTTTTGCCACTTCACTGCCTATGGATACTTTCGGGACACCACAACGCACGATCATATCCGTGATCACCCGTTGCATTCTGCCACCAGATCTTTTCCTGCCCCTGCAGCATCCTGTACGACTTCTGGAACCGACATATCGTTTTCCTTTACTTCGATCACCAGTCTGGTCCCGTCCAGACGGCCGGAGGTCCAGGTAACCTGCGAAAACTTCCGTCTTATCTGTTTTTCCAGCTCACCTATATTCAGTTCACTCCTTCGCATTCCGGTGTGAATGCCCTCCTGCTCCAGGAAGGAATAGAACACGTCATCCGTCACCTGATAATTGCCAGTCACCTGAATATCCCACACAAATAAAGACGAAATCAGCCAGAAAGCCACCGCCAGAAATAAACCTGCCAGAAACGCTTTTCTGCGCAGCATTCCCGGCACAAAAAAGGGTAGTCCATATCTTTCCGATATGACTACCCTTACTTTTGTCTTTCTGGCGATGGGCCGCAGTTCGTAAAAAGACCGCAGGCCGATGCACATGGTATAAACATCTTCCTGTTTTTCTATATTCCACAGCAATATTCCCTTATTACTGCACAGATTGATAAATCGCTGCGGTGCAAAGCCCCATACCCGGATCTTCACATAACCCTGCAGACGTTTGACCCACTCCGTCATCCTGTTAACCTCTCATAAAAATGATTATTCACGCAAATATCGCAGTGCACTGATATTTCCGCTGATCTTCATATCTTCATTGGTATAATAGTCGATGGAAAGCCTGGTTCCCTCCAGGCACACCTGACAGGTCTTGGCCTGCAAAAGGATCCGCTCTCCGGTATATTCCAGGATTCCTCTGTAATTTTCAATCCAGGCTTCGGAGTTTCCCGTCAGCGTCACCCGCAGTGCTCCCATACAGACATCCTTGGGTAACTGCAGGGAATCGATCCATTTTTCTTTTTTCGATGGCATTCTCTTCATTTTCATATAAAACTATATGAAAGCGGATGCCGGAATATGTTACTGTAAAATCCCTTTGATCAGAGGTTCTGCCTCCGGCTGATGGCCGGTGATGAAATAGGCACTCCGGAACTTTTCCTTCGCCGCTTCCAGGCGTTTCTCATCATTGGCATGAAGGTATCCCAGTACCTCTCCCTTTTTCACCGCATCCCCTTTTTTCTTCTCTAAGAGGATGCCAACAGACAGGTCGATCTCACTTTCCTTGGTCTCTCTTCCGCCGCCTAAGAGCAGAGAACAAATTCCGATATCCTCACAGGCAATTTTTTCTACAAAGCCGTCTCTGTCCGCACAGACAGGAACCACCATGGATGCCTTCGGCAGAAGCTCCGGATCCGTTACCGCCGCAGGGTCACCGCCCTGGGCCTCCACAAACTGCTCCAGCTTCCGTAAAGCACTGCCATCTCTGATGACATTTGTAAGCATATTTCTGGCTTCTTCGACACTCTCCGCCTTACTACCGGCAAGTAACATCCGACTTCCCAGTACCATACAAAGTTCTTTGAAATCTTCCGGGCCTTCTCCCCGCAGGGTTGCAATGGCTTCCTTCACTTCCAGGGCATTTCCCACGGCCCGGCCCAGCGGCTGATCCATATCCGAGATTATGGCAATAGTCTTACGTCCGGCATTCTTACCGATCTTCACCATTTCCTCCGCCAGAGCAAAAGCATCCTCCCTGCTCTTCATAAAGGCACCGCTTCCGGTCTTGACATCCAGTACAATGGCATCTGCACCGGCTGCCAGTTTCTTGCTCATGATGGAACTGGCAATCAGGGACATATTATCTACGGTAGCTGTCACATCCCGCAGGGCGTACAGCTTTTTATCCGCCGGTGCCAGATCTGCGGTCTGTCCCATAATGGCAATGCCGATCCGATTCACATTTTCAATAAACTGCTCCGTGGTCAGTGATGTGGAAAATCCGGGAAAGCTTTCCAGCTTGTCAATGGTCCCTCCGGTATGCCCCAGGCCTCTGCCGCTCATCTTGGCCACCGGGATCCCACAGGCAGCCACCATGGGTGTCAATGCCAGAGAAGTCTTATCTCCCACACCTCCGGTACTGTGTTTGTCCACCTTGCAGCCATGGATTCCGGACAGATCCAGCATCTCACCACTGTGTGCCATGGCCATGGTCAGTTCATAAGTCTCCTTCTCGGTCATCTTCTGAAAGTAGATCGCCATCATCAGCGCGGATACCTGATAATCAGGAATCTCTCCACGGGTATAGCCCTCGATAAAAAAGTGGATCTCTTCTTTCGAAAGCTCTCCGCCGTTTCTTTTTTTCATGATAATGTCATACATCCTCATAGGCTTTGCTCCTGTCTGCGGCAGTAGATTTCCCTGTCCGCCTTTTATATGCCGACTTTTTTACAGATGTCACTGATACAGCATTTTTCGCAGTAAGGATGGGTTCTGGCGGTACACACTTCTCTGCCGTGATATACCAGTCTGTGGCAGAAATCGCTGCCTTCTTCGGGCGGAATGATCTTCCACAGCTCCTTCTCCACCTTTGCCGGTTCCCTGATCCCGTCCACAAGTCCCATACGGTTCACCAGGCGGATACAGTGGGTGTCTGTCACAATGGCAGGTCTGCCAAAGACATCCCCCATGACCAGATTCGCACTTTTTCTGCCCACTCCAGGCAGAGACAATAATTCGTCAAAATCGTCTGGAACCTTTCCGTCATATTTATCCCGCAGAATCTTCATGCAGGCACTGATATCTCTGGCTTTGCTGTGACCCAGGCCACAGGGCTTTACGATTGCCTCGATCTCTTCCACCGGAGCCTCTGCCAGGGCATCCACATCCGGGAACTTCTCATACAGCTTTTCCACTACGATATTTACCCGGGCATCGGTACACTGAGCCGCCAGACGCACGCTGACAAGCAGCTTCCATGCCTGATCGTAATCCAGAGTGCAACCGGCATCCGGGTATTCCTTTTTCAGACGTTCTATAATTTCTAATGCACGTTGTTTTTTTGTCATATACTTCTACTTTTACTCTTTATTTATGGTAAGGTTCGTGCTGAATGATCCGGAATGCACGATAGATCTGTTCGCACAGGATCACTCGCATCAACTGATGAGGAAATGTCATTTTGGAAAAGCTTAAGGCCAGATCCGCTCTTTTACAGACACTTGGATGCAAACCAAGCGATCCGCCAATGACAAAGCAGATATGGCTTTTTCCTCTGACAGTGCAATCTTCAATCCATGCCGCAAATTCTTCGGAAGAAAAGTTTTTACCGGCAATCTCCAGCGTAACGATCAGGGCATCCTGTGGCAGTTTCGCCAGGATCCTCGCCCCTTCTTTTTCACGGATCTGATCTTCCAGAGCCGCACTGGCTCCATCCGGTGTCATTTCATCCGTCACTTCGATGATATTTAACTTCGTATAACGCCCCAGACGTTTGCTGTATTCTTCTATGGCGTCCCGGAAAAATTTCTCCTTGATCTTCCCTACACATACGATGGATATTTTGATCATTCTTCTGCTCCGTTTGTATCCGGGAAGATCTGTTCATAGATCTTTGTGTCAATAAGGTTCTCCAGCATCTGCTGATCCAGATTCATAAACTGATGATTCATCTGGCTGCGGATTACTTCGAATCTCTTGTAATAAAGAGCCTCTTCCGGTGTATCTGCAGCATTTTCAATCTGAGCGTCAATTTTTTCCGCCGTCAGATTTTCTTCACTCCACTTCAGAAGAGTATCCACCAGAGAGTTCTCGGACTCTGCCTTTTTCTCAAAAAGCTTTGCATTCCGCATGGATACCACGCCCATGACAATGAACAGAATGAAAACAGCACTCATCACTCCGTAGAACATATAGGGGTTGCCGATGTTCAAAGGAAGTACGCCGGTAATTCCCAGGATCATGACAAGCATTCCGAGGATTCCCACCACCAGCAGTACCCAGGCAGAGGAACGATTCTCCTCTGCTTTGGCTCCACTGTTCATATAAGTAAGTCCACCCTGGGCGGAAGCTGTTTTCAGCAGTTCTCCGGGATTGACTTTCTCCGATGCTTCTTCTGTCTCCGGCATCAGGAATTCATCTACCGCAGCCTCTTCCTCAGCAGCATTTTCCGTCCGCTCTTTTTCCTGCTGTTCCAGAAATACCCGGGCAATCGTCTTCGCCTGTTTTTCCTCTTTTGCATCTACAAACAGTTCATAGACCTGCTCCGCCTCATCGAAGGAAAGTTTGCTCTTGCGGATCCCATTGTATGTAAGGAAGTCTTTCAGTTTCTCCATTTCGTCCTGTTCACCGAACAGCACGGAAGTCCAGTCCGTCAGTTCTTCCTCGCTTACCAGCGTTTCTCCGCAATCGGGACATACGGTGATTCCTTCCCGATATTCGTTTTTACATTTCGGACACCATGCCATATACCAACACCATCCTTAATACTCGTAATCCAGGCAGGCTCTGTTGCCTGCCACGGATCCAATATATTCCTTTGCTGCCAGATGATCCGGATGCACCTGATAGGCAGCCAGCGCCTCAGTATCTGTAAACTCAGAGATCAGAGCCACATCCCGGTTGCTGCTGTCCAGTTCATTGATGATCACTTCCACCTTTACGGCACCGGGAACCTTCTCTTTGATGGGCTCCAGTAACTCCTTGATCTTCTCGGCGGTCTCTTTCTTTTCCTGTTTTGTCAAATTGCCTTCCAGACTCCACATAACAATATGTCTTACCATGTAATCCTCCATTCCATCCTGTCTGTGGACAGGATCCGGGGTGTTTATTTTGTACTCAGATATTCGTCAATGCCTTTGGCAGCAGCTTTTCCTGCGCCCATGGCAAGAATAACGGTCGCTGCTCCGGTTACCGCATCTCCGCCGGCATAGACACCTTCCTTTGTGGTCTTACCATTGTTCTCGTCCGCAATGATGCACTTCCACTTGTTGGTATCCAGTCCCTTGGTTGTAGAAGAGATCAGAGGATTCGGGGAAGTACCCAGAGACATGATCACGGTATCCAGTTCCATCACGAATTCAGATCCCGGAACCTCTACCGGACGGCGTCTGCCGCTCTCATCGGGCTCACCCAGTTCCATGCGGATGCACTTCATACCGGTCACCCATCCCTTATCATCGGAAAGAATCTCAGTAGGATTGGTCAGCAGATCAAAGATGATGCCTTCCTCTTTTGCATGATGTACTTCTTCCACTCTGGCAGGCAGCTCCTCTTCGCTTCTACGGTATACAATGTGTACCTCCGCACCCAGACGAAGTGCGGTTCTTGCTGCATCCATCGCCACGTTACCGCCGCCGACAACGGCTACCTTCTTACCATGCATGATAGGAGTTCTGGAGTCGGGATCAAAAGCCTTCATCAGGTTGCTTCTGGTCAGGTACTCGTTGGCAGAGAAGACACCGTTGGCATTCTCACCGGGGATACCCATGAACTTCGGCAGTCCGGCACCGGAACCGATGAATACAGCCTGAAAACCTTCCTCATCCATCAGCTGGTCGATGGTCACGGATTTACCTACCACCACGTTAGTCTCAATATGAACGCCGAGAGATTTTACATTCTCGATTTCTTTTGCCACAACACCGGTCTTGGGAAGACGGAACTCGGGAATACCGTATACCAGTACACCGCCTGCCTCATGCAGTGCTTCGAAAATGGTCACATCATATCCCAGCTTTGCCAGATCTCCGGCACAGGTAAGACCAGCAGGGCCGGAACCGATCACAGCTACCTTCTTACCGTTCTTCTGTGCTGCGGGAGTGGGCTTGATGCCATTCTCTCTTGCCCAGTCAGCCACAAAACGCTCCAGCTTACCGATGGAGATCGGATCTCCCTTGAAGCCACGGATACATTTTCCTTCACACTGGCTTTCCTGAGGGCATACACGGCCGCAGACAGCGGGAAGGGCGCTGGATTCACTGATAATACGATAAGCCTCTTCAATGTTGCCGTTCTTCACCTGTTCAATGAACTGTGGAATCTGGATTGCTACGGGGCAGCCCTTTACACACTGTGCATTTTTACAGTTAATGCAGCGGGAAGCCTCTTCCATTGCTTCTTCTTTGTTATATCCGAGACAAACCTCTTTGAAATTGGTAGCACGTTCCTTCGCATCCTGCTCTCTGACAGGAATTCTCTTTAATACATCCATTTTATTTTAACCATGCCTTTCTGATTTATCGTGTTAAAACTTTTGTATGACTACTGGCAGTTGCCGCAGCCACCGTGATGGGTATCTCCCTCTTCCAGGGCCAGCATTGCACGTCCTTCTGCAGTCTTGTAGATCTGCTGACGTCTCATTGCCTCATCAAAGTTTACTTCATGTCCATCGAACTCCGGTCCGTCTACACAGGCGAACTTTACCTTGCCGCCGACAGTTACACGGCATGCACCGCACATTCCCGTACCGTCTACCATAATAGGATTCAGACTGACAACTGTGGGAATCTCCAGTTCTTTGGTTAAGAGACACACGAATTTCATCATGATCATAGGACCGATGGCAATACACAGATCGTACTTTTTACCTTCTGCCACCAGATCCTTGATGGTCTGGGTTACCATACCGCTTCTTCCATAGGAGCCGTCATCGGTGGTTACATACAGATTTCCTGCGACAGCTTCCATCTCCTTCTCCAGGATCAGAAGATCTTTGGTCTTGCTTCCCACGATAACATCTGCAGCAACGCCATGCTCATGCAGCCATTTTACCTGGGGATATACCGGTGCCGCACCGACACCACCAGCCACGAAGAGGATCTTCTTTGCCTTTACCTCATCCAGAGGCTGTTCTACCAGTTCGGAAGGACATCCCAGAGGACCTACGAAATCATGGAAGTATTCTCCCGCGGAAAGCTGTGCCATCAGTTTTGTACCGGCACCAACGGTCTGGAACACAATGGTTACTGTTCCTTTTTCTCTGTTGTAATCACAGATAGTCAGAGGGATACGCTCACTCTCGCTATCCATTCTTACGATGACAAACTGACCGGGTTCACAGGTCTTTGCCACTCTGTTTGCTTCTACCTCCATAAGATAGATGTTGGTTGTCAGCTTCTGTTTTTTTACGATCTTATACATTTCTCTTTTTCCGTCCCTTCTGTTAGGATTATATATCTAAACGATCACCAAGCGTATAATGGCGGCCGCTTTCGTCGGTCTGCAATTTGTACAGTTCCCTGGTATAGGCATTTACGGCGAACAGATTCCCCGTCTTTGTGACTGTCCCATCTTCTCCCCGGTAGATCTCGGCAACAACATAGAAATCATCTATCTTGTTGATGTTCGTCACATACTGATACTGATAGAGATATGCGGCAGCGGATTCATCAAAGCTTCCGGATGCTTCCGTTATTTTACCACTTTCTATGGCATAATTCACTACTTTTGTCACGGCATCCTCCGGCATAAACTCCGTGTTCATGACCAGATTGTAGCTTTTCTCCACGATCTCGCTCTTTCTTCCTTCCGCAATGCGGATAAACCGGAAGACTGATTTGCCAAGAGGCATGGGGATCGGTCCATTATACACCGTGGAATTCTGCGTAGGATCGGAACCATCCGTTGTGTAATAAACATCATATCCGTCGGTCACCTCGATATTGATTGGGAATTCATAATCCCCACTGACCGCCGTTACCTCCGGAGCACTCAGTTCCTCGATCTCAATATGGTAATTTTTGGTAACCACTGGACTACTGATCCCATTCTCATTGATGTAGACGGCTTTGATACAGTAATCACCGCTCTCTAAAAGGATGGGTGCCGTATACAGCAGACTGTGTTCTCCCGGTTCGGTTTCGTCGGTAGTATAGTAGATCTTACCACTTCCGAAAGTTGTCAGTTTCAAAGGCTGGATGCTGGTATAATATCCCTCCTGCAGACTGAATTCCGGTTCCATTGCTATATAGCTCTGGTATTTACTCATAATATTTACATTACCACAGTTCAACAACAGATCATTAATGGTCTTATAATCTTCCCTGGCCGCATAGATGGCGATCAGCTTTCCATAAGCACTTTCCAGTTGTTCGGAAGTAGCTGCGGCATCCGCAACAATCTCCCGAAGCAGATATTCATATTCCATTTTGTTGTTCTTCTGAAAATAAATATCCGCCAGTTCAAATTTTAAGGTGATGTTCCCCGGATCGATTTCCAGCGCACGTTCATAACAGGTGACCGCCTGATCGTATTCCCCGGAAGCTACATACTCTCTCGCACTCTTTATCTGATATTCAGCGGAATGATAGTGGGAATAAGAGATTCCGAAACCGGTACATACCACCGCTACTACCGCAAGCACCAGGATCAGCACAATGAATTTCCAGCGAAAGGGATGTTTTGCCGTATTTTCCAGCGGTTCTTCATCCCAGTCCTGCAATTCCGTCATGCTCTGCTGTACATCCTGATCGTCCGTGGCATCTTCTTCCGGTGTCATTTCCCTGGCAATATCATGCAGAGTCTGCTCCATATTGTATTCAATTTCCGGTTCAAAATCTGGAACAATATGGATATCCTCCCACAGTGCTCGCAGTAAAGCGTACCTTCTTTCATTTCCGCCCGCAATTCGGACACTTCATATAATTATCCTCTTACTGCCTGCAAGGATACCGATTCCAGGCAGTTATTCATCAGCATAGCTATGGTCATAGGACCTACGCCGCCGGGAACCGGAGTAATGGCGCTGCATACAGGCTCCACACTGTCAAAGTCCACATCACCGCACAACTTGTTTTCTTCGTTGCGGTGAATTCCCACGTCAATGACAACCGCACCCTCTTTTACATATTCTGCCGTGATCATCTTCGGCTTGCCGACAGCCACCACCAGAATATCCGCTCTTTGGTTACTTCTTTCAGATCTTTGGTACGGCTGTGAGCCACCGTCACCGTACCGTTCTCCCGAAGCAGCAACAATGCCATGGGTTTGCCGACGATATTACTTCTGCCTACCACCACACACTCTTTTCCGGCGATCTCAATACCGGAACGCTTCAGCAGCTGTATGACTCCTGCAGGAGTACAGGACACAAAGCCCGGCTTGCCGATGCAGAGTGCACCGACATTCTGGGGATGAAATCCGTCTACATCCTTTAAAGGAGAAATGGAATCCAGTACCTTTTCTTCGTCAATATGTTTCGGTAACGGCAGCTGCACCAGAATGCCGTTGACATCGGTTCTGTCATTTAATTCCCGGATCAGCTCCAGTAATTTTTCTCTGTTGTCTCCTCTGGAAGTTCATATGCCAGAGACCGGATACCTACATATTCGCAGGCCTTTTCTTGTTGCGGACATATACGGAAGATGCGGGATCCGCACCTACCTGGATCACCGCCAGCGTTACTTCGCAGCCCTGCTCTTTTAACCCTGCGACTTTTCTTTGACTTCATCTTTAATCTGTGCGGAAATAACTTTTCCATCTATTAACTGTGCCATGAGACACTTTCCTCCTTACTAGAACAAGCCTACGATCCTGCCGCTGTCATCCACATCGATATTGTAAGCAGCTGGAGCCTTGGGCAGGCCTGGCATGGTCATGACCGCACCGGTGAGCACTACAACAAAACCGGCACCGGCAGACACATAGACCTCTCTTACATTCAATTCAAAACCGGAAGGTCTTCCCAGTAACGTAGGATCATCTGACAGAGAATACTGGTTCTTTGCCATACATACCGGCAGATCACCAAAGCCAAGTTCCGTCAGTCTCTTTAACTGTTTTGCTGCCGCTGGAGCAAACACTACATCAGACGCTCCGTAGATCTCCTGCGCGATCTTTTGATCTTATCCTGAAGAGACAGTTCATTTTCATATAAAACATGGAAGTGGTTCTCTTTTCGTCGATTGCTTTTAATACTTTCTCAGCCAGAGCGATTCCACCCTCTCCGCCTTTCTCCCACACTTCGGAGAGTGCGAACTCACAGCCTCTTGTCTCACAGAATTCTCTGACATAAGCGGTCTCCGCCTCACTGTCGGTGATAAAGAGTTCAGGGTAACCACTACAGGCACACCATATTTCTGAAGATTCTCAATATGTTTCTCCAGATTCACAATACCTTTTTCAACGCTTCCAGATTCTCTGCTCCCAGATCCGCCTTTGCAACGCCACCGTTGTATTTCAGTGCACGGATGGTTGCTACCAGTACCACTGCATCAGGAGTAAGTCCTGCCTTACGACATTTGATATCGAAAATTTCTCTGCTCCCAGATCCGCACCGAAGCCGGCTTCCGTGATGCAATAGTCTGCCATCTTCATGGCTGCCTTAGTAGCTCTGACGGAGTTACATCCGTGAGCGATGTTGGCAAACGGACCTCCGTGTACCAATGCGGGAGTATGCTCTAAGGTCTGGATCAGATTGGGCTTGATGGCATCCTTTAACAGTGCTGCCATGGCACCGACTGCTTTCAGCTGGCCGGCGGTCACCGGCTCACCCTGATAGTTGTAAGCCACAACGATTCTGGACAGGCGCTCCTTCAGATCCTTCATATCGTCTGCCAGACACAGGATCGCCATGATCTCACTGGCTACGGTAATGACAAAATGATCCTCTCTGACAAAGCCGTCTGTCTTGTTGCCAAGTCCTACCACAATATTACGAAGGACTCTGTCATTCATGTCCTCACATCGCTTCCACACAATCTGTCGGGTATCGATGCCCAGATCATTGCCCTGCTGGATATGATTGTCCAGCAGCGCAGCCAACAGGTTGTTGGCAGAGGTGATGGCATGAAAATCACCGGTAAAATGCAGATTCAGTTCATCCATAGGCACTACCTGTGCATAGCCGCCGCCGGCAGCTCCACCTTTGATACCAAAGCAGGGGCCTAAGGACGGCTCTCTGAGCGCAATTACAGCCTTTTGCCCATTCTGCCGAAAGCTTCTCCCAGCCCAACAGTGGTCGTGGTCTTACCCTCTCCTGCAGGAGTTGGGTTGATAGCTGTTACCAGAATCAGTTTTCCATTGGGACGATCCTGGATCTTACGTAAAAATTCTTCGGAAAGCTTTGCCTTGTATTTTCCGTAAAGTTCCAGGTCATCTGCTTCAATGCCAATACTTTCAGCCACTTTGGTGATGGGCTCCATTACCGCTTCCTGTGCGATTTCAATATCTGTTTTCATGTCCTTTTCCCTCCGTTTATTCAGACAGTCTCGAACGAATGTCAGATTTCCTCCAACAGCTGTTCGAACTGTTCCATGCTCATAAGTACTTTTCTGGGTTTAGTGCCTTCTTCTTCACCTACCACGCCGTATTCGCAAAGCTGATCCATGATTCTGGCAGCACGGTTGAAACCGATTTTCAACACACGCTGCAACATGCCGATGCTGGCCTTGTCTTTATCAATAATAAACCTTGCGGCCTCCTCAAAATATTCGTCTCTGTCGTTACCGCCACCAGAGCCGCTTCCGGAGGAACCACCTGACGAGCCGATATTTTTGATCTTCTCTTCAATATCTTCTGCATAGTTGCTATAGGTATTGCCCAGTGCCTGGTTCTTGAGATAATCCACCACATCGGATACTTCCTTGTCGGACACAAAAGCGCCCTGTACTCTGGCCGGTTTGGAATAACCCTGCGGGTAGAATAACATATCGCCTTTACCAAGCAATTTCTCCGCACCGTTCATATCCAGGATCGTTCGTGAATCCACACCGCTGGATACGGAGAATGCCACACGACTGGGCATATTGGCCTTGATCAGTCCGGTGATGACATCCACACTGGGTCGCTGGGTAGCGATGATCAGATGGATACCTGCGGCTCTGGCCAACTGTGCCAGACGACAGATAGATTCCTCCACTTCGCCGGGGCATACCATCATCAGATCCGCCAGCTCGTCCACGATAATGACGATCTGCGGCATCTTCTTCGGTGCTTCCTCTCCTTCCGGAACAGGCATAGTCTCTATTTTCTTGTTATACCCTTCGATCACGGACATTATAATCGGCAAACTTCCGATAACGGTCTTCCATCTCACTGACGCCCCAGTGCAATGCAGCAGATGCTTTCTTGGGATCTGTCACTACCGGGATCAGCAGATGAGGAATGCCGTTATAGACACTCAGTTCCACGACCTTCGGATCCACCATGATCAGCTTCACATCATCCGGATGCGCCTTGTACAAAATACTCATGATCAGCGTATTAATGCATACGGACTTACCGGAACCGGTAGCTCCGGCGATCAGCATATGAGGCATCTTGGCAATATCCGCCACCACAGTCTTGCCCGCGATATCCTTACCTACGGCAAATGCAATATTGGAATTAAACTCCTGAAACTCTTTGCTCTCTAACAGATCCCGGAGTGCTACTGTCATGTTCTCTTTGTTCGGGACTTCGATACCGATAGCTGCCTTTCCGGATCGGTGCCTCAATACGAATATCCGTTGCCGCCAGATTCAGCTTGATATCATCTGCCAGGCCTACGATCTTGATACCTTTACGCCCTGTTCCGGCTGTAGTTCATAGCGGGTAACACTGGGACCCTGGCTGATATCGGTAATCGTTACCTTTACACCGAAAGTATTTAACGTCTGCTGCAAGCGCATGGCGGTCTCTTTTAATTCTCTGGAGGAATCTCCGGTAGCTGCCTTTCCTTCTGTAACAGACTCAGAGGCGGAATCCGGTATTCTGCCGGAGGCTGTTTGGCCGCTTTCGCAATATCCTTATGTATCTGATCCTCTGCCGGAGAATTACCCTTTGGCGGCTCCGGTGCCGTGATTTTCGGTCGTATGCGGTTTTCCGCCGTTGCTGTCTCTGCAGGTTCCCGCACGACAGGCTCAGTCTCCGGGATATCTTCCTTGTGAATCCGGATAGATTCCGCCTGAGGTGTCAGAAGTGCTGCCTCCTCCTGCCAGGATTCTCTTCGTTCAAAAGTTTTGAAGGTAGCAGCACTGGTCACTTCCTCCACGGGATCTCCTCGTAAGGTTCTTCTGCTGCGGCCTCCTGCATGGTCACCTGATGCATTCCGTTACCTTGATCTTATCAAAATCGCTGGAGGTCACTCTGGTCTCTTCCACAACAGGAATCTCCTGTGCATCCTCTTCATAAACGATCTCATGAATATCTTCCCGTCTTCCCACAGGCTGTGCCTCCTGCTTTTCAGGGAAGTGTCCATCATAACACCGCTGACTTTTTCTCTCTGCGGGGAATGGCGTTTAAGATCTGCTCATTCTCTTTCTCTTCCGCACGGAGTCTGCGCTCTTCCTCACGGATCCGTCGTTCCTCTTCCCGGATACGACGGGCTTCCTCTCTGGGAATTACGTTCCTCCTGTTCCTGTCTGCGGATCTGTGCATTTTCCCGTCTGCGCACTGCATCCTCTCTGGACAGTTCCCGGATCCGGTCACCACCGTTTCGCATACTGTTTAAGAAAGAACGCTCCGTTACCAGGATCAGACTGATCACAGAACACAATAAGACCACCAGAACCGTTCCTACCGTCTCCAGATAATGCAGCAACAGATAGCAGATACTTCCTGCCAGAATACCTCCGCCCTTTTACCGGTACTGCAGTTTGTATATAACAGTTTGATATCATACTGTTCCATAGAGCCGGCAGTCCTGGCGATCGATCACGATCACACCGAGCATCAGAAACAATACGACACCTGCAATCATTTTGCGTACAGCGGTAGGGTTCCCTCATTGGCGAACCAGAAAGCCACAGCCAGAAATATCACAATAGGTGCTATATATGCAGTAAATCCAAAGATACCGAATAAGACCCGCTGATCGCATTGCCGACCGGGCCGATAATACCAAAATTACAACAAAATAATATCACCATTACCACAAACAAAACGATCAGACCGATCTCATGGAACAGTTCACTGTCCTGTGCTGTTCTCTGCGCCTGCCTGCTGCGGCTGTTTGTGGTACTTTTTCTCGTCCTATTGGAAGATGATGTTCTTTTGCCTGATGAAGATGCCATGTCATCATACTCCTAACTTCATTATAGTCATAATTAGAAGTATATCATTTTTCCATGGCCTTGTCATCCCTTTTTCTGTTCCCTTCGATCATCTTCCGAAGCCTGCAGATGGCCCGGTCGATACCTCCCACTTCGTCAATAATACCGTGGTTCACCGCTTCTTCTCCCACCAGAATGCTTCCCACATCCTTCGTTAAGAATCCGGTCTCCATCATGAGTTCTTCCAGTTTTGTCCGGCTGATTTTACAGTGTTTGCATACAAAGCCCGTGATCCGGTCCTGGATCAGTTTAAAATATTCAAAGGTCTGGGGCACACCGATCACCATGCCATTCATTCTTACCGGATGTATCACCATGGTTCCAGTGGGTACGATGAAGGAATAGTCACAACTCACCGCAATAGGCACCCCGATGGAATGACTGCCACCCAGCACCAGGGATACGGTGGGTTTGCTTAAAGATGCCAGCATCTCTGCAATAGCCAGTCCCGCCTCCACATCTCCGCCCATGGTATTTAAAAGTACCAGCACACCGCCAATTTCTTCACTGTCTTCGATGGCTGCCAGTTGTGGCAGGATATGCTCATATTTCGTAGTCTTCGAATTACCGGAGAGATTATCATGCCCTTCGATTTCACCGATAATGGTCAGCAGATGGATTTTTCCCCGGATGCCGCATCCGACAGCGTCAGTTGTCCCGTTTTTCAATTCTTTCGTCTCTGTGTTCTTCCGCCTCGGTCTTCGGCGCTTCATTCTTGTTTTGATCGTTATCTTTCTGATTCTGCATGGCCTGTTTCCTCCCAGTTTCAATGATTTTATGATTTTGAAAATTTAAATAAAAAAAGACGACACAAAGGCATTCCACCTCTCGTATCGTCTTTTAGTATGTCCGTCAATCCAACATTTCATTAGGAAACCAACAGATTTTAATGATCAAAATCATCGTCATCCGCTACCGGATAATCAAAATCACTGTCATCGTCATTATCCAGCTTATAATCCAGTACCTTAGGCACATGCTTTTCGGCAGGGGCAGTGGATTTTCGATCAGCTGTATTTTTCCGTTTCTACAGGCTCTTCCTGGAAATCCGCTGGCTCTTCCTCCGGGAATTCCTCGGTCTCCAGATCCTGTACTTTCAGCCGGGATCGCGTTTCACCGTTTCCGTACTCTCCCTTTCTTTTCCTGCATCATGGTCACATAGGGAATCAGGCTTTGTACTCCGGCTCCAATGAGAAGATAACGAAGCCGGACATGCATCCACATTCCCTGAATATCCGGGTTGTGATCTGAAACGTCATCAGTAACTCCAACACAATCCACAAAGGATCCAGATACTCTGACGTTCTCTGCGTTTCTGACACCAGAAACCAAATACACCGAGAATTTGCATTGTTACCAATAAAAGATCAGAATCTTGCCGGCTACCACAGTATCCGCTCCGGTCGTCATAGTACCGTCGTAAATTGCAACCGGCCAGGAAAAGCAGACGGTTGGAACAGCCGTCCCCATGCAGTGAGAACATTTCCCATAAGTTTCCCGCTGACACAGGCGTCTACTGCGATTGAAACAAAGAATCCGACTGCGCCTCCGAAAGCTGCCAGTAATGCTGCCCACATTCTATGTAAAATCCCACAGTTTCCTCTTCCGCTGTCTCCAGTGCAAAACCGAAAGTATCGGAAGATACAGTAATAAACCCGTGATATCCAGATAGGTCAGCACTCCCATTGCCACACCAGCGATAAAAACTGAGAATCGGGCGGACGCCCTTCTGTTCACCTTTTCGTCGGAAGGTATTCAGTGCTGCCGCAACCAGACACAGGCCTATCATCCATAACATCTGATAAAGTTCCTCCGGTCCCAATACTACTACCTTCCAGCACAATGGCCAGAGCATTCCAAATCCCAGCGCCGTAACTGCCGCAGCCGGTCCAGTTAATCGGCGGACCGCAAAATAACAAAGAATCCAGCCAAGAATCTGTAAGCCCGCCTGGAATCCGAGTGCCACGGTGATCTTATTGCCGAGGAGCAGCAAAGCCCGTGCAGTATCTGCAGATACAGATAAACCGCGCCATGTACTACCTGTGGGATCGCGTCTGTGTTGTCACTCGGACCGTATCAAACCAGACATCCTCCGCCGCTACATCCAGATCCATCAGCTGGATTTCACGAATCCTCAGGACAATCCCCGCCGCTACCAACAGCACTGTGAGGATTCCCTCGACCACAAGTGCAGTCTGCCGATTATCTACGTTTGTTTTTCTCTCTGCTCTTTTGCAGTCCTCTTGACAGCAGAAAGCAACAAGCCCTGTGACAGCAAGCCATACACCTGCTATCACAAGGCCGATCCATTGGGATTCCTCCGGAGCGCTTGGCATAGTGACCATCATCGCTCCGGTTCCCGCCATAATTGCAGAAAGTAACCACAGTATTACACTTATTACATTCTTTTATAATTCATTATTTCAGTACCTTTTCGATGTTATATCTGGGACGATGTTTTACCTCAATGTAAATCTTGCCGATATACTGGCCCACCAGTCCGATGGCCATCAACTGAATACCGCCCAGGAACCAGATGGACAGGATCAGGGAAGTCCAGCCCGGTACCACATGTCCGGTACAATAAGAGATCAGCGCATAAATAGCTGCCAGAAGGCTTAAGGCCACAATGATCATACCGGCACCCAGGATCATACTGATAGGCTTCACACTGAAGGAAGAAATACCGTTGAATGCCAGTGCAAGCATCTTCTTCAGAGGATACTTGGACTCACCGGCCACTCTTTCCTTACGGTCATAGTATACACAGTCCGTCTGATAACCGATCAAAGGCATCATACCTCTTAAGAACAGATTGGTCTCCTGATACTTGGAGAACTGTTCTACCGCGCGCTTGGACATCAGTCGGAAATCCGCATGATTGTAAACAGTCTTGACCCCCATCATTTCCATGACTTTATAAAATCCCTGCGCCGTGGTACGTTTGAAGAAAGTATCGGTCTTACGCTCCTTACGGACACCGTATACGATATCACAGCCGTTGTGGAACTTATCGATCATTTCCTCGATCAGCTACATCATCCTGCAGATCGCATCAATGGAAACCGTCACATCAGACAGATCCATGGCAGTGATTAGTCCGGCAGTCAGTGCGAACTGATGTCCCACATTGCCGGCCAGCTTTACACCGCATACCTGCACCGGATGTGCCTGATGCTCTTCTTCAATCAGCTCCCAGGTACGATCCTTACTGCCATCATTTACAAACAGAATAAAACTGTCTTCCGCGATCTTTCCCTTATGGATCAGATCATCCAGCACACCCTCAGTGCCTCGGAAGCAATCTTTAACACCTCTTCTTCATTATAACAAGGAACTACAATTGCAAGTTTCTCCATGCTGTTACCCTAACCTTTCAATTTATTCGTCCCAGTTATGATATACTGCCTGAACGTCATCATCATCTTCCAGCAGTTCCAGGGTTCTCTGTAAGTTCTTCACTGCAGTCTCATCGGTCAGTGTTACATAATTCTGGGGAATCATGGTAACTTCTGCACTGATCATGGGAATTCCGGCATCTTCCAGAGCCTTGCGTACCTCTTCGAAGTTATCGGGATCAGTCAGGATCTCGAAACTGTCATCCTCTTCAGAGAAATCTTCCGCTCCGGCATCCAGAGCGGTCATCATCATCGATCGTCTGCTTCCATATCACATTCTTCCTTGTCCACGATGATCTTCCCTTCTTATCGAACATAAAGGATACACATCCGGGAGTACCTACATTACCCTGTCCCTTGGTGAATGCGCTTCTTACGTTGGCAGCGGTACGGTTGGTGTTGTCGGTAAGTGCATCTACGATGATGGCGATACCGTTGGGGCCGTAACCTTCGTAAGTCACATACTTATAGTTTACATTGCCCACATCTCCGGCTGCCTTCTTGATACCGCGCTCGATGGTGTCGTTGGGCATGTTGTTGGCTTTTGCCTTGGCAATAACGGTTGCCAGTTTGAAATTGTTGGCGGGATCGGGACCGCCCTCTTTACAGCGACTGCGATCTCACGGCCGATAATGGTAAAAATCTTACCCTTTGCAGCATCGTTCTTTTCTTTTTATGCTTAATATTAGCAAATTTGGAATGTCCTGACATTTTGTTACTCCTTTGAACTTAAAGTTTCTTTCTCTTTGTATGCGTAGTCTTTACGCAATAACGCTCTTTTATCATAGCATTATTTTTTTTCTTCAAGCACTGATTGTCCGTCTTCTGCATTCTGCGGTGTTTTTCCTCCGGAAGCTTCCGGACCAACACACTTCCTATCATTTTTGACCACGGAAAGGATTTTAAAGTTGTATCCCTTATAGTCCACATCGAACTGCTCGTCCGGTTCCGGGATCCGGTCCAGTCTGGAGATCAGGAAACCGTTCAAAGTCTCGAATTCTTCCTCGTCGAAGGTAATACCCAGAAGCTCTTCCACTTCCTTTAACGGAGTCTTGCCTTCCATGACATATTCGCCCTTGCCACGGTTCTTGATGTATTCCTGATCCTCATCATACTCATCCATGATATTGCCGACGATCTCCTCCAGAATATCCTCCATGGCGATCAGTCCGTCGGTCTGTCCGTATTCGTCTACCACAATGGCCATCTGCAGCTTCTGGGACTGCATTTCCTTGAACAGTTCATCGATATTTTTCGTCTGCGGCACAAAATAAGGCTCTCTGAGCAGCCCGTCCAGTTTTGCGATAGGCAGGTCCAGCTTGTCATCACTGATATGGAACCGCATGGCATCCTTCAGATGCAGGATACCGATGATATGATCAATATTCTCCTCATACACAGGGTAACGGCTGTTCTTGCCTCCCAGCATGGAAGCAATGGCATCTTTCAGTTTCGTCTCACCATCAATGGCCACGATACTTCCACGATGTGTCATGATATCCTGGGCTTCCTTGTCTCCGTATTCGAAAATGTTGGAGATCATCTCCGCCTCACTGGCCTGAATGACACCCTGCTCATGACCTTCCTGCACCATATTGATGATCTCTTCCTCGGTCACATCATTTTCATCCGTATTGTTGCGGACACCGAAGAGGAACAGGATTCCCTTGGCTGTCAGATTCACCAGCCCGTCAGGGTGCCAGCAGTCTGGTGATAATATAAATCGGGTCAATACAGGCATACGCCCACTTCTCCGGCTGTCTGGATGCCATTTTCCGGGAATCAGCACACCGAAAGTCAACAGGATATAGATCATGGCAATAAAGACAATACCGTGGCAATCCCTGAAAGCACTCCGTAGGCACATTCTCCAGAGACATGCCTCCCATTGATCACATGAAGTCCCTTGTCAATGGTCTGCAGCCAGATATTCAGATAAAAGCTCCCATTAAAATATTGATCAGAGTAATAACCAGCTGTACCGTATTGATATAGATCCCCGGACGGCTGATCATTTCACTCAGCCGCATGGACCGGCGATCCTTTTCTTCCTCTGCTTTATGTAGGATCTCCTTTTCATTCAGATTGTCGATGGCGGCATCAAATCCATAGAAAAACATATCCACCAGCAACAGCAGGAAAAAGAGAAAAATGGCCACAGGCCCACTCATGTCCATATTTTATTTCATCCTTTCGTATTTTATCCTATTTTCGGATACACTATGCATCGGGCTATGTATCCAGCTCCAGGCTGACTTTCAGTGCCCGGTTCACTCTCCGCATAATGTCTCCGTCCAGATGGCATACCTTATCTTTCAGCCTCTTTTTATCGATGGTGCGCAGCTGTTCCAGCAGCACTACGGAATCTTTATCCATATCGTAGCGGCGGGCATTCAGTTCAATATGCGTAGGCAGCTTCGCCTTGTTCATCTTTGAGGTGATTGCAGCGCAGATCACGGTGGGACTGTGTTTGTTCCCCACATCGTTCTGGATGATCAGCACCGGCCGGATGCCGCCCTGCTCCGAGCCGATGACCGGTCTCAAATCTGCGTAATAGATATCTCCTCTTCTCATTTCTACTCCTTCATCAGCGATTTAACATAAGTATTGCCGATTCTTCCGGAGTTATACGAACACTTTAGATCCGTCAGAAATTTTCAAAATAATCTTTTACTTCTGTGATCTCACCATTTCGACGGTAGACTCTGGGAATTCGTTTTCCCAGTGTGCAGACAAACTCATAATTGAATCTGCCGGAAAGTTCTCCCAGTTCTTCCGCCGTGATCCGCTCCTGACCATCCGCGCCAAGGAGCGTCACCTTATCGCCCTCCATGGCTCCGGGAATTCCGGAAATATCCACCATGAACTGGTCCATGCAGACCCTTCCGAGAATGGGGGCCTTTTTCCCGTGGATCAGCACGTAGCCTTTTCCCGACAGACTTCTGGGATACCCGTCTCCATATCCTACAGGGATGGTGGCTACTCTGGTATCTTTTGTTGCGGTAAACAATCCACCGTAGCTGACACTCTGCCCCGCATGGATCGTCTTGCAGTAAATGATATGACTGTAGAGAGACATTGCAGCCCGCAGAGGTACAATATCCTTACTTACTTCTTCGGAAGGATATAAACCGTAGGTCGTGATTCCCGCCCGTACCATATCCATGTTGGCCTGGGGCATTTCCAGAATCGCCGCACTGTTGGAACAATGCTTTACCGGAATCTCCAGTCCCAGTTCCGACTGTATTCTATCAATAAAATTCTGAAACAGTTCCAGCTGATGGTTGGCAGAAGTCTTATCCGCTTCATCCGATTTCGCAAAATGAGTAAAGATGCCTTCCACTTCCAGTCCGGGATGTTCCATGACAAATTTTACAAAATCCAGCCCTTCGTCGTCCGGAGTGATACCGATCCTTCCCATGCCGGTATCCACTTTGATGTGCACTTTGGCTTTCTTACCGGCCTTTGCAGCGGCCTCTGCCAGTTCTTCCACGGTATCCCTGCGATACACTGCCGGACGGATCTCCTCCCGGAGCATTTCCTCATAACAATAAGGAAAAGTATATCCCAGGATCAGGACCGGTTTCTTCACACCGGCTTCCCTGAGGACATGCGCCTCCTCGTAGGTAGCTGCCGCATAGCCGAACATAAAATCCACATCCTCCAGCATTCTGGCGATGGGAACACCGCCGTGTCCGTAACCGTCAGTCTTTATGACCGCCAGTATCTTCGTCTCCGGGGCAATATTTTCCTTCATATGGATCATATTCTCCCAAATGGCATCCAGATCTATTTCCGCCCATACCCGTTGGTAGGAATTCATCTTTTCCTGTAGTTTGCTTGTCATTTCTTCACACTTTCTTTCTCATCATAGTCTTTCATCAGGCAATCCGCAATATCTCCCGCCATTACCCCATACTCCGTATGGAGTTTTGCCGCCAGCTCACCGGCTCTGCCATGGAGATACACACCGTTCACAGCTGCATCAATTGCATTCATACCCTGAGCTAAAAGTCCCAGGATCACACCCGTCAGGACATCTCCGCTGCCCGCAGTGGCCATACCACTGTTGCCTGTAGTATTCAGATAAAATTCTCCCTGTTCTTTACATACAATCGTTCTTGCATCCTTGGCAACCGCCACACCGTGAAACCGTTCTGCCAGTTCTCTGCCACACTCCGGAAGCTCCTTCTTGCATTCCGGGATGGTCTTCGCAAGCAGTCTGGACAATTCTCCCACATGGGGAGTCAGAATGATAATTCTGCCTTCTGCCCCCTGAGTACGCAGCTTCTCTGCCAATTCCTTACCGTTTTCTTCCGCCAGAAGATTCAGTGCATCCGCATCCATCACTAATGGTTTTCTGCTCTTTTCCACTACTTTTTTCAGGCATTCCAGTGCCTGTTCCTCTCTGCCGATGCCGGGACCGACAGCAATAACATCCGCCCATTCCATGCTCTCGGACAGCTGTCTGCAGGATCCGTACAAAGCTTCCGGAATTCCCTGCTGTAAGATCTGCCGGTTCTCCTCTGCGGTGATTACTTTTACCATACCGGCTCCGGTACGATACGCCGCTCTTGCCGCCAGGATTGCTGCTCCGGCCATGCCGTTGCTCCCGGCCACCAGCAAAGCTTTGCCGAAGGTTCCCTTATTCCCGGAGGATGTTCTGTCCGGCAGATGCTGTTCACAGCTGTCATAAGTATACATCTCCGGGCTCTGTCCCAGAAAGCTCTCCGGTCCGATCCCCACATTTGCAATGTGTACCTGCCCAGCATAATCGGTTCCCGGATACATTACAAGGCCTCTCTTACAGAAACCAAAAGTAATCGTTGCATCTGCCAGAAAAGCACAACCAAGCACCCGGCCGGTGTCCGAGCAGATCCCACTGGGAACATCCAGTGCCAGCTTAAATCCTTCCGCCACATTCATCTCTTCTACGGCTTCCGCATAGATGCCTTCCACCGGGCGGCTCAATCCTACACCGAACAAGGCATCTACAATCACATTATATTCATCTGCCTGCGTATTACTGTCTGTCTTCACCGGAAAATGTTGCAGGGTCTGCCACTGGCTCTTCCATTGCTCTGTGGCTTTCTCCGGATCTCCCACAAGTCGTACCGATACCGTATAACCGTCCGCCGCAAGAAGTCTCGCCAAAGCCAGACCGTCTCCTCCGTTATTTCCCATACCAGCAAAAATGAGCACTTTTGTCCGTTCCTTCACGGCATCAAAGCGCTCTTTCAGAAAATCCTCCGCAGCCAGAGCCGCTCTTTCCATCAGAACCGGCCCCGGGATGCCGAGGTACTCTATGGTATTTTTATCGTATTGCTTCATTTCCTGTGCAGTTACCAGATATCTCATACTATTTTTGCTCCGGATTATATTTCATGTCAAACAGATTGACCACTTCTGCACCAAAAATATCATGCATGTAGTTGTAGATCTCCTGATTCTGCTGTTCCATCTGCTGTTTTTCGATCAGACGTTTTTTCAGTTCGATACGGATTGCACCCACCCACTCCGCAGTCTCTTTGATCTGTTTGTCATTATCCTTCATAATATCATAGCAGCAGTCCATAGTAAACATCATAAGCTGAAGATTTATTCTTTCGATCTCTCTGGGGATATCTTTTAACTCATCTTCGTATGCTTCCAGCTTCTCATTGCATTCCCCGATCAGGCGCTTATGATCCTCGATCTGTTTGTTCAGCTTACTGTTTTCGCCCTGCTGTTCCGCCTCATCCACCATAGGGACGATTTCTTTCATCAGCTTCTTTTTCAGATTCCGGATATCCTTCGACTCGGTATTGAGCTTACCTTGTCGTTTCAACAGCTGATTCAGGGCATCTTCCGTTTCTTTTAGCGGAACGGAACCGGTCTTATTCAACAACCGATACCATTTATTATCCAGGGTGAGTACGGGCAGATGCTTTCCCGTCAATGCATTTTTGAAAGCAGCCTGTCGGTCCTGTGCATTTTCTTCTGCGTTACCGTTGCCCATAAAATCACTCCTTTGATGCCTTACTTCATGTTGTATTATTTCTCGGTGCGCTGAAATTCATAAAAGCGGCTGCTTCGCATCCGTCATCGCCTTGCGACTTTTCCTTTTATTCATTTTCAGACACTCCGCCTATGAAATAAGCAATCATACGCTTGCTTATTTCATGTCTGAACTGTAACGGTTAATATTATAGGATAACTTCATTAAGCTGTCAGACAGATGCACGTTCTCCACCTGAATTCCCTCGGGAACATTCAGATCCACATGAGCGAAATTCCAGATAGCACGGATCCCGTTAGCCACCAGCTTATCTGCCACTTCCACAGCACTGGTCTTGGGAATCGTCAGTACAGCGATATCGATGTCCTTCTCCCGGATAAAGGATTCCAGCTGATCCATGGGCATAACCTTCACGCCACGGACATCCTTACCCACCAGTTCCGGGTTCGCATCGAACATTCCCTTGAAGATAAATCCACGACGTTCGAAGTTCATATAATTGCCCAGCGCTCTTCCCAGATTGCCTGCTCCAATGATGACGAAATTATGCTGCTTATCCAGTCCTAAGATCTTACCAATCTCACGATACAGAGATTCTACATTATATCCATAGCCCTGCTGGCCGAAACCGCCGAAATTATTAAAATCCTGACGTATCTGGGATGCGGTCACCTTCATCAGTCCGGAAAGTTCCTGCGAAGAAATACGTTCCACACCTTCATCCTTCAATTCCCCCAAATATCGAAAGTATCTGGGCAGTCTGCCAATCACAGCCTGTGAAATTTCTTTTACTTCCAATACTTTCACCTCCGTTTTTTTTAGTATACACCATGTGTTAAAAACTTGTCAATGAATTGACAGGTTTTCTTCTTTTCGTTACAATGAAATTTAAAAAGCCCGGTCTCCGTGGGTTGGAAATAAAGGATACTTACTACCATGATATTATCTTGTCAGAATATTTCAAAAGCATTTGTAGAAAATCAGGTATTGAAAAATGTCTCTTTTCATATAGAGGATGAAAAATCGTCATCAACGGTGCCGGGAAAACGACACTGCTCCGCATCATCGTAGGGGAAATGACTCCCGATGACGGGCAGGTGGTTCTGGCGAGGGACAAGACCCTGGGATACCTTGCACAGAACAGCACTGTGGACACCTCTCACACCATTTACGAGGAACTGTTATCTGTCAAGGCGGATCTGCTGCGCCTGGAGGAAAAGATCCGGGAATGCGAAAACAATATGAAGCATGCCGAAGGAGATGCGCTGGAAGACCTGATGAAGCAGTACACCTCTCTCACCCATGCTTTCGAGACCGGCGGCGGCTATCTCTACCGCAGTGAGCTGGTCGGTGTGTTAAAGGGACTGGGATTTACCGAAGATGAATTCTCCAAGCCGGTTGCCACACTCTCCGGCGGTCAGAAGACCCGTGTGGCGTTAGGACGGCTTCTGTTACAGAACCCTGATCTCATCATCCTAGACGAGCCGACGAACCACTTAGATATGAATTCCATCGCCTGGCTGGAGACTTATCTGTTGAATTACAAGGGAGCCGTTCTCATCGTCTCCCACGACCGGTATTTTCTGGACCGGATCGCCGGGAAAGTCATCGAGATCGACCAGTCCAAGGCTACAACCTTTATGGGCAATTACTCCGATTATGCCGTAAAAAAGGAACAGCTGCGCGTTGCTGCCTGGAATGCCTATATGAACCAGCAGCGTGAGATCAAACATCAGGAAGAGGTCATCGAAAAATTAAAATCCTTCAACCGGGAAAAGTCCATCAAACGGGCGGAAAGCCGTGAGAAAATGCTGGACAAGATCGAGGTCATCGAAAAACCCTCCGAGGTCCGCACGGATATGAAGCTGACACTGACGCCCCGGATCTTAAGTGGCAATGATGTGCTGACTGTGGAGCATCTGTCCAAAAGCTTTGATTCCCATAAGCTTTTTACCGATGTTAATTTCGAGATCAAGCGCGGCGAACACGTGGCGATCATCGGTGATAATGGCAGCGGCAAGACCACTCTGCTTAAGATCTTAAATGGTCTCGTTCCTGCCGATCAGGGCACCTTCCGATTAGGTTCCAATGTGGAGATCGGCTATTACGATCAGGAGCATCATGTCCTGCACAGTGACAAGACATTGTTCGAAGAGATCTCCGACGATTATCCCTACCTGAACAATACCCAGATCCGCAATGTGTTGGCGGCTTTCCTCTTCACCGGGGAGGATGTTTTCAAGCGTATCAGTGATCTGAGTGGCGGCGAGCGCGGTCGTGTATCTCTCGCCAAGCTGGTACTCTCCAATGCGAACTTCCTTATCCTCGATGAGCCAACGAACCATCTGGACATTATGTCCAAGGAAATACTGGAAGATGCCCTGAACGGTTACGAAGGTACCATATTGTATGTCTCCCATGACCGTTACTTCATCAACCGTACCGCCCACAGGATCCTGGATCTGACGGAGGGACAATTCGTAAATTATGTTGGAAATTATGACTATTATCTCGAAAAGCACGACACGGTGATGGCTGCCATAGAAGCCAGTGCTCCGCAGAATACTGACGCAGATAACACAGTTGCAGCTAAAGCTGCAGAATCCGAAGTCAAACTGGACTGGAAAGCCCAGAAGGAAGAACAGGCGAGACTCCGCAAGAAAGAAAACGACCTGAAAAAATGCGAAGAAAAGATTGCCGAACTGGAAGCCCGCATCTCCGAGATCGACACCGAAATGTCCGATCCCGCCATCGGCACCCAGGTGGCAAAGCTGCAGGAGCTGTCCAAAGAGCAGGCCGCCTGCCAGAAGCAGCTGGAAAAATTATATGAACAGTGGGAAGAACTGGCAGAGTAAATTGAGAGTTAGTGAAATACATTGGCAAAATCCACGAACTCCCGGAGCATGCGATACACATGTCTCGATGTAAGGTCTCCGGATGTGAATTTTCTACGAAAAGTGATGAATGGTTCTCGTCATGACGGGGCCGCCTACAGTCGACATCCATGTCGACAATCGGCTGACGCGGACATCGTGTCCGCTTTCCCCCTGCCTTTCAGCACTTTTCTAGAAAATATCAACATCCTCCGACAAACATCTTCGACATGGCACCGCATACTCCGGGAGTTCTGCGTTTTGGAAAGCTTTCAAAAACCAGTAGCCCCGGCTGGGTATAAGAATAAGCAGTGCCGTAAGCAGACGTCGGTACTTAGCGGTCGTATTATGACCGCTTATGTACCGCTACGCTCTGCGACAGAGCGCGAGCGTGCCGCGTTTCTTATACCCTGCCAAGGGCTACGGGATTATTTCACTAACTCTCAATTTACAGCAGGCTGTCCAGGGTCTCTCTGATCGCCTTGATGAAGTCCAGGCTGTTGAGGATCACGGGATGCTCACAGGTAGAGATCAGGGACAGGCTCTTGGTCATCTTGCCATCTTCGATGGTCTTGATGCATGCCTGCTCCAGCTTGTCTGCGAAGTTGCACAGCTCGGGGATCTGATCCAGTTCACCGCGCTTTCTGAGAGCTCCGGTCCATGCGTAGATGGTAGCGATGGAGTTGGTGGAGGTCTCTTCGCCCTTTAAGTGCTTGTAGTAATGACGCTGTACAGTTCCGTGAGCAGCCTCATACTCATAGACACCGCTGGGAGATACCAGTACGGAGGTCATCATGGATAGATCGCCGTAAGCGGTAGCTACCATATCGGACATTACATCACCATCATAGTTCTTGCAGGCCCAGATGAATCCGCCCTCAGAACGGATGACACGGGCTACGGCATCATCGATCAGGGTATAGAAATATGTAATGCCCAGTTCCTCGAATTTTGCCTTGTACTCGTTATCATAGATCTCCTGGAAAATATCCTTGAAGGTATGATCGTATTTTTTTGAAATGGTGTCCTTGGTGGAGAACCACAGATCCTGCTTCGTATCTACGGCATAGCTGAAGCATGCTCTTGCAAAGCTCTCGATAGACTTATTCGTATTGTGGATACCCTGAATGATACCTGCTCCATCAAAATTATGGATCAGTTCACGGGTCTCGGTGCCGTCTGCTGCAGTAAATACCAGTTCTGCCTTACCGGGGCCGGGTACCTTGATCTCAGTATTTTTATACACATCGCCGTAAGCATGACGGGCAATGGTAATGGGCTTGGTCCAGTTCTTGACATAAGGAACGATACCCTTTACCAGAATCGGTGCACGGAATACAGTACCGTCTAAGATCGCACGGATGGTTCCGTTGGGACTCTTCCACATTTCCTTCAGATTATACTCTGTCATTCTGGCAGCGTTGGGGGTAATGGTCGCACATTTTACAGCAACGCCGTACTTCAATGTGGCATTGGCAGAATCCACGGTTACCTGATCATCGGTCTCATTACGATGCTCCAGTCCAAGATCATAGTACTCTGTCTTCAGATCGATGTAAGGCAGTAACAGTTCATCCTTGATCATCTGCCAGAGGATTCTGGTCATTTCGTCTCCGTCCATCTCTACGAGAGGGGTTGTCATTTTGATCTTTTCCATAATGATTTCCTTTCCGGTATTTATTCTTTTACTTTGCAATAGCTATCCAGAACCACATTGTCAAAATCGCTTCTGCAAAGCTTCACCGAATAGCATGCCTGCATGTTATTTGCTCATGTGGTTACTTCGCCCATTGGCTCTGAATAATTACATTATAATTACATTCTACAGTAATTTTCACAGACAGGCAACCTATTCCTGCGGCTTATCCTGCTGTGCATAGGCCTCGTTCAGACCGTTTTTCACCATGTTGTCATAGGCGTTGATCATGTGCTGGTGTGCCAGTTGCTCTGCCAGATCGGCATTGCCTGCCTTGATGGCCTCCATGATCTGCTCATGCTCTTCATTGGATTTGGGGCCGCGGTTGGCACTGGCCAATGTTTTCTTGCGGACACGCAGGACATACTGATGGAAGTCCTTCAGCTGATGCTCCAGCATCTTGCTGTCACATGCCTCATACAGAATATCATGGAAACGATTATCTAACTCCGCCAGCTGCTCCAGATGCCCCTTCTGGGCATGGAACTTGGACAGATAGACATTCTCTTCCATCTCTTCCATCTGCTCCTTGGTGATATGTTCCGTAGCCCAACGGGCACACAGACCTTCCAGCAGGGAACGGATCATGTAAATATCCTTCACATCCTTCTGGGTAATACCGGTGACATAGGCTCCCTTGTTGGGGATGATCTGAATCAGTCCCTCCAGCTCCAGCTGACGGAACGCTTCTCTGACGGGGGTTCTGCTGACTCCCATTTCCTCACCAATGGCCACTTCTTTCAATTCTTCATGTTCCTGATATTTTCCGCTTAAGATGTCCTCTCTCAGCTTGTGAAATACCCGTCCCCGCAGGGAGAACTTATCCGTTACTTCCTGCTTTACATCATACTTACTCACTATAATCCTCATTTCCGGGCAGCAAAAAATGCCGCCATATTTTCTTACTCACCGATCTTCAGGTTCTTCTCCAGGCAGATACGGTTGACGCAGGCCACAATCTCTTCATCCGTAAGCACGGTGACACGTCCACCGGCGTACTCCTCGTCTACCCACTTTTTGATCTCCGCTACCAGTTCGGAAGTCTTCTGTACCTGCTTGTCTCCCTTTAACTTATAATAGGTGTTCAGCCAGTGTGCGATACCTGCCAGACCGGAGGTGTTGGAAATAGCGCACAATACCGGACGATTCAGGAATTTCTCGGTATCGAAAATGTTGTAGATCTCTTCGTTCTTAAGCAGACCGTCCGCATGGATACCGGCTCTGGTCACGTTGAAATTCTTGCCGACAAACGGGGTTCTGGGCGGGATCTGATAGCCGATCTCCTTCTCATAGTACTCTGCCAGCTCCGTGATGACACGGGTATTCATACCGTTCAGATCACCCTTCAACTGTGCATATTCGAATACCATTGCCTCCAGCGGTGTATTACCGGTACGCTCACCGATACCAAACAGTGAGGTATTTACACCGGAACAGCCGTACAACCATGCTGTGGTGGAATTGGACACCGCCTTGTAAAGTCATTGTGACCATGCCATTCGATCAGCTCATGCGGCACACCTGCGTGGGTATGGATTGCGTAAATGATACCCTGTACACTACGGGAATAACGGCACCGGGATAGTTGACACCGTATCCCATGGTATCGCAGGCCCGGACCTTGATGGGGATCTGATACTCCTTCATCAGTTTCATCAGTTCCAGGCAGAACGGAACCACATAACCGTAGATATCCGCTCTGGTGATATCCTCCAGATGACATCTGGGGCTGATACCCTCCTCCAGGCAGTCACGGATAACGCTTAAATGTGATCCATGGCCTGTCTTCTGGTCATTTTAATTTCAGGAAAATATGATAATCGGAACAGCTGACCAGAATGCCAGTCTCCTTCATTCCGATCTCTTTTACCAGCTTAAAGTCCTCCTTGCTGGCACGGATCCAGCTGGTAACTTCGGGGAACTTGTATCCCTCTCCATACATTTATAAACAGCGTCTCTGTCCTTCTTGCTGTACAGGAAAATTCACTGGCACGGATCATTCCGTTGGGGCCACCAGTTCATGCAGATAGTCATAGATCTTTACGATCTGCTCTGTGGTATAAGGTGCTCTGGACTGCTGTCCGTCTCTGAAGGTAGTATCTGTGATCCAGATATCCTTTGGCATGTTATGAGGCACGATACGATCATTAAAAGGTATTTTTGGGATTTCGGAATAAGGGAACATGTTACGGAACACGTTCGGCTTCTCCACATCATCCAGTATGTACATATGCTCTTCAATCTCCAAAGGTTGTTCTTCGGATTCATGGAGACCGGACGATTCTGAAATGCATCACTTTCTCTCATTGGTATACCTCTCTTCCCTGACATTCGATATCTGCAAGATTTTATAATTTTACTCTGCGCAGTAAAAATACATTTTGCAGTTCTCGTATCATTGTATACAATCATACCATTTGTGTCAATATCTTTGGTATTTATTTTATTGACTTATTTTAATCATATTTTTATTTTTCCCAGTGATTTTATCCTTTTACTTGTTTTCTAATAATCTCCGTACATTAAGCATGCCGAAGCCCTGCTTGTTCCACGGCTCTCCCAGATCGGTAGCTGTAAGGGACAGCAGACGAACAAATTCTTCATTGGTAATTCCCGGATATTTTTCCATAGCAAGGGCTGCCGCCCCGGATACAATGGGTGTTGCCATGGATGTGCCGCTTTTGCTACATAGGGTCTGTAGATTCTGCCGTTCCGGTTCTGCCAGAAAGCATTACAGGACAGAATCCTTGTCCCCGGAGCCACAATATCCGGTTTACGGGTCACATCATATCTTCTGCCCCTGCCGGAGTATGTCTCACACCTTCCGGGATCATTTTACAATATCTTCCGTCATGACAACCCACCGTCAGAACCTTTCTGCTACTGGCCATCTCCGAAATACTACCGTCCTCCGGACCGGTATTACCTGCAGCGCAGACCACGAGAATATTATGATCCCACAACAATTCCAGAGATTTTCGCAACATCTGCTCCTTGTAACGTTCCTTCAGGTCTCCGATCCCCACAGAGATATTCAGGACACGGATTCCATACCTGTTTTTCACCCGCAGTACCCATTCCAGTGCTTCCTGCATGGAATCACAGGAGCCCTCCCCTGTCTGTCCAGCACTTTTCCCACCACAAGCTTTGTCTCCGGTGCCATTCCGCGAAATCTTCCTCCGGACAGTTCTCCGCTTCCGCATACAATCCCGCAGACATGTGTCCCGTGTCCATTATCGTCATACGGAAAGTTACGGCCTTCTACAAAGTCGGAAAAGCAAGCAGCCGTCCTACCAGATCCGGATGATAAGCAATTCCGGTATCCAGCACAGCAACAGTCACAGATTTCACACGTCCTGCCCCACTATGCAATTGTTCCGGCACCTGTACCTGTTCCCTTACCCGCTGCATCTTGTTCCTTCCCGTAAAATAAGACAAAACCGGCATAAGACTTATTCTATCTTATGCCGGTTTCTTATCCTGGTGTCGGTAAAATCTGACCCTTATTCATTTATAATTTCGATTCCCTCCGGGAATGCGCTGTCACCGATATTGGTGACACTTGCAGGCAAATGCACCTTTTCAGTTCGGTATGACTGCGGAATGCTTCATCAGCAATCACGCGAACACCATCCGGTATGGTCACTTCGGAAGGTCCCCCTTGTAAGCCACCAGAATGTCCCCGCTGATCAGGTAATCATCCATGCTGTTTTCTTCAAAATCATCCATCCATCCGGTATGCGTAAATGCCTTGGCTTCCACCCGGGTCACCGTATCTGGCAATATCACACTATTCAGATCATCACAGTGATAAAATGCTGCATAATCAATAGTGGTCACACCTTCCGGGAACGTCACACTTTCTGCCGAACTTCTGGAAAAAGCAAAGCGTCCGATTTCCGTGGTTCCTTCTGGTATACTCACTGCTTTGATCGACTGGTCACGATAATATTTCCACTCCGGAATCGTACCGTCTTCTGCCTCCGCAGTGATATCCTGCGTTTCTCCTCCGGTCTCCTGTCCTGCTACCGGTTCCGTATAGCCCTGTTGCACAGTTTCTTCTTCAGGCAGCATCATAACCATCGCATGATTTCCTACGACAAAGGTACTGCCGATCACATTTCCGGGCACCGGTGTCGGTGCAGGGGTCGGCGTTTCAGTGGGGGCAGGCTCTGTTGTTGCCTGTGAATCTGAAGTTCCGTCTGCCGCCGGTGTCGCCGTCGGCGCTGCCGTTACCAGAGGACTCTGACTTTTCTGCTCTGCCAGCTTCTGTGCAAACTTTTCAGCCACGCTGCCTTCGTCCGCATGAATCGTTACGTTATCACAATTTAAGAATGCATCGTCTGCGATGCTTGTCACCGTGTCCGGAATATAAATATCCGTAAGGTTCGTACATCCGGCAAATGCCTGTGCATCAATACTCTGTATATTCTCAGGGATCGTGATCTGTTTCAGTCCGGTGCATCCTGAAAAAGCATATTCATCCACTGAGGTAAGACCTTTGCCAAGTACAACCTCTTCCAGATTATCACAGCCCCAGAAGACATAGGCATCCATGCGCTTCACCGACTTGGGAACCACAACAAACTGTACCTTCTGATTGTTCTCAAAGGCACTCTCACCCACAACTTCCACTGTATCGGGAATCGTGACACGTTCATCGCTTCCTCTGTATTTTGTCAGTGTACTGCCTTCAATCTGAAAATCGGAGGCAGACGCTGCCGCATCTGCCTCCGACACAGGAAGATGTGTCAGGATCAATGCGGTAGCTATCAATGCCAATGCAACTACCCACTTTTTATGATTCATAAACCTTCCCATCCTTTATTTTTACACTAGGCTCTTGCCTTGCGCAGAGTCTTCTTATCCTTCTTCATGAAGAATACTATGGACAGACATGCTAGCCCCAGAGACAGGAACCACTTCGGATGAATGGCATCTCCGGTCTTAGGAGTGCTGTCTGCGATTGTTCCGGCTGTCAGGTTGTTCGTATCCACATAGATCACATACGGTGAGAAATGCTCCGCCGTAAAGGTAATGCAGGATACTCCGGAAATCGTGGAGAACTTCGGTGTCAGCTTGTCTAACTTACTGTTCACCACTCCTGCTACCTTGTTGTTACCTGCATAGGTGATCAGAGAATCCGGGATCGGCAGGGTAATGCTGATGGACAAACCTGTAGTATCCGTGATCTTGTTATTGCCGGTGGAATCATAGAGACTGATATCCATCGGGAAATACTTGATGGCACTGATATCGTTGCCATACTCTGCCATCAACGCCTTTACTACTTCCTCTGAAGCAGATGCGCTCTCAGTGATCTTGATCACAAAGTTATCGGAAGATCCGTTTACCGTTGCAGATACCACACCGGTATTGGACAGACCGTTCTTGTCAATAACAACAGTGGTTCTGCCGCCGGAAACATTACCTGTGGTAGTACTGTTCGGCCTTCTGTTGGAATTGGAATTCGTAGAATTACCACTTCCGGTAGAAGTACTGGTATTAGAACCGTTTGACTTTGTATAGTTTGCCGTAACCGTTACATTTCCCGCAGGCATGGTGATTACCGTTGCCGATAATACCTTACTTGCTATAGTGGTATTGGATGGATCGATCGTCCAGTTGCTGAACTGCATGCCCTTGGCCGGATCATTTGCAATGATGATCGGCTGGGAACCTGCTATGTAGCTTCCGGATCCGGATCCGTTCTTAACAGTCAGGGTATACATCTTAGCTGTCGTACCGTTCGTTCCGGGGCTGGTACTGGTTCCCGGGCTGGTGCTGGTGCCGGGATTCGGACTGGTACCGGTTCCCGGGCTGGTCGTTCCACCGTTATTGGAACTACTGGTCTCATATACCGCATAGAAATCTGTATCTTCGGTAAGTGCCGTTGCAATATCCGGTAACCATTCCTTGAAAGTATATCCGCTGACCGTAGGAGTCTGAATGCTGGGTGCAACAGATCCCTTCTTGATCGTGGTCTGATAGAATACTTCCTTGGTCACGCTATTAATATAACGGATGACAATATCGTCTTCACTCAGAGCTTTGTATACTGCTCTGGTGGTAAAGGACTCTGTAATATTGGTCAGTTCTCTGTCCCATCCGGTGAAGACATAACCGTCTCTCACCAGATTGGAGGTATTGGGCAGATCCGCATCTGCGATGCTGCCGCCGGAGGACACTTTGATTTCCTTAATGACAGTACCATCCCAGTTTTCAAAGGTTACCGTCAGCTTGTTGGCATCGGGATCTTCCTTGCTGTACATAGCAGTAATTGTAACATCTGCTGTGATTTCACTGGGATCCGGATCCCAATACTGGAACACCTCTCCACTCTTACCTGCCGGAGTTGGAGGCGTTGCAGCTTCACCGCCCTTAACTCTCTGCTCTGCATCAGGTACCAGCGCATAGCTGCCTAATTCTTCATTCCAGTCTCTGAAGTTAACGGTAAAATACTCTACCAGGGGAGTAGTATCTACTGTAAAACCCTTTAACTTTGCGTAATTATACAAGTAACTGTTTTCCGGACTGCAGATCACCACATCCTCTGGTTTCGGATTTGCCTTGAGCAGATCATCAAATGCATGCTGGCCGATAAGGTTCAGATACTGGCTCGCCTCCAACCGATCCATACCACTGTTCTTGAACGCATAATCTTCAATAGTGGTACAGGTAGTGGGCAGCTTAATCGTACGCATTTCCGCTGTATCTGCAAAGGCATATTCCGGCACCGTTGTAATCTTACTTTCCGTGAGATCGATTTCTCTCAGGGCATCACATCCCTGGAATGCTCTGGGTGCAATGGAAGTAACCCCTGCCAGTTCAGAAGGCTTTACATATTTACTGGTTCTGCCTTTCAGGCACTCAATAATCCTTGCCTTGGCACCACCGCTCATTCCATAAATAATGGACTCATCACAGCTGAAATAGTCATTTCCCAGGAATGCCACATTGCTCAGCTGATTGCATCCGGTAAACGGAATCAGTCCCAGACTGCTGATGGTTCCGGATAATGTCACATCATCCAATGCAGGGCAATCCTTAAATGCGTAGTCCCCGATGGAACTCATATTTCCGGTGATATTGACTGTTTCCAATGCTGCACAGCCTTCAAAAGCATTTGCTGCAATGGATGCCGTATTACCAAGTATATTAACTGCCTTCAGATGTTGGGCAGCATCCGTACCATCCTCGCTTCTGAAGTCGTTTGCTTCAATGGTGTCCAGACCATATATGGTAACGGTCTTATCTTCCTTAAGGCTGGCTGCAGCTACATCCGCATTCTCTTTCTCAACGAACAGTCCGTCTTTAATTGCCTGAATACCCTCAGGTATTACAACATTCAGTGCAGAGTCGATAAACTGCTTCTGGTCTTCTGTCAGAGTCTGGTTGTGCGTATATTTATCCAATGCTGTCCCTGCAGCTTTTCTCTGAGCATCTGTCAGATAAGGATAGTTTGTTTCATTTGTATATCCGCTCAGCTGCGAGAAAGCAGGGAAATCAATCAGTTCACTGACACCCTTTTCCTCATTGTACTGTACCACCAGATTGGTCGGCCAACCACTGCAATATCTGACATAAGTCTTCAGCTGACTGCCGTTATTATATCTTCCATCCTCACTCATGGCATACAGGTAAGGAGTGGAGGTCGGCGAAACCTCTCCTACAAAGGTAAGTTTTACACTGGGTGAATTGTCACTGTCATTTTTCACACCGGTACAGCTTCCTCTATGAGCCGCACCTGTATAATCCTGTGTCTTAAAAGCATCTGTTCCTATTGCAACAGAACTGTTATTGAAGATCACTGTTGCCAGATTATGACAACCCTTAAACGCATTGGCTCCTACAGATACAACACTGACGGGTAAGGATACCATGGTCAGATTACAGTTGTTGGCAAAAATGTTGGCTCCAATATTATAAATATGGTAAGGTCCGATAGGATCCGGAATCTCCAGTGTCGATACATTTTCTCCTACCGTACTGGATATCAATTCATTGTTGGAATTTACCACATAAGTAGATCTACCTGTCTTCCCGGTCACATTAGGATCCTGAACCGTAAGTTCATATTTGTCCAGTTTCTCATATTGTGTAGTCTCGGAATTATAGTCAATATAACTAAATGCAAAACAGTTCTCTCTGGTAAAGCTATGGATCGTGGAATCGTCTCTTCCCTCGAAGTAGAAAGTTCCGTTTACCGGATCACCTGACAGCATTTCCTTAAAGCAGTCAAAGCAATAAACATCCCCGTCTTCCTTCTCCGTAAATGTCATTTTCTTGCTGCGGGCAGTGATATATCTTAAGTTCTTGCATCCCTTGACCAGGGAAATATCCACTGCTTCATTGTAGTTTGCCGGGAAGGTCAGAGAAGAAAGGGTCTCACAGTTTTCAAACACATTCCAACCCAGTTCTGTCAGATTGCTTCTGTCATTGGCATCGCCATAATTACACATTACAAAGTCGCTTAAGAAACGGCACTCCGCAAAAGCATAGTCTCCGACATAGCTGACATTGATGGGCAAAGTAAACTTCGTCAGGTTCGTACAACTGTAAAAAGCATGATCTCCAATCTGTCCCAGACTACATAAATCAGGGATTGCAACATCTCTTAAGCTTCCGCAACCGGCGAAAGCATAGTTACCGATTACTTTGATACCATTACCGAAAGAAATGGAATCCAGACCGGTACATTCATAAAAAGCACAGTTACCGATACCGATCAGATCTTCTCCAATGATCAGAGTTCCGATGTTACCTGCCTGAGCAAAAATACCCTTGGATGCGTTAGCCTCGGTGATATAACCGCCACCGGAAGGAATACTCCATTTATATGTATTGGAATCCGGATCCAGTGTAGAATCCAGATACTGGTTACCGATATATCTTACCTTACCATCCTTAATCCACTGATGATCACTGTCCAGTGCATTGGCATAGTTCGCATAAGTTGCCGGATCACCGCTCTCATCCTCAGCATTAAATACAGTTTTGCCGGTAGCGCCTTCTTTATAATAGAAGAACTGTGTCAGAACATCCATGTTTTTCCATGCATTATCTGTTGCATAGCAGGGCTTGATCTCACCGGTATAATAGGTTTCTTCCACCTGTACATATAACAGTTTGCCTGTAATAGGGTCTTTTGCCTGAGTGACTCCATCATCCCCCAGAATTGGCTGCGACGTATCGTCTACCATTCTGATATGTGGCGTAACTGCTTCATAATACAGAGGATTTCCCAATCTGTTGGCAGCCACGTAACCGTTACCGGTACCCAGGTTACCGGTAGGCTGTATGTAAGCATTAACCGTGTTCGGAATGGTCAATGTATTATTGGGCAAGGTATTGTCCTTGTTATATCCTAACAGGATTGCAGACCAGTCACCTCCGTTCTGGATATAAGCGAACTGGTAGTTACTGCCGTCCGTTTCGTTGGTACCGGTCGTATAAATAGTCGTTCCTTCCGCAACCTCCGGGATCAGATTATCCATTGTGGGTATATTGCTTCCAGCCTTCAGATCCGCTGCCTTCTCCGACGCATCTTTCCGGATGGATACCTTGTATTTTGCACTGCCGGAAGTATGTGTAGCGGCATGTGTATGTCCTGCCGCCTGTGCCACAGCATCTTCCTCCGCACGCAGTCCTTCCGTAGGAATCGCTGCCACTACGATCGCTGAGATCAGGAACAATGTTCCCAGGGTTTTCCTTACTGTCCTTTTTAATCTTCTGTTAGTCTTCTTTTTACCCTTAGTCATCCTTTACTCCTTTGTCGTCACCTTTTTGGCAACCACTACAAATCTGCCGTTTTTCTCCTGGTAATCACAGGTGGACAGTGTTAAAAGCTGGTCACCGAACGAAGCTGTGACTCCCGTGTCATATAATGACATTTCTGCCATATCATTCATATAAGAGTCAAATTCCTGCTCGCTCTGGGCGTCTATAAACTGATAGTACTTAAATACGATTTCATCTTCACTATAGACCCGGGATCTGAATACGTACATGATCTCATACTGGCCTTTTTCATAAATGGTATCAAACTGTATGCAAGGATGTTTCTCATAATAGCTCTGGTCGCTGTATAGGGATAAGCTTCCGAACATCTGCCCGCTCTTCATATGATGTCCATACAAAATGAAGTTTGTGCTGGGCTTGAGCACATCACAATCCTTGTCCATGAAAATGGATCCGTTTTTATCATACTCCTGATTCAGATTGTGATCAAGATAATATTCATTATCCGTTGTCTGCATTACAGGGTAATCTATATTAGTATCGTCAATTTTTACCCATCCGATTAGTCTTTTGTTCTTATTTAATAAATTTTTATATTCATCCAGTACCGGAGGGGGCGTACTCTGCGTTTCATCCGCGGTGTAATGGATCACAGGATCCTGATTCTGAGCGGTTGCCGGCTCTTTATCCTTCAATTCACTTAATTGCTTGTAATTATCGGCAGTACGGATGTTATACCAGTTATAAATTCCGAAATAGCCAAGGCATGCCACTGCGATCACACTGCAACAGACCACAAGAAGTTTCCTTCGTTTCTCCTGTTTTTTCAATTCTTCCTGAACGATTTTGTCAATCTCTGCCTCGTCAAACTGCGGTTCTGCTTTCTTCTTCACAGAAGTCTTCTTTTTTGTTGTCGGCCTCTTTTTGGGAACTTTTTTATCAGGACTTTCTTTTTTTACAGTTTCTTTTTTCTTTGATGCTTCTTTTTTATTTTTGGGAGTTTGGGCCTTCCCGATTGTTTTTGTATTTTCTTTCTGAAGAAAATGTCCTTTCGCCGGAGATGTTTCCGGTACTTTTCCTTCCTGTCTTTGAATGTCCTCCGACAGCTCTTCCATGTAATCCTGTCCCAGAATACTATGGAATCTACACCTGCCGCTACGGATCACTTCCAGCAGTTTCTTCTGATCTGCCAGGCTCATCTTCTTCGTCTGTACCCGAAGATTCTCGATCACCTGCTGATCCTTCAGGGCATTCTGATAATCCGCCTCCGTGCGGAACTTTCGCCCCTCTACCACATATATCTTCTGTGCCATCTATCTATCCTTAATTTAAAATCTGTCTTTTCACAATCTATGCATGTCTATATAGATATCTATATTTTACTATATCCGGAAATTATTGCAAGTCTTTTCCGGAAACATTGACAGGCTCCCCCGCATACAATAGAGCATAAATAAAATGTGGAGGCACTAAAAATGAGTGACTTAACTGCTACAAATTGCGGCTGCAATAATTCCTGCGGCAATAACAACTGTGGTAACGGTATCTTCGGCAACAGCTGCATCTGGATCATCCTGTTGCTGTTCTGCGGCGGTGGCTGCGGTAACAACAACGGCTGCGGGCTGCTGGGCAACAACAATGGCTGCGGCGGCAATGACTGCTGTGAATGGCTGATCTGGATCCTGCTTCTGTCCTGCTTCTGCGGCGGTGGCTGCGGTAACAACAACGGTTGCGGTTGCTAATCTCTGATACTGCTTTCCGGGATCTCCCGGAGCTTTGTAGGCACGATCACTCCGGGGTACGGACTTTTCTGTACCCCGAAGGATTGATCGGCATAAGCATGCTGCCGCTCTCATAAAATACTAGTAACTCTTTTGCAGGAAGGTATCGGTACATGGATGATAAGAGAATCGACAAGGCGGCTGCCTTTGACACATTATTCACTTCCAACCGCATTCAGATTCTGAAAATACTGGCTTATTATATGGATCCCCGGCTGCTGAAAGGACTTGCTGTTTACATAAAAATGTCGGAGTTGCAATACACGCTAACACTTTTTCGCAGGCATCCGGAGACTTCTCTGTGCATTGCTCCCTCTTCTGCAAACGAAGAAACTGCCACTGAACTGTGTAATGATCTCATGCCCTTGTGCGACGAGACTCAGAAATCAGCTCTTCGACAAATCACACAAATGATGGACAATATTCATAATTTCCAGGAAATGATGGAAATGGTGCAGACCATGCAGGAATTGTTTCCGGAGGGCTTCTCCGATCTCTCCGGCATGGATCCGTCTATGTTGTCCGGTCTTTTTTCCACTGCAAAATCAGACACAGGAGGTCAGAAAAATGGACTATTCCAAGACACCCCTCTGGATGCAGGATGATCTCGTGAAGGACATCCCCAGAGAAAAACTGGATTTTCTCTCGAAACTTTTTGCCCAGGGGCACGGTAAAAGTCAAAAAGAAATGATGGCACTTCTCATGCCCGCCATGCGTAAAGCGAAACAGGAACACCTGACTTTTACCCCGCAGGAAATGCAGGCCGCCATCACCGCTATCAAAAAATACAGTACGGAATCGGAGCTTCGTCAGATTGAAAATATTCTGGAGAAAAGCCGATCACAAAAAAATAACTCCCGGCAGGCTTAATGTCTGTCAAGAGTTATTTTATTCAACGTTCAGCCAACGCCATTCGCAAAGTCGCGTTATCACGCTTTCCATCACTACGTGACTACCTTTGTTCATAAGACGGCGTTTACCTCATGGACATATTCGATCATAAAATCATGCAAGCATGATTTTATTTCACTTATTTGTCCATGGCTGAACTATTTTGCCACGATGTTGACGATTCTACCGGGAACATAGATTTCTTTTACAATGTTGCCGGTCAGCTTGTCACCCAGAGCTTCTTTTGCCATAGCGATGACATTTTCCTTGGTCTCATCCTTGGAAACATTGATAGTCACACGCATCTTGCCGTTGACTTGAACACCGATCTCAACAACGCTCTCTACGGTCTTCTCTTCCTCGAATTCAGGCCATGCTGCCTGATACAGTCTGCCCTCGAATCCGGCAGTCTGCCACAGTTCCTCAGTAATATGAGGAGCCACGGGGTTCAGCAGAGTAAGCAGTGTCTTGTATTCGCCTCTGGTAATAGAGTTCTTCTTGTAGAACTCATTGATCAGGGACATCATAGCCGCGATGGCGGTGTTGTACTTCAGGTTCTCGAAATCGCTGCTGACCTTCTTGATGGTCTGGTGCATCTTGGTCTCCAGATCTGCGCTGTAGCCTTCCTCGGATGTCAATATATCCTGTAACTTCCATACTCTCTCCAGGAATCTGCGGCAGCCCTTTACGCCTTCCTCACTCCAGGAAGCACTCAGATCAAAGGCACCGATGAACATCTCATAGGTACGCAGAGTATCTGCACCGTAATCCTGTACGATATCGTCCGGATTTACCACATTGCCACGGGACTTGGACATCTTCTCGCCGTTGGAGCCAAGGATCATACCGTGGCTGGTTCTCTTCTGGTAAGGTTCTGGAGTAGGTACTACGCCCTGATCATACAGGAACTTGTGCCAGAAACGGGAGTACAAAAGATGCAGTGTGGTATGTTCCATACCGCCGTTGTACCAGTCAACCGGCAGCCAGTACTTCAATGCTTCAGGACTTGCCAGTGCCTTGTCATTGTGAGGATCGGTATAACGCAGGTAATACCAGGAAGAACCTGCCCACTGAGGCATGGTATCGGTCTCTCTCTTTGCCGGACCGCCACAGCAGGGACAGGTGGTATTTACCCAGTCAGTCATGGCAGCCAAAGGAGATTCTCCGGTATCGGTAGGCATGTAGCTCTCTACATCGGGTAACTGCAGAGGAAGCTCGCTCTCATCAATGGGAACATATCCGCACTTATCGCAATGTACGATAGGGATCGGCTCACCCCAGTAACGCTGTCTGGAGAATACCCAGTCTCTTAATTTATAATTGGTCTTGCGGTTACCGATGCCCTTCTCTTCCAGATAGTTCATGATCTTCTCTTTGGCTTCTGCCACAGACAGGCCGTTCAGGAAATCGGAATTGACCAATGTACCATCAGCAACATCGGTATATACAGCTTCTTCTACGCTGACAGGGCTCCCTGCAACAACTTCAATGATAGGCATACCGAATTTCTTCGCGAACTCCCAGTCTCTCTCATCGTGGGCAGGAACTGCCATGATAGCGCCGGTACCGTAAGTCATCAGTACATAATCGGATACCCAAACAGGGATTTCCTTGCCATTCACGGGGTTGGTAGCGGTCAGACCCTGAATGCAGACACCGGTCTTATCCTTTGCCAGTTCGGTACGTTCAAAATCGGACTTCTTCGCAGCCATCTCGCGATATGCCACGATGTCATCCCAGTTCTTGATCTCATCTTTATATTTATCCAGAACAGGATGCTCCGGAGATACTACCATGTAGGTAACACCGAACAGCGTATCCGGTCTGGTGGTGTAAATGCGCAGCTTCTCATCCTTGCCTGTCAGGGTGAAATCAACCTCGGCACCCTGGGACTTACCGATCCAGTTCTTCTGGGAGACTTTGACACGCTCGATATAATCTACGGTATCCAGTCCCTGGATCAGCTTGTCAGCATATTCGGTGATCTTTAACATCCACTGGCTCTTGACCTTACGGATGACTTCGGAACCGCAACGTTCGCAGACGCCGTTCACTACTTCCTCATTTGCCAGACCTACCTTACAGGAGGTACACCAGTTGATAGGCATCTCCGTTTTGTAAGCCAGTCCTGCCTTGAACAGCTTTAAGAAGATCCACTGGGTCCAGTGATAATACTCGGGATCTGTGGTGTTGATCTCTCTGTCCCAGTCGAAAGAATAACCTAAGGAATGCAGCTGATTCTTGAATCTTGCCACGTTGTTCTTGGTTACGATCTTGGGATGGATATGATTCTTGATCGCGTAGTTCTCGGTAGGGAGACCGAATGCATCCCATCCCATGGGATACAGCACATTATAGCCCTGCATTCTGCGCTTACGTGCTACGATATCCAGTGCAGTATAAGGTCTCGGATGACCTACATGTAATCCCTGTCCTGAAGGATAAGGGAACTCTACCAGTGCGTAATATTTGGGCTTGGAGAAATCGTCGGAAGTCTTGAATGCTTTTTCATCATCCCAGACAGTCTGCCATTTTTTCTCTACCTCTCTGTGATTGTAAGGTACTGCCATAATTATTTCCTCCTAAACTATGAGAAGCTTTCTATTTAAATTTTTTGTTCTCAAGTCGTTAAAAAACTATCGATTATTTTATCGTGTTTTCCCGATACTGTCAAGGACTGCGGCTCTATCGATAGAGTAAACTTACTGTCAGTTGGAGAGTCGCAGAAGATTCCCTGCTATGAACTTGCCCAGATCGTTTTCTCATAGTCTACTTCTCCCACAGTGTTTTGTCAAATACCTCCCAGACGCTCCCGGATTGCAAGCTTTTTCCGGATGTCTATACTCGGGATGGTTGCCTGCAGCTTTTCGATGTATACCCTGTCATTGTCATGACTGTGGAGTAACAGACTCCTCATGTATCCCCTGTTTGGACGCACTGATATCCCCTCGGTTCCCGTTGCTTCTTCCTGCTTATGGCTCCGCCGGTACTTTACCAGTTCCAGGATCTTTTCTTCTCCGTAATCCTTCACATAGCATCTCAGCTGACACATCGCATCCGCTCCGGCTTCGCTCCAGCCCATCGGACGGGAACTCATCCGGTCGGAATACATATGACTCACATGACCTTCTGCACTGCATCCATAGACATTCTTATCCTGCATTCTTCTCACTGCGCTATCCCAGTTGTTCAGCAGGTATTCCTCACAGTCATTCACTGCTTTTTCGTTCGGCGCACATTTCCGGATAGCTTTTATAGTCTTTACAAACTTTTTCTTCTTGCCCTTATACAGAGCCTTCCACAGCCGTCCTTTGGCTTCCCCTGCCTCATCCAGCATCTGGTTGGCCGCCTTGTTGATATATTTCATCATGTGGAACTTATCCAGTACCGGAACTCCCTTTTCAATATATTCCGCCCCTGCTTTGATCCATGCTCCTCCATCTCCACTGATATACACCGCATTCAGATACCGGCTCTCGTAGTTCGTGTCGATGTATTCCTGCATCCGTTCAAACAGATGTCTGTTTGCTTCTCCTCCGCTGCAAAGACCTCCCAGGTAGAAGACGTTCTTCAGTTCCTTCCGCCCGTCTTTCTTTTCCTGTCCTTCATACAGATACAACAGCTTCCCGATCATGCTGCCCTTCTTCTCTGTTCCGTTTTTCTCCTGCTTGTGAATGTGATCCTCGTCTGCCTCAACATAAAGGTATTCCACACACTTTTTCTTCTCCGGCTTCGGGAAGGGCAGTTCTGTCTGGATTCCGTGTACCTTATCCATGACGGCAGTCTTGCTGATCAACGAATCTTCTCCCAGTACCCTGGCAGCACTGGCATAGCTGGTCTTTACCGCTTCGGCCAGCACCTCAGCTTCCGCACGGCTGCTCAGTCTTTCATGGGCATCCAGTTCCATCCATTCATCCAGAAGATAATGGCAGGTTCCATCCTTACGGCTTCGGAACAGCGTGTGGGTAAAGCAAACCGGCCCCACTGTAGTCAGCAGCTGGCGTTCATCATGCCTCTGGATGGTATATTTTTCAGCTCTGGAAATATCCTCACACAACATACGATCCATGTCGCTGTAAAGGGCTGCCATGTGCTCTGCTGCAGCCTTCCTTGCAGCCTCCGCAAGCTGCTTCTCGTACAGTTCCATGTCCTTCATCCCGGATGAGAGAAAAAGTTTATCTGCTTCTTCCAAATCCTTGTACAGCTTTTCCATTGAATATGCTATAATGTTTTTCATGAGAGTGCCTCCATCGTCTGTATTTTAGATTCTCGTCAAATCCATTATAACAGAGATGTTGGTACTCTCTTTTTTTCTTTTTATTCAACTGACAAAAACTTTACCCTATAGGCTCTATCCGCATGGTTTTTTGCATATTTTCGTCTGCCGGGGCATATGCTGTATACGAGAGGTGATGAATCATGTTTGCATGGATCACATTACTGATCAATCTGATGCAGCGATATCGATGATATTTACTGCACAATACCGAAAAAGAGACCGGAAAGCCAACCGGTCTCTTTTTGTTGTGTATGTTATGTAATTACTCGTTAGTCTTCTGCATTGTTCTCCGCAACCTTTGCTGCTCTGGCCGCTACTTCCTTCTCCTGTACGTCGGAAGGTGCCTGCTCGTAGCGGGCAAATTCATAGGAATAATCCCCTCTGCCTCCGGTCATGGAACGCAGATCTGTGCAATAACCGAATAATCCGCTCATGGGAATATCCGCTTCGATGATCTGCTTGCCGCCGCTCATGGGTGTCATGCCCAGCACCCGGCCTCTTCTCTTGTTCAGATCTCCCATGATGTCTCCGGTATAGGCATCCGGCACGGTAACCTTTAAGGACATGATGGGCTCCAACAGAACGGGGTCTGCTTCCATGACACCTTTTTTGAAAGCCTGGATAGCCGCGGTCTTAAATGCCATTTCCGAAGAATCTACCGGATGATAGGATCCATCATACAGTACCGCTTTGACACCGACTACCGGGTAGGCCGCCAGAGGTCCTCTGCCTACGGATTCCTGAATACCTTTTTCCACCGCAGGGAAGAAATTCTTCGGTACCGCGCCACCTACGACTTCTGTTGCGAACTCATAGGGTTTGGTCAGATCGCCGGAAGGTGAAAAACGCATTTTTACATGACCGTACTGACCGTGTCCTCCGGACTGTTTCTTGTACTTATATTCCACATCGGACTGTTTCTTGATAGTCTCTTTGTATGCGATCTTCGGTCTGGACAGCTCAATCTCTACTTTGTATTCGTTTAACAGACGGCTGACCACGATATCCAGGTGCTGGTCACCCATGCCGTAAAGTAAGGTCTGGCGGTTCTCCGCATCGTTCACCACCCGGATGGTCAGATCTTCATGAGTCATCTTCTGCAATGCCTGGGATATCTTATCCACATCCGCCTTGTTCTTCGGCTTATACCGCATGTAGGTATAGGGAGTGGAAATATCGAACTTGCCGTATTTAATAGTCGTTGCCTTGGTCGAGAGACTGTTGCCGGTTCTCGCTGCGGTCAGTTTCGCCAGTGCTCCGATATCTCCGGCATGCAGTTCGCTGACTTCAATGGGCTTATTGCCCTGCAGTACATAGATTTTGCCGATCTTTTCCTCAATGTCACGGTCTACGTTGTACAGCAGGTCGTCGGTCTTAAGTACACCGGAGTTTACCTTGATCAGAGAGTATTTTCCGATGAAAGGATCCACTATGGTCTTCCAGATATAGGCGGATTTTGCCTTGGCGAAATCGTAATCCGCATGGTAAATCTCATTGGTCTTTAAATTGATGCCCGCCACTTCTCTGTTCTCGGGGCTGGGCATGTATTTGACAATATCATCTAACAGTGTGTACATACCCTGACACAGGATGTTGGAACCCATGGTCATGGGAACGATGCTGCCATCGCAGACATTTGTACGGAGTGCTGCACGGATCTCTGCCTCAGAGAAGGTCTCTCCGCCGAAATACCGCTCCATGAATTCTTCACTGGTCTCGGCTACGGCTTCCATCAGAGTATCACGGCAGATCTGCAGGTTGGCCTGGCTGTAATCCGGTACCTCACAGGGAACAACTTCCTTACCCTCCCAGCGGTTACCGCTCTCAGTGATAACATTGATGTATCCTACGAATTTCTCGTTCTCACGGATTGGCAGATGAAACGGTGCCATCTTCTTGCCGTACAGATTAGTCATATCTTCCACTACCTGACGGAAGGAGGCATTATCCACGTCCATGTTGGAGACATAGATAAAACGGGGCAGCTTGTATTTCTCGCAAAGCTCCCATGCCTTCTGGGTGCCGACTTCGATGCCGGACTTGCCGTTAACTACTATGATGGCTGCTCCTGCGGCACTGACTGCCTCTTCCACTTCTCCCACGAAATCAAAATAACCCGGTGTATCAATAATATTGATCTTGTATCCTTCCCACTCAATGGGGATCACGGAGGTACTGATAGAGAAATGACGTTTCTGTTCTTCTTTACTGTAATCGCTGAGGGTATTGCCATCATCTACCTTGCCCATACGGGAGGTGATACCGGACAGATAACCAAAGGCTTCTGCAAGACTGGTCTTGCCACTGCCGCCATGGCCCAGTAATACTACGTTACGGATCTTGTCTGTTGTGTAAATATTCATATCCCATCCTCCATTTATTCTGCATTTTGGGTATTTTGTCCAGCCGTTGGATTGGATTTTTAACCCCTTATGTGTATTTTACTAAATATATACTGCTATTACAAGTGAATATTGTTAATTATTTCATATTTTTACAAGTTGTCAGAACTTTGCGATATGAACAGTTGCACAAGACAAGTAAATTGAAATTGAACAAAATCGCTGCGCGATGGCCTGCCAAGGCTGTGGCGCAGTTTTTCTACTTTTTCTAAAAAAGGCAGTTGATTACTTCTTGAAAAGTATTTATTGTTAAGTTACCACACAAAACAAAATACACAAGAAAGTTCACTGCCTATGAAAAGAATATCATCTTTTGGCTGCTTCCACAAGCAGTTTTATTTTTCAAATGCACCTCCATGATAGGTAGTTACTGTTGTTACTACTACTTTTTCATGGAGGTTATTTTATGTACGAATCATATATTAATAAAATCGAAGATGTTGGCAAGCTCAGAAATCTAAAGCCTGGTACAATTCGCACTTACCAGAATAATGTTAAAGATTTTCTGAAATTTATTAACAAACATCCAGATGAACTCACTTGCGAAGATGCAAGAGATTTCCTTTATTTCTAAAAAATAAGGGGAATAAATCATCCACACTTAATAACAAAAATGGAGCTTTGGTATTCTTCTATAAACGCGTTTTAGGAAAGCTATGGGATGACAACCTTGTTCCAAGAGCAATCAATGACTATGCTATCCCAAGAGTTCTTACTCGTTCTGAAATAGAAATGCTGCTTGATGCTACTTCTAACTTAAAATACAAGGCTATATTTGCTCTTATGTATTCATCCGGTTTACGTATTTCAGAGGTTATTCATCTTAGATATGAAGATATATCCAGAACAAATATGCAGATTTATATTCATGAATCAAAGACACACACCGCACGTTATGCCATTTTATCTCAAAGAGCTCTTGATATTCTTACGGAATACTGGTTTAAATGTGGCAGACCAACAGGAATTCTTTTCCCTAATCAGTGGACTGGTGATTATCTCACATCTTCCGGTCCTCGCTTGGAATTAAAGAAAGCTGTTAACCGCGCAGGTTTGCCAAAGGATATTCATTCCCACTGTCTCAGACACAGTTTTGCGACGCATCTTTTAGAAGATGAAGTTGATATTAGATACATTCAATCCTTATTGGGACATCGCTCTCCAAAATCAACCGAAATCTATCTGCATATAAGCAATAAAACTTTGATTGGGATTCATAGTCCCTTTGATAAGAAGGGTGGTGATAAGAATGGATAAACCTACCGTACAGGATATTTTCCGTTTTTATCCAAGATATCTTGATACGTATCATCCTTCTCCACAGCAATCCCAGGTAGCTCATTGTATCATCAACTGTAAAACAGGTGCCTACGGTGCAAATGTCAGCATTTGTGAAGACTGTGGTCATCCACAGGTTCATTATAACTCCTGTCGCAACAGATGCTGTCCCATGTGTCAGGCTTTACCTAAAGAATTATGGATGGATAAACGTCGTGAAGATGTACTTGATGCACCGTATTTTCATGTTGTATTTACAGTACCGCAGGAGTTAAATCCTATAATCTATAGTAACCAGCAGCTTCTATATGATGCGTTATATCATTCAGTATCCGCTACTATCAATGAACTTACAGAAGATGCCAAACATCTCGGCGCAAAGGTTGGCTATATTTGTATTCTGCATACTTGGGGTTCTGAAATGAATTATCATCCGCACATCCATGTCATTCTTCTTGGCGGTGGTTTGACCGCTAAGAATCAGTGGCGTGATAAAGGAGAAGAATTCTTTCTTCCGGTAAAAGTTCTTTCTAAGTTATTCAGAGGAAAATATCTGCATGAACTCAAAACTTTATGGAAAGATAATAAGCTTCAATTCTTTGGAAGCAGTGAAAATACCGTAATCATTATACTTTCAAGGAATTGTTAAACATCTGCTATACCAAAAACTGGATTCCTCACTGTAAGAAAACCTTTAATGGAGCCCAGTCTGTTATTAAATACCTTGGCAAGTACACACATCGAATTGCTATCAGTAATCATCGCATCATCCGTATGGACGACAATACAGTTACATACCATGTGAAGGATTACCGCAAGGCAGGCACATGGAAAGAATTAACCATTTCCGGAGTTGAATTCATCCGTAGATTTCTTATGCATGTACCACCAAAACGCTTTGTGAGAATCAGACACTATGGTTTGTTATGCACCCGAAGCAAAACCAAACACCTTACACTATGTAGAAATCTTCTTGGTTGTAAGCAGTATCTGTCCAGACTAAAAGATATGGAAACGCCACAGATACTGGAAACTCTTTATGGCATCAAAATCTCGGTGTAAATGCTGCGGTGGGCATCTCGGAAAGCCACAGCAGAAGATACCTCTTAGGATTTAAAAAGCCTCATTCATACTTTTCAAAAAGCCTCAGAAATGAGGTCTATTTGTTATGCCATGCTTTTGTAAAATAAGTAATTGTGCTACAATTATCTCTGAAATAGCTTTTCTTTATTGGAAAGATCAAAAATTGAAAGCCCATACATACTGGCTACAGTGACGCTTACTTTGTTCACTTTGGCAAAATCAAACGCAGCGCAAACGAAAGGGCAGTTTTCTATAACGTAAGACTGCTTTTTCGTTTACGCCGCTATTGATTGTAGCCTAAAGAAGTTAGCGAAATATCCCCGTAGCCCTTGGCAGGGTATAAGAAACGCGGCACGCTTGCGCTCTGTCGCAGAACGTAGCGGTACATAAGCGGTCACAGTACGACCGCTAAGTACCGACGTCTGCTTACGGCACTGCTTATTCTTATACCCAGCCGGGGCTACTGTTTTTTAAACTTTCCAAAATGCAGAACGCCCATGGCGGACGGAATGTCCTTCCGAGGATGTTTGTCGGGAGGTGGTGATATTTTCTCGAAAAGTGTAGAAAAACAGGGTGGAGCGAACAGGACGTTCGCGACAGGCGGACGTTGCCATGGATGGCAACTGGAGCCGTGCCCGTGCGGTTTAGAACCGCTACTCACTTTTCGTCAGAAAATTCCCACCGGGAGACCTTACATCGAGGAAGGACATTCCGTCCGCCATGGGCGTTCGTGGATTTATTTCACTAACTCTCAATTTAGTACTCTTCCGCAATATCAATCTCTTCCTGCTCGGCAGCTGTAGTATCTGCAGAGTACGGGGTTCTGTGGAGGTATGCCAGCCAGTAGCCGCATCCTACGATCCCAGCACCACCAACGATGTTGCCAAGGGTAATAGGCAGCAGGGCTTTTACGAGGAAATTGAACCAGGTCAGGCTCTCTGCTGCAATGCCGTAGACCTGCGCTGTCAGAAGACCGCATACACCGAAATACATATCTGCGATACTGTGCTCGAAGCCGCATAATACAAATAGCATCACGGGCCAGTAACTGGTCAGAAGCTTGCCGGAAACCCGCTTTGCCGCAAAAGACATCCATACCGCGATGCACACCAGAATATTACACAGGATACCTCTTACGAAAGCCTCACCCACACTTAAATTCGTCCGGGATGCCGCGGCATTAACAATGGCCTGTGCCAGCTGCTTCCGAAAGATCCGGTGTCCGTCCCACCACTACCAGTACTGCCACAAAGCCGCACCAAGGAAGTTGCCAATGTAAACAAACAGCCAGTTTTTCAGCATCTTCCATACTGTGACTTCTCCAGCACTGCCAATATGATCAGATTGTTGCCGGTGAATAGTTCACTGCCCGCTACCAGTACCATAGCCATACCCGCTGGAAATACCGCAGCGCCTACCAGCTTCGCCACCGATGCGATGCCGATGGTGCTGGATGCCGTAGTCGAAGCAATTCCTGCAAAACCGATGAACATACCGGCAAAAATCCCAACAGAATCGTCTTAAAGATCGACAGATTTACCTTGTGGATCCGACTTCTATATAATTTCTTGCAATTTCCAAAGGTGAATGCATAACCAAATTCCTCCTTATCCTTTTGAACAGTTCCATCTTGCCATATTTCTAAAACTCTTGCAAGCAAATCCGAAAAGAATATTTCCTTCTCTTGATTTTCGCACGTTAATTTGCTATAGTGTTTAAAGGACAACCGGACGTCTTCCGACTTTGTCATACTATTTATTTGCAGCAAATAACAGAATCGAGGAAATCTACATGAGTACTCTTACATTTGGTTTTATCGGTCTGGGTCTGATCGGCGGTTCCATTGCCGGGCGATCCGTCAGAATCTCCCTCAGTCTCAGATCATTGCATACGATATCAATGCAGATACCCTGCGGAGGCTGCCCAGTGTGGTGTTGCCAACGTGATCACCAACATCGATGCTTCCTTCTCCGACTGCGATTATCTTTTCCTCTGTGCTCCGGTACAGAAAATGACGAGAACCTCTCAGCTGTAAAGAAATTCTCTCACCAAAGACCCTGCTCACTGATGGGAAGTGTCAAGAGTGAGATTCATACAGAGATCACAAAGCCGGTCTGGAAGGACAGTTTATCGGCGGTCATCCCATGGCGGGAAGCGACCGGGTGGGCTTTATTAATTCCAAAGCCGTCCTTTTGGAGAATGCCTACTACATACTCACTCCCACAGATTCCGTTCCTGAGAATAAGGTCACGGATTATAAAAATCTGGTGCAACAGCTAGGAGCCATTCCCCGATCCTGGATCCGGCACAGCATGATTACGTCACTGCTGCGGTCAGTCACCTGCCCCATATCATCGCTGCCCTCTGGTAAATCTGGTGCGGGACAAAGATTCTGCAGACGGGCTGATGAAGATGATCGCTGCCGGAGGCTTCAAGGACATTACCAGAATTGCCTCTTCTTCCGCTGCGGTATGGCAACAGATCTGTCTGACGAATACGGAAAATATTTCGACGCTTTTGTCTTCTTACATTGCTTCTCCAGGAATCCAACAGGAATTAAATGCCAAACGCGGCGATGACCTGTACGAGCTGTTCGACAGTGCCAGAATCTACCGTGATTCCTTCATCAATACCGCCAGCGGTCCTCTGAAGAGTTCCTATGCCATTACCATCGACATTGCCGACGAACCCGGTGAGATTGCAGCTGTGGCTACGATTCTTGCCCTGAAAAATATCAGTATCAAGCATCGTCCATAACCGAGAGTACGAGGGCGGCGTGCTGCGCATAGAATTCTATCAGGAAGAAGCCATTGAGAACAAGAACTAGAAACCCAACTCCATAAATCAAATCGAGCAAGCTGTCTCCTACTCGATTTTTACACTTTCTACACCACAATGTACATTCGCCAAATACAGATTCTTGTGCAAGCACAAATCTGTACTTGGCTCATCGTATACGCAAAGATCACCTACAAAGTGATCTCTTTTCCTTATCGTTCCGCCTCTGTTTCCTTCGCCGCACTATTTTCTCCACACAGACACATACGAGCAGTCCAAACGCACCGCCACAGGTATCCAGCACCACATCCGCAAAACACCCATAGCGTCCTGGGACAAATAACTGATGGAACTCGTCCGCTCCGGCGGAGACAAACACCCAGAGTACGATCAGCAGATACAGTTTCCGGTTCCTCTCCTTCCAGGGTCTCCACACACCGTACAGCAGCATTCCCATGCATGCATACTCGGAGAAATGAGCCAGTTTACGGATTGGATGTTCAAAATAAGCTGCCATACTGTCGATCACATTCTGTGTCCAGTGTTTCCCGGAAATAGCATTCAGAAGCTCCGCACATTTTTCCGAGATCATAGAACTCAGTGAGCCTGATTCCTCACCGTCCTGACCAGAAAAAGCGAAAATCAACAGATATAACAGTACAAGTAAAATAGCAGCCACAACACTGACGGCTATTTTTTTCTTATTGTTTTCATCGTCATTAATCGTCTGGTATACGCGGATTCTTGCCGCATCACTCTCCGACATTCCGATGAAGACAGCCCCGTACGTATAAGAATCTCCCTTCATTTCGATCCTGACGATCTGTAAGAACGCATGCAGCACTTCCTGCGTCCAAATCCTCAGCTTCGATTCATACACTGCACCGATACTTAACACTTCCTTGCACAAAATCCCACTCCGTTGGGAGAGACATCTACGATGTCAATGCTGACTTCTGCATGTCTCCCTGGTCCAGGCGTTTTACCATCAGGGTGGAACTCATTTCTGTACGCTTGCTTCGTCTTCTTTCTTCCATTATTTTTCTCCTTTTAAGTCAGCGATGAACATTGCATCTCCAAAGCTGAAAATCTGTATTTTTCATGGATTGCTTCTTCGTAGGCGTGCAGGATATGTTCTCTACCCGCAAGTGCCGATACCAGCATTACCAGAGTAGACTCCGGCAGATGGAAATTCGTGATCAGTGCATCCAGCACCTTGAAACGATATCCGGGATATATGAATATCTCAGTATTGTCACAGCCGGGCTGTACCATGCCCTGCTCGTCCGCGGCACTCTCCACGGTACGACAGCTGGTGGTACCCACGCAGATCACACGACCACCATTTCTCTTCGTCTCATTGATCGTATTCGCTGCTTCCTCCGTCACCTGATAATACTCGGAATGCATATGATGCTCCAGCACATTTCTTCCTTCACCGGGCGGAAAGTTCCTAATCCCACATGTAAGGTCACATAAGCGATCTTAATGCCCTTGTCCGCGATCTGCTGCAACAATTCCCGGTAAAATGGAGACCCGCCGTAGGTGCTGCTGCGGAGCCTTCATATTTGGCATAAACGGTCTGATAACGATTCTTATCCTTCAGCTTATGGGTTATGTAAGGAGGGGCATCTCTCCCAGCTTGTCCAGCACTTCTTCAAAATACCCTCATATTCAAAACGTATCAGACGATTACCTTCTTCCACAGTCTCCAGGACTTCTGCCTTTAATAGTCCATCCCCGAAGGTCAGGCGCTGACCGGGCTTGCATTTCTTGCCGGGCTTTACCAGAGTCTCCCAGACATCCGCTTCTTTTCGTTTTAATAGAAGGACTTCCACATGTCCGCCGGTACCTTCCCGTTCTCCCAAAAGTCTCGCTGGAATCACCTTGGTGTTGTTTAACACCAGACAGTCTCCGGGATGCAGATAGTCGATAATATCCCGAAAATGTGATGAGAGATCTCTCCCGTATTTTTATCCAGTACCAGCAGTCTGGAGGAAGAACGATCCTCCAGCGGGTCCTGCGATCAGCTCCTGGGAAGATCAAAGTAAAATCGGTTTTTCAGTTCGGTCGTCTCTGCCATTACAGGCTCGCTCCTTCCACAAATGCTTTATATCCGCGATATGCCTCATATACATCGGCCTTGCTGGTAGCTTCCCAGGGTGCATGCATGTTCAGCACTGCCACACCACTGTCGATGACATTCATGCCATACAGTGCCAGAATATATGCGATGGTTCCACCGCCGCCCAAATCGACCTTACCAAGCTCTGCAGTCTGGAAGTTCACCTCTGCTTTGTCGAAGATATGGCGCAAATGTGCCAGATACTCCGCATTGGCATCGTTAGAACCGGACTTGCCTCTGGCTCCGGTGAATTTGTTGATGACCATACCGCCGCCTAAATATGCCACGTTCTTTTATCGAAGCTGGACGCATAGGTAGGATCAAAGCACTGCTGACATCGGAAGACAGCATACAGCTATGTGCCAGGCATCTTCTCACGTTCAGTTCGCTGTATTCGCCTGCCAGATTCATCACCTCTGCCACGGCATTTTCAAAGAAATGAGACTGCATGCCGGTAGCACCTACGGAGCCGATTTCTTCCTTATCTACCAGAATACAGCACATGGTACGGTCGGTCACATCGCTGTCCAGCATCGCCTGCATGGAAGTGTAAGCACAGACCCTGTCATCCTGACCGTAAGCCAGTGTCATGCTGCGGTCAAAGCCTGCTTCTCTTGCTTTTCCTGCAGGAACGATCTCCAGCTCTGCAGAAACGAAATCCTCTTCATGAATATCGTAGGTCTCTTTCAGAATATCCAGAACACCTGCCTTTACTGCTTCTTTTCCGGCTTCTTTCTCGTCCTTCTTCTTATCTTTCTTATCGATCAGCAGAGGCTTGTTGCCTACGATGATATCCAGAGCTTCACCCTCGATAACCTTTGCTGCCTTTTCTCCATCTGCTCCTGTGCCAGATGGATCAACAGATCGGATACGAAGAATACAGGATCATCCTCGTTCTCACCAATATTGATTTCTACACAGGTGCCGTCCTTTTCACGATGACTCCGTGGATTGCCAGTGGAATGGTCACCCACTGGTACTTCTTCACGCCACCGTAATAATGGGTGTCCAGATAAGCGAATCCACCATCCTCATACAGGGATTCTGCTTTACATCCAGTCTGGGGCTGTCGATATGGGCTCCGAGGATGTTCATACCATCTGTCATGGGCTTACGTCCGATCTGGAACATGGCGATGGATTTGTTCATCCATACGCTGTATACCTTATCTCCGGTTTTAAGAGCAGCGCCCTCTTTGATCAGACTCTCCAGTTCACGGTAACCGGACTTCTCAATAGTATTGACAATGGTGTCAATGCACTCTCTCTCGGTCTTACCGTTGTCTAAGAAATCACGATACTGTGCGTTTATTTTCTCCAACTCTTTTAACTGTTTGGAAGAATAGGTCTCCCAGGTGTTTTTTTTCCATATTTATCCTCATTTCCGCATCCGTCTTCCGGATACTCTTTTACTATAATCATAACAGGAGAGGTTCCTCGCCCTCTCCGTATCAGTGTACTACATTTGCGTCCGCAGTTCAATTCCTGTCTGTCAGATTTTCATCCTGCCCCTTAGGATCCCTGTCGATCTCCGTATAATGTTTTTCTGCGCTGGATCTTCGATCTCCCGGATGCGTCTACGGTTCTCTCTTGCCAGTTCGCTCTTACTGCTGGCATGATTCACCAGTACCCGGTTCACCGGACGGAAATAACGGTTCAGATAAGCACCGATCAGAATGATATACATGCAGAAATACATCCACAACATAATGATCACAATAATGGTCAGACTTCCGTAAATACTATACCCATTTCCATAGGACACATACATGGAAAATCCCCAGGAAAATATACTCCATACTACCGCAGCAAAGCAGGCTCCGGAACCTGTTCCGTGAATTTCAGCTTTGTGTCCGGGATATATGTATAAATCAGGCCAAACAAAAGAATCAGCACCGCCCATACGAACAGAAAGCGGAAATTCATCAGGAGACTCACAAACATCTGCAGCTGCGGAATCCTATGTAATGCAATATCCACCAGCTGATTACCAAATACCATGAAAAACAGTGACAAAATCAACACTACAAGCATGATCAACGTATAAAGCTTGCAATAAAACGGATCACGAAGTAATTACGCTTCTCGTCCACACCATTGACCGCATTTAATCCCCGCATCAGTGCCATGACACCCTTCGCCGCCGACCAGACCATAGCGATCAGAGCCACCGGCAGAATTCCCACAGAACTCTCATACACATCAACGACCAGACTCTCCACCATGGCATCTGCAATATCCGGCGTCACATCCGTCAGCGCCGTGACCAGATTCTGCTCCGTCACCGGGGTATAAGGAATCACCGCACAGACTACCATCAGCATCGGAATCACCGACAAAACAGGAAAAGGCTGTACTCGATGCATAAGCGCTGATATTCTGTTTTTTCATCTGGCTGGAAAAATCACGCCAGATGCTGATTATTGTCCTGAGCATATCTCGCATCCTTCATAGAAAAAGTTAAGGATCTGTTCCGCGCCAAGCCCCTGTAGTGCCATATTTTTGGCACCGTTCTGGCTCATTCCCACGCCATGGCCGAATCCACCGCCGATAATGTTATATCCTACCACATTTTTCTTATCATGGCTAGGTTCAATCACAAAAAATGCACTGGGAAGGAGATTCGGCATGGCCACCTCACTACCATCCTGCCTTACCACCTTCGTAACCCCGTCACAAAGTACTGCTCTGATATTATATTCCGAGATCACCTTAAAGGTTCCTTTGTCCGTGACAATGACCATTTCGTCTGCCACACCACCGGGGCCACGTTTTACAACGGAGATATCGTTTACTTTTGAAAAAGCTTTTATATTTTGACTGACATAGTCATCGTCCTTCAGGGTCAATATTAACTTTCCATTGGCTTCATAACGTTTCTTCAGCGTCTCCACTATCCGATCCACATCAATCTCTTTTACCGTATATGTCCAACGGTACCAGCCTTCCTGCGCTTCATAATCTTCCGCATGTGTCTCCGTGATAAAATCCCGGAAAGCCTCTTCTTCCCTCAGATCCTCTGGACCTGCATCTCCGTTTACCTCATTGCTGTCTGCCGCGATTACCCCACCGTCCGTCTGCATCAGGCTCTCCGGATTCAGCCGGCTGCTCTTCAGATAATCAAGTGCCTCCGCCTCCGCTGTCTTCCATACATTTGCCGTAGTTCCCACGCCACAGGAGGTAGAGTAATAATAAGTGTTCGCCACCGTTCCTTCATCTGTCAGGATCATCTGTCCGTAGGTCTCCTTCACCGCCGTGGTAGCACTGTCAGCTTCTGTGATATTATTGTAGACCTGATAGGAAGTGCTGTCGTCCACATGGGCGCCGTACCGGGGATAGCCCGCCCGCAGCATATGTCCGTAGGCATAGGTTCTGGCACAGATAGCCTGTGCTTTCAGGGCTTCCAGCGGGTAGGATGCCGGCATCTCACTTGGCACTACACTGTAGAGATATTCTTCCAGCGGAAGCTCATTTACCACTGCAATTCCGTCTGCGGTCCGCAGCAGCTCTATATGCCCTCTGTAAGAAGGTGTTCCCTGACTTCGATTCACATTGATCAGCCGTACCCGGCCGGTCAGCACTGTCGGTACTATACGGATCCGTTCTCCCACGAAATAATCGCTGTCTGTGTCAATGGTCACCTCGTCTCCCCTGGAAAACAATTCTTCCTGCATTTCCTCACCGGTTCCGTACTGTAGTAGAAAATCACTTTCCGCCGTCAGTGTCACCGTCTGGTGCAAAACATCCGAAAAATCTGAAGTTTTGATCAATACCCGGATTTTGTCCATGTTATCCTCTCTGGCCAGCAGGATACCGCAGATCTCGTCATTTTCACGAATAAAGTCCGCATCCATATAGCCGAATCGCAGATCTTCAGTAGTACACATGGTAAGCTCCCGGTACAGGCGATACCCTTTGTAATCCTCAGCCAACGGGATCCGGCCCCTGCCCTCGATCTCGATACCGCTTTCATCTGCCGACAGCACCCGGCCTGTGAACTTCTCTGTTTTCAGGATAACGGCACTCACGAGGTCATCCGTAAGTTCCACATCTGCCAGCTGTTCCCGCATCTGGTCCGGTGTCGGCAGCCTGCCTGCCTCATTCGCCTCTGTATCCAGATCATAGGTCTCTCTTACTCCGTCACAGAATAAAGTAATCTGCCCAGCTTCCGCCTCCGTGATCCAGACGTTTTTCAATTCCCGTACTACTGGAATATGCTGAGGCAGGGCCTCTTCTGTCTCCGGTGCCCCCGGCTCCTCCCGACCGCAGCTATGTAACAAATTTATCAGAAGTAAAAAAAGAAGAAATGCCGTACCTAACACACACAGGTATTTCTTCCACTGTATTCTCTGTTCTCTGGAAAGTTTATAATAATTCTCAAGCAGTCTGTTTTTCTTCAAATCATTTCCCGCCTATTCAGAATCTGTTTTATGACTTTAAAAGAGCAGTCCCAAAGGACTGCTCTCTCTTTTGTATTGTTATCCCCAAAATGCCGCCTCTTACCTTTTGACTCCTAGCAATGCTAGGTGGGTAACCGCAACCAACCTTTTGCCTTCCCTTCCAATCCTCCTTGCGGAGTGAGGGCTTGACAGCCACTTGGCAATATAGGAATCCCGTTTAAAGTAAATGTAGGTTCAAAACTGGTAAGAGTTATCGTACATCTCAGGTTAAGTATATTATAGCGGGTTGAGATCCATTTTACAACTGAAATTTTTACCAATATTATTATCTGCAAAAAAGGCTGTCTCCGAAGAGACAGCCTTCCATATTTGCATTTGTCTGTAAAGTAAGATTACAGCTGAGGACCAGCAGCAACAAGAGCCTTACCTGCATCATTTCCTTCGTATTTAGCGAAGTTCTTGATGAATCTCTGAGCCAGATCCTTTGCCTTCTCTTCCCACTGGGAAGGATCAGCGTAGGTATCTCTGGGATCCAGAATACCGGTGTCAACACCAGTTAACTCGGTAGGAACTTCGAAATCGAAGTAAGGGATCTTCTTGGTAGGAGCGGTCTTGATAGCGCCATCCAGAATAGCATCGATGATACCACGGGTATCCTTAATGGAGATACGCTTGCCGGTTCCGTTCCATCCGGTATTTACAAGGTATGCCTTAGCACCGTTCTTCTCCATCTTCTTAACCAGCTCTTCTGCATACTTGGTAGGATGCAGCTCCAGGAATGCCTGACCGAAGCAAGCGGAGAGAAGGTAGGGGTAGGCTCGGTAATACCGCGCTCGGTACCTGCTAACTTAGCAGTGAAACCGGACAGGAAGTAGTACTGGGTCTGCTCCGGAGTCAGAATAGATACAGGAGGCAGTACACCGAATGCATCAGCAGACAGGAAGATTACGTTCTTAGCTGCGGGTGCGGAAGAAATAGGACGTACGATATTCTTAATATGGTTGATAGGATAAGATACACGAGTATTCTCGGTAACGCTCTTATCGTTGAAATCAATCTTGCCGTCAGCATCAACGGTTACGTTCTCAAGCAGAGCATCTCTCTTGATTGCGTTGTAGATGTCGGGCTCGGAATCCTTGTCCAGGTTGATAACCTTAGCGTAGCATCCACCTTCGAAGTTGAATACGCCGTTGTCATCCCAGCCGTGCTCGTCATCACCGATCAGCAGACGCTTAGGATCGGTAGACAGAGTGGTCTTACCGGTTCCGGACAGACCGAAGAAGATTGCGGTGTTCTCACCGTTCATATCGGTGTTTGCGGAGCAGTGCATGGAAGCGATGCCCTTTAATGGCAGGTAGTAGTTCATCATGGAGAACATACCCTTCTTCATCTCTCCGCCGTACCATGTGTTAACAATAACCTGCTCGCGGCTGGTGATATTAAATGCTACACAAGTCTCGGAGTTCAGACCCAGCTCCTTGTAATTCTCAACCTTAGCCTTGGATGCGTTGTAAACTACGAAATCGGGCTCGAAGTTCTTCAGCTCTTCCTCGGTGGGTTTGATGAACATGTTGGTTACGAAATGAGCCTGCCAAGCTACCTCAACGATGAAACGGATAGCCATGCGGGTGTCTTTGTTTGCGCCGCAGAATGCATCTACAACGAACAGTCTCTTGTTGGACAGTTCCTTCTTAGCGATATCCTTTACAGCAGCCCATGTTTCCTGAGACATACGATGGTTGTCGTTCTTGTACTCATCGGAAGTCCACCATACAGTGTTCTTGGAGTTTTCATCTTCAACGATGAACTTATCTTTGGGAGAACGTCCTGTATATATACCGGTCATAACATTTACCGCACCGAGTTCGGTCTCCTGACCTTTCTCGTAGCCTTTCAGTTCAGGCTTCATCTCTTCTTTGAATAATTCTTCATAAGAAGGATTGTGAACGATTTCTGTGGTTCCGGTGATGCCGTACTTGCTTAAATTGATCTCTGCCATCTTACATTAACCTCTTTCCTTTAAATTTATGTGTTGTCTTTATCTTCTGCCACATTGTCTGTATTATCTCAAACCCCAGTAAAAAAGTCAAGAAACCGCTAAAAATTTTATACTGATTTTATATTCTCTTTACTTTACCCTGGTTTCCTTGGCCAGCCACTCTTTTTCTTCCTCATTCAGATAGGGAGAAATCTTCTCGTATACAGTCTTCTGATACTCGTGCAGATACTTTTTCTGGGTATCGTTCAGATACTTTTCATCAATGGCTTCTCTGTCGATGGGTACCCATGTCAGGGTCTCGAAATGCATGAACTGACCATACTCGTTCTTCACATCATTTTTCGCCACCATAACATTCTCGATGCGGATACCGTGGCTGCCCTGAATATAGATGCCGGGCTCATTGGTGATATCCATACCATCCTCAAACACTGCCTCCACCATACCTCCGGTGAATCTCCAGCGCATGTTCTGGGGACCTTCGTGCACATTCAGAATATAACCTACGCCGTGTCCGGTACCGCACTGGTAATCAATGTCCATATCCCAGATAGGCTGTCTTGCCAGAATGTCCAGATTCCGTCCGGTACAGCCGTAGAGCCAGTGTGCATGGGTCAGCTGCATCACTGCCGCTGCTACCATGGTGTAATGCTTTTTGATCTCTTCGGAAATGGGACCTAAAACGATGGTTCTGGTCACATCGGTGGTACCTCCCAGATACTGTCCGCCGGAATCTACCAGAAGCATTCCTTCCGGCTCCAGAGTCGCACAGTTGTCCGGGTTGCTTCGTAATGCATCATGGCTGCATTGGACTTGTAACCTGCGATGGTCGGGAAGGACAGATCTAAGAATTCCGGATCTCTCTTCTCTTCTGTTCCAGATAGTCCGCTGCGGTCACCTCAGTGATCTTCTCTTTGCCCACATGGGTCTTCAGCCAGTAGATAAATTTCGTTACGGCCACGCTGTCCTTTAAAAGATCTCCTGCATTCTCGCAAGCTCTACCGGATTCTTAATGGCCTTTAACAGTTCGGTGGGGTTCTTGCCCTCTACTAACTTCTGATTCTTCTGCAATGTCTTGTATAAAGTATAGCTGCAATATCTGTTGTCCACGAGGATCGCATTGCCCGCAGGAGTGCCTTCAGGAAATCTACGACGGTGTCGTATTCCTTTACCTCGATACGATGAGCTGCCAGGTATTCCGTCACCTGTGCATCCAGTGCTTTCTGCTGGATAAACAGAGTTGCGGACTCTTCTGTAATATAGGCATAGGACATTGCTACCGGATTGCATTCCACATCACAACCGCGGATATTGAAGAGCCACATCAGATCATCCAGTTTGGTCAGAAGCAGTGCATTGGCACCGTCCTTCGCCATCTTTTCTCTGGTCTCTGTCAGTTTTTCCTCCACGCTCTTACCGGCGATTTTCTCATCCAGTACGGTTACTTTTCCGGCAGGAAAATCCGGTCTGTCTGTCCAGATGCTCTCTGCCAGATCCTTCTCATAAGCGATGCGGATCTGCTTCTTTTCCAGTACCTTTTCGTATTTTTGCCGTCCATGGCAGCGATAACTCTGCCATCAAATCCTAAAGTCTGTCCCTGCTGCATGTTCTGCTCCAGGAATTCCTCGATGGTAGGAACTCCCTCCTGTAACATACGGAACAGTTCTACGGTCGTTCCTTCCAATTCTGCTTCTGCCTGGATGAAATATCTGCCGTCAGTCCACAGTCCCGCGCCGTCTTTCCAGACTACCAGTGTGCCGTTGGAACCGGTAAAATTGCAGAAATATTCTCTTACTTTAAAATAATCGTTTACATATTCGGAATTATGAAAATCCGCTGTGGGCATCATATAGAAATCAATGCCCTCTTCCTGCATCTTCTTCCGAAGAAGTGCAAGTCTGTCCTGAATCACTTTGTTTTCCATGTTATCTCCATTCTATGATGTCGGGGTCAAAAGCCCCGACTTTGCTGCCTACGGATTGTTCCGTGCTACGCACTCCACGTCTCCGCTCCGCTTCGGTCCGTGCTAGACATGTGCCACTGGCACATAGCACCTACCAATATTCGCATATCGTGGGATTATCATCCCACTTTTATGCTCATATCGGGCGGGTCCTAAGGTCTTTCACCCACCTATGAGCAAGCTCATGTGGGCTTAGACCTTTGACCCTGGCATCATTCTATATATCAGTTAATCAATACCCTTCCGTAAGTTCACCCTTGCAGAGTCCTACAGCTCTGGAAGTACCGATTCTTTCACAGCCAAGTCCTAAGAACATTTCCAGATCTTCCATGCTGGATACGCCGCCTGCCGCTTTGATCTTTACGTTAGGGCCAATGTATTTCTTGAACAGTTCCACATCCTCCTTCGTGGCGCCGCCGGTTGAAGCCGGTGGAAGTCTTGATAAAGTCCGCTCCGGCATTGGTCACTGCCTTACATGGCAATCTTCTCTTCCTCGGTCAGATAACAGGTCTCAATGATCACCTTGAGGATATGATGTCCGCACTCTTTCTTCAGTGTACGGATCTCTTCCTCCACCTTGTCAAGCAACCCGTTCTTCACATCGCTGATATTCACTACCATATCGATCTCGTTGCAACCATCCTCCAGTGCCTTGCGCACCTCGGCCACCTTGGCTTCCGTCACACTGTATCCTAAGGAAATCCTACTACGGTACAGATATTGATTTTGTCTCCGTAAGTGTCATGGATTCTCTTGATATAGCAGGGGCACACATACGCTGGCGGTATGATACTGAATCGCCTCATCGCATAATTTCTGGATGTCCTCCCAGGTAGCAAAGGCTTTCAACTGGGTATGATCCACTTTTCCAAGCATTTCTTTGCAGTCATGTTGTTCTCCTTCCGGTATCTATTTTCATATTATTGTTACAGTCTGCTAACCTTACCTATTATAGCAAAGAACCCCGCAAGATAAAGGATAAAGTTTTACACAAAACAATACCGCCCAGAAAGCCGTTGACGTGACTTGGGCGGTATCTCACTAATTTTAATTCTTAACTACATTCCAAGAAAACTCTTCACCGTGTCTTTCATCTTGTCCACGTCACACTGGGTATCGTGCAGCACCGGTGCGGTACGGATTTCTTCGATGGCATTGGGTACTTTCACCTTGGCGATCTTAGACAGTTCATCCACCAGTTCAAAGTCACCCATGGCATCATACTTGATGTCAATGGCATCCATAACGCTTCTGGTGAACTTGAAGGGCTTGCGGTGGAAGCAATCACGGTGGTCTTGTGATCTCCGGTCTCAGCCACATACTTGCCGTACACTGCGGAAGCTACTGCGGTATGAGTATCGATGACATAACCGCATTTTCATACAGACGGCGGATCTCTGCGGCGGTCTCCGCTTCGCTTGCAAAGTTGCCGTAGAAGTCAGCCAGCTGTGCCTTCATCTCTTCGGTGATCTCGTATTTGCCGTTGCCGGACAGAGCGCTCATCAGCTCACGGTTCTTGTCTGCATCATTGCCTGCAATACGGTAGATCAGACGCTCCAGATTGCTGGAGATCAGAATATCCATGGACGGTGAAGTGGTCAGTACGAATTCTCTGTTGCGGTCATAGGTGCCAGTGCGGAAGAAATCATACAATACCTTATTGTCATTGGAAGCACAGATCAGCTTATCGATGGGCAGTCCCATATTCTTCGCATAAAATGCAGCCAGAATATTACCGAAGTTGCCGGTGGGAACCACAACATTGATCTTCTCACCCTCTGTGATCTTACCATCTTTTAATAATTGTGCATACGCATAAACATAATAACAAATCTGAGGTACCAGACGTCCGATGTTAATGGAGTTCGCAGAGGAAAACTGGAAGCCCTTCTCATCCATTTCTTTTGCCAGTTCCTTGTCGGAGAAAATCTTCTTCACACCGGTCTGGGCATCATCGAAATTACCGTGAATGCCTACCACAAAGTATTGGCACCCTTCTGGGTCACCATCTGCTTCTCCTGAATCGGGCTGACACCGTTCTTCGGGTAAAATACGATGATCCGGGTACCCTTGACATCGGCAAAGCCTGCCAGAGCTGCCTTACCGGTATCACCGGAAGTAGCAGTCAGGATCGATCTCATTCTTGATATTATTCTTACGGGCGGAAGTGATCATCAGGTGAGGTAAAATGGAAAGTGCCATATCCTTGAACGCAATGGTGGAACCATGGAACAATTCCAGATAATAAGCATCATCCGCCTGTACCAGAGGCGATCTTCTCCGTATCAAACTTGGAATCATAAGCGTTGTTGATACAATTTTTCAGTTCTTCCTCGGTAAAGTCTGTCAGGAATAATTTCATAACTTCATAAGCTACCTGCTGATAACTCATTCCGGTCAGTTCTGAAAGACTCTTGTCCAATGCAGGAATATGATCCGGTACAAACAGTCCTCCGTCATCGGATAATCCCTTCAGAATTGCCTGGGATGCGGTTACCGGTTCGCTGTTGCTGCGTGTGCTGCGATAAATTACTTCCATTTCCTCTCCTCCGTGTCTATGTATGAATGTATGCTGGAATATCTCCCTAGCATCTCCATCTATATTTTCGAAAAGTATAGCATACTTTAAACACTGTTGCAAGGTGAATCATTGAAGCGCTTTTTATCCGAAAAATTCATGTCCGCCATGTCGGAATAATAGCGTCAATTTTTCATCGAACCAGCGCATACTTTCACTGTCGGCATATTTTCTGGCGGCAAAATACAATGCTCCCCGAAATGTCCTCGCCCGCCAGAGCCCGTCCGACAGCTTCTACCGTCTCTTCACTGACACTTACTTTGTAATAACTGCCGTCGGCAATGGAGAAAACTGTGACACCCCGTTTTCCCGCTGGAATACGATCTCCGTAATGCTGTCCGGAAATTTTCGGAATTCAGACGGTTCAGGATCACATTGGCCACCAACAGCTTCCCATCCTCGTCTTCGCACCCGGCTTCCGCTTCCACGATCCGAAGCAGCACTTCCAGATCCGCCTGTTCCAGCTGGTACTTACTCTCCGCTGTAATTCACTGCAATCCACTACTCTCTGTCCGGAAGAAGTCCGGGAAGCAATCCCATCATGATGCTTTCCTTGTCCGCCAGCAGGCTTTCTTCCATATGTACCTCCGACACCGTCTGCTGCAATTTCCTACCGATTTCTTCCATGCGGCAGAGACTTAAAACACGATCAGAAATATCAGATTTATTGCAAGTAGTCCGCTTAATGCTCTTTTATACATACAGGCTTTGTTCCTTTCCCCAATTCTCATTTTGGCTCTAACTTCATTTTATGCAGCTCGTCCGAAAATATATCTGTTGTTCTCCGGAGAAAAATGTTACTATAGAAATATGAGTGAGCAAAACATTGAAAAGAACAATTATATAAAGGAGTCTTCCGGGCCGAAAAAGACGGAACTGTCTATTACCGTGCTTCTCTGACCAAAACGGCAAGCATATCAGTCTTGGCAGTTTCCCCGATGCCTTACAGGCCCATCGGGCCTACGAACAGGGCTTCTCCTGCTGTCCGATCCTTCCCTGACACTGCAGTCCTACGAGAAGGTGTCCCCTTTGTCCTTCGAAAATGGGTCAGTCTGATCAATCTGCGGGACAACGGACTATACATCGGCAATCCGATCTATCTGGGACAGCAGCTCTTCTATTATTATTTGTCCCCACCATGTCTTAAAATTCGACATGGAAGACCTGTTCTATTATTCTTCCCATAAGATCATGTGCCGGGAAATCATTATTTTGTGGCCGACTACGGAATGCAGCAGACGCTGACCTCACGCTATGGCATCAAAGCTACGGAGTTACCGGCGTGGATTATTGTTTTGTCAACGGAGATCCTACGGACTTCCGCAGGAAAATCTGCAGATCCACAACATCTATCACGGTGTCCGGAAAACGGTAGCAAAAACGGACAGTACGTTTATACTGTCCGCATTCATATCCGTGGTAATTATATTGTGGGGCGCTACGCTACTGATATCGAAGCAGCCATTGCCTATAACAAGGCCATCGATATTTTGCATAGCAAAGGAGTCACCAGTAATTTTACCCCAACTATGTGGAAGCCATCACTCCCCGCCGTTATGCCGAGATCATTCTACGCTCGACATTGCACCGGGAATCCTGAATTATGAGCCTATTTCTCCGAATAATCAATAAAACTGATATTCATATTGGCATAGCCTGCAATGCCGTCGATGGTGACATCATTGGCATATTGCCACATGGTAAAACGATAAGGATAATCCGGCACGTCTTCCATCTGGGAAAGCCATACGTCATATGCCGATAATTTTGACAGGTCAATCTCTTTGATCAGCCACTCCTTGTCTCCGTAAAGCAGGGGCTTATATCCGGCTGCCTCTATGGTATCCAGGAAAGCCTTGGTGATCTTCGTCTTGTCAGCACGACTGACAGTCTCGATTCTCGTCGTATCATTGTCCACAAAACTCATATCAAAGCCACCGGATAGGTGATCTTGTAGTCTTTGATATTCTCCAGAACGATATTGGATTCCTCCACCGCCTCTTCTTCCGTGATGGCCTGTGAGGTAAAATACACCCGATCTGTAATCCAGCATCTGTGGCTCTCTTGATATTGTCTACGAAATAATCATCCAATACGATCTGTCCGCTGCCATAGCCTCTGGCACCTACCCGCAACATCACAAAATCCACTCCGGCTTTTTCAGTTTCAAAATCCACATAATCCTGATATTTGGAAATATCCACCCCGACATAGGAAGTCAGTTTGCCGTCCTGATAATATTTCATCAGGTCGGACTGGCACCAGTTTGGTGAAATCATATTCGTGCTTGGGAAGGTACGGGCTGATCAGCACCCATTCTTCCTTGCCGTCCCGGTTGGTCACCAGGGTATGTTTTCCATCGGTGGAGGGATCCGCTTCCGCTGTTTCCTTTTGTTATCCTTTTGGGAAGGCTCCGCAGACGGCAATGGTGTTGCCGTAGTCTCCGGGTACATGTCCCAGAAATCCAGATCCGAAGGAGTCAATGTGCTTCCGGTGATCAGGTCCTGCGTGTCCGGATATTTGTCTGTCTGATTATTTTCTGCCTGTTGTACATTCTCCGTCTGTGCAGCCGTATTGTTCTGTTGGTGGGAAGTGGGCTGTCTGTTCATGATCAGCACCACCGTAAGGATCACTGCCACGAAAATTGTAACAGCAACGATGGCACTGATCACCGTAGGTGTCAGCCCTCCTCCGTGATCTTCATAATCGTCCGGAAGACGCATATCTTTTCTCCTCTTGTACTTTCTTTATGCTTTTACGATACATTTCTTCGGGCATTTCTCCATGCAGGCACCACAGCCCACACATTTCTCCGGATCAATGATTGCATGGAAATTCTCGACCTTCACAGCATCGTGCTGGCAATTCTTTACGCAGATACCGCAGCCCACACAGCCGGTCTTGCAGGCCTTCATGGTAACAGGGCCCTTGTCCGTAGAACTGCAGGCTACCTGTACCGTATTGGAATAAGGCCGTAAGCTGATCAGATGCTTGGGGCAGACCTCCACGCACTTTCCGCAGGCCTTACATTTTCCTTATCTACTACAGCCACACCGTTCTCTACATGAATGGCATCGAAGGGACAGACCTGTGCACAGGTTCCGAATCCCAGGCAGCCACTGTTGCAGGATTTCGGCCCGCCTCCAGGCACAAAGCTCATCATACGACAGTCCTTGATGCCATAATAATCATAATCCGTTGTGGTCCGCTCGCAGTCACCCTGACAATGCACATAAGCTACCTTGCGCTCGGAAGCCTCTGCTTCTACACCCATGATGGCGGCGATTTTTTGCCGACTTCCTCTCCGCCTACGGGACAGGTGTTCACCGCAGCCTCTCCCTTTGCAATGGCAGCTGCCAGACCGGAACATCCGGCGAAGCCGCAGCCACCACAGTTATTTCCGGGAAGGGCAGCTAACACCGCCTCTTCCTTCTCATCTACTTCTACTTTGAATTTAATGCCGGCCACGCCAAGGAACAGTCCCACAAAGATGCCGACGATTCCGACACAAGCCGCAGCAATCAGAATTCCTGTTATACTCATCTATGTTACTCCTTCCTAGATCAGACCGGAGAATCCGCAGAAAGCAATGGCCATCAGTCCTGCTGTCAGCAGTACCATGGGCATTCCCTTGAAAGATTCCGGCACTTCATTGTATTCCATCTTCTCACGCAGTCCTGCCAGGATCACGATGGCAATGGTAAAGCCAAGCGCTGTGGCAAAGCCATTTACGATACCGGTCAGAATACCGTATTCCTTCTGCACGTTGGTAATGGCTACACCCAGCACCGCGCAGTTGGTGGTAATCAGAGGCAGATAGACGCCCAGTGCCTGATACAGGGAAGGCATTGCCTTTTCAGGAACATTTCCACGAACTGTACCAGTGCAGCAATGACGAGAATGAACACTATCGTCTCCAGATACTCAATGTGTAACGGCTGTAAGATAAATTTGTAGATCACCCGCTACCGCACTGGCCAGCGTAATAACGAAGATAACCGCCGTTCCCATGCCGCCCGCCGTCTTGATCTTGCGGGACACGCCTAAGAAGGGCACAGTCCCATGAACTGGCTTAATACGATATTGCTGACGATGGAGGAACTGATCAGTAACAGAAGCATATCTTTTACACTATCCATTTATTTGTCCTCCTTATCTAAATCGATGGTCTCCAGATCATCCTCTGCCGTCTGAGGTTTTGCTGCCGCTTTGCCGCATCCTTCACAGCCTCTTCCGTGGTATTGGTATTGTCATAAAACCGCTCCGAGCAGCCACTCTCGCCACAGTGCAGACAGTCATGTCCGCAGCCGGACTGGATCTTCTCGTAATCCTTGCCAGCTAGCTTTCTCTTATTCTTGATATAGTTCTGCAAAGCGGTCAGTGCAGCCAGTACGAAGAACGCACCGGGAGCCAGTCCGAAAATATTGATCGTCACATAGGAATCCGGCATGATCCGAAATCCGAAGATGGATCCGGCCGCCAGGATCTCACGTACTGCACCGATACAAGTCAGTGCCAGAGAGAAACCAAGTCCCATGCCAAGTCCATCGAACAGGGAAGGAATGGGCGGATGGGAATACGCATAGCTCTCTGCTCTTCCCAGAATGATACAGTTTACAACAATCAGAGGAATATACACACCCAGAGCATCGTTCAGTGACGGCAGATACGCCTGCAACAGCAGCTGTACCGCAGTTACAAAGGATGCAATAATCACGATAAATGCAGGGATTCTCACCCGGCTGGGGATCACTTTCCTAAGCAGCGAAATGATCAGGTTACTCATGGTAAGTACCACTGCCGTGGTCAGGCCCATGCCAAGTCCGTTCATGGCCGATGTGGTCACCGCCAGAGTCGGACACATTCCCAGCATCAGTACAAATGTAGGATTTTCCTTGATGATACCGTTATAAAGTCTTTCACCTGCTTTATTCATTGCCAGCACCTCCTGTACATAATCATTAAATGCCAGAAGGCTTCCGTTGACAGCGTTAGTCACTGCTTTCGTGGTGATGGTCGCACCGCTGATGGCATCGATCTCACTGTCAGAAGTGGATCCGGTCTTGGTGTAGGCAAAGCTCTTCACGTTCTTGTTGTGGAACTGCGGCACCAGCACATCTCCCGCTTTCATGCCCAGTCCGGGAGTCTCGGAAATACTTAAAATAGAAATATCATTGACCGTACCATCCAGACGGATTCCCACATACAGCACAATATTTCCGCCATAGCCTTCGGAGGTCGTGGTCTGGATCACATAGCCCAACTGCGTTCCGGAAGCATCCTGCGCTTCATAGACGGTACCGATAGTGATTCCGGTATCTGCCAGCTTCTGCGCCGTATCCGCAGAAGGTGTATAAGCATCCAGTTCTTCAAAATGCTCCGCATCCGCAAAGACCGCCTGACAGGCTTCCTGCACCGCTTTTTCCTCCTGCTGACGGATGGGCTCCTTGGTCAGTTCATAGACAAAGCCAAGCAAAAGTCCAGCAATCAGAGTAATTGCGAACAAAATGCCCGCTTCTTTTAACATTGCCTGAATATCATTCTTATTTTCACGTTTCGCACCTGCCTTTCTGCCAAAGCCACCGGCATGGTGAATTTTTCGATCAGAGGTACCAGAAGGTTACCTAAAATGATGGCATAGGACTCCCTCTGCTCCCGGTCCGAAGATACGGAAGATTCCGGTAAGAAGTCCCAGTACCGCACCGTATACATACTGTCCCTTGATGGTAATCGGTCTGGTGACATAATCCGTTGCCATGAAAAGGCACCAGGATCAGGCCGCCGCCTGCTAACTGTGCAGACAGATAGGCAGGATCAAAGCCGTGCCCGCCGAAGATTCCCGCAAACAGGATCACGGTCACAATATATGTACCGGGGATCCGAAGGTCGATCACACCGATCAGGATCAGGAAACAGGCACCGATCAGCAGTGCGATCACGGAAGTCTCGCCGATGGTACCGGCGGTCTTACCTACGATCATATTCATGACATTGACACTCTCTCCTGCCTTCAGTGCTGCCAGCGGTGTAGCCCCGGTATAGGCATCACAGGCAAAATTCGTCATCTGGGACGGAAAGAGATCAGCAGAAAGCATCTGGCTGCCAGTGCCGGGTTCATAAAGTTCTGACCCAGACCACCGAACAGCATTTTTACCACAAGGATGGCAAACACACCGCCCAATGCCGCCATCCACAGCGGAATGCTCACCGGCAGATTCAGCGCCAGCAGCAGTCCCGTTACCACTGCTGACATATCGGAAATCGTGATTTTTTTCTTCCAGAGCCAGCCGAATAATAACTCCGTCAATACTGTACTGGCAATGGTCACAGCCATGACTGCCAGTGCTCTGGGGCCAAAGTTATAGATTCCGAAACCGGCAGCCGGCAGCAGTGCGATCACCACGGCTGTCATAATGCTGCTGGTCGTTACTTTTGACCGGATATGAGGATTTGAAGATACTTTTAAAAGTCCGCTCACTGTTCTTCCCTCCTACTTCTTTTTCTTCTTGGCAAGCTGGATCTTACGCATGGATTTGATCTCCTGCGTCAGAGGACGCTTTGCCGGGCATACAAAACTACAGCAGCCGCATTCACAGCATTCCATACCGTTATGTTCCACGAAAGCCTCTTCATCAAAATGCTCCGCATAGGTTGCCAAAAGACTGGGAACAATACGTCCGGGACATGCTTCCACGCAACGTCCGCAGTTGATGCAGGGACTGGGCTCCATAGCGGATACATCGTCCTGGGTCAGTGCCAGTAATGCGGTAGAGGTCTTTGTGGTAGGTACATCCAGCTGGAACATACCGAATCCCATCATGGGACCTCCGCAGATGATCTTCTCCGGCTCCTGCTTAAATCCACCGGCTATATCCAACAGTTCCTGATAACTCATACCGATAGGTACACGAAAATTCCGGGGATTGGCCACAGCATCTCCGGTAACAGTGATGATACGTTCCATCAGAGGGCGTCCTTCCGTCACCGCTCTGTAAATGGCAACCACAGTATCTACGTTATCTACAATACAACCTACGTCCGCAGGCAACATGGAGGAATTGATCTTCCGTCCCGTTGTGGCATAGATCAGCTGACGCTCCGCGCCCTGAGGATACTTGGTCTTCAGTGCCTTCACCGTGATCTGAGGATCGTTCTTAGTCATCTGTTTTAACAGAGAGATACAATCCGGCTTATTGTCCTCCACGGCCAGAATACCGTGGGCATTGTCAAACAGCTTCAGCATGATCTTCAGACCACCGATCAGCTTGTCCGGCTCTTCCATCATTCTGCGGTAATCGGAAGTCAGATAAGGCTCACATTCCGCACAGTTAGCAATTACATATTCAATTTTGTCAGGATCCTTGGGAGACAGCTTGACATGCGTAGGAAATCCGGCACCACCCATACCTACGATACCGGCTTCCTTCACAATGTCGATGATCTCTTCCTTCTGCAGTTTGTCCACCGGTGCATAAGGATGAAATTCTTCGCTCTCATACAGGCCGTCATTGTCGATCACGATACTCTGTATCAGATCTCCTGTTACCACACGTCTCGTCTCAATGGTTTTTACCGTACCCGACACAGATGCATAGATGGGTGCCGACACGAAGCCACCACTTTCCGCTATCTTTTGTCCCGCCAGCACCCGGTCTCCTTTTGCCACGATGGGCTTCGCCGGAGCGCCGATGTGCTGGGACAACGGATAGACCATTTCCCCTTTGGGCAGGACATCCTGGATCGGTTTGTCCTTGGACAGATCTTTTCCATCATAGGGATGTATTCCGCCTACAAATGTCAACTTTGCCATTTCCTAACATCCTTTCTAAATAGTTACTTGTATTGCAAATTGCATTATGATAATTGTACTATTTTTATCAACTTTTATCAACAAAATGCTACTGCAAATTCTAAAATTATGGTAAAATAAATTCACCCATAGAAAGTCTGTGTGACTGCTTGCAGGCAGCACAGGTTTTCTATGAGGTGAATAAACAAACATAAGTAAGTAGGGCGATAGCCCGGATTACGCATGTTTGTTACGCTTTCGAGAGTTCGAAGAACGAAGAAATCGTTTATTAACTTGCCCACACGGCAGAAAGAGGTCATACATGAAAAAATCAGAAGAGACTCTGGAGGATTTCGCGATCTCCTATCCCTTGGATAAGCTGGCGCCTCTGGAACAAATCCTTTTTCTCGATATTGAGACCACGGGATTCACTTCCCGTACTTCTTATTTATATATGATTGGCTGTGCCTACTATCAGGCCGGCAAATGGCGGACCATCCAGTGGATGGCGGATGACTATTCCCAGGAAGGGGATATTCTCACTGCTTTCTTTGATTTTGCAAGAGATTATCGCTATCTGGTACATTTCAACGGCAATAATTTTGACCTTCCCTTTATCACCCAGAAATGTGCGCAGTTAAAGCTTCCGTTCTCCTTTGACGGATTTCAGGGTATCGACATTTACCGCCGGATCTCCCCTTATAAATTCTTCCTAAAGCTGCCGAACTGTAAGCAGAAAACTTTGGAGCAGTATCTCGGAATTGCCCGGACCGATGTTTTCTCCGGCGGAGAACTCATTGGTCTATACCATGATTATGTAAAAAATCCTTCGGAATTCACAGAAAAAGCATTGTTTTTGCATAATGCGGACGACCTGAAGGGAATGTTGGAAGTTCTTCCGATTCTGGCCTACTATGATCTGTTCAACGAGAATTGTGTGAAAGCCAGAAAAGTACAGGCCAACTATTACAAAGATGTCAGTGGCGCACAGCGCAAGGAACTGTTGATCACCCTGCAGATTCCCACTTCCCTGCCCAGACTGGTAACCGCTTCTGCGGCCAACTGCTATTTCCGTGGAGAAGGAGAATCGGCTACTTTAAAGGTTCCCATTTACGAGGAAGAATTAAAATATTTCTATTCCAACTACAAGGACTATTACTATCTTCCTACGGAAGATGTGGCATTGCACAAATCTGTAGCCGGTTTCGTGGACAAAGAGCACAGGCTCCAAGCCTCCGCAGCGAACTGTTACACCCGGAAATTCTCCTGCTATCTTCCCCAATGGGAGATTCTGTTCACGCCATTCTTCAAGAGAGATTATAAGAGCAAGGAATTATTCTTCGAGTTGACGGATGAAATGAAGAAAAACAGAGAAGGATTTACACAGTATGCCAATCATGTTTTGTCCATGATCGCATCTACTTACTAACCGGAACGAAATGAGACATCGTCCCTTAGATGTACTTATAGTACTTATAGCACTTATAGCACAGAAAGTACAAAAAGTACAAAAAGAGGAAAGCAAAACTGCTTTCCTCTTTCTTATTTTGTCATTTTCTGTACTCACTACATCGGTTTCACATAATAGAAAGAACTCTTTCTGTCAAATCCGATTTCGCGATAATTCATGATCTGTTCGGTACTTCCGATAAACAGCATACCACCCTTGGCCAGTGACTGGTAATACTTCCGGAATACTTCATCCTTTGCTTCTTCTGTAAAGTAAATCAATACATTTCTGCACACGATCAGATTACAGTCGGTAGGATAAGTATCCTTCAGTAAATTGTGCTGGTGAAAATCCACTCTTGCCTTGATCTCATCTGCAATCTTGTAAGAAGGACCAATCTTCGTGAAGTATTTCTTCTTCAGATCCTCCGGCACGCCTTCTATGCTCTTTTCTCCATACAGGCCGGTCTTTGCCTTTGCGATAACCTGTTTGTCCAGATCTGTAGCATAGATACGAATCTGCTGTAACGGAATGTGCCGTGACAGAGCCATTACAAGAGAGTAAGGCTCATCTCCCGTGGAACATGCCGCACTCCAAACCTTCAGGTTCTTGCCGAAGCGTTGAATCAGTTCCGGGATCACGGTCTCTTCCAGATATTTCCACTGTTCAGGATTACGGTAGAATTCTGAAACATTGATAGTAATGTATCCTACAAATTCCTCAAAAAGTACTTTATCCGTCTTCAGTGCCTGTACATACTTGTCATAACCTACGATCTTATGCTTGGCGATCAGAGTATCGATACGCCGTTTCATCTGCTTCTCTTTGTAAGCATTCAGATCGATCGTAGTCAGAGAATAAATCTCCTTTTTAAAATACTCATAATCATATATCATGAATATCTACCACCTAACGGTTGATTATTTCTCAGAGTTCTCAGCCTCTGCAGCGATAACAGCGTCAATATCTACAGATACAACATCTGCATCGGACTCTTCCTCTGCCTCAACGGGTTCTGGAGCTGTCAGAGCTTTAACGCTCAGGGAAATCTTGTGATCAGCCTCATTGAAATCTACAACCTTAGCTGTAACTTCATCGCCAACGCTCAGTACATCGGAAGGTTTCTCAATGTGCTCCTTTGCGATCTGGGATACATGAAGCAGAGCATCTACACCGGGCTCTAATTCTACGAAAGCGCCAAAGTCGGTCATTCTTGCAACCTTACCGGTTACTACATTGCCAACTGCATACTTCTCTGCTGCATTCTTCCAGGGGTTAGCGTCGTCGAACTTCAGGGACAGTGCAATCTTATTGCCGTTGATCTCTTTGATCAGGACTTTCAGCTTATCGCCAACCTTGAATACCTTCTTGGGATGCTCGACTCTGCCCCAAGACATCTCGGAGATGTGAAGCAGTCCGTCTGCGCCGCCAAGATCGATAAATGCGCCGAAATCAGTTACGTTCTTAACAACACCTTCTACGATATCACCTTCTTTGATCTTCTCAAAGAGTTCCTTCTGCAGCTCAGCCTTCTTGGCTACGATCAGCTGTTTGCGGTCACCAATGTATCTTCTTCTCTTGGGATTGTACTCGCTGATCACGAATTCAATCTCCTGTCCTGCATACTTGGTCAGATCCTTCTCATAAGTATCGGATACCAGGCTTGCGGGGATGAAGATTCTTACTTCGTCCACGATCACGCTTAAACCACCGTCCAGTACCTGGGATACGGTTGCCTTAAGTACCTCGTGATTGTTAAATGCTTCTTCAATTCTCTTGTTGCCTCTGTCTGCAGCAAGACGCTTGTAGGTAAGGAGAACCTGACCCTCACCGTCATTTACTTTCAGAACCTTGACTTCCATGGTGTCACCAACCTTGGCAACCGTGGTAAGATCCACGCTGGAGTCGTTGGTGTATTCGTTCTTGGTAAGAATACCGTCAGATTTGTATCCGATGTTCAGAATGATCTCTTCCGGTTTCACATCGATGACTGTACCTTCGACTACCTCTCCTGCATGTATTGTCTTTAATGATTCTTCCAGCATTTGTTCAAAAGTTAATTCTGACATAATTTTGAACCTCCTCAATTAATTTATTTGGGGTGGAAGCCCCCGCGGTAATACCCACTAGTCGAACAGCTTTAGGTAGATCTAAATGCAAGTCATCCAGTGTCTGTATAAAATAGGTGTGCACACATTCCCTTTGGCAGATTTCGTAAAGTTTTCTGCTATTAGAACTGTGCTTCCCTCCTATTACAATCATAACGTCAGCTTCCGCTGCAATGGCCTTTGCCGATCGCTGTCGCTCTTCTGTAGCATTACAGATAGTGTTCACAACACTATCATTGTAACCTTTTTTTTCAAAAATTTCAACTATATATTGAAATTTATTGTAGTTATATGTCGTCTGAGACACAATACAAAGCTTTTCGCCTTCTGTTTTCACAAAATTTTCTGCCTGTTCGGGAGTTTCCAGAACGGTTACCGGGCCCTGACACCAGCCGACGATACCCTCTACTTCCGGATGTTTCGGGTCCCCCACGACGATCACATGATACCCTTCTGTGCTTTTTTGTTCCACGATACGATGGATCTTTTTCACAAAGGGGCAGGTGGCATCAATGCACTCCAGACCATTCGCTTCCATGATATCATAGATTTCTTTTGCCACTCCGTGGGCACGAATGATCACAGTGGGAATGGTCTCCCCGGCTTTCAGGTTTTTTAGTTCTTCTTTGCTTTCCAGAACTCTTACTCCTTTTTCCGCCAGTTCCCGGACCACTTCCTCATTATGCACGATGGGGCCATAGGTATAGATAGTCTTCCCGTTTTTTAATTGTTCATACACAGTATCTACGGCGCGCTTTACGCCGAAGCAAAAGCCTGCGCAGTCTGCCAGTCTTACTTCCATATCAGATCTCCTGTTTAACCGATCAGTTCCACGATCCGGTCGATGACCTGCTCGATCGTCATATCGGAGGTATCCACCAGTACCGCATCCTCAGCCTGTTTTAACGGAGAGGTCTCTCTGTGCATATCTCTATAGTCTCTGTCTTCGATATCCTGACGGATCTTCTCCAGATCACAGGTCTCTCCCTTGGCGGTCAGTTCATCATATCTTCTTCTGGCTCTCACCATACTGCTGGCGGTCAGATAGATCTTCACCTGAGCATTCGGAAGAACCACTGTACCGATGTCACGGCCGTCCATGATCACGTCGCTTTTAGCTGCAAGTGCCTGCTGAAGTTCTACCAGTTTGGTGCGTACTGCGGGTTGTGCACTGGTATTGGATGCCATATTGCCGACTTCTTCGGTACGCAGATAAGCATTGACGTTCTCTCCGTTTAATAAAACGACCTGCTCACCGTCCACATACTGAATGGTGATATCCGCCTCCTTGCATTTATCGGCGATGACCGCTGCATCCGTGGGTTCTACGCCCTCTCTTAACATAAACAGTGCCATGGCGCGATACATTGCTCCGGTGTCCACATAGATAAATCCTTTTTTCTTTGCCACAGCTCTTGCAATGGTACTTTTTCCGGCACCTGCCGGGCCGTCGATTGCTACATTAAAACTCATAGTCTAGTCCTCTTTTCTTTATTTCTATTAGTTATAATTGATTTCTATTAATTATTATTTTTTCACAAATCTTCCGGTTTTCATTCGTAAAATCTCTCTCCGGACTTTTTTGTGCGCGAATTTATTGTATGCTGTCCCCCGCCAGATGTCCCGTAGACCAGGCGATCTGCAAATTAAAGCCCCCGGTCATGGCATCCAGATCCAATACTTCCCCTGCGAAATACAGATGCCGTACACGTTTGGATTCCATGGTGGAAGGATTGATATCCTTTACCGAGATTCCCCCCTGAGTGATGATTGCTTCCGCAAAAGATCTCGTCCCCGCCACCGTCATGGGTAGTTCCTTGATCAATGAGCCGAAAGCTTTTCTCTCTTCCCGGCTGATTTCGTTCACTTTCTTCTCCGGGGAAATGTCGGACAACTCTATCATAACAGGAATCAGCTTTGCAAGGAACAGGTGGTCCAGCGCATTTTTAAATTGTTTGTTCTTTGCTTCCTCAAAATCCCGAAGCAAACGTTTGTCCAGCTGTTCCGGGGTCAACGCCGGTTTCAGATTCAGGAAAAGTTTTACCTCATCGCCGCCTTTACGTTTCGAAAGATTTTTCGAATAAAAGCTGCTGGCTGACAGGATCAGGGGGCCGCTGACGCCAAAATGGGTAAACAGCATCTCGCCGAACCCTTCATACCAGGTCTTTTTCCCACACTGCATCCGGATCTCCACATTTTTTAAGGAAAGGCCCATCAGTTCCCTGCACCAGTTTTCCCGGATCTCCAAAGGCACCAATGCCGGTTTCCTCTCCGTCACCTTATGCCCTGTCTCTTCCGCGAAACGATACCCGTCCCCCGTGGATCCGGTGCTGGCATAGGAACAGCCTCCAGTACAGACAATGCAGTCATCCGCCGCGATTTTCTTATGGTCTGCACATTCCACGCCACAGAAAACAGGATTGCCATCCGTTTCCTTCGTTAGGATCTTTATCACCTCGGTATGCAGATGAACATCCACCTGATATTTGCGAAGTTCTCTCTGGAGGGCGGCGATCACGTCCGAAGAATGATCGGATACCGGAAATACCCGGTCTCCCCGCTCCGTTTTCAGCGGGCAGCCTGCCTGCTCCAGCAGATCGCATACCCGTGTATTATCAAAGCCGTAAAAAGCACTGTACAGAAACTTTTCATTGGTACAAATATTCTGAAATAAGACATCCATGTCCGCCGCGTTTGTCACATTGCAACGGCCTTTTCCAGTGATGAACAGTTTTTTCCCCAGCTTTTCGTTCTTTTCCAGAAGTATTACCTTATGCCCTTTTTGCGCTGCCGCAATGGCAGCCATCATGCCGGCAGCACCGCCACCGATCACAATCACCTTACTCATTTCTATCCTCTTTTGCCGATCTGTCCGTCCATCATTTTTCCTTGCGCCGCAGGGAATAGTCCAGCATCGGTTCATCATCTATAAAGTCGATCTCATCATTCAGATATACCTGATAATTATTCCAGGTCTCTTCCAGTGTCTCCAGATTTTTACGCACCTGCTCCGGACATTTCAGGCACAATGCCACTACCAGCGCATTGATCACGCTTAAAGGTGCCACCAGAGAATCCACCACCGACACCATGTCGCTTCTGGCCAGCAGATTGCAGGAAGAATACAGATTCATGGGGGAATGGATGCTGTCGGTAATGGCGATCACCTTGGCATTCCGGTCATTGGCAAACTCCATGGCCTTTAACGTCCGCATGGAGTATCTGGGAAAACTGATACCGATGAAGCAGTCCTTCGGGCCAATATGGATCATCTGTTCAAAAGTCTCACTGACACTGGTGGTATTCAGTAAAAAGACTTTGCCACGGATCATATTCAGGTAAAAATGCAGAAACGCTGCCAGCGGCTCATTGCTGCGAAGTCCCATGATATAAATGGTCTCTGCCTCCAGAATCGTGGCAACGGCGGATTCAAAGGCCGCCGGATCCAGATTGTCTATGGTATCCTGGATCTTTTCGATATCTGCGCTGAGTACGGAGGTCAGGATCTCCGACTGGGAGCTTCTGCCGTATTTGGCATCCATTTTCTGAATGCCGTTGAGCTTTCCCTGCACGCAGCTTTCCAGTGCCTTCTGGAATTTCGGATAACCGTCATAACCGATTCCCGCTGCAAAACGCACTACGGTAGATTCACTGATTCCCAATGTCTCACCCAGCTTTGCTGCGGTCATAAATACTGCCTGATCGTAATGTTCCGATATGTAATCCGCAATGGCTTTGTGGCCTTTGCTCATTTTTGCATAATGTTCGTTGATTCGGGTAAAAACATCATATTCTGCCACGGTTCTTAACCTCGCGTTGTCTCATTGTAAAAAGCGTAGTAGGAATGCTCTAATAGCTGCATTGTCTGTAAGTCTGTCAGATCATAATCTCCGGTCAGAGACATGCAGGCAGCTCCGTGAATGAAAATCCACATTTTCATGAACAGATCACCGGGATCCGGGCAGCCCGCCACTCTGGCCAGGTTTATCTCGTAGACCACGTTTCCGGCATCACCATTCAAGATCTCATACATACTCTTTTTCTTATGTTTGCCATCCTGGTTATCCGATACAAACAGAAGCTCGAACAGGTGTCTCTCTTCTCTAGCAAAAGCTATGTAAGCCATGCCCAGATTGGCGAAAGGTGTCTTGCCGGTACGGGGATACAAGCTGTAATAATCCAGAAAATAAGCTGCAGCTCTCTCATAGACCGCATCCCACAGTTCTTCCATATTCTTATATACTCTGAAAATAGGCTGTGTAGAGCACCCTGCTTTCGCCGCTACCCTTCTGGCTGTCACATTGGCAAATCCCTCTTCCCTTGTCATGGCAAATGCCGTATCCAGGATTTTATCAATCGTGATCATCTCTTTACGAGCCATAATCCCTCTCATTCCGCTGTATTTACAGCAAACAATGTGTTCTTCTATAACACTTGTTATTTTAGTGGGTGAAGAGGTGGTTTGTCAATATGTAAATAAACTCATTCGCATATCGGGCTGACTGGGGGCTGACCAAGGGCATGTCTAAATGCGCTTCGCACTCTCGAAGCCGCAACCACATTCGCAATCCGGGCTATCGCCCCGGTTCGACCGGGGACATGTCTAAATAACGGCTTCTCCGCGCTTCGCGCTCTCGAAGCCGCAAACTCATTCGCATATCGGGCTAATGCCCTTTTATGCTCATGAGTTTTGTTTTTCTAATAAAAATACCGCACCGGTTGCTAGCAACCGTGCGGCATCTTTATTGAAAAATTATTTAGACAGGGTATGCACCGTTCTTGGTGTCAGCCTGGGTCATATCAACCTTTTCCTGCTGTGCCTGACGATACTTGAAGAAGTCGGTAGCAACCTGAGGGAACAGAGCGTAGCTCAGAACGTCCTCATCCTGCTGTTTCCATTCCTTCATTTCGCCTTCCAGCTTATCCATCTCATTGTCGAGCAGATCAGCGTAACGGCAGGTAATTCTCTCCTCACCGGGGATAACCTTGTCGATAACTTCCTGGCTCATGGGCTTAACGGTCTGACCGTACTCACCACGAAGAACTGCCTTGGTCTCCTTGGTAGCCATCTTGTAACGCTCACCAAGCAGTACGTTGAAGACTGCCTGAGTACCAACGATCTGAGAAGAAGGGGTAACCAGAGGGGGCTCACCCAGATCCTTACGAACCTTGGGGATCTCCTTCAGCACATCGTAGTATCTGTCTTCTGCATTCTGCTCCTTCAGCTGGCTAACCATGTTGGAAAGCATACCGCCAGGTACCTGATACAGCAGAGTCTTGATATCAACACCCATAACCTTGGGATTCAGCAGGCCGTTAGCCAGGCACTCATCTCTGTAAGGTCTGAAGTAGTCAGCGATCTCAGCTAACAGGTTCTGATCCAGACCGGTATCGTAAGGGGTTCCCTTGAAGGTCTCAACCATAACCTCGGTAGCAGGCTGTGAAGTACCCATAGCGAAGGGGCTCATAGCGGTATCGATCACATCAACACCGGCCTCTACTGCCTTCAGGTAGGTCATGCTTGCAACACCGGAAGTATAGTGAGTATGCAACTGGATGGGAAGCTTGGTAACTTCCTTCATCGCCTTGATCAGTTCAGCAGCCTTGTAAGGTACTAACAGACCAGCCATATCCTTGATACAGATGGAATCTGCACCCATCTCTTCGATCTTCTTGGCCATGCTGGTCCAGTACTCCAGAGTGTAAGCATCACCCAGAGTGTAAGCCAGAGCAACCTGTGCTTCACCTCTGCCTTCCTGTGCCTTGAACTTGTTGGTAGCATTTACCGCTTCCTGTAAGTTGCGCAGGTCGTTCAGACAGTCGAAAATACGAATGATATCAATACCATTGGAGATGGACTTCTGTACGAAGTAATCTACCACGTCATCTGCATAAGGTCTGTAACCCAGAATATTCTGTCCACGGAACAGCATCTGTAACTTGGTGTTTTTGAAGCCGTCACGCAGCTTTCTCAGTCTGTCCCAGGGATCTTCCTTCAGGAAACGAAGGGAAGCATCAAAGGTAGCACCTCCCCAGCACTCTACGGAATGATAACCAACTTTATCCATCTTATCAACGATGGGAAGCATGAATTCGGTCGGCATTCTGGTAGCGATCAGAGACTGATGTGCATCACGTAAAACAGTTTCCGTAATCTTAATCGGTTTCTTTTCAATTTCTGACATTACGAATATCCTCCATAATAATATTTTCTATAATTAGACTTGACGCGATGCGTTATTCTAAGTCCTTCGGACTTATTTCATCGCGCTTTGCGCGAAATACATCTTGGGCATTCGCTTTAAAATACACCGAAGATAGCCATGAATGTACCGGCTGCTACGGCAGTACCGATAACGCCTGCTACGTTAGGACCCATAGCATGCATGAGCAGGAAGTTGGTAGGATCGGATTCTGCACCAACCTTCTGGGATACACGTGCTGCCATAGGAACTGCGGATACACCTGCGGAACCGATCAAAGGATTGATCTTACCACCGGAAAATACACACATCAGTTTACCAAACAGAACACCTGCGGCGGTACCGAACATGAATGCGATCAGACCCAGAGCTACGATCTTCAAGGTATCTGCATTCAGGAATGCTTCTGCGCTGGTGGTAGCACCTACGGAAGTACCCAGCAGAATAACTACGATGTACATCAGAGCATTGGATGCTGTCTCAGTCAGCTGACGAACAACACCGGACTCACGGAACAGGTTACCCAGCATCAGCATACCTACCAGAGGAGCTGTGGTGGGAAGGATCAGACATACAACGATGGTAACAACGATGGGGAACAGGATCTTCTCCAGTTTGGATACGGGACGAAGCTGACCCATCTTGATCTTTCTCTCTTTCTCAGTAGTGAGAAGCTTCATAATAGGGGGCTGGATAATGGGAACCAGTGACATGTAGGAATATGCTGCCACTGCGATAGGTCCCAGGATCGCCGTCTGTCCCAGCTTACCAGCAAGGAAGATGGAGGTAGGGCCGTCAGCACCACCGATGATGGAGATTGCTGCAGCTGCCTTGTCGTTGAATCCCAGCCAGATTGCTCCGAAGTATGCTGCGAAGATACCAAACTGCGCAGCAGCTCCCAGAAGGAAGCTCTTGGGGTTCGCAATCAGAGGACCAAAGTCTGTCATGGCACCTACACCCATGAAGATCAGGGAAGGCAGGATTGCCAGTTCATCCAGCTTGTAGAAATAATACAGTAAGCCGCCGGCACCGTTTGCTGCATTTTCAGGGTGCAGCATGATATCGGGATAAATGTTTACCAACAGCATACCGAACGCTATCGGGAGTAAGAGCAAAGGCTCGAACTCATGACGGATAGCTAAATAAAGGAAAAAGCATGCAACCAGAATCATGACATAGTTTCCCCAGGTCAGGTTAAAAAACGCTGTCTGATGAATCAGGTTGTTAAGCGTACTAGCTATATATTCCATTTGATGACCTCCTGTTGTTTATAGAGCTGATGTAAAATGCCTAGTTCAGAGTTGCCAGAACTGCACCAGCCTCAACAGTATCACCAACTGCAACGTCAATGCTTGCTACAGTGCCGTCTTCGGGAGCTACTACAGGGATCTCCATCTTCATAGCTTCCAGAATGATGACAGCATCACCCTTCTTAACAGCCTGTCCAACACTTGCCTCTACCTTGAAGATTTTACCAGCTGCACCGGCCTCAACCTTGATGCTGCCTGCTGCGCCGCTTGCCTTGGGAGCTGCTGCGGGAGCCTTGGGTGCTGCCTTGGGAGCTGCGGGAGCCTTTGCTGCTACGGGTGCTCCGGTAGATGCGCCCTCTTCTACTACTACATCATATACGTTGCCATTTACGGTAATGGTATAATTTTTCATTTTAATATCCTCCTAACGTTTTTACGATTATCTTACTTTGCGGATAGAACGAACTACAAATCCGTCAGTGCTTGCCGCACCTTCGCTTGCTGCGATCGCAGCTGCAATAACAGCGACCAGCTCAGTGTCATCTGCCTCGGGCTCTTCCTGTGCAACGATCTGAGTTACAGCCTTATCAATACCTGCGTTCTTTGCTTCTTCCTCCTTATCCTTCTTGCTGAATGCAGCCTGGATCTTCGGAATGAAGTTGAACAGGGAAATGATCAGTGAGATCATGATCAGCATTACGAATACAGTTCCCATACCGATCAGAGTGTTCAGTGCAGCTTTGGTCATCAGGCCACCCATGGACTCCACGGGGTTCAGCGCTGCAGACTCCATGCTCAGGAACATATCGTTGGTGAAGATCACTTCTGCCTGTGCATTCTGTTTGGCACCGGTCACATCTACATGTACAATGATCTGATCATCATCGATGGTAGCTTCTGCATCACCGACTGCGGTAATGCCGCCAATGGACTTTTTAGCGGAGTTGAAGGACTCGATAGCAGTTTTGTATGCATAACCATCAACGGTGATACCTACATTTTCCTGTACCATATATGCCACTTCATCAGCGGTATACTCAGAGAAGCTCTCCAGTGCAGCTTCGTCTTCAAAATTCTCCAGAGAAGGAATCACATACTGGGTAGCTATCTGGATTGCAGTGTCCATCTTGCGCTGCTCATAATCCGTATAGGTCTCCTCACTGCCGCACGCGGTCAAACCAAAGATGCAGGTAATCATACATACTAAGCTTAAAAATTTCTTCATTTTACAATCACCCTTTCTTATACAGTTCCGTGTTTCTTGGCAGGACGGTCTTCACTCTTGGTGAATAGCATCTCGAATGCGCCGATCACATATTTTCTGGTATCAGCAGCATTTACGATCTGGTCCACATATCCTCTCTTGGCTGCGCTGGTTACATTCAGAGTAAGTGCTTCGTACTCAGCAGCCTTTTCATTAATCACATCAGCACCCTGGCCATCATACATGATCTTGGCAGCCAGTTTGCCGTCCATAGCACCAATCTGTGCATCCGGCCATGCCATGGTGATATCTGCACCGATTGCCTTGGAGTTCATTACCACATAAGCGGTTCCCAGAGCCTTGCCGATCACAACGTTCACCTTGGGAACGGTAGCGTTGGCAAATGCGTAGGTCAGCTTTGCAGCAGCCTTTGCGATAGCCTTCTCGGAAGCCAGAGTTGCTTCGTAACCCTTTACATTGGTCAGGGTCAGTACAGGAATGCCGAAAGCATCACAGAAATTTACGAACTCAGCAGCCTTCTCACAGCCCTCTGCAGTCAGAACTGCATCCAGCTTCTCTGCTACCTTGCCTTCTTCGTCGCAGATCTCGGAACGGTTAGCTACCGCACCAACGGTAACGCCATCCAGACGTAAGAAACCGGTTACCATGTTCTTAGCATATCCGGCCTTCACCTCGAAGAAGTTGTTGTCATCTGCCAGAATGGACAGAGCAACGGATGTGTCGCCGACGCAACCTGCGATCTCAGGATTTACACGGTTCAGATCATCAGTGCAATCCTCTAAGAAGCTTGCATCATCCTCGTTGTTGGCAGGCAGGAAGCTTACCAGCTCTCTTACCTTCTCCAGAATGGTTGCTTCGTCAGCTACTACGTCAACAATACCGCTCTCTTCTGCCTGGAATTTAGCGGAAGAAGAATCACACTTGGTGATCACATTACCGTCCAGAGCGTTAGGAGCATTTACGAACAGCTTGGCATTCTTCTCTTCCATGAAAGTGAAATCGGTCATGGTAGGGAACAGTCCTAAGCCACCGCCACAGGTTCCGAATACAGCAGTGATCTGAGGGATCACGCCGGAAGCCATGGTCTGCTTTAAATAGATCTCACCAAATGCAGCCAGTGCATCGGTTGCTTCCTGCAGTCTTAAACCTGCAGATTCGATCAGTCCGATCACAGGTGCTCCGGTCTTCATAGCCAGATCGTAGAGATTGGTGATCTTCTTTGCATGCATCTCGCCGATGGTTCCGTTCAGTACGGAAGCGTCCTGGCTATATACATATACAAGATTACCATTGATCACTCCGTAGCCGGTAATACAACCGTCAGAAGGAGTTTCATTGGGTTTCAGATTGAAATCCGTAGCTCTTGCGGTTACAAGTCCGCCGATTTCAACGAAACTGTTGTCATCGAGTAAAGCTGCTATTCTTTGACTCGCTTTTGAAGTAGTACTCATATGTTTTCAGCCCTCCGTTGATAATATAATAAAATATAATAGAAAACGTTTATTAATATAGAAGCACAAATGCCCCCATGATTAACAGTTTGTAGTATAACATAAAATCTGCAACTCGCAAAGAACGAATTGCAGATTTTTACATTTTTTATATATTGTACCTCATTTTGAACAATTTCCCCGTCATTTTTTCCATTCCATTTTTCTGCAATCCCTACGGGAATGCTACAAGAAAACGTTTCAGGATCTGTCTGCCGCACCAGGAAAGATTCACGGCCTCCACTGTCCAAGCAGCATACAGCCGCTCCCTGCGCCAGATTTCGCCATCCACCAGATAACAGATTTCTCCCACCGTCGTTCCTTCCTTTACCGGTGCCTTCAGTTCTTTCTCTTTCCGGTAGAGAATCTCCACTTTCTCGTCTGCGCGCATAAGCAGGCCTTCCGCTCCTTCCGCCTCCGGATCCAGTTTCACCGCCAGCTGCACTTCTCCTGTCAATTCCTCATCCTGTGCCTCCGTCACCGGGATCGGCATAAGGTACTGTTCCCGTCCGGAAAATTCTTCCTCTCCGAACTTCCGGTAAACAAAATTTTCCAGTCCATATCCAAACAACTCTCTGCTGTCACTCCATTTATAGGTCTTATGATTCGGCCACCCACAGGCCAGAAGTGCCACAATCATACATTTTCCATCCCGTTCCAGTGCTCCCACATAGCAGTACCCCGCCTTGTTCGTAAATCCGGTCTTGCCGGTAAAAGCTCCGTCCATCATCTGCAAAAAGGCATTGTGGTTGTGGCACTGAAAGGAGCGTCCGTTTTCCGTGAAACAATACTCCTGTGTCCGGGTGATCTCCCGGAACAGATCTCTCTGGGAAGACTCTCTGATACAGTACCGTAAAATACAGGCCAGATCCTTTGCTGTGGTATGGTGCTCCTTTTCCAGAATACTCCCGTCAGGTAATGTCAATGTCTCTGTGGCATCCAACCCGTTGGGAGTGATAAACCAGGTATCCTCGCAGCCGATCTCCACCGCCTTTTCATTCATCGCCTGTGCAAATCTATGTAATGCTGCCTTACTCTCTTCTGTAGTATGCTCCGAAGCCTCTTTCGTCTCACCCAGAAGCTTTCCGCCGATATCTTCCGCCAGTGCCGCAGCAGCATCATTATGGCTTTCCAGCATCAGGGAAAACAGCAGTTCTCTTACCGTATAATGCTCCCCCTTTTTCACATAGAGCTTTACCTTGGGCATAGTGGCTGCATAGGCGGAAATACTGACCTCTTCCTCCACCTTTGCATTTTCCAGCACCAGAATGCAGGTCATGATCTTGGTGGTGCTGGCCATTGCCATGGGAGTCTCTTCATTTTTTCCATATAGTACCCGCCCGGAGTCGGCATCCAGAAGCACCGCAGCCTGTGCATACAGGTGTAAATCCTCCTGCAGCTGCCCGGCTTCCTTTTCCGCTGTTTCATTAAAAAGGTGCGTAGCCTGTTCCCGGATTCCCTCGCTGACATACCCCTGCCGACAGAATCCGCCTATACTTTCCAGACACAGAATTCCGGCGAAAAGGGCACAAAAAAAGCCTCGCATAATCATCACTCCCAAAAGAGTCCCTTATTACTATGATTATTATGAGGCTGATTCTTTGTCCTATTCTATTATATGTTTAATGTGAGCTGTACTTCCTGCTCCGCCTGCTGTTTGAATTCCTCCACCTGCACCGGGTTCAGTTCCGGCAGTTCCTCCAGGCTCTTCACACCAAAGCAGCGAAGGAACTGTTCCGTTGTGCCGAACAGCAGAGGTCTTCCGGGAGCATCCAGCCGCCCTAACTCCGTGATCAGATCGTATTCCAACAGCTTATTGATGGCATGATCGCAGCTGACCCCTCTGACTCTCTCGATCTCCAGTCTTGTTACCGGCTGCTTATAGGCAATGATGGACAGGGTCTCCAGAACCGTATCCGTCAATGTCATCTTTCGGGGAGTCTTGGCGATCTTGATCAGGTATTCATACATATCCGACTTGGTACACAGCTGTACCGAATTGTCAAACTGTGTCAGTCCGATGCCACGGTTCTCTTCCTCATACCTCGCCGCCATATCTTTTAAAATGGATTTTGTGGTCTTCACATCCTCTTCGATCACTTCCGCAAGTCTGCTGATCTCCACGGAATCCCCCATGGTAAAAAGGATGGCTTCTATTACTGCTTCTGCTTTACTGCGTTCCATGTTCCGACCTCACTGTATCTTAAACGTTAGATGTAATCATAATATCATCGAATATATTTTCCTGACTGATGTTGATCTTGCCGGTCTTCATCAGCTCCAGAATGATCAGGAAAGTAACGATGACCTCCATTTTGCTGTTCTGCTTCTCCAGAAGCTTTCGGAAACTGAAGGTCTTATGTTCTCTGGCATAAGCTTCCACATACAGCATCTTGATGTCCATATCCACCTCGTCCTTTTCGATATTGCCATACTGGCTGCGGACAGGGTCGATCTTGTCCTCCTGTTTCTTCACAATAGATTTGAATATTTCATGAAGCTTGTTCAAGTTCATATCGCCGATCAGCTCTTCGTAATCGATGGGCTGTCTGTAGGCTTCCACTTCCTTCGGAAGTCTCTGTTCTCTGTACATATTTCTGGCAGCATCCACCTGCCGGTCTCTGAGTTCGAAGGACATATATTTGTACATCTTGTATTCCAACAGCTTCTGTACCAGCTCCGCTCTGGGATCCTCTTCCTCGCCGTCCTCGTTCACTTCCTTGGGCAGCAGCATTTTGCACTTGATATCGATCAGTGTTGCCGCCATTACCAGGAATTCACTCATGACGTTCATATCTTCCCGTTGCATCTGCCTGATGTAATCCAGATACTGGGCCGTGATCTCCACAATAGGAATATCATAGATGTCTATTTTGTTTTTCTCGATCAAATGAAGCAACAGATCCAGAGGACCTTCAAATGCTTCCAGTTTTACAGATATTGCCATGTAATAAAACTCCTATTTCCCCTCATCACTCCCACCGGCCTCTTCTCCCCCCGGCAGCAGATCCACTTCCAGGACCTCTCCAGGATTGAACAGCCGGATTGGAATCGTATGCATTCCCAGTCCTCTGCTGAGCAGCATTCTGGTTTTCCCCAGTGTGAACTCTCCGCCATCATATTTTGGAAAAAGTCTCACATTGGGAGACACCACGCCTTTTCCCCAGATGGGGACTCTCACCATACCGCCGTGGACATGACCGGCCAGCACCAGATCTGCTCCCCAGTCCGCGTATTTCGGAAAATAATCCGGATTGTGGGCGATCAGGATCGTATACTTTTCTGCGGAAGGTTGTCCCAACAGACTTTTCAGATACTCCGGATCCATGGGCTGGATCCCGAAGCGCTTGTAATACAGCTTGTCGATCTCCGATCCGTAAATGCAGATCCCGGATTCTTCCAGAACGGTATGTTCATTCACCAGCCTCCGGATTCCGATCTTCTGCAGGGCCTCCTCGTACCGCTCCGCCATATCTCCGTAGTTCTCCGGGTACAGTTTCAAACGGTGTTCATGATTGCCGTTGCCGTAGTAGATCGGATATTTCCCGGCAAGCTTCGTAAGCAGGTCCACCGCCGTCTCCAGACTTGCCTTCGGCTTTGCCGTCAGAATATCTCCGGCGATCAGGATCATGTCCGGCCTTATCTCATCAATGGCCTGCAGCAGGCGCTCATTTTCTTTTCCGTATCTCTTATTGTGCAGATCCGCCAGAACCACTGCCTTAACAGGCTTTTTGATTCTCTGATCCCGCAGGAAATAATGCCGTACCACAAAACGATTGCTGTCGTACAGCATTATCCATACAAGAACCACCAGGATCACTGCGATCACGGTAATCACCACATCCAAATTCTTTGCCCCCATGGTCTATTTCCAGTTAATTGCCAATATGTTCTATAGTATAACATATTTTTCGGGCTTACAAAAGATAAAATTCCATTATTTTAAAGAGGTAGTCCTTGTATACCGCTTTCGCCACATCATTTTCATACAGGATCGGAACGCTTCCGATCTCCACTCCGTTCAACAGATAGACCGCTCTGCCTGCCTCTGCCCCCTTTGCGACAGGCGCCTGTGCCTCCTCCGGTAATTCTATGGTTTTCTTCACTCCGTCCAGCGAATTGCCTTCCGTATCCAGATACCGGAATTCGCTCTGGTATCTGACAGGTACCGTATCTTCCACGCCACCTTCTATCCGAAGGTCCTCCAATACATCCGTATTCTCATCCAGATACAGGTCACTGACATTGAAACCGTAACTTAACAGTGTCTGAGCATCCTTAAAACGTGCCTTGTAGTCCGGGGCTCCCATGACCACGGCAATCAGGTCAATACCATCCTTCGTGGCAGTGGCAGACAGGCAGAATTTAGCCTTGGAGGTGGATCCGGTCTTCAGTCCCGTAGCCCACTGGTACTGTTTCAACAGCTTGTTGGTACTGTTCAGGGTAAATGTAGAGCTGCCCTGTCTGGTCTCATGGGTGATGTCTTCCATCCAGATACCGGTATACTCAAAGACCTGGGGATATTTCACCGTAAGCTCTCTGGACATAATGGCCACATCCATGGCTGTCGTATAGTGTCCGTCGGAATCCGTCAGTCCGCAACAATCCTCGAAATGTGTATCCACCATTCCCAGTTCTGCCGCCTTTTGATTCATCTGATCCACGAAAGCCTCTTCACTCCCCGCTATGTATTCTGCCACCGCCACACTGGCATCGTTGCCAGAAGCTACAGCAATACATTTGATCATGGTCTCCAAGGTCTGTACCTCGTTCTCCGCCAGGAATACCTGGGAGCCTCCCATGGAACTGGCGTAAGCACTGACGGTCACCGGATCCTCCAGTTTTATCTTCCCCTGATCCAATGCCTCGAATGTCAATAGCAATGTCATGATCTTGGTAATACTGGCGGGACTTCTGCGCTCTCTGGCATTCTGTTCAAAGATCACTTTCCCGGTAGAGCTCTCCAGAAGCACGGCACTGGGAGCTTCGATTGCCGCCGGCTCCGCAGATACACTGATCCCGTCCCACCAGAATACCTGTATGCTGACCGTAAAAAGTAAGATCCATGTGAAAATCCTTTTCCTGTTTTTTTGCATAAAAAAGCCACACTCCCTTATCCTTTCTTCTAAAAGATATGGTCGTATGGCCTTGTATATACCTGTAATCCAACCGTCCGGAACACTACAGTCTGGTGATCAGTGCCTGACAGCGTTCCTTCAGGGCTTCACCCTTGCTGCGCACATCGATGTGAAATACTTTGATCAGCTGGACCACATAATCCACAGCTACAATCGCCAGAATTACCTGAATCAAACGGATACCCACCTGGATCTGTACTCTGTCAATAATGTGATACATGGCATCGTGAACGAACTGTACGATTCCTATTGCATAAAAGCCCCAGGCAACAGTACTTTCCAGGCAGATGATACCACGGTAATTGAAGGGCTTGTTATTATAATCCCACCAGAGCTCTCCGAGGAAACGGATCATACCGATTCCCACCAGATATTCAAAAGTGGTGGCCAGAATGGCTCCAAGAAAATACAGCTTTACCAGTTTCCCGCGCAGGGGACTTAAAATCAGATATCCCAGCACTCCGCCGAAACCGTAGATCGGGCAAAAGGGGCCTTTGCCAAAGCCACGGTTGGTCAGCTTGTGATTGCAGAAAGACATATAGGTAGATTCCAATGCCCAGCCAAGAATACTGTACAATACAAACGCTGCTAACAGATGATAGATATCTGTTCCCAGTATTTCATAATTCCACATTTTGTTTCCCTCATAAGTACAAAGTCCCCGGTGATTACGCCGAGGACTGTTGTTTTGCATTAGTTATATTTACGTTTTCTTGCTGCTTCAGACTTCTTCTTACGTTTTACGCTAGGCTTCTCGTAATGCTCTCTCTTACGAATCTCCTGCTGGATACCAGCCTTAGCGCAGCTTCTCTTGAAACGACGTAAAGCGCTATCTAAAGTCTCGTTCTCTTTTACGATTACGTTTGACATCTTACACCCGACCTCCCTTCAGTCCCTTCAAGTAACATGACTGACTGGGTTATTCTAATGCGCAGTTGTTCTACACACATTTGATATTATAGCATAAAAAATGTATTCGTCAACTACTTTTTTTATTTTTTATATATAATATTCCCCGTAGCTCACACAAGAATAAGAACCGCAGACCCGCGCGTGCTTTCTTTCGCACGATTCGCTTACGGACGCTTAACCGTAACGGTACGCTTGTCCTTATTCTTGTGCAAGCTACTGGATCTTCAAAATCTTATTTAAAAAACTTATCGTAGATACCAAACAGGAAGATGAAGATCACGATCAGGGGCAGTCCATAGGTCAGATAACCGCGCATCCAGTCGTGGACTTTTAAGCCTTTGCCGGTATTTACTTCTGCCTTATAGTTCTCCCATCCCCAGCCGTATCTGGTCACACAGAACAACAGATATACCAGAGATCCTAACGGCAGGAACAGATTACTTACCAGGAAATCTTCAAAATCCAGCACTGCTCCGCCGAAGACAGCAAAACCATCCCAGCTCCATACATTATACCCCAGTACGCAGGGTACGGACAGTACAATGATCAGGAACAGGTTCACCAGGGAAGATTTCTTACGGCTGGCACCGGTCAGTTCCATACCACAGCAGATGATATTTTCAAATACCGCCAGTACTGTAGACAGAGCTGCGAACGCCATGAACAGGAAGAACAGGCTTCCCCACAGGCGGCCGTAAGGCATATTTGCGAAAATATTCGGCAAAGTAATAAAGATCAGGCTGGGCCCGGAAGTCTGATCCACCCCATAGGTAAAGCAGGCGGGGAAAATGATCAGTCCTGCGGTAATTGCCACGAAAGTATCCAGTACCACAACTCTGACGGACTCACCCATCAGGGAATGATCCTTGCCGATGTAGCTTCCGAAGATCGCCATGGCACCAATGCCAAGACTTAAGGTAAAGAATGCCTGATTCATGGCACCTACCAGTGTAGATACCACACCAACCTCCTGCATACGTCCAAAATCAGGTACCAGATAGAACTTCAGACCTTCCTTTGCTCCCGCCATGAAGAAACTGTTGATGGCAAGTACTACCATGATGGCAAGCAGTGCGATCATCATGACTTTCGTCACACGCTCCAGACCGTTCTGCAGGCCACCGGCACATATGACGACACCGATGACTACCACCAGTACCATCCAGAACATCATGACCCCTGGATCTGCCAGCATCCGGGTAAACTGATCCGCTACCGCATCTGCGGAAAGAGCGGAAAGTTTACCGGTAGCCGTCATATAAAAATAGTGTAACATCCAACCTGCTACGGTAGTATAGAACATCATTAACAGATAACAGCCTGCCAGCGTGAAATACCCGTGGATATGCCACTTCTGTCCCGGCTTCTCCAGTGCCTGGTAAGCCTTTACGGGACTTTTCTTACTTGCTCTTCCCACAGCGAACTCCATGGTCATAATCGGCAGACCAAGGATCACCAGGAAGATCAGATAAAACAATACAAATGCGCCACCGCCGCCCTGGCCGGCCATGTACGGGAACTTCCATACATTGCCGATACCAATGGCACAGCCGGCAGACAGCAGTATAAAGCCTAAACGGGATTTCAGATTCTCTCGTTCCATTATGCGAGCTGACCCTCCAGTACTTTGGACGCTTCCGCGATCGCTGCGGGAATGCCTGCGGGATTCTTACCGCCGGCCTGCGCCATGTTCGGACGTCCGCCGCCGCCACCGCCAACCAGTGCGGCAATTCCCTTGATCAGGTTGCCTGCATGGGCACCGGCCTTTACAGCACCGTCTGTTGCCATGGCGATCATATTGACCTTGCCATCCTGTGCAGAGAGCAGTACGACAACGCCTTCGCCAAGCTTATCCTTGAGCTGGTCGCCCAGGTCTCGCAAGCCATTCATATCCACACCGTCTACGCTGGTTGCCAGAAGCTTTGTTCCCTTGACTTCCACTGCCTGATCCATGACATTGCCCAGTGCGGACTGTGCCATCTTGGCTTTCAGGGATTCGTTCTCAGCATTCAGAGCCTTCAGTTCTGCCTGCATATGCTGGATCTTCTCGGTCAGGGCTGCCGGAGCTGCCTTTGCGGCTGCGGCTGCCTTATTGAAGTTCTCTTCCATAGCCTGATAGTATGCCATCACGTTGGCACCGGTCAGTGCTTCGATTCTTCTGACGCCGGCAGCGACACCGCTCTCGGACAGGATCTTGAAGTAACCGATCTCACCGGTATGCTTTACATGAGTACCACCACACAGTTCCTTGGAGAAGTCTCCCATGGATACCACGCGGACAGTATCGCCGTATTTTTCTCCGAACAGAGCCATAGCTCCGCTCTTCTTCGCATCCTCGATGCTCATGATATCGGTAACAACTGCAATATCCTCTGCGATCTTCTCGTTGACCAGAGCCTCTACTTTAGCGATTTCTTCTGCAGTCATAGCCTGTCCGTGGCTGAAGTCAAAACGGGTTCTTGCGCCGTCCTGGTAAGAACCCTGCTGTTCTACATGATCACCCAGTACGATCTGCAGTGCCTTCTGTAACAGATGGGTTGCGGAATGGTTCTTACATACGCTCTTTCTGTTGTCGGTATCCACTGCCAGCTCTGCCTTGTCTCCCACAGTAACTGTTCCGGATACGACCTTACCCATATGTCCGATGCGTCCGCCTGCGATCTTCACGGTCTCAGTCACTTCAAAAGTACCGTTTTCGGTGCTGATCACACCAAAGTCACCCTTCTGTCCGCCCATGGTAGCATAGAACGGAGTCACATCGGTGATCAGTGTACCGGTCTCACCTATCTTTAAGGTGTTTACCAGTTCAGTCTCGGTGGCCAGTGCTACTACCTTTCCTTCTGCGGTCAGTTTATCATAACCTACAAATTCACTGGTGACCTTCTCATCCAGTCCATCGAATACACCTGCTGCGGTGGTAATCTTCTGGGAGAAGTTCTGTCCTTCTCTTGCCTTCTGCTTCTGCTCTTCCATGGCAGCGGCAAAGCCTTCCTCATCTACGGTCAGATTCTCTTCCTGTGCCAGCTCTACAGTCAGTTCCAGAGGGAATCCGAAGGTATCATATAAGTAGAATGCGGACTTGCCGTCGATCTCCTTTTTACCTTCACTTCTCTTCTGCTCCAGAATCTTCTGCAACTCCTTCATGCCGTTCTCCAGAGTGCTCTCGAAACGTGCGATCTCCTTCTGCAGTTCGCTCAGAATGAACTCTCTGTTCTTTTTCATCAGAGGATAACTTTCTGCATAGATCTCATCAATGTACATGGCAGCAATGTGCAGCAGCTGCTCTGTAGTCATATTCAGGGTACGTCCGTGTCTTACCGAACGACGGATCAGACGACGGAGAATATAACCGGCACCGGTATTGGAAGGAAGCAGCTTTGCTTCGTCACCGATCAGCATTACACTGGTACGCAGATGGTCTGCCAGAATACGCATGGATCTGGTCAGCTTTTCATCCGCATTGTATTTCACACCGGAAGCCTCTTCAATGTAAGCGATCACCGGGGCAAACAGGTCTGTCTGGTATACATCTCTGGTACCGTTTAAAAAGGCCAGAATACGCTCCAGACCCCAACCGGTATCCACGTTCTTCTGCTTTAAGGGGGTCAGATGACCGTCATGATGCTTCTCATACTGCATAAATACATCATTACCCAGCTCCGTGTATTTACCGCAGTCACAGCCGGGTCCGCAGTTCGGTCCGCAGTCCGGTCTGTCTGCAATATAGAACATCTCACTGTCGGGACCGCAGGGGCCGTATTCCAGTCCCCACCAGTTGTCATCGGCAGGCAGATAATATACATTCTCCTTCTTGAAACCGGAAGCGATACGGTAGTGTGCGCCTTCCTCATCTCTGGGTGCATTCTCGTCACCGGCAAATACAGTAGCAGCCAGATGGTCGGCATCAAATCCGAATACCTGTGTCAGTAGTTCGAAACTCCACTGGCAACGCTCTTTCTTGAAATAATCTCCCAGGCTCCAGCTTCCCATCATCTCGAAGAAAGTCACATGGCTCTTGTCACCTACGGAATCGATATCGTTGGTACGAACGCAGCCCTGCACATTGCAGAGTCTGGTACCCAGAGGGTGCTTCTGTCCCAGCAGATAAGGCATCAGAGGCTGCATGCCCGCTACGTTGAACATAACACCGGTGGATCCGTCAGATACCAGGGATACTGCTCCCACATCCACATGGCCACGGTCTATATAAAATTGTTTCCAAGCTTTTCTCAGCTCATCAGAAGTGAATTGTCTCATTCTCTCGGTCTCCTTGTCTAAAAATTACACCTTTCGGAAAATAAACCTACATTTCTACATTATAATGTTATCGTTTCGCCGCGTCAAGGATAAAACATCACTCATCCTCGTCTTCCAGGATCTCGTTCAATGCCTCTCTGGCCTCCTCGATCTCCTCTTTTATGCCTTTTTTCAATGCAGCCTCGAAAACAGTGATATAACGATCCAGTTCTTTTCTCCGGTCTCCCAGTGCTTCCTCATACATCCGCTCCGCTCTGAGAAGCACCAGACGGTTCTCCTCCAGGTCTCTGGGCTGGATCTTCAGGTAGGACAATTCTTCCATTCGCTTCTGGATCTCATCATCCGTCATCTGGTTGTCCTGTCCCTTGATGATCATTTTCTGGGTCAGTCCGGTGGATACCACCTTGACTTCCACTTCCAGCAGGGAATTGATGTCATAGGTGTAAGTCACATCCACGGCTTCACTGCCTCTGGGCCCCTTGGGAACATCAATGTTCAGTTCTCCCAGAAACAGATTATTTCTGGCGAAACGGCTCTCTCCCTGCAGTACCCGGACGCGCACCTTGTCCTGATTGTCTCTGACAGTGTACAACCGCTCCGTATGACTGGCGGGGATCACGGTGTTGCGCTCAATGATGGGACAGAAACGGCCGTCTTCAAATTTGCCTTCCTCGTATTCCACCACGACTTCCGTTCCCAATGTAAAGGAGCATACATCCGTCAGAATGACTTCCTTTACCTCCTCCCGGCGTTCCTTCATGGCCGCCTGGATCGCCGCGCCCAGTGCCACGGCTTCGTCCGGGTTCAGTCTTGTATCCGGGAATTTGCGGAACAGCCTGATCAGGAAATCCCTGACCACCGACAGTCTGGTGGCTCCACCGATCAGCAATACCTCATCGATGTCCGACAGCTTCAGTCCTGCATCCGCCAGACTCTTCTTCACCGGTTCCCTGATCTTCATTAGCAGTTCTTCGCACTCTTCCTCATATTCTTTTAAGGTGATCTCTGCCGTTTTGTTCTCTTCACCCAGCATAAGTTCCATGGTCACCGCAGTCTGATCACTGATTCCCCGCTTGGCTTCTTCTGCCTTTTTATAGAGACGCACCTGTTCTTTCTCCGACAGATCCTTATAATGCAGTCCTGTCTTTTGCAGAAAAAGCTTCGACATCACTTCCGTGAAATCTTCACCGCCAAGATAATTGTCTCCGGCTACCGCCCGCACCTCCAGAATATTGTGATACAGCTCCAGAATGGAGACATCAAAAGTTCCGCCGCCCAGGTCAAATACCAGAAATCTGGTGTCTTTTTCTTTTTCGTACAGGCCGTAGGCCACCGCCGCTGCAGTAGGCTCCGAGATCATACGCTCCACCTTCAGCCCGGCCAGTTCTCCGGCCCGCTTGGTGGCTTTTCTTCTCTTGTCGTCAAAATAGGCCGGTACACTGATCACGGCCTCTGTGACTTCTTCCCCCAGATAGGCTTCCGCATCTTCTTTCAGATAACGCAGGATCATGCTGGACAATTCTTCTGGGCGGAACTTTTTGCCGGACAGGTCATAAGTGCGATCCGTTCCCATGCTGCGCTTAAATGCCTGCGCCACACTGTCGGGATAGAGGTTTCTGCGTTCCTGTGCCGTCTCCCCCACATAGACATTGTCGTTCTCATCCACGCTGACCACAGAGGGGGTCAGATGTTTTCCCAGACGGTTGGGGATGATCACAGGTCCTTCCTCCGTAAATGCTGCCACCAGACTGTTGGTGGTTCCCAAATCGATTCCGACTATCATATGTTTTCTTCTCTCTTCATTTTAATTTTTTACTTCTTCCCGAACAGCCTCTGCCAGAATCCCCGTTTCTCCGGCTGCGGCTTTTCCTTGTGAAAAGCGGCTACGGCAGGATCCGTATCCTTCGTCACCTGTTCCGAATGATACCGGTGCCAGATGGCCTGCAATCCCATTCCGGGATGTTCCTGCATCTGCTCTTTCAGCCGCTCCAGTGCTTCTTTCTCCCGGCCCTTTTTCAGCATCTGCAGTATCCGTACCATCTCCAGTTCCTCGCAGACGGGATGTACACAGCCATGGCAGAAGGAACAGTCTTTGTCCAGTTGCAGGAGCGTATCCTGTTCCTCATCGGTGGCCGTATAATATCCCGCCAGATATTCGTGTACGATCCGAAGCTTCGGATATTTCAGATACACATCCTTGCCGCTTTTATCTTCTCTTTCCATGCAGGCTTTCAGCGCCTGTGCATAGTCAGCACCTTTCTTCTTATCTCCGTACAGGATGCATGCCAGGATCAGGTCCGCAATGTCATCCTTTTTGCTGAGATCCTCCTTATTGAAGATCAGTGCCTTATCCATATTCTCGATGGCCACCTTTCCGGAACCACAGATCAGCCCATACCATCCCAGATGGAAAAAGTAATCTTCGAAATACTCCTGGGTATTCCCGGTATTTTTCCCAAGCAGTTCGATCTTCTCCGGCCACGATGTCAGAATATTTCCGGCGATCGTCTTTTCCCCGCACCAGACACACAGATCCAGCTTTTCTCCTGCCGCATCCAGTACATTGACGAATGCCTTCTCCAGAACTTTTAATCCCTCCGTAGTCTTGTCATTGCAGGCCAGACATCTGGCGAAATCCCTCATACGGTTCCGGTCCCGGTCTCCGGCACTTCCCATCATCTCACGGTATCTCCGGTAAAACTGTTCCGCCATTTCCGTATTGCCCAGCAAAAAATAAATTTCTGCCTGTTCCGCAATCAGTTCCGGCCAGGCATGATTCTGTGTTCCGCTCTTTTCATAGAAAAAAACACATTTTCTCAGGCAGATCATGGCTTCATCGTATTTGCCGCGGCATCTGTGGATCCGTGCCAGTCCTTTCCAGGCAAAAGGATTGGCCGGGTTCGTGGAAAGCGCCTTTTCATAATCCACTTTTGCCGCCTCCAGACAGCCTGCCGCATTATGAAAATCTCCCCGCTCCACCAGTAAAAATTCACAAGGGTAGGCATACAGATATTCCGTAATGATCGGAAGTCCTCTCCGGTAAAATATGGTCTTGCCCGCTTCCAGTCTGCTCAGATATTCCTTCCGGAATTTATCTATGGCGTGGTTCATCTGTTCCTGGGGAAGCCCCGTATTGGTCAGCTGCCATTCATAGGCATCCAGGATCACACTTTTGACATTATTATCCTTCGCCTGTTGTAACAGTTCCTTCAGTTCCTCCGGATGTGTCAGATCCATGTACACCTTTGCCATCATTTCATAGGCCTTGACATAGGTTGGAAAATAATTTAGACAGGCTCTGCCGTTCTGGATCACCCCTGCTGCATTCCACTGCCTCTTCGCCGCTTCCAGTTCGTTGGCATATGCAGCGTAAACCTGATAATCCCCGATCAGTTTCTGGGATATCTCCGCACAGCGTTCATACTCTTCCATCTCCACATAGATCTGTGCCTTTTCGATCAGCATACCGATATCCTTCGGTGTTCCGGTCTCGGCTTTTTCCGCTTCCGCAATGGCTTCGGCGAATTTTTCCGGCTGTACATAGCCATAAGCCCGATAGCACTGCATCCGGATCATATGTGACTGTCGGATCCGGTCTCTGTCTTTTTCCTCCTCTTCGGCATCTGTATCCCAGAGGATCTTTTTCTCCAGGCTTTCTTCCCATTTGGCTGCCGTGGAAATTGCCTTCTCATATTCTGCCGCTTCTGCCAGCAGTTTTGTCATAAGTCCCAGATATTCCTCACACCTGTCCGCAGGAACTTTTGCTTCCAGTTCCCTGACCGTGCGGATTCCCAGATCGGTCCTGCCATCCTGCAGATAACACCAGCCCAGATCCAGTCCCAGACCGGGATCATGGTTCTGCGCATATTCCCGTTTCATTTCCCGTTCCAGTTCGGTGTTGATCTTCTGCAGTGTCTCCAGAAATGTGTCGTCTCCGCCTACGGAAAGAATCTCTTCCGCACATTTTTTTGCCTCTTTATAGTTCCCCTGCTCATAATACCAGTCCGTCAGGCGCAGGTTCGCCATGTAGTGTTTCGGCAGCTTCTCCCGAAGACTCTCATAAATAGCAGACGCTTCTACGCGCCCTTCATTTCTCCACAGTATTTCCGCCGTATTGTAAGCGATCAGATCATCCTCCGGATATTTTGCAGACAGTTTCTTTAACAAAGTAATGGCTTCTGCGGTCTGTCCCTTTCCTTCATAGAGGGACGCACGGCAGATCTCCATAACAGGGTGGGTAATCCCCAGAGCATCCCCACATCCGATCATCTGCTCCGCTTCCTGTAATTTTTTCTCCTGCAGCGCCTGATAAGCTCTGTCATAATATTGCAGAAACTGATCGTAATCCGCATCTTCCGCACCACGGAACTCGGAAAAATCCACTTCTTCCCCGGATTCGCACTTATGTACCATATAGCTTACAAACTGTGCCGGAAAGCGCTCTCTGAAGGCCCCCGCATTCTGTACAATGTGGATTTTCTCATCCAGAAGCTTCCAGATTGCGGTCGGCAGCTTATAATGTTCCATCAGAAAACGAAGCAGATAAGTGGTGCAGTTTTCCTCTTCCTCCAGAGAAAGAAAGTCATCCGCCTCAAAAAGCGCTTTCCATTTTTCCACATCACAGCGGTCCGTAATATTCTCATAGACCTTCCGAACACCACGTACCCACTGTCCTGCCGGAGTATCGTCCTCCAGCGTCGGTTCCGCCTCCTCGTTCTCTTCTGCATCCGGCGTTCCGGCATAGCGGCAGGCCTCCTCATAAGCCATCCGCAGTCGCTTGAAGCCTTCCGGATCATCCTCCGGATTCGTTACCGTCAGCTTGTCACGATAGGCATTCTTCAGTGCCCTTTCGTCTTTTGTCTGTTCGATTCCCAGAATCTGAAACACTTCGATCGGTTCCACGCTGTCCCCTCCACTGTAAGTATCAAAGTTTTCGTACCAATAGAAAAAGATATTGAAAAGGAGCAGAAAAATCTTTCTGCTCCTGAATAGTGATCTTAGAATGTAAACTTATCTGCAAAGTAAGCATCCAGATCTTTGATAGCAACACGCTCCTGCTCCATGGAATCACGGAAACGTACGGTAACGCAGCCATCTGTCTCGGAATCAAAATCGTAAGTTACGCAGAAAGGAGTTCCGATCTCGTCCTGACGACGATATCTCTTACCAATGTTTCCTCTGTCATCAAATTCACAGTTGTATTTCTTGGAAAGCTCTGCGTAGATCTTCTCCGCACCCTCGTTCAGTTTCTTGGACAGAGGCAGCACACCGATCTTTACCGGTGCCAGTGCGGGATGGAAATGAAGCACAGTACGAACATCGCCGCCCTCTAACTCTTCCTCGTCGTAAGCTGCACACAGGAATGCCAGAACCACTCTGTCTGCACCAAGAGAAGGCTCAATAACGTAAGGGATGTATTTTTCCTTCTTCTCATCATCGAAGTAAGTCATATCCTCGCCGGAGGTATTGGCATGCTGGGTCAGATCATAATCGGTTCTGTCCGCAATACCCCACAGTTCGCCCCATCCGAAGGGGAACAGGAACTCAATATCGGTGGTTCCCTTACTGTAGAAGCACAGTTCCTCAGGAGAGTGATCACGAAGTCTCATCTCGTCTTCCTTGATGCCAAGAGACAGCAGCCAGTCACGGCAGAAGCCTCTCCAGTACTGGAACCACTCCATATCGGTGCCGGGCTCGCAGAAGAACTCCAGCTCCATCTGTTCAAACTCTCTGGTACGGAAAGTGAAATTGCCGGGTGTGATCTCGTTACGGAAGGACTTACCGATCTGTCCGATACCGAAGGGAATCTTCTTGCGGGAAGTTCTCTGTACATTTTTGAAGTTAACAAAAATACCCTGTGCGGTCTCGGGTCTTAAATAAACAGTGTTCTTGGCATCCTCGGTAACACCCCTGAAAGGTCTTGAACATCAGGTTGAACTGACGGATGTCGGTGAAGTTGTGCTTGCCGCAGGTAGGACAGGGAACATTGTGCTCCTCGATGAAATTCTTCATTTCTTCCTGGCTCCATGCGTCCACACTGCCTTCAATGGCAATGCCGTTCTCCTCACAGAAATCCTCAATCAGTTTGTCTGCACGGAAACGCTCATGACACTCCTTACAGTCCATCAGAGGATCGGAGAAACCACCCAGATGTCCACTGGCCACCCAGGTCTGGGGATTCATCAGGATCGCACAGTCCACACCTACATTGTAAGGGCTCTCCTGCACGAACTTCTGCCACCATGCCTTTTTCACATTATTCTTCAGTTCTACACCAAGGTTACCGTAATCCCAGGTATTTGCCAGTCCTCCGTAGATCTCGGAACCGGGATATACAAAACCTCTGCTTTTGGCCAGGGCTACGATTTTCTCCATTGTCTTTTCCATGTCAGTACCAAACCTTTCTTGCTCTATATTTGTATTACTGTAAAGCCTATTTTTCCATCAGTATCGTAACGACACCATCGGATTGGGAGGCATCCACATACCCATCCTCTCCCATGACCACACCCTCGCTGATATATAGCACCGGATAAGGACAGTATATATATGCGCTTGCATTTGTAATGATCAGATGATTCTTTTCCAACGCCTTGTCCAGCTTCTCAGAATCCGCCGGAGTGCCGTCCGCTGCGTTTACAAGTTCCCGATTCACCGTGAGTCCCTGTGCCAGCGCTTCCACTCTGGTCCCGTAGAACAGGTCCTGTTCGTTGTACTCGGCATAACTGTCCGTATCGGCGAACTCCTGTACCACCTGCACCATGGCTCCGTCTCCCAAAGCCTGCACCGTTTTCACATTCATGGGATTCTCTGTAGCCTCTGTATGTGTGGCATTGAATTCCTCAGCCTCTTCCTCCACCATCTGTGTAAGGCCGTCCAGATTGTAGAAGTCTTTGTCAAAAGTATTCACCAGATAAGAGGTCACTTTGCCGTCCTTCTCCACCACCAGAGAGGTATTCTCTACAGTCTCGGGAAGCTTTGCCGCCTGACCGCAGCCTGTGAGGGACAGTATCAAAAGCCCCGACAATCCTGCCGTAAGAAACTTTTTTATTCTATTCTGCCTCATAAATGAGTCTCCTTTTTTGGCATCAGCCATAACCGATTTTAACATAGAGTTTTCAGTATTTCAAGACTTTTGAACGACCTGTCCATGAAACGCTTCCGATATTCCGACGCGATCTGTGAAAGTTCTGCAAGAACCTTGTCCGATACGGTAAAGGTATATAACTTTTCCACAGAACTCTCCGCTATGTAATTCAGTGCATACCGTGTGGATTCTTCCAGTTTGCGCTCCTCCGGTACTCCCGGATATTCTCCGTTGACAACGATGGCCTTCAGTTCAAAAATACTGCGCACCAGTTCATTGGGAAGTGCCGGTGCACACAAAGCCCGCAGCGACTGGTAGACCAGTTTCATCATTTCTTTCTCATCGTTGTTCTCCCGGCAGTAAAAATCCGCCACTTCCGCAAAATACATACCGTAGCATGCCCCCACGTAGTCCGTCATCAGTTCCGGAAAATAGTTCCGGATCTCTGCTTCCGATATCGTATAAGAGTTCCGTCCTTCATACAGACGAAAAGAGCCAAAAGCAAAAGGGTTGGTCGCTGCAGCCAGCCGGTTACCGGGCTTTCTGGCCCCTCTGGCAAAAGCAGTGATCTTCCCTTTTTCTCTGGTAAGCAGGCATACACGCCTGTCATATTCACCGAAAGGTGTCTGTTTTAATACAATTCCCGTTACATACAGGGATTCCTGCATGATCCAACCTCCCCTGCGGACAGGTCTGTACGCCCCTCCGCTCTGCAATCCACCAGGGGGCTTTTACATTCCGCACCAGCCAAAGGTTTCTCCTTTTCCGCGCTCTGCAGGTATTTCAGGTAATCCTCCACTCTGCCGGTATGTTCAAATTGCTGCCAGTAATTCGTGAATTGCATCTTACGCATCCCCCTCTTCTATCAGTGTATTATCCTCTGTAAAAATAGGGTCTGCAAATTTCGTTTTTCTATTCGCCCATCTCAATGTCTTTCGGATTATATCCGAAGTTTTTCAATAAGATGTCGCTGTCTCTCCAGTCCTTCTTCACCTTCACCCAAAGCTGCAGATTGACCTTCATTTCCAGCATATCCTCGATCTCCGGGCGGGCCTGGGAGCCGATCTTTTTCAGCATTTGTCCGCCTTTGCCGATAATGATACCCTTGTGGGAATCTCTCTCACAGATGATCGTGGCCTCGATGTCACAGATCCGGCCTCTCTCCTTCATGCTTTCCACCGTCACGGCAATACCATGGGGAATTTCTTCGGACAAAAGTCTCAGAGCCTTTTCACGGATCAGCTCCGCCACGATCTGACGCATGGGCTGGTCGGTGATGGTATCTTCATCATAAAATGCCGGGCCATAAGGCAGATATTTTAAAATACACTGGATCAGCACATCCGTGTTGTCTCCCTTCAGTGCGGACACCGGAACGATCTCCTGGAAATCCAGTTCTTTGCGATAGGTATCGATGAACGCCAGGATCTCTTCCTTTTTCACGGTATCCGTCTTGTTGATCACCAGAATCACGGGAGTCTTGGTCTTCTTCAGCTGCTCAATAATATGACGTTCTCCGGCACCGATAAAGTTCGTGGGCTCCACCAGCCACAGGATCACATCCACGTCGTTCAATGTATGCTCCGCAACATTGACCATGTAATCGCCCAGCTTGTTTTTCGCCTTATGGATACCGGGAGTGTCCAGAAATACGATCTGTCCCTCTTCCAGTGTCAGCACCGTCTGGATACGGTTACGGGTGGTCTGGGGTTTGTTGGATGTAATGGCAATCTTCTGTCCGATCAGTCGGTTCATCAGTGTGGACTTTCCTACGTTGGGACGTCCGATCAGTGTGGCAAAGCCGGATTTGTATGCCGGATTTTCGTTCATTATCATTTCTCCTGTTCTTGTCTTTTTCCCTGACACTTTTCTGTCAGCCGCCGGTCCGTCCGGCTTATCTTATAGATTCTCACTCATTGCTGTTTTGTGTGGCTACCGTATTCTCTGCTGTATTCTCTGCCGTGTTCTGCAAAGTCTTCTGCATTCTTGCTTCCTCTTCGGCGAATTTTTTCTGTTCCTCCGCCCGGATCCGCTTCGTGCGCTTCTTGATCTTTTTCAGGATCAGTACAATGATCACGATCACGATGGCCCAGATCACCAGATAGGGGATATGGATCACGAACCAGATGGCTGCTTCCTTAATACCCTCGCCGATACTCTTTAAGCTGTCCATAAAGCCTGCAGAAATACGTTCCCATGTGGTCTCTTCCTCTACCGGAGTATAGACCTCTACTTCATCAATATAGAGGTATACGGTGCTGTAGTCAACCTGATTATCATAACTTCTCAACTGGGATTCCATACTTTCCAGCTGGTATCTCACATCGGACAGGCGCTGTTCGATGGTAATGATGTCTTCGATGCTCTCCGCCTGTTCCAGCAGCTGCAACAGTCTCTCCTGTTCCGTCTGCAGGGCATCCCTGTGACTTTGCAGATCCACATAGGTCAGTGTCACATCCTGTACATTCTCCGAACGACTGGTCACATTGCCCAGCTCTGAGACCGTATTTTGGAACTCCTCCAGTCTGTCCTTCGGGATGCGGATGGTCAGATTGGCATTCCTTGTAGAACGATAACTATAATATGTACTGCCGTTATAGGCATCCAGACTTTCGATATAGCCGCCGAGCTCTGTTACTTTATTCTCTACCGCGCTTAACAGCTTATCATACTCCCTGGTCTCGACATCCATATTCACGGTCTTGATCAGTTTCCGGTCTGCTGTGGCTGCAGTCTCCTCAGGCACTGTAGTACTTGTGTCCTGAGCATTTCCTGCGGAATCGTACCCTTCTGTCATGCCAAATCCATCTTCATAAGCGGACGCCTCCGGTGCAGCTGCCTCCTTGGAAGCAACAGCATAATCCGCATCCATGAGATCACTGATTCCGTAACTGCCGTTCGATGAGCTGCCGCAGGCGGTCAGCGATAATATCATGCCGGCAGTGAGCAACCCTGTAATGATCTTTGTTTCAAAATTTCGTTTTTTCATAACCCTCTCCGTTCTGCGGACGGCATCCTGACAGCCTGTCGGATCCGCCTGCTGTTGACTTTTTATTGTTCACCTCTATAAACGAAATAATATCACAAAAGTTCTTTATTTATTTGATCTTTTTACGATTCAGAACCACTTTTGCAAAATCGCAGCTTTCCTTTTGCCGTTTTAAAAAAGATTTTCCACCTTCAGGAATCTCTCCTGTTCCTCCTTTATCTTAGAAGCCGTGCCTACGACACAGAGCAGATCCTCCTGCATAAATGCACTGATATGTGCGGACAATGCACGGATATCCTCTTCGGTAGCCGCCAGTAGTTCGTCGCGTTCTCTCTGTAAAGTGGCATTATCCAGTCCTGTCATATAGGCACTCAGGGAATACAGTCCCTTTGCCGCCGGATTCATGGGTACGTCCAGATCACTGACCGCACCGATGATATACTGGGTCATGGTACGTTCATCTGCTGTGAACTCTGCAATGGCATCTGCAGCTTTCTCGTAAGTTTCAATGGTCTTGCCCAGATTCGGATCTCTGTAGGAGACAAAGTAGCTGTCACCGGATCTGCCGAAGCTGCACATGCAGCCGTAGGCACCACCCTTGACACGGACATTAACCCACAGATATTCATACCCCATCATGACTTTGAGTACTCTTAATGCTCCCGTATATTGCAGTCCACTCTTGCGGAAATTACCGGCACGGCATACGTAATTGACCTGACCGGAGGTTAAGAAACCTTCGTTTTTCCGGGAGGTTTCCGGAATGTAATGTTCTTTTTCCACGTTTTCCATATAAAGTGCTGCTTTGAAAGCCTCCACCGGAGCATCTAAAAGAGCCACGGCTTTTTCCTCACCTACGAAATCCACCATGAGGTTTTCCGGACGGAAGATCATTTTCACTAAGGTCTGTAAGATTTCCACCAATTCTTCTTTTTTCTCGTCAAAATGAGCTTCCAGATCCGTGATCAGACGATAGAACGGGATACCGGAAATCTCTTCGCTCACAGCTCCGGGAATACTGCCGTAGGATAAGGCTCTTCCGGCCGCCACACTGTGTCCTCCGGAGGTCATCTGTGCCTGCATCCGGGACTTGCCCTCCGCCAGAATCTCATACAGTCTCTTGGCATCCGTAAAATCACTGGTCATTACGATCTCACGCATCAAATCGATTGCTTCCGCAAGGCGGTCATAAAATACCTTCGTCTTCAGTTCCAGAGTCAGTATAAACTGATCCGTATCCTGCAGCTTGCCATAGACATTATTTACCGCAGCCATGCCGCCGGTGACCAGATTCATCTCGTTAAACAGATCTCCATAAGCATAATGCTCCGTATTTAACAGTCCCAGGCAGCCCTTCAAAATGCCGATATACGGGAAATATTTACCGGGGATCTGATCCAATTTGAAGATCAGACGTAAATAGCCGATGCCGTTTGTAAACAGATCATGATACAAAAGTGTGGTATCTCCAATGCTCCGCACTTCGTTCACCGGCAGATTTGCCTCTTTCTTCATATCTTCCCGTTTTAACAGAGGGATTTTCTCCAGATCTTCCTTTGCGTCTTCGCTCTCCTGGAATTCGGTCAGCTTCTGGAAGGTCTCCTTCACGTTCTCGATCTCTTCCGGACTCATGGCAGCTTTCACCTGTGCCATCTTTTCCCGCTGTTTCTGCTCCTGCTCTTCCAGAAGTCCCAGCTTCGGCTGCAAGATCACCACGCTGCGATGGGTATTGTCCAGCAGATATTTCTGTACCAGACCCTCAAAATATCCGGTCTTCACTTTCCCTCGAAGTTCAGCGAAAGTCTCGTTGGCCTCAATGTGAATGAACGGCAGTCTGTCATCGTACAGCCAGCTGTCCAGCACCTGTAAACCGTACATAAGTCCCTTGGGGTAGGAACCGAAATCCGCCTCTCTGTATTTGAATTCATAATAATTGATGCCGGCAAGCAATGCCTTTTCGTCGAAGCCGTCCTTTACCAGCTTTTTCAGCACTTCTTCCGTTACCTGTAAAAATTCCTGTTCTTTCTCTACGGAAGTGTCCTTCGCCACCACACTGAAATAGGGCTGGCGGATACCATTCTCATAGATGCTGTAGACATCCTTACCCACACCACAGTCCACCAGGGCCTGTTTTAAGGGTGCTCCTGGAGCGGAACACAGGGCATAGTCCAGGATCTGGAACGCAATGTAAAGCTTCGGATCCAGACTATTGCCCACGCAGAAGTTCTGGGACAGGTAGGTATTCTCCTCCTCGTCCTCTCCCTCGCCGATGGGACATTCCCTGACAATACGATTCGGTGTGGTAAATGCCGCCTCTTCCGTCACTTCGGAATCCACCTCAAGGGCATCGTAGGCAGACAGATAATGCTCATCGATAAAGGTCAGTTTCTCCGCCATATCCATATTGCCATAGAGATAGATATAGCTGTTGGAGGGATGATAGAATTTCCGGTGGAAATTCAGGAATTCTTCGTAGGTCAGCTCAGGGATTGCTTCCGGATCACCTCCGGATTCGCAGCCGTAGGTGGTGTGAGGATACAGGGAATTCATGATCTCCCGCTCCAGCACATCATCCGGAGAGGAAAAAGCACCCTTCATCTCGTTATAGACCACACCGTTGACTTTCAGCTCCTCGTTGTCACCTTCCAGCTCATAATGCCAGCCTTCCTGTCGGAAAATAGATTCGTTTTTGTAAATATTCGGGTAAAAAACCGCATCCAGATAGACATGCATCAGGTTCTGGAAATCTTTGTCATTGCAGCTGGCCACGGGGTATACAGTCTTGTCCGGATAGGTCATGGCATTTAAGAAAGTGTTCAGAGACCCCTTTACCAGTTCCACAAAAGGATCCTTCACCGGGAATTCCTTCGATCCGCATAATACGGAATGTTCCAGAATATGGGCTACACCGGTGGAATCATTGGGTGTGGTGCGGAAACCGATATAGAATACCTTGTTCTCGTCATCATTGGATACAAGTGCCACCCTTGCTCCGGTCTTCTTGTGGCGGCACAGATAGGTCACGCTGTTAATGTCCGGGATCTGCCGTTTCTCTATAATCTCATATGTGGATAAATCTTCTACTCTCATTTCTGATGTGTCCTCTTTTATTCTATCTTAATCGATTTCTCCGTGCTACGCACTCTCGAAATCGTAACGACCATTCGCAATCCGGACTATCGTCCTTCTTGCTCATGTTCGTTTGCTCCCCTCATAGAAAGCCTTCGCCGCCTGCAAGCAGTCGCTCATGCTTTCTATGGGTGAGCTTAATCTGTCAAAACGCGGCCAGTGCCAGCTTGCTCATGGAGATTTCCTGAATCACGACACCCTTCGCCTCTTTCTCCTCCGGTGTCATGGCAACTAATTCCCGGATGTTCAATTCCTTCGTGACATAACGCTTTTTGCCTCTGCCGAAAATCCTTTTTTTCTCCTCGATGATATTGATCTTCACCCGAGCCTTGATCCGGTCGTAGATCTTCACAAGAAAACTGTCCGGCTTCAGATAATACAGATGAGTCTCCAGCGTATCCTGGGGATCCACCTCTTTTTCCGCTAAAATATAGCGTTCCACGATCAGGCGGAATTTAAACGCCACCTCGTCCTGATCCAGCAGCTCTGCAAAGGTATATTTTGCGCCTATGTAGACCTTTGCCGTATCCTGCAGGCTGTATTTATAATTCTCATAAACTGTCTTTTGCATTGTTGTCGATATCCTCAATCTTGAAACCGCTCATTCTTATGGCATCCTCGATCATCTTGCGGGACATACCGGTCTCTTCCATCAGTTCCTCCGTGGTCACCTTGCGGTGCAGTTCTTCCGCCAGTTCTCTGGCCTTATCCGCTACCTTGTTGACCTTATCTTCCACTCGCTTGTCGATCTTGGAATTTTCTGCATGTTCGGCAATGTATTCTTCCATGGCATCCATGATCATTTTGCCGAGCATTCCCTCGACTTCGTCCGGCTTCTCCAGACTGCCCAGCATGGTCACACCGAAGGAAAGCGCCAGATTGCCTTCTCCCACCAGATCTTCCAGCAGGACACCCTGTCCGGCATAGAGTTTTGCGATCTCTGCCACATCCGCCAGATGCAATTCAATCAGGCGCTGCTGCGCATCCGTCTCTCCCGCCATGGCCGCAATGGAAAATGCCAGTTTTTCACCGTCACTGTAGGTCGGTAATGCCGCTACTTCATCCAGATATTCCTGTAAGTAATCCTTTTCTTCCTCCGTCAGGAATTCATCGGGATCCATAGGCTGTCCAATACCGATTTTATGTTTTAACAGATAGTCAAATACCATCTGCAGCTGTTCATTGCTCAGATCCAGCTCGGCGAATGCTTCCCTTACCTGTTCTTCGCTGATGCAGTTGCCCTGCTCCTTGGCGGTCTTGCGGACCTGCTCTAAGGTCTGGGCAAATAATACTTCTTTGTTCATATAGGGTCTCCTTTATAATAACATCACTTTCTCCGTGCTTCGCACATTGCCTGCAAGCAGTCATGCCGTATGCCTCTTGCAATAATACACTTTCTCCGTGCTTCGCACTCCCGAAAGTGTACAGACATTCGCAATCCGGACTATCGTCCTTCTTGCTCATGTCTGTTCGATTTGCTAATATCCGCACGGCATTGCCTGCAAGCAGTCATGCCGTAACGGATATTGCAAATCTTATTATCATTTTACGTGCTCATGGGTAAATAAATGATACTGGCAATATTCGTAGTTGCCGTTACATTTGGAGCAGAAACGGAACTCCAGATTCGGATCGTCCTCTTCTGTCCGTCCGCAGACGGCACATTTGTGTCTTGTGACTTTCGCCCGTCCAGCATTGGATTTTCGTTCGAACTGCGCCTTGCGGTGCATCTGTTTCGGCGAGATACGGCTGCGATGCAGTCTGTAAAAGTATAACACAAAATTCAAAAGTGATGCCACTACCGCAAACTTGGTGAACAGATTTCCAGCAATTACCGTATAGACCATCAGAATGGCATCCAGAATTCCCATCCATTTTACCTTCACAGGGATCACGAACATCAACAGTACCTGCATATCCGGATACGTTGCGGCAAACGCCAGAAAGATGGACAAGTTGATATAGTAGGTGCTGAACGCATAGGACCCGCTGTAAAATACCACGGATGCGGTCTCCGTTGCCATACCTCCGGTGAGCAGGTAAAGAACTCCCATGCACAGGAAGCTGCCGGCAATCGTGAACAGCATACCGGAAAAAATATAGACGTTGTAACGGTAGGTTCCCCAGGTCCGCTCCAGTGCTGTTCCCAGATTATAATAGAACAACAGCATAATGATCGTAAAAATATCCAGGCTGTCCGGCGGAACGATCACCCAGGTCACCAGACGCCAGATCTGCCCGTGCAGTATCCGGTAAGGATCCAGTGTCAGAAATCCCAGCAGATTATTTCCGGCCGCGCTGCCCATCAGTTCGATCACATAGCCCGCCACATAACACATGATCAATACCATGGTCAGGTTATGGATCGCATATTTTCCAAACTTTTTTTCGAATTTGCTCATAAAACAATGTCTCCATAAATAGTTATATTTTGATTTTTCTCTATCGAGATTGTAACATCCGGAAGAGAATAAGTAAACTGCACGTTCTCTTTTTTCAGAGTTTTCCCGAAAAATTTAAGTTACATTTTACAAAACTTTAACAACTAAACTCCCCCATTATTCGTTGCATTGTGGTGTTTTTTGTCGTATAATTAGAATGTTTTGTTGATGAAAAAAATGCATTAAATAAGTAGATTTATTTTTATTTCAGGAAGGATGTATCACATGAATTCACAGGAAAAATACGCAACTCTCGGCATAGATATCGGTTCCACCACTGTCAAGATTGCTATTTTGGACGAAGAACACAATATTTTATTTTCCGATTATGAGCGTCACTTCGCCAATATCCGGGAAACTCTGTCTGAGCTCCTTAAGAAAGCTTATGACCAGCTGGGAGAATTGCAGCTGCACCCCATGATCACCGGTTCCGGCGGTCTGACACTGGCCAACCACCTCGGCGTTCCCTTTACTCAGGAGGTCGTAGCCGTGGCTACTTCCCTGCAGGAACTGGCTCCCAAGACCGATGTTGCCATCGAGCTGGGCGGTGAGGATGCGAAGATCATCTATTTTGAAGGTGGTAACGTGGAGCAGCGTATGAACGGTATCTGTGCCGGCGGTACCGGTTCCTTCATCGACCAGATGGCCAGTCTGATTCAGACGGACGCTTCGGGCTTAAACGAATATGCGAAAAATTATAAATCCCTCTACACCATTGCTGCCCGCTGTGGTGTATTTGCCAAAACCGATATCCAGCCTCTGATCAACGAAGGTGCTACCAAGGAAGACCTGTCTGCTTCTATTTTCCAGGCAGTGGTGAACCAGACAATTTCCGGTCTGGCCTGTGGTAAGCCGATCCGCGGTCACGTAGCTTTCCTGGGCGGGCCTTTACATTTCCTGTCTGAACTGAAAGCTGCCTTTATCCGTACCTTAAATCTGGATGACGAGCACATCATTGACGTGGACAACTCCCATCTGTTCGCAGCCATCGGTTCCGCACTAAATGCGAAGGAGGAAGTCTGCATCAGTCTGTCTGACATGGTGAAAAAGCTGTCCTCCGACATCAAGATGGAGTTCGAAGTAGAACGTATGGAGCCTCTGTTTGCGGACAAGGCTGCTTATCAGGAATTCGTGGAGCGTCACAGCAAGCATCACGTGACCACCGGAGACTTACAGTCCTATCAGGGCAAGGCTTTCCTGGGTATCGATGCCGGTTCCACCACCACGAAGATCGCTCTGGTAGGTGAAGATGGATCCCTGCTGTACTCTTTCTATTCCAGTAACGACGGAAGCCCCTTGAAGACAGCGATCCGCTCCCTGAAGGAGATCTACTCTCTCCTGCCCGAAGGCGTGGAGATCGTACGCTCCTGTTCCACTGGTTACGGCGAAGCGTTGATGAAAGCTGCTTTTCTGCTGGATGACGGCGAGGTAGAGACCGTGGCCCATTACTATGCCGCTGCTTTCTTTGACCCCAGCGTAGACTGTATCTTAGACATCGGCGGTCAGGATATGAAGTGCATCAAGATTAAAAACCAGACCGTAGACAGCGTACAGCTGAACGAAGCATGTTCCTCCGGCTGTGGCTCCTTTATTGAGACCTTTGCGAAATCCCTGAACTATACCGTGCAGGATTTCGCTCAGGCTGCCCTGTTTGCAGAACATCCTATCGATCTGGGTACCCGTTGTACCGTATTCATGAACTCCAAAGTAAAACAGGCGCAGAAGGAAGGCGCTTCCGTAGCAGATATCTCCGCAGGACTTGCTTACTCCGTTATCAAGAATGCTTTATTTAAGGTAATCAAAGTCTCCGATGCTTCAGAGCTTGGTAAAAATATCGTGGTACAGGGCGGTACTTTCTACAATGATGCTGTTCTGCGCAGCTTTGAGAAAATTGCAGACTGCCAGGCGATCCGTCCCGACATCGCCGGTATCATGGGTGCTTTCGGTGCGGCGCTGATCGCCAGAGAACATTACGAAGACGGTTATGTGACCACCATGCTGGATTATCAGAAGATCTGCGACCTGCAGTTCGAGACCAGCATGGCGAAATGTAAGGGATGTACCAACAACTGTCGTCTGACCATCAACAAATTCTCCGGTGGCCGTCAGTTCATCTCCGGCAACCGCTGTGAACGTGGTATCGGCGGTCAGAAGAATGCCCACAATGTACCGAATTTATACGAATACAAATTACATAGACTGTTCTCTTATGAATCTCTGGACGCTGACAAGGCTCCCAGAGGTGTAGTTGGTATCCCCAGAGTGCTGAATATGTACGAGGACTATCCGTTCTGGTTCACCTTCTTCACCGAACTGGGCTACCGCGTTGTGCTCTCTCCCAGCTCCAACCGTAAGATCTACGAGCTTGGCATTGAATCCATCCCCAGTGAATCCGAGTGTTATCCGGCGAAACTGGCTCACGGCCATGTGACCTGGCTGATTCGTCAGGGAATCAAGTTCATCTTCTACCCTGCGCTATTCTATGAGCGCAACGAGTTCGAGGATGCCAACAACCATTACAACTGCCCTATCGTTACTTCTTATTCTGAGAATATCAAGAATAACGTAGAGGAAATCGCCGGCGGTGAGATCACTTTCCGCAATCCGTTCATGTCCTTTAGAGATCTTGGTACCGTGACGGATGCGCTGACGAAGGAATTCACCGAGATTCCAGCCGCAGAGATCGCCGCAGCCTGCGAAAAGGGTTGGAAGGAACTGGCAAATGCCCGTCACGATATGGAGAAAAAGGGCGAAGAGACTCTGGAATACTTACGCAAGACCGGCAAGCGCGGTATCGTGCTGGCAGGCCGTCCTTACCATGTAGACCCGGAGATCAACCATGGTATTCCGGAGCTGATCACCTCCTACGATATGGCAGTACTGACAGAGGATTCCATCTCCCATCTGGCAAAACCGGAACGTCCTTTGATTGTATCCGACCAGTGGATGTACCATTCCAGACTTTACGCTGCCGCAAGCTATGTAAAGACGGTGGAGAATCTGGATCTGATCCAGTTGAATTCCTTCGGCTGCGGTCTGGATGCCGTTACCACCGATCAGGTGAACGATATCCTCTCCGGCTCCGACAAGATCTACACCTGCCTGAAGATCGATGAGGTCAACAACCTGGGTGCGGCCCGCATCCGTATCCGTTCCCTGTTGTCTGCAATCCGTGTCCGTGAAAAGATGGGCAAGCACCGCAACATCCGTTCTTCCGCTATCGAGAAGGTACCGTTTACCGAAGAGATGCGTAAGGACTATACCATCATCTGTCCGCAGATGTCCCCGATCCACTTTGAGATCTTGCAGCCTGCGTTCAATGCCTGCGGTTACAATTTCGTGGTATTGGACAACGATAACAAGCACTCTGTGGATGTTGGTCTGAAATATGTTAACAATGATGCCTGCTATCCTTCCCTGCTGGTAGTAGGTCAGATCATGGAAGCTCTGCTGTCCGGTAAATATGACCTGAACAAGACAGCCATCATCATGAGCCAGACCGGTGGCGGATGCCGTGCGACGAACTATATCGGCTTCATCCGTCGTGCCTTGAAGAAAGCAGACATGGAGCAGATTCCCGTTATCTCCCTGAACCTGGCAGGTATCGAGAGCAATCCCGGCTTCCATCTGAATGCGGATCTGCTGTTACGTGCCGCTGTGGGTGCGGAATTTGGTGACATCTTCATGCGTTGTGTATATCGGATGCGTCCTTATGAAGCAACTCCGGGTTCCGTGGATGCCCTGCACAAAAAATGGCTTGCGAAGGTACAGAAATTTGTCTCCGCGAAGCATATCAGCATTCCGAAGTTCCGCCGGATGTGTACCGAGATTATCCGGGATTTCGATGCGGTTCCGGTACTGGATATCAAGAAGCCCCGTGTCGGCGTGGTCGGTGAGATTCTGGTGAAATTCTCTCCTGCAGGCAACAATCATCTGGTAGAGCTGCTGGAGAGCGAAGGTGCGGAGGCTGTAGTACCCGACCTGATCGACTTCATGCTGTACTGCTTCTACAACCAGATCTACAAAGCAGAACACTTAGGTACCAGCAAGAAGACTTCAAAGATTTCCGCGCTGGGTATCTGGGCCATCGAACATATCCTCCGCGGCTCTGCCGTGAAGGCTTTTGAAGAAAGTAAGCATTTTGATCCGCCTACCAGCATTTACAAGATCGTCTCCTATGCGGAACCGATCGTATCCATCGGCAACCAGACCGGTGAGGGATGGTTCCTGACCGGTGAGATGGTGGAACTGATCAAGGAAGGCGTACCGAACATCGTATGTACCCAGCCCTTCGGCTGCCTGCCGAACCACGTGGTAGGTAAGGGCGTTATCAAGGCTCTGCGGAAGGCATATCCTTCCTCCAACATCGTAGCCATCGACTACGATCCCGGTGCCAGCGAAGTCAACCAGCTCAACCGAATCAAACTCATGCTCTCCACCGCCCAGAAGAATCTGAAGAAGGGTGAAGGAAGCGCGGAATAAAACATTTATAGTCTGAAACCACTGCCCGCGGCAAGGGATTCCATTGGAATTCCATGCCGTGGGTGTTTTGTATTCAGATCTCTTTTCCCAAACAAACATCTTTTCAAAATCTCCCCTGTCATGCTATAATGCACTCAGATATGCTTGTGCCTTCAAAAGTGCCCGCTCTATTGCTTATCTGCATGTCCCACAATGTTCATTTATCTCCATTTTCGCTAAAAGCTGTTTTCCGGCTATTTTAGTACAAAATTTCTCATATTTTTTCTTTTTTTGTATCTATTTTACCCTTTTTCTTTATTTTGATACAATCATCCCTTTTTCCACTTGAAAATTAGACTTTTTTGTATTTTTTTCTGGTATTTTATCCTATTTACACCAAACCATTTTGAAAGGAGTTTTTTATGATTCAGAATTTAGACACTCGCCTTAATAAATTACATGATTGGCGATAACCAAACGGGCACAAAAAAAGACCGGGCGTGTATCGGCCTCCAGTCATTAGATTGATTCTGTTTCTAACTTTTGGGCGGTACAGCTCCGGTTCTTTAAGGTGAGCAAGCTCTCTTTCACCTGCAATCTCACGATGCATTTGCGCTGCGGTTCTCAATGTATTGTTGCAAGACTTCGGTGACTTCCTCCGGTGCCAGGCCGGCATCCTCGATCAGGTCACTTACTGCCTCCAGTTCTTTGCGCCTCTTCTGCTCATATAATTCTTCCAGTTCCCGTTCCTCGGATTCAATGCGGATATTCAGCGCATTGATCAACTCCTGTTTTGCCTGGATCTTTTCCTCCAGGGATTTTCTCTGTCCTCTTGGCATATACTGTGTGCTCCTTTCCTTATGGCAATACTATCGAAAAGGCCATTCATCAGGGATCACAAGCGTAGCATAAGCTGCCGTGATCAGTCATGAATGGCCTGATATGTTACAGTATATGGACAACATTGTAAAAATATACCATATGTCTGTTAATATTATACCGCTATAATTTTTGTCCTATCGGAACAAGCGTCCACAGATATTTTTCTTTGCTCACATCAAATCTGTCGGACCTAGCCCAGGTTGTCTACTGCCGCCTTCAGCTTGTCCAGTGCAAGCTCTAGAGTTGCTCTGGGGCAGGCAATATTCACTCGCTGGAAGTCTGCTCCACTGGGTCCGAACATTGCTCCGCCATCCAGCCAGAGTCCCGCTTTCTCTACGATAAACTGATCCAGTTCCTTGCCGGAAATCCCAAGTTCACTGCAATCCAGCCATACCAGATAAGTACCTTCCGGCTCTACCAGATGAATCTGTGGAATTTTCTCCTGCAGATATGCTCGCAGGAAGTTCAGATTCTCAAGCAGATAAGCTCTCAACTGATCCAGCCACTCCTGTCCGCCACGATATGCAGCCTCGCAGGCTACCGCTCCCAACGCATTCGGCTCATCGTATCCGGTCTTGTCGATTTCCTTCTGGAATGCTTCCCGCAATGTCTCATTTGAGATAAAAATATTGGAAATCTGTAAGCCTGCCAGATTGAAGGTCTTACTGGGTGCGGTGCAGGTCACGGTGAACTCCGCAAAACGGGGATCCACATTGGCAAACACCGTATGCTCAAATCCGGGATATACAAAATCATTGTGGATTTCATCACTGACTACGATCACATGATGGCGCAGGCAGATCTCTCCCAGATACTGCAGTTCCTCTCTGGTCCATACTCTTCCCACCGGATTGTGAGGATTGCACAGGATAAACAGTTTTATATTCTCCTGCACGATCTTGCGCTCGAAGTCTTCATAATCTATGCTGTACTGCGACTTTCCTTCAGTTACCCTTTTTTCGTATAACAATGTATTATCAATCACCCTACGGTCATTGTCCCTAATGATATTGGTAAAGGGATAATACACCGGATTTTGGATCAAGACCGCATCTCCCGGCTTTGTGAAAGCTTTTACCGCTGCACCCAGTGCAAATACCACACCAGGGGTCTTCATGATCCACTCTCTCTTCGTCTTCCAATTATGGTTTTTTTCCATCCAATTGGTTATGGCATTATAATAAGCATCCTTAGGCTGGGTGTATCCGTAGATTCCATGATCTACCGCCGCGTGAAGGCTTTTCGTAATCTCCTCCGATACTGTAAAGTCCATGTCTGCGACCCACAGTGGCAGCACATCCGCAGGCTTGCCTCTCTCCACGGCATAGTCGTACTTCAGGCAGTTCGTTCCCTTACGATTTATAATTTTATCAAAGTTGTATGTAGCCATACGAATCCTCTTACCTTTCGACAACCTGCAAGCTTTCTGCCTGTGGCCCCAAGTTGCAGGTTAAATTTTTCTGTCAATCATACCTATTCTACCAGGACCTTCTGCACGTCCTGACTCGTTGCGTCTGTTGTGGGACTTCCGTGAAACTTTCCGCGGAACTGGCTAAATTACTATGTATACCAATCAACCCCTCTCAGGCAAAAGCCTGCACCAGGTCTGCCAGCAGGTCATCGATATTCTCAATACCAACGGACATTCTCAGAAGCTTCTCGTCCACTCCAAGGGCTTCTCTGACCTCTACGGGTACATCTGCATGGGTCTGCTTCATGGGATAAGTCAGAAGACTTTCCACGCCTCCCAGACTTTCTGCAAAACGGATCAGCTTTACGCTCTCCAAAATTTTAACAGCTTTCTCCGCAGAATTCAATCGGAAAGAAATCATTCCTCCATAGCCGCTGCACTGTCTGTCAATCAGCTCCTTATCCGGTCTGGAATCCAGTCCGATATAATAGACTTCTTCCACTTCCGGTCTCTGTTCCAGCCAGTGTGCGATGGCCAGAGCATTCTTCTGGTGCTGTTCCATGCGGACTGCCAGTGTCTTGATACCGCGGAGTAACAACCAGCTGTCAATCGCAGACAGACAGGCTCCTGTAGTCTTGTAGATATTATAGAGCTGGTCATACAGAGCATTATCCTTCACCACCAGAAAACCGGACAAAGTATCATTATGTCCTTCCAGATATTTGGTTCCACTGTGTACCACGATATCAGCTCCTAATGTCAACGGCTTCTGGAAATAAGGAGACAGAAATGTGTTATCCACGATCAACAGGCATCCATTCTCATGCGCAAGATCTGCAATTGCCTGAATATCCGCTACTTTCATCATCGGATTGGACGGTGTCTCCAGATAGATAGCTTTTGTCTCCGGGCGCAACGCTGCCTTCACCGTATCCACGTTGGAAGTATCTACACAATCCACGGAAATACCATTCTTGCGACTGATCATGTTCCACAGTCTTAATGTTCCGCCATACAGATCATCGGTAGCGATCAGATGATCTCCGGGAGAAAAGATTTCCATCATTGCAGTGATTGCCGCCATTCCCGTAGAAAATGCCAGTGCCTCTGTTCCCTGTTCCAACAGAGCAACCGTCTTCTGCACTTCGTCTCTGGTGGGGTTGCTGCAGCGGGAATAATCATATCCCGTACTCTTCCCCAGGCCCGGATGCGCATACGCCGCATTCTGATAAATGGGCATGCTGATGGCGCCGAACGGATCCTTTCTCTCATTACTTCCCTGGACACATATGGTCTCTGCTGCAAATGCCATCTTTTTCTCCTCCTATGTCTATGTATACTATATTATTCCCTTTATATTTCCTACTGTTCCAGTAGGTATAGTATATATTTATCATAGTACATAGAAAAAGTCAAGTTTCTATTCCATATTTACCAATAAAGTTTCATTTCTTTCTCAGCTTCCTGCTCTGAGATATTCAGTTTCAGTCTCACCTTTTGTAAAGTTTCTTCATAACTGGTATTAAAATCCTTGCACATTATAATAATCCCTTGCGCAACTCCCTGAGAAATCCCCTGCGAAATTCCCTGTGCAATCCCTTTTCTTGTATACTGATCAAATAATTCACACACCCTGATCTCATCCTCCTCTTTGATTCCCATTTCTTTTAATGCATCTCCGGTATCATCAACATTTGTATCTCCGGATAATACCCGTAGCATCTTAACTGTTGCTTCTTTATGAATCACTTTTCGGTCCGACCGATAGCTATCTCCCTCTGCAAGATAATCCACGATGATTCTCATATCACTTTGAAAAAGCTCTCGTATTTCTCTGGGTAAATGACGCATTTCCCAAACATGAAGTTGTACATCATCTACATACTTCCATATAATATCTGCAGTCGCCCCTTCTTCATCAAATAACCGGTGCAAACTGCATACCCCTTTCCACCTGCTCTTTCCCCAGTATAACACAATTTCTATCACAGGATATAGGCTCGGATTTTGTTTTTCATATTGTCTGCGGTATTCTCCACCTGCATACCCGGCCTTGCGCAATACCATGCCCTTATCCACCTTTGTCTGATTGGCAAATAAATACAATACCTTAGGCACCCCATTTACCACATGGTACTTTGCTACATCTTCCAATTGATTTCGCAATCCATTTTCTTTATCCAAGTAAAGACTCTCAGTAGCCGCCGACAACATTTCATAATCTTTAACCCTTCTTCTCCCTTCATGTAACAGAACATTAATAATGTCCGCCGCCACATCCGCATAGCTTTCAAAATTTTTCGTCACAATATCGTTTGTTTCCAATAGTTTTCTCCCTGTCCGATTGTTCTGTCAATCCATGAATTTGCGGCGATCCGCCATCGACTGCACCTACGCATTAAAGCATTTTCAGAATATTGCCTATATAGACTTTCTTAAGATGTGATTACTATAGCACATGCATATCGATTCTGCAAGAAAATTGCAGGTAAAAAACCATACAAAAACAGAGCTGTGGAAATTGGTACTTTTCCACAGCCCTGCTCTTTGTGCAATTTGTCTTTTCTGCGTCGCCCGCAAATCCTTTAATCCAGCTCAAACAGCTCCGCTGCGCTGACCGTCAGGCTCTTAACAGCGCCTTCGGTCCGCTTGGCTCCGTTGTCGTAAACGGTTGTCGCCCGGATGTAGATGGTGGCGGCATCCTGATCGTTAAGCGTCATCTTGCCGCTGCCGGAGAACAGGCCCATCTCCGATGCAGGGAATGCCAGCGTGTATACACCGTCACTGGTCACAGAATAATACGACGTACCTGTGACATAGTAGTCCTTTCCACCTTCCGTAAAGTGATTGTCTCCACCGGTGATCACATGTGCATCCACTGCTGTTCCTGCGGAATTCATTACCGTAAGCCCGGTCAGAGGCTTCACTTTCAGCTTGTCCTTGCCATATGCGATCTCTATGGCATCCGCATCCGTGGATTCCTTGAAGAACTCTACCCGGATCTCCGTTGCTGAAGACAGGATGTTGTAATCGGTAGCCTTGAAATCCACCTGAATCTTATTGCTTCGATCCAGGATCATCTTGTTGGCAGCATCATACATCATATATACGGAGTCAATGGTGTTGCCGTTGTCATCCCGGAAAAATACGGAAGGTGCCTTGGTTCCTGCATTGTAAGCCGCTACCATGGTGTTCACAAACAGCTTCTTCTCCGCCATTCCCGTGGGCTCCGTATGTCCCGCACCGGAATACGTGACATTACCCATGCTGTAAATATAATAATTATTTACCACATCTTTAGGGCTGACATTATACAGATTCACGCCATTGTCGTTGCCCCATCCGTTGTTCCACTCGGTCTGCGACTTTCTGGTCTTGGCATTGTCGGACAGGTCGGACAGACAATACCATACCACAATATCATTCTTGCCGTCTCCGTCCTTATCCAGCTCCATGTTCGGCTGCAGCCACTGATAATGTGTTGCCGCCACTGTCAGCGTCTGCTGCTCTTCTGTAGTGATCTGATAAGGATAATTAGTGATCTGTCCCTGATTTACCTGCGTAACGATCATATCAGGACCGGCACCGTCTCCGAATTCCTTGTAATCTCCCAGCACCGTGATCTGCCCCTGAGAGTTCGTCGTCTTATCCATACCCTGATAAAACAGAGAATTGCGAATCGGAAAATAGAAACTCGTATAAGACGTTCCTTTCCGCAGGATCGCATTGATCCGATTCTGCACATACCGGACTGTCGTATATTTGGTCGTGCCCTCGATATTTCCGACCGTCTGATCACTGCTCCGGTCCGTTCCCGGCTTCCATGCCGTATCGTAATTGTACTGCGTGTCCAGAATATTGTAATAAGCATCATAACGCTTTCTCTGGGCATCGGATAAACTGGAATTGTTCCTCTGGTCATCATAATATTCCAGCAACGCACCATAACGATCCAGCCCTACCGCCGCACGCATGGTCTTGTTGAACTCGTAGCCCCAGTACCAGCCTTTACCGCTACCGGCCTTACTGTTGATATAAGAACTGCTGTCATGGGTAAACAGGACACTCTTACCATCTTCGATATAATCACGGATGGCTTCGGATACTGCCATGTTCTTCAGGCTCTGATCCTTGCTTCCGAACTGATAGTTGTCTCCGAATCCCAGGATCAGCATATCGTACTGCTGGAAAGTATTGTATGCCGCATTGTAATAAGCCTCAGACTTCTGTTCATCGGTCTTAAGCTTTTTCAACTGATCGTCTGAAATCAATCCGTTGATAAAAGTTGAAGTCTTCACGGAATCAATAGATACATTAAATTCCCGGATACCGCTTAACAGTGACTTTACATCACTGTCACTTTCCAGATCCCACAGTGTCTTGTCATTAGATGCTTTTCTGTCGGACATCAGCTGCAATACCTGAATATCCACTCTGGAACCTCTGTCCACTGCCGTATAACCGGACACTGCGGTTCTCACCAGTGCATCAGAATTATCAAAGAAGATCATCTTCCAGGGCAATACTCCCTGATAATCATCCGGCAGCACTCTGACTACCTTATAGGTATATCCGGTGCGCAGCTCATAATGACCACTGTCGTTTTTCGCCACCTCTTTCCATTCCTGCCCGGATCTGACATACAGATTCAGTCCGAAAAGCTCCTCCGTGGAGGAAAGTGTCTGCCCGATCACATCGGAACCGGAAAAACGACCGTCGGAGTTCTTATCAATATACAGCTTACAATCATACGTCGTATTCACCTGGGACGCAGCCGCATCATTCGACAGAGCAAAAATATACTGCAGATAAAACTTACCATCTCTCATTTTCAGGAAGGCATCGTTGATACCGTCCCCATTATAATGCAGCTCGGTGGGCATATAGTCCTCACCCAGATTCTTTACCCATTCGATCTGCAGTTTGGACAGATTCAGATGGTTGCCAAAGCTTCTCTGTCTCTCTTCTCTGGCCGCCTTCTGCTCCGTTGTCTCCCGGGCTGCAGTCGTCAGCTGACTCTCCGCAAATACATTCTCCTGCCAGTATTTGTAATTGCCGCTTTCATCTGTAGACAGGGCAAACTGTATCAGCTGGTAAAAGTAGGAGCTTCTGTCCACGGTTTTCGTATTTGCGCCCACCTTACCATCGATTCCCGTCAGAAGTGCATCCGCAAATACTACCGGATACCCGGCGGAAATATACTGCTCAAACTCCTTTTCTCTGGTGGAGTTCATATCATTTCCCGGGCCACGGTACTGATTGGAAGTGTGGCTCAGGGAATCATCCCTCAGACGCTTCTTGTTATCATCCGATTCATCCTTATAATCATACAGATCCCCGATATGCGTATAGATCAGACCGTCCATAGAGCTGTCATTGTAAACGGTCTGATTGTTTTTCACATTCATGGTTCCGGTGCGGGCACCCACATAGATCATATCATATCGATCGTTGAGATCCTCTATCTTGCCAATGAACTCTGCGGAAGCCATCTGGGTAATGGAAATACTTCCTCCGTAACTGCTCTGCCCCAGAAATCCTTTCACGGAATCTGCAGATAAAGCTCCGGTTCCGAAATCATAACAGGGCTCCAGATCCAATACCGCAAGGCTGTCCTTTACCTGGCTTCTGTGCAGATACCAGTTCATAATATATCTGGTGATGGAAGCTTTGCTGATCTCTTCATTCAAAGTGACCGCCGTGGCATTTTCCTGTGTGATCAGAAAATTCTCGTAGCGGATCTCTTTCAGGACATCCGTGTAGATCCATGCTCTTGTCTTATCTGACTTCAGATCCGTCAGATAATCCTCTGCCGCATAAGCTTTGGAACTGTCGTTGTTCAGGTATACATTTTCGTTCAGGTATTCCTTCAAGGTATCCAACGTCAGGGTATCCGCATTTGCCGCCTGCATTGCAGACGCATAGGATCTGATATTTCCCTCTGCCGCGCTTTTCAGCGTATCGACACTTACATTCCCCCAATAGGAATCTCCCTGACCTGCGATTGCGTTTGCCACATTGTCATCCGACACCTGCAGCAGAGTCAATGCCAGTTTCGTCAACACTTCATTGCTCTGGGTGCTGTTCTTGGCATAAAAATTATAATCCATGATCACCGGCACTCTGGCTGCAGCGGTTCTGATCCCGCTGTCGTCCACGCCAAATGCCAGCTTTGCAATCACGGTTGCCGCAGAGATCATATTGGACGGCTCTGCCCCGTAATTTCCCTGACCGGAAAAATAGAACAGATCCACATCTGCCAGATCAATTCCACAATAAGAATCCTCCGCTGTAATGGAAGCATCTGCCAGATCAGCCAGTTCCTGCAGGGTAAGTGTTGTCACTTCGATCTTCAGTGTATCGATATCGTCTCCGGTGGCTGTACCACTCTCATAACGACTGGTACCGGACAGATTCAGGACATTTTTCTTGAACCATTCTTTGTTGTAGAAACCGCCGTTATAGGCAATAGTCTCCGTAGCATCCTCTCTGTCATCCCCTACAAAATCATAGCTGTTGGCGGTGTCAAAGCCCGCTTCCCCCTTGTAAGTAACCTGAAGGGAACCCGGTGTCACCATAGTGTAGCTGCCGGCCTCATCCTTACGATAGGTATCGATCAGACGGTAATCACCGTTTTTGTCACTTACTGTCATTGCAGATACATAATAGTCGCCGTTATCATTTGCTGTGAAATCCACAAGATAGGCACTGGCTATGGTCTCAAATGTATATGCCTTCGAAACATCATCCCATTTTGCCAAAAGCTGTGCGCTATCCGGCTGTGCATGATCCAGGATGTAGAGATTCTGGGTAATATCTCCGGCAGAATAGGCTGCTATCGCATCTCCTCCGGATGTCGTGCGTGCCTGCACAACAGTACCTGCATCATTTCCGGATACCCCCCTGGACGTAGTCTTTAATCCATCTGGCAGTGCCGCATCGGTACCGTATACAATCTGTCCGAGATAGGTATAAACGGCAGTCTCACCCGTACCTATCTTCTGATAGATTGTCCTGTCCACATAATCTTTTGCCTGAAAACTCGTTTTATCAATAGCGGCCAGATCCGTCTCCGAAATTGCATATAAGCCCTGCGCATATCCCCTGGCGCTGTCTGAACCATTGATAATCGTAGTCTCCAGTCCGTTGCTTCCTCCGGTAGATCTATGGGAAAATACCGGAGTCACGCTTTTGGCATCCCGGTTACTGTCTCCGGCGGCCTCCAATGCACTGTATCGGTTATAACGTTCTCCTGCTGCTACCGTCTCCCCATTGGCAATCTCACGATAGACCGCATCGATCTGTTGGTAATTGTATCTGCCGGATCCGTCCTGTCGGAATACAAAGCGTCCTCTTACGTCCTCGGTTCTGGAAGCTCCGGTGCTTTCGCTGTAGGCAGAAAAAGTAACCGGACCTGTCGTCGGAAACTTTGCAGCATCCAGACTGTCCATAGCTGTCTGGCGCTCTGTGGCGGACGGCATCTCGGAAAGCTTTCTGCCCTCAGATACCGGCTCCTCGCCGCCTACCAGATAGCCGATCGTGGCATTTTCCTTCGACGGAACAATCTCCAGAATATGGAAAGTACCGTCAGAAGAAGCTACCGTATCCTGTACCAGTTTTTCAATACCCGGAAGGGTTCTTTCCTGCGCACTGACCTCCATAGAGCCATAGCTCTGACCGGCTCCGACGGCCAAAGCTATGGTGAGGATTCCTGCTATGTACTTTTTTGAATTGCGTTTCCAATTCATGGTCATTTATTATCCTTCCATTCCCACCACTCCGGATTCTTCTCTACTTCCAGTAAAAGATTTCTCTTATGATCCGGATATCGTTCATCATAAATGGTCATAATTAAATAATCATTTTCTTCATGTGCGCCAATATCAAACTGTACCTGCGAAAAAGGAAGATGCATATTATCAATTTCTGCAAATTTCGTGTTGGAATCCAACGGCAGTTCTCCCTGGAAATATCCTGCCAGTTTTGCTGCTCTATGTCCTTTCTCTCTTCCAGACTCAAAACCATACGCATGCAGATCATAACGATTCGTCCAGGTAGGTCTCAGCACCGTAATCACATGCTGATCATTGGCAAATAAGATATCCACTACCGGCACCAGTATTACCGTTTCGGCCACTAATGTGGAATCATCCAGGCTCCATGCCTGAAGCTTCAGACGATATTCGGTATCCCAGGAAATATAGCTAAGTGCTCTTACCTCTGTAGATTCTCCCGTATTTTCTGTTGTCAGATAGGCTTCCTGATGAACATTATCATATGCTCCGTCATAGACTTCAAAACCGACCTGATATGATTTTTGTATTCCGTTCCATACCTTGAAATCATTATTCAGCTCACTGGGAATATCTGCAAATCTCCAATTTACTTCCCCTTTATAATTTCGAATCTCGCAATTAATTTTTCCATTACGGTTTAATACAAACTGACTGGAGTAAATATACGGTTCCTTCGCGTTTACAACCGTCTTCAGGGGAGGGATTGTAATATCGATTTCTCTGGTAATCTTAATATCTACTGATAAAGCTATCACCGCACGTACACGTACTACCGTATCCGTCATATTTCCACATTCCAGTTCTGCCTGGAACTGTCGACCATCAGAATCTGTCAAACCGGTTATTTTGTAATTATTGGCATAATCATCTACCACACTCCACTCAATCTGTGGATAACCATTTCTGTAATCCGCCCAGGACGGCAGACATTCAATCAATGCCTTATAACCGATCTTTTCCGTACTTCCTTCGGTAAAATCATATGTGGTCAGATTCTTGGCAATCAGTGTTGCATCATATTTTCCGTCAATGTTGGTATAGGGTAATACCGATACCTTTGTGGATGCAGACATTCCGGGATCCGCCACGGAAGTACAGGTTACCTGTAGCACAAGTGTTCCGGTCGGCTCATATCTGTCAGCCGTCAAAAGACCGCTCCCATTTATCGTGGTTCCTGCCTTAAGTCCAGTTGCGTCCACTCTTGCCACGCTCCAGGTCACCCCGGCATTTTTAGCCTCTTCTGTTCCTTCCATAGTATAAGAGTACTGCAGGCTGTCCCCCTGAATCACAGAAGCATCTTTCGGTTCTATATCCAGAGAATCCACCATATGCTTTTGTACCGTTACGGTAGCCGTTGCCGCTATGGTAGGATCCGCTACGGCGGTACAGGTTACTGTCAGAATATTCTCTGCTATGGTCTCATCCGCTGCCACACTCAGTTTACCGTTACCGCTGATGGTACTCTTACATGCGCTGCCATCCTGATAACTTACGGCCCAGGTCACGCCCTGAGCAATGGCTTCCTCGTCTCCGGTGATCTCGTAATCGAAGACGAAAGCCTGTCCCTGTTTCAGATCTGCGTGCTCGGGAATGATACGGATGCCGCTGATCCAGGAATAGATGCTGGACGGCTCGGAGCTCAGATCATTTCTCAGCTTGATGGTCTCGGAAATATCATAGGACTTGTCCTGATAGGTAAAGGTCATGTTCAGAACGACTTTCCGCTTATCCAGTTCACTGAGGTCCACGCTGAAGCTGCTGACATGCTCTGCCATCAGTGCGGGCCTGGCTGTATCAAAATCTCCTACCACAACTTTGCCTTCGCCGTCCTTAGTATTTGTTACCTCATAAAGATACACCTGATTGGCATCGGCATAATCCGCTCCGGCACCCCCCTGCCAGCGGATCATATAGCTGTTGTCATTATTGATCAGACGCAGCTCGCTGACACTGGCATTTGTTACTTCCATGCCGTTAACGTCTTTTGCCACATTGCCATCAACATCAACCGCTTCCTGATCTGTCAGATTGGAAAAGCTGATCCCTTTCTCCACATCAATGATCAGATCGATCATCTGGTTGGCGGTCAGCTGGGCTTCTTCCTGCAGGGTCAGTTCCTTGTTCCCCCGCATATAGGAATTGTTGCCGGCGACCACGAATGCTCCCACCGCACCAGCTACTATGGTCATGATGGCAAGAGATACGATGATCTCTACCAGAGTAAATCCTTTCTTTCCAATACCCATGGTCAACCTCCTTACTTCGTCAGGATCTTGCCGGTCTTGCCGACCGTTGTGATTTCTATGGTTCTCGTTCCGTTGCTTACGACGATTTTCTGACAATATTCCTTCAACACATTGTTTGCCGTACAGGTATCCTTCTCAAAGGCCCCGGATGCACGGTTAAACACCAGATGCAGCCCATTTGAAGATGAAACATAAGGTAACAGGCTGTCGGATCCTTTCAGTTCCGTCAGGGAATATCCCGTGGAATCTCCCTCAAAATATACCTTTATATCAATAGGTTCTTTTCCCAGTACCCTGTTGGATACCTCCACATCTCCCTGCCGGATCTGTGCCGTATATTCCTTGGTCGTATCATTATAGCTGATAACGCACTCCACCCGATTCTGTTCTTTTCCGAGGGTCAGCACTCTGGTCCGCTCCAGTGTTGTCACAATTTCGTCCGCACATTTCCGGACTTTCCTGCCGGTCAGGGATGTAATGGATGTGGCCATCACACCCACCAGCACCGCCATGATCGCAATGACAATGACCAGCTCCACCAGAGAAAAGCCACTGTTGTTATTCTTTCTGCCAGTTTTCATAAACTATCAAATCTCCCAGATTTATATCACTGTTCTTATAGGACTTACCGTTACTGCTCAGGTAACCGTCTCCGCCATTCAAAAAGTCTACCACATGATATTCCTGTGTCTTACCGGCAGAACTTACGATCGTTTGGGAATAGGTCAGGGCATGAAGCACAGCATCCCGGTCGGGTTCCACATTGACATTCTGATCCAGCGTGATCGTTCCGCCGGACAGAATCGTTCCCTGGAAGTTCTTCGTCACTTTGACATCTCCGTCAGCAATGATCAGCCCCTTAAATTCACCGAATCCGGCTTCCGGATAAGTATAATCACCCTTTACAATAACCGCCTTATAATTCTGCTCCGCAAGGCTTCCGGTAGTGTTGCCGAAATATTTTGCCTCCACCTTATTTCCGGTACTGCCGTTTAATACAGCATGGAAGGTCGTTATCTCCCCTTCATTTACCAGATTGGTATAAGCATTGGCTGCATCCGTCTTCTCCGAAGGAAGCAGCTGCTCATAGACATCGATCATCTTCTTGGACAATGCCTGGAATTTCAACTGATCCGATGCCAAAAGTGCCTGATATCCTGCATTGGCACCATCACTGGTCAGTGTGGCATCCAACAGCTTCTCTTTGCTTCCCGCAGCCGCACTGCTGTCATACATGGCCACATTGCCTGCCAGATGCATGATGTACGCTCCGTTCTGCTGTCCACGCACCTGAATGGCTTTGGTATACAGACCGGTATAGGCTTCCATGGTCTGTTGGTTGGCACCGTAATAATCCTGAAAATACCGGTTGGCATTGGCTCTCGCGGTATCAGAGGTGCTGTCAAAGCTTACATAATAATACACCAGCGTGATCTTGCTGTTGATCCGCTTGAAAATCTTCTGGATATTGTTCTGGGTCAGTCCGTACTCGGCCAGCGTATGACCATTCAGGGTAGCGGACGGAATATTCAATGCCACTTCCGTTACATCCGCCTGGTCCCTGATCTTGTCCTTATACTGCTCCAACGTGATCGGGTTGCTGGCACCGTTTAACACGGTCTTGCCGGAAGCATCCACGCCGATACACTGCGCCGGAACGAGGTAAGCCAGCTGGTCACTCTTCACAGCGATAGACTGTCCCATCATCACATCCTGTACTCCGGTGTTCACACCATCCTCACTGGTAATTCCATCATTGGCTTTCGTCAGGAAATGTAAGAATTTCCCGCCAGCGTAAGATTCTTCAATTCATTCAGATAGATCTCCGTATCCGTGCCGTTGACCAGAATGGCGCTGCTATCCACGCCCTTTCCGTTACCGAAGCCGATATACTGTCCGGCATATTCTCCGTCGATCGTGCTCCGGCGGTAAATACATTCCGCTCTCCGTTCATCTTGAGATCTCCGGCCACATATACGTTGTTTCCCTGAAAGTTCAACGTTCCGTTGCTTCCCGTATTGCCCGGAATACCTCCGTTCATGGCAATGGAACCGGCCCATACTTCACCGTACTGATCGTGGTAAGTGTGGCTCCTTCTCCCAGATATAAGTCGGAAGCCATCACCATACGCTTGTCTTCGTTTTCATTGCCGGTGGTCTCTTTCCATTCCACCGTCACACCGTTACCCTTGCCAGACTCTTCGCTGCCCACGATAAAACGGTTCGCATAAAGCTGCCGCCGATGACATTGGTGCTGTGTAGCGCAGGATTGGAAGGAAGCGCCTGAATATTCTCCTGTGCCACCATGGAGATTCCGTAATGGAAGGCAGCGTCACTGCCTGTGCAAAATCCATATCCGGCATCTTCACCCGGATATCGGTCTGGATCACCGATACATAACCGTCGGTATCCGTATAAGTCACCTTCAGGCCGCAGAAGGAAAGTCCGTCGGTGTACAACTGAAAACGTCCGGTAGGAATATCCGTGGTCTCCACTCTCTCCTTGTTGCCCGTCACCGGATCCGTTGTCATTACATATACCTTCAGACTGCCGCTGCTGTCCAGAGCCATCCGGTACACTACTTCCCCGGAGTCATTCAATGTCTCTAGCACCGTCCCCGCTTTATCTCCGAAGACAGGCTGTTAAACAGCTTGGTCAGATCATAGTTGTTGATATTCATACTTCCTGTCACTGCATAATAATCCTGCATATTCTTCAGGAAATAATATCTCAGTTTGTTCTGCTTCTCCTCTGCGGAGGTTGCCTCATAATTTTTCAGGACCAGTTCATAGGCACTTCCGACAGAAGCGGACACCCGCTCCCATAGCCGTCCGGATCTCATCCAGCACAGTCTCTGCAGAGTAAAATTGTCCTTCGCCTTGAGATTGTTCACCTTCATCTGATAGTTCAGCAGTGACATATACATCAAAACACTGGCTAAAATGCCAATAAAGGCCATGGCAATGATCACAACGACCATTGCTGAGCCCTTATTGTCCGTTCGTCTGTGGAATTGTCTTACCCTTGAAAATATTTTGGGATTTCTTCCGCATATCTTCATTTTCTCGTCTTCCTTCCGGTATCTTCTCTGTCCTGTGCCTGACGGATCACTCGACGGTTCCCGTCATGGTAAGCACAGGGGACTGTACACCGATCGTATCCCTGCTGTACACCTGTACCCGCATGTCATAGATACGGTTGCGTCGCTCCGTCGGTGTCAGACCGCCGTCCGCACCCATAATATCCTTCGCCACGTCTCCGGCAGCATTTCCTGCCGCACCGGACACGCTGAGATCATTGAAAATGTATTCCGTATTGCTGCGGTCTATCAGATTCGTCCGCAGTCTGCAGGCGGAATCAATGCTGGCTCCGGCAGAGGACATCCAGCCCGGCCAGGTCTCCCGCAGTTCAAATGCCGCCTTGTAATTGTTGTTCCAGGAGGAATACGGGTTAAAACCGGTGCTTTCGTCCGTGAAGCTGTCTATTCTCTCCGCTGACGGAGTCTGCTCCACCAGGAACAGATTTGTCTGTACATTCTTCGGGTTATTTACGATCACTTTGTCTACCGCAGAAGTCACCGCACTCTGGGTAGCCTCCACTCTGGGCTGCAGGCACACAATAATATTGGCCAGCTGGGAAATGATCTCCTCTGCATCCACCGGATTCCCGCTCTCCTTCTGTTTCTTAAGTTCCGCTGCTTTGGCTCTTACCGCCTCTTCGTTGGAAAAGATCACATAATCCGTACCGTTCTGGGGTAGTCTCCGCTGATGCCTGTAAGGATGGCGGAATTGCAATGATAGACTGTGGAGGCCGTCACCAGATACACATCTGTCTCTACGTTCTCTCCATCTCCCAGATCCAGCAAAATGCGGCTGCTGTCTATGGATATTTCGATGGTCTTGGTAGTATTCCTGGCAATCTCCATAACGTCTCTGCCGCCGGAATACGCTTCAAAATAACCGTATGCCTCCTGTGCGGCATCTTCCGATTCGGAATATACCGCATTCAGATTGCCTGCCAGGTTCTGGATATTTACAATATCCTTCTCATTCAGTGCCGTGTAACCGTTAGGATCCAGTGTTACTACCACATCATAGATGCCGGAAGTCGTCTTCTCATCCCGGAAGGTATATTGCCAGATACCATCTTCTGCTGCGCCGTCTCCGTCCACATCCAGAGAGACATCTCTCTGCACATTGTTAGTGAAATCAGTGGGAGTGGCCGTCTCATAGGTGTCTGCCATCTCCTCCAGTGTATGTGCCTCGAACTGCTCCATGACATCCTCTGCGATGGCCGTGGCATGCATGGTGTTGCGGGACTTGGCATTGGTTCTGGCAGAAGTCACAAAGCTGTGCAAAGCGGCACAACGATGATCGACAGGATCACGATGGCGATCAGCAGTTCAATCAGAGAAAAGCCTTCGTTATTCAGTTGTCTTCTCTCCGTGTTCTTCTGCATGTGAGTCGTCCTTCCTGCTTCTGACTAATACCGGTCTCTCCGCACTCCGTGCTCCCGAAACCGGACAACCATTCGCATTCCGGACTATCGTCCTCCCTGCTATGACTAATACCGTTTTCTCCGCACTCCGTGCTCCCGAAACCGGACAACCATTCGCACTCCGGACTATCGTCCTCCTGCTCATGGTTGTTTGATTTGCTAATCATAGCAGTATCCTGCCTGCAAGCAGTCGTATACTGCTATGATTGCAAATCTATTATTCCACGTTTCCGAAAATAGTGTCTACGCCCATCTGCATATCCGGGATGTAAGGTGAACTGTATACCTTATCGGTTCCCAGCAGATAATAGGTGTTCATGGTCATGTTGCCGGTGAGCATTCCGTCGGTCTCGTTGTAGCTGATGCTGACGCCCTGGATGCTCTCGCGTTCCTGCTGATTGTAAATGTATCTTACCAGTCCCTTGAAATCGTCATAGGTGCAGGAAATGCTGATGCTCAGGGTACCTCATACATATGGGTATCTGCATAAGCAGTACCGTCCGTAGATACCGGACTTGCTGCCGTCGTTGCGGCAGCTGCTGTGGTATCTGCAGCAGCATCAGCTGCTGCTGCATCCGTGGCAGCTGTTGCATCCGCAGTCGTCGTTGCCGCATCCGCTGCAGGAGTATACACCACCTCTGCTTCGGAACCGAATGCAATATTTGCCACCTCGGTACGAGTATAATCTTCCAATGTCTTTACCATCATAATGCTGTCTTCCGGTAAGATATCTGCCGGGAAGCGGTTCTCAAAATTCGTGATATAGGACTGCATCTTCTCGGTAGCCTCAATGTAGTCCGCCTTACGCTGATCTAATATCTCCAGCGTTGCCACCTGGGATGACAAAGTGGCATTCTCCGCCTCAAGAGCATCTGATTTTCATTAAATTTGGAATATACCAGAAAATAAGTACACACAGCAATAAGAACACCGATCACTGCGATCAAAGCTGAATTTCACTCTTCTTAACCTTCATCTTGCGCTGCCTCCTACTGTGCTGTCTGGGTGCCGGTCTGTGCCTCACCGCTCTCTTCGGTCTCATCCGTCAGATCCTTATAGCTTCCGGTAATGGAAAAGTCACTATGGACGTGCCGGTCTCATCCTTGCTGTCCGTAATATTGCTGATCTCTACATCATCAATGCTCTGCATGTTGCGGATATTCAGAATCGTACGGGCTGCCGCTGCTTTCCCTTCCACCGTCACTGACATGCTGATGCCGGTCTGGTCGGAGCTGAAGCTGTTGGTATAGAAGCTGTCCGGCAGGATCTGTTCCAGTTCATTGATGAACTCCACCAGATTCTCATTGGGAGTCTGGGTATAAGCATATAAATATGTGTATTTATCATACTGGGCTTCTGCCGCCAGATAATCGTTGTATACTGCCTGTGCCGGCTGTAGCTCCTGTACCCGGTTCTGCAGATACACATTCTGCGCCACATTTCCCAGATATCTGGTCACAGAGGTGGCTGCCATGGCGATGGACAGGATCGCCCAACACCAGTACCGCCACACTGACGAAGGTATAGTTCGTGCCGCTGACCACGGTCAGTCCCTTGGCCTTCTGGGTGCTCTTGTCGATCAGTCCACGGGGCGAGCACCGCACCCAGACAGGAAATATAGGCTGCGGGTCTGGTGGAACGGATGGCCTTGCTCATGCCGATCTTGTCATCCATCTCGGACAGGGTATGTACCTTGCGCTCCAGGCAGTTGGTGAACAGCTTGCTCATGCCGCTGAAGCTGCCGCCGAGGCCGGTGACGTAAGTTCTCTCAATAGGTGTATTACTGTTTCTGGAATCATAGAAATCAATGACACGGCTGACGCCGACGATCAGGGACTCCAGGGAAGCGGTGATTTTCTGTCTGGCTGCTGTGACCTCCACATTGCCGGCATCCTCATCTTCCCAGCGTCCGGCATTTTCCTCCCAGAGCTTATCTCCCTGATGGAGTACTCTGTTCAGGCAGGTCTTTTCTGGAAACGTTCTACCGCGCTCATGGGATCGTTCACGGCATAGGCACCGGAAGCGATCATGGTCTCGATAGCATCCTGCACGCCGTATGCCACGGTTCTCTGCAGCAGCACCTTGCCGGCGGAAAGCACGGTCACGATGGTGTTGTTCTCATCGATCTTGATCATCATGGTAACTTTTCGGACTTCTCATCACGAAGGATCTGGTATAAGCTGTTGCTGCTGTAGTCGAAGCACTCAACCTCCCAGCCGCACATCTGTGCCAGCTGATAATAGCTGTTTAGCAGTGCCTTGGGCACTGCCAGTGCCATGACACGCAGCTTCCTTCCTCGGTCAGTCCGCCTGCCAGATAATGTCCGATCTCATACTGGGTCAGATCCACGGGAAATAATCGTTCGCGTTGGTCTTCACCAGCGCCTCGATCTTGCTCGCCTTCACGTTCGGGATCTGTACCTCACGGCTCGCCACTCTGGTAGAAGAAATGGTGAAGATCACTTTCTTCGTGCGGATGCCGTTCGTGCCCAGTGCGTTCACCAGGTGATCCGCATACTCCTGCGTCGGCTGCAGCATACCGTCCACCACGACGCCTTCCGGGGTCTCGACGGTCAATACCTTGTAGACCTTCGGTTTCTTCACCTTATAATCGATCTCGCAGATCTTCGTAAAGGAGTTGCCGATCTCAATACTCAATACGCGATTGTTCATTGCCATGCTTCTACCCTTCCTCTTATCGGTTCTTTATCGTATTTGGGACAGAAAAAGTGTCCCAAGAACTTTCTAATCTCATATCAGATGTAAGTACCCGGTCTCTAATGATACAGACCCAGATACCACTGTAAAATTCATTGCCCCACAGGACAGCGACTGCCACCCTGCGAGAGATACGGTCCCATGGCGAGGACATGTCCTTCGCCGCTTACTCATACGGATCAGATGGATCACGGAACCAATGATACATCCCAGTAAAATGCAAAATGATCAATTTCCAGCCGAGCAACAGTCCGCAGACCGCCATCAGCTTCACATCACCGCCGCCAATGGCTCTGCCACCGGTAGCGTAATACAGAATAAGTAAAATACACTGACACACAGGAAGCCGATCAGGAAATCCAACCACTGTGTATAGTGGAAGGCTCCATGGATCAGCCCCAGTGTCAGTAAAACGTTAAATCCACAGGGATCTCATATGTTCTGAAATCAATCACACTTAAAGCAAGAAGTGCACTAAACAACAAGCAGTAGACTAGGGAATCCACGCTCATCCCAAATTTCCAGAATACGAGCAGTACAGCACTCCGTTCAGTGCCTCAATGATGGGGTACTGAACGGAGATATGTGCTGCATTTCCGACATCTGCCTCCCAGCGCCAGGTAGCTGAACAGTGGTACGAGGTCGTACCACCGCAGCTGATAACCGCAGTTCATGCAGTGAGACCTGGTCGTTACAATATTCTCTTTTCGGGATACGGTAGATCAACACATTGAGGAAGCTACCAATCACTATTCCATAAAGGAAAATCACTATGTAGAGTAAAATTGTAGGGAGCATGTCAGGTGCCTTTCTCTTTATTTATTTGCATCCTGATAATGTCCACTAGATGTAGCATCAGGATAAATTTCCTTTTCAGCTCCGCTCGCACCTAATGTGATATTCTTAACGCCATCTTTATTGTAGGTTACCGTCCAAGAATAAGTGCTATCAACCTTAGAAGAAGGAATAGATGTTAAATTGTCAATTCCTGTAACAGCTCCAGGGCCTGTTAACGTTGTATCGCCGGTCGGCTTAAGCTGTCCATCTGCAATTGCCACATTTACAGCTGTTGCTATTTCCTCTGCATTCTGAATATCTGTGGAAATCTTAGAATTCTTAACATATTTCAGATACTGAGGTGCTAACACACCAATCAGAACGGCCATGATAGCAATAACGATGATCAATTCCACAAGGGAAAACCTTTGTTTGTTAAGCTCTTCTGTTTCTTATTCATAATTACATTCTCCTTTTATGTGTTTTTAATTTCAGGGTAGTAAGTTTCCGCCCCATTTATTAATTATCGTTCTGTCCCTACACAGAACGGATAATCCAAAATTACAAATTGTCCAATGCTGCATACATAGATACCATAGGTGCCATACATGCTGCAATCAATCCGCCTACTACGATTGCTAATACAATAATGATCATTGGTTCTAACGCTGCCATGAAAGCCTGAATTTCCATTTCCACTTCTTCGTCATAATAGTCTGCAATCTTGTCCAACATTTCTTCCGTACTACCGGCTTCTTCCCCGATACGGATCATCTGGTATACCATAGGAGGAAACAATCCACTCTCCTGTAATGGTCTGGATAAGGGCATACCAATGGTAATTTCTTCTCTTGCATCCTGTAAGGCTTCTTTAAAGTAGATATTGTTCATAACTCCGGATACGATATCCACAGCCTCAATCAACGGAACACCTGCACCCATCAGTGTACTCAAAGTTCTTGCCATCATAGCGGCTGCCGACTTCACGGTAAGTTTTTAAAATCGGCAGTTTCAAAGCAATCTTGCCAAATACATGTTTTCCGGGATTCGTACCTGCAAAATATTTAATTCCAATTGCCGCCGCAATAATAACCGGAATAATAATAAACCAATAATTTTGTATGCCATGGCTCATTGCCACATAAAATTTTGTGATCCACGGCAAATCCGTTCCTAAATCAGCAAACATATCCTCGTAGGATGGAATAACCTTTACTAACATTACAATCGTTACAATGACAGCCACAATACATACCACAATCGGATAAATCATTGCCTTTTTCAGCATTGCCTGTGTCTTGCTGTTTTTTCCAGCTGCACCGCCACTCGATCGAGTGCCGTTTCCAGACTACCGGATGCTTCACCGCAGCCACCATGTTCACCATGATCGCCGGGAACACTTTCGGTGTTCTGCCATGGAATCTGCCAGGGTCTCACCTTTTCCACGCTGATGCGGACTTCCTTCAGTGCGTCCTGTAATCTCTTGTTCTCTGTCTGCTCGCAGAGCATTTTCAGGGATTCGAGGATGCTGACACCCGCTTTGGTCATGCTGACGAACTGGCGGCACATGACGCTTAGATCCCTGGCCTTGGGCCATCCGCCGATCTGGATGTCGATGTCTTTCGTCAGGAAGCTCTGTTCTCCCAGATCGATAACGGTCAGTTCCTGCCTTCTCAGTTCTGCCATTGCCAGATCTTTGTTATCCGCTTCCAAACTTCCCTTTACTTCTTTTCCAGCCTTTGTGATGGCTCTGTAGCCATAGGTCGCCATGTGCCTTTCCTCCAATACGTCTCTATCTTTAACTTTCTCCCCAACTATGTAAGACGAGCCCCGGTCCTGAAAAGGTCCAGGTTTTGAAAAATTTTATAAATTTTGATAAATTTCTATAAAATATTGCGGTTTTATAGAATTATACGTCAAATGATACCTTTACCATCTCGGAGAAGGAGGTGGTGCCGTCCAGTACGTAGTCCGTGGCACTCATACGCAGGGTATGCATTCCTTCTTTAATGCTTCTTCTTTAAGATATCGGCACCCTCCCGCTTGCTGATAATGGTTTTCAGCTTCGGATGATCTGCATGATCTCATAGACACCGATACGGCCTTTGAAGCCGGTATTGTCGCATTTGCTGCAGCCGCAGGGCTCGTAGATGGTTACATCTTCCTCTTCCCTCATGCCCATGAACTCTTTTCATCCTTGGTGGCCTGCTTCGGCTTTTACAGAAAGGACAGAGTCTGCGTACCAGCCGCTGGGCGATAACGCCGATGACGGAATCTGCGATCAGGTAAGACTCGATGCCCATATCCTCCAGACGGGTGATGGTGCTGGCGGAGGAATTGGTATGCAGGGTACTTACCACCAGGTGTCCGGTGATGGACGCCTGTACGGCAATGCTGGCGGTCTCCTGGTCTCGGATCTCACCGATCATGATGATATCCGGGTCCTGTCGCAGGATGGAACGCAGTGCCGATGCGAAGGTCAGGTCTGCCTTGGTGTTGACCTGTACCTGGTTGATACCGTCAATATTGGCCTCGACAGGATCCTCGACGGTGATGATGTTCACGTCTTCTTTATTCAGTTCGCTCAGTGCGGTATACAGGGTGGTGGACTTACCACTTCCGGTAGGTCCGGTTACCAGGATGATACCGTGAGGATTTTCAGAATGTAGTCAAACTGTTTTAATTCGTAGGGTTTGAAGCCTAACTGGCTCTTGTCGCGGTTCAGTGCACTCTTCGCGGCAAGACGCATTACGACTTTTCCCCGTATACGGTAGGCAGGATGGATACACGGATATCGTATTCCACACGGTCTACGACCTGGGTGATACGGCCGTCCTGCGGCTTCTCTTCTCGGAGATATCCATGCCGCCGATGATCTTGATACGGGCGATGATGGCAGACAGTACGTTGACACCGTATCTCGCTCTCTCATACAATGCACCGTCGATACGGTAACGGACACGGATGATATTTTCCATGGGTTCGATATGGATATCGGACGCACGCTGGCGGACTGCTTTTTCGATCATATCCTTTACCAGCATTACGATAGGGGAACTGTTGATGTTCTCCTCTGTGGCGATGTCTTCCACCACATCCAGCTTTTTCTCTTTGGCGTAGGCTGCCAGTGCCTCGGTTACTTCCTCCTGACCGAAATATTTATCGATGGCCAGCATGATGCTGCGGGTGGTGGCTACTACGGGCTCTACCTGATAGTTGGTGATGATGTTGATATCATCGATGGCGTTGTAATCCAGGGGATCCGCCATGGCGACCATGAGAACGTTGAAGTTATTTTCTTTGTAGGCGAAGGGGAATATCTTGTTCTTCTTCAGGACGTTGACCGGTACCAGATTCAGTACTTCCTTGTCCACATTGACGCTCTGGAGATCGATCATATCCAGATCCAGCTGGCGGCTCAGTGCCTTCGCCAGATCATCCTCCGATACGATGCCTTCATCTACGAGGAATTCTCCCAGCTTCTTGCCCTGTCGAGCGGGATTATCCAACGCCTGCTGCAGCTGCTCATTCGTGAGGACACCGCTGTTTACCAGTAATTCACCTAAACGAACTTTTTTTCTGCCTGTTTCCATAAACTCTCTCACCCATTGCTTTTGTCGATAATTGGAAATATGTGTGAAATTGTAGTATTTTTGGCTACAACTTACAAATATTTTGTCTCAATACGGAAATATTATAGCATATTTTAGATTTATGTAAATTGTTTTAGTACTTTTGTTTCAATTTCTGAGAAAAACATTTTTGTTGCTTTCTTTCCTGTTACACAGTACAATTATTTCATTTTATTTTGAAAGTTTCTAAATACGCCAATTCTTCGGCGAATTTTCCCAACATTTATTGACTTCACGTATTATACGTGTTGCCTTAAGAAAGGAGAGATAATCCATGCGTTTTCGCGAATTAGAGCGAATCATCCTTGACGATGGCTGGGTTTTGTCTGATATCAGAGATTCTCATTCATCAGTACAAACATCCTTCAAAGTCAGGGAAAGTAACCATTCCCAATCACAGCGGCGATATTCCTTTGCGAGTTGTTAATTCTATTTTTAAACAGGCTGGACTAAAATAATATGGAACAGCCTTTGAAAGGAGTGATCTTATGAATTATATATATCCGGCTATTTTTACCCGGAAGCGAATGGGAAATACTCTGTCATTTTCCCGATCTTAATGATCTCGCCACCTATGGTGACAGTCTTGCAGATGCCTTTGCCATGGCACAGGAAGCATGTGCACAATATCTGTTTATTTCTCTGAGAGACGGCGATGCTCTTCCCGCCCTACTGCAATTAATGCAGTGAAATCAGATGATCCCACTGCATTAATAAATCTAATCTGTGTGAATTTGGATAATTATGCCCGTGCTTATGATGACAGGGCTGTTAAGAAGACACTGACTATTCCGGCGTGGTTAAACACTGCCTGTGATAATTGCGGTATCAATTATTCCAAAGTTCTAAAGGACGCTCTCATTGCCAAACTGCAACAAGTGCAAATGTGACCGTATCACAAAGTCACTGCGTATTCACTGTCGTACATTTTCTTCAGATTTTCTACGTTGTTATATTTTTCGCCGATGCAGAATTCCTTGGACCAGGTCATGTAGTAAGCCCAGGGATTCTGCTTTTGCAGAAGATCCACATCTGGAAGGTATCCCACTTCTGCCAGGGCAGCCACTTTGTCACGGGAGGTGGCTGTCACCAGTTTCTCATAGGCATCCGCATAGTCTGTGGACTGATACTCCGGGAGGTAGACATCCATGGATACTACATCCACGTATTCATCTCCGGGTAGGCTTTTGGTATATCGCTGTTCCATACCCAGAGAAGGTTGTGCAGGTCTTTCTCCCCTGTGTAGTAATCGAACATCAGGTGATACAGGTTTCTCGCCACTTCCGGGCCCTGCGCTCCCCACCAGAACCAGGTACCGTAGGATTCATGGAACGGGCGCCAGAGAATGGGGATCCGCTCTTCCTGAAAGCGCCGCAGGATCTCCGCAATCACATCCATGTCATGATAGAATGCCGCTCTCTCTGGGGTTCCCTCTTTCAATACTTCCCTTGCATCAAAATCCGTGTGTTCGGTATAGAAGCTCTTGTCTCTGCCGCCTAAGGGCGAGAACCAGTGGAAGGTGAAGGTGAGAATACCACCATTTCCGGCTTCCCGCTGTTTTCTGGCCCATTGCAATGCCGTCTCCACGGTCCCCTTATTTTCTTCCACTTCCTGGATGCATTCCGGGGAAGCATCTTCATAATTGATATTCGGAGAATACGCCAGCAGTTCAAAGCCCGCAGCTTCGGTTCCTTTCCGGTGACCTGCCTGATGTAATCTATCTCTTCGCAGGGAATGGTCTGGGTGTGCTGACCGGTAATGATCTGTTTACCTGCTACGGCATGTAGGTAATGCCATAATTCTACTGTTTCTTTGTCGCCTTCGGATCTGCTGTTGTCATCTTTTCTTCCTTTTCCATTTTCATCTTCATACCCCGCCCGCAAAGCAAGAGGGTACAGAGACTTTATTTTGTCTCTGTACCCTCAGTTTATGACATTCTGTCGCTTATCGCAAGTATTATTCCGGCTTTACCTCATGGTAATCGGCATTTGCTGTAGAACCAGTCTCTTCAGACTTTGTTTCTTTTGCAAATCCCTTAGCCAGCATCTCATTGATGTCCAGTCCGGTAGACTCCTTGATACCATCGGTAACCTGGGTTACAGTGGTCATGATATCGCCTGCCAGCTTGCTGGAATCGCCGCCGAACATCTTGATGGAATCTACGTTCATGTAGCCCTTAGCCACAGCCTCGGCGATCTTGGGCAGCTGTTCGAAGTATACCTTCAGAGTATCTAACTCCATCTGCTGTCTTGCAGCGTCGCCGTACTGCTTCATAGCTTCCGCTTTCTTCAGGATACCGGCTGCCTCTGCCTCTGCCTTCGCCTGGATAGCTTCTGCTTCTGCTTTACCTTTGGCTGCTACGGCTGCTGCCTCTGCCAGGCCTGCTGCCTTGACTGCCTCTGCCGCCTGCTCCTTGGCAAATCTTTCTGCCTCGGATTTTGCCTTTTCTGCCTCTGCCTGTCTCTGGATCTCGAAGAGTTCGGCCTCCGCTCTCTTCTGTCTCTCATACTGCTCGGCATCTGCCTTCTGCTGTGCTGCGTATTTGTTTGCTTCTGCGGTCTTCTTGACCTCAGCTTCCAGAGCTTTCTCCTTGATGGATACTTCTCTCTCCTTTAATTCCAGTTCCTTCTCCTGACGGGCCAGGTTCGCATTTGCTGTGGTGATCTCCACGGTCTTACGCTGTTCCTCTTCCTGGATCTTATATGCTGCGTCAGCTTCTGCCTTCTTGATATCGGACTCTTTCTTCAGTTCTGCTTTCTTGATGGCCAGTTCGGTCTGCTTCTGGGCAATCTCGGTCTCTGCGATGACCTGTGCATCATTGGCATCCTTCTGTGCCTGTGCTCTGGCGATGGCCACATCTCTGTCTGCCTGTGCCTTTGCTACGGAAGCGTCCTTCTGGATCTGGGACATATTATCCTGTCCCAAAGCAGTGATCAGGTTGTTCTCATCTTCGATCTTCTGAATGTTACAGGACTCGATCCAGATACCTAAAGCGTTCATATCCTTCTGCGCCTTTGCCTGTACCTCATCACCGAAAGTCTTACGGTCATTACACAGTTCCTTCAGGCACTGGGTACCGATGATCTCACGCATGTTACCCTGTAAGGAATCGGTCAGTGCATCGCGGATCTGATCTTCGTTCATGTTCAGGAAGTTCTTCATGGCTGCGTTAGCCATCTCGGTGGTGATTCTCTTGTTCGCATCCGCACCTGCCACGACTTCACCCTTCGCATTTACGGTGACATCTCTCTGGGTCAGGACTCTGACCTTAGCCACAGCGTCGATATCCACACCGATGAAATCCTTGGTGGGGATATAACCGTTGGTCTTGATGTCGATACTGATCTGCTTCAGGATCAGCTCATCCTTCTTCTCCAGAAAAGGAATCTTGATGCCTGCATCGACCGATCAGAACCTTAGGTTCTCTCTTGATACCGGAAATGATGTAGGCTTTGTTCGGTGACGCCTTCACATAACCGGATGCCAGGATGGCCAGGATAGCAATGGCCAATACAATAATTGCGATAATACCAATGTTAATTTCCATATGTACTCCCTCATTCTTTCTGCTTTTGTAATATATGAAAAGCTGCTTGTATGGTATGTATTTTACCATACAGGCAGCCTTTATATAGATAAATTTTCATTCTTTTATGAAAATAACTGTGCAAAAGTGCACGATACATCATCTTATTTCTCTGAAAATCTATAAATGGTAAATTATAGGCATTATACGGCGATGCTGCCGTAATCTGCGAAATAATAGGTCTTAAATACCCTAGCAGCAAGGAAGGAGCATTTTGATTCAGCAATTTTTCTACCATTTCCAAATTCAGACTATCCGGCCATCTGAATTCCGCCATTTCTGTTGCACACACATAGAACGGATCTGATGAATCCTTTTTCCAATTTCCAGGGTCAGACTGACTCTTGCATTGTTATCAGTTGAACTTCTGTCAATCTGAATTCCCATGTTCACTGCAATCTTTACTTCTTTATCCCAGCTGTTTTCAAAATCTTCGTTGATACAAAATTCCATTTTGTCAATGATGGATTACTAAACTGAAATGCACTTTCCATATTTCCTCCTATGCAGCCACCAAGCTCATTCCATCACTTGTTGTTTTTCATATATCGGTGTTTTCTGCGTATCCACTACCATCTGCACCTGATTTTCATTACTGCTGTTTGAATAGAAAAATTCTTCTTTTGAATATGATCGTCCATGTAACCTCTATGTTATCCAGACTGCATTGTGGCTTTTCTTCTAAAAGTTTAAATCCAGATCCTTAATTTCCGCATCATACCCATTATCTCTTTCCGTGATTGTAATATTATTATCAATCCGTTCCAGAACGCTCCTGTTGTATAATAATTCCTCTTCCGTCGGGTGATAAAGCATATACGCAAATCGAATGGCATCGTTGCCATGTAGTACAATGTCTCCAACTCTTTCACCATTCATATATTTTCCTCCTATTCATATATACTGTCTATGTATTCCATAAATTCATCTTTTTCTGCATACAATCCAAAACATTGAAACCGTAATGCCATCCTGGCCCGGTGTATTATAAACCATTTTACGAAAGCCAAGTTTTTCATACCATGTAACCAGATCTTCTCTGGCATCTATCGTAATTACCCGAATTGGCCAGTTAGCTGCCAACATCTTCACACTTTTATTATTGTCTGAATTGCAGCCGTACCAATCCTATTATGTTGATATTTTTCATCTATTGCTATATAGCGAATATGAACAGCCGATACTTTCCGGTCCTTAATTTCGATCATAGTCTGCTATCTCCGGCGGAAAATCATCTAATTCTATCTCTCGGAACATTATCATATAATATCCAAGAACAATCCCCTGCCACTAATGCTATAACCATATGCCTGCTGTACTATGGTAGGATAATATGAATTTTCACATATTCATCTATGGATGGAACACCACATGTAAAAGAAGTATTTTCCACTTCTCTCGTGACCTTCCGATATTGTAAGTTTCCCATTTTGCCCCTTTTAATCGTGCCAGTACACAATCTGACTTTCACTAGTAAAATGCCCCAGGAATTTGTTCTACTCATCTTCTGAGAAACTTACATCCTAGAGCATTATTTGACATGACTTTTCTATATCTGTTATATTACATTTCTTTTTACTACTGTCAACAAAATTTAACCCAGATTTTTCAGATACTCCATAAAGTTCTGCTTGTTCTCCAGTGCCGTGGTGGTGGGTCTTCCGAGATCTTCCCTTGCGCCGATGCCACATTTTACTTCGATAAAGGTCAGGGTCTCTCTCTCTTTGCAGCGGTCAGTTCCCGGTCCAGTTCCTCATAGGTGGTAACGGATACTGCATGGGGATAGCCACAGGCTTTGCAATGGAGACTAGATCGATATTTGCTGCCACGGTGGGCATGCCGCCTACGGTCTCATGGGCACCGTTATTGATGACGATGTGTACCATATTTTCAGGTGCCGTACTGCCCAGTACCGCCATGGAACCCATGTGCATCAGCACTGCGCCGTCACCGTCCACGCACCATACCTTCGTCCGGGCTTCTGTACTGCCACCCCAGGGCGATACTGCTGCTGTGTCCCATGGAACCTACGGTCAGGAAATCATACTTGTGGCTCTGTCCGTTATGTTCTCTGATCTCGAACAGTTCTCTGCTGGCTTTGCCCGTGGTGCTGACAATGGGATCCTCGCCGGAAGCCTGCACGATGTGGCGGATGATCTCTTCCCGGATCATGGGATTGTCGTTGCGGTACTCCACCTTTTCCTCATAACTGAGGGCACCCTTCCGGATCACGAACGCTACATCCTCACCACGATCCAGCTCCTTGCGGAACTCCTGCATGGCAGCACTTACTTCCTCTTCCGTTGTGTCTTTTCCGATGACAAAATAGCGGATTCCCATATCCTCCAGCAATTTCAGGGTCACTTCACCCTGGTAGATATGCGGGTTCGTCGTGGATCCCGGCTCACCGCGCCAGCCGATGACGAAGATCATGGGGATGGCATAGACTTTATCGTTCAGCAGGGATGCCACGGGTTGATGATATTGCCTTCTCCGCTGTTCTGCATGTATACTACCGGGACTTTGCCGGTAGCCAGATGATAGCCGGCGGCCAGTGCCGTGCAGTTTCCCTCGTTGGCCGCGATCACATGATGCTTCGGATCGATCCCATAGGTGTGCATCAGGTAATTGCAGAGGGCTTTCAGCTGGGAATCCGGTACCCCGGTATAAAGTCCGCATTTAAAATTTTCGCAAAGTTTTCTGCTTTCATGTAAGTATTCCTTTCCTGCCCTGTCAGTTAAATTTCGTCTATTAAAGTTATAATATCTTTGATCGGCATCAGTCTGCTGTCCACTTCCTGTGCCCTGTGATACCGCAGGATGTCCTCGGCGGTCTGCTGCATGGCGGGGAAGGCACTTCTGGTCAGCTGGTTCGCATAGATCACGATATTGACGCCGTGGGCGGCCAGTTCGTTTTCCGTAATGCTGTTAAAGGAAGACGGCACCACCACGATAGGTGTCTTCGAATCCTCTGCCCGGAATTTATCACAGAATTCCAGAATCTCATCCGGGATTTCTTACGGCTGTGGATCATGATGCCATCCGCTCCCGCTGCTACGAAAGCTCTGGCACGGTTCAGTGCATCTTCCATGCCTCGCTCTAAGATCAGGCTTTCGATTCTGGCAATGATCATGAAATCATCTGTCAGCTGTGCCTTTTGCCGGCTGCGATCTTGGCACTGAAGTTCTCGATGCTGTCCTGAGTCTGCACCACATCGTTTCCGAAGAGGGAATTTTCTTAAGTCCGGTCTTGTCCTCAATAATGATGGCGGAAACACCCTTTTTCCAGTGTTCTCACTGTGTATACGAAATGCTCCGTCAGTCCGCCGGTATCTCCGTCAAAATAATGGGCTTCGTGGTCACTTCCGTCACGTCATCAATGGTACGGAAACGGAAGTCATGTCCACCAGCTCGATATCCGGCTTGCCCTTCGCCGTGGAATCGCACAGAGAGCTGATCCATGGCGTCGAACTGGTCCAGCTCACCATCATGCTCCACGATGGTCTTCTCTGCGATCAGTCCGGTCAGGCCGCTGTGAACCTCCAGTGCTTTGACAATGGGACGGATCTCAATGAGCTGGCGCAGGCGCTTTCTGCGGTATTCCGGCATGGCCAGCTTTTCCTTGATCCTCGTATCAATTCTTTTACTTCTTCATTATATGTATAAGGGACATCTATGATCTCGCCGCCGTATGTCTTCAGCAGTCCTTCCACGTTGTCACGGATAGCCTTCAAAGCACCCTCCTGCCAGTTATCCCCATGGATCCGTAGTCAGGGCGCAATTCTTCAATGACCTTATCATACATTACATCATCCTGCACGACCACATTGCTGACTTCCGGGATATCTTTTACCAGCTGCATACGCTCCTCGAAGCTGATGGTGGGAAAACGGTTAAAACGGATCATTGCCGCATCACTTAAGACGCCGATGGTCAGCTCGCCGTATTTTCCGGCTTCTCTGATGATATTGCGGTGCCCCTCATGAATGACATCCGTACAGAAACAGGTATATACTCGCTTCATTTGATCCTATGCCTCCTTATATTTTGCCGGAATCTGAATTTTATTGACTTCCAGTGCTTCTCTGAACACTTTGAAAAGGCTTCGATATCCGGTCTGTCAATCGCACCCAGTGCACACAGGCGGAAGGTATTGGTAGTAGAGATTTTGCCGGGGTAAATGGTAAATCCCGCTCATAGCAATAATCATGTACTTTTCAAAATTCCAGTTTGGATCATCGGGATACTTCACAGACACAACCAGTCCCGACTGCCATTCTCTGCGGATCACATCGTGGAATCCCAGTGCATCCAGTCCTTCATGAATGGCCTCAAAGACTCTCGTATGTCTCGCCCACTTGGCTTCCTCGCCCTCCGCCCAGTATTCCTTCAATGCCTGGATCGTGGCGTAAATGGTCTGTACCGGCGGGGTAAAATGCATTTCTCCGGTCCTCTGGAAGAAATCATACTGTTGATACAGGTTGCAGTAATAGGAACGTTTCGGATATTCCTTCGAAGCCTCCAGAATTGCCCGGCTGCCTACCACAAAGGATAGTCCCGTCATGGCCATGAGACCCTTCTGTGCGGATGCCATGCAGAAGTCGATGTTATCCTGCTCGATGTTAATGGGACGCATAGCGTAGGTGGATGTGGTATCCACGGTAAAGGTAGCATGATATTTATGAGCAAGGGCTCCGATCGCGGATGGGATTCAGGATTCCGGTACCGGTCTCATTATGAGTGGTATGTACCAGGGCAATGTCAGGGTTCTCCCTCAGGGTCTGCTCCACTTTTCTAAGTCGGGCAGTTCATCCACCGGGAATTTCAGATCAATATAGGGAAGTCCGTAATACTGGCATACTTCCACAGCTCTGGTGCTGTAGGCTCCGTTATCCACCACCAGTACTTTTCCGCCCTCCGGCAGCAGAGAACTGATGCAGGCATCAATATTGATGGTGCCGGATCCACAGAACAGGACACTGGTATACTTTTCCAAATCCCATGCACGATTTTCACCAGGTCTTCTCTGAGTCCCTTCATCAGTCCGCCGAATTCTTTTCTCTGGGACAGATGTCCGGCACGACCTGTGCATATTTTACGGTATCTGTGGTGGTAGACGGTCCGGGATTCAATAAAATATTTCTTTTGACGGGTTTTGTATCAACTGCTCCATTATGGGATTCCTCCTTTTGTTCACGTTCTTTTCCAATCGTTCATTAATGTATGATATGTTTTAATTCTTTGAACGGTTTCATAGGTTTTCGGTTAAAATAAGTACACAAAATGTCTGCGTTCCATTCGCAGACACTTTGTGTCAAATATGAACATATAATAATACCATTCGCACAAAATAGCAATACTTATTTTCTTTAAACATCATACGTCTTGTCGATGGCTTTCAGCTCCCGGAAAGTATCGATCTCGATAATGTCATTTTCCGGCATTCACGTACTTCTACCTTATAATGCTTCTGGCAGAATACCAGGGTACCTGTTCCCAGTAACGCTCCTTGCCGCCGGGCTGTTCGTAGGTCATCTTGATATCATCTGACAGCTTATGTCCGTCTTCTTCGTTCCAGTAAGAGATGCCCACCATCTGCCAGCAATCCAGGCCGCCGACTTTCTCTTCTACAATGACTCCGTCCTTTACCGTGAAGCACCAGTCATCGGTTCTGTCCTTTTATTGCCAGAAAATCGGAGGTATAATGATATTTTTAATGATCTGCGGATTGGAGATCGCAGATCCGCCTCAAATACATAGGCATTGGAAAGCATATATCTTGCCACCATGGCGGAGGAAATATTGTTAGCTTCATTGTAAACCGGATTTTCCAGGAATCTGATCATGGGATATTTGTACAGCAGCTGATCAAACTGCTCTGCCAGATACCCCGGACAATATAGATTTCATTAATCCCGGCATCCAGACAGGCATCGATCAGTCCGTCAATAATACGCTGTCCATGCACACGTACCAGTGGTTTCGGGGTGTTAAAGGTAATGGGCACCAGCCGGCTGCCGAATCCAGCTGCAATAAAGATGGCGCGCTTTGCACGGTAAGGCTCCAGTGCGGAGATTCCGGCACCTGTGATCTCCCTCTGTCACATACTGTAATTCGGTCAGTTCCTGCATGACACGGTTGACCGTTCCCAGAGAGTGTCCGCTCTTTTCTCCCAGCTGTCTCTGGGATAAAGTACCTTTTCCTCTGCCAGTATCGATAAAATATCAAATTGTTTTCTTGTCAGTGTCTGATTCATCTTCTGCTTCCTTTCTTTTTCCATTCTCCATGACCATCGTCCTGTTTCTATCGAAATTATCGAATTTCCGTTAAGTCATATGGTGTTGTCTGGTACACATAATAATTGAGCCAGTTGCTGTAAAGGTTGTTACAATGAGATCTCCACTGTAACAGAGGTCTCTGCTCCGGGTCATCGTCCGGGTAATAATTATAGGGATCTGAATGGGCAGTCCTTTGTCCAGATCTCTATGATATTCGTTGTTCAGTGTATAACGGTCATATTCGGGATGGCCCGCTACAAAATCTTTTGCCCTCTTCCGCCATTGCCAGGAATACGCCGGCCTTCTCCGATTCTGCCAGGATCGTCAGATCCTTACAGGCATGAATGGCCTCCGATGGTGTCTCGGTATGACGACTGTGCGGAGCCATGAAAATATCATCAAATCCCCGGACCAACGGAACTTTCCGGTTGGATACTTTATGTGCATAGACGCCGAACAGCTTCTGGGACAATTGTCTCTTGTTGATTCCGTAATAATGATAAAATCCGGCCTGTGCCGCCCAGCAGATATGTAAGGTGGAGGTCACATGGGTCTCCGCCCAGTCCAGGATCTGACAGGTTTCCTCCCAGTAATCCACTTCCTCGAAGGTAATATCCTCCACCGGTGCTCCGGTAACGATCAGTCCATCGAATTTACGATCCCTGATCTCATCAAAGGTAGTGTAAAATTTGTTCAGATGGCTGGCCGGGGTATTCAGTGACACGTGGGTCTTGGTGTTCATGAAAGTGACATCCACCTGCAGCGGTGTATTGGACAACGCCCGCAGCAGCTGCAGCTCCGTATCCTGCTTTACCGGCATATTGTTCAGGATCAGTACCTGCAGGGGACGCATGTCCTGATGTACCGCACGAAATTCGTCCATGACGAATATATTTTCATTTTCCAGTATCTCTTTGGCAGGCGATCATTTTGTGTTTTGATAGGCATTTTATTTTCCTCCGGTCTTTCTTGCTTATTCCTCGTAAGGAATATTATAGGTTCTCAGAAATTCCTCTTCTGTCAGAATGGGAACCTGTAATTCTTTTGCTTTTATTTTTCGATGATGTAGAGGTAATATCATTGTTGATCAGGCAGGTGATCTTGCCGGTGACACTTCCGGTCACCTTGCCGCCTTTTTCCTCAATGACCTCTTTCAGATCATTCCGGCTGGCATAATGGTTCAGGCTTCCCGTCACCACGAAGGACATTCCTGCCAGTGTCTGTGCACTCTCATCGATCTGTGGTGTCTCTATCGTCAGGATTTCCTTCAGATGAGCTATTTTCTCCAGATTTTCCGCATCCCGCATATAATCCGTAAATGTAGATGCCAGCACCTCTCCCACACCGGGAATGGCACTCAGTGTTTCTTCGTCCGCTGCCTGCATTCGTTCCAGATCGTAATCAAAATACCGGCACAGCACCTTGGCATTGGCCACGCCGATTCCTGCGATCCCCAGTCCATAGATCAACCGGGCAGCGTGGTATGTCTTGCAGTCTCGATACTGTCCATCATATTCTGATAGGATTTTTCTCCGAATCCTTCCATTCCGGTAATGACCTCCTTGTAACGGTCCAGCCGGAACAGATCCGCATATTCATGGATAAAGCCCTGATCGATCAGCTTCTCCAATGTCGCCTCGGAGAGTCCGTCAATATTCAGCGCATCTCTGCTGACGAACAGAGTGTAGGATTTGATCTCCTTGGCCGGGCATTTCTCATTGGTGCAGTACAGAGACTGTACCTCATTCATCTGTCGGATCTCCGTGGGCTGTCCGCACACCGGACACACCTTTGGAATCTCCACATTATCACTGCCTGTCAGATTCTCAGCGATCTGGGAATGATCATGTTGGCCTTATAGACCGTGATATGGTCTCCGATTCCCAGTCTGAGGGATCTCATGATACTGATATTATGCACGGAAGCGCGGCTCACCGTTGTGCCCTCCAGTTCCACCGGCTCAAAATAGCTACCGGATTGATCAGACCGGTACGGCTGGCGCTCCACTCGACCTCTTTAATGTAGTCTCCCGCAGTTCATCCGCCCATTTGAAAGCAATGGAATCTCTGGGGAACTTTGCGGTTCTGCCCAGGGACTGTCCGTAGCTGATACTTTCATAAGTAAGTACCAGACCGTCGGAAGGAATATCGTAGTGCTCGATCTTGTGTTCAAAATCTTCAATGGCAGATAAAATGTTCTCTTCCGTTACTGCCACATGTTCCACCACTGCAAAGCCCTGCTCCTGCAAAAGCAAACTGGGCTTCCTTGGAATCATGAAAATCCACACCATCCGCCTTTACCAGGGTGAAAGCAAAAGCGGACATTCCGTCTGGCCGTGATCTCATTGTTGAGCTGCCTCACAGAGCCGCTGCACAGATTTCGGGGATTCTTGTATTTTGCCTCTGCATCTCCCCGTTGATCTTCTCAAAATCACTGTAGGTGATCACCGCTTCTCCCGCAGGATCAGTTCTCCAGTATAGGAAATATTCAGCGGAAGATTCTTAAAAGTACGGGCGTTATTTGTAATGACCTCACCGATCTCGCCGTTGCCACGGGTAACCGCTTTTGCAAGTTTTCCTTCACGATACGTCAATACAATGGTCAGCCCGTCCAGTTTCCAGCTGAGAATTGCAGGATTGCCTTGCAGCCAGTCCCGCAGTTCTTCCCGGCTTTCGTCTTGCCCAGAGACAGCATAGGACTCTCATGGCGCTCCTTGGGAAGCTCATCCACCGCTTCGTAGCCTACGTTTACCGTAGGACTGTTGGCCAGGGTAACGCCTGTCTCTTTTCCAGTTCCACCAGTTCATCATAGAGCTTGTCATATTCGTAGTTGCTCATGATCTCCTGATCCTTGGCGTAATAGCTTTCGGAAGCTGCATTCAGTTGTTCTACCAGATCTTTGATCCGGTCTATTTTGGAAGACTGCATCTTGTATTCCTGCCTTTATATATTTAATTGCGATTTAACATTCCGGTGTCTCTTTGAAGCTGTTCCAGCTCTTCTCCGGTGACCTCGCGCCACTTTCCCGGCTTCAGATCCCCAGCAGAATGTTCATGATCCGGATTCTTTTCAGCGCTTTTACCCGGTATCCACAGGCTTCACACATCCGCCGGATCGTCTGTTGACCCTGAGTCAAAACGATACGGAAGGTAAATTTTCCGATCTGTTCAATCTCACATTCTCTGGTAGTGATGTCCAGATCTTTCAGATAAATACCTTTCGCCATTTTCTCCAAAAATCGGTGTTATTTCCCTATCTGTCTTTACGATATATTCTTTTCATGACGGTTGGCGCCCCGCATCATGGCATTGATCAGATCTCCATCATTGGTGAGCAGGATCAGGCCTTCGGAATCTTTGTCCAGACGTCCCGCATAGGTCAGCCGTTCCGGATAGCATCATATCCATGATCTTTTCTCTGCATGAGGATCTCTCCGTGCAGGTCACTCCCACCGGCTTATAAAATGCCAGTACCTTCTGTGTCTGTTTTCCTGCAGAATCTTCTTACCCACCTGCACGGTGTCCGTTTCTTCCACCTGTTGTCCCATTCCGGCCACCTGACCGTTGACCAGTACTTTTCCTTGTTCGATCAGCTTATCCGCATCTCTTCGGGAACATACACCGCACTGTGCCAGATATTTATTCAGACGCATTCTATTCCTCATTCCTTTCCGAAGCCCTTAACTTCCGGGCTACAGACACACGGCCGCAAGTATATGTTTTCACGCTTCCACACCGTCTGCCGCTTCGAAGTCACTGAGACTTTGACTTTGGGAATACCGTTTCCGTTTGCCACACCCAGCTTTGCGGTCTCATCTGCCAGTTCGTTGTATTTTACCTTCGAATGAGCCGGTACTTTGGTAAAGCGGATCTGAATCTTCTGTCCCCAGCCCAGCATGGTCTGTGCATATTTTTCGTCGATCATTCTTACTTTTCCAGGCACCGGTGACCCATTTCTCGATTCCTTCATAGTCGTAGCGGATCTCGATGGCTGTAAAGCCGCTGTTTAAGGCAAACCGTACCGCATACATGGCTCCCAGCATCTCTCCGGAGACATTCCGCTGTTTCAGAGAGTCCGGATTGTCACCATTACCGTATTCTGTATAGATGCGTCCATCGGGAAGAATAAAAATACAGCCGAAACCGTATTTTTCAGTGCATCCTGATAGCTTCCGTCCACATAGGCCAGCAAGGTACCCTCTTCCGGACGATCATTCACATCCGCATCCTCCGGATATCTTCCCAATCCATTCCACTCTGCCATAATTCATCTGTCTCCTTATCGAATAAAGTTGGTCTTCTGCGCCGGTTCTCTCTCCGGAAATCCACGCCCGCAGCTTTTCCTGCGGCAATGCATTTGAGCAGCCATGCCATATTGTTACCCAGGGTACGCATGGTCTGCATGCCTTCCAGATCCTGTTTTACCTCTTCGGGAGTATTGCCGTGTACCTGATTCCAATACTGGCTGGATACCACCGGCATACAGTTGATGGTAAAATATTTGTTCAACTGGTCAAAGGCTGCGGAAGCCCCACCGCGTCTGCAGCTGACGATGCAGGCACCGGGCTTGCCCTGGAACAGGGTGCTCTTGCCGTAAAATGCCCTGTCCAGGAAGGAAGTGATCATACCGGAAGCAGATGCATAATGCACCGGAGATCCGAAGACAAATCCGTCTGCAGTCTTCGCTTTTTCCACAAATTCATTCACGCCATCCTCCCGGAAACACTTTCCGTTCTTCAGACAGGCATTGCAGCCGATACATCCGGCGATGGGCTGTGTACCCACCTGGATGATCTCCGTCTCAATACCGTTTTTCTCCAGTGCTCCGCTACTTCCTCCAGAGCTGTGTAGGTACAGCCCTTCGCATGTCCGCTTCCGTTTACCAGTAATACTTTCATTGCTTTTACCTCTTTTCTCTTATTGTTTCTCTTCTCTGTTATTACCACCCGAAATGTGGTATGCTATCTGATAGATTTTGATATCTTTATCAGCATTTTAACAAACCGGAAAGGATCCCTTATGAATCATCGCACCCGTTCTTATCTGCTTTTTGTATTGCTTATCGGCTGTATCTGTTATCTGGTGTCCCATTTCGTGGTACAGCTGTATTTTGTAAACGGTTCTTCCATGGAACCGACCTACACCTCCGGGCAGCCGGTCCTCCTTCAGAAATTCGGTCTGCCAGACTGTCTGGACTATAACGATGTCGTTGTCATCCGCCACGAGACGCTGGGACGCGATATCGTCAAACGGATCGTGGCCCTGCCGGGAGATACGGTACAGATCACAGAGGGAATCCTCTATGTCAATGGGGTTCCCCAACCGACCCCGATGGTTTTCTCTCATGGAGGATGCCGGCAATGCCGCCGCCCCTGACGCTTGCACCCGGAGAATATTTTGTCCTGGGTGACAACCGCAACCACAGCATTGACAGCCGCTTTGCGGAAGTCGGATCATCCCGCCGCTTCTATCGCAGGAAAAGTTATTACCGGTCGAACACCCTTCCGGTAGGCACCATAGTTGTCGATCCTGTGCATGGCCTTTCTGGAGATATTCTACCATGTGTTTCGCTGCCGGGAGCGTATTCCAGGAAACGTCTCTCTGGTATCTCCCTCTTTCCAGTCAAACACCGCGTCGCTCTGCGCGCCATCCAGCAGTCGGACATACGCCTCCTGCAGGTCTTCGTAGCTGATAGGAGCTTCCGAGATCTGCATGGTATCGTGCTGTTCATTTCTTCCTTTGATCAGAAGCAACGCTGCCTGCCGCAGAAAGTCCTCTTCCTTTCTCCCATACCGTTGTATCCGTGATCGCCATTACGATCAGAGCGGTGTTATCATAGGCACCACTGTCTTTCAATGCCTGGATATAATTCGCTGCCAATGTAATGGAAGCTTCCATGCTCTGACGATAAGATCCCTGTTCCACACCGATGACATTGGCATCCTTGTCATAGATAAAGGTGCGTGGGCCCCGTTCAGATGGATGAACTTGAAACGGTTTCCTGTCTCATCCATCACAACACCCTGGGCTGCCAGATCCTCCTTGAAAGCCGTATTATCCGCAGTAAACGCCTTGGAATCCGAACCTTCCGGATGAGATTCCCGTAATTCATTAAAATAGACTTCTTTGATCACGCAGTATCTTTTCAGATCATACGGTGCATACCGGAATCCAACGAGCTTCAGCTCCTGCTTTGCCAGTTCCAGATAAGAAACGGGGTGACCTTAGTAAAATAGACATTGTCAAAATTGTCCACGATGGAAGCATCCTGTGCACGGATATCATCCTCATAGAGATCGATCGATAATTTCTGCTCTTCAGTTCCTTCCACAACGGTGCCTCTCTGTAGACTCTGTCCAGATAGTCCTGAAAGATCCCTCATTCTCATACCATTCACCGGATAAAATAAAAGGAATAGCATTCAATGTGCTGGTGTAAGCTCCCGTGGTATTCTCAAAATAAGTAAAATCTCCAAAGATCTCCCGGTACTCCGGATGTTCCTCTAACAGTGAGGTAAACTCTCTGGAATCTGCCGTATCCAGCAGGATCACGAAATTGTTGTCCGCAGACATCTCGAATTCTTCTTCCACGCTGACATGCAGATGCAGTTTGGAATGCAGTGCCCCGCTGGTAATCACGGTGCTGCATGCGGTAACCAGAAGCATCAGGGTCATGCATCCGCTGATGAACATTACCACATGGACAAATTTCTGCTTTCGCAGCACGATCATTGCCGCAATTACAACGATCAGCACTACTACCCAAAGAAGCAATGTATCTTTCCGGAGAATATCGTATTTGCCCCACCAGATTGAAGTTCCGTCCAATGGCGGCAGTCTGTCGATCATAAAATTGCCCTGGATATAGGTACAGATAAAAAGTGTCAGCCCTCCGGCCAGTGTGATCCGGTACACATACGGATGAATCAGCATGGCAATCAGATACAACACCGCCAGTACGGCGAAGCAGGCTGCAAACATCCCCAGTGCAGTGATCAATAACGTGGAAAAATCAAACCAGAATTCCGCTGTATTCGCACAGTACAGATCGACAGGTGCATATAAAAACAACAAAAAGCTGATAGCCAGGGATATGAAAATCCCCGGCATCAGCTGTCTGCCTGTTATCTTTTTTCTCACAGTACACTCTCCCTGTCACATTGTTGCATTTCTTTCTAACGATTATACTCTCTTCCGGTAGCCTTCATGGTATTCCTGTCAAACGCATATCCCGTCTGCACATATTCCTGCATGTGATCCTCATCCAGAAAAGAATATTTTAAGAACCGGCGCTCCCTTACATCGCCTTCCTTCCAGTCGAAGGCGGCCGTGCTCTGCTTTCCGTCCAACAGACGTGTATATGCTTCCTGCAGATCTTCAAAGCTTATGGGTGCCTGTGAGATCTGCATGGTATCATGGGTTTCCCCCATGCCTTTTATCAACAGCAGCGGACACTGACGCATCCAGGCTTCCTCTCCGCTCTCATCTAGGCTTCCGTTGTATCCGTGATCCGCCATAATGATCAGCACCGTATTGTCATAAGCTCCACTTCCGCGCAGCTTCTCCACATAGTTCCCAGCCCCGGAGAGCACCGCCAGCATCGTCTGTTCATAAGTTCCTTCCTCTTCATCAATAATATTCATATTTTCATCATAGATGAAGGGGACATGGGCTCCATTCAAATGAATAAACTGGAATTTTGCCTGTGTATCCTGTTCACTGATCCCTCTTTGGTCCAGTTGACTCTTAAATATATGATCTTGCTGGCTGAAACTGTATTTTTCTTGTGCATTTTCCACTTTGACCAGTTCATCGATAGCCGCCATCTTGAAAATACATTTCTTCTTCAGTTCAAAAGGGGCATATCGGAATCCCACCAGTTTCAACAAAGGTTTTGCAAATCTGACATAGGAACTCAGTTCAAAATCCACCCGGTATACATTGCTGAACATCTGGGCTATCTCGTCATCCAGATAAAGTTCTTCATCATAAAACTCCATCCGGTATCCCCGTTCCTGTAATGTCCGGAACAGTGGAGATTCTCGGTACATCCGGCGCATATAATCTTCAAACGGTTCATCATTCTCGTACCATTCCCCTGACAAAATATAGGGTACGGCTCTCTCGGTACAGGAATACGCCCCTACGGTATTTTCAAAATAAGTAAAATCCTGAAACTCAGCTGCATATTCCGGATGTGTCTCCAGCAATTCTGCAAAAGTTCTGGAGTCCACGGTATCCAATACCAGAATTATAAAATTCTGTTCATCAGACATTACGAATTCGTTATCTCCGCCAAGCTGATAACGCGCTCTCTCCTGCAATGCCCCGCTGGTAAATACTACGCTGACTGCCGTGATCAACAGCATCAGGGTAAGTCCACCGCTCAGATACATTACGGTTCTGGAAAACAGATCTTTTTTCAGAAAAACGTACATAAGAACGACGATCAGCAAAGCAACACTCCAGAGGATCAGATCTTCTGTCCGCAGTATCGTATAATTCTCCCATTTGATGGTCGTTCCATCCAGCGGAGGCAGCTTGTCGATCATAAAATTGCCCTGGATATAGGTACAGATAAAAAGTGTCAGCCCTCCAGCCAGTGCGATCCGGTACACATACGGATGAATCAGCATGGCAATCAGATATAACACCATCAGTACAGCAAAACAGGCAGCGAACATCCCCAGTGCAGTGATCAATAACGTGGAAAAATCAAACCAGAATTCCGAAACATTCGCGCAGTACAGATCGACAGGTGCATATAAAAACAACAAAAAGCTGATAGCCAGGGATATGAAAATCCCCGGCATCAGCTGTCTGCCTGTTATCTTTTTTCTCACAGTATTTTTACTCACACTTATTCTCCCTGTCACATTGTTGCATTTCTTTCTAACGATTATACTCTCTTCCGGTAGGAATCATGGTATCCATATCAGAAGCATACCCCGTCTGTATATACTCCTGCATATGATCGTCATCCAGGAAAGAATACCGTAAGAACCGGCGTTCTCTTGCATCGCCTTCCTTCCAGTCAAAGACCTCATCACTCCGCCTGCCGTCCAGCAGACGCACATATGCCTCCTGGAGATCCTCAAAGCTTATGGGTGCCTGTGAGATCTGCATGGTATCATGATGCTCATTTCTTCCCTTGATCAGAAGTAATGCACACTGACGCATCCAGGTAGCCTCTCCGCTTTGTCCCAGGCTTCCGTTATAGCCATGATCCGACATCACAATGAGGACTGTATTGTCGTAGGCTTCACTGTTGCGCAGATGTTCGACATAATCCATTGCACCGACCATCGTGGCCTGTGCGCTCTGTTCATAGGTGCCGTCCAGTTCATTGATGATATTCATATCCTTATCATAGATATAAGGAACATGTGCTCCGTTCAGATGAATAAATTTGAATTTTTTGGAGGAATTTTCCACGGTAATTCCCCGCAGATCCAGCTGGCTCTTAAATACATGATCCGCTTCACTGCAGCTGGTTTCCTCAGGTGTATTCTCTACCTGGAGCAGTTCTGCGAATGCAGCCTTTTAAATGTACACATTTTCTTCAGTTCAAAGGGCGCATACCGGAAACCGATCAGCTTCAACAGTGGTTTCGCAAATTTCGTATAAGAACTCAGTTCGAAATCCACTACGTGAATGTTGCTGAACATATGCATCAGTTCGGTATCCATATACAATTCAGAATCACAGAGTTCCATATTGTAGCCACGTTCCTGCAATGTCTGAAACAGTGGGGACTCCTGGTACACCCTCTTGCCGTAATCATCAAAGGGTTCATCATTTTCATACCAGTCTCCGGACAGAATATAGGGAACGGATCTCTCTGTGCAGGAGTATGCTCCTACCGTATTTTCAAAATAGGTGAAATCACGAAATACCTCACTGTATTCCGGATGCTCGTCCAACAGCTCCGTGATCGTCCTGGAATCCACCGTATCCAGCAGAAGGATCACGAAGTTCTGGTCTTCGGACATCACAAACTGTTCGTCCGCACCATATTGATAATGTACTTTTCCTGCAGTGCACCACTGGTAAATACAATACTGACTGCTGTGATCAGCAGCATCAATGTCAATCCGCCGCTTAAATACATTACCGTTTTGGACAAAGATCTTTCAGGAAAATATACATGAGCACTACAACAACAAAGCCGATGCCCCAGAGAATAAAATCCTCTGTCCTCAGAAATGTATATTCTTCCCATCGAATCGTCGTTCCATCCAGGGGCGGCAGATTCCTGATCAGAAAATTTCCCTGAATATAGGTACAGATCAGCCCTAAGAATCCGCCTGCCAGTCCAAGACGGTACAGCACCGGATGGATCAGCCACAAGACAATATAGATCAGAAGCAGCACAACGGTGCTGATCAAAACAGGCCCAATGATGCCCTGATCGAATTCCGAAATCAAACCAGAACTCGGATATATTACTGCAATACAAGTCTACCGGTGCATATAAAACACCAGGAACTGATGGCAACCGCCACCACGATTCCCGGCAGCAGTTGCTTTTATCCCGCTTTTCATGTCAGATTACTTCTCCTGCTTGTCCTCTGCCTGATCCAGCATAATGTCATCGGATTCTACTTCTTTGTTTCTGTTCTCATCGATTCCCAGACTCTTGTCGATCTTCTTCTTGGCCTTTCTCCAGTAGATACCGGCTGCAGCGCCTACGGCGATGACTACACCGGCTACTGCCTGAATAGCATAGTTCATAACAGAAGGGTCAATATATGCATCTGCAGTTCCGGAAAACAGTTACTGCGAATGCTGCTGCAAAAATGTTACCTGTGCGATCTTGCTTAATTTTTCATGTTTTACCTCTTTCTTTTACTCTTTTGTATTTCAGATTTTTATTGTTCTTTTGCTTTTTGATCTGTTCCTGGACTGCCTGTACAATGTACTTTGCACCTACTTCGGCACTGTTGCCCAGATTGTATACATATTCTTCCACGAACTTTTCAATTCTGTCATGGTAAGCATCCTTCTGCTCCAGCAGATTTCTGACCTTGCTTTCGGTCTCCTCTGTCTTTGCAGGATCCAGACGGTCTCCGATGACATCCCTCATCCAGATATTGATAGGTACTGTGTCGATCTTCTGGTATTCCGGATTCATGACCTTCATGGGAGTATCCACGAACAGAACCGGCTTCTTGGTCGTAAAGGCATATTCATACGCGATACCGGACCAGTCAGTCACCAGCAGATCCGCCTCGAATACCGTGCTGTTGGATGAGAAGTCTGTCTGAATGTCAATATCCGGGTTCTTGGCATAACGCTCTTTCAGGCGATCCATCTTATCCTGCTGCAGACGCACCTGTTGAGGATGAGGACGTACTACCACTTCATAGCCCTTACCTGCCAGATCATCCAGCATGCCTTCCAGACAGCTGTCCACGATATTGTCCTTCTGCCAGGAAGGAGCGATCAGAATATGCTTTTCTCATGAGGCGTCTTATCCGCTTTCCTGTAATCTTCGATCATACGATCCAGCAGGCAGTAGCCCCAGTCGATCAGCTTCTTGGGAGGCAGACCGTAAGCTTCCTCTGTCTTGCGGATTTCCTCAGTATGATGCTTACCGACGCAGTATACGGTATCGTAGTGATCCATGGAACCGGTACGCATGGTCATATTCAGACTGTCCATACAGTGAGGAATATAGATATATTCAATATCCTTCCTTATATAGCTTCGCTTAATATGGAAGTTCTCAATATCCGGCATAGTCATGACCACTACGTCTGCATCCATCTTCATCATCAGTGTGATCAGACGTTTTCTCCGATATAATACGCCCGGATCTTGTCTTCTTTTCCGCCAGTGCAAAGATCGATCTTCCGGATCACTGGTGATATAGTGGATAGTCAGATTGGTATGTGCCAGGAGCCATTCGATAATGCCCTGATAATATTTATAGAAGCCACTGCTCTCGGAATAAAATACCAGATGCTTGTTCACTACAGAGAAGAAACGTTTGAAATCTTTCTTCTCTCTCTTGGCATAGGGATTTTCTCGAAGAGTTTCTTCTTGCCACCAATGGACTGCAATTCCTCCAGTTCCTGTTTGCTGGCCTCCAGTTCCTCATAATCCACATAATCCTTGGGATTGATGGCCCAGTTCAGCAGATACTGCTGTAAAATAGCGAACAGGTTGCTGGCGATCCAGTACAGAGCCACACCTGCCGGAACAAACCAGCCCAGATACAGGGACAGGCCTACCGAAAATGCCATCATACCGTATTTGTTCAGCTTGGACTGCTCTGCCTGAATGACATTGGCTGCATTCTGTGCCACACACAACAGCCATGCGGAAATACCGGCTGCAATGGGGACGATGATATCAATGCCCCCACTTCGGAAGGTACCCAGCTTAAATTCATGCCGCAGAAGTTCAGGGAAATTCCTGCACCTGCTGTAATACAGACGCAATGTCCACACCTGCCAGTCCTGACTGCAATGCTGCGAACTGTTCTGCATAATTACCACTCTTGATCATCTCCACTACTGCCAGCTGAATAGAGGAGCTCTCCGGATTTGCTCCGGCCAGGCTGACAGCCAGGCCATTGAATGCCGTGATCATCCTGTGGCAGATGAAGCAGATAATCCAGCGGGTGATAGATAACCTCTACCAGTCCATCAGCAGAATAATCTGAACTGCCAGCGGGATCAGGGATGCCAGCGGATTGTACTTCTCTCTTGAAGATCTTGGACTGTTCGTCCGCGATCCGGTCTGCATCCCGAAATGTTTTGCCTTGATCCGGTTGATCTCAGGCTGCATCTTTACCATTTTAATGGAATTCTTCTGTACCCAGACGGATACCGGCAGCAATACGATCTTGCTGATCAATGTGAACAGAATGATTGCCAATCCATAATTATGCACCAGATAATAGCAAAATACATTACATATCCCAGCGCTTCTGATAGTATTCGCATTTTAATTAACCATGCCTTTCTCAAAATCTGCAAAGTTTGGGCCGCAGGCAAAATTTGCGTGTGAAATTATTTTCACACTGTTCTCCTTTAGTCAATAGTACTAATTATAACATAATCGTATGTTTTTCAACATGGAAGCAATTTTCCGTTCAAAACAGGCAGAAACCTCTGTTATTATAACAGCAAATTTCTGCCTGCTTCCCTATTTTCTGTATTCTTTGTTCTATTTCCGTTTTATTGCGTATTGTCCGTTGTTTCTTCCTCTGGCTTTTATAGAATGCAAAATCATTCTTGCCGTTCTTCTTCACCTGATACATGGCATCATCCGCACACACGATCAGCTGTTCCAGATTATCCGTATCCTTAGGATAACTTGCAATACCAATGCTGCCGCCGATCTTCCGCTTCGTACCGCAGAGCACCACATCCTTTGTGAATACCTGTCTGCACTGGTACGCTGTCTTCTCCACCAGCATATTCTGGCTGCTGCGCAGGATCAGAATAAATTCATCTCCGGCGAAACGGTATGATGTCAGTATCTGGGACTGCATCTCTTTCAGGCGGTTTGCCACCTGCTGCAGTGCTTCGTCTCCTGCCGTATGTCCGTAAGTGTCGTTGATCTTCTTGAAATTATCAATATCCAGCATCATGACGGTACAGGGAACCTTCGCATCGATCATCTGCTCCAGATCCTTCATGAATTTGCTGCGGTTCGGAAGTCCCGTCAGGAAGTCATGCTGTGATGCCGCCTCCATAATTGCACGTGCCTGCTCCAGTTCCTGCAGCAGCTTTCGTCTGCGGTAATTATCGAAGCACACCCAGCAGATAATAACATTGAGTGCAGTGATAAGTATAAGTGCCGGTATCAAAGCCTCACGGTTCCTGGCAAAAGCTCTCCCGATGATTTACAAATTCGGTATCTTTGGGAAACTGTGATGCCTCCAGCCCGAACTTCCGCATGACGTCTTCATCTACACAATAAATGTTGGGACTGTCCTTTACCACATTGATCTCTGCACTGTCGGTACCATTTGCGATATCCATGGCCATCTGTGCTGCGATCTCTCGGACTTATACATGGATACCACATTACCGCCCAGCAGTCCGTCACCGATTCCGGCCTCCACCATGCGGTAAACCGGTACTTTGGAATAATTCACGACCATACGGACCGCCTGGTCACTGGTATATTGTTTGCCACTGCCGTCCTTTGACATAACGATATAGATCAGTATCGTCTTATCATCCACCTTGCTGATAGCCTGCTGCAATCTGGCTGTTTCCAGTTCCGCAGCATTGATCTCAGAAAATTCCAGTTCCGGATAGTTTTCCGCTGAGTTGTAAAATTCTTCCGTTCTGCATCTGCGGTCACTGAATCATCCAGTATCGCCACTACTTTATCGGCTGTCGGATTCACCTTCAGTGCCATGTCTATGTTCTTCTCTACGGACAGTTTTTCAATAATTCCCGTCACAAGAGGATTCTCTGCCGCTTTCATGGCATATTCTTCATCGTTCACACCTTCGAAGACAACCGGTATCTCCGGGAACAGTTCTTCCCGGTATTCCATGGCAAACTGCAGCGCCGCATCATCTCCACGATCACCACATCATAGGGATCCGTATTCTCCAGATGGTATTTCAGCATATCATGAAACATATTCAGCCACTCATCTGTCCGAAAACGCTTCGTGTCCATAAATTCATAGTCGATAGTGGTATTCTCATCCACTCCGGCTTTGATTCCTTCGATCTGTGTCTGCACCGTATCCCATCCGTAAGAATAGGAGCTGATAAACAGTACCCGCTTTCCCTGATTCAGATTCTGTGCTTCTGCCTTCATTGACACCGTCCCAATAGTCCCAATGCCTATGAGGAACAGCCAATGCAAACAGCCATGCTTTCCACTTTCTCATATTCTGTTTCCCTAATTCCAACATTATGCTACCGGGGTCAAAGTCTGAACTCAATACCACGATATAAGGAATTACATCACTGGTACTATTGTACCACATTGTCTGCTGAAAGCAAAGGCTTAATTTAATCTTACGATAATACCTTCTTCTTTTTCTCTTTCATTTTCCGATAACGGTAGGGATTGCTCCGAGCGCCACAAACAGATACTGTAGAACCAGATTGCCTATGTAGCTTCCCATATCAATAATTTCTGCGGAAAGTGCCGCAGGATCAGTCGATAACACTCGAACAGACTATAACCTGCTTCCGCACCGCCGCCCTGATTGAACAGAATGATCGCCCAGTCCACACGATCGCGAAATACGTCATAAGGATCATGATCAGCGCTGATGACCACAGCCTTTTGGTCAGTTTTCCGCCCAGCATCTCATATCCCTTCAGAACGCACACCGCCATGATCACACCGGATAATGCTGCTACATATCCCAACTGGCTTAAGATCAGAACACTGAGCATTCCCAACAGGGATCCTAACAGGGCACCTACAATACCGCCTACGATGTTTTCTTTCTTCTGCGCCTTCTGCTGTGTCTTCATTGCGATGTCACTGCGCATCTTCGTCTCGCAGTCCGGACATAAATGATAGTATTCACCGCCCATTCTGAACGCTCCGGTCTCTACATTCTGACCGCACAGATCACAGCAGGGGCTGTAACTGTTTGTACGCAGGAATGTCGTTGTAGCTGCAAGTGCTTCGTTCAATGTATCCTTACATTTTTCCGCATTGGACTGTGCCTTCAGTGATACTCTGATATCCAGATTCTTCTGACCAAAACTCGCGATCTTCTTGCTGCTTTTCTGAAACCCTTTCACTGCCTGCTTGTCAAATGTCGACCCGTCAGCGCTTTTTGCCGCCGTATGCAGCACCATCATATATGGATATCTTGCATCGGGTGCATAGACGATAAAGTCAAACCCATCCCGTTCCCCATGAAACAGGCCACCCACTTCATCATAACGCAATCCGGTTCCCATGGCAATCTGCTGATAATTTTCAATCTTCTTTTTCTGATTCATTTTTCTCCCATCCTTTGTAATAAAAAATTAGTAATCGCTCTAAAGCGTTACGAAAATCACACTTTTCCATTTTACACTTTTCCGTGTTAACATGCAACCCTATTAGGGGGTTTTTAGCCGATTAACCTATTTGCTATGAAAAAACTGTAGGCACATCTGTGTAACCTACAGTTTTTGAACTTCCTTATAAATAGAACAAGGTAATCGAAATCACGCAAATACGGATTTGCATTCCATCAGCATTTGATTTCAAGGTAACCTAACAGCTTGCTCATATCGTACTCTTCCAGCACACCCAGATTGGAATCATAGAATTTTCCATCATAGTGTACCAGGTAATGACAGAAACGTCCCATCTTTTCCATCATGATACAGCACTTCGGCAGTACAGCGGGTCTACCCTCGGTATATACGATGATGTCGGTATGGTCAATGCCGTAATAGTTCAGTGCAGAGATCACGCGACCCATGGTAGCCTGCCACTCTCTGCAGTCCATCACGCTGATCACCTCTGCGATAGTAACACCGGCTAACATTGCGACACAAGCCTGACCGCACAGACCGTCTTCGGGCTGGATGATCACGTTCATGCTGTCGATCTTGCGGATTGGATTCTCAAAGCTGTAAGGGCTGTTCTGATCCATACGGATCAGGGAACCGTTAATATGTAACAGGATCTTGTGAGGCACACCCAGCTCTACTTTTACAGCAGCTTCATCGGTGATCACGATCTCGTAATTGCCCTTCTCCTTGGGATGAAGCTCGCACTGAATGATATTGTTATCCAGAACGATATCTCCCTTGATGACTTCTCTCTGATGGCATACTTCCCATACATTAAAAGGAATCTGAATGGTGTATCCTGCATCCTTTTTCTCTACTTTAGATTCAAAAAAATATCTCATATTTCATTCCTCCGTTGCTTTTGCTGTTCTCGAATATTCTCTTAAGAAAAAGATTAACGAAAGCGGTTACATTTCACATTTATCCTGATTCTAACAAAAAATTACATCCTTGCAAAGAGCTTGCTGAAAAGTACTTAAAAAAAAACATCCTGTCAAAAAAATGTCAAAAGCGCCTGCTTTCAGGCAGACGCTTTACCTATCATTTATTCTCTTATCATAACCCTAAAATTGCAGATGCCACACGGAAATATACCAGTAAGGACATTGCATCGACGATGGTCGTTATGAACGGACTCGCCATGACCGCAGGGTCGAATCCCAGCCGTTTCGCCAGGATCGGCAGAAGACATCCGATAATCATAGCGATCACTACTGCCGCCACCAGAGTCAGGCACACGGATGCTGCCACCAGCACCCCTACTTTATCCAATAACAGTAATTTTGCAAAGTTCGCTGCGGAAAGTGTAATACCGCAGATCAGTGCCACGCGGATCTCCTTGAATACGACCTTCGGCACATCCCGGTATTCGATCTCATTCAGGGACAGTCCGCGGATGACCGTAACGCTCGCCTGGCTTCCGGCATTTCCGCCGGTATCCATCAGCATGGGAATATATGCCACCAGTACCGCACACACGCTCAGCGCATCTTCAAAAGAAGAAATGATAGCTCCGGTAAATGTAGCTGACACCATCAGAAGAAGCAGCCAGGGAATACGCTTTTTGAAGGTCTCAAATACCCCGGTCTTCATATAAGGCTTATCACTGGGCACGATAGCCGCCATTTTTTCCATATCCTCCGTGGTCTCTTCTTCGATGATATCCACGATATCGTCCACGGTGATAATACCTACCAGCCGGTTCTCATTGTCCACTACCGGCATGGCTGTAAAGTCGTATTTTTTGAACTGTCTGGCAACTTCCTCCTGGTCCATCAGGGTATTGATGGAGATGACATTTTCATGCATGATGTCACCGATGATCTCGTCACCGTCCATGAGCAGCAGATAACGCAGGGCCACGGTTCCCACCAGTCTTCTCTGCGCATCCAGCACATAGCAGATATTGATGGTCTCACTGTCGAGGCCTACCTTACGGATCCGCTCGATGGCCTGATTCACCGTCAGATTCTCCTTCAGGTCTACATACTCGACCGTCATGATGCTTCCGGCGGAATCTTCCGGGTACCGCAGCAGATGATTAATGTCTCTGCGTACCTCAGGGCTTGCGTTGGTCAGAAGTTTTTTGACAATGTTGGCAGGCATCTCTTCCAGCAGGTCAGCCGCATCGTCTGCCATCAGGTTGTTGATGATGTTCGTTGCTTCCTTATCTGACAGGGAGGTGATGATCTTCTGCTGATTGTCCATATCTAAATAGGAAAAAACGTCTGCCGCCAGGTCCTTGGGAAGAATGCGGAAGACTTTGAGCATATCCTCTTCTTCCAGTTCTTCCAGAAGTCCTGCAATATCGGCATCGTTGAGTTCAGCCAGATACTGGCGCAGTTTGGTATACTGCTTGGTGTTAAGAAGCTCTAAGACTTCTTCCAGTTCTTTGATCTGTTCCATGATGATCCTCCTTATGATGTTTTCTATGGGTGTAACTTATGCAGTAACTTCGCCCCGGAAGTGGGTTGTCAGAACTCTTCTGTGTACACTTCATAAAAACCACCACCTTTCTGTAGGATCCATCCAGAACCCCATTCGCAAAATCGCCTCTACGAGGCTTTCCTTTTGCTCTTGACATATATTCTTACGAATGTAAACATTCGACGAATATCCGTCAATATTTAATGGTTCTGAATTGTTAATAATATTTTAACTTTATGACTATTCTTTGTCAATGAAATAAGTTTCTTTCAATTTCTCAATTTTTACCTTTCCGCAGGTGGTTTCTGTCAGGTTTTTCCTGAGACTATCCTCTTTTTCCACCGGGACAAGTAAAATAAATTTTACGTTTTCCGCATAGATGCTGTCCGCAGGAACGATGCCCTGCTGTCCGAAATAGTACTGCAGCTTTCCAACATCATTATAATCCGTTGTCACTTCCAGCTCGCAGCCCTTCCGCATAATGCCGGTCTCACAATGATCCAGCCCCTCCTTCACCGCCTGGGTATAGGCCCGCACCAGGCCGCCGGTGCCGAGCAATGTGCCACCAAAATATCTGGTCACTACCACCGCAATATTGCGGATACCGGATCCGGTCAATACTTCCAGCATCGGACGCCCCGCCGTTCCGGAGGGTTCCCCGTCATCGCTGCACCGGGTCAGTTCGCCTCTGCTTCCTATTATAAATGCAGAACAGTTGTGTCTGGCATCCCAGTATTTTTTCTTCATTTCTTCTATAAAAGCCACTGCTTCTTCCTCGGTTTCACACTTGCGGATCGTAGAGATAAAGCGGGACTTTTTCTCCACGATTTCGCCTTCCCCGCCGGACAAAAGGACTCTATAGTTATCTGTTGCTGTCATGTCACCCATGTATGGCCTCACTTATTTTTAAATTCTTATTTTCTTTTGCTTTCTTTTTCAGTGTAGCATAACTTCTCCAAAATGTGAAACAATTCTAAAAAGCCTTTATTTACATAGCATTATTTGGTATAATGTTTTCGTCTGTATCTCAGACAGAAAGGACTTGTTTTATGAATTATAGTAAAAAAGGTGTCCGTGCGAAGCAAAAGACACTCAACTCTAAATCACAAAAATGGGGAAGGAAAATTGCTCTGACCTGTGTCAAGGTCATGCTAGCCGCTGTCGTAGGCATCGGCATCTGCGGTGTAGCCGCCGGTATCGGTGTTTTCCGCGGTATCCTCTCCTCCACCCCCACGATCCGTCTGTCGGATGTCGTGGCTGTCGGCGAAGCTACCATCGTCTATGACAGAGAGGGCAACGAGATTGACCAGTACGTCAGCACCAACTCCAACCGTCTCTCCGTCGGCATGGACGAGATTCCCGACTACCTGGGCAAGGCTTTCGTAGCCATCGAGGATGAACGTTTCTATCAGCATAACGGTATTGATTTCAAGAGTATTATCCGTGCCGGTTATCAGTTTTTTAAGACCGGTGGTGAAGAAGCCCAGGGTGCCAGTACCATTACCCAGCAGCTTCTAAAAAATACCGTCTTTACGGACTGGACCTCCGAGGGTAATAACAAGATCAAAAAAATCAAGCGTAAGATCCAGGAGCAGTACCTGGCACTGGAGATTACAAAGTACTACTCCAAGGACGAGATCCTGCTGCGTTACATGAACGCCATCAACCTGGGGCAGAACACCCTGGGTGTGGAATCCGCATCCTTACGTTACTTCGGTAAACACTGCAGTGAACTGACCATTTCCGAATGTGCGGTCATTGCCAGCATCACCCAAAATCCATCCAAATACAATCCGATCCGTCATCCGGAAGAGAATGTAAAGCGTCGTGAGAAATGTCTGAATAAAATGCTGGAGCTTGGCTTTATCAGTCAGACACAATACGATGAAGCCATGGCGGATACCGATGCCGTGTACGAGCGTATTGGTCTGTACGACATTGACTATCAGGAAGCCAACGCCACTACCGGTTCCTACTTCTCTGATGCGGTATATGAGCAGGTAAAACAGGATCTGATCCTGTCCGGTTACAACGAGAACATGGCCGAGACTCTGCTGACCTCCGGCGGATTGCGTGTGGAATCCACTCTGGATCCCAAGATTCAGGCAATTCTGAACGAAGAATATGCAGATCCCTCCAATTATCCGGAGAACGTGAAATGGTATCTGAACTATGCACTTACCATTATCTCTCCCGACGGTACCAAGAATAACTTCAGTAAAGAAAACATGATGACCTGGTTCAAGCAGAACCAGAATTCAAAATTCAACCTGATCTTCTCTTCCCAGGATGATGCCTATGCAGCGGTGGACACTTACCGTTCCGCAATGCTGGCTCAGCTGGGTGTAGAAGACGATGCAGATAATTACGAAGAAACTATTTCCATGACTCCTCAGCCCCAGTCCGCTATGGTCATTGAGGAGCAGAACACTGGCTATGTGGTAGCCATGATCGGCGGCCGCGGTGCCAAGGAGGGCCGCAGAACCCTGAACCGTGCCACCAGTGCCAAGCGTCTGCCGGGATCCACCTTCAAGGTAGTGGCCTCCTACGCTCCCGCTCTGGACAGTGCCGGCAAGACTCTGGCTACTGTTTACAACGACGCTCCGTTCAATTATGCCGACGGTACTCCCGTCCGGAATTGGTACAAGACTGGTTACCGCGGCATCCAGAATATCCGAAGTGCGATCCGTGACTCCCTGAATATCATGTTATCTGCTGAACTTTGGATTTACCACTCTGACCGACGGTGTGCAGGTCGGCAACGAGATCAAGTCCGACGTGAACCAGTCCCTGGCTCTGGGCGGTCTGACCTACGGTGTTACTCCTTACGAACTGACTGGTGCCTACGCAGCTATTGCCAACGGCGGTACTTATGTCACCCCGAAGCTGTACACCAGGGTCACCGATTCCGATGGCAATGTAATTCTGGACAACACCAATCCGGCTACCAGACAGGTCATCAAGGAGACCACCGCTTTCCTGCTGACCAGTGCTATGCAGGATGTAGTTACCTCCGGTACCGGTGGCCGTGTAAATTTCGGCGGTATGGCTATCGCCGGTAAGACCGGTACTACTACCGGACCTACCGATGCCTGGTTTGTAGGATATACCCCTTACTACACCGCTGCTACCTGGACCGGGTACGACAACAATGTTGACCTGAACAGTGCCGAGGACGGTGTCTCCAAGACCTTATGGCGTAAGGTTATGAAGCGTGTTCATGAGGATCTGCCTAACACCCAGTTCCCGGTTCCCTCCGGTATTGTACAGGTAGCGGTATGTTCCCAGTCCGGCAAGCTCCCGATTCCCGGTCTCTGCGATGGTTCCGTCTACACGGAATACTTTGCGGAGGGTACAGAACCTACCGAAAGCTGTGATGTGCACTATCAGGGTGAGATCTGTGCTTACGACGGATTACCCGCAAGCCCCGACTGCCCGTTCAAGTACACCGGTGTTGCCACCATGCCTCTGGTAGAAGATCCTGCATTACAGCAGGGCTCCACTGTCATCATCAATAATCCGGATGGCACGCAGACTGTCAGCACACCAAACACCAGAAGTCAGTGTCAGCATGATGCAACCTTCTTTGCCAATCCGGACTACGAATCTGTGATCAACCAGCAACAGGCCGAGATCAATGCCCGTAATGCTGCAGCGCAGCCGCAGACAGAAGAATAATATGTGAACCATAGAATACCATAGAAATAACAATACCAGCCCCTGTACCACTGCTCCACGCAGCTACAGGGGCTGGTTATTTTTTGCATAAAAAAATCACCGGATCAAACGTTTTCACATTCGATCCGGTGCTCATGATATACCTTATGTTTTCAGATGTTCCTATACAATACCCTGTGCAGTCATAGCATCTGCAACCTTCAGGAAGCCTGCGATGTTAGCACCTGCTACATAGTTACCTTCCATGCCGTACTTCTTGGCTGCATCATCCAGATTGTGGAAGATATTAACCATGATGGTCTTCAGCTTTGCATCAACCTCTTCGAAGGTCCAGGAAAGTCTCTCACTGTTCTGGCTCATCTCCAGAGCGGAGGTAGCAACACCACCTGCATTGGATGCTTTGCCGGGGCAGAACAGAACTCCGTTCTTCTGGAAGTACTCGGTAGCTTCCATGGTGGTAGGCATGTTAGCGCCCTCTGCTACAGCGAATACGCCGTTAGCAACCAGCTGTTTTGCATCCTCCAGATCCAGTTCGTTCTGGGTTGCGCAAGGAAGAGCTACATCACACTTCACGGTCCATACACCATGCTCACCATTCTTCTTCTCATGATACTGTGCGCTGGGTCTTGCAGCAGCATACTCGGTCAGTCTTGCACGCTTTACTTCCTTTACTTCCTGCAACAGTGCTACATCGATTCCTTCGGGATCATAAATCCAGCCGGTGGAATCGGAACAGGTAACTACCTTGGCACCTAACTGCTCTGCTTTCTGGATAGCGTAGATTGCTACGTTACCGGCACCGGATACAGCCACGGTCTTGCCTGCGATATCCTTGCCATTGCACTTTAACATCTCCTCGGTCAGATACAGCAGGCCATAACCGGTTGCTTCGGTTCTTGCCAGGGATCCGCCATAGCTTAAGCCCTTACCGGTCAGAACACCTTCATACAGGCCGGTCAGTCTCTTGTACTGTCCGTACATATAACCGATTTCTCTTGCGCCGGTACCGATATCACCTGCAGGAACATCGGTATCTGCTCCGATATATTTGTAAAGTTCTGTGATGAAGCTCTGGCAGAAAGCCATGATCTCTCTGTCGGATTTACCCTTGGGATCAAAATCGGAACCACCCTTACCACCGCCGATAGGCAAGCCGGTCAGAGAGTTCTTGAAGGTCTGCTCGAAACCAAGGAACTTGATGATACCTAAGTTAACGGAAGGATGTAAACGTAAGCCTCCCTTGTAAGGTCCGATTGCGGAGTTGAACTGTACACGGAAACCGTTGTTTACCTGTACCTGACCCTTATCATCCACCCAGGGTACACGAAACAGGATCTGTCTCTCGGGAGTTACCAGTCTCTCCAGCAGAGCATCCTTACGATATTTTTCCTCGTTTGCCTCGATCACCACGCGAAGAGATTCCAGAACCTCTTTGACTGCCTGGTGGAACTCGGGCTGTGCAGGATTCTTTGCGACTACCAAATCAAATACTTCATCAACATATGACATTTGAATGTCCTCCTTCAATTGGTATACAGATTCATGACAACCTGGTTGCCATATGCTTTATTATAAAACGACTTTTTTAATTGTACAATAAACTTTATTTCACTAAATCGTAAAAGTTTTTGGCCATTTTCTATAAAAATTGCACAAAAAGGTATGCAAGTATACAATTTGTGCGTTATGATGTACGTTAAATTGCCGAAAGCGGTCGTTTTGTATGCTATAGATATTCTTTCAGAGTCCGGATGTTGGCATTCTCCATCTCGATCAGTTCCTTCGCCAGACTGCGGCAGGGGCTTCCAGCAAACTCTTCATTGTGTGCCAACACCTTCTCCATCTCCAGCACACCGTTATTACTGCCCTTGATGATCATTTCTGCGATATGACTTGTGCTGGTGTTGAGCAGGGTGTTATAACCGATTCCAAAGCGCAGCATCATGTTCTCCATGGCATTCTCCCGGTAGGTCTGGGCCTTGCCCTCCACCAGATTCTGCACTGCTCTGTCATGCAGCCTGGAGTACTGTAATTCCTGTTCCGCCACCACGGCTGCCAGCCTGTCGTCGTAGATTTTGTCCGTAACGGCATCCAGTGCCTTCATGGCCATTTCCGTGTTACGCTGGATCTCCCGGTAGATGTTGATCTCCTGTTTCTTCAGATTGTGATTTCCTGTTTTATTCATAGAAAAAGCTCCTTACCGTTTTTGGTAAGAAGCTTTCCCTGAATTATCTTATTTTATTCCAAGCCCGCAGTGCACCGCTCAAAAACGCTTCGCGTTTCTTCGCTGTCGGGCATTCGCCCTATCATTCGCCGCGCAATACGAATTGCTCCGCAGTCTTCGCTGCTCTCGCAATTCTACCTACATTCGGATTCCGCTGATTTGCTTCCGCAAATTGCTTCTTCCTCATTCCGCAGTGTACAGCTCAAAAAAGCTTCGCGTTTCTTCGCTGTCGGGCATTCGCCCTATCAAAAAAGAATCATCAAAAATCCTGCCTGCAAGCAGTCAGATTTTTGCCGCTTCATTTTTTGGCACTGCTCATTATTGTACATATTCACTCTTGACGTATCCGATCTGGCCATTGTACCTGATCTTGCTCCAGTCGCCTTCTGTGCCGACCAGTTCCGCGGAATCGCCACCGGAAAGAACTCCCAGACGATCTGCAGTCTCACTGGCGGATGCACGTACATTGATATTGGTGGTAGCGGTCACGGTTCCGATGGTCTCGGCACCGGCTGCGCTCTCTGCCAGCTGCAGGAACTCTGTCTTGATATAGCCTTCCTTACCTTCATAATCTACCTTGGTCCAACCGTTGGCGCGCTGCTCCAGTACCTGAAGCTTCGTACCTCCTGCCACTTTACCCAGCTTATCCGCCTGCTCACTGTCGGAGCTTCTGACATTTACGGTAGTAGTTGTCGTCACATACTGCGGTCCCTGTTCTTCTGCGGGCTGCTCTGTGCCTTCGGCAGAAGTATCCTGACCGTCTGCCGCCTGATCGCCGCCTTCCGCAGAGGTATCTGTATTCTGATCTCCGGCTACCTGATTGGCCAGCTTCTCTCCTACGGCAATGCTTACCTGAGAATCCAGCTCACTGATATACTGCAATACTTCCGGATGATCTACCATTAGTTCATTGTATTCCACTGTGATCTTGTTGTTAAATTCCACAACATCATCCTGCGTGCTTACCGTCTTGATATAATCGTTGACTTCCTCACTGTTCTCGCCGCGCTTGATATACATTTCTCCCTGATCATTGGTGCAGATATAAAGTGCCTGATAACCGGGCACCTCTTCCTCATGACCCACAAATGCAATCTTGTAATATACATAAGCGATCACCGAACCCTCTTCCGGGCCGGTCTTGGTATAGATCTCCAAAGTCGGATAATAATCAATATACTGTGCCAGTTCCAGATAACGATACATGTCTTTGTCGGAGATCTCATCACAAACGGAACGTAACGTTGTCTCATCACCGGTCGCCATGGCATTATAATAAGTAGCTACCAGAGTATATACCGCACCTTCCTCATTTGCTACCAAAGATACATCCTCTGTTGTCGGTTCCGTAGCAATCTCACTGGACGCTGCCGCTGCGCTCTCTGCGTTCTGCTGCTCCTCACGGTGACGGTTGTTCATACTCAGGCTTACAGATACGGTGACTGCCACTGCCACAACAACGACAGCCGGCAAAACTACTTTACTATGCTTTATGATATAGTTTCCAAGAAAATGTAATTTTTCTTTCCACATATTGCGTCCTTTCCAAATTCTGAAAAAAAGTTCTTTAATCGCAAAAAGCCGCAAGCGGCTTCTCTCATCTCTCTCCCTATAATCAAGGTGATGTAAATGCATCCGACAGGAATCGAACCTGCATTAAAGGCGTCGGAGGCCTCCGTTCTATCCATTAGACTACGGATGCAAATATTACAAATTTGTTACATCACCTCGACTATAATATCATAAAACACTACATATGTCCAGTTTAAATTGTTGGAATTATTCAGTTTTTTTCAAACATAATATTCACTCCGGTATTCTACACTATCTTTACTTCCCTCTCCCGGCTGCAATACAGATATAAATGGTCCGACAGAACTTCCTCCGGCGGCAGCTCCGTCCGGTTCACTTCTGCGATCATTTTCTTCAGTTCTTCCCTGTCCTGTTCCCGTTCCCTGGGAACCAGCAGGAATTCATGAACAGAACTGGGGATCATGTAATAATCGCCGCCGATACGCTCTGCCAGCTGCTCCAGCATCCCGGGATACAAAATACTGCAGGCACCGTAAGTCTTGCGGGAATTCGTCAGGATCATCATGGATACCTTCCTCAAAAATTCCCTCCGGACTTCCTCCGGAAGTTCCTGCAGTGCGTCTCCCAGCACATCCTCCATGGGAATGGTCTCACCGGGAAACAGTCTGGGGGTATTTTTCACTGCAATCTCTAGCAGATCCCTGTCTGTCACCTTCCAGTTGTCCAGATGGGATCTGTATATGGGGATCATACCGTTGTCCACTCCTGCTTCGTCAAACGCATAGTAGAAGCAGATTGCCAGATCAAGTATCGGAATATACGGCACTTTTTCCAGCTGCTCCCGGTTCTTCTCCCGGTTCACCAGCCGGAAGCACAATTTCTCCTTTACCTTCTCAAAATCCTGAAAAAAGGAAACATCGATCTTCCGGCCGATTCCGTCCTCCTTATAGATACTGATGATCTTCTTAATAATATCTGCAAAGGTCACGCCACCCTCATAAGCTTCCCAGAAGGAATTAAGATAAATCGTAGGGGTCACATTGTCCTGTCCCTTACGGATCATCAGTCCCTGAAGCAGCACTCCGTTATTCTTCTGCACTTCCCGCAGTTCCACTGTATACTCCTGTCCCAACACTTCGCTGACAGCCTTCTGTACCTTTACTTTAAATGTAGAAATCTCCATAGAATACCTCCATGCCTCTCCGAAGCAGGCTCCCCTCCTGCTTTTTCCCATGTGGTATTTCCGGTGTAAAAATGTAGAAAATAACAAAAGCAATAAGCCATCCCGAAACAGGATAACTTATTGCCTTACAGGTTCTCTTATCGGATATTGCTCAGAACAGTGGTAGTCTCAACAATTATGCACGAGACAGATATTCACCGGTTCTGGTATCGATCTTGATCTTGTCGCCCTGGTTAACGAACAGAGGTACTGCAACAGTAGCTCCGGTCTCAACGGTAGCAGGCTTGCTGGCACCGGTAGCGGTATCACCCTTGAATCCGGGCTCGGTCTCAGTGATCTCCAGTTCTACAAACAGAGGAGGCTCCACGGAGAATACGCTGCCATTGTGAGAGCAGATCTTGCACATCTCGTTCTCTTTTACGAACTTCAGTGCATCGCCTACAGTCTCAGAGTTCAGTGCAACCTGATCGTAAGTATCGGTATCCATGAAGTAGTACAGATCGCCATCTTCATACAGATACTGCATATCCTTTCTATCAATACGCGCCTGAGGGCACTTCTCAGTAGGACGGAAAGTCTTCTCTACTACACCGCCACTCTTGATGTTCTTCAGCTTGGTTCTTACGAAAGCTGCGCCCTTTCCCGGCTTAACATGCTGGAATTCGATAATCTGGTAAACATTGTTATCATACTCAATGGTAATACCATTTCTGAAATCACCTGCAGAAATCATAATGTATTCCTCCTAAATATTTTCACGTCATAATTCTTTAACATTTTAATATAAAAACATGCACATTTCAACTACTTTTGAAAAATTTTTTCAAATTTCTCGGGAAACTACTGCCTGTTCTCCCGCAGGAAGTCGATAGCCTGCAGATAACCGTCCAGTCCCTGTCCGTAAATCTGCCTGTTACATACCGGTGCTGTCACAGAAATCTTGCGGAACTCTTCTCTGCTCGTAATATCGGAAATATGAATCTCCACCTTGGGAATATCCACGCTTGCCAGAGCATCCCGGATGGCATAGCTGTAATGGGTGTAGGCACCGGGGTTGATCACGATCCCCTCCGTTCCGTCAGAATAAGCCTCCTGGATCCTGTCGATGATGGCTCCTTCATGGTTGCTCTGGAACACCTGGATCTCCTCTCCGGTTTCTTTTGCTTTTTTGTCGATCAGATCCAGTAAATACTGATAGTCCTGTGTTCCGTAGATCTTTTTCTCACGGATTCCCAGAAAATTCAGATTCGGTCCGTTGATCACCAGAATTTTCATCTTTTTTCTCTCCTTTTTTCTCTGTATGTCTTTCTGCTTCCGTAACTGCAGCTGTAACTCTTCCGCCAGTTCATCGGAATGCCTGTTATCCACATCCAGTATAATGTCCGCACATTCCGCATAGATTTTGTCCCGGATCTCCAGCAGTTCCCGGATCCTTGTCAGAGGATCCTCACACTGTAGCAGGGGCCTTGTAGTGTCATTTTTCAGCCGCTCGTAGACCACTTCCGGCGACACTCGCAGATATACCACTGTTCCACACTGATGCAGCAGGGGCCGGTTCACCGGATTGACCGGAGTGCCTCCTCCACAGACAGGATACGTTCGTATTTCTGTTCCCCGCATTTTCGCAGCAGTTCCGTCTCCAGTTCCCGGAAATAGGATTCACCGTCATCCGCAAAATCTGTGTGATGCTCCTGCCCTCCTGTCTCTCGATCAGCTTGTCCGTGTCTTCTACCGGCATCCGTAGCAGATAGGACAGTTTCAGTCCCAGTGTTGTCTTCCCCGATCCCATAAAGCCGATCAGGACGATATTCCTTCGTTTGTGTTTCATTTTTTATTTTCCGTCCTCTGTCTTTTTGCTTTCTGCATCCGTTCATAGACTTTGTCTGCAAGCCAGGGTTCCACCTGACAGCCTGTCCACAATTCAAAAGCAATGATTCCCTGATAGAGAAGCATCTTCGCACCATTATAGGCTTCACCGCCCTGTGCCTCCACCAGTTCCATAAACCGGGTCTTCGGTGGATTGAAGATCAGATCATATCCGGTGTGTACTCTCTTATAAAATGTGGGATCCTCGATCACCGCCGCATCACAGTCCGGATACATACCCACACTGGTGGCCTGTATTGCCAGATAGCGTTCTCCTTCCGGCAGCGTATCATACGCATCTATAGACAGGGCTTTTGCAAATTTCCGTTTTTCCGGTGAGGTGATTCACCTCGTCCGCTATGCTCTGTGCCTTTTCCACCGTACGGTTCAGGATAATGGCCTCTTTCGCCCCTTATCCAACAGCATCATGGCTACCGCTCTGGCTACTCCTCCGGCTCCCAGGATCAGCACTTTCTGTCCCTTGACTTTGACGCCGTCCTCGCACATGGCCCGGTACAATCCCGGCATATCGGTATTGTAGCCTTTATAGCCCTTTTCCGTGCGGACCAGCGTATTTACAGCACCGATATTTGATGCCAGCGGATCTATGTCATCCAGGTACGGGATCACATCGCTTTATAGGGAACCGTTACATTTATTCCCAGCAGATTCAGTGCAAAAGCACCCTTCACGGCATCCTCCAGTCTTCCGGTCTCCACATGGAACGGGACATAGGCCAGATTTTTCCCAAGCACCATGGACAGGGTATTGTGGATCACCGGAGACAGGGTGTGCTCCACCGGGTTTCCGATCAGTCCGCAGGTTCTGGTATATCCATTGATATCATTCAGCATTTTGATTTCCTTTCCGACGCTTTTCTCTATGGTAGAAAACAGTACGATCTTTCCAGATATCTCTTGAGTACGATCTGAATCTCTTCTTTCGGATGAATGGGTTTCGTCAGATAGGTCATGATCCCGCATTTCTTAGCTCCCCACACATCGGTGAACAGCTGATCCCCACAAAAGTGTGGTATCCGCCCCGGTATGCATCTGTTCCATAGCCCGCAGATAACCTTCTCTTCCTGGTTTCCCGGCCTTATAGATATAGGAAGCACCTACTGCATCCGCAAAACTTTTACGCGGGGCTCCTTGTTGTTCGATAACAGCAGTGTCTGAAATCCCAGTTCCCGCAATCTGCCGAAGAACTCTGTTGCCTGCGGTGTTGCCGGTGCCCCGTGCGGTACGAGTGTATTGTCAATATCAAAATGATTCCGCGATACCCCTGTTCATATAATGTTCTGTAATCTATGCCATAGGCGGAATCCGCCTCATAATCCGGGTAAAACTGATGCAGCATCTGTCTCGCCTTTCGTCTGTTTTATAATGTAATCGGTATTCTCCTCTAGGGAAAATGCCTGAAAATATGCTTCTTCCAACGGAATCCACAGCTGCAGGAAGTCCTGTAGTATGTCCTCTCCGTTCCTCGTGCGGATCCGCTCCGTCTGCGTCTCATGGTCTATGTCCAGAAATACTTTCCGGTCCATGTATTCTCCCAGTACCGGATGGCAGCTGTAAGCGCCTTCTACGAATACAAAACCGTTATTTTGTACCGGGAGCCAGTCTCCCGGTGCCATGCGGGAACAGTCAAATCTCTGATAGGAAAATGCTTGTCCCGATGCAAGCTTCGGTATGACTTCCGTCAAAATCGTTCATAGTGCACATTTCCGCCGGGCTCGCTTCTGCGCTCCTGCGTCCGAAGTGCAGGCGGCAGAAAAAAATCATCCATATGGATCACATCTCCGCCCAGTTCTTTTGCAAGTCTGGCAGCCAGTGTTGTCTTCCCGGCGGCGCATCTGCCGTCAATGGCAATAATGCGCATTCCGGTGGGAAGCACACGCAATTCCTCTGTCAGCTCAGAAACAGTTCTCAGCGATCTCATCCACAGCCTCCGCAATGTATTCTCCCAGGCGTCTGCTCTCGACTCCCACGATAGTGGCATGGCATTTACTCATGGGGATCAGGATCAGTTTTGCATCATTCGAAGCTACCGCTGCTGCCATGGTGGGGGTGATCTCACCTAACATGGCATCCGCCATGACGATTCCCACCGGTCCTACGATCACGTCTGCTCTCTTACTGTTATATACCACGGCATTCTCCCCGGTGGCACCGCTTGTCACGCCGCTCTTCATCATATTCGCCGTAGCTGTGGCGTTGGTTCCCACTGCGATCAGTTCCGCCTCCGGAAACCGTTCCTTCAGAGCCTCCAGCAGGCTTCTGCCTACGCCTCCGCCCTGGCCGTCCATTACCATAATACGCATAACTTTACTCCTGCCAAAAATAATACATACATGTTCCATGATAGCATGGCAAATGCTTTTTTGCAATTTATCTTGACAAAAAAATGCCCACCCTTTATTATGTATTATGCTTCAGGAAGGAGCTTAACGCCAGAAGGCATATTTATCCCAGAAGGGAAAAGTGTGCCGTTCTGGCTTTTTTGTTACTGTTCAGAACCATTAAATATTGACAGATGTTCGTCGAATGCTCGCATTCGTAAGAATATATGGCAATATTTATTTGGCGAAGCCACTTCAATTCGCAAAAAGTAAGCCTCTTGGAGGCGTTTTTGCGAATGAAGGTTCTGAACAGCTATCCATTTATCAGGAGGTTTTCCATGAAAAAATTAACTGTTTTAAACAAGAGCATCCTCACTGCTCTGTGTGTTGCCTTATGTGTGGTTCTGCCCATGACTCTGCACGCCATTCCCAAGGGCGGTGTCCTGTTCTCCCCCATGCATCTGCCCGTGCTTCTGTGCGGTCTGGTCTGTGGAGCACCTTTCGGTCTGGTCTGCGGCATTCTCGGACCTCTGGTATCCAGTCTGCTTACCGGTATGCCCGTTTTCGGATATATGCCTGTCATGATGATCGAGCTGGGGCTCTATGGTCTGATCAGCGGTCTGGTCATGCAGTTTCTTCGCAGCGGTAAACTGGTTGTTGATCTGTATGCAGCTCTGGTCATTGCCATGCTGGGCGGCCGTGTGATCACCGGTATCCTGCGCGCACTGATCTTTGCAGGCGGTTCCTACAGCTGGTCTGCCTGGGCTGCCGGATATTTCGTATCCTGCCTCCCCGGTATCATTATCCAGCTGATTCTGATCCCCATCATCTATGTTGCACTGGAACGCGCTCATCTGCTTCCGGTACGCTACCCTGCAGTTTCTGTTTCCGCCGAAACCGAAGCCGCATAATATAAAGAGCGACATGCACCGCCGGGCACACCACGCAAAAAATGGCTCTTCTGTCTTACGACAGGAGAGCCATTTTCTGTTTGTAAATTCGTATGAAATAGAGGATTTCCGCCACTGCGGTGATACTCCAGGAGAAAACATACAGCAGATACAGGGACGGTATCGTATGGAAATAGGCAAATACGGTGTAGACCCAGATTACACGGAACACGCAGGAGCCCATGATGACAATGAACATAGGTATAATGCTCTTGCCCATGGCTCTGGCCGCCGCAATGGTACAGTCCATAAATGCCGAAATACAATACGAAAATCCCATGATTGTCAGACGGTACATACCGGCATTCATAACTGCCGCATCTCTGGTAAACAGGGACAAAAACGCTCTTCCGAAAATACCAGTGACACTCCCAGGATCAGACCGATGGCGAAGGAATATGCCAGGCTGATGAGGTAACTGTTCCGCACCCTTTCTTCTTGCCCGCACCGTAATTCTGTCCCATAAAGCTGCCGCAGGCGGTATAGAATGCCGCCATGACATCGTATACCATGGCATCTGCATTGGTGGCTGCGGAATTGCCTGCCACCATGGTGGCATCAAAGGAATTCACACCCATCTGCACAAAGCTGTTGGCAAACTGGAAAATTACGTTCTGCAATCCGGAGGGCATTCCCAGCTTCAGGATATCCTTCGTAAGTTCCGGATCCAACCGCAGCTTTCCCGGATGCAGGGCATAAATGTCTTTGCAGTGAAGCAGTGCCTGCAGGATTAATGCTGCAGATACATACTGGGAAATGATACTGGCCAATGCCACTCCTGCCACATCCATATGACAGACGATCACAAAAACAGGTTCAGAATAATATTCAGCACTCCGGAAAACCAAGATAATACAGAGGCTTCTTCGTATTCCCCACTGCGCTGTACACCGCATTACCAAAGTTGTAAATGGCCAGCGCCGGCAGATAATAGATCCGCAGGTACAATACTGCTTTGTCCAAAGTTCCTCTCTGGTCTTCAGCATTGTCAGCATCCACTCGGATAAGCCGACTCCCAGTACCAGTAACAGCACTCCCATGATCAGGCTGACCAGTGCGGCGGAATGAATCGTCTTCGACAGGCTTTCCCTATCCTTTGCCCGTAATACAGTGCCGTCAGTACATTGATACCGCCGGACAGACCAATGAGGAATCCGGTAAACATGGTGACCAACGTGGCCGTGGAACCCACTGCTCCCAGCGACAGGGAACCGGCAAACTGACCGATCACCGCAATATCCGCCATGTTGAAAAGCACTTGTAACAGATTGGACAGCATTAACGGCACGCTGAAGATCAGTATTTTCTTTCCTAAGGGTCCTTCCGTCGATCCTGCATATTCTGTTTCATCTTTCTTTATCCTTTTCCCTGTTACTTACTTGATTCCCATTACAATCCTCCCCGCCGGCTTCCACTCTGACGAAAGAACGGTCAAAAGCTTTTTGCTCTCTGACCGTTCCCTATTCTAGCATATCTTCTCTTAGTTTGCCATATTTCTTTGTTATATTTTGTGCTACATTTATCTGCTATTTCTCTGCTGTATTACGCTGCCTCTTTTCTGAATTTTTCCCGGCACCGAACAGCTTGCGGATGCAGCTGTAAGCAACCATAACACCAGTACCATAAGCAGTATGGCAACGATCAGCTGTAAACCGTCCACCAGGAAGGTTGCCTGTCCGGCAGCCACATTTTCACCAGTGCGATCGTCTTCTGGATCAATGCGGTGAAGGTTACGACTAACATCATTCCCATAGGAAATACAGCGTCCAGCCGGTACGACCGGTGGTTTTAAGAATACTGCCAGTGCGATCAGTACCAAGGCGGCCAACAGCTGGTTCGCAGAACCAAACAGCGGCCATACATTGTTGTATCCGCCCAGAGTCAGCAGATAGCCGAAGAAGGGTGATCACGGTTGCAAAATATTTATTGGTCAGAACTCTCTGCACCGGAGTCATCTTTGCGGTATCTGTGGTGTCTCCCAGGAACAGCTCCTGGAAGGACATCCGTCCGATTCTTGCGACCGAATCCAGGGAAGTCAGTGCCAGTGCGGATACACACATGGTCATGAATACGGTTGCCACGGTTACGGGAACACCCATCTTCTCCAGAAATCCTGCAACTCCGGAGGAGAAAATGGAGAAAGGAGTTCCATCGGGTTTCGTACCGTTCACAGCTACTGCTCCGACTACTACCAGTGCAACCACACCCAGCAGGCTCTCTACGATCATGGCACCATAACCTACCATGGGCATATCTTTTCATTACTGATGGTCTTGGATGAAGTACCGGAGGATACCAGGCTGTGGAAGCCGGATACCGCACCGCAGGCGATGGTGACGAACAGAGTCGGGAACAGGCTGCTGTTACCTACCTGAAAACCGTTAAATGCATTCAGCTCCATATCGGGATGAGCCACGACCACACCAAGTACGGCACCGATGATCATACCCAGCAGCATAAAGGTGGTCATGTAATCTCTGGGCTGCATCAGAGCCACATGGGCATTACAGATGCAAGGAACAGGTATGCCATGATGATGTATATCCATGCAGTCTTGGAAGCATAGATGGGAAAATGCATACCTACAGCGAACATTACTACCAACAGACCGATGGCTACGACTGCCTTGACCCACTCGTTCATCTTGCCGACCTTTTCTGGATCAGACCGAAGATCACTGCTACAACGATGAACAACATGGAAATGGATGCCGCACTGCCGTTGGCATATGCCACACTGGCATCTTCCAGTCCGGTACCTACGAAGGTACCTGCCACCATATCGGTAAATGCTGCAATGACTAACAGAGTGAACAGCCAGCAGAACAGCATGAACAACTTTCTGCCGGTCTTACCAATGTATTTTTCAATGATCATTCCCATGGATTTTCCTTCGTTCTTCACGGAGGCATACAGCGCACCGAAATCCTGTACGGCACCGAAGAACAGACCGCCGATCGAAGCCACAGGAGCACGGGAACCCATCCGAATACCGATGCGAGGATGGGACCCGTCACAGGACCCTCCGGCGATAGAGGAAAACTGATGAGAAAATACAGTGAATTTGGAGGAAGGCACGAAGTCCTCTCCGTCTTCATGGGTAAACGCAGGCGTCTTCGCCTTCTCATCGATTCCCCACTTTTTGCAAGCCATCTTCCGTAGAAGACATAGCCTGCTACCAGCACTACCATTGCGATCAGAATGATTACCAAACTGTTCATTTTGTTTCCTTCTTTCTTGTGTCTTGTTGTTTTGTCGTGACAGAAGAAAAATTCTGATTGCCCGTAAAACAAAAGCTTTCCGTCTCCGGTGCCCTTAAGCCCAAAGACGAAAAGCTCTAAGCTCTCCGCGTTACCACTTTGCTTGCCATGTTTTATCACATGACCTCTTGTTCCCATCTCCATGAAATACAAATATCTCATTTCCAACAGGCTTCTAAATAACGGTAGAATACCGGTGACACCTACTTAACTGCTTCAGTGTACTTCTCACAGAGGATAGTCTGTCATACTCACATGCCGTCTCACACCAGCCGGCGGCTCTCTGAAATGCTTCCGTATGCAGATCTTGTTCTGTTCATCGAATTTCACTTTCTGTTCGATAGCAAAGATACCACTCTGATTTTATAATGTCAATAGTTTTCTTTTAATTTTTGTTGATCTATTTTATCATTTTCCCTTTTATCCGCGATCAGAGGTTTGATAGCGGAATAAATCTCGCTGGTACGTTTGCTGTCCTTGAACTCTTTGTTCAGGGCATTGTTGATTCCCTGTTTGGTCTTGTACTGGCGGATGAATTTTACCACCTGAGGGACTATGGCCTGGTCGGAAACCTTTTCCACTGCCTGGGCCAGTTCATCCGGTTCTTCTGCTGCCTTCTTCTCTGAAGCCTTCTTATCAACAGTTTTCTCCGTCGTTTTCTTTTCTGTCATATTTGCAGTATTCTTCTTCCGGGTATTTCCTCTTTTTCCTTACCGTTTTTTTCACGGGTTCCACAGGCACAGGTTCCAGTATCTCAGGCAACGGTTCTTCCAGGATCTGCACGCTCACAAATGCTGGCTCTGCAATCTCCTCTGCATCCACTTCCGCCTTCGGTTCCTCCGTCATTACCGCTGTTGCGTTCTCTGTCTCCTGTTCTGTGATTTCCACTGCCATCGGCTCTGCAGCTTCCACCGACAGAGCCTGCACGCTCTCCTGTTCCGTACTTTCCGTTACTTCCATTGCATTTTCTTCGGTCAGGAGATTTTGTTCCGCCATTGGATTCTTTCCCCACAAGAGATTACGGATAATGCGCACGGGAACTCCCTGTGCTTTCCAGTATACCATCAGACTGGTGAATCCATTGTCCTTGGTCACGATAAAGTAATCCGGGTGTATCCCTTCCTTCTGCTGCTCACAGATCAGGTAACCGAGATACGTTGCCAGCTGGAAATCCAGTGCATTCTTGGTGCCAACTGCCACCTTGTGGTAAATGATCTGTGCCTTCGTCTCATTCAACTTCCGATGCAGGTCAAAAGTCATGCTGTCCGCATTGTCACTGTAGAAAATGCAGACGGTATCCTCCTTCGCCAGCAGTTCCACTCCCTCCATGCCTCGGCTCTTTACATTTTCAAAATCAATCAGATAATAGGCCATTATTTCTCCTCCCCATTTGTTGTATCAATTTCTTCCGCTTTACCAGTCTCTTCCGGTGTCCCCTGCTCCGGTTCCGCAGGTGCATCCTTCTGTTCCACAGTCTCTACAGGCTCTGTGTTTTCTACCGGTCCGGTTGTCTCCGGCGTCCCGGACTCCTCTGCACCTGCCTGCGGCTTTTCCTCCGTCACGGCTTCCGGCTCTTTTGAGATGCCTGTCTTCGTTCTGCTCTCCTCTGTGGCTTTCTTCTTCGCCGGAAGCTTTTCGCGAATGCTTTCTTTCCAGCCGGTGAGCTTCTCATCCCTCCGGTTCTTCCGTTCCCTTCGCTTTGCTGCCCGTTCCTGTCTGGCCTCTTCCTTAAGTTCCAGTTTTTCCTGTTTTCTGGCCTGTTTTGCCAGTGCCTTTTCTTCCAGTTCCACTTCCTTGACAGCGGCTTTTTCTATATCCCGGATATAGCGGTCCGCCTTTTTGTGGTTCTTACGGTCCAGGCGGTATGGGTCATACACAAAGTACGATACCGCTCCCAGCACCAGAATCACCACACCGGCAATCGTCAGTACCGGTACGACGATCCCATACTCCGTAAATCCCAGTTCAAAACAGACAAATACGATCAGCATGGCCGGAAACAACAGCAGATACAGAATTCTTGTCACCATATCCAACAATGCATGCTGTCTTTTCCCATTGGTCAGAAGTGTTCCCTCAATAGCGGTATAAAATGCCATAAAAATACACAATTCCGAACCGAAGCCATGAAGATATCCGCAGATTCCGGTCAGAATCAGCGACAGAAAAAACATGCCGAACGCCGTTCCCTGATACCAGGCATTGCGGTACTCCGTCATTCCCTGCAGCTTGTCCTCACTGATGCCGTGCATCCGATAGACATCCTTGCGGATCAGCCGTTCAAATTCTTCGTTATACCGCTGTTCCTCTCTGGTATTGCGCAGGTGGTCTTCCACCGCCTTGCTCATCTGCTCGATATATTCCTGCTCCTTGCGGATCCGTTTGGTTCTGAGCTGTTCCAGCTCATTCTGGCGCCTGACTTCCTCTTCCAGTTTCCGTACCTTTCCGATCCGGGGATTCTTTACCATAATCTCCGGATTCTCCGGAAGCACAGTTGTTTCGTTCTTCTCCTGATTCTCCATTGGGTCCTCTTTCCGTTTATATTATCATCCAATAGCCTTATTATAGATTTTCCGGCCCAGAAAAACAACCTTTTGTTCCCTGTTTTCATTGCTTTGGCTCTTTATCCTGTCACTCGAGAAAAATGCCGCAAGTACCGGCAGCATTACCATAATGGGGAATAAATAACGTACCTGCACTACCGGTCCCAGCAACATAGTCCCAAAGTATAAAAACGGCAGTAAGCTCATCTGGAAGCACCAGTATTTTCTTCGATACAGGCACAACACCATCAAAAAGAACAGGCTCCAGCTGTATAGAGATCCATGAAAAATAACGGAAAGCACCGGCCATTCATTAAAGCAGTTACCACTGACGATCTTTTCCAGCACTTTTTCCAGTGCCGGGAATTTCGACCGATGTTCAATACTGCCATAGCCTTCGATTTCCGAGGAAGTATAGGTAAAGAGCACACCATACCTTGTGTCTGTGCCATAGCCCAGATTTTCCGCCCAGGAGAAATCATCCCAGAACCAGTATCCTCTGGTCAGTTCCAGAAAAGCATCTAGGAACTCGTTCGGATACCGTTTGCCCACTCGTAGCCAGTCTCTCAAAAACTGCCTGGAATTCTCCGTATATGCCGAAGCATTTACCGCGCCCTTGATGGTATCTGCCAGCGGCGCATAATAAGCATCCCAATGATCTCTCGGCACATATTTTTCCAGCAATGCCGCCAGCTCCGGATCCTGCACCTCCAGTTCCTCTCCATGATAATATGCCACTCTGGCAAACTGCTGGATGGGAACGCTGTAAGCCTCGATCTTCGGAGCCTCCAGCCGGGTCCCTATGGCTGTCTGGATCACATTTCGCATTCCGGTCTCTCCCAGTACCAGACAAATCCCCAGAATCAGAATACCCAGTTTTTCCTTTTTCGGCCGCAGGATCAATAACAGCAGCATAAATACCGCCACCGCATATACTGCATTATTACGAAACTGCATCATCAGACAGCCCTCAGCCACCAGAAGAATGTTCATGAGGATTTTCTTTTTTCCGTTGCTGAAATAATTTCTCTCCAGAAAAAGTAAAAAGAACAACGTAAACAATATGGTAAACAAGGTATCCTTTGTGGTACACACCACTAAAACCGTGTTGTATGGGAAAAGCGCCAGAAATAGTGTTGTTACCACCACTGGCCATTTTTTAGCAGTCATCCGCCAGATCATGGACGTTGCATAACCCATGACCAGAGCATACAGCACCATCTGGAATACCGCCATACAGGCCATTCCCGCCTCGTAGGATCCGATGGCCGTTCCAATCTGTAAAAACAGCCGGATCAGCCATGTATGTGCAATGGGCTGCAAGGGATAAAACCATTCCAGGCCCTTATACGCTTCGTTGACCTGTCTGTGAAAATCGTAAGACATGATGATCGGGTAATAAGCCAGCCATACCGGAATCAGGCACAGGAAAATAACGACTGCCGTTACTGCGAATACAATGCCGGACTTCCAATATCTCCCCGACATCGTTGCTTCTCCTCTCGCAGAGAGTCGGTCTATCCCGTCAAGCAACAGATTTGCAAAAGGAAATGCGGCAACACTTAAGCACAGCGCACGGATCAGGATCATCCCTTTGCCCCGGACTCCGCAATCCGTCATTCCCAGATTCTGCAACTGATATCCCATGACCATGGACAAGGCAAACAGGAAGCTGATCACTGCCACATAATAGATTCTGCGCTTCCTGTCCCTTTTCTCCTCTATTTTCCGGAGATTTTGCTCCGTCTGCTGCAACATAGAATAGATTCCCACAGCCAGCAGCACATTCAGAACACTGTAATAGATCCGGTTCACCGGCTGTAAGCTGAACAGATATGCCACCCCGTAGACACCGCACAGAGTCAGAACCGCTCTGCCCGAAGTTCCTTTGTATTTCATCCATTTATCCTTTGCAATATTCAATCGTAAGATGCCTCCATACATTTATTTCCATTTCTTCCACTATATTGAAATTTACACTTTCTGTCAATCATTGTAAGTTCTTTTCTAATTGATATATTGTATATATTCAACAAATATAGTAATGATTCCTATTATTATATTTATGCTTTTCGTGCATTTCTTTTTTTTATAAAAAGAGATATACTATATACAGAAACAAGGAAATGTTTCCACAAACTCATAAACCAACAGAAAGGATGATAGATTATGGCAAAATTATATACGATCACTTTAAATGGCGTTACAGAGGAAACTTACAATCAGGCTACCGATTATATTCAGAAAAACGCACTGCGTCTGAACTACCGGCCGGTTGCTTCCACCATTGATGTGGAATTTCCCGATGACATCGATCCCGACAAAGCTCCGGAACTTAGCGAAGCCGTGATCCGCGAGGTGCATCAGACTCTGTAATTTTTTTGATTTTTACTTTTGTAAAATAGCAACGCAAAAGTCCGTCGATGCTTTAACGCTCCGACGGACTTTTTTGTTGTGCCCGCTAACTTGCGGACACTTTTCGCATGAAGACCCTTAAGGTTCAAGTGGTTGCCGGTATTCCTCATATAAGATATCCATGTGCAGCCAGTCATAGTGGTTCCGCATATAGTAACAATGCCCCCGGTATCTGCCACTTATTCTGAATCCTGCCTTCTCGTAACACTTAATGGCAGGGGTGTTCGTTTCCAGTACATCCAGATGAACACTATACACTCCCAGCACCATAAAGCAGTACCGCAAGAGTATCTGCACGACTTCGGTTCCAATGCCTTTTCCACGCACCGCCTTTTCTCCGATGTTAATGGATAACCAGGCTGACATATCCTCAGTTCGATGGTCAATATGACAATATCCAATCAATGTGTCTGTCTCTTTCAGGACAATTCCCATCCGCATGACAGAATGGTCTCTTACCCAACCGGGCATCCGGGTGATGTCCACCACAGAATGCGCATGCTCTATAAAGACACAGGTGGTTTCATCCGACATCCACTTCGCGTATAAGCCGACTGCCTCCTCATCATCCCTCAGTACGGATAAAAAAATTTGATTTCCATCTAATCTGCATATATTTTTACTCATCATGCCACCTTACATCTGCTCTGTGTGTTGCGAAGTCCTTGATGTTATTTGAATTATAACATAGAACTTCCTTTTTGGGCACTATATTCTTCGAACATCCGCCGCTTACGCAAAGCCCAAAGTCTCCGCAGACAATCACATAGTCCTGTTCGCCTTCACAATCTCATTCAGGCGTACCGGTCCGTATCCATATAACATGCAGCCCACATTATAAGCGTTCTCCCCCTGATTCATATATTCCCATGCTTCATCCCTCTTATCGTGAATATGACCGTAAAAGTGCAAGTGACCTCTGTAAGAGCCATTCCATTCCGACATCGGATAATGGCACAGACATATCTCTTTCCCACTATCCGACACGTACATCATCCTATCGATGGAGTCACAATATCCCATTGCAATCTCATTATCCAGCAGCCTGGTATCATGGTTGCCAAGAACCAGATGCTTATGTCCCTTTAGTTGACTCAGATACCATTCCGCACTTTTTTCGTTTCTATAGCAGAAATCCCCCAAAATATACGCATTGTCATCATGATTTACTCTTTGATTCCATAAGGATATCATTGCCTCATCCATGACTTCCACATTTTTAAAGGGGCGATGGTCAAAGTCAATTACTCGCCCTGCATCTTGGGCATAAAGGGATACCCGCAGGGTGTTTTCTTAATTTTGCCCTGCTTTCTGGGCATAGAAGTATGCCGCAGGCAAGGGCGGAAAAAAGGAACTGCCGCATAGACAGCCCGAAAAACATGGATTCCGTGTAATTACGGATTTCTTTATTTATCTTTACTTCCAATCCATAAACACCTCCCATAATAATCTTTGTTTTTCTCTTGTTAACTCGCTTTTTCTCACATTTTCATTTCTTCATAGAGATATTTTCTAAGTCTATGTCATTCCCCTTGGCCATAAATCATGGATATTCGGATGTTTAGGGTACACAAAACAAGACGTCGTCTTATTCTGCTATGATCGGCCTTTCTTTCCCCAACTCCTTACGGCAGCCTAACCTCCCATGTCATACAGGATCTCCTTTACTTCTGGGTCCTTAATTCCTTCGTTCTGCTTATCCATAAAGGGGCGTCATGATGCTCCTTCGCTGAGTCTCTGCTCTGATGGTAAGAAATCTGACTTGGCTCTCTATGTTTATGAATTTCTTCTGTTCCTTTCAGCACCTTGCGGCGGACGTCTCCTGAATCTCACAGTCGTTCTTTTTATGCTGCCTGCGGCTGCCTGTGAATGTCAGAAAGCATCTTCTGCGCATCATAGGTCACTCCATTTGCAAGGATGGCATAAAAGACCCGTATCAGCTTACAGCTGATCGCAATCACGGATTGTTTCTTCTTGAGCGGATTATTCGCTCTTGTCGTGTAATACTCATGCAATGACTTAAACTCTGGGTTCTTCGCTATCAGCGGAATTGCTGCATTGAACAGCACTGCCCGCAGCTTACTCCGACCTCTTTGCTTATGGTCGTCTGTCCTTTGTGCTTTCCAGAGCTGTTCTCCCGTAATGAGAGTCCTGCCAGCTTTTGTATCTGTCTGGGTGATTCGAAACGCCTCACATCACCCACTTCTGCCAGAAATCCGGCTACCGTGATCATCCTATACCTTTGATGGCAAGCATCTGCTCGCTTTCGGGTATCTTCCTGCACAGCTTTTCTATCTCCTCCATAACGGCGTCCAGCTGTGCCTTTTTGTATTCGTAATCCTCGAGCAACAGTTTCATTTCATACCGGGCCGCCGAAGAGCCTTTCTTTAAGCCGATGCTACGTTTTGCTGTCTCACACAGGGTCGTTGCCCTTTTCATTCCCACAGCCCTAAGCTTTGCATCACGCCAGATTTGATTGATTTTCTCAGCTCCCAGTTCCACGATTGCTTCCGGAGTACAAACTTTCTTTAGAAGCAGCATACTGCTCTGTGCTTCATAGTCCCCAAACACATCTGTGTACTCGGGGAAATATATGGCGAACCATCTGGCAAATCTGTTTTTGATCTGGGTCATCTCCCTGATGAGTCTCTTACGATTGGCCACCATAATTCTTAAATCAGCATACACACCATCCGGTGTATACGGTGCAGAATACCGGCCCTCGGTAACCAGCTTTGCGATCACCTTCGGATCCTTCCTGTCATTCTTGCTTTGGCTGTTATCATCCAGTTCCTTGGTCTGCTTTACCGCATAAGGGTTAACCATAACCAGGAGGATGCCCTCATCCTCAAGATAAGCGCCAAGGTCAAACCAGTAATGACCTGTCGGCTCGATACCTACGATTGCATCCAGCTTCTTATACTTGTCCTGTAAATGCTGCATCCATGCTTTGAAAGATTCAAATCCTTCTCTGCTGTTGCTGAACGGAAAGACTTTTCCAAGCTCAATGCCTCTCCAGTCAAATGCCCTGGCGTACTGTGTTGTACTTCCGATATCGATTCCGACTACCAAAGTTGATTCTTTTACTTGATTGATTTTTTCATTCTGCTTATAATTCATTTGTGGGTGTCTCCTTTGAACAATGATTCTTATTAACCGCCAAGTTAACAATCATTATTCTATGGGTGGCACTCATTTTTTGCAAACCGGTTATTTGTTACTTAACAGGAATGCTCCTTTTTAGCACAAAAAAATCGCCATCTTTGGAAAAATGACGATTCTTCAAGTTTTACTCCGTTTACTTCCAACTCATTCTTGCGTTATATACATTGTTTACAGCTTCAATATAGCATATGAAAGAGGGATGGTCGTGGTCGTTCTGCCGCAGGTATCTGTTTTTGATATTCAAATACTGCGTTCTGACAAGCTGCCATTTTCCCCTTTTCTTAATATACTTAGCCTTTTTCTGTATTCCTGCGGAATGAGGGGCTTTGTTCCAATAGTATTCATCCCGATAAGTGAACCCTGTTTTTTTGTGAATAAGTCTGTAAAAATCTTCCTCTGTATCTCTGCATACAATGCAGACATCCATTGAAAACTCGGTAGGATTTCCTCTAACAAAATGAATTTCTCCCGTAGTCAGAGAAGATGTTGAATCCTCACAATCTCCTAAATCACGCTCGTTTAACGCCTTATTAAAGGATTTCCTCGCACATTCTTTTAGATTTCTGCAATCCTCAAAATCTTCACATCTTACAATCTCAAGGTTGTAATCCAAATCTATCGACAACGAAGCATTTTGCACGATAAGATTCTTTGCACCGCTCCCTACAAGATAGAAGATAGCTCCAATATCATAATCTTCTTTCAAGTAGTGGCAACAATCCTGCATTATCTCACCACATAAATTTCGCATACGGCTTAGAAATGCCTTATCTTCTACATAATCAAACATAAAAATCTCCTTTCATTCCCAAACCGACCATTTAGACTTTAAAATCTAAATCGTTATATCATAATCATCTGACAATGAAATGTCAAGTGACTTTTCAATTTTTTCTGCGATGAGCCTGTTTAATTTCGTTCTTTATTTATTTTTACTTTCAATCATAAACACCTTCTATCGCTCCATTCCAGATTTTCTCTCAGACGGCTTCTTCTGCGACGGATAGGGGATAAATTCTTCCTCTCCCACAATGATGCTGAACTCCGCCCGAAGCATCCGGTGTGTTTCCAGTTTCTGATACCGGCGGATAAGGTTAACCGCACTTTCCTTTGTGGCTGTGCTTCCCTGCTGTACCCCGTACTTAAATATATATACACGTTTCATCCGCTTCCTCCCTTACAAGCCCATCATTTCACGCACGACACGGTCTGCCATCTTGACCGCACCGACAAGGATGAGCATATTGAATACCAGTTCCCCGATATAGCTCCACACCATCGTGACCGCAGCCGCATCGGGATTGACCACGGGCGGGGAAGCCGCAAACACCGAAAAGATAATGCAGACAAGCACGATGATTGCACCCTCAAGGCACACGGCACAATAACTCTTGATAAAGCTCCTGCCGACATTCTGGCTCGGCTCTCCCGCAAAGAAGAAAGAGGGACGGGAGCGATTGCGGTATAAAGGTACAGCTTGAAAAACCTGCCGTACACCGACATTATCATAATGAACGACAGCACTGTGATGAACAGCCCGCCGATGAGCGTCACCGCCCATAGGGGAATGCTTTCAAAAAAGCCGCAGTCCTCCACGGCTGTCACAATCTCTGTCGGCAACACCGTCTTTTTGCAATTTGACATAGATGCGCGCCGGCATCATTTGCATGACATGCCCAGTCAATCTTTCCACCTTCACACATCATAAAGAATCTGGTGCCATTATCCAATACTTCAATACCCTTTTGTACATAGTCAGATAATGCCCATTCTCCATCTGCACGATCCATATCATAATCCATAGCATCGGAATCTGCCAGATGCTCATCCATCAGAATAACCCTTCCATCTTCAGCCGTAACCGCTTCTGCATCAGCCTGTGTATAGGTAACCTTGTATCCTGCTTCCGGTCCGTCCAGTACTGCTCCTCCACGGTCTTCATAGCTATTGCTCGGAAGTGCCTTGACATAATCTTCATCTGCTATTGCTCCAAGATAGTCAGATGCTGCCTGAAACTGGGGATGGCTCATACCATCACCAATAAACAGAAAACATATTTCGGTGCTTTTGCTGTTTCTTCTTGCGTCTGCGTTTCTGCAGATACTTCTGTTACGATTGTTTCCTGCTCTGTTGCTGCTGTACTTTCTGTCTGTGCCGGTGACGGTGACTCAGAAGAAGTCTGGTCTGCTGCAGGTGCTCCGGAGCATGCTGCCATAGACATTGCCATTACAACAGCAAGCATACCCTTCATCATACTCTTAATTCTCATAATCGTTTCTCCTCTCTGAAACATGTTTTGTTTTTCCTCTGCTTCACTATACAATACCGTTGTAAAAACCAATGTCCAAAGTAGGAAAAATTTGAGTAAATTCCGACACTTATTTTATGCAGTTCTATCTTTATGAGATTTCATCAACATCATAATACTTAAAATCCCGGAAGCAGGCACTTCCTCCTGTTTCCTCTGCCGCATAGCAGAACAGACCAAACCGACAACCAGTAAAATGATCCAGTTTGAAGTACAGCTTATGCACGGTTCCGATGGGTAGCCAGTCTCCCTTATTTACCCGGTAATAGCAGCGTACTTCATCCTTCATGTTACAGAAATCTGCTTCAAGACGAAAATCCATCTGGTGTGATTCAACAACAGTTCCTTCCGTCATATCCAATATACCATCTTCTTTTTTATCCAGCATAAGGACTTCATATTTTCCATGATGTTTTGTAATGCCAACTGCAGCATAACAGCTCTGAAACGCACACAAACCTCCTGCAGGACATAACCCATCCTTTGCGTAAGCGTATTTACTGCCTGTGTAAGCTCTGTACAAACTTCCCGTGTTGTAATTGTATAGGTTCCTGCAATGCATCCTGGATGGATCATGATTAAACTGCCAGTGCGGAAGCAGCCCATTACAGAAATCATCACTTCCAACTAATGGCTGATAAATATATCCTGGTCTGGTACTGTGAACCTCTATTTCTTCCGGCACATGTCCGTTCTGTCCAAAAAACCGGAAAATGATCCTTCCAGGTAACCGGAAGCAGAATAGGAATCCGTCCAACTGCTCCGGAATCCTGAAACAGCATTGCATACCACTTTCCATCCGGCGTATCCACTATTCCTCCCTGTGCCACGCCCTGTCCACAATATCCACGATCATCACAAAGTACATCTCCACCCGTGAATTCTCCTTCCAGAGAATCACTGTAAAAGCATGCTTCCGTCCGCATCCAGCGGTCTCTCAGGGAATGAACCAGAAAAATATAATAATAGCCGTTTATTTTTTGAATATGAGAACCCTCATAGCCTAGCTCTGGGTTCTTATGATCACTGACTAAAAGACGATGTAATCCGTCCTTCTTTGGTGCAGTCAAATCTTCATTCAATTCTGTAATCCAGATTTCATCATTTCCATATACAATATAGTTTCTGCCATCCTCATCAAATAATAAAGAGGCGTCATGATAAAAGCCTTCTATCAGCTGCTTTTTCCATGGACCATCTATTTTTTCCGAAGTATACAAATAAGTCTTACGGGTATCATTTGCCACAAAGCAAATATAAAATCGGCCTTCATGATAACGCAGGGAAGCTGCCCACATGCCCTGTCCGTAAATATTATGACCGCTTTTCAGTTGCTGCGCATCCGTATGATCCAACGTCTCATAGACATAAGTCACATGCTCCCAGTGCACCAGATCAAAAGACTGCAGAATCTCACAGCCCGGCATAAAGTGCATGGTTGTGGATACCATATAATAGGTGTCTTCTACGCGGATCACGTCCGGATCCGGATAATCCAATCTTGTTATAAGATTTACATTCATTGTTTATTCCTTTCTATTTTATCTCCATATTCTTTCTTTGTTCTATTCTATTTTTACTATTTTATCTTTGTTTCTTATCCGTCTGCCTTTTCAACTCTTCTCTGCCCCATTTCACTATTGCTAATATCACAATCTCACAGTAAAATATAATAATCGAAAACGATCCTGCACCATGTTATTCATCAGAAATTTCCGGTTTGCACAGATTTACCGGGAATAAACAGAAGGAGACCAGCATGAAGGAAAACCGCAAACTATTAAAAGAATTGCTTAAAGAAATTCGCGCCATGATATGACCAATGAGGAGGTCCTGAATCTGCTTGCCGTCAAAGCCTTTGATCCATTCCCTTTTATCCTGCTTAATCTCGTGCTGTCCTGTGTAGCTGCGATTCAGGCACCTCTTATCATGATGAGTCAGAACCGGCAAGAAGAAAAAGATCGCCAACGTGCTGAAAATGACTATAAGGTTAATCTCAAAACTGAGATCATGATTGAAGATCTCTATACATTAACAGTAGTATGCTTTTTAGTTGTACGTAAAATGATATGCCCTAGCACCATGACTCTTTAATGACACACTAAGGCTCTTTGGCTCTTCCACGTGCTCTCCGCTCCAAAGCTCCGTTCCATTTACTCCATCATAAATCTCCAGATCAGCAAGCGGTATGGATATGTCACTGTCTTTATCACCCAGATTAAATACCGCGACATAATATCCACCCTTTGTATCTGCTGCAATCCACAATGCATGCCCTATACCATCGATTTCACGTCTCCACACCTGATGCGAATGCCGTGCATTTGCATGCATGGCAAGTATTTCAGAATTGGTTACCAGATTCATAGTGAATTCGTCAAACCCTGTCAGCTCTCCTCCCAGCATCAAAGGAGAACGCATGATACTCCAGAGTGTCAGCATGGTGATCTGCTCATCCTGTGTGAAATTCGTCCAGTTATTCACATCATATACCTGCCGTATCGGTCCGACCGGAAACATATCGGCATCCGACCAGTGCCCTGCACCTGCATGGGTGCACCATTTTTCTGCTCTTGAAAACATATCATATAACAGTTCCCATTTATCCCAGAAATCATCGGTGATTCTCCACATATTGGAAATCTGCTTATAAAGCTATGCCTTTTCTAAAAGAGTAGGTCCCGGCGACAGACTTAAAACCATGGGTCTACCGCAACCATGCAATGCTTTGCTCAGCATAATCAGTTCGGATTCCTCATGTGGCAGTTCCCATGCAATATCATCACATTTAATAAAATCCACACCCAGGAAGCATATAATTCAAAAATACTGTTATAGTATTCCCGTGCCCCGTCTTTCTCAGGATCTACACCATACATATCCGTATTCCAGGCACAGATACTGTTTGTTTTAGCAATTTCCCGGGCATGTCTGTCACTGTTCATGATTTTCGTGTTCTGATGTACAGCCTGTCGTGGAATCCCTCTCATAATATGAATGCCGAACTTCAATCCAAAAGAATGGACATATTCTGCCAATGGTCCAAAGCCCGCACCGTTTGCTGCAAAAGGAAAACGATTTACTGCGGGAAGCAGTCTTCCATACTCATCCATTACTACATCCGCAAAAGGATGATACTCATTGGTTGCAGCATAAGGCTCATACCATTGGATATCCACCATAATATATTCCCAACCGTACTCCTTCAGATGCTCAGCCATAAATTCAGCGTTCCGTCGTACGATATCTTCTGTAACAGCCGCTCCATAACAATCCCAGATGTTTCACCCCATAGGTGCTGTTTTATCTTCATCTGTTTTATACCCTCTCGATATCCTGTTAATTCTGTCCGTAATATGCATCTGCACCATGCTTACGGAAATAATGCTTATCCTGTAATTCCTGCGGATGAATCAGCTCCAGCATGACCGACTTTCCGCAGCGGCGGATACCGGTCATAACCTTGATCAGCTCCGTTCCACTTCGGTCCGCGCTGAGCAAAGGTCCACCGGACCTTTAGCGCCCTTGGAAAGTAAGACAACCGTCTCGACATTTGCGGTCCAGGGGAACTGGTCCACGGCCACGGCCTTGTCCACGCGGTAACCGTTCTCCAGAAACACTTCCAGATCCCGCACAAGGCTGGTGGGTTTACAGGAGATATAAACGATATGATCCACGCCGTAAGCAATGATCTTCGGCAGTGCCTTGGGGTGGATGCCGTCTCTGGGGGGATCCAGGATGATCATATCCGGCTTCTCTTCCACTTCGTCCAGAACCTTCAGTACATCTCCGGCGATGAATTCGCAGTTATCCAGTCCGTTGGCAGCGGCGTTTTTCTTCGCTGCCTCCACGGCTTCCTCCACGATCTCCACACCGATGACTTTCCGGCGGCCGGTGCCATGAGCTGTGCGATGGTGCCGGTGCCGCTGTAGAGGTCGAACACAGTCTTGTCGCTGCCGCCCAGGTCGCCCACATAATCTCGCCGTCTGGTACAGTACCTCCGCACTGTAAGAGTTGGTCTGGAAAAAGGAGAATGTGGAGATCTTGAATTTCAACCCCAGCAGTTCCTCATAAAAATACTCCTGTCCGTATAACAGCTCCGTACGATCACTCTGCACCACATCTGCAATGGAATCATTGGTAATATGTAAGATTCCTGCGAATTTTCCGGCTAGCTTCCTATCCTGTTCCAGGGAAAGCAGCAGATCCTTAAATCCTGTGATCAGCGCATCCACATCAAGCTTCCTTCCACCGCCGTCTCTCCCTGCCAGGATCCTGGGAGGTCGTCACCAGCGCCACCAGAATCTCTCCGGTGCGGGATGCCTTACGTACCAGCAGGTGACGTAAGTACCCCTCATGGCTCATTCTGTGGAAAAAGCTTACCTTCTCCCGGGCAAAGTAATCTCTCACTGTCTGTAAGATCAGGCGGTAATCCGCATCCACGATCTCACAGTCCGCTACGGTCACTATATCGTAGAAGCTGCCTCTCTTATGCATGCCCAGCGCCAGCGGTCCGTCCTTGTACTCGTCTCCGAAGGAAAATTCCATCTTATTACGGTATTCATAAGCCTTCGGGCTGCCCTTGATGCCCTCAAAAGCCCAGGCTTCCTCCTGCTTGTTTAACACACTGTCCAGCAGGCGTTTTACCTGTTCCTCCTTGACTTTCAGCTGTTCTTCGTAAGGAAGAGACAGATAGGTACATCCGCCGCACAACCCAAAAAGGGAACACGTCCGGCCGGTTTCCAGAGGTGACTTTTCCGTCACCTCCAAAAGCCTTCCTTCCGCCTTCCCTTTGCGCACTTTATTCACCGAGAACTTGACTTTCTGTCCGGGCAGGCTGTTCTTGACTACAGCAGTCTCATCTCCCACACAGACGATCCCTTTGTTGGGAAAATCGACCCTTACAACAGATCCTTCATATACCTGTCCTTTTTTCATGGGTTAGTTCTCTCCTTCATCCTCGAAGAAGTCGTCATCATCCTCTTCCACGTCATCTGCTTCATCTTCGAAGTCATCCTCGAAGTCTTCCAGATAATCCTGTGCAAAGAAGAAACGGTATACAGCATAAGCCACTGCTGCAACAGCTACTACGGCGCCGATGATGGCCAGTACCCATAACAGGATATTGCGTTCCTTCTTCTCTTCTACTTCCTTGCCCAACAGCTTGTTAAGCTTCTTCAGTTCGCTGACTTTCAGCTCATTTAATTTGTCAAGATCTACCAGATTTTCAATTCTGTTCATATTATTTACCTGCCTTTCCTGCATCTATTCGTATTTATGGATGCAAAGCATTTTGTTTTCATTCCTTTATATGATACCATATTTTCATCAAAAATACTATAGAAAAACCATATTTGAGGAAATACATTTCTTATTCTTATATTCTTATAATTTCTTACAACTGCTTTAGTTTTGCAAAAGACGCATACATAATCTTCTGCCCTGCCTGGTCGAATTCCACGGTCACCTTATAGTCTCTGGGTTCTCTCACGATATTTAGTACCGTGCCCTCGCCGTATTTGATATGGCGCACTCTGTCACCTACCTCGTAGTCCAGTTTCTCCGGTGCCTTGAACTCCGTGCCCTTCTGCAGTCCGGCCAACTGGTTCAGTCCGCTGATGCCCTTGGAAATATAAGGTTTATCCGCCTTTGCCGTAACACGGGGTTTTAAGGTCGCCTTGGGTCTTGGATCAAAGCCGGTATTACCGAAGCCGCCAAAACCACTATCCGAGCCGGATCCAGACCGGGGAGATGCAATTGCCTCCAGTCCCATGGCACGAAGAGCTGCTTCATTGGCTCTTCTCGCCTGAAAATCTTCCAGATCATCGTCCCGGTATCTTCTGCTGGGCGGCAGGGTATTATCCAATAATTCCTTCGGAATCTCCCTCACAAAACGGCTCACCGGATTGTACTGGGTCTCCCCACGCAGCATTCTGCTCTTTGCACATGTCAGCGTCAGATCCTCCTTGGCTCTGGTGATTCCCACATAAGCCAGTCTTCTCTCTTCCTCGATCTCCAACGGGTCATCGGAAGCAATGGTCATAAAGCTGGGGAATAATCCATCTTCCATGCCGGCGAGATACACCACCGGGAATTCCAGGCCTTTGGCACTGTGCAGCGTCATGAGCAGCACCCGGTTGTCACCGTTCTCCACATTGTCAATGTCTGCCACCAGCATGATTTCTTCCAGAAATTCCGACAGAGAAGGCTCGTCGTGAGTCTCCTCATATGCGGCCGCCTTGGTGATCAATTCATCTACGTTCCCCAGACGATCCTCAGCGGATTCCTCATCCTGATCCCGCAGATATTCTGCATAATCGATCCGTTCCAGCAGAGATTTGATCAGATCCGGCAATGTATACGAAGACAATCCGCTGCGAAGTACCTCGATCAGATTCACAAATCCACGGATCTTGGTCTCCGCTCTTCCCAATCCCTTGATCTGATCTGCTTCACACAATGCATCAAATAAAGTAATATCCTTCATCTGTGCATAGTCTGCTACCTTTTCCAAGGATGCCGCACCGATGCTTCTTTTCGGCACATTAATAATTCTGCGCAGAGCCACTTCATCCCTGCCGTTATCAATAGTTTTCAGATATGCCAGAATATCGCGGATCTCCTGTCTGGCATAGAAGTTCACTCCACCTACCACATGATAAGGAATGCCCTCCACTACCATACGTTCTTCCAGAAGTCGCGACTGGGCATTGGTACGGTACAGCACCGCACAGTCCGCATAGGCAATGCCGTCATTTTTCACCTTGTCGGCAATATCGTCCGCAATGTATTCCGCCTCTTCATAGGCATTGTCAAACTGCCTGAAATGTACCCGGCTGCCTGCTCCTTTTTCCGTCCAGAGGGCTTTTTCCTTACGGCCTCTGTTGTTACGGATCACCGCGTTGGCCGCATCCAGGATGTTCTGGGTGGATCGGTAGTTCTGTTCCAGCTTAATCACCTTTGCATCGGGATATACCTTCTCGTAGTCCAGAATATTACGGATATTGGCACCGCGGAATTTGTAGATGGACTGGTCATCATCACCTACCACACACAGATTGCGATAACCGTCCGCCAACAGACGGATCAGTTCGAACTGCGCTGTATTGGTATCCTGGTACTCATCCACCATGATATATTTGAAACGTTCCTGATAATTATAAAGTACTTCCGGGCAGCTTTTGAACAGTTCCACAGTCTTTACAATAATATCATCAAAATCCAGTGCATTACTCTTTTTCAAGGTCTCCTGATACTCTCTGTAGACCTTGGCGATCACGGATTTCTTGTAATCTCCCACGGATTTTACTTCAAATTCCCGCACATCCACCAGCTCGTCCTTGGCGGAGGAAATTTCCGATAACAGCGTCCGCTCTTTGTACATCTTCGTGTCGATGTTCAGGCGCTTGCAGACCTGCTTTATCACAGATTTCTGGTCATCCGTATCATAAATGGTAAAATTCGAATCATAGCCCAACCGGTCAATATGTCTTCTGAGGATCCTCATGCAAGTGGCATGGAATGTCGCTACCCATACCTGATCCGCACCGAAACCTGCGATCTGATCCACACGCTCCCGCATCTCCTGGGCTGCTTTGTTGGTAAAAGTGATGGCCAGAATGTTCCATGGATTTACTCCCATCTCATCGATCAGATAAGCCACTCTGTGGGTCAGGACACGGGTCTTGCCGCTTCCTGCGCCCGCCAACAGAAGGAGCGGTCCTTCCGTATGAAGCACCGCTTCTTTTTGTTCTTTATTTAAGGTATCATAAATACTCATGAATTACGCATTATCCCTTTCATTAAATTCCTGCAAAAACTTTCGGAAATCATCGATTGGCATAGGCTTTGCATAAAAATAGCCCTGTACGATGTCACAGTCCGCCAGACGCAGCATGTCTAACTGTTCCTTCGTCTCCACCCCCTCTGCCAATACCTTGAAGCCGAGATGCTTCAACATTTTAGTCAGATATTTGATAATTGTCAATGCCGTTTCTTCCCGTTCGCTGTTCATGGTGTCATCCAGGAACTGCTTGTCCAGCTTCACCGTATCCACCGCTACCTTGGACAACAGATTCAGGGATGAATAACCGCTGCCGAAATCATCTACTGAAATCTCTACCCCTTTATCCCGGAGAGTCTCCAGATTGTTGGTCAGTTTATTTAGATCCGACATGAAAACAGATTCCGTCACTTCCACTTCCAAAAGTTCACTGGGTACTTTGTAGTCTTTCAGGCGTTTTAAAATATTCGGTACGAAGTCTGTATATTCATTATGCCTTCTGGAAAAGTTCACCGAGATCGGCACCACTTCTTCTCTCTGCGCCAAAGCATCCTGCAAATATTCCAGTACCTGATCCAGAATGGCAAAATCCACCTTGGTCACAAATCCGTTTCTCTCAAAGACATCAATAAATCTCCCCGGCATTACCATAGAACCGTCAGCCCGGATCCATCTGACCAGTGCTTCAGCACCCACTACTTTTCCGGTGTGCAAAGAAACTTTCGGCTGCAGATACGCCCGAAATTCCTTATTATTATATGCAGCTACCATACCAGATACGATCTCTCTGGTATTCTCCAGATTCTTACGGAACTTCTCTGTATAGATTTCCACCGCACTGTCTACCTTCTGGGTCTTGCACTGTTTTCTGGCCTCATTGGCATTATCCATCATGGAAGACACCGACCAGTCATTCTCCAGGATTTCATACATTCCCGTGGCAATGACCAGATTGCACTGGTCGTAGCGGCTGTTGGTCTTCTGCACAAAAGTATTGGTGAATTCCAGATATTTGTCTCTGGCCTTCTCCACCGTATCTTCCTTCAGCACTCCCACGAAATGATCCGAAGTTACACGACAGAACAGTACGCCGTTCTGGCACTTTTCCTGCAAGGCTATCGCAAAATCATGCAGGATCCTATCTCCCACTTCATAACCGTACATTTCGTTCACATACTGGAAATTTGAAAAATCAGATGACACAAAAAACAATCCTGATTTCCCATGGGCAGCCATATAGGCCTCCAGCTTATCCACAAACTTGTTATATATCGGCAGTCCGGTCAGAGCATCATAATTCAGTTTCCGGTTCAGCTCACGCTGATCTTTCTCCGCATTCTTCAGCGTGCGCAGTCGGTTAAAAATCTGGTGAGAAATTCTGCACAGTGCATTTTTCTCCTCCTGCCAGCTTCTGTCTGTGTGGCGATTTGAGAAAATAACGCTGGCCTTTAATCCCTTAGCGGCCGTGGACATTACAATCATCACGGACTCCGCCTCTTCCTTGTAGACATCCGGAGTCTCTGACTGACGGTAGATCACAGCACCGGATTCATCGGCCTTTTTCCGGATCCTGTCCCATTCGAACACGCCGGGATTCAGGATTCTTCTGGCAAAATCTTTCTTCTCTTCACGATTCCATTGATAACGGATTGTTGGTCCAGCCTCGTTGACTTCCATACAGATCATGTCATCAATTCCAAAAAAGCTACAGGTCCGCTCACAGATCACCTTTAGTGCACTGGTCAGATTCGGCACATTTTCCAACAGATCCATGCAAAATAATACCAAATCTTCCGCACTCTCAAACTGTGCCTCTTTATGGGCAATCTCGTCCTCCTTGTTCTCTTCACTGTCCAGATAACTCTTGCCGGGCAATGCCACACCTTCCTTGACATCCAGCAGGTAATAAGCACCCTTTCCTTTGCTCTTTACCTGATACAGGGCTGCATCTGCCCACTGGAACAACAGATTGTAATCCGTCACCGTGCCGTCTGTCACCGCCGCGCCCAGGCTACAGGAAATGTGCAGCCCTGTCTTGTCATCATCATAACGGTCAGACATGCAGCGGTTCAGCTGTTTTAATTTCTCCTCCAGGTGTTCTCTGTCCATGTCCTCCACATAGAAGACAAATTCATCCCCACCGATCCGGCCTTTTAACGCCTCGGGGAAAATATTACTGAGTTCATCCGCAAAGGAACACAATACCGCATCCCCAAACAGATGGCCGTTGGTGTCGTTAATCTTCTTAAAGCTGTCCACATCCTGTACGACCAGATACCCAGTCTGCCCGCGTTTCAGGCTCTGTAGCCTGGCACCGATCTGTTGTTTGATGGTAGAATTGTTCAGCAATCCGGTCAGGGAATCTTTCTGAGATTTTTCCCGCAGTTCCCACTCTTTTTTCTTCTGGTCATCAATGTCACAGACCTTTCCCAGAACCCGCTCCGGTTCTCCCTTTTCATCATAAAAAGTCTGTCCGATGACCTTCACCCACCTGGGTTTCCCCTCTGCATCAGTCTTGCAGAGTTCGATATAAATATCCGGCTTGCCACTGCGCAGTGCTTCTGCCAGCTGTTGTTCTACCGTTTCTGTCCGGTTCCCGGCTTCTTTGAGCAGCTGATCTGTATACCCCTCCGTGATCTGCCGGGAATACAGAATTCCCTCTCCCGGACCGGCATAATACATCTTGTCATTTACAATATCATATTCGAAAATCAGATCTCCGGACATACGGATCACAGCCATCAGCTTTTCCCGCTCCCGATGCAGTTCTCTGGTGGTCTCATCCAGCTGTCTGTCCACATCCCCTGTCTGTTTTTCCTGCAATGCAACCTCTTTTTTCAATCCCATACATTTTTCTTCCATGCAGACCCTCTTTTGCTTTCTCTATACCTCTTCCACCCGGCTGAAATTCCAGACACGGAGATTGTATTCCACGATCGGCGTGTCACAGTAAATACATTTCTTGGCTCCCAGTCCCGGAAGCGGTGCTCCACAGTTCGGACAGTTCAGTCCCAGACCGGCATCCTCCTGATTCTCGATCATATCCTGATCCTGGATATAGACCAGTTCCACGTTATACTTGGCCTGTTCTTTATGCTCTTCACTGCCTCTTATTACTTTTCCGTTCTCTTTTAATGCATGAAAATACTCCACTGCCGTCTGCAGGACAATACTCTGTCTTCCCCTCTGCTTCCGGTACTGGTGGATCTCCGTTCTGTGAATATGGATATTTTCAAAGCTCTCCTTCTGGGACTGGTTCTGTAGCATTTCCAGCCGCAGTCTGAGCTGTTCTTTCAATTCTCTGGTTCCCTCCGACAACAGGGCCGGATTCTGTTTCGTAATACTCTGCAGATAGGAGGTCAGCACATTCTCCGCTCTGCTCTTCATCTCATCATAATGAAATTCCGGGAAATCCCGCATAATGGACGGCATGTACAGGTTGGTTGCGGAAGAGACCGACTTCGGTGTCATTTCCACTTCCTTTTCTCTCTGTTTCATTCCCTCGATCATGGAGTCCGTTCCGAATAACATCCGGGAGGTATCCCGCAGTTTTTTCCTGATGTTGCAATAGGCATAATAAATGATTCCTGCAAGCACCAGAAGTAATACCAATATGACGATAATTGCAATCAGATTTCCGCTCATTTATGTTTCTCTCTGTTTTTCATTCTGTTGTAATGTTTGTATAGCATAAGTTCAGGAACGCAGGTGCCAAAGTTGCACCACATAGCTGAACTGTTAACAGTTCAGCGCGCCATTCGCAAAGCCGCACTGTCGTACTCTCCGTCACTTCGTGACTATCTTTGCTCATGAAGTGGCGCTCGGCCCAGGAACATATTCGTTTGCAAAATCATGCAGGCATGATTTCTGCCCTCGATATGTTCCTGGCTGAACTGTTACAGCAAAGTACAGCAGACGCCTAAAGGCATCCGCTGTACTGCTGTTTTGTAGAAATATTCTGCTGAGTATGTATTATACTCTGTCGTTCTCGTCAAAAGGATCACCGCACTCCGGGCAGAACTTGGGAGGATGTGCAGGATCTTCCGGCTCCCAGCCACACTTGTCGCATTTATAGATCGGTGCGCCGTCCGGCTTCTTTGCTCCGCATTCGGAACAGAACTTGCCCTGGTTTACTGCACCACAGCTGCAGGTCCAACCTGCATCGGAGGGCTTGGGTGCGCCACACTCGGAACAGAATTTGCCCCGGTTATCCGCAGCACCGCAGCTACAGGTCCAGCCTAGTACCGGTGCCTGCATCTTAGGAGCCTGCCCCTGCACAGGTGCTGCCTGTGCCTGCTGCATACCCATACCATTCTGCTGTGCATCCATCTGGTACAGTTGGCCGGCATTAATACCACCTACCATATTCGCCATGTTCATACCGGCAAATGCCATCATAGGTCCTGTAGAAGTATTAGATGCTGCCATCTTCATAGCTTCGGCCTGTGCAGCAGTCATGGTAGCTGCAGCCATTCCGGTATTGCGCAGTACTGCGGTTCTCTGCAGATCAGCAATAGTCTTCGCATCCTCATCGGGAATCTTTGCAGAGTTGATATTGATAGTAACGATCTCGATACCGCGAAGCTTGGTCCACAGATCGGAAAGTTCATCTTTTAAAGCCTCCGTCAGTTCCTCAGTGTGTGCGGGAATCTCACTGGGACGGACGCCTTTTGCGGAGATCTTGGCCAGTGCGGGCTGCAATGCAGTCAACAGCTCTGCCTTCATCTTCGCTACCAGTTCACTTCTGGTGTAGGACTCTGTTACGTTACCACATACATTCTTGTAGAATAACAGAGGATCTACCAGATGGAAGGAATATTCACCGTTACAACGTAAAGAAGTATCCAGATCCAGTCCGATATTCTGATCGATCACACGGAAAGGAATGGGGCTTGCAGTACCAAAGAGATTGTTCATGATCTCCTTAATATTAAAAAAGTAGATTCTCTGATCCTTTGCCGCATTACCTCCGAAGGTAAAACGCTTCCCGATATTGGAAAATGTATTCTTAACGCTCTCACCAAGATTTCCGTAGAACAGGCTGGGCTCGGTGGAAGAATCATATACGAATTCACCTGCATCGGCACAGAACTCTACAATTCCGCCCTGATCCACGATGATCATACACTGTCCTTCGTTGACTGCCACGATAGAGCCGTTGGAGATAATGTTCTCCACACCCTTGGTGTTACTGTTACGTCCATTGGTTACACGCTGCTGTCCTTTTACTACCAGCACATCATTGGAAAGGGAATCACAATAGAAATACTCTCTCCACTGGTCAGCCATCATGCTGCTGACTGCATCTTTCGCTGCTCTGATTAAACCCATTACCGCACCTCCGTTTTTATATGAAAAATCTGTTCTTTTTCACATCTCTTATATTTTAGCAAATTTTACACATTCCCTCAACTGCTTTTCGTAAAATATCGTCATTTTTCCTTTACAATGTGCCGTTTTTCTACTAAACTGTGATACTAGAGATGTTTGATTAAACTATAATATAAAAGGGTTGAAAGAAAAATGGGTAAAAAAGCTACAAAAGCCGCTGATAATATGTACTATCTCGCACGTTGCGAAGCCGCTGAGACGAATGCGGACTTCAGCAGCCGGGAAAAAGCCGCCGAACTGGTGGACATCGACCGTACCAGACTGGCCAGGATCGAACTGGACACCATTGTTCCCTATCCCGAGGAAGTCAAGGCCATGGCCAAGGCCTACAATACACCGGAGCTTTGCAATTCCTTCTGTGCCAGGGAATGTCCTCTGGGCCGCAGCAGTGTATCGGAAGTCGACATTGTGGACTTTGACCGGCTGGCATTGAAGGTACTGGGTTCCTTAAAAGATATCGACACCCTGCGGGCTTCCCTGATTGCCATCTCCGAGGACGGCATCATCTCCGAAGATGAGCGCCCGGCCTTCCAGGATATTCTGGATTCCCTGGAGAAGATCAGCACCAACGCCAAAGCTCTGAAGCTCTGGGCCATCAAAAATATACACATCAAGGAGGAGGATGTCTGATCCTCCTCCTTTTTTACAACTATCCTGTTTTATTTATCTTGCCGCCGCTTTCTCTGCAAATTCCGTAGTTACCAGTGTTTCGTAAGGTACTCTCTCTTTCAGCACATCCGAATCCTCCAGAATATTCTGCAACAGGTCAAAGGCATCTTTATGGAAGATCAGATCCTCTTTCCAGGTATCCTGTTCCTGATATCTGGCAACAATAGCTGTCAATGTGTCACTTTCGGTCTCGGCAAACTGGGGTGCAATACACTTGGCAATTTCCTCCGCACTATGCTCCTGTACGTAATCCATGCCTTTTTGCAAGGCATCAGTGAATGCCTGAATGGTCTCGGGATTTTTTTCCAGGTAACTCTTCTTTGCTGAGAACGAGGTATAAGGAACATAACCGGATTCTTCACCCAGAGAGGCCACCACATAGCCGTCACCCTTCTGCTCCAACAGTGTAGCATGCGGCTCGAACTCAATAGTAAAGTCTCCCTGTCCGCCGGAAAAAGCTGCTGCCGTGGAACCGAAGTCAATGCTCTGGTCGATGGACAGATCCGTTGTCGGATCCATATTATTTTTCTCCAGAATATATTCAAATACCATCTCCGGCATACCGCCCGCTCTACCGCCCAAGACGGTAGTACCTTTTAACATATCCCACGAAAAATCATCGATGGGTTCTCTCGCCACCAGGAAATTGCCAGCCCGCTGGGTCAGCTGGGCAAAATTCACCACATAATCTTCCGTTCCGCCAGCATAGGTGTAAATGGTGCTCTCGCTGCCCATAAAGCCGATGTCCGCCTCACTGGTCAGTACTGCCGTCATGGTCTTATCCGCGCCAAATCCCGTCACCAGCTCCAGATCGATCCCGGCATCTTCAAAATATCCTTCTTCGATTGCCACATACATCGGTGCATAAAAAACAGAGTGGGCTACCTCATTGAGCACCACTCTGGTCTTCTTTGGTCCGTTCGTCTGCTGTGCGCTGCCGCAGCCCGTAAGTGCAGCCGCTGCAAGCACTACAGACAATACTGCTACCGTTACTTTCCTTCTTTTCATAATCATTCATCCTCCCTGAGATTACATATTTATTCTATGTAACCTCAGGGAAAACGTTCCATATAATTACAGATTTGCCTTGATCTTATCGATCATCTCCTGATACTCCGCATCGGTCAGCAGAGTCTTGCCGGGGTTCATCTCGAAGGTTCCGCCCCACTCGAAGCCGTCCTTGTACTTCGGGCACAGGTGCATATGCAGATGGCAGCCGGTGTCACCGTAAGCGCCGTAGTTTAATTTATCGGGATGGAATGCTGCATGAATAGCTTTGGCTGCATGAGCCACATCCTCGAAGAATAATCTTCTCTCTTCCTCGCTGATGTCCACGATCTCGCTGACATGGTCCTTATATGCCACGATACATCTGCCGGGATGGCTCTGCTCCTTGAACAGGATCAGGCTGCTTACCTTCAGGTCACAGATAAAAATACCGAACTTGTCTAACAGTTCTCCTCTCATACAATATCCACAATTTGCGTCTTTCATTTGTTCTCCTATCTGCCCTCTTACGGGGCCTGCCGTCTGCGGCTTAAATTCTTGTCCGGTCTTGCCGGCCAGGATCAGCTATAATGTTATGTTGATCAGTTTACGGATGTTCTCCGGATCATAGTTCAACACCAGTTCCTTCGGAAATTCCAGTTCCCGCATCAGCTGCTCTGCATCATCAAATGCTCCGATGGCAAAGCACATATGGCTGTCCGTTCCCATTATAACAGGCTGATCATACTTCATGCAAGTCTTTAACAGCTCTGTAATATTTTCTCTGCCTCCTTGTCTGGCCGACTGGGGATTCAGGGATGAATTGTTCACTTCCAACACCGCCTGTGCCTGTCTGGCCTCTCGCACCAGTTCGTCATAATCCAACGGAAATCTGCCGTCATCGGGATGCCCAAGTATTTTCACATAAGGATTCTGAAAAGCTCTGACAGATGCCAGTGTATTCTCCTTGCGGCTTCCCGCAGTAAAGGCAAAGGGATGAATGCTGGCAAGGGCATAATCCATTTTCTGCAGATAGCGCTCTTCCAGATCCAGTTCACCGTTTGTACTGCAGATATTTGCTTCTACGCCGCATAGCAGGCGCAGACTTCCATCTGGCTTCGGTATTACCCGGCCGGTGTTCTCTTCTCTGTCATATATTCTGGGAATCACTTTATAATTACTGAAAAAGAAATTATGCGGGCCTCCCGGGGAAGTCGGTCCGTGCTCACTCATTCCCAGGTACTGTAAGCCCATTGCCAATGCAGCATCTATATTCTCCAACAAGGTACTATACGCATGCCCTGCTGCCAGAGTATGCGTATGAAGATCCATGATTGCTTTCATTCTATTGTCCTTTTACTTTCCAAAACGGTCTAATTCTTTTTCTTATGAGCTTCCTTCTCCGGTTCCTGTGCTTTCATCGTATCTGCCAGATCCGCTACCAGCTGTTCCACAATCATCTTCTTCATATAGACATCAAAGCTCAACAGGCAGATCAGGGCAAATTTCTGTAAAAACTCCTGCTCTTCTCCGGTCACTTCGGTAAAGGAATCCTCTGCTCTGCGGAATTTCTCCACAACATCCTTTTTCAGATCCTCCAGCTGTTCCTTCTCCAACACCACCACTTCCTTGTAGACGCTCTCCAGGTCAAAGACCTGTCCGTTCTGAAAATAGCGGTCAGTAAGGGGCTTAAGCAGCGTCTGGATCTCATTCATGGGAATGATCCCTTTATAATAGTAGATAAAAATAAGAAGCAGCACATGCTCTTTGGAATATTTCTTCTTCACCGGCGGCGGCAGCAGATCATTCTTCGCATAATTGTTGATCATGGTCTTGGTCAGGATGCGGTCTTCGGTCTGGGGCCGCACTGCGGAACGCAGCTTACGATCCATAAAGGTCAGTACCTGATCCATATACAGATCAATATTCGGAATATCTTCCGACTTGATATATTCTACTTTCTCCAGACTCTGTAAGATCATCTGAAGTAATTCTTCTGTTGTTGCTGCCATAATGTTCCTGCTGTCCTTTCCGTGAGGTAGTTTCCAAAAATATTGACTCGAGAACCCGTGCTTCGCACTCTGCTGTCTGCTTCGCAGACGGTTCTCTCGTTAATGCATGCAAGAAAACAAATGCTCGCTCTGCGAGCGCTTGTTTTCTTTTGCATTCATTATATAGTATTCAAAACTACATGTCAACAGTTGCACATTTCCTCTGTTCTCTGAATTTATGAAGATTTTATAACTATTTTGTTTCACTCCTTTACTTTACAACTTTAGTATGTTAAAATACTAATAGTTGCGTTGTATTGATTACAACTATGGAAAGGTGTGTCGCTAATGAATAAAAAAATCAAAACGGACGCTGTAGATTCCCTTTTTGATGCGGTGTTGTGTCTGCAGTCCCGTGAGGAATGCTACAGTTTCTTCGAAGATCTGTGTACTGTCAACGAACTGTTGTCTCTGTCCCAACGGTTCGAAGTGGCTGCCATGCTGAAGGACGGCAAGACATATCTGGAGATTGCCGAGAAGACCGGAGCTTCCACCGCCACCATCAGCCGCGTAAACCGTTCTCTGAATTACGGCAACGACGGTTACGAGCTGGTCTTTGGACGTATGGAGAAAAAGGAAACGGAACAGAATTCTTAACTTAATGAATAAAAACAGGAGCACTCAAAAACGGCGCTCCTGTTTTTATTTTATCTTTTATTCTTCTTATGCTTCGCTTGTATTGGCTGCTGTTGTTTCCGCAGCTGGAGTTTCTGTCTTCTCCACCGTCTCTGCTGTCTGTGAAGTCTTCTGATTTTCTCTCTTTTCTTCCTCTTCCACTTCCTTCAGAGCTTCTGCGATGGCTGCCTTGGCACTCTTGCGTCCTGCCCGGACCGCTTTGGCCGTTCTGGCTTTACCTTTTCTGTCAGGAACTGTCTGGTTCATATCGATTTTTCCCTGGAATACGGCATGTTCATCAATAACGATCACCTTTGTGGCAATGTCCCCCAGCACTTTGGCCGAAGCTGTCAGTTCCGCTTTCTCCGGTGCAGTGATATTTCCGGTCACTTCCCCGCCGATCAGAACAGATGCAGCCTGTACATCTCCTGTGACTATGCTTCCGGCTCCCAGGATCAGGTTGCCTGTCACCGTCACGTTACCACCAATCTTACCGTCAATTCTTGCGGAACCGTCCAATGTAAAATCTCCGGTCAACTCCGCTCCGGCACCGATCAGTGTGCTCATTTTTGTATCTGCATTCTTTTTTCCTAACATGTATCTTCCAAACCTTTCTGCAATCAACCACTGATTGCCAGCATATCCATAGGATTAATATAGCTTCCGTCTTTCTGCATCTGGTATCCCAGATCCGCGTTATCTTCGCCGATGACAAACAAGGTAGTTCCCTGTACTACGGAATCCCCCACATTCACTGTGGTATCTCCTTTATTCCGATAGATGGTGACATAACCGTTGCCATGATCCACCCACACGCTGTGTCCGTAGATCTCGTCATCATTTATGGCAATGACCGTACCGCTGGCCGCCGCCACAACCGTAGTTCCCACCGATGCATGGAATATGCACATGGGATCGCCCTCACTTACTTCCTCCATGGATGCAGAACCCGTCAGAGGGAATTCCGTAGGAAGGCTCTGCTTTTCCAGAGTTGCTGATAATTCGCTCTCACTCTGTACCTTCTGGCTTACGGTGTCGCTTAAGATCTGTATCTCTTCCGCCTGTTCCGTCACCTGCTCTTCCAGCTTACTGTTCTGCTCGCTCAGTGTCTTGTTCTCTTCCTCCAGTGCCATAACCTGTTCATGGCTCCGTCTACTGGCGTTCTCCCAGAGCTGTCCCTCGTAGACAAAATAGCCGATCACTCCGCCGACCAATACACACAACAGAAGTACCACGACTTCCACGATCCATGCACGTACACGGAACTGCTTTACATTGGCATCTGCTGCGTCTGACGTAAGAATCAGCACATGGTTCAATCTTCGCTTATGTTTACGTCTTTTCATAGAGTCACCTCCGCTAAATATCAACCCATTTTACCACAGGAAAGCTCTTACAGCAATCATTTCTTAACATTTTTGTAATATTTTCCCAAGATTTTCTTCATTTATTCGTATTTAAAAGGGAATTGCCTATAAATTTTTGTGCAATTTTACAGAATCGTCTATTTACTTTTACTACCTGCTGTGCTATGATGCACTTGCTGAGACAATGTTGTATACATTGCAAAAAGTAAATGACAGCAAAGAATTTGTGGAGGTATCTATTATGAACAAAGGTACAGTTAAGTGGTTCAACAATCAGAAGGGTTATGGTTTCATCTCCGATGAATCCGGCAAGGATGTATTCGTACACTACAGCGGTCTGAACATGGACGGTTACAAGACCCTGGAAGAGGGCGCAGCCGTTTCTTTTGATATCGTAGATGGAGAAAAGGGACCTCAGGCTGTTAACGTAACCAAACTTTAATCATAAACGAAAAATAAGATCCGCAGGCGCTATCACATGATAGTTCCTGCGGATCTTTCTATTTTTCTCTGCACACTGTCAGTACATCTTCCCATTTCATGCTGCCGCCGAAGAGATCCAGTGCACTCCCGATGGTCACATTCATCCGGTTCTGCCCCAGTTTTTTTAACAAATACAGATCTTCCATGGAGTGAACACCACCCGCATAGGTGATTGGATTTCCGGTATAATTTCCAATAAACTTTACCAGTTCCTGTTCCATTCCCCGGGCCTTGCCTTCCACATCCACGGCATGGATCAGGAATTCATCACAATAGACAGATAATTTTTTAAGTAGTGCCTCATCCACTGCTTCTTCTGTCAGCTTCTGCCAGCGGTCAGTCACTACCAGATACTGCTCTCCCGCACGCTTGCAGCTTACATCCAGCACAAGGTGCTCTTTTCCGATGGACTGGACCAGTTTGTCCAGTCTGTCATAGTCGATCCGTCCCTCCCTGAACACATAGGACGTCACGATCACATGGGAGGCCCCTGCTGCCAGATACTCTGCCGCATTCTCCGCCGTAATGCCTCCTCCGACCTGCAATCCTCCCGGATATACACGCAGGGCCGACAATGCCTGTTCCTTCGTTGCCTCATAATAAGGGCTGTCCGAGGCATTCAATAAAATAATATGTCCGCCTTTTAAACTGTTTTTCTGATACAGTTTTGCATAAAAGGCAGCGTCCTGTTCTGAGACAAAGTTCTCCTGCGCCCGATCACCGAGATCTTTTAAACTTCCACCGACAATCTGTTTTACTTTTCCGTTATGAATATCAATACAGGGGCGAAATTCCATCTTTTTCCTCGTTTTCTTCCAAATGATTTTTATTTTTTTGAATTATTTTCTAAAATCCGCACATACTACCCTCAAGCCGACCACCTTTGGTTCGGACTGAATATCCCTGACGGGCATCTTGAAATGGAGGACATTATGAAAAATAAGACAAATAACGTAACATCCCACATCGGGAAAAAATTACTGGTTCTGGGCATCATCACAGTCTACCTGTGTATGGCGACCGCCTGTGGCACCAACAAGAACAACAATAACTCCGGCAGCATGGCTGCCTCTCCTTCTCCGTCCACCTCTCCTGCTGCTCAGGGGAGCACAGAGGCGCAGACCACAGAGACCGGAACTGCCGCTACCGACAGCACTATGGGTGACATGAACGGCAACGGTAACACCGTAGGAGAAAATGATTCCATGCTGGACAATGCAGGCAATGCCATCGGAGAAGCCGGTGATACCGTAGGCAATATCGTGGACGATGCCGCAAACGGTGTCTCCGATATCACCAACGACCTGGTAGGCAACGGTAATGATACTGCAGGTAACAACAATTCTACCACTGCCACCACCGGAGCCGGCCAGAGATAAGTTATACCTCTTCCATGATCGTACCTTCCCGGTAAGCCTCCAGGAGTTCTTCCAGATAGAAGATATTCTCCTGGATCTCCTTGCCGGTATCGGTATCGGCCACCAGTTTTCTGCGGGGGAAATTCTCCACCACCACGGAATCCGAGAAAATATCCGATTCCTTGATGATCGCCGCTTCCGTAGATTCAAAAGGTTCATGGGCTACCAGACGCATTCCTCTGGAATTACATACCAGCGTATATCCCGCAATTCCCGTCTTTTTCTGATATGCTTTGGAAAAGCCACCGTCGATGATCAGCAGCTTACCGCCGCATTTGATGGGTGATTCCCCATGGATCTGTTCCACGGGCACATGACCATTGACGATATGGGCATCGGCCTTGTCCAGACCGAATTCCTCTAAGATTCTGCCGATGACTTCCTCATTTTCCAACAGCTTATAGTAACTGTTTTTCTCTTCTATATGAGTCTCCTTATCCTTCAGGAAATACCGCTCAAAGGTAGCCATTTTTGCCTTGCCGAACACCGGGGAACCGGGGCCCGCCCAGATGTACCAGATCATATCCTGTCCAAGAGCGCGCTCTTTGGCTTCCTTGGCATAATAACCTCTTCTGGCGTAATATTCCAGAATGTCGTACAGTGCTTTTCCGCAATACTCTTTTCCGCAGATCTCCACCTGCATGAAACTGCCGTCCGGATTCAAGGGGACACAGCCGTGATACAACAGATTGCCGTTGTAAATCTTGTACATGCCGCCCTTGGAAAACAGAAATTTTACATGGCGCTGCAGTTTCTCACAGCGCATGAACACCTGCTGCAGGCGCAGCATGACCTTGCTCTCTTCCTCCGTGAGTTCGTAAGGATGTACAGGATCCACCGTAGGGAAATCCACGTCTTTCATGGGATATTCTTTGCCGTCCACACAGATCGTCTTTTCTCGAAATCGATCCGATGCAGCAGCATCCGGTCTTCCATATGGAACTCCGGGTGTCTCATGATCAGCTGTCCTTCCAGCTTGAACTGCAAGATAGCAATTGCTTTATGCATCTTGGTGTCCAGCCCGAGATCCTTGGTATTGTAATCGGTATTGAACTTGATGGTAAAGGCATCGCAGTTGGTATTCTCATAAGTTTCCAGTGCAAATGTAGCCAGAGGCAGCAGGTTGATGCCGTAGCCATCCTCCAGAGTGGCGAGATTACCGTATCTGGCAGACATTCTGACCACATTGGCGATACAGGCCAGACTTCCGGCCGCCGCGCCCATCCACACCATGTCATGGTTGCCCCACTGGACATCCACGGAATGGTATTCGCACAAAGTATCCATAATAATATGAGGGCCGGGACCTCTGTCGTAAATATCACCGACGATATGCAGATGATCGATGACCAGCTGCTGGATCAGGTGGCTTAACGCAATAATAAACTGCGGCGCTCTGCCGATGCGGATGATAGTATGGATGATCTCATTATAGTATGCCTCTTTGTCCTGGATTTCTTCCTTCTCCGTGATCAGTTCTTCGATGACATAGGCGAAATCCTTCGGCAATGCCTTTCTGACTTTGGAGCGGGTGTATTTGGAAGAGACACGTTTGATGACCTGTACCAGACGATGAAGGGATATTTTGTACCAGTCCTCCAGATTGTCCTCTTCTCTTTCCACGATCTCCAGTTTGCTCTCTGGATAATAGATCAGGGTTGCCAGGCTTTTGTCCTTGTTGCTGATGGTGTTGCCGAATTCCTCGTCGATCTTGCGGCGTACGGAACCGGAACCGTTTTTCAGGACATGGTTGAACTGTTCGTATTCTCCGTGGATATCCGTCAGGAAATGTTCCGTACCTTTGGGAGGTTCAGGATGGACTGGAGGTTGATGATCTCTGTGGAGGCCGCCGCTATATTTTGTATTGGTGTGAGAGGGTCTTTAGAACCTTCTGTTCCATTTCGTTCATGAAATTCAACCTTTCTACGTTACTTCACGAAGCGTACGGATACCATGCCTCGGTGTAAGGTCTCCGAGTGTGAATTTTCTAGGAAAAGTGATTCATTTGTTCTACTTAACACGGGCACGCCTACACGCACCATCCGTAGTGCGGATCGGCTGTCGCAAACATCGTGTTTGCTCCACCCTGTTCTTCAACACTTTTCAAGAAAATGTCAACACTCTACGACAAACATCATCGCCATGGCATCCATCCACTTCGTCAGTTCATGACTTTACCAGGTAATTACATCGCTGCATTGATAACATCAGACATGTTGTACATGCCGGCGGGCTTGCCTGCCAGGAACTTGGCTGCCTGTACGGCGCCTTTACCGAAGACAGCTTTGGAGTAGGCGGTGTGGGAGAAGGTTACAACTTCGTCTGCCCCGGCGAAGATCACATCATGGTCACCGACGATGGTGCCGCCTCTGACAGAGCTGATGCCAATTTCTTTCTTCGGTCTCTGCTCTCTGCGGTTGCTGCGGTCATAGACATATTCATACTCACCGTTAAATTCCTCGTTGATGGAATCCGCCAGTGCCAGTGCGGTGCCGCTGGGAGCGTCTACCTTCAGATTGTGGTGCTTCTCCACAATCTCCATATCGAAGCCTGCGTTGGCCAGCACTCCGGCAGCTTCTTTCAAAAGCTTTAACATCAGGTTGATACCTAAGGACATATTGGCGGATTTTAAGATGGCCACCTTTTTTGCTGCTTCGTCTACTTTCGCCAGCTGTGCCTCGGACAGACCAGTGGTGCACAGCACGCAGGGAAGCTTTTTCTCCACGCAGTAATCCAACAGCTTGTCTACTGCCACGGCTGCGGAGAAATCAATGATTGCATCTGCAGCCACATCACATTTGTAAATATCTGTGAATACAGGGTAGGGATTGTGTCCATCGTCTCTGGCATCGATTCCCGCCACCAGTTCCATATCGGGGTCCGCTGCGATCAGTCCGCTGATCACCTGTCCCATTTTACCGTTACATCCATGCATGATTATTTTTACCATTTTTCTTTTCTCCCATCTATCATGATTTTTGTAATAACGATCCAGCAGCCCTCATATTCATTTGCAAAAGCGCACTATGAATCGTTACTTTTTGAAAAAAGATCCCGCCCATGACAAAAATTTCACAGGCGGGATTCTTCCACTCTTGCTCTCTATTTTCCAGCCTACAGGATACCATAATCCTTCAGGGCTTTTTCAAGCCTCTTGGCATTGGCCTCTTCCATTTCACACAGAGGCATACGGAACGCACCGGCTCCCATTCCCATCATGTTCAGTGCGGTCTTCACAGGGATCGGGTTCACTTCACAGAACAGTGCGTTACACAGATCCATGGCATCTAACTGCATCTGACGGCTACCTGCCACATCTCCGTCAAAGAACTTCTGGCAGATCTCGTGGGTCTGTGTAGGTGCTACATTGGAAAGTACGGAGATAACTCCGACTCCGCCCAGGGCCAGAATGGGTACGATCTGGTCGTCATTACCGGAATAAATATCCACAACGCCCTGTCCGATGGCTGCCAGGTGAGCGATCTGGCTGATGTTGCCGCTGGCTTCCTTGACACCTACGATGTTCTCCACGTCCTTACACAGCTTCACTACGGTCTCCGGCAGAATATTGCAGCCGGTACGGCTGGGTACGTTATACAGAATAGCGGGAACCTTCACAGAATCCGCAACGGTCTTGAAATGACGATACAGTCCCTTCTGGGTTGCTTTATTATAGTAGGGACTTACCAGCAGAATGCCGTCCACGCCGTATTTCTCCGCTTCCTGAGACAGATATACTGCAGTCTCGGTACAATTGGAACCGGTACCTGCCACTACGGGGATTCTCTTTGCAACTTTGTCCACACAGTATTTGATAGTATCCAGATGCTCCTCATGGGTCAGGGTAGATGACTCACCTGTGGTACCGCATACGATAATAGCATCTGTGCCGTTTGCGATCTGGAATTCGATCAGTTCACCGAATTTCTCATAATTGACAGATCCGTCCTCGTTCATGGGTGTGACGATTGCCACGCCTGCTCCTTTAAAAATAGCCATATGCTTCCTCCATTTGCAAAACGCCAGCGCACAATGGCGCCGGCGCTGATTATCCAAGCTTATTTGATAGCGCCCCATCTGCTCACGAGATGACAGTCATACGCTTCTTAAACGTATGCCCAAGATAACATATACAGGATACCTTATCTTTCGGCGTGTTCCCCTTTCTTCTTCCCTCATCGGTACCTGTTACCTCCGAAAAAATACTCTTGAAAAACGCAACCTCTATCTTTTTAAATATAGTTTTATGATAGCATCAACCCATGTGACTGTCAATCCCAGACCTTGAATTTTACCGTTTCAATCTTGGACACTTCATCCGCCAGAACACAGATCTCATCGTTCAGGGTGATTCCCGTCAGAATCACATCCGTATCTCCCCTGCATTCCAGTAATGCCTTCAGGTCATCTTCCGTAATAATATCCTTCTCCACCAGTCCCAGCACTTCGTCCAGGATCAGCAGATCGCATTCTCCAGTCGTCAGTACTTTCTTGGCAAAGCCGATCCCGTTACGGATGTTCTGGATCTCCTCCTGCTTCTTTTCCTCCGGTAATTCCACGAAATTACCGTCCGATTTCTCGAAACGGAACAGCTTGATCTCCGGCTCCATTCTGCGTAAAAAATCGGAATCCCCCAGTCCCTTTCCCTTCAGGAACTGAATAATAACGACCCTCTTGCCTTCTACCGCTGCCTGTACCGCTCTTCCAATCGCTGCCGGTGATTTGCCTCTGCCATCGCCGGTATAAATATAGATGCATCCTTCTGCCATTCCACACCTCATGGTCTATCTGCGTATCTGACGCTCCCTAGCTGTACACAGTTACTAATATCTATGCATTCTTTTATACCATATATTGTCACTTTTTGCAATCTTTTGTCGTTAGACGATGGATTCCTGCACCTGTGCCTCCTCCAGAAGTTCCAGTTTGCTGACGGATACCTCGAAAGCTACTCTTTTCTCCACATGCTCTTCATCCAGTTTTTTCATATATTCACGGCTCTGGATCCGTCCCCAGATCGCACAGCGCTCTCCTACCTTGAAATGCTCCGCATAACGGGCGTTACGTCCCCAACAGATACAGGGAATATAATCGGATTTTCCGTACGGACGGTTTACTGCCAGCAGCAGATCCGCTATTTCTCTTCCCAACGGTGTCTTACGATACACCGGTTCCTTACATATATATCCATCCAGATAAATCTGGTTCGTCTTCGAACTTTCTTCCATTTCTTCAATAAATTTCACTTCTCTGGCAAACACAGACAACACCAGTCTGTTCTTGCGCTCCTCATGACGATTGTAGGAACGAAACTGTCCGTTCACACACAAAAGCATTCCGACATAGCTGGCTGTCACGTCCAGTAATCTTTCTGAGACCATCACCGGTATAATGTCAAAACTGTCGCTCAGTCTCGTACATTTGATGTCCACCATGTAGAATCCTTCCCCATAGATCTCATGGCTGTAGGAAAAATTGCTTACCACTTCCCCCATCACCGTTACCTGATTGTTTTCAATAACCTTATCTGTCATTTTTGTTCTCCCTTCTACATCTTCTGACTCTTCTACAACAATCTTTATGTATTGCACTACTATTTATACTCTAAAATCCATCGTTTGAGTACTAAAACTCATCGCACAAAAGGGCAAATTACGCACAAAAGGGATTTCTTTTCCATACTTTTTCATATAGAAAACCACCAAAAGCGTTGATTTTCCACGGTTTTTCTTGCGTACGGAAATGATAAGTGCTATACTGAAACAGTTTGAAAAAGATTGAATCAGTTGCACGCATTTTAGAAAGGCAAGGATTTTATGAGACAAAAAGAGAAGATGTCAGAAACGTTGCAATCATTGCTCACGTAGACCACGGTAAAACCACTCTGGTGGATGAGCTGTTAAAACAAAGCGGTGTATTCCGTGAAAATCAGGAAGTTGCTGAGCGTGTCATGGACTCCAACGATATCGAGCGTGAGCGTGGTATCACCATTCTGTCCAAGAACACTGCCGTTATGTATAAGGGTACCAAGATCAACATCATCGACACCCCGGGCCATGCGGACTTCGGCGGCGAGGTAGAGCGTGTCCTGAAAATGGTAAACGGTGTTATCCTGGTGGTGGATGCCTTCGAGGGTGCCATGCCCCAGACCAAATTCGTGCTTCGTAAAGCACTGGAATTAAAGCTTCCCGTTATCGTATGTATCAATAAGATCGACCGTCCCGAAGCAAGACCCGATGAGGTCGTAGACGAGGTACTGGAACTGTTCTTAGAGCTGGATGCGGATGATTCTCAGCTGGATTGTCCTTTCGTATATGCTTCCGCAAAGGCCGGTATTGCCTCTGGATGCTGACGAAATGGGTACTGATATGGAACCTCTGTTTGAGACCATTTTAAACTACATCCCCGCCCCGAAGGAGATCCGGATGCGGCTACCCAGGTACTGATCAGTACCATTGATTATAATGAATATGTAGGACGTATCGGTGTCGGTAAAGTAGACAACGGTACCATCCGTGTAAACCAGGATGTGGTCATCTGTAACCACCACGATCCCGACAAGATCATCAAGACCAAGGTCAGCAAGCTGTACGAGTTCGACGGTCTGAATAAAGTAGAAGTCAAAGAAGCTGGCATCGGTTCCATCGTTGCGATCTCCGGCATCAGTGAGATCCACATCGGTGACACCCTCTGCTCTCCCGAAAATGTGGTTCCCATTCCTTTCCAGAAGATCAGTGAGCCTACCATTGCCATGCAGTTCATGGTAAACGATTCTCCTCTGGCCGGTCAGGAAGGTAAATTCGTTACCAGCCGTCACCTGCGTGACAGACTGTTCCGTGAGTTGAATACCGATGTTTCCTTACGTGTGGAAGAGACCGAGTCCGCCGACCGTTTCAAGGTATCCGGCCGTGGTGAGCTGCATTTGTCCGTACTGATCGAGAATATGCGTCGTGAAGGTTTTGAGTTTGCAGTAAGGCTGAGGTTCTGTATCATACCGATGAGAACGGCAAGAAGTTAGAACCTATGGAGCTGGCTTACATCGATGTTCCCAATGAATTTGCCGGTGCTGTTATTGAGAAGCTTGGTCAGAGAAAAGGTGAACTTCGTAACATGGGTTCCATTTCCGGCGGCACTTACACCCGTCTGGAGTTCTCCATCCCCGCCAGAGGCCTGATCGGCTACCGCGGTGAGTTCATGACCGATACCAAGGGTAACGGTATTCTGAACACCGTATTCGACGACTACGGCCCTTACAAGGGAGATATCCAGTATCGTAAGATGGGTTCCCTGATCGCATTTGAAGCCGGTGAAGCTATCACCTACGGTCTGTACAATGCACAGGAGCGTGGTACTCTCTTCATCGGACCCGGTGAAAAGGTATACTCCGGTATGGTCATCGGTCAGACCGGACGCAGTGAGGACATCGAGATCAATGTCTGCAAGAAGAAGCAGCTGACCAACACCCGTTCCTCCAGCGCTGACGAAGCTCTGCGTCTGACACCGCCCAAAATCCTGTCTCTGGAGCAGGCTCTGGACTTCATCGATACCGACGAACTGTTGGAAGTAACTCCTACCAACCTGCGTATCCGTAAGAAGATTCTGGATCCGACCATGAGGAAACGTGCCATGATCAATAAGAAAGCTTAAGAAGATTTATAAATAGAACCACCTTCATGTACTGCCTGCAGTATGTGAAGGTGGTTTTAACTGGGTATCCCAAATGCCCACGGCGAACGGAACATCCTTCCTCGATGTAAGGTCTCCCGGGGAATTTTCTGACGAAAAGTGAGTAGCGGTTCTAACCCGTACGGGCACGGCTCCAGTTGCCATCCATGGCAACGTCCGCCTGTCGCGAACGTCCTGTTCGCTCCACCCTGATGTTCAACACTTTTCGAGAAAATATCACCACCTCCCGACAAACATCTTCGGAAGGACATTCCATCCGCCGCGGGCATTCTGCGTTTTGGAAAGCCTGCGAAAACAGTAGCCCGCGTTGGGGTAAGGACAAGCAGACTCTAAGCAGCCGTCGGTACTTAGCGAGGGTACTTTCCTCGCTTATGTACCGCTACGGTCTGCGTCCGAAGTGGAAACGGGTCTGCGGTTCTTAGCCCCAATACGGGCTACGGGGATATTTCACTAACTCTTCAGTTAATTCCAGGTGGCTGTCAACACATGCTCCCCGGTCATCTGGACGACGGTGTCTGCGGTAATAATCTGGCCGCTGTACTCCCATCCGCCGAAGGTACTTCCCTCTTTACCGGGGTAGGAAGTTCACCGTAGGTCTCGCCGAAGGTCACCTGTTTGGATTCCACGGTGGAACCGTCGGCACCGGTGCCGCCGTCATAGTCGAATTTCACGGTGAACTGTGCGGGAACCCAGTGAGCGGTCAGAGTCATATCGCCGGTGACTTTCTCCGACTGGAAATACCACAGCACTGTCTCTCCTTCTTTTCCGTATACCACCCGTCAAAGGTGTAGCCGGGCTTATAAGGGGTCTCGGGCTCTGTAAGGAATTCACCGTAGCGTACCTTCCGGGCTGCCACTTCACTTCCGCCGTCCGTATCGTACACAATGTTGAATCCACCGCGTACCGCGAAGAAAATAATCATTCCCACGATCACCACGATCAGGACACCGATCAGGCCGTCCAGAATGCGGATGGGAACATCCTTGCTTCCGTAAATGCCGCGGCCGAACCATTTTCCTTTCGGACGGATTGCTTCCTCCGGCTGCTGCGTCGTTTCCGACTGCGTGGTGACTTCTGCTGCCTTTTCTTCTGTATTCTCTGTTGTCACTTGTTCCTGATTCATAATTTTTCCTTTTCCTAATCTATCATAAGCAATTTCTATGTGCTGCGCACTCGAAATTGCAACAATATTCGTATTCCGGACTGTCGTCCTTCATACTCATATTGTTTTACTCACATAGAAAACATCCTTTACCTGCAAGCAGTCACGGATGTTTTCTATGGGTGAGTCTTATATCATTACTTTCTTACCAGGTACTTTCTCATATCGATCGCGCAGGCAACCAGAATGATGAGTCCTTTCGATCACATACTGCATGTTCATGTTGATGGACAGGAAGTTCAGTGCTACGAAGATGATTCTTAAGAGAAATACACCAAGTACGACACCACTGATCTTACCGGTACCACCTACGAAAGAGACACCGCCGATAACGCAAGCTGCAATGGCATCACACTCGTAGTTCAATCCGGTATTTGCTGTGTTGGAACCGATACGGGAAGACTCGATGAAACCGGTCAGACCGTACATGGCACCTGCCAGTGTATGTACTAAAATGGTGGTTTTCATTACGTTAACACCGGATACCTTTGCTGCTTCGGGATTGGAACCTACTGCAAACATGTTCTTACCGAAGGTGGTCTTGTTCCAGATGAACCACATGATAACAACGATCAAAGCTGCCAGCCATACATAGTTGGGAATGGCGATTCTCGCGCCGCCGGCATTGAAGGAGATCACGCTTCCCTTTACCACATCGTTGAAGTGCTGATCCAGACCGGACAGAGGCTGACCGTTATTGCCGTTGATCATGATGTACATTAACAGTAAGCCGTATACGATCAACTGGGTAGCCAGAGTTACGATGAAGGGATGCAACTGGAATTTCGCTACGAAGAAACCGTTGACCCATCCCACGATACCGCCGACCAACAGTACGATCAGGATCACCAGAGGGATCGGAAGTACCGGAAGGTTCGGGAACATCTTGGTGGCATAAGTCACGGACTGCATCAGGGATGCCGTGATACATGCGGTCAGTCCTACCACACGTCCTGCGGACAAGTCGGTACCTGTCAATACGATACATCCTGCAATACCACAGGCAATGGGAAGGTTCGCCGCGGACAGGCTGATGATGTTGACAATGGAAGCCGCCGACAGGAAATTGGAGTTCTGGATGTAAGTGTAAATAATTGCTACGATCAGCAGGATGTATAAGGCATTGTTAAGTAAAAATTCTTTCCAATAGGTCTTCTTGTCTCTGCTGTCCAGCTTCTTGTAGTCTGCAAAATTTTGCTTTACGCCGTTAATTTTATTCTGAATTGCTTTGCCGGGATTCATACGCATATCCTCCTATACATATTTTGCAGCAAGAGACATGATCTCTTCCTGTGTCGTATTTTTGGCATCTACTTCTCCTGCCAGCTTACCGCCGCTCATGACAAGAATTCTGTCACATACACCCAGCAGCTCCGGCATCTCCGAAGATACCATCAGGACAACTTTGCCCTTATTGGCCAGATCGATGATCAGCTGGTAGATCTCGTACTTTGCACCTACGTCGATACCTCTGGTAGGCTCATCCAGCATCAGCACCTCCGGCTCTGTAAGAAGCCATCTGCCGAGGATAACCTTCTGCTGGTTACCACCGGACAGTGACCGGATCTTCGTCTTCTGGGAAGGTGTCTTGATATGCATGGCATCAATGGCCCATGCAGTGTCCTTCTCCATGGATTTATCACTCAGATAAAATCCTGCTTTTTTATGTTTCTTCAGACTGGAGATCACCGTGTTCTCCCGGATATTCAGGATTCCGAAGATACCGGTGGCACGACGTTCCTCCGTCAGAAGTGCAAAACCGTTTTTAATGGACTCTCTGGCATTGCGGTTTCTGACCTCTTTGCCGTCCAGTTTGATCACACCGTCTTTTCTGGTGGCCACACCGAAGATATTCTCCAGTGTCTCCGTTCTGCCGCTGCCGTCCAGTCCGGCCAGACCTACGATCTCACCCTTTCGAGCCTTAAAAGATACATCCTGCAGCAAGGAATATCTCGCGCTTAAGTGTTCTACCTCCAATGCCACTTCACCGGGCTTGTTGGTCTTGGGCGGGAACTGGTTGGTCAGTTCACGGCCTACCATCAGTTTGATGATCTTGTCTGTAGTCAGGTTCTGTGCAGGCTCTGTTGCGATCCAGGTACCGTCACGCATGACGGTGACTTCATCTGCGATCCGCAGGATCTCTGCCATCTTGTGAGAAATATAGATAATACCGCATCCTCTGTCACGAAGCATATTGATGATCTTGAACAGATGCTCCACTTCTTCTTCCGTCAGGGATGAAGTAGGTTCGTCAAATACAATGATCTTACTGTTGTAGGATACCGCTTTCGCGATCTCTACCATCTGCCTTTGTGATACCGGCATCGTACTCATGATTCTCTTGGGGTCTACAGCGATCCCCAGTTCTTCAAAAATCTTGTTGGTGTCTTCCAGCATCTTGTGCTCGTTGACCATAATGCCTGCTGTCATGGGATAACGGCCCAGCCAGATATTATCCATGACATTTCTCTTCAGTGCCTGATTCAGTTCCTGGTGAACCATGGCCACTCCGTTATTCAGTGCTTCTCTGGAATTTTTGAAATTGACTTCCTTGCCTTCCAGTTCGATCTTGCCTGCATCCTTACTGTAGATGCCGAACAGACACTTCATTAAGGTGGATTTACCGGCGCCGTTCTCTCCCATGAGCGCGTGTACCGTTCCTTTTTTTACGGTAAGGGATACATGATCCAGTGCCTTTACGCCGGGGAATTCCTTGCATATGTCTGTCATCTGAAGTAATACTTCCTGTCCCATACGCATCCTCCTATACATAAAGAGCGGCCGCTGCCAGATGCAGCAGCCGCTTCTTTTATTTACTTGTTATTCAGATCATTCTCCGGTGTAAGTAGCGTAAGGGATGTAGATCTTGTTGCTAACCTTCTCAGAGATGTTGAAGCTGTCGGTATCTGCCATCAGATCCTTGCCAGCCTGGATGTTCTTAGCCAGGTAAGCAATACCGTTTGCCATACCTTCTGCATCCTGCTTGATGGTACCGGTCATCTTGCCGTCTGCGATCAGCTGCTTGGCTGCGTCAGTTGCATCAACACCGAATACAGGAATGGTGGTGCAGTTGCCATCGCCTAAGTTGTAGCCCTTGTCATTCAGAGCGGAGATAACGCCTTCAGCCATACCGTCGTTGTTGCAGATAACCAGCTCGATCATGTTACCAGCGGACTCATTGTACTGAGACAGGTTGGTGGTCATGTAGTTGTTAGCTGCGGTTGCGGACCAGTTACCGTCCTGGTCAACCTGATACTTATCGGTATTGGATGCATCGAAGTACTCCAGAGCGGGCTTGCCTGCTGCGGTGATCACTGCATCTGCATCTTCTACACCGTACTTGGTACGATAGATTGCCTCTACGTTACCTAACTGACCCATGAACATTGCATAGCTGATCTTGCCATCGCCATTCAGATCAATAGCATCGAAGTTGTCTACTACATACTGACCAACCATCTTACCCTGCATATGACCTGCTTCGGGAGCATCGGTTCCAACGAATGCACACTTGTCATAGCTGCCTAATACCTTACCTTCATCCTCGTCAGACTCTACTGCACGGTTGAAGAAGATAACGGGGATTCCTGCTGCGCTTGCCTTGTCAACGATGGCCTGGGAAGCGTCTACGGAACCGGATGTTACGATGTTAACGATCAGAAGGTTGGTACCCTGTGCAATAGCGGTATCGATCTGCTCGTTCTGGGTGGTCTGGTTACTGTTGCCGTCATAATTCTGGAACTTGATGCCTGCTTCGGTAAGCGCATTATCCAGTGCAGTACGCACGCTGGAGATGTATGTATCACTGTAGGTGTAATAGAATACTCCTACATTCAACTCTCCCTTTCCTCCGCCGCTCTTTCCGCACGCTACGAGGCTGAGCATCATAATGCCGACCAACAGTAGTGACATGAACTTTTTCATATAAAATACCTCCTTGTTTTGATGAAAATGTATGTGTTTCATCTCTTGATGAGGTAATTATATGGCATCTTGTACATAAAAGATATACAAAATCTTACGCATGGGGTTAAAAAATATACTATTCTGTACACATTTTGTTCATGTTCTGTACATAATTTGTAACTATTCAGAGCCGAAAAGCATTACATAATTTCGTCGAACGCTTGCATTCGCAAGAATTATGTAATGCTTATTCGGCGAAGTAACCACATGAGCAAAAGAATAGCTCTGAAAGAGCGGTTTTGCGAGTGGGGTTCTGAATAGTTACTTTCTCTCTTCAAAAGAGAACAATATCTTCTGGCTCTCCCGCTCGTACATGTTCTCTCTGGTCACAATAGTGGTGGCTGTGTCTATCACGCTGGGGCCGCCGGTCTGTCCGTTGATCAGGTTCGCTGCCGTCTCCACTCCCAGATACCCCATGGCATAGGGGTTCTGCACGATCAGGGCATCCACCTCCCCGGTCTCCAACATTCCCACAGAGACCACATTGGAGTCAAACGCCACCACCTGCGTCCTGTCTCCCCGGTCCAGATCCCGGATGGCCCAGCCCACACCGAGGCTGGTCCATTCGTTAAAGGTCACCACCACATTGATCCTGGAATCCGACAAAAGCATCTCTTTTGCTCCCGCTCTGGCATCCTCCGTGGTGGAAAGGACATTGATGGTGGTAATATCCTTTACTCTCGGGTCCTGCTCCACCGTCTGCCGGAATCCCAGTTCCCGTTGCTGCCCGTTGGCGGAATTCACATCATAATTCACGATACCGATATACAGTTCGTCTTCTCCCACCGCCAGAGCTGCTTCCGCCGCCTTCACACCGGCCTGCAGGTTATTGGTCCCAATGCGGCAGCTTACCATACTGCTGTTGACATCACTGTCAATGACAACGATCTTAATTCCTCTCTGGGCGGCCTGACCGATGATCTCCGCATTGGCATTGTAATCCACCGCAGAGAAAACGATCACATCCACTCCGTCCTCCATGGCCTGCCGCACCATCTCATTCTGGGTCACATAATCTTCTTCCGATTCCGGGCCGTTAAACGTAACATTCAGATTGTATTCCGTAGCCGCCGCCCGGGCACCCGCAAAGACACTTTTAAAAAAGGCGCTCTCCGTGGACTTCACGATCATAGCCACCTGGGTTTTCCCTGTCTCAGCTTCTTTTCCGCAGCCACTCATGCTCATAAGAAGCAGGACACCCGCAGCCAGCAGGGACAGTATTTTTTTCATTTTCTGTTTTCTCATACTTTCTCCCATCCTGCCGCTGCATTTTCTTCCACCTTTGGCATCCGTATGATCACAGTAGTGCCTTCATCCAGTTCGCTTTCTATGGAAAGACCGTACTCTTTTCCGAAATAAATCTTAATCCTGTCGTTGACGTTCTTGATGCCGATGCCAGAATTATCTCCCGGCTCCTTATGAAGGATCGACCGACACTGTTCCTCTGACATACCGACACCGTTATCCTCCACCCGGAAGATCACATCTTCCCCTTCGCTGTAGATGCGGATCAGAATCCGTCCTTCATCCACCATGCGGTCCAGTCCGTGATAGATGGCATTTTCGATAATGGGCTGCAGGGTGATCTTGTTACAGTAATATTGCAGACAGTCCTCTTCCACCTGAAACTCATAGGAAAACTGATTCTTATAGCGGAAATTCTGGATCTTTAAATAGCTTCTGGCATGCTCTACTTCTTTTTCAATGGTGATCAATTCGTGCCCCTTGCTGATACTGATACGAAACAGTTTCGCCAGAGCATTGACCATCTCCACGGCATCCTGACACCTTTCTTCCTCGCAGAGCCACCCGATGGCATCCAACGTATTATATAAGAAGTGGGGATTGATCTGGGCCTGCAGAGCCTTTAACTCCGTTTTGCGCAGGGAAATCTCTTCCTGACGTACCTGCTTCATCAGTTTCTGGATCTTTCTTACCATGTGCTCGTAGGACTGTGACAGTGCCTCGATCTCCGTGGTGCCTTCCACAGGCTGATAAACATATCCCGCAGCATCCTTTTCGAACTCTTCCATAGCCCGGATCAGACGCTGCACCGGATTGGTCACCAGTCTGGATACCAGAACACTGACCACCATGGTCGTCAGCAGAATGATTGTCAGCATGACACAGATGTTTCCCACCAGTTCCATCTCTTTGGCCGTCACCAGTTCACTGATATAGCTGACACCCACCACCTTCCAGTTACAGTTATCCAGCGCCCGGACACTACAGATCAGTTCTTCGGTCTCAAAGGAACCGTTGTGGCTCAGATCCAGTCCCTCCGTGGCTTCCGTCTTAAGACCCGAATACAGCAGCTGCTGTTGGGGATGATAGATGATCTCTCCGTTACTGTCTGTGATAAAGCAGTAGCCATGCTGTCCGATTCCCACATCGTCCACATAATCCGATATTTTGGAGAAACGGATATCAATGACTACCCGCAGCTTCTGTCCGTCTGCTCCGGGAATCTCCTGTAAGACCGATACCACCCAGGGATAATAGTCCTGCAACAGAGATTCCACATGGGGTTCCGACAGATAGAGTACCCCGGGGCTGTAGGAATCCAGTTCGATATAAGACAGATCCTTCAGATAATGTTCCTTCAGAGTATGAGTTCCCGTATGGGAATCCACCAGCTTCCCCTGCTCATCATAGATATAGACCGCCACCAGATCCGACCGGACACTGCAAAGAGTCTCCAGTGTCTGCCCGGTACTTCCGCCGCTCTTTGTCAGATCCTTCTCGATCAGACTCATGATCTCCTGCATATCTCCGATGTAGTTAGAAATGGTATTGGAAGCCTGAGTCACCGCCTGTTCACTGCTGGTATGTGCCGCCTGTTTCATACTTCCGACATAAAGAGAAAAAAAGTAAAAAGTGGACCACAGCAAAAACAGGGTAACCAGTCCCACCACTAATGTCGTAATGATAAAAGAAAGGGACGTTTTTTGCTTCTTCATATCTTATTCTTTCTCCTGTCGCATGGCATTGGGAGATACCCCGCAATACTTTTTAAAGCAGTAGCTGAAATAATGCTGATCGCTGTAACCGCAGCGCTCCGCAATCTCCCGCATCTTCATGGAACTGCCCAGTACCAGTTCCCTTGCCGTTTCGATCCTCTTTTTCGTCAACAGATCCACGAAGCTTGACCCGGTCTCTTTTTTGATCAGGGCACTCAGGTAATTGGGGCTCACATGAATGCTGTTGCTGACGCCCACCAGAGACAGGGACGGATCCCCATACTCCTTGTCGATGATCTGCATGGCCTTTTCACACAGGATCTGGCTGCTCTTTTTCTTGCCCGCATTGACCAGTTCCCATACTTCCAGGCAAAGTGCCGTGAAACGATCCCTGGATTCCCGTATCGGACCTTCCAGCATGGCAAAACGCTGGAGCAGGGCGGAATCTTCTGTCACCGTATAGGCAATGCGGATCAGCGCCGAGGACATCCGGAAGATCAGGAATTTGCATTTCAGGGCAGCATCCTGCTGCACCTCCAGTTTGCCGAATACATCCTTCAGATAGTTTTCCAGTTCCTCTCGGGAACCACCACGGATCAGATTCTCCATCTGAGTAACACATTCCGCCGCCAGCTCCATGTCCATGGTGTTATCCCGCTCTTCATCGGCAATATAATGGATGCCGCTCTCTCCCGGAGTGCAATATCCCAATGCACTCATAGCTCCTCTGTAGGCCTCGTGGCATTCTCCCAGATGTTCTCTGATACGGCTGACACCGATATGACAATGCATTTTCAGAATGCGTTCCGTACTCTGTACCATCTCTCCCACGGCAATATGCAGATACCGGTCGAAGGTCGACGTGGTGGCCGCCAGCACTGCAATGATCCTGCCGTCCATGGCAAAAGAATAATGCTTCATATATTTTTGCAGTATCATATCCACGGAATGTACCAGTTCCGGTCTCGTACGGTTCTTCCCGTTGGTATCCTCCACCGTGATGGCCAGCACCGCATACTGAAAGGCATTATTACGATCCTTCAAAAAGCCGTTGCCAACCGCCTGTTCCTGTAAAAGTTCCTCCCGGTCCTGCCCCTCAAAGCTGGCATAATCATCTAGCAAAAGGGGCAGAAAAAACTGTTGCAGATCCGGATTATCATGTTTTCTGGCATCAAATTCCGCAAAGATTCCGTCGATCTTAAGCTTGATCTTCTTCAGTTCTTCCGTCAGATCCACCATAGTGATAGGTTTCAACATATAACTGATGATATTGTACTGGATGGCCTGCTGGGCATAAGAAAATTCATCGAAGCCGCTTAAGAAGGCTATCTGTGTGGTAGGACGTACCTCTCTGACCTGTCTTGCCAGCTCGATTCCGGAGACAAAAGGCATCCGGATATCCGTAAGCAGCAGATCCGGTTCCATCCTCTCCACCAGTTCCAAAGCTTCGATGCCGTTCTCCGCTTCCCCCACGACTTGAAATCCGATGCTCTCCCAGTCGATCTTCCTTATGATTGCTCTGCGTAATTCCTCTTCGTCATCTGCCACTACGATTGTATACATCGCTGTCCCTCCCTGGTATGTATTATTTTAAGGTAAGTATCTTCCCGGAAAACGCAATGGGAAGGGATATTTTTCTGGTACTGTTTTCGCCTGCAAACAGAATCTGGGCAATGCCGTCAGCCGATACGGACGCAATCCTGCCGGTTCCGTATTTCTGATGCTGTACTTCCCGTCCGGACTCACAGGCTGCGATGCAGGCCTCCACTTCCCGTGGCGGCAGCTTCTGCACCTTTTTGTCCGGTGTCTTTAGCAGCGAGCCTCTGATCCCGACAGCCGTACCGGTCTTTCTTACAGCGTTTAACGGCTTCGTTTTCTCAAACACTTCTCCTGAAAAAGCAGAGGTCAGATTCGGTCCAAAGGTAAATACATACAACTGTTCCTTCGCTCTCGTCATTCCCACATAATAAAGCCTTCTCTCTTCCTCATAGGCATTTGCCTCCGGGGAATCCGGTACACAGCCCCTCCCCGGAATCTGGGAAGGGATCACTCCCGCCAGCATATCCGCCAGATACACTCTTGTGTATTCCAGTCCCTTGCTGGAATGGATCGTGGACAGGATAAAATTACTCTTCGGATCCCCGCAGCCCTCTCGCATCATCTCCTGCAGCTTCTGTAATCTTGCAGGGAAATCAAACAGGCTGTTCTCCTGATCTCCCAGGGCCTTTAATATCTCCGCCTTGCCACTGTCCAACCCGTGGGTATCCATGAATTCCTGATATCCCATATAATTCAGGATCCGGTAGATAGCTTTTCCTGCTGACTCATACCGCATATTGTCCAGATGGGTAGCCAGTGCCTTGCACTGTTTTCTGGTGTAAACGGATACCTCATCCATTTCCGCCACCGTATCCAGCAGTGTCAGTCGTCTGGTATTGGCATCCACCGCCTCCATGGCCGCCTTTTTGCTGATACCGGCTCCCATTTTGTAATAGATCCGAAGAAATGTCTCCCCATCCCATGGATCCAGAGACAACTGAATAAAATCACAGATATCGTTGACCACCGGATGGGAAAAGAAGGTCATATCCGAATTTTTCACCCGGTAGGACAATCCTTTACGTTCCAACAGATCAATGATGGGAAGTGCACTTTCGTTATTCCGGTATAATACTGCCGTCTCCTGTTCACAGTCCTGGGCTACTTTCAGCAGATAATTGTACTGTCCCTGTCTGGATACTGCCTTGATCTCTGTAACGCAGCCACCACCTTCTCTGGCCGCGGTCATCTTCTTCGGATGTCTGTTTTTATTCTTCTGGATCAGAGTATCCGCCGCCCGGACGATCTCCTGCCTGCTGCGGTAATTGGTCTCCATGAGAAGGATCCCTGCTCCCGGGTGTCTGTCCTCAAAGGAGACAAGTGCCTGCGGGTAAGCTGCCCGGAAGCCGTAGATACTCTGGTCTTCATCTCCCACCATAAACAGATTCCGGCTCTGCGCCGCCAGCAGGTCGATCATATCATGCTGTATTTTCGAAGTATCCTGCGCTTCATCCACACAGAAATACCGATACTGCTCCCTGAAATGTGCAAGTACCTCAGTATACTGTTCCAGAATTCTGAGGGCGTAGATCATCTGATCATCGTAATCGATCATCTGCATCTGCCTGAGTTTCGCATTATAAGTACGGAATATCTCCGGGAATTTCTCCACATCCGTGTCCATATCCCGGATTTCCTCCGGTGTCAGACGCATATTTTTCGCATAGGTGATATTCAGCTGGGTCTCTTTGATATCATTTTCCGTGGCGTATTTCCCCGTTACTTCCAGAAAAGACTGTTTGACGGCCGCCGAGGCTTCCTTATCTGCCACCTGAAAAGGCGTTTTCCCGGTACGGTAGGCAAAATATTGCAGTACCTTCTGGGAGATGCCGTTGATGGTGCGAAACTCCAGCCGCTCTGCATCCGCTTCTCCGAACATCCCCGCAAACCGCCTGCGCATATCATTCGTTGCCGCCACGGTATAGGTCACTGTCAGGATCGACTCCGGTGTTATTCCCAGGCAATAGATCATATAGCCCAGTCTGCTGACCAGTACGGTGGTCTTACCGCTTCCTGGAACCGCAAGAAGCAGTACCGGACCTTCCGTGGCCTGTACCGCCTGCATCTGCTGTTCGTTTAACTGTATGTGGTAGTTCTGTACAAATTCCGTAAAATTCAATTCATTGTCCCACTTTCCGCCTCCGGCATTTTTCTGCCTTCCTTTGTCGCTATCGGCTCACCGTCCAGTACTGCATCCAGAAGGATACCATTCTCATCGTAAGACAGTTTTAAGGAGAAAAAGGGGCGGTTCTCACGAAGCAGCCGGAAAAATATCTTGTCCCCTTCCCAGAGATCCAGTTCTTCCACCTTATTGATCTCCACCCATTCCAGCGCTCCTTCGTCACACTCCCTCGGTTCCCCCGTAAATCCATCCGCCGTATACAGGCACATATACTCACAGACGTCCCGGTATAAAAAGGTGATGATTCCCCGGAACCGGTAGGCCGTCAGAGTATACCCTGTCTCTTCCTTTACTTCCCGGAGCACACAGTCCTCCGGGCTTTCGTCCGCCTCGAAATGACCACCCACGCCGATCCATTTGTCTTTGTTAATGTCATTTTCCTTCTTCACCCGGTGAAGCATCAGATATTTTCCGTCCTGCTCGATGTAGCAGAGCGTGGTCAGATTTCTGAGCTGCTGTATACTCATTTTCTTTCTCCTCTATATCCCTATCCTCTGAAAAATCTGTCCAAAATTATTATTTCTTACAATGTTCCGCAATGGCTGCGATCGCTTTCTCCATCTGGAACGGTTCCGCCAGATGTGCATTCCTTCCGGCGGTCAGACATTTCTTCGCATCTTCTTCATACGTCAGCGCATTTTCCCTATTCCTCACATTACAAATCCATTTTGCATTTGAATGTATATTTAATTTATTTTACCATGTTAACTGCCGGACGGCAACCTTATTGCTCCAGCATATTCTCAATAAAAATCCCATATCCTCTGGTACTGTCCTGCACGAGAACATGGGTGACGGCTCCTACAAATTTTCCGTTCTGATGATAGGTGCCCCGCTCATTCCCTGGACGATTCCTCCGGTCAGGGCGATCAGGTCAGAATCTGTGACTTTCAGTTCGATTCCCCGGTTCACGTTGTCATGATCGAGATGAATGTCGGTGATCTCGATATCATAGTATCTGGTGGTGCCGTCTACGGTACACAAAATCTGCGCCGGTCCCTTTCGGATCTCCTGTTTTAATCCAATGGGCATCGCCTCTTCCGTTCCCATTGCCAGTGCTTTGTCATTGCACTTGCCGAAGATTCCCCGGACACTGTTGCTGGTAATATCCCCAGAATCCTGTCATCAGAATAGACGATCATTCCCGTCATTTCCCCGGATGACCGGCCGTTCCCTTCTGAATGGAGATGATCTCCGTCTGGTACAGGGTTCCGTCATTCATTTCCATCAGGTTGCTGGTGTCCACATCATTGATTCCATGCCCCAGTGCTCCGAAATTTCCCTGACTGTCAATGTAGGTCATGGTTCCCACACCCTGGGCATTGTCCCTGACCCAGACACCAATCTTATATTTCTTCGTCTGATCCTGTACCGGATCGATTTTAACATCAAAATATTCTTCGCCCCGCCGGATCGTCAAAATCGCTGCTTCTCCATTACCGTTTTCGATCCGGGGATGATCATCCTTGTCCGCCACTTCCGTGCCGTTCAGTTTCACCACATAATCGCCGCTTTTCAAAATATGTTCCGCCGGAGCCACCTTCTCCCCGTTGACAGAACGGAACTCTCCGGTACCTATGACCATTACCCTTCGGTCTTGACATAGATTCCGATGGGAACACCTACCGGGATCAGCTGCTGATCCTCGATCACCCGGATCCCCACCTGCTTAAAGGCAGGGATCCCGAACAGCTTCACCTGCATCTCAAGGCTGTCCGTCATTCCGGTCTTCATAGTCACCGGCTGACTCAGATCCAGTGTCACGGCACCTTGGGGAATATTACTGGTTCCCTGTTCACTGACACTTAAAATCTCACCTTTGCGGGAATATCCAGTGCCAGTGATTCCTCCGATTCCGCCCGCATATAAATAACAGAAGGAATACTGCTGTCCACCAGATAATAGCTGTAGCCAAAGAGTCCCATACCGGCCAGGATAAGGGCAGCACAAAGGCAGGCCCGGTAAATCCGCAGTCTGCGCACCTTCTGTTTCCAGAGCTGCAAAATTATGACTGCATCTTCTCCTGCCTGCCTTTTACTTTTCCGTTTCCGTAATCCATAGCTTCATACACATTCCCCACTGAACTTCTGTCATTGCTGTATAGGGTATAGTGTACGTCACATTCCTATTTTTAATCTGTGATCACCGGGATTTGCGGTTTACAGTTTTCTCCAGTTTAACCACAAATGACCACATTCCCACTGCTTTTATATTCCTCCGGGCAGTCGTCCGTCAGAATCGTTCCGCTCTGAAACGCCCGAAGGTCACAGAGCTGACATTTCCGAACTTAGAATGATCTGCCAGAATAAAACATTCTCTGCATTGTCCCATGGCAGTCTTTTCACCATGGCCTCATTCATATCCGGTGTGGTCAGGCCACTCTGCCTGCTGATCCCGTTGGTTCCAAAAGCCTTTGGTAAAATGATAGCTCTGTAAATTCATCAGTGCCTGATTGCCTACCACAGCCTCCGTGGAGCCTTTTAATTCACCGCCGACGAGATATACACGGAATCCTGCCGCTGCCAGTGTCTTGGCATGCGCTACCGCATTGGTCACAAAGGTGGCACTTTTCTCTGTCAGATAAGAAAGCATACTTGCTGTGGTCGTACCTGCATCCAGATAGATAAAATCCTCCGGCTGGATCAGTGCTGCCGCTTTGGCAGCCACCAGCTGTTTGGCTTCCACATTGACTTCTGCCTTCTGTTCCACCGTGGGTTCATGTGTTATCACCGTCCGGTCACATGCCACAGCACCTCCAAAGACCTTTACCAGCTTCCCGGCATTATGCAATGCTGTGATGTCCCGGCGTACCGTGGATTCCGACGTATTTAACAGATCTTTACCTCTGCCACCGTAATGCTGTTTTTCTTCCAATAATTTCAGAATGATCTCATAACGTTGTTCTGTCAGCATAAATTGTTATTTTCTCTTTCCTTTGTCACATCTGTCTCCAGTATGATCTTACGCACGGGAAGAATACTTCCGGGAGACATGGATAATTCATCAACACCCATAGCCAGAAAACGTCTGGTCAACGATGTATCTGCACCCAGTTCTCCGCAGATACCTGCCCAGATTCCGGCCTTATGCGCATTTTCCACGACCATCTGTATCATACGCAGCACTGCGGGATGATGTGGATCATAAAATGCATCCAGCTTCGGATTCTGCCTGTCGATGGCCAGTGTGTACTGGGTCAGATCGTTAGTACCGATACTGAAGAAATCCACTTCCTTCGCCAGCTCTGCACTCATCATGACAGCAGCCGGTGTCTCGATCATAATACCCTGCTTCGGTTCTCCGAAAGCCACACCCTGTTCTGTCAGTTCCTGCTTTACCTCTGCCACGATTTCCTTGATCGATGTACTTCCTCCACACTTATAATCATAGGATACATAATGGAGATATTACCAAATGCACTGGCACGGAACAATGCACGGAGCTGTGTCTTGAAGATCTCCGGTCTGGTCAGACAGATACGGATGGCACGGCATCCCATGGCCGGATTTTCCTCCGGCTCCATTTCGAAGTAATCACACTTCTTGTCTGCACCGATGTCCAGTGTACGGATGATCACAGGCTTTCCGCCATGGTCTCCGCCACAGTGCGGTAGATCTGAAACTGTTCTTCCTCGGTAGGGAAGGTTTCTCTCCAGATATAAAACTCACTGCGGAACAGGCCGATGCCGCCGGCATCGTTCTGCAATACGGCCGCCGATCCTTGCTGTTACCTATATTAGCATAGAGCATGATCTTCTTACCGTCAATAGTGATATTTTCACGTCCCTTTAAGCTCTGGAGCAGTTCTTTCTTCTCCTGCTCCTCCTGCTTTAGCTGCTGCATTTTCGACAGAGTATCTTCATCGGGATCCACATAGATGCAGCCGTTTCGTCCGTCCACGATACCAAGTTTTCCGTCTATGGCATCGGTCAGAGGGATATCGGTGCCGATCAGTGCCGGAATGCTCATGGTGCGGGCCAGGATCGCCGTATGGGAATTCACAGATCCATGTACCGTTACAAAGGATAATACCAGATCCTTGTTCAACTGTACCGTCTCGGAGGGTGCCAGGTCGTCTGCCACAATGATCATGGGTTCTTCCGATGCCGCCATGCCTGCCGTTCTGCCACCCAGCACGCTTAATACGCGCTCGGAAATGTCTTTGACATCCGCAGATCTGGCTCTCATGTAGTCATCCTCCATGGAGGCAAACATCTGTGCAAAATTGTCTCCGGTGGAAGCCACCGCATACTCTGCATTCACCTGCTGCATATGAATGATGTTCTCAATGGATTCATTGTAATCATCATCCTCCAGCATCATCTGATGAATCTCGAAAATAGCTGCATTGGCTTCTCCCACTTCTTTCAAGGCTTTCTGGTACAGATTCTGCAGCTGCTCCATGGCGGTTTGTCTGGCCTGTCTGTAACGAGCGATCTCCCGGTCGGGATTCTCGATCTTCACACGCTTTACCTGCTGCTCATCCTTCTTATGAACACTGATCCTGCCAATGGCAATTCCGCCGAATACACTTTTCCCCTGGTAGACTTCCATGACTTTTCTCCTCTCCTGACGATAATATTATGATTACTTAGAGGTTTGCTTTCACAAATTCCGTAACAGCTGCATAAGCTGCTTCCTCATCCTCACCGTCGAAGGTCAGGGTGATCTCGTTGCCGGCCTTAACAGCCAGACCCATGATGCCGAAGATTCTCTTGCAGTCTCCGGTCTTGCCGTCCTTGGTCAGAGTGATGGCACTCTGGAATTCCTTTGCTGCCTTTACCAGTTCTCCTGCGGGCGGGCATGGATACCTTCGGGATCTGTGATAACATATTTAAATTCTTTCATTTTCTTATCTCCTTTCTGATTTTTATATTACGGTAACTATTCAGCACCCACATTCGCAAAACCGTTCTTTCAGAGCTTCCCTTTGCTCATGTGGTTACTTTTCTTCAATACACCCAACAGCAGTGCGGACACTACCGTACCTGCCACCAGTGCCACCAGATACATCACTGCGTTACCTACTACAGGAATACGAAAATTCCACCGTGAGGTGCCATCAGTGTGCAGTGGAATGCCATGGACAGGGCGCCTGCCAGTGCCGAACCGATGATGCAGGAAGGAAGCACATGCAGAGGATCGGATGCTGCAAAGGAATCGCACCTTCGGTGATGAACGCCAGGCCCATGATGAAGTTGGTGGGACCTGCGTCTCTCTCTTCCTTGGTGAATTTATTCTTGAATAACAGGGTTGCCAGTGCAATGGCACAGGGAGGAGTCATACCTCCGATCATAACAGCTGCCATGATGTCATAATTGCCTGCAGCGATCGCTGCCGTTCCGAATACATAAGCTGCCTTGTTGAAAGGACCACCCATGTCAATCGCCATCATGCCGCCCAAGATCAACCCCAGTACAACTCGGCTGGAATCACCCATTCCGCTTAAGAAATTGTTCAATCCGGTATTGATACCGCCCATGATCGGTTCTACCACGAAGTTCATTGCCAGTCCCATGATCAGGATACCCACTACCGGGTAGATCAGTACCGGTGCCAGCTTTCAATGGCATCGGGAAGCTTATCGCGATCTTGCGAAGTCCAGGATCAGATAGCCTGCCAGGAAACCTGCTGCCAGTGCACCCAGGAATCCGGACTTTCCGTTGGCTGCCAGCATACCGCCTACAAAGCCAAGCGCCAGCGCCGGTCTGTCACCGATTGCCATACCGATGAAGCCCGCCAGTACCGGAAGCATCAGACCGAATGCCACGCCGCCGATATTCTTGAACATTGCGGCTATGGGAGTAATCGTACCAAAGTTACTGATCTGCGGGAAGTGCATTGATATCAACGTTCAGTCCGTCGATCAGGAAGGCAATGGCGATCAGTATACCACCGCCGACTACGAAAGGAAGCATATGGGATACACCGTTCATCAGCTGGGTATAGATCTTATGAGCTGCGCTTTCCTTACCGGTTACGGCTGTAGTTGTTTCACTGCTTTCCCCGTGGAAAACTTCCACGTTTCCACTCATTGCCTGTTTTACCAGCTGGTCTGCCTTGCCAATACCGTCGGATACCTGACAGCTGATGACTTTCTTGCCGTTAAAGCGGTCCATGGGTACTTTGGCATCAGCCGCCACGATGATGCAGTCCGCCGCTTCAATCTCTTCTGCAGTCAGTACATTTTTGCGCCTGCGGAGCCTCTGGTCTCAATCTTAATCTGACAGTCTGCTGCTCTGGCTGCCTTTTCCAATGCTTCTGCTGCCATATAGGTATGAGCGATTCCGGTCGGACAGGAGGTCACTGCCAACAGCTTAAAGCCTTTCTTCTTCTCGGTGGTAATACCGGTATCACTTAATCTGTCATCAATGCTCTTGGCACTTTCATCTGCTGCATCAATGATCTGTAAAACTCATCTACGCTTTTGCGTTTCTCAGGAAGTGGTAAAATTTTCATCCATCAGCATCACGGACAGTTTGCTCAGCACATCCAGATGTACATTATCCTTTGTATTCGGTGCTGCAATCAGGAACAGTAAGGTCACCGGTTCCCCGTCCAGAGATTCATACTCCACACCGTTTTGATCACCATGGCTGCCAGTCCGGGGCTTTTACCGCATCACATTTTCCGTGAGGATCGCAATTCCTCTCCGATTCCCGTGGTACTCTCTTCCTCTCTTGCATAGACCTGTTCACGATACTTCTCCACATCAGACAGCTTTCCGCTTTTGCCATCAGTTCCACTGCCAGATCCAGTGTTTCCTTTTTGTCAGCCGGTGCCGCATTTAGGGAAATACTATTTTTGTCCAAAGATCTGTAATTCTCATGTTGTGACCCATCCTCTCTTTTTATATTTATCATTGTTATTGTTCTACCTGCTGTAATACCTGCAAGACTTCTTCTCTGGTGGCCAGATTCTCGGAAAATGCACTGGCGCTTCCTGCAGCAATTCCCATATGGAACGCATGTACATAATCTTTCTTTTCCATCCATCCTGTCAGGAAACCTGCCACCATGGAATCGCCTGCACCCACACCATTGACCAGTGTTCCTTCGGTGCCGGAGCTCCCATGCTCTGTCCGTCCGCTGCGATCAATACTGCTCCTTCGCCTGCCATGGAGATCAGTACATTCTGTGCTCCCATCTCCTGCAGTTTCTTACCGTAAGGAACCACTTCTTCCCTTGTGGAGAGCTTCACACCGAAGATTTCTCCCAATTCATAATTGTTTGGTTTCACCAGAAATGGATGATACGGCAATACCTTGACCAGCAGGTCTCTGGTGGCATCCACCACTGTCAGGACTCCTCTGCCTTGAATCCGCTCCAGGATCCGCTGATACATGTCATCCGGCATGGTATAAGGAATACTTCCTGCCAATACCAGGACATCTCCGTCTCCCAGTCTGTCAATCTTTTCCATCAGCTGTTCCAAAGCTTTTGCATCAATATCCGGGCCACAGCCATTGATCTCTGTTCCGTCAATACTTTTCAGCTTCAGATTGATTCTGGTCATTCCGTGATCGATTTTGATGAAATCAGCATTTACGCCAAACTCGTTCAATCTCCGGATCAGTTCCTCTCCAGTGAATCCCGCCGCATATCCCAGGGCTGTGGAATCCAGTCCCAGATTCTTCAGTACGATAGAGACATTGATTCCCTTTCCTCCCGGAAGAATCAGCTCTGATGAGGTTCTGTTCGTCATTCCCAGCTGAAAGTCATCCACGGATACGATGTAATCCAGTGACGGATTGAAAGTCACGGTACAAATCATTTCTATCCCTCCTGTCTGTCATCTTTCTTGTTCTTATGATGTTATTATATCTTCACATTCAGTCAAATTCAATCAATTTAATTCACAAATATGGTGCTTTATTTTGGTTGAATTTGCACAAAATAAAAGGATGAAATACTTCTTCATCCTTTTCAATGTTTCTTTCACTATAGCATTTCCCTTATCTGGCTTCTTTAAACCCGTTTGCCTGTTCTTTCATTTCCTTTGCATTGAAAGCGCCGCTTCCGTCAGTGCATCACTGCCTAACAGTCTTGCCAGCTCCGCCAGACTTTCTTCTTCTGCCACCTTGTGAATGTCCGTAATGGTCATATCATCGGTACTGCTCTTTTCAATAATGAAATGCACATCCGCCATGGCTGCGATCTGAGGCAGATGAGTGATACAGATGACCTGATGGGCTCCTGCCAGAATACTCAGCTGCTCCGCTACTTTCCATGCGGTTCTGCCGCTGATACCGGTATCGATCTCATCAAAATCAATGTATCAATGGCATCTTTCCCTGCCAGCACCGTTTTGATCGCCAGCATCACCCGGGACAGTTCACCGCCACTGGCCACCTGGTTCAAAGGTTTCAGACTTTCTCCGGGATTGGTGGAAATCAGGAATTCCACATCATCATAGCCTTTTGTTGTAATGGCCTGACCGGGTCTGACTGCGATGTCAAATTCCACCGTCAGGAAATTGAGACCTATCAGCGCATCTTTCAATTTCTGCGTCAGTACCGCTGCGTTTTTCTGCGGATCTCAGACAGTTCTTCACAGGCTTTCTTCAGTAACGCCTGCTTTTCCTCCCACTCGGCGTTCAATTTCTGCATATAGGCATCATAATCCACCAGTTTTTCCAAATAAGCTTCTTTTCCTCTTTGTACCGCAGGATCTCTTCGATCGTGTTGCCGTATTTTCCCTTGAGGTGATTGATGGTATTCAGACGATCCTCTGTACTGCGAAAATCCTCTTCATCAAATTCCAGATCCGACATATATTCGGAGACATCATGATTGTAATCTGACAAAGATTTTCCACCTCTGCCAACTGTTCCTCCATCTGTTCCAGTGCAGGATCATACATGGTCACACTGCGCAATGCCCGCAGTGCCCTGCTCAAAGAATTCCGGCACCGTCTTCCGCGTCATTGCCACTGAGTTGATAGCTCTCCGCCAGGCTTTCCGCAATTTTCGGCTGTTGGACATTTTGCGGTACGCCTGTTCCAGTTCCTCATCTTCTCCGGGCTGCAGGAAGCATCCGCGATCTCCTTTGTTCAAATTCCGCCAGAGACTGTTCTCTGCTTCTGAGGTATCATCCAGAGTTTCCTCTGTGATCTTTTCTCCAGGGCAGTACACTCATGATAAAGTGCAGCCACCCGCCCTGCGCATTCTGCAAATTCCGCTCCCGCATAGGCATCCAGGATCTCCATATGTTTTTCTTGTTTAGCAGAGACTGGTGCTCATGTTGTCCGTGAATATCGATCAGCAGCTCCGAAAGTTCCTTCACCTGCTTTGCCGTCACGGTCTCTCCATTGATGCGGCAGATGCTTTTCCCGGAGGAAAGTTTTCGGCTCAGGATCACGGTTCCGTCTTCCGAAGGTTCCAGATCCATGCTCTTTAATTTTTCCGCCAGCCTTTCTTCCTCGCAGTCGAAGACCAGTTCCACCAGACCGTTCTCTTCTCCCCGTCTGAGCATGTCTTTCTCGAACTTTCCTCCCAGTGCCAGATTCACTGATCCAATGAGTAATGATTTACCGGCACCGGTCTCACCGGTCAGTATATTCAGTCCTTCTCCGAACTCTACCTCTGTCTCCCGGATAAGAGCCAGATTTTTCACGCGTAAACTATGAAGCATGTATTTCCCCTGTTTTACCTTTCTATCATCAGATGGATCTTGTCCATAAGGATCTGGTATCTTCCACGGTCCGCACTGCCACCATGATCGTATCATCTCCGGCGATACATCCCACCACTTCGGAGAATTTCAGGGCATCCAGTGCCGCCGCCACTGCCATGGCCATGCCGGATACGGTCTTGATCACCAGAATATTCTGTGCCATGTCCATGGAGATAAAACCGTCTCTGAGGACGCGGATGTATTTATCTCCCATATGACTGTCATCCTGTTTTAAAATGACGTATTTCTGTTTGCCGCCACCGGTGGGTACTTTGGACAGCTTCAGTTCTCTGATATCTCTGGATACGGTAGCCTGTGTCACAGCAAAACCGGCTTCCTTCAGATAGCCCGCCAGTTCCTCCTGGGTCTCCACATCTCTTTTCTATAATCTCCACGATCTTGCGATGTCTTGTTTTCTTCATCTTGACCTCATGCCTTTCTCACAACAATTCGTCAGGAATCTCTCATTTTCCGATGCAATACATCCAGGAAGCTTACCTGATTCAGCTGAATAAACTCGGTGATCTTCTCCGACTGCACAATACGGATCCGGTCTCCGGTACACATGGTCACTTTGTGGCTGCCGTCATAATTGGCTTCCACGGTCTGGCTTTTGCCCTCTCTGCCACCGGGAATCTCTATAACGATCTCATCTTCCGGGGACAGGATAATGCTTCTCTGGTTCAGGCTGTGGGGCAGATCGGTGTCAGTGATCAGTTTCGCCTTGGCTCCACCAGCGGCCCGCCCGCCGACAGATTATATCCGTGGATCCTGTCGGTGTAGTCACGATCATTCCATCTGCCTTGTAATGATTCAGAAGCTGTCCGTTGACATAGATGTTGAATTCTATGATCTGGGGATCCGCTTCGGGAAATGACGATGTCATTCAAAGCCCAGCCTTCCGACACGGTTCCATCCACACAGCAGACTTTACCGTTTAACATCATTCTGCGTTCTTTCTTAAAATCATCCCGGATCAGGCGGTCCAGGGATTCCTCTAATCCAGACAGTTCGATCTCCGTCATATAACCTACGGTTCCCAGATTCACTCCGATGATGGGGACAAGGATCTTCTTCGTCTCTCTGGCTGCCTGCAGCACCGTGCCGTCGCCGCCCAATACGATCATGCAGTCCACATCTAACGGAATGTCCGTTGCTTCCTCTTCCGCCACGGAATCCGCTTCTTCCTTCCAGTCGGATTCCTTGACCTTTAATTTCACCGTACAGCCTTTGGTTTCCAGATAATTCTGGATCCGTTTCGTGGTCGCAAGCTCCTGATCCTTATGCTTGTTGGTATATATCAGAAAATGCTTCATAGCTTCGCACTCCTTGTCTGTTACAGGGTATGAGAATTGTCTACGATACCTTTGATTACGGCATCCCATTCAGGGGTATAGGACAGTCCGGTCTTTTCCTCTATAATAGTCTGTAAGGCGCTCTCCGCTTCATGCTCGGTCAGCGCCAGCTTTTCTTCGGAGATCTCCTCCGGCTTACGGATATGCAGCAGATATTCGATATTGCCCTCCGGTCCCTTGATGGGGGAATATTCCAGATGCAGTACTTCGAAACCAATGCTGTCCGCATAGTCGATGATCTTGGATCACTTCCTCGTGGATCTGAGGCTCTCTCACCACACCGTTCTTGCCCACCTTGCCTCTGCCAGCCTCGAACTGGGGCTTGATCAGACACACCATCTGTCCGCCGGTCTTTAACAGATTTCTCGCCGGGATCAAAATCTTGGTCAGGGAAATAAAGGACACATCCACGCTGGCGAAATCCAGTGCATCCGGGATATCCTCCGGGGTCACATAACGGAAATTGGTCTGTTCCATGCATACCACCCGCTCATCATTCCGCAGTTTCCAGGCTAACTGCCCTGTCCCACGTCCACGGAATACACCTTCGTGGCTCCGTTCTGGAGCATGCAGTCCGTGAAGCCTCCGGTAGATGCACCGATATCCATGCAGATCATGCCGTCCAGCAGAAATCCCCACTGTTCCATTGCCTTTTCCAGCTTCAGGCCTCCGCGGCTGACATATTTCATGGTATGATTTCTGACTTCCAGCTTGATCTTGCTGACATCAAATCCGGTGCCGGCCTTGTCTTCCTTCTGTCCGTTGACATAGACATTGCCCGACATTATGATGGCTTTTGCCTTTTCTCTGGAAGGAGCATACCCTGCTCTACCAGAATCACATCCAGTCGTTCTTTCATCTTCGTCTCCTAATTATTTATAATCTTTCCAGAATTTTCTCCGTGATGCTTTCCGCATCCAATCCGATCTCCTTTTTAAAGCTCTACATTTCCATGTTCCACATAAGCATCGGGAATAGCTGCCATGACACATTTGATCCGTTTCTCGTGGTCATTCAGACAATCCAACACCTTTTCTCCGAATCCTCCGCTTTGGACATTTTCTTCCATGGTCACGATCATCTCATGATCTTCACAGGCCGAAAGTACTGCCTCTTCGTCAATGGGCTTGATAAATCTGGCATTGATGATACTTGCCTTGTAACCCTTTTCATGCAGAAGCTTCTGGACTTCCTCCGCTGTCTTTACCATACTGCCTACGGCAAACAATGCGATACCGCCCTCTCTTGCGATCCACTCCGCCTTGCCCAGTTCAATGGGGGCACGGTGTTCGGCAAGTCCGGCATAAGCCGTTCCTCTGGGATATCGCACCGCAATGGGCGCATCCAGTGCCACGGCAAACTTCATCATATCCGATAATTCCCATTTGTTCTTCGGCGCACAGATATGCATATTGGGAATTCCCGACAGATAGGTATAATCAAAAATACCCTGATGGGTCTCACCGTCACTCCCCACCAGCCCTGCACGATCTATAGCAAACACTACCGGCAGATTCTGAATACACACATCATGCAGGATCTGATCGTAGGCTCTCTGTAAAAATGAAGAATACACCGCAACAATAGGCCTCATGCCTCCTGCTGCCAGTCCTGCTGCGAAGGTCACCGCATGTTCCTCCGCAATTCCCACATCAAAGAACCGCTCCGGGTACATATTCCGGAAGCGCTTCAGTCCGGTGCCGTCCGGCATGGCAGCCGTAATAGCCACTACCCGTTCGTCCCGCTGGCCCAGCTTGCACATAACAGTGGAAAACACATCCGTATAATTGGCCACGGTGCGGGGATGGGAAGGAATTCCCGTCTCGATGTCAAAAGGCTCTGCCCCGTGGAATCTGGCGGGATGTTTCTCCGCCGGTCCATAGCCCTTGCCCTTCTGGGTAATCACATGCACCAGCACAGCTCCCTTGACTCTCTTGGCTTCCTCAATGACCTTGATCAGGCCTTCGATATCATGTCCGTCTACCGGGCCTAAATAAGTCACTCCCATATCCTCAAAAAACATCCCGGGGATCACCAGCTGTTTGAAGCTGCTCTTGGCCCGGCGGATACTGTTGACAATACCGTCGCCACCGGGTTTTCTCTTGAGAGCGTTGTATATGCCCTCTTTCAGATCCAGATAGCCGGTCGCCGTACGGATATTGTTCAGATATTTGGAAACACCGCCCACATTTTCGGAGATGGACATATTGTTGTCGTTTAATACCACAATAAAGTTCGTCTCCAGTTTGGCTGCATTGTTCAAGGCCTCGTAAGCCATGCCTCCTGTCAGAGAGCCGTCTCCGATCACGGATACAATGGTGGTCTTCTCCCCTTTGAGATCTCTTGCCTTCACCAGTCCCAGTCCTGCGGATATGGAGGTAGAACTGTGTCCGGTATCAAATGCGTCATAATCACTTTCTTTTCTCTTGGGGAACCCACTCATGCCATGGAACTGGCGTAAGACATCGAAACCGTCCTTGCGGCCCGTTAATATTTTGTGGGTATAAGACTGATGACCTACATCCCAGATGATCTTGTCCTCCGGGAGATTCAGAGCAAGATGAAGTGCCATGGTCAGTTCCACCGCTCCCAGGTTCGAACCCAGATGCCCCCCGGTCACACTGATCTTTTCGATCAGGAACTGCCGAATCTCCTCCGCCAGTTCCCCATAGTCTGATTTATCTATTTTTTTGATATCGTTTGCTTTCTCGATCTTATCCAGTAACATTGGCTTTTCCTCTGCTATTTCGTTCTATGGACCAGGTGCAGCAACAGCTCCTTCAGGAATTCATGTTCTCCCGAAAAGCTGTCCAGAATCGCTACCGCTTCCCCGGTCAGCCGTTCCACTTCTCTGCCGGATTCTTCCAGTCCGTGTAAAGTCACATAGGTCTGCTTATGATTCTGTGCATCACTTCCGGTAGCTTTTCCCAGCTCCTTGCTGTCCCCTATCACATCCAGAATGTCATCCTGGATCTGGAATGCAATGCCGACATTGTAGGCACACAGTTCCAATGCCGCAATCTCTTCATCGGTTGCCCCTGCCAGCGTAGCTCCGATAGTCATGGCCGACTGGATCAGGGCTGCCGTCTTGTTGGCATGGATGAACAGGATCTGTTCTGTGGTCAGAGGTTCTGCCTGTTCCTCCGCTTCAATATCTGCGTTCTGGCCGCCGATCATCCCATAGATTCCTGCCTTGCGGGCTAAAATATTCAGTGCCGCCGCCACTCTCGGGTAATTCGGATCTAACGGTTCTCCCGAGGTGCATGCCGGAAAAGCACGAAATGCAGTCTCAAAGGCATAATTGAGCAGTCCGTCTCCTGCCAGGACTCCCATACCGTCACCGTACACAGACCAGGTGGTCTTGCGGCCTCTGCGGTACTCGTCATTGTCCATGGCCGGCAGATCATCATGTACCAGAGAATATGTATGGATCATCTCGATCGCCGCCATAAAAGGCTCTATCGTATCATCTTTGCCACCGAACATTTTATAGGTCTCCTGCATCAGCATGGGACGCAGGCGCTTTCCGCCTGCCATAAGACTATAGTTCATGGCTTCAATAACGGTCTTCTGGTATCCTTCCTCTGCCGGAAGATATTCCTTCAGTAATTCTTCAATCGCTGCCGTTCTCTTCTGCAATTCCTGTCTGAATAACGTTTCTTCCATGTCTGATGCCAACCTTCCTCTACCTGCCGGTATACTTGTATGCTTACTGGGGATCCAGCGGTTCCAGTCCGCCTTCTTCGTTCAGCTTCATGACCTGTTTTTCCACCCGGTCGATCTGTTCGCTGCACTGTTTCAGCAGCTTCATGCCCTTGCTGTACGCCGTAAAAGCTTCCTCCAGAGAAATATCCTCTGCTTCCAGCTGTCCGATCAGTTCTTCCACTGCGGAAAAATTCTCTTCCAGGCTCTGTGGTTCCTGTGCTTCCGTTTTCTTTTTTCCTGCCAAAATAGCACCTCCGTCTGCTGCCCGCATCTATCTGCATCCCCCCGGATACCGGTAAATGCTATCCGGAAAGTCTTTCTTCCTTCTGTATCTGTTCCACCCGGGTATCGATCACGCCGTCACTCACCCGGATCCGCAGGCGCTCCCCTGCTTCCACCTGGGTCACGGAACGGATATTTTTCCCATCGGTATCCTCCACATAGGAAAAACCACTGTTTAACTTTTCCAAAGGAGAGACCGCTTTCATTCTCTCAATATACAATGCCAGATTATGTCTGCGTTCCCGCAGGATCGCCTGCAGCCGGTTCTGCAGCCGGTCTTCCAGCTGTATGCTGTAAGTCCTCTTCTCCCGTATCCGGCTGGCGGGGCTTAAATATTTCAGGCGCATTTCCATCTGATCCGCCTGCTGCCTCTTATGCTGAAGCACTCGTCCCATCCGCTGATACAGCCTGTCCTGTCTGTCCAGAATCTCATTCTCAATATCACTGACCTGTGTCACTGCCAGTTCTGCCGCTGCCGACGGGGTCGGTGCCCGCAGATCCGCCACATAATCAATGATCGTGGTATCCGTCTCGTGTCCAACCGCCGAAATAATGGGAACAGAGCAGTCGAATACTGCCTGTGCCACCATTCTCTCGTTGAACGCCCACAGATCCTCAATGGAGCCGCCCCCACGTCCCACGATCATGACATCCACGCCCTGTCTCTCCAGTGCATGGATTCCGTTCACAATGGAAGGAGCCGCCGAAGCCCCCTGTACCAGCGCCGGATACAAAATAATCTGCACATAAGGATTCCGTCTGGAGGCGATCTGTATGATATCCCGGACAGCAGCGCCGGTATCTGCCGTGACTACCCCAAGGGTATGGATATACTTCGGAATCTGCTGCTTATACTCCGGAGCAAACATGCCCTCTTCCGCCAGTTCCCGTTTTAGCTGTTCGTATTTTTCATAGAGGGCTCCGGCGCCGTCCTGCGTCACTTCCTTCACATACAGCTGATATCTGCCGTCACGCTCAAATACACTCACACTGCCCTTCGCAATTACCTGCTGCCCTTCCGTCAGCCGGAATCCCAGACCTCTCCGGTCTCCGGCGAACATAATGCAGTTCAGGGCACTGGCAGAATCCTTTAACGTAAAATAAATATGTCCAGAGGGATGGTATTTACAGTTGCTTACCTCACCCTTTACAGATACCATCTGTAAAAAGTAATCCTGCGTGAACATATTTTTGATATAAGTATTCAGTTGTCGTACGCTGATTACGTTCTGTATCCTACTCACCGGATTTCATGATCTTGGCAAGGATCGCATTGACGAATCCGCCAGAGCTTTCCTGTCCGTACTTTTTGGCAATCTCGATTGCCTCGTTAATAGCAACGCCATTCGGGATATCGTCATCATAGCGCAGCTCATATGCACCAAGACGCAGTACTGCAAGCTCCACCTTTCCCATACGGGTGGTATCCCAGCCTTCGGTATTCTCATTCAACAGCCTGTCAAGCTCGGGGATTTTCTCCCTGATCTTCTCAAAGCGGGCCGCAATGGCATCTGCATCCTGCCAGGAAGGAACTTCCTCATTATTCTCGCGGAACAATGCAATCTGTTCCGGCATATCCTCCGGTGCATGAAACTCCACGCGGTATAAAAGTTTGAAAACCTGTTCTCTCTGCTCGTGTCTTCCCATAATATCTTCCTGTAATTCCTCTTATTTATCCTTCTTCATGTTCACACCGGCAATACGGATGTTCACATCAGAGCAGGTCAGTCCTGTCATATTCTCAATGGCATTTTTCACCTTCTGCTGTACTGCCTGACAGGTAGCGGGAATATTGTAACCGTACTCCATGGTCACAGTCAGATCCACAGTCACATTCTTGTCCAGCACCTCTACTTTGACACCCTTGGTCAGGCTCTTAACGCCTACCTTGCTCATGAGTTCGTTGGTAACATTACCAGCCATGGCGCTGACACCGTCTACCTCGGTAGCTGCTAAAGATGCGATCATAGCCACTACATCATCGGCGATCTGTACGGTACCGATGCTCTCGTCTTCCCTTAATACCAGGTTCTTCTTATCTATTTCTTTTTCCATGATAGCTGATCCTCCTAATAATAACTAATTAGTTACAGTATACCAAATCCTTATTCATTTGTCACCCAAAAAGTCAAGGATAATTGTTTCCCGTTCTGGGCATAAGTGACGGTATTGCTGTTCCCCTGTATCTGCATATAGGAAAAAATCTCCTGCTCATCGATCAATGCATGACAGATTTCCTGATAACAGAGTTCATCTACACATTTTATCGTCACTTCCGTTCTGCCGCCCTCTATGGCTCTGTCGAAGACCGCCTGCATCTGTTCATGGTCATAGGAAGTAAAGTAGGAACCTTCCCGCACATAATAATTTGCTTCCGTCGCCGTACATTCCGGCATGGGGATCACCGCTTCGATACGATGCGTCCGTAGCAGATCCTCTGTAGTCACGCACAGATAATCATAATTGATCTCCGGCAGGCTCCTCTGCTCGCTGCCATTCTCCATGCGGTAAGAGGCATCTCCCCAGGTGGTATCTACATAATAATAGTCCCCGTCCACCTGTACCAGATTCCAGGCATGAGCTTCTCCGGTATCCACCGTTCCCTGCACCAGGGTACACATCACCCCCAGATGATTCAACAGATACTGGGTGGCTTTGGCATATCCCTGGCAGACAGAGGCTCCTCCTAAGAATACCGAGGCAATGTTCTGATTATCCGCCGCACTCAGATCATAATTTGTGGAAAAGATGACCGCCTCATACACCGCTTTTACCTTATCGTACTCAGAAGCTGCCTCTTCCATACCGGACAGCCATTCCGCCGTCACACTGCGAATGGCCTCCGCCCGCGCTACGGCCTCTTCCTTCGTCTGATCGTAAGTGCCTGCGAAGTCGATTCCTACGGTTTTCTCCCCTCTGGAATATTTGGTATAAGTATATCCTGTGGTGTAAAAAATCTCCGGATGATCTATCAGCACGCACTGAAATACTTTGTCAATGTCCTGTTCATCCATTCCCTGTTCCAACGGTTCCGTGGACAGTTTGATCGTGTCATCCATAGACCCAATCGCCTGCTCGATCTCCTGATACCAGATCTGTTCCTGCGCATCCAGACTCTCATATGCAAAACGAGAGCCTCCCTCCTCTAAAAGGGAAAAGCTCTCTGTATTGTCATTTTCCGCAGCCGCCGTCTCCTGCACAGGCATAGTATCTATCTGTGACTCGGGCAGCACGATGGTCTGGGGTACTTCCTGCAGAACCTCCTGTGAGGAGCATCCTGTCAAAAGCAGTAACATCAGAATTCCGGCACATAACTTTTTCTTATTCCGCATTCTATCCCCCTACACACTTTTTGTTTCCATATAATTACTAATTGCGTCCGAACTCCGTCAGCACCAGTCCCTTATTACGGTCCAGAGTCATGCCAATGCTCCAGGAATTCACAAACAGCAATAAAGGATTACCCTTCATGTCCTTGACCTTCTTCATATCGGAAGTACCGGACAGCTTGGCCAGGTCGATCTCATCCTTATTCTCGATCCAGCGGATATGCTCATAAGGCAGGTTCTCCAGACGGATCTCCACGTTATATTCGTTCTCCAGACGGTATTTCAGTACATCGAACTGCAGCACACCTACCACACCGACGATGATCTCTTCCAGACCGGTATTGAACTCCTGAAAGATCTGGATGGCACCTTCCTGAGCGATCTGCTCTACGCCCTTGACGAACTGTTTTCTCTTCATGGTATCCACCTGACGCACTCTGGCAAAATGCTCCGGTGCGAAGGTCGGAATACCTTCATACTGGAACTTCTCCCTGGGCATGCACAGAGTATCTCCGATGGAGAAAATACCAGGATCGAACACACCGATGATATCTCCCGCATAAGCCTCATTTAAGATCTTACGTTCATCCGCCATGATCTGCTGGGGCTGGGATAATCTCATGACCTTATTGCCCTGCACATGACGCACTTCCATGTTGGCATCGAATTTACCGGAGCAGATACGCATGAATGCAATACGGTCTCTGTGGGCCTTGTTCATGTTAGCCTGGATTTTGAAAACAAAGGCACTGAACTCATGCTCCGTCGGGTTGATCATGCCGATGTCTGCTTTTCTTGGCAGCGGCGTGGTAGTCATATTCAGGAAATGTTTTAAGAAGATCTCCACACCGAAGTTGGTCAAAGCAGATCCGAAGCATACCGGGGTCAGGTTACCCTTCTGCACTTCCTCCAGATCAAACTCTGCGCTGGCACCGTCCAACAGTTCCACCTCGCCAAGCAGCTTGTCCGCTGCATCCTCTCCGATCAGTTCCTTCAGATGTTCTTCGTCCTGAATGGGAATCTCGGTGGAAGTTCCTTCCTTCGTTCCCTTCTCCGTATCGGAATATGCGATCACACACTTTTTCTCACGGTCGTAGACACCCTGGAATTCCTTACCGGAACCGATGGGCCAGTTGATGGGGCAGGTGGCAATGCCAAGCTCCTTCTCGATATCATCCAGCAGTTCAAAGGTATCTCTTGCCTCACGGTCCATCTTGTTGATGAAGGTGAAAATAGGGATCTTGCGCATCACGCAGACCTTGAACAGCTTTCTCGTCTGGGCCTCGACACCCTTGGAAGCATCGATGACCATAACTGCGGAGTCCGCTGCCATCAGGGTACGGTAGGTATCCTCAGAGAAATCCTGATGTCCCGGAGGTATCCAGAATATTGATGCAGTAACCGTCATATTCAAACTGCAATACGGAAGAGGTAACGGAAATACCTCTGTCTTTCTCAATCTGCATCCAGTCGGATACCGCATGTCTGGCCGTTGCCTTACCCTTTACGCTTCCTGCCAGGTTGATGGCTCCTCCGTAGAGCAGGAACTTCTCGGTCAGGGTCGTCTTGCCGGCATCCGGGTGGGAAATAATGGCAAACGTCCGGCGGCGGTTGATCTCTTCTGTATAATTATTACTCACTACTATAGTCCTCCAAATATATCTCTTATATCTCTAAAAATCTATTTTCGCAGTTCTTCGGGATCTGCTATCTATGATGGATCTGCCTTTAAAACAGAGCTTCCTTCAAACTCCGGTTGGATTCCGAAATAATCCAATACCGTAGCTCCGATATCGGAAAAAGTCGGTCTGGTTCCGCGATTCCCCGGCGTCACAGGCGCACCGTACATAAGAAACGGAGTATATTCTCTGGTGTGATCCGTGGTGGCTGTGTAAGCGGGATCACAGCCGTGGTCTGCGGTGATCATCAGAATATCATCCGGCTTCATGTGTGCCTGGATCTCCGGCAGCTTCTCATCAAAATAAGCCAGTGCCTTCGCATAGCCGTCCACATCTCTTCTATGGCCGTAGAGCATGTCGTAATCCACCAGATTGATAAAGCAGAGTCCTTCGAAATCCTTGTCCAGATATTCCAGTGTCCGCTCAATGCCTTCCGCATTGCCGGAAGTGTATACATGCTCGGTAATGCCCTTGCCTACGAAAATATCCTGTATCTTACCCACAGCAATGACATCCTTACCGGCAGCCTTCAGCTGATCCAGCATGGTCACTGCGGGAGGCAGCAGGGAAAAATCGTGTCTTCTGGGGGTACGGGTATAATGTCCGCTCTCACCGATAAAAGGTCTCGCAATGACACGGCCCACACCGTGTTCTCCCTGTAAAATCTGTCTGGCAATACGGCAATAATCATATAACTGCTCCACAGGAACCACATCCTCATGGGCAGCAATCTGAAACACACTATCTGCGGAAGTATATACGATCAGTTTGCCGGTGCGCACATGCTCGTCCCCGTAATCCGCAATGACCTGTGTGCCGGAGTACGGCTTATTGCACAGCACATCTCTGCCGGTGCGGATCCGGAACTCTTCCAGCACATCCTCGGGGAAGCCGTCCGGATAGGTAGGCAGTGGCTTGGGAGAATAGATACCTGCGATCTCCCAGTGTCCGATGGTCGTGTCCTTTCCACGGGAACGCTCCGTCATGCGGGTATAAGCTGCCGTGGGATGGTCTGTTTTCTCTCCCACTTCCACGCCGTCAATATTAAACAAACCCATGTTTTTCATATTTTCCATATGAAAAAAAGGGCTCTTTGACACGCTCCCCAGTGTATTTACATTGATGTCACCGTAAGCTGCGGCATCCGGCATCTGTCCGATACCGAAGCTGTCCAATACAATTAAAAAGACTCTCTTCATTGTTTCTTCCTTTTGTCAAGTTTTCCAGGTTAAGTTATGATACCATCCAGATTGTTCCGTGCTTCGCACTCTCACAATCTGGACCGCATTCGTAATCCGCTCATTTTTCCGCGAAAAATGGCTCCTTACTCCTCCGAGTTCTTATGATACCATCCAGATTGCTTCGTGCTTCGCACTCTCTCAATCTGGACCGCATTCGTAATCCGCTCATTTTCTTCGAAAATGGCTGCTTGCTCATGTGGTACGGGTTACGAATTCAAAAAGCCTCCTGCAAGCAAGCTTGCGTAGGCTTTTTAATTGTAACCCTTGGTATCATAACATAATTTTTCCCCTATGTACACAAAAATATCACTGTGCAATGGTGCTGATGACGATATTTTCCGCCGCAATATCCGTCTTTCTTTTTACGATATCTTCGATCTGTGCCCGCTGCACATCCGTCAGTTCTGCGGCATTGACCACCACATCCACGGCATCCCCGTTGATGCTGACCACAGCTTCACTGAAACCTTTCGCCTGCAAAAGCACCTCGGCCGCCGCTTCCTTTTCCGCGATATCAGTCATGCGCACCATGCTGTCCACCGCTTCCTGTTTCTGGGCATCGCTGAGCTCAGTGCTGTTGATAATCTCCAATAAGGTCTCTTTATTCCGGGCTCTGGTCTGCTCCTTGGAAAGTCTTGCAGCAGACAGTACCTCCACACCGTTCGTTCCGGTCAACACTGCTTCCCCGGGAATCTCCCCTTCGTCCGGCGTAGCCTCTGCCACCTGCATATCTTCATCCAGATAATCTTCCATGACGATCTCCACATCCGAATCCAGGCTTTCCATATCTGTGACAATGTCTGTGGAATCCACTGCACTGAGATCTTCTGTATTATCCGACGCCAGATACTCCTTTTCCAGGTTGGTCCCCGCAAACTGCAGATAACCTGCAATGGCTATCATGATGGCAAGTGCGGTAATCATAAGCTGATTCTTCTTAATTAAGTTTTTCACTGCGTTCCCCTTTTCCAAAGGCCTGTATCTGCCTTCTTGATTTTATACTCTATTGTATGTACCCGTCTGTGCGGATATGTTTCCTGTGACTCATTTTTCCAACACCTTGACTTTGTGGGCTTCCACACCGAAAAGTGCCTGTGCGATCTGCGTGATTTCACTGGTCATATTGCCTTTTCCGGCTCCTTCCGCCACCACCAGCACCCCCTCCACTTTGGGTGTGATCGTCTTCGCTACAAACGGTGTGCCCTGACTGCCGTCCTGATAGACGGTCTGGTATCCGGTATTGGAAGAACTCACGGTGCGGGTTCCTCCGGCGGAGTCCTGTTCTTCTGTCTGGGAACGATCCGCGGTCATGTCTTTTTCCACAATTCTTTCCTCCGAGGATTCCAATGTGATCATGACTTCCACCTCTCCCAGTCCCCGGACGGATTCCAACATTTTCTTCAGTTTTCCCTCCAGATAGGCGGTATATTCCTCCGCGCTTCCCGCTGCCACCGCCCGGGTTTCGGTATCTACCACCGTCTCCTGTTCCCCTGTTGTCTGCGAAGGAGAAGTGAAAATTCCGGCATTGTACTGTTCTGCAGTCTCTGTGCCAACGGAAGCTGCCTGTGACTCCTCCTTTTTCACCGGCAGGGCGATGATAAACAATAGGACACCCAACAATACCAGAATCAACAGGTTGTCCCGACGGAACCATTTCGGAGGGCCGGAACCGCCTGCACCGTTACCTGTACCAATGCTGCCTGTGATCTTTTCCCAGAATTCACCCATTGCTTCTCACCTCTTTTTCTTCCCTGGCTCCGGTTTTTCTACCGTCATTTTCCTTAGCTCTCCGGCAGACTTCTCCATCATTCCAGCCGGATTGGTGCAATGTCCACATGGATCCCCTCCGTTTCTGCATTTTCCCTATCCGTTTCCTTCTGATCCGATACTTCCCCACTGTTTTCTCCTGTAACAGCTCCCTGTGCAGAATCTTGCTCCCACACATTTGCCGGGTCATATCCTTCCCCGGCTTCCTGCGCCACAGCAGCTGCCGTATTCCCGATCTCTTCCTGCGACTGTTCTGCCTGTTCGGAGGCCCGGGTCAGCACGGTCTGCAATTCTTGCATAAATCCTGTCACCTGTTCTTCTGCATTCCAGCCGTCTCCGCCGCCGAACATGGTCAGAACAGGCTGTAACAACTGCAGCAACAGCATAACGGATAATAACAGTTTCAAATATTTATCGTAGGACTCCTTCGGTCTGAAATGCACTACGGTCTGTGCACAGATCAGGAAGATCCCGGCCTGTCCGATCACCCGGTATAACCATTGCATCCTCTTACCTCCCCCTGCTTCCGATAGCTAATAGTGCCAATGTGATCAGAAACAACAGCATGGCTGTGCCCGCAGTACGAAACAGAAGCATCCCTGCATTTCCCATATGATCCGTACAGTTGGTCACTCTTTTATCGCTGACGATTCCCATAAAAGCTGCCGCACACTTGATCAAAAACGCAGTAAACAAAATCTCCAGAAGCGGAGCCGCACACACCGTCAGAAGCAGTAACAGCAAAAGTACGCCGATGCTGTTGCGGATGACAACGGCTGAACCCACCGCCAGCTCCAGAAGCCCGTCTGCCGCATTTCCGATCCCCGGCAGTGCCGAAAGTGCCTTTTCCACGGCGGAAGTCTTCACGGAATCCAATACCGGTGTGATCAATGACTGGAACACACTGATCCCCGTGACCACTCCCAGAGAAGCCTTGAGAATCCAGCCCACCGCCTTTTCCAGAAGTTCCGTCAAAAGTGTCAGCTTTTCCTCCACCCAGATCCCGTTGATCATGGTCAACAGGCTATAGCAGTAAATCAGTGGTAGTACCACACCCAACAGTATTTTTTCCGTACCATAGATCAGAAGCAGCATCAGCTGATACCCGGCTCCCACTGTAGCCGGCCCCGAGGCCACTCCCACCGCAAGAAGATACGTAGGTACCATCAGCCTTACAAACAACACGATATTTTCCACCGTCTCTCTTGCGGTTCCCAGAATCCCGGAAAAACATTGCAGCAGGATCACTCCCATGAGCAGATAGATAAAGTAAAAGCTTAAATCCGCAATCTGATGTTTGTCGAAAACCTCCACGAAATGAATCAGCAGTGCAGAAAGGATCCCCAGTACGATCAGCCAGATCAGAATATTTTTCCTGCCCGCAGCAGATGCTCCCATTCCCTGTATCACTTCCTGCAACAGGGTTCCCGCTGCCCCCAGCACATCTCCCTGCAGCAGCTGTCCCATCAATTCCGCCACGGAGATCCGTGAGGCCGGAAACAGCTTCTGCATCCCTTTTTCCAGTTCTTCCATGCCATATTCCTGCCACATTGCATCCATTGCTCCCTCACTCTTATAAAATACCATAGATCTGTCGGATCACCGTAAGCAGAATCGGCAGTCCCGCAAACAGTACCGAAAGTTTTCCCAGAATCTCGATCTGATCCGATACCGCTGCGAATCCGGCATCCTTGCAGATTCCGGCGCTGAATTCACACAGATAGGTGATCCCCACCACTTTCATCAAAATACCGAGATACCCTTTTGCATCCCCGAGGTACTGCTGTAATCCCGCAAACGCCTCCAGCAACTGTCCCGTCAGCCCCAGCACATAGGAAAATACCAGCACACTCAGGGCAAATCCGATCAGCAGCGCATATTCCGGCCGCTGTTGCCTAAATTGTATGGCAAAAAGAACTCCGGCGATTCCAAGCAATGCAATCTTAACGATCTCGGACATATTTCCTCCTATCAAAACGAAAACAGAGTCTGTACAGTATCAAACAGATCATAGATATACGGAACGATCCAGCTAAGAACCAGGATCAGTCCCGCCAGGCTGACGAGAAAAGCATGTTCCTCCCTGCCGCTGTGTTTTAAGACCTGGCTGAGTATCGTTACAAGGATTCCTACCGCAGCTATTTTAAAGATCAGTCCTATTCCCATCTTTCCCCGTCCTTTTCTCTTCTCTCTGTGGTCCCCGGAACCGGCATCAGACTAACAATAACAGTATCAGCAGACCGCTCATGGCTCCCAGTCCTACGGAGAGCCTGCATTTCTGTGTAATTTCCCGCTGCTGCATATCCGCCGTATGTTCCAGTCCCTGTCTGGACAATTCAATACTTTTTATCTGCATCGTTTCATCCGCATAGCCCTCTTTTTCCGCAAAACGCAAAAACTCTTCAATGTCTTCTTTTTTCAGAGGAAGCATCCTCAGCTGTCTGCGAAAGCTTTTCTCCGCCAGTTCCAGAAAACCAGCATCCTCCGTCTCCGCATATTCACGGTATACTTCGGTGCAGATCTCTCCCAGCCTGTCTTTCCGTTGTCTGCCGGTCTGTCGGCAGCATTCCGGAAGTGTTGACCCGTTGTACCGGATCTCACTGATCCACTGTTCCAGAATGCGGATGAGTTCCCGGATCGTATATAATCTTCCTAAGAATTGCTGCCGATACCACAGTCCCATTCCAAAGCATCCAAACAGAATCAGAAATCCTCCGAGCATCTGCATTCCATCCGTCCCCTTCCTTTTAAGATCACTATGCGGTCAAATATCTGTCGCAGGCAGGATTCACCCAGGCGCTTTGCCGCGTCCGTCTCGTCCGTTCCATGCAGAGTGGCCAGCAAACCGCAGCCGCAGGCCGCTGCTTTTTGTAAGGCCCGCCTGTCCGTTTCCTCCCCCAGTTCATCCACTGCAATGACTTGAGGTGACATGGAACGCAAAAGTAATAACATCCCCTGAGCCTTGGGACAGCCATCAAGCACATCCGTCCGCATCCCCAGATCATTCTGAGGTCTTCCCAGATAGCTTCCCGCCAGCTCCGAGCGCTCGTCCACCACTCCCACCCGAAGTCCCGCACCATACGCATTACCATCGGAAATCTGGCGGATCAGATCCCTGAGCAGAGTGGTTTTGCCGAATCCCGGAGGCGATACAATCAGGGTATTCTGAAATTTTCCTTTCTTATATAATTTTGGCAGGATACCGTCAGCTGCTCCCCGGATCTCATGGGCGACCCGGATATTGATAAACGAAATATTTTTCAGAGTGCGGATCACTGTCTCATTTTCCAACACAGCCTGTCCGCACAATCCGATCCGGTGTCCGCCTTCCACAGTCAAAAAGCCCTGTCTGATCTCATCGGCATAAGCATACACCGAATCCTGACACAGCCAGGCGATCAACTCCCGTATCTCCGCTTCCGTCACCAGATGCGCTCCGTAAGGATGCTCCTGCCATTCCCCGCCGTTATTTAAGAAATAATCTCCTCTCGATGTTTCCACGATCACCGGCCTGTCCACACGTAGACGGATCTCGCAGATTTTTTCCCCATTATCCGCTGTCTTCTGCCAGAATGCTCTTCTCTTTTGCGGAAAAATACGAAGCAGGCTGTCCATGTTTCTCCTCCCGTAACTATTCAGAACCTCATGCGCAAAATCGTTCCTTCGGAACTTCTCCTTTGCGAATGCAGGCATTCATCAAGACTTAGCTGATATTTAATGCTCTGAATAGTTACAATATATGTCTCCGTGGACAGGATATTCCTTCCAATCTTCTCTTTTTTTCTATAGTGTGGTATAATAAGCGATAACTGTTTTTATGACTTTTGTTTTGGAGGTTTTTATGAACATAATCATTGTGGGCTGCGGCAAGGTTGGCTACACCCTGGTAGAGCAATTAGGCGGTGAGAATCACAATATCACCGTGATCGATACCAATGAGGAAAAGGTGAATTCCATCACGGATGATCTGGATGCCATGGGCATCGTGGGCAATGGTGTCAGCTTCCAGACACTGTCTGAGGCCGGCATCGACCATGCGGATCTGCTGATCGCCGTGACCGGATCCGATGAGCAGAATCTTCTGTGCTGTGTCATTGCGAAAAAGGCGGGACATTGTAAGACCATCGCCCGTGTCCGCAATCCTATCTACAATAATGAGATTGCTTTTCTGCGGGAAGAACTGGGGCTTGCCATGATCATCAACCCGGAGCTGTCCAGTGCCGCCGAGATTGCCCGGATCTTCCAGTTTCCTTCTGCAGTTAAGATCGATACTTTTTCCAAGGGAAGGATCGAGCTTCTGCATTTCCGCGTGACCCATGACTGTCTCTTAAATAATTATGAACTGATCCACATCCGTACCACCTTAAAATGCGATGTACTAGTATGTATGGTCACCAGAGATAATCAGGTGCTGATTCCCCGGGGTGATTTTGTCTTCCGGGAAGGCGATGTGGTAGCTATTGTGTCCACTCCTCCCAAGGCTAATGATTTCTTCAAAAAGATCGGTATCGGCGCCGGCAGGGCACGTACTGCCATGATCGTCGGTGGCGGAACCATTGCTTATTATCTGGCAAGAAGACTTTTAGAAGTCGGCATCCATACCAAGATCATCGATCAGGATCCCGCCCGCTGCGAGCATCTGAGTGAACTGCTGCCCAAGGCTTCCATCATCTGCGGTGACGGTACGGATGAACGTCTTCTGATACAGGAGGGGCTGGAGAACGTAGATGCTTTTGCTGCACTGACCGGACTGGATGAGGAAAATATCCTCCTGTCACTGTATGCGAAACGGACTTCCCGCGCAAAGGTAGTCACCAAGATCAACCGTATCAACTTCAGTGGTGTCTTAAGTGATATCAAGCTGGATACGATCTCCTATCCGCGCCTGGTAACTGCAGATATGATCATTAAATATGCACGATCCATGAATGAATCTCTCAACAGTAATGTGGAGAATCTGTATAAGCTGGAAGACGGTCATGCAGAGGCACTGGAATTCTACATCAAAGAGGATTCTGCCGTTACCAATATACCTCTGAACCGTCTGCACATCCGGAAAAATATCCTGGTCTGTTCCATCGTCCGCGGAGGACAGGCTATTATTCCCAGTGGTCAGGACGAGCTTCATGTAGGCGATTATGTGGTCGTAGTACTGACACATGCACGGCTGAATGATATTAAAGATATTATTGAAGGGTAATTTTGTAGAAGGACACTATCATGAATTTTGCGATATTGAGTTTTATTATCGGATTTATTTTACAATTTGAAGCATTATTTTTACTGCTTCCCTGGATCGTTGGTATGATCTACGGAGAATATCATGTGGCACTGATCTATCTGGTGACCGCAGCTGTTTGTTTCATTTTAGGAAAATTGTTAAGCTTCAAACACACAGGACGTTTTAAGGAATTGTATGTCAGGGAAGGCTTCACTGCCGTTGCACTGGGCTGGTTTGTCATGTCTGTTTTCGGTGCCATTCCCTTCGTTCTCACCCGTGAGATTCCTTTTTATATTGACGCTCTCTTTGAGACCATCTCCGGCTTCACCACTACCGGTTCCAGTATTCTGTCAGATGTGGAGGCATTAAGCTATGCCAGCCTGTTCTGGCGCAGCTTCACCCACTGGATCGGCGGTATGGGTGTATTCGTATTCATTATGGCGATCCTGCCGATGATGGGTGGCTCCACTATGAACCTGATGCGTGCGGAGAGCCCGGGGCCTTCCGTCAGCAAGCTGGTACCGAGAGTCCGGGATACGGCGAAGATCCTCTATGGAATTTATCTTGCCATTACTATCTTAGGTGTGATCGCCCTGTGTCTGTGCGGCATGCCGTTATTTGATTCCCTGTGCACCACCTTCGGCAGCGTCGGCACCGGCGGCTTCGGTATCAAGAACAGCAGTATCGGCGGTTATTCCCCGTTGATCCAGAATGCGGTGACGGTACTGATGATCTTAAGCGGTGTCAATTACACCATATATTTCTGCCTGCTCAGTAAGCAGTTTAAGGAAGCCTTTTCCATCGAAGAGGTCCGCTGGTATTTTGTGATTATTCTGGTCAGTGCGCTGACGATTGCCTGGAATGTCCGTCCTCTCTATGCAACATTGGGAGAGACCCTGCGGCACTCCTTCTTCCAGGTGGGAACGATCATTACCACCACCGGATTTGCCACCACTGACTTTAACATGTGGCCGCAATTATCGAAGACGATCCTGCTGTTACTTATGATGATCGGTGCCTGCGCCGGCAGTACCGGCGGCGGTATGAAGGTCTCCCGTGTGCTGATCCTTTTTAAGGCGATCCGCAAGGAACTGTCCATGATGATACATCCCCGTATGGTCAAGAAGATCAAGATGGACGGGCACAACCTCTCTCACGAGACGTTGCGCTCCACCAATGTCTATATGACGGCTTATTTTATCGTGCTCTTCGTCTCTCTGCTGATCGTCAGCCTGGACGAATACGATCTGACCACGAACTTTACTGCAGTACTGGCAACCCTGAACAATATCGGACCCGGACTGGAGCTGGTCGGCCCCACCCAGAACTTTGCATTATTCAGTCCTCTGTCCAAATGTGTGCTGATGTTCGACATGCTGGCCGGACGACTGGAACTCTTCCCCATGCTGGTGATCATGTTGCCGTCCTGCTGGAAGAAATATTAAATTCCTTAATCGCAAAAATGAGTCTGTGATGACATTTTTAATCGTCACACAGACTCATTTTTTCATACATACCTCTAATCAAATGTTGACCGAAATGAGAACGCTACATATCATTACAATCATTATATGATGTTGGGGTCAAAAGCCCCCGACTTTGATGCCTACGGATTGTTCCGTGCTACGCACTCCCACGTCTCCGCTCCGCTTCGGTCCGTGCTAGACATGTGCCACTGGCACATAGCACCCTACCCAATATTCGCATATCGTGGGATTATCATCCCACTTTTATGCTCATATCGGGGCGGGTCCTAAGGTCTTTCACCCACCTATGAGCAAGCTCATGTGGGCTTAGACCTTTTGACCCTGGCATCATTATATATGAATCTTCAGACACTTCTTGCCGGTCAGTTCCTTCGTCCGTTCATCCGGCTGTCCAAAGCCAACATAAATATCTGCTCCCCTACCGGTATGTACAAATTTACCTTCTTCATCTACAACGGTAAATGCCCTCATCGGAATTTCCAGTGTCACCATCTTTTCTTCTCCCGGTGCAAGTTGTACGCGCTTAAACACGACAAGTTTAGGATTGGGCACTTCGTTGATATCCTCAACCTGTACATAGACCTGCAATACATCCTCTGTAAAAACATCTCCGTGATTTGCAACGGTTACTTCAACACCTACACTCTGTTCTTCCGTTTGTGCATATACCACATCTTCCGTCAATTCCGCCCTCATAACTAGTGTATCAGCATAATTCAGCCCATAACCGAATGGATAAAGTGGAGCTTTTTCCACAAAGCGATATGTCCTGTTCTTCATGGAATAGTCATCAAAATCCGGCATCCCCTGTAAATTGCGGTAAATGGTAACCGGCAATTTACCCGAAGGTGATATTTCTCCAAAGAGTATATCTGCAACTGCCTTTCCACCTCTTGCTCCCGGATACCATGTCTGAAGAACTGCATTCGCCCTGTCATCTGCCAGGTTCAAATCCATAGCACTTCCTGCCATCATACATACAATAAACGGAACTCCCATTTCTGCCACGGTTTCCAAAAGCCTCTGCTGTGAAGGTGGAAGCATCAGCCCCTGCTTGTCTCCGGATGCATATGCATTGCCTGTATCGCCCTCTTCTCCTTCAAGACTTTCGTCCAGTCCCAGACACAGAATAACAAGATCCGAATGTTCTGCAACTGTCATTGCCTCAGAGATACGGTCATCCTCTCTTGCCAGTTTTTCTACCTGATCTAAAAACAAATGGCAGCCTTCTGAATAAAGTACCCTGACATCATCGCCTACATAGTCCTGAATACCTTCCAGTACAGTAACATACCTTGAAGCCGTCCCATGATAATTGCCGATCAGGGCTTCTCTGGAATTGGCATTGGGACCAATGACTCCAATTGTTTTAAGTTTCTTTTTATTTAAGGGTAAAATACCATCATTTTTTAACAATACGACACTCTTGCATGCTGCCTCTATGGAAAGCTCAATATGTTCCCTACATTCAACAACTTCATACGGAATATGATCATATTCTGTCTCATCAAACATTCCCAGCAAGAATCTGGTCGTAAATAAACGAATGGCTGATTTCTGCAGTAGTTCTTTGGAAATAAGCCCCTCTTCATAGGCATTCAGGATTTTCTGATAAGTACATCCGCAATTAACATCGCAGCCCATCTCCAGAGCCAGTCTGACGCTTTCCTCCGGTCTGTCTGTCACCTTATGGTGTTCATGAAAATCACGGATAGCCCAACAGTCTGAAACATAATGTCCCTGAAATCCCCACTGTTTTCTCAAAACCTCCACCATCAGATAACTATGAGCACAGCATGGTTCACCATTGGTTCTGTTGTATGCGCCCATAACCGCTTCGACTTTTCCTTCCCTGACACAGGCCTCAAACTGCGGAAGATACGTTTCCCAAAGTTCTTTCATGCTAACCTTTGCATCAAAATAGTGGCGTTTTTCCTCCGGGCCGGAATGTACTGCAAAATGCTTGGCACACGCTGCCGTGCGCAGATATTCTCCCTCTCCCTGCAGACCTTTGATATATGCAACACCCAGTATTGCAATCAGTGTCGGGTCTTCTCCATAAGTCTCATGTCCACGCCCCCAGCGGGGATCCCGGAAGAGATTGACATTGGGCGACCAAAGTGTAATTCCTTTATAAATATCACGGTCTTCATGTTTTTCATTTTCATTATATTTGGCTCTCGCCTCCGTAGAAACGGCAACTCCTATCCGCTCCAGCAGTTCTTCATCAAAAGTTGCTCCAAGCCCGATTGCCTGTGGAAAAACAGTTGCTGTACCCGCTCTTGCAACACCATGCAGGCCCTCATTCCACCAGTTATACTCTGGAATATCCAGATGTGGAATTTCATCTGCGTCAAAGCGCAGCTGTGAAGCCAGTTCCTCTACGCTCATCTGCTCCACCAATTCAGTAGCTCGTCTGACTGCCTCTTGTCTGTTCATAAATTCCTCCATAAATTTTTTTCTGATTATTAGCTATATAGGCTTAATACGGTCTGGCGTTCTCCTGAAAATCCTTTCTTGCCTCTGCCACACAGGTATCATAATCTGCCGAGTAAGGAACTTTCTGCTTGGATCTGAATCATTAGAAAAGCTGCGCTGTCATTTTCTTTTTGTCTTCTCTGATACTCTGTTGGCAGAATACCGTATTTCTCCCGGAACAGTCTGGAAAAAGCCTGACTGTTGGGGAAACCGTTCTTTAATGCAATTTCGCCTATGGTCAGATCCGTTTCCTCCAGTTCCCGCAATGCATGTTCAAACCGGATGCTCCGCAGATAATCTTTATAGTTGATTCTGCCATACTGACGGAACATTTTCGACAAGTAAGTAGGGCAATATCCAAATGTTGCTGCCAGAGTTTCCAGTGAAATTTCTTCTGCATAATGTTCCCGAAGGTATCCAGTAATTCTTTCAAGATGTCCTGAATGAGTATTCCCCGGATAATAATCCTTCTTTTCCTCAGGTATCCGATAAGCGGTTACCAGAAGATATTTCAGCTGATAAAAGATACTCTGCATCAACAGTTCATAGCCGTACTCTTTTCTGATCTGCTGTCTGTACATTTTCTCAAGTAATGCAAAAAGTTTTCCATCCTCTTCCTTTTTTTCACCGGAAAACCGCATTATCTGTTTTTCCATTGGGATCTGTAAAACAATTGCCTCATTTCGTCCCGATGTATGAATGGAATGCACTTCATTGCTGTTCACAATTATAAACTTTCCTGCCGGAAGGACATATTTTTTATCGCCGAGATAAAAATCTACCTTTCCCTCCCGCAAGGCAAATATTTCAACACTGCTATGTTGATGCGCCTCACGTATATATTTTCCGTCTGCACCCTCGAAACGGAATAGCTTAAAGGGCAGTCCCCGATCCGGCACCACTGCTTCCTGCCGGTATATCTTCTCTTCTTTCATAATCATCCCTAATCTTCCACACCGGAAGATTTTCTGTTCCATGATAAAATCTCACCGGCAGTTTCCCGGAGGGGGAAAATTCTCCAAACAGCATTTCGGCAATTACCTTACCACCTCTGGCTCCCGGATACCAACAATCCACAATGGCTTTCACATTCGGGTTGTGTTCCGCCCATGGCAGATCTATGGCGCTTCCTGCCATTAACAGAACCGCCACCGGTTTTCCCATCGCTGCAACGGTTTCCAGAAGTTCTTCCTGAAGTTCCGGCAGATTTAATCCCAGTTTGTCTCCGCTGGCATATTCATTCCCGGCATCGCCCTGTTTATGGTTGCATCCAGTCCAAGGCACATTACTGCCACATCGGCATGTTCCACGGACAGCTTTACTTGCTCCGTGGTAGGCACTCCCACTTCTCCGCTGCGGTCCGTGCTAATCATGTGCCACTCTCTTTATTTGTAAATTCTGTAATTTCCCGAAAGTGCCAGCATGGCAAACAGGTACAGGAAATTATCATAATATCGTCTGTCCCCGGTGCGGAGCGGAGTATTCCAGAAGCGATCTACGCATTCCTTTATATGAGGACCGTCTGCTGCCAGTGATGCCTGTGCATTGACTGCTACAATGGCAACCGGATGCAGTGCCTTCTCTTCCAGTCTTGTTCCATCAATCAGGAACACACCGTCCCAGTGTTCTCTCTGCTCTTCACAGTAAAATCTCTGCAGCCGGTTTGCGATCTCCGTCTGCCACGGATCTTTGTCATACCAGAGATGATCCATAGCAATGTTGGCTATGGTGCGGTATGCATCACTGTAGTACCAGTCATGCTTTCCGAAGATCTCCTGATGCCCAGCATGGGGTGTCCCGTCATAGTCTGCGTATTCTGCGCTGAGACCGGTTTGTGGATGACATGCCTTATGCAGATATTCTCTGCTGGCTGCCGCAGCCTGTCTCCAGAATTCCCGGTCTTCTTCCTCCACCTTCTCCGCAAACAACTCATAAAAATGAGGCAGATGATATGAGGGGTCAGAAAAATCCATGTTTGTGACAAATTTGATCAGATGATTGGAAGGCTCCCACATAGGTTCTCCCGGATGTCCAGGCTCCCCTTTGTGAATACATTCCCGCAGGATTGCTTTTGCCTCTTTGCTGTAAGCAAAAATACCTTCTCCGTCCCCCCAGCGGGCAGATGCAAAAAACAATGCCATGGCAAAATACTCTTCTCCGTCCGGTGCCGGTCCCTCTGCATTGTGCGTTCCATCCGTGCTGCAGGACCAGGCAAAATAGTTGCGGCAGGGTCCTGCCGGAATATACATATAAGTCCGCACCCACTTCCAAAGGCGGTCGAATTCTGCCTTCTTATCCATCTGGACACAGACCATCATGCCGTAGGACATTCCCTCTGTGCGTACATCATGATTGCCGGTATCCTCCAGATACGCCATATCACCGCCTGCCTCATGATAAAAACGTTCTGCCTCCGTTCCGTAAAATATGGTTTCAAAGGTCTGTTCCAGTCTTTCCCCGATTACGGTCTCATCATAACCGCACTCTTTCAATACATTTCGATAAATTCCAGTCTGATATGCTCCTGCCATTTGCTCGTTCTCCGATTTTTATTCTTTGACGCCACCCAAAGTAAGTCCGGCTACAAAGTACTTCTGTAAGAAAGGATAAATACAGATAATGGGCAGCATGGTAATGATCGTTGCCGCTGCACGCACGGAAGTCGGTGTTACGGTTCCTGCGGCATTCTTCATTGCCTCCGCTGAAGTTCCCTGATTGGTTACGGAGGATAACAGCTTCATCAATTCATACTGCAATGTGGTCAGATTACTGCTCATGCGATTGTAAAGCATGGCATCAAACCAGGAGTTCCACTGTCCTACCGCCACAAACAGGGCTACTGTGGCATAAACCGGCTTACACAGCGGAGAATAGATCTTAAGAAAAATAGTGCTGTAACCGGCACCGTCCAGCTGTGCAGATTCTTCCAAGCTGTCAGGGATTCCGTTCATATAAGTACGGATTACCAGCATGTTAAATGCGCTTACCATTCCAGGGATCACATATACCCAGAAGTTGTTGGTAAGCCCCAGCCCCTTATATAAAAGGAATGTCGGGATCATTCCACCGTTTACATACATGGTGATGACCCAGAACAGGGAAACCTCTCTCTGGAACAGGAATCTTTTGCGGCTGACAATAAAAGCAAGGATCGCATTGGCTGCCAGAGACAACAGGGTTCCGATCAGTGTTCTGGCAACTGTGATATAAGCGCCTGTGATCAGATTATCTTTATGTAAAACCGTCGTATAGTTTTTCCAGGTGAATTTTCTCGGCCACAGGTAGATTCCTCCCCGCAGGGCATCCGTACCATCATTCAAAGAGATTGCCAGAGTATTCAGCACCGGATATAACGTTACGATCACAAACAGGACCATGATGATGCCGTTTATGAACGGAAAAATGTCATTTTTTTTGGATTTGATCTTATACTTTGTATCTATCATTGTAATTACCATCTCTTTCTGTTTTAGAATAACTGCTCTTCGCCGTTATGTTTTGCAAACTGATTGGCCAGAACGATCAGGATGATACTTACCAGGCTCTTGAAAATACCTGCGGCTGTACCTATTGCATAATCTCCCTGGCTGATGCCCCATTTCAATACATAAATATCAATCGTCTGGGAGAACTTCTGTATCAATCCGTTTCCTAACAGATACTGAATTTCAAATCCTGCATTTAATACATTACCCACATTCATCAGCAATAAAATTACGATGGTCGGTTTGATTCCCGGAAGAGTAACATATTTAATTTTATTCCATCTTCCTGCGCCATCAATGGCAGCAGCTTCATACAGGGAAGGGTCAATGGATGTGATGGCCGCCAGATAAATAATGGCATTCCATCCTGTCTCCTTCCAGACATTTGCAAATGCTACGATCGGCCAGAAGTACCCAGGATGGGCAAAGAAATTGATCGGCTGGCTGAGCACATGCAGATTTACCAATACTTCATTTACAATTCCGGTACCAGACAACATATCATGCAGGATACCGGTTACGATGATCCAGGAAAGAAAATGTGGCAGATAAGAGATCGTCTGTACTGTCTTTTTCCCACCATTACTCTTGATTTCATTCAATAGAATTGCAAATACAATTGCGGTAACGAAAGTTGCCACAAGGTTGATCACGCCCATGGCCAGTGTGTTCCTGATGACCCGCAGGAATGTCACATCCGAGAATAACATCTGAAACTTCTGAAGTCCCACGAATTCGGAGTGCAGGATTCCCAACTGCGGCTTATAATTCTGGAATGCCATCGTCCATCCGGCTAAGGGAAGATAGTAAAAAATCACTCCATAGATCATCATTACTCCTGCCCAGAAAAGCAGAACTTTTTGCCTTTTGATTTCTTTCCATGTGATAGGTGTTCTGGTTTGTTTTACTTTTTGTTTCGATTTTGTTCTCGTTAACGACATATCCTCGCTCCTTAAAAAACGGGCAGATGAAATTTTACCTGCATCTGCCCATTCTCAAATTTCATTTATATGTTTTTATTTGAACTTTGCTGCCAGTTCCATTCTGCTGTCCAGTTCTGCCTGTAATTCACTGATAAAATCTTCCGGCTTGCAGGCATTATATGCATCCATATAATCCGCCCATGCTTTGTCGAAATCAGCTGCCATAACTACCTGAGGAAGATACTCATGCTTTACTTCACCGATCTTGGTCCATGCCATACCACCGGGTGTGCTGGTATTGAAGTTATTGGAGAAGGACCACATAGGATACCATTCACCGGGTGCTTCGTTGGTGCCCAGCATTTCCACGTAAGTCTCCGCACCGTATGCCTGGAATGCTTCCTTCACATCATCGTTTAATCCATCGAAGAATTCCCTCGCCTGGCCATCTGGCTTGTTTGCATTGATACCATCATCACTGGTTCCGTTGTACTGAGGGAAATAAGAATAAGAGCACATATGGGATGCCTTATACTCTGTATCGGAAGCCTGCGTTCTCTGCTCCGGTGTTCTGTAGAATTCACCGTTCTCATCTACTTCATAGTCAACACCTTCCACACCCCAGAAACGAAGGTTATGGATATCCTGATCCAGCAGATCATTGATCAGCTTCAGTGCGCCGGGAACATCCTTACAGCTTACAGTAATTGCAAGTCCGCTTCCTGAGTTGAATGCGCCACCGGCATTATGCCACTGGTTCTTTACGCTTTCATCAATTGTGATCGGCAGAGGAATGTAATCGCATCCCTGTGCATCCAGTCCTGCCTGCTTGATGGCATCGCCTGCTGTGTAAGCGAAATCCCACCATTGATCGATCATACCCAGGACACGTCCTGTAGAAAGTTTGGAAATATACTCATCATAAGACTGGGTAAAGGACTCGGGGTCTACAATGCCTTTCTGGTATTCTTCATTTAATTTTTTGAAATACTTTACTGCGGTATCGGAAGTGTTGTAATCCAGTACCGTCAGCGTCTCAGGATCTACCATACAGCTTCCGTCATTAGGATAACCATCCAGGAACTGAGGTGCATTCTCCAGACAGAAGTATCTCCAGTCATCACAGAGAATGGTATAAGGAATATTGGCTGTTCCGTCTTCCATAGTAGGATTTGCTGCATTATACTTTTCGATCAGATCAAAATACTGATCCATGGTCCGGATCTCGGGATAGTCTGCCCATTTCAGAACTCTTGCCTGAATCCAGAATGCTTCATCATTATGTGTACATACCTTCTCTTCGTTCTTGATGCAGCTGAACTGAGGGATCCAGTAAATGTGGCCGTCTTCCTGACGAAGCTTCTCCCACTCCAGATCAGTAAACAGATTCTTGATATTAGGATAATCATCCAGATAATCATCCAGTGCTACCAATGCTCCTGCCTCATACAGTTGTTTGGTTCCAGTCTGTCCCTCAATGAAGTCCGGATACTCGCCACCGGCGATCATGGTACCCACAGCTTCATCTGCGGTCTGTCCGGTCAGCCAAGTCTCTTTTACTTTGGCGCCTACCTTCTCTGCGATCAGCTGCTGCACTTCATTGTCGTCATTGATCTCAGATCCCGCTACCGCAAAAAATGCGGTGAATTCTTTGATGCCTGCTTCTTCTGTGGTACTGTTGGTTCCTGCGCTCGTTGTACTGTCTCCGGATGTCTGGTTTCCGTCACTGCCACATCCGGTGAACAGTGCCGCTGTCATTGCTGACACAAGTAACATGCTTACAAGTCTCTTTTTGTTCATGTTGTAACTACCTCCCTTTCGATAAATCTATTTTACCTTTTTGAGAGGAACTAACAATCAGAGGAACTATAGCAAAAGACAGGGGAAATTATAGGTAGTCCTGTAATTTCCCCTGTCTTTTATTCTCTTACTCTCCCTGTTGCATCTTTTTACGGAATCTTGCGGGAGTGCAGCCCTTGATCTGAATAAAACGGTTCGTAAAATAATCCAGATCATGGTAGCCCACATCTTCTGCGATCTGAACGATCTTTTTATCGGTACGCAACAAGGCATCCGCAGCCTGCTCCATCCGGTAATTGTTCAGGTAGTCTTTAAAGGATTGTCCGTACTTTTTCCGGAAAAGCTGACCCAGATAAGCACTGTTGACATAATATTTCTCACTCAGGCTTTTCAGTGTAATATTTGAAGCGTAATTTTCCCGGATCTCTTTTTCCACCATACCCAGAATTCCTCTGGATACATTCTTCCGCAGCTGTGACAGATAATCCGCATATTCGCAGGCAAATCTGGTCAGATGTGCCTTACTTCCGCGCTTTACCCCGGTCGCAAAGCTGCTCTCACTGATGACCCTTAAGATTTCCTCCTGGTTCACGTCATCATCCTGTTCACAGGCTAAGTGGATCAGCTGAAACAACAGATAATTAATATTCAGGGTCATCGTCTCCCCACAAATACCGCGTTTACACATTTCTTCATAAAAGAAAGCCACCGCCTCCCGGATTTCCAGATGATTGTTCTGTTCGATTGCCTTCAGCAGGCCATCCAGGCTCTGCTTACACAGGATCAGTCCTTCCGGAGATACCTGGACCTCCTCCTCATAGAAATAGATATCCTTCTTTGTCCGGAACCCCTGAAAAGAACGAAGCATACAGGTATTGCCGTAAGACTTTGCGATACTGTTGATATCCTGCACTTTTTTTCCTGCCAGCATCACCACATTTGTCTGTAAATTTGATGCAAGATATTCCCGAAACCGTTCCAGATACCGTTTTACATCCATCCCGTTTTTTTCCGGAACATAGTCAAACAAAATCAGTCCGATATCGTAGATTTTCTCATTGACAGAGACATCAAACACACACAGATCTGCATCTTCTTTCAGGTATTCCCTGCTGTATTCATACAGCCGCCTCTGTAATGTCCGCATTTCCCGATCTGTCGTTCCCTCTTCATCACAGACTTCTTCCATCTGGATTTCCACATATCTCACACCGATTCCACACCTCATGTGTTCATGTATATATCTGGCATTCAGGTCATCAAACTTCCCCTGGATCAATGCGATCATATTTCTCGCCAGATAAGCCTGCTCCAGCTTCCGGTTCTTTTCATGATCCAGTTCCTCTCTGTTGTGCAGGGCAAGAACCTTATTCAGTACCTTGCACAGAATCTCGCTGTCTACCGGCTTCAGCAGGTAATCCGTGCAGTCATTCTGTATTGCCTGTTGTGCAAAACTAAATTCCGCATATCCGCTCAGTATAACAAAATAGGCATCTGAAATTTTCTCTTTACGGATGTGTTCCAACAGTTCCAGTCCTGTCATCCGAGGCATTTTAATATCGGCAATAACCAGATCTACCTTTTCCTTCTTCAAAAAAGCCAGTGCTTCCATCCCATTTGCCGCTGTTCCCGCAACCCGAAAGCCTTCATTCTCCCAATCTACTAAAAGTTTCAATCCCTGTAAAATAAACGGCTCGTCATCTACTAACAATACTTTCAGCATCTGTTTTACCCTCCTGCAAACAGGGAATCCGTATCGTAACCGTGGTTCCCACTCCTTCTTCTCCTTCTACACGGAATTCCACTCTGTTTTCCGTTACCATTTTCAATCTGACACAGGCGTTGATAATCCCTACTCTTCCGCCGCCCTTGAGCATCTCAATGCTGGCATTGCACATGTTGTTCTGTAGCTCTGTAAGTTTGGCCTCCGCCATACCGCTTCCGGTATCTTCAATTTCTATCTCCAGCCCTTCTTCCTGACGGCCTATCCTTACAAATATCCATCCCGGGCTGGATTTGCTTTCAATGCCATGCACACAGGCATTTTCTACAAAGGTTACAATCGTAAGCTTGGGTATCTTGAAGTTTTCACATTCTCTGTCTACTTCAATGTCATAATTCAGCCGTTCTCCGAAACGATACTTTTGAAGCGCCAGATAAGCTTTCACAAATTCAATCTCCTGGAAGATACTCACGGAATCATTGCCCCATTCCACATACTGTCTCTGCATCACCGCAAGTTTGGACACCATGTCGGCTGTCTCGTTTTCTTTTTTCAGAATGCTGTGCATCCGGATGCTTTCCAGTACATTAAACAAAAAGTGAGGATTGATCTGGCTGTGTAATGCCAGAAGTTCCGCATTTTTTCTTCCCACCAGTATCTCCTGCTCACGGATCTTATTCTTATATACAGTCTCGATCAGTCCATTGGTACGTTCCACCATGCGATTATAATTTCGTATCATACTGCTGATCTCATCTTTACCGTCTTCACAGGGCATGGGAATAAGATGATCACTGTCTACCGATTTGAATACCCTGCTCAGTTCCGTAATCCTTTTTGTAAAGGAACGGTTGAAGATCTGAACGAACCAGAAGGGAAAAATAACGTTCGCCACAAGGAGCAGCAATATGATGGGAAGTTCGTTCCGGATGCTTGTAAGAAAACTGTTCTCTACCGGCTTTACATAAATCGTAAGATCCGTACCATACAGACTGATGGTATGTTCATAGGCTTCTCTTATTGTTGCGTTATCCAGCCGCTGAAACTCGCTGCCGTAGCTGCCGTATTGTCCATTGGAAAGGAGGATCCGATCTCCTTCACAGATCAGAACCTCATTATCATAGTTCATGTTTTTAATGATGCGCACCATACTGCCATAATCAAACTCGATTTTTAAGTACTTTTCTGTCTCTGCATCATAGAAATCCAGCCGCTGTAGATAAATGATGCGCCGCTCCCTTGTGATTCTGGAACTGCTGTCATCATAGACAAAAAAGAGCCCTTTGCTTTTCGCCTCTTCGTTCAGCTGCAGATAGCTCTCTGTATTCCTGAGCTTATCCAGCGTATTGACCCTTCCTCCGTTTACAATGGTATCGTTATCCGTATACAGGGTAAATATCATACTGTTCATTCCCAGTGCATTTTCCAATAACGTCCCGCTCAGGAAATTCTGATATGCCGCCACATATTCTGCAGAATTAGTGTATCTTTTGGATAAGAACTCTTCAAAATCGCGATTGGTATAAATACTGTTGCCTATCTCCCCGGCATTTCCGATCATACTGCTCAGACTGTATTCCACCGCACTGGCAATATTAGACATCTCATGCTCCCTGCGCTCTCTGTCAAATTTTGCAGTCGTCAGGAACACAACACTGTCTGTTACAATCAGGGGAATCAACACACAGACAACATAGAAAATATAAAACTTTTTTTTGATGGTGAAATCATCCATCCAAAGCCCCAGCTTATGTAATGCCTTCCCCATAAGATCCTCTCCTCATTTATGTGAAAAAGAGCAGACGTTTCTGTAGCCTGCTCTTCTTTATTATAGGACATCTACGATCTGCCCGCAATACATTTTTATACGGCATTCTGCACAAACCAGGCAAAATCAGCATAGTTACTGCTGTCCTGTCCATTGGCAGATGCGTACATTCCTATCGTACATCCCACAAATCCCCCTGCTTCCTCCGTGGTATAAGGAAGCAGACTGATATCCTCAGCAATCAGCATCTCCCTGCCATCCCGAAAAAGCCATATCCGTGCCTTCTGCCTGTCGCAATGCATTCGTATTTTAAAGAATTGTCTACCTTCTCCTACCGGCTTTTCGGTAAGGATTCTCTCTTCCCCATGGATACAGGCTGTCACAACAAAATAATTCTCGTCAGCCCTTTTCCGGATCTCCATGCGCAGATGATTTTCATGATTCTGGTACAACACCATTCCCGCTGTCTCACATTCCTGCTTCGGTTCAAATTCCATCCCAGTCTCTGCATAGAATGCATAATTTTTCTGACGGATTCCGAAATAGGAACAATGATTGCAGTCAGATATTTTTTCCTTTTTTGTATAGAGCCGCAGCATCCCCGGACGGTGACTCAGCGAATAGTTTTCTTCACAGATTTCTTCTACACTTACCAGCCGTTTGTCCGGTTTTTTCTCCCAGAAACTGATATGATCGGAAGTACTGCTTACTTCCTCTGGAAAACGGTATTCCTTTGTGGGCAGTTCCAATGTATCTTCCAGATGCCCGACGCCTTCTGCAATCACCGGCCATCCATTTTCCCATGTGACTTTCGCCAGAAAAGTCTCTCTTCCCATGCTGCTGTGTCCTTCACAAGGTCTGGATGCCAGCATTACCACGTACCAGTTCCCCTTACCATCCTCCACCAGATCTCCGTGTCCTGCGTAGATCACAGGATAGTTTTTCCCCAGATTCCTGTGGGTGAAGATCGGGTTTCTGGGGCAACCCTCGAACCACTGGAACAGCTTTTTACTTCTTGCAATGCTGATACTGTGCTCCGGTCCGGTTCCTCCTTCTGCATGCATCAGATAATAGTAACCGTCGATCTTATAAAGGTGCGGTCCCTCCGGCCAGATAACACCTTTTACAGCCCCTTTCCAGATTGCCATGCTCTCTCCCACAAGCTTCATCTGCCGAAGATCCAGTTCCTGCACCCAGATTTCCCAGTCTCCGTTATAGCGGACTCCTTCCGGATTCGGTCGTGTACCACAGTAATAGCATTTCCCGTCATCATCGAAGAAAAGACTGGGATCGATCCCCGGAGCATCTTCGCCGAGATAATAAGGATCCGACCACGGTCCTGCTGGATCTTTTGCCGTTACAATGAAATTGCCTCCGTAGCTTACATTGGTAGTGATCATGTAAAACAATCCATCATGGAAGCGGATCGTTGGTGCATAAATCCCCTGTGATATTTCACTTCCCTTCACCGGAAGTTGTTCCGGTCTGTCAAGAATATTCCCGATCTGCTCCCAGTGCGCCAGATCTCTGCTGTGGAAAATTGGAACTCCCGGTGCATACACAAAACTGGAATTCACAATGTAATAGTCCTCTCCTGCCCTGCATATGGATGGATCCGGATAGAAACCGGATAAAATTGGATTCTTTGCTGTAACCATTTTGTTTTCCTCACTCTGTTCTATATTGTGTATCCAAATCCTAAGATTGTAAATTTTTTATTCTGGTCTTCCTCTGTCACTGTAATCCGTACTTTATGGGATCTGCTTTCTGTCTCCCAAAACAGTAATACAGCATTACAATGCAGCCAATTGTTCTTATGGGGATCCGCCGTCATACAATATACATCATTTACAAATACATCGGCCTTCCCCACATCCATTTCTCCGGAATCCTTAAATATAAGAAACAGTGACTTGCAGGTAATCTCCATTTCAAATCCCGGCATCTGCGGTCTGCTTCCATCATACATCCAGTTATACGGAAATTCCGGTGTCTGTGTAAGGCTTCCGTCCATTTCCACACTCTGCAATTCTATATCTGTGGAAGTAAAACTACCCGTCCGGATTTTGGCTCCTACATAACGGTTCTTCTTATCAAGCAAAAAAATTCTTTCAAAATCAGCACCGATCACTGCCGGTCCGAAAAGCTTTTCCGACAGGATCTGTTCCTCCGTCATTCCTTCCACAAAAGTCCCAACTCTTGCAGGTTCTGCTGCATCACAACGCTCAAACAGATATTGCAGGCAGTCCGCCATAATGGTATGTCCGGTATTATTGGGATGAAACATATCATAAAAAAACTGATTTTTAGATAAAATTCTTCCCTCGCCGCACTTTAATGAAAACTGTGGAGTGACCGCATTGAGGATGCTCACCATGGGAAGATCATAAAGATCCCCCACCGGCCTTAACCGCTCCTGTAAATTCCAATCATTTGCAAATACCGAAAACAGGAGAACCACTGCCGGCTTCCATGGCAGTTTCAACACTTTCCGCACCAGGCTTTCATAACAGACACCCTTTGTCTCATCTCCCTCATCGTTTACTGCAAATTCAATAACCACAATATCCGGTCGTTCCCCTTCCCTGAGCACATCCCGGTCAAACCGGATCATTCCCAGTTCTGAAGGTGTTCCGCCGACTCCGGCTTTGATAAACCTGACATTGTTCTGCGTCGAAAAACGATTCTGAAACAGTTGAAAGGACTTATATGCATAGCATTCCGTATGGATTGGTATAGCTCCGGCTCCCTGCGTGACAGATCCACCGATATAGGCAAGCGTTACCTCTTTTCCTGCCTTAGATTTTTCAATAGCCTTACGGATACGATAAGGATTCCCCAGCTGCAACAGAGAGCGGCTGATCATGCCGCAGTATTCTTCCGAATGCATATCTATAAACAGATCCTCTTCCTCCGGAGGTGCTTCGTATCCGTCATTTAGGAAGAGTCTTACACTGACTTTTCCCATCCGCTCCGGCGCTGCAAACAGAATTTTAATCTGTCCCGGCACATGATCATCCTCTGTCCACCTGTAATCCGACAGATAGATTCTATGTTCCATGCCGTCACACTTAAGAGAAGTCGTAAGATTCGTTCCACCTCCGTACAGGTCCTTTTTCCCATACATCTGAAATACAAATTCTGCGGTTTCTTCCGGCCGGTCCGTCTCCACGCTTACGCCGATACTATGTACCAGTCTGCCAAATCCCTCTACTGTCTCCAGAAGTGTCAGTTCTTCCTTATCCGTAACATTTCCCGTGATCTGTGCACTGTTGATCAGCCGTCCGTCGCTTTCATAGATAAACTGGATTCCGGTTCCGTCCTTTTGCCGTTCTCCAAAAATATCTTTGTCTTTTAATATATAGAAAAAAGGTCTTGCCTTTTCCGGATCCTTCGGTGCTGCCGATCCTGTCATTTCTATCCCTCCCGAACTTTTATCAGTTCTATTATAGTCCGGCTCTCCTTGCACAAACACCCGGGAAAATATAGGAAATGCAGGTAATAATTTTATATCCGGCAGGCTGCAAATCGTCTCCGGAAGGAATTCCAATCTTCTCCGTCGCTTCGTTCCATGACAATTGCTTTTGCTTTTTGTCCATCCGGAATATATTTCTTTATAATGTTTTGCATCCGTTCCGGTGTCTCTTCGGCATCGGTCATCACCAATATAGTCTCTACGGCTTTTCCTGCTGCCAGAAAATACTCCATAATGTTCGGTATTTTCCCCTGGTGCAGGAAACAGGACGCAGTTTCTGTGGAAAGTGCTTTTAAGATCATTACGCTCCGCTCTTTTTCCGCTCTTTCAAAATATGCCGGTGTATATACATAGATCGTACTTACTTTCTCTTCCTCCGCAAGATAATCATAATGTATATGCACCTGACCGTGCACTGTATCCGCCAGTTCTGTCAGCGGGAACTCCGGATCTGGCATTTCCAGATAGTTCACAGCCCTGTCTCCCGAGTATCCCACCGGAGCATCCGGGTTGATTACATCCGTACCATTCGCCCTGAAATACACATTATGGTATCCCGGCGTGATGTTGTGGATTTCCCCTGTCCAATATCCTTGTCTTTCCTGATCTTTCCTGAGTTTTAGGAATTCTTTTCCGTCCAGGGCGGCTTCTACCGAGACTGCCTCCGGTGCCTCGAAGCATACGACTGCCGTTCCCTGTTCCGTAATGCAGATTCCGTGAGGGATGTCCGGGTATTTTCCTGCAGGCCTCCCTGCTTCATCAGTCTCAAAGCGGATCTGGCGGTATACCGGATCAAACATCAGTATCTGTTCTTCCATGGTCTGTCGCTGTAGTCTCTGTCTTGTGATTCTGGCTGTTCTTTCCCCCGGAATGTCATCCGTTTCTGCCCCGCTTTCCGGAACAATAACGGTACAAAATCATACAGGCTTTTCCTCCAGACATGCCATTCGTGATATCCCTCATATACTTTGAAATGCAATACTTTCCTGCATTTTCAAACTTTTGTTCTATCTGCTTCATTCCCGTTCTGATCGATCCTCATAGCATCCACAGGACATAAATACGACATCCAATGTTTCCTTGCTGTCGCGATCCGTTCCATCTCATGAATAGCAACTCCGGAAAATACACCGGCAGCAGAAAATAACTTCATATTTTTGCCACAATATCCGTAGTCTGCGCCGATCCCAGGGAAAGTCCCGCCATCGCCCGGTAATCTCTTCCCTTTCTCACCCGGAAATTATTTTCAATATAAGGAATAATGTTGTGGATCAGTTCACTCTCAAAATTCCCAGGGTAAAATACAGGTTTTCTCCATCTTTGAAGGCATAGCCACTGCTCATGACCACGATCATTTTCTCGCACTTTCCCTCTGCGCATCAGATAGTCCATGATAAAGTTCGTCTTCCCCTGCAGATCCATCCGGTCTCGTTCTCTCCTACGCCATGCTGCAGGTACAATACCGGATATCTTTCATCTCCTTCTTCATATCCATAAGGTGTATAGACATAACATTCCTTCAGGTGGCTGCTCACCTTCGAAGCGTATTTACAGATGCTGACCGTACCATGAGGAATATCCTTTGCAAAATAGAAATCCACATTCTTCTCCTGCACCTCAAAAGTATGATCGCAGCAAAACACCCATAAGAAATTCCGGCGTACGGATTGCGATCCGGACACCGTCCACATACCAGAAATAATAATGCATCCCCAGTGAAAATCTTGAACTTCCGCAAAATCCGCCCTGCCCATCGGGCATCAGATTTATTTTCTTATTTGTAAAATATCCCCAAGTCCGGCAACCTGTACTATTTTGCTGCCGGTGCATACAGATAAAAATGACTGCGCCGTCTTCTTTCACTGTAACAGATGGTCTTCCTGCTCTCTTTTTCTATTGGATATCTGTCCAAAGCTCCGTTTCTCTTCTCGTTCATAAAAAAACCCCAATCTTTCTTTAGTTTAAAGGAATTGGGAAGTATTTTCTATTTGTTTTTATACTTTTTGTGAAAACTTATCCTTTTACTCTTTTTCCACCTCAAGCTGCAACATCTGATAATAAATCTCAGGATTACAGGAATCATATGCTTCCATATATTGCTCCCACGCAGTCTCAAAATCTTCTGCCATGATCACCTGGGAAGCCATTTGTGTTTCACCGCATCCATCCGATCCCTGACCTGTCCGGCAGGAGAATTGGCAGATAGGGATGTCGTGTAGCTATACATGGGATACCATGCCCCGGGAGCCTCATTGTTGCCGATCATATCCACATAATTTGTCACTCCGTAAGCAGAAAACATTCCTGAATATCCTCCGGTTGATTTTTATAAAATTCCGTTGTCTGATATTCCAGTGAAAACGCATTGATTCCATCGGAAAGCCTTCCTTCTACTCGTGGAAAATAAGAATAAAACAAAAGTGTTTTCTCTTTTCTTCCGAAGTCATCCAACGCTTCTCCTGCTCCTCTGTCAGATAAAACAATCCGTTTTCATCCACGCAGTAATCATCTCCCTCTTTTCCCCAGAAACGCAGTTTAATAATCTCCGGCTCTAACAGGTCACTGACAAACTGCAAAGCTCCGTCAATGTCATTGCAGGATACCGTAATGGATAAGCCTGTAGAGCTGTCCATCTCTGCGGAGCGTGTTACATGCCATTGGTTGGCGATTCCTTCCTCTCTGGTAATCGGAAGTGGAACATAATCGCAGCCCTGTTCTCTAAGGTCCTGTTCATCATAGGCATTCTGAATCGAATAGTAGAACTGCCACCACTGATCCGGCATACCGCAGACCGCACCCGTGGATAATTTTGCCAGATAATCCTCATAGGTCTCTGTAAATACTTCTGCACCGAGAATATCTTTGTGATATTCCTCATTCAGCTTTTTAAAGTACCATTTGGCAGTATCTGTGGTGTTATAATCGTAAACCTGTAATGTATCCGGATGCACAATACAACTTCCGTCATTTGGATAACCATCCAGAAACTGCGGAATATTTTCCAGACAAAAATACCGCCAGTCATCACACAAAATCGTAAACGGAATGTTCGGTGTTCCATCCTCCATTACCGGGTTCGCTGCCACATAGCGCTCGATGAGATCAAAATATTCATCCACAGTATGAATCTCCGGATACCCCGCCCATTTCAGCACTCTGGTCTGGATCCAGAAGGCTTCACCTGAGTGGGTCACCTCCACATCTTCGCCATGGGTCACACCAAACTGTGGGATCCAATAGATATGACCGTCCGGTCTGCGGAATCTCTCCCACTGTTCTTCCGTCAGGTAATTTTTGATATTGGGATAATTCTCCCAGTATTCATCTAAAGGAAGTAATGCCCTGCCTCATAAAGACTGGTATCTCCGGAAATAAAATCCGGATATTCCCACTCACAATATAACTGTTCAAGGCACTTTCCTTGGACTGTCCCACCAGCCACACTTCTTCACAATCCGCACCTGTCAGGCGTGCGATTTTTTCATATCATTATTCTGGTCAATGGCTTCTCCCTCCACAGCAAAAGCTGTGAAATGCTTCACATTGTTCTGCGCCGCTGTCTGTGCATACGCAAAATATAATATTCCGCCCAAAAGTCCAAATACTGCTACTGCTGCAATGATTCTTTTTTTCAATCGTCTGTCCTCTTATCCATCTGTTTTGAGGCTTTCAGCCATGCAATCTCCTGCTTGTAAGGTGGAATGGTCTTCTTGTCTTCGCCCTCCGCACACAGCCATGGTGTCTCCAAGATTTTGGGCACGGCGGTAAACCGTTCGTCATGGACGATCCGATGCAGGGTCTCATAGCCGATGGTACCCTGTCCGATATTGGCATGGCGGTCCTTGTGGGCTCCTAAGGGATTCAGGCTGTCGTTCACATGGATCACTGCAATCTGGTTCAATCCCAGAATCTTGTCAAACTGCGCAAGCACACCTTCGTAATCATTCACCAGATCATATCCGGCATCGTTCACATGGCAGGTGTCAAAGCATACCCGCAGTCTGTCCTTCCGCTCTACTCTGTCATAGATCTTTCGCAGCTCTTCGAAAGTTCTGCCGACCTCACTGCCCTTGCCTGCCATGGTTTCCAGTGCGATATTGACCTCACTGTCATCCGCATCAAGCACCAGATTCAGTCCCTTTGCGATCTGCTCCACGGATGCTTCCACACCGGCACTTAAGGAAGAACCCGGATGCAGTACCAGTACCTTACTGTGAAAGGCTGCGGCACGCTTTACTTCTTTTGCCAGAAATTCCACGCCGAAATCAAACATTTCCGGCTTCTCCATGTTGCCTAAATTAATAATATAGGGAGCATGAATGACGATTTCCCGGATACCTGCTTTTCGGCATAGGAAATCCCCTCATCAATTCTCAGCTCTCCGATTTTTGCGTCTAGTGTTCTGGGGTGCCCCGGTGTAGACCATCAGCACGTTGGCACCGTAGCTTTCCGCCTCCTTCACAGAGCCTAAAACATCTCTTTTCCCGACATTCCCACATGGGAACCCAATAATATCTCAGCCATGATCTCTCCTTATCCGGAAATTCTTTTTCAAAATTTATCATCTCACAGCTATCAGTTTGGCACAATCGGGAAGGTTTTACAAGAGTTTTATTATACCGCCTATCTCCCATATTTCTTTCAATAATAGAATATCTTTTAAAACATTTTACGGTAAAATTGTTAGCAACTCTTCAATTTTTTAATGTGGTAATCTGCTTTGGCGTACGAATATGCTTCACCAGTTCCTACCGCCTGCATATTTCCAGCCTTTGCTGCATCAATACCCGCATAGGCATCTTCTACAACAATACATTCCTCCGGTTGCAAATCAAGGTACTCTGCCGCCTTTAAAACACTTCGGGATCCGGCTTTGATTTTGAGATATTGGTACCATCTGATATTGCATCAAATGCCTCTTCAAGTGCCACTTTTTCAAAATAATCTTAGCTTTTCTACTGGATGAGCCCAGTGCTATTTTGTACCCTCTTTCATGTAAATCTGCCAACGTTTTCGCACTGCATTGCTCACATCCGAAGGTACCATATTTTCAAGATAAATCCGTACCATACGATATTCCCAGCTGCTGAAAATACTCCTTAACTGCCATTATAGACCGGTTATATGTATAGATATCACTGTCAGAATCCACCCGTGCAAACGTTTCACTATCATAAACTGCCTGTTGCATTTCCTGATATAAATGAGAATACGATACCTCAATATTTTGCAGATATGCGGTTACAATATTGCTTTCCGCCCTTCTGTTCTTCCCCGTACCCATTTCCGTCGATTCATCTTCTCATCCTTCTCTTTTCACTGACCAGAAGGGGAACCTTTCCGCCTTTCGGTTTCAAAGTTCCCTATTCAGGATTATCTTATAAAATTCGTTCGTATACGGCTCTCTTCTTCCGGCAGTTTCAATCCCATTTTCAGTCCCAGGTTCTTGCAGTTAATGAAAAATGCCATATTGTTCCCAAGGGTTCGCATGGTCTGCAATCCCTCCGATCCTGCCGCACGTCTTCCGGGCAGGCCCCGTGTGCCATGTTCCAATACTGTGAAGTGACAATGGGCATCTGCATGAGACCGAAATACTTATTCATCTGGTCCCAGGTTGCTGTGGTTCCAGCTCTTCTGGCCGAGATCACGGCCGCTGCCGGTTTCAGCCGGAAGTGGCTGCTGCCGCCATTCAGATCCGCATAAAAGACTCTGTCCATAAAAGAAGTCATGGCTCCTGTGGCACCCGCCCAGTGAACGGGAGTTCCGAATACGAATCCGTCATAATCTCCGGCAATCTCCAGGAATTCATTAACCGAATCCTGGAACACACATTTCCCTGTGCCCTGACATTTTTTACAGGCAATACAGCCACTCAATGCTTTATTACCAATCCAGAAAATGTCCGTATCCACTCCGTTATCATTTAATGCTCTGGACACCTCACACAATGCGGTGTAGGTGCATCCCTCTCTGTGGGGGCTGCCATTGATCAACAATACTTTCATTGTTGCGCTTTCCTCATTTCCTTATTCATTCAGATTCAGAGAAGCCACCCAGTCTGCCGCATCTGCATCGGATGCACCGGAGCTAAATCTGTGACCTTCCTGCCAGTCACCGGTCCCTGCCATCTCTTCCAGAAGATTGCCGCTGTCACCCAGTCCGGAAGATGAAGAGGTGCAGAACGGAATCACGGTCTTACCCGTAAAGTCATTGCCTTTGACAAAATTGTCTACCGGCCATGCTGCGATTCCCCACCAGATCGGGAATCCTGCATCTGTCAAGACTGGGACAAAAAAAATTTTATTTTTTTCTGTACATATTCTATCAAACCCTTACTGATTTTTAAAGTACAGAATAGTTTATTACTATTAACCTTTTCGTTATTACCCATAGAAGAAGCCAGCAGCTTTTTCACTACTGGCTTTCTATATTACTCATTTTGTTTACTACACTGCATTTCGGATAAAGTTCTCACCCTTAAACACAATCTCTATATCTTTATCGTTGTAAATGAACACCTTATCAATTATGTTTGAAAGTACATCTCCGTCATACTGCTCCAGCATACTATACTGGGTTAGCTGTTCTATCTTCTCCTCTGCGTCAGGCTCCTGATTTGCAACTTTCTCCTGCAAATCTGATATCTGATTCTCCAGATCAGCTAACAGCTCTTGGTTTTTTTTTCTTAGCTGCACATATTCTTCTTTTGTGTACTTTCCCTCTCTGTATGACTGATAACAAGAAACTGTGCTGTTTGATATTCTGTCATACTCCGCTTTAAGCTCACTAATCAAATACTCATCGCTTGTCACCTTCCTTTTATCCTTTGATGCCTTTTTAAGTTCTTCTTCCTGTATAAGTGTTCTACAGATTTCCTTTGTGATTTCCAGCACCTTGTCCTGTGCTTCTGACTTCAGCATAAAAATCTGCTGACATTCGCCAGTCCTTACCATCCTGCGTTTTGGACAGAGGAGCTTCGGTGTACATACTGCACTGGAATTCATCAGCTTTCTTCCACAATAGGGACAGATAAAAAGATTTTTCTTACGTTTCTTTGTACTCTTTTCAATCCCTCTGGCTTCAACCCGTAGCATTTTATTGACTTCATCAAACATTTCATCGCTTACTATTCTTGGTATTGCACCTTCTACAACAGACCAGTCCTCTTTATTTCGTTTGCGAACCTTCTTATTATCTCCAAAACCAACAGTTTCACATTTATTCTGGATCATTATTCCTTTGTACTGCTCATTCTGGACAATCGCTATAACTTCTGAATTATCCCACATATAATCCCTTTATTATGAACCGGAACATAATTGATTCCATTCTTCCACTGGTTTTGAACTCTTGTCGGGATTTTTCTCTCATTTAACATGCGGGCAACCTCACTTGCATTATATCCTGCAATGATCAGTGAAAATATCTCCACAACAACCTTTGCAGCTTCTTCATCTATTATCAGCTTATGCTTATCGTCTGGATCTTTCTTGTATCCATAGCAGACAAATGATGCCGTGTATTCGCCACTCAGATTTCTTGTCCTTCTGGCACTCTTTACCTTTCTTGATAAATCCATACTGTAAAGCTGGTAAATCAGATTCTTATAAGCTACATCCATTCCTCCAGTAACACCAAAGTTTCTGTCACTGTCATAATTATCGTTGACAGAAATAAACCTCATTCCCATTGCAGGGAATACAAACTCCAGATAGTTGCCTACTTCAAGGTAATCCCTTCCAAATCGTGAAAGTCTTTTACTATGATACATTCAAATCTTCCAAGCTCTGCGTCCTGTATGAGCCTTTGGAATTCTGCTCTGTTATTGAACATTGTTCCCGAATATCCGTCATCAAAGTATTCCAGTACCTCAAAACCTGCAAATTCCTCTGTTTTCTTGATATACGCATACAAGAGTTTTCTCTGTCCTGTAATACTGTTACTTTCGTCTTTTGTTCCTGCTTTTACCTCCTCATCCGCATCAGAGAGACGGATATAAAAGGCTAATTTTCTTTTCTCAGCCATTATCCTGCCTCTCTTTCCATATTCAGTTCTGCGAATTTTTTCAGTTCATCTTCATAGTTCAAAACGATCTCAAGATTCTTGTTTTCGTATATGCGTACCTGTGCAACAAACAAATCGACCATTTCCTGCGTCAACTTGCGTTTTCCTTTAAAACGGAGCATTTCAGCTTTTAACTGGGCAACGGTCTTTTCAGCACTTTCATACTGACTTGCCGCCTGCCTGTATTCATCAGCCTGTATCTTCAATTTCTCAATACGCTGTGAATACTCCCTGTTCAGTTGCAGATATTCCTTTTCATCAAGCAAATCTTCCGTGTAATCAGCATACAGACCGCTCTTTAATTCCATAAGTCTGTCCATTTCCTTGACACACTTATTCACAGCTTCCGTATATACCTGTTCCTGTCTGATTACACTGCTGTCATTGTGATGTTCCTTTAATATTTTTTCCCTGTCAATAAAGACCTGTATCTGCTCCTTTATAACAGCAAGCACCGCTGCATATATATCGTCTACCTTTACAGGCAGGCAGTTGCAACTGTCCTTTCCATATCTTTTTCTATGCGTACACATATAAACCTTTCCATATTTCTCAGGGTGGATATGGATACTGCTTCCACAACAGCCGCAGGTGATTTTGCCTTTCAGCATATTCACGGTCTGCTTTTTTGCTGGCTTTATTACCTTTCTTTTGTTCTTCTGCACCGCATAGAACTGTTCCTTTGTGATAAGTGCAATATGATGATTTTCAAAAACATACCACTCATCTTTATTGGTAGTATGCCTCTTTTCGTGTCTGTACAAGCATACCCTGTCTTTACCTGTCACATATCTTCCAATATAGACTTCATTCTTTAAAATCTGTGACAATGTATCAACAGTCCACTTAACTCCACGCAGCTTTTCAAGTTTCTCTATATTATGCCTTACTTTGTACTGGGCAGGTGTAAGGATATGCTTCGCATTCAGTTCTGCCGCTATCACAGAATGCAGTGTACCTTTTTCTGCCTCATTAAAAATCCACCTTACAACATCTGCGGCTTCCTTATCCTCAACCATTACCCTGACTTTGTTTTCATTAAAGACTACCTTATAGCCATAAGCCACATTTCCAGTCGGAATACCTTTTTCCATCGCTTCCTGCTTACTGGAAGATATTTTCTTTGAAATATCCTTAGCATACAGATCATTGGCTATATTCGTGACCGCAACCATAAGGTCTGCGTCTTTCTTTGAGGAATCATAATTATCCGTAATCGCTACAAAGCGGATATTCATCATCGGGAATACACGCTCTACCAGATTGCCCGTTTCAATGTAATCTCTACCCAAGCGGGACAAATCCTTTACGACAATGCAGTTGATCCTTCCTGCCCTCATATCTGACATCATACGCTCAAATTCCGGTCTGTCGAATGTTGTACCGGAAATTTCATCGTCCATATAGATGTCATAAACTTCCATGTCCATCTGCTGATCCACAAAGTTCTTAATGAGATTTCTCTGATTGATCAGGGTTTTTCTGTCTCGTTTCATCTTTTTCCGCAGATAACCTCACATATATGGCAGTCTTATACACTTTGATAAAGCCTTCAGCGTATCCGTGGACTGTTTCGGCTGTGTTCTTGACTTCCTTGCCATTTAAACCACCAGCCTTTCCGCATCATGCTGTCTTTCCAGCTCCCCGGCTCTTGCAACGATTTTTCTGTATTCATCGTCACAGTCCAGTACGATTTCTATATCACCGCCCTCATATACCTTTACAGACTGTATAAGGCTCACTACCACATTACGGGTAAGAGAAGGCATTGTTTTCCATTTCCTGTGTTCTTCCAGCCACTCGGTATCTCTTTCAATCCCGGCAGCAATGTTTTCCGCTTCCTTCTGCAACCTGTCGATTGCCTTTTCCGCCTCTGCTCTTTTTACCTCAAAACTCTCCTTGATAATCGCAAAATCTGATTTATCAACAATTCCATCTCGGTAATCCTCATAAAGCGAAACAAGCATCTGGTTGTATTTGGTTATCTCTTTCTCTTTTGCACTGATCCTCTCTTTTGTCTTTTTCTGGTCTATTCTGAAATTGGCACTATTGCCAGCTTCCTTTATTACCTCATCTGCATCCAGAAGTATTGCTGTCATATCCCTCAAGGTATCAAATACACGGCTTTCCAAGTCTGCCTCTTTTATCCTATGGGAACTGCACTTCTTATTCTTCTTGTTATTGGAACACATATAGTAAACATAATTTTTTCCATTTACCGTAGACACCTTTCGTGTCATAAGTGCCCCACAGTCGGCACATACTGCTATTCCGGATAAAAGATAGATAGAATCTTTTCCCGGTGCCATTCTCATATCCACTGACAACAGACGCTGTACAATCTGGAAAGTCCTTAAAGATACCAGTGCCTCGTGATTGTTGTGGCATACTGCCCATTTCTCCTGTGGCTTTAATATCTTTGTTTTAACCTTATGGTTTGGTGTTGTTCCCTGTACAAGTGTTCCTGTATAAATAATATTCGTTGCGATACGCCTTACCGCAACAGGAGTCCACAGCAGCTCGTCTTTCTTCTGAAATGCTGTCTTATAATTTTCGCCATTGCTGAGTTTGTATGCCATAGGTGACAGGATACCAAGAACATTCAGCTTATCGCTTATGGCATCAAGGCTCATTCCGTTCTTTATCCAGCGGAAAATGTCCTGTACCACATGACCTGCATATTCGTCCGGGACAATCACATTATGGTCAATCTCAGATTTCTTGTAGCCATAGACACAGTAATTTCCTACAAATTCTCCGTTCTGTCTCTTTGTTTCAAGGTGGCTTCGGATTTTTATGGAAATATCCCTGCAATAAGCGTCATTGATAAGATTCTTAAACGGAATGATTATCTCGTTTCCCTGTGCCTGTGTATCTGCACTGTCATAGGCATCATTGATCGCTATAAATCGTATCCCCATTGCAGGAAACATCCGCTCAATGTATCGCCCTGCGTCGATATACTCTCTTGCAAACCTCGAAGATCTTTTACAACGATACAGTCTATAATACCGTCTTTCACATCCTGCAAGTTTAAATTCCGGACTGTCAAAGTTGCCCTGAATAGCCGTCATCCTCACGGATTGATACTATTTCAATATCTTCTTTGTCTTTTAAATAATTAAGTATCAGGGATTTCTGATTTGAGATACTGTTACTTTCAGCTTTTCTCACATCATCAAGATCGCCATCTTCCTTAGATAATCTAACATGATGCTGCTCTGTAAATTCTTTTAGAATTGTTCATGTCCACCACTCCTTCGATTTTCTAAGTTAGAAGTCCCAAATCAAGAGGAATGGAAACATAAATATGAAATTGATACCCTTTCGGGTTAGATGTCCTTATTTGTCTGTAATGATATCACAAATCCATCTGAATTTCCACCCCTAATTTTGGCTGACTGCTCTATACATTGGCAAGCATAGCAATATAATTGTCTTTCAGGCTTTCCCCATTATCGGAAAATGAAATCTTAATCTTGCTCTTTCCTGACCTGCGGAAATACGGATTACCTGTCTTTGCAATCATTCCCGCAACCTTCTTGTTCCACAGGCATTCCGTCAGCGTACTTTATGCTGTTTACTTCCACCAATGTATCAATATCCACATCTTCTAATCTCTGTGCCGATATTTTGTCCAACTGTTCAACTGTCATCCTATCCCTCCAATCAAATTAAGCCACCAGATATGCTGACGGCTATGTAACACCGGAGCTTTCGCCCCGGTTGGAATTTATGCGATTGGATTATTATGTTTTGTACTCATACCCAACTGGATCTGCATACCTTTTGTTATCTGTCTTAACTGGTTTTTGCTTACTTTCCCAATTTTTTCTATCAGGTCCGTATCTTTCACATCACATAACTGCTCACACTGAGCGATACTGTTCGTTCTTAATCCAACAGCCTTAAACGAACTGATAAAAATATGTGTTGGCAGATATGTCTTTTTATGAATCTTACTTGTAAGCGGTACTGCATGGAATACCGTGCTGTGTCTGTTTGCACTGTCATTACTCACAATCACTACTGGTCTGATACCGTGCAGCTTGTGATCATTCTCATCTTCCGGTACTCCAAAATCAACCATCCAGATATCGCCCCGTCTTATTTCACTCATAATATTCACTTCCTTGTCTGTCAACTGGTATTTCCTGCCCACGGATATATTCGACAGCTTCCTGTTCCGTAGGGCAGGCAACAACTCTGTCTCCTTTCCCATCAAACACCACGGTTTCTGATGAAAATGTCACTATGCTTAATTCCTTTTTATCCGGCATTATCCCCCTCAAATGAGATGAGAGCGGGTTCATAGCCCCTGCTCTCGTCGTTAATGCTGATCCCGTGCTCCGCTGCAAGTTCCATGATACCTTTCACCACATCTTTATCCGATGAGACATCATAGATACTGCTTACCAGAATACTGATAATGGAATCTCTTTCGATATAAAATTTAAGTCTTTCCACAGACTTCGTATCTTTAAAGATTGTTTCTACAATCTCAAAATCCGCTTTCTTAGCATATGCTTCTATCCTGTCTGCGGCTCTGTCGGCATTCCTGCCTACACAGATAACACAACACTTACTCATAAAACCTCCTATCTGTTGGCTCTGAGACGTCTGAAAAATACTGCCATAAAATCAGCAAGTGAAACAATGCCGTTATCTTCCTTTTGCCCTGCCTGCTCCATCTTCTGATAATATCCAGCCATATCATCGTTTGCTGTCTCAACCGTAATGCCATGCTCTCCAAGCATAATGATGTTATCCATAATTGTTTCTTCACAATCGCCCACCATATCACTCATAAAAGTAACAACCACATCAACATCTTCTACTTCTGCCATACCGACAAAGGCAAACTTCATAGGAAATGTCATTCCTCCGGTCTTGCATTCTCTGAAATGACTGCAACCACCTCATATCCATTCACAGTGCAATACTCCTCAAGAACCTGCATTACCATCTGATCTGCTGCCTCATTTCCTGTTGCTCCAAAATATATAACTGCTTTATTCATTTTAAAATCTCCATTCCTGTTTTTATTTTGATTTGATATCCTGTGCACACTTTATCTCCTCACATAAACTGACCTGCCAATGCTCTCTGCACTTATAAGCCCCGTTGTTGTCTGCTGGTTACTGCAAATCAGTTTGTGTGGAAGATAAAATACTATCTTCCCGATTTCTTAACCATCCCCGTATCGGGTAACATATCCTTTGCCAGCCACAAACACTTCGTAGTTTCCTGCCCATCTGGACTTACGAAAGTAGCCACTCTCTGAAAATGCATTTCGCTGAAATTCAGGTGCACTTATTATCTCATTACCTCCGGCTGCTAACCCGGTAGGCACAACCCTCTGCTCTTATCCTTAAAGGCTCCTGCTGTTACGTTTCTCATAATCGGCTACAGTTCTGAGGATAGTCATCGCACGAAATGGGATTCTGCCACCCTGTCATAGACAAGGCGATATAAGCTCGTGGGATATGCGTGTCCTATTCTGTTTTCAATATTCAACGGTTCTTTTCTCAGAACCTGAACAAAGTATAACTGACACCACACATCTTCTACAGTAACCGACACTCTTTTGAACTAAGAGTAACACTCCCACCTGTTCCAAATCCTTATAAAAAAAGCCGGACTGCATTATCAAAAATGCAATCCGACTTTTTTATTCTGTCAGAAGCTTCATATTGTCAACGGCATTTAATACCATATTCCGGATAAACTGTACTTCCTTCTCCTTCAGACCAACCAGCAGATCATCGACTTCTGCCTTTCTTTCACACCCACACACAAGATAATCCAACGTTATATGAAACAATTCAGCAATACTAATCAGCGTATCTATTTTTGCTCCATTTACACCAGCTTCAATTTTCCGCAGAGCATCCACTGACAATCCAATCTGCTCGGCAAGCTGCTGTCTTGTCATTCTTCTTGCCGCACGCAACTCTTTTATTCTTTCTCCACTATTAACAATATCGTAGTACACCTTCCACTCTTTTCCGGCACCTTATATATTTGCTTAAGCTGTATTCATTGTACCGTAAGCGAATCTTTTTTGACTAAACCAGCTATTTCAGGTGGAATATTGTACACCTTAATACCAAGAATATAAATATTTGCGGATTAAAAAAAGAGATATTTCCAAACCATTACATTTTGGAAATATCTCTTTACTTAATATCCTCATCCGGCACAAACTCCATGATGTCCTCTATCTTACAATCAAGTATGGAACATAATCTGTTAAGGATTACCGTTTTTACGACCATATTCTTTCGCAATCGCTGTAACTGTGCTTTATCTATTCCATAATCTTTAATTAGTGCATACTGGCTAATATTTTTCTTCTTGAGTGTGATCCATAACCTGTCATATACTATCATTACAAAGACCTCCTCCTTGTATTCTACGCAAGAGTGTCCTATAATGATATGGTGCGTGTATGCACCATACTGTATGTATATGATAGAATAGAAAATAGCCATAATCTGCATAGAAAACAGCTCTCAAGGTTATTATGTAATATAGAACGGATTATCTGTTTTACTTTTATGGTATTCAACCGGGACAATTCAAGCACCTGACAATTTGCCCGCAGATACCCTTTTCAGAAAGGATTCACAACAACACTATGAATGATAAAAACACATACTCTGTTGATAAATATTTGGAAATCATTGCCGAAAAAGAAGGAATCACAAAAGAAGAAGTCCAACAGGAAATTGGGCGGGCAGTTTCCATTGCTTTAAAAAGCCCTGATCCACAAAATGCAACGCTTCTGGACAGACTTTCCATGTGAAAATGAAACTCCCACCATTGAAGAAATCATATACCATCTCGCTGAAAAATTTGCAAAAGAGTCATAAATAAAGGACAGGATAACTACCCGTCTATTCACTCAGATAATCTTCCTGTCCTCTTAATATTTGTTCAATCATATGTAATGCAAATTCTATTTCTCTTTCGTCACACCGATTCATCATAAATGCAAAACGCTCAATGTGTTTTTCTGGGTGCTGCTGGCTCATCAGAACCATAGGCGATGACTCCAATGCATGAACAATATTCAAATATGTATCAAGACTCATTGCCCTTCTGCCATTTTCAACACTTTTGATAGTATCCAATGATACATCCGCCCGTTCTGCAAGCTCTGCCTGCGTAATTCCAAGCCTTCTGCGTTCTTTTCTGATATTCTCTGCAATAATTTCGTATATGTGTTCTCTTTTCCCCATAGCCCCATCATCCTTTCTGACTTATCGCATTATATCAGAAATTATTATGGGTTTTAGGAAACTGTAATCCTTTGACATTTTCATGTAATACTTTGCATATTCCTTCTAAACACCAATCTACTTTTACACCGAAATTTAAAATTTCAGCAAAATGTATATAACAATATGAGAAAAGCCCGTGGCAGATCCACGAGCTTTATCTCCAGTTTGAAGCATGGATATGGATAGTTCCCTGCTTTTATTTAGTGTAACATACACCTTTACTTAGCTACATGTGTAAAATCCCAGTGCGAAAATACGTCTACATAGCAGGTTTTTGTTTCAACCACATATCTCTCCATGCCGCCTAATGCTTCATTATATCTTTCTTTATATTTTGTCTCAACGACCTTATATGTATAATACATAGGACGATATTTGATTAAATAATGAGATCCTTTTGGAACAGTTACGGAGTATCCGCTACCTAAAGAATATGATTTTGATGCACCTAGTGTAACACCCAACTCACTTCCTATAGTTCCACCATTTGTATATCCACCGGAAACTGAAGCTTTAAAGGAAATATTATAAGAAGTATCTTGAGTGTAATTCAATGATAATTTTGCGCTAGATGTAGAACTACCACCACTCGTGCCATTTCTCCATGCACCACTTTTTAAACTACCTTTGGTATATTGATAACCATATACGGTAACAAAATCAGAAATGCGTTCTTCATTTTCCTCATCAGCTTTAATTTCCGTTTCAAAATAATCAGCTCCATCATGAGGCAAATTTTCAGTGTCATAGTTATGAGTCTCCGCAGCAAACGCTGTTGTCGAGCACCCCAAAATCAATATAAAACTTAAAACCATACTAATTATTTTTTTCATTAGAAGTCACCCCCGCTTTGCTTTAAAAAAACTATAAACCAGATAAATAATTGCCAAAATGATACTAAAAACAAAAAAGCCACCAATATAAATAAGAGGACTTTTAAAAAGATAATCCATGTTATTGGTAAGATATCCATTTCCTGAACTAAATCCAGTTATTGAGTCAATATATTGGACAATAATGGAAAGAAACGGAAGCGTACTTAAACCAAATATGCCAAAAATTATCATTATTATAGCTAAAATCTTCAAATGAAAATCTTTCATCAAAATCACCCCCTATTTTAATATCATTTTGTCGTTATATGCAGATCATTCTATAAGCATATTCATAATTATATTTACTTCTCCTTTCCTCAGTATTCAATGTGCCATATAGAGCAATCTGTTGTATATTCTAAGAATAGCAGGAATCAAAGCAAAAGAAAATATCCTATGCAGAAAGTGACCTGTTTTTGCAGAAAATGACCAACAGAACAAAAATTACTCAGAAATCAAGTAAAAAACACAGCATTGATACTATTTCAAAGCTACAGTTCTGCTCTAAAGAATATATTGAGAGTACGCTTTCAACAATATTTCCTAGTCTAAAAACGGTATTAGAAGAATTTTGGTAAAAATTTAGCAGGCAATAATTTGAATATTATTGCCTGCCAAATTAATGATGAAATCATATGATTCTTCTGTCAATCAGAACCAATCTGCTTTCTCCTATCGGAGTCCAAGCATACACACTCTTGCAATATAACGTATCATCAGCTCCGAGCCTGTGCTTTCTGTATATTGTCTGACCAATACTTATTGCTGAAAAAATTCCCATTTCTAGGCAAATTTCTGAACATATCCATAACAATATCATATGATAAGCCTGATGTGTCCACAAACATCTCTTTCCCATCTTTAGATTTAACTGCAATTCCGTTATCACCCACATACGCTACTGTATTGTCATCTAATTTCTGTATTAATCCCGTCATTTCCGCAAATTTCTTTAGCGCAAACTCCCCGGATTCTTCACAAAGTTTTCGGAACTTTTCTGCATCCTCACCTACCATATACGGATATTTTCCATCTCTAATATACCATGAAATTCCCGTTTCTGAATCCGTGTATTTAGGATCAGTTAATGCCCACTCTTCCAAAGGAACACCCTGATACCATACTGTCATTTTTTCACTGGAATCATTGCTTATTTCTGGTTCATCATTTTGAATTTCTTTCTCAGCAATTTCATCCTGCCCTGTTCATATCCTCTACATGACACGTTACACTTTAGTGCCTCATAAATTTCTTGAACATTTGCATATTTGTTAACTGCTGCAACATCCGGTGTCTCTAACACTTCCTTTTGTTGAAAAGCCTTTGATTGGTTATATTTTGAACCTGATTTTCTTCCTGCGTAAATATTGTTATTTACAGCGGTATTTACCATATTTACCATATTTATAATCCCTCCAGCAGCAATATAATCTAATTTTCTTATTATAGTATGTTGCACTTTATGCCAGATTGCTATAAAATGCAACATACAATGAAAATATTCTGTTGCGCTTGCTTAATATCCCATATTCAAGCAGCTATTATTGTGCATAAGCAGCAGAAGCAATATAGCCTACCTGCGAAGACCCAACAGAATACAACTCATAATGGAAATGGTATCTAACGCCTACCTTAACACCTGTAAATGTCAGTGTCCATGAATCTCCTGAATAGTTAGCAATTTGTACCGGTGCACTTGTTCCGTCATTTCCTACAAGAGTAATTGTTCCCTGAAGATAATCTGTTCCACTTTCATTAGGCATATAAACATTTAAGCACAACTTTGTAACGCTTGAGTTATTAATGGTGTAATAATAATTTCCGTTGAATACACCGCTTCTGGAATTGCTTCTTGTAATGGTTCTATTTGCATCATACTGAATCGTATCTGCAAGAGCAACGGCGTCATCATAAGCAGGTACTACGTCCAAATCGCCACAATCGCTTACTTCTACTGCCTTATTTGCATTAGGGGCAGCCTGTCCCTGAGTGGATACTTCACTTGCAAACGCAGTTGTTCCCATTGCCAAACATAACATCAAACTCAACACCAACGCCTTTAAACTTTTTACTTTCTTCATTTTAAAATCTCCTTTCAAATTAACATCGTATAAATTTTCATTCCAACAGGAATCTATAAACAACTTTATGCTTTTTTCTGTCTTTCCAGATTTAGATAAGTATTCATATTTCGCATATAAAACATCTGCAAATCATACTTTCCTAATTTGTTCATATCCTGAATAACCTTTTCAAAGCTGGATATAAGGTCACATCTTTCATTTAATCCCATGTGACCAGTTTCTTGTGGAAAAGAGCTGAGACTATTACCCTATCAACATCATAATATGCCTCCAAAGCACTCATTTCGACATAAGAAGCATTTCTCAAATCAATATCGTTAATATTAATCTTTTCTTCAAATTCTTTTCCATTTTCATCAATCCCTTTGGCTATCACTACAGGATTATCATCTGTTGACTCTTCTGCATCTTAATATAAAACGAAAGATCCATTTCCGCCTGAAAACAACATATCATCCGTCTTTAAATACACTTTCATTGATGTCTGAGGAAATGCCTCTCCGTTAACAGATGTTTTGCTATTGTTTTGTCGCTTTCCAAATAATTCAGATACACTCTGCACTCCCGAACCAATACGCATTTAACCACCTCCATTCGCATTATAATATGTTATTTATATGAATTAACATATATTAGTTTACTAAACGTGAATACCGTTGAAAGGAACGTGTAGTATTAGGGAAGTTTGTTGACCTGAAAGTTGTATTAAATCTATAACTTCCCGCTTGCGTAATCGGACCACAATCATATGTATAATAGAAGCCATCTGCGCCTGTACCAGATATAATAAATGGCTCCTGATGTATCCACGAAATACTTCTTCCATCAAATGTTGTAGTATCGCTGCCATATCCATATACCTTGATCGTAACGCCAAAATTTTTGTAAGCCAGCCATATTTATAAAGTGAAATGCTGTCACCTGCGGAGTGGTCCATCTCAGGCCACCATAGCGGATTAATCCCTTCCTCATTACCACTGCCTTCTATTGTTCCTTCCTGATCTCCTGCAATATTCACCGTCATTCCACCATCATTGGTTTCAGAATATTCAGGAATACTACTCTCCTTTTCTGCTGCTGACACCATTGTTCCCATACCCATTAACATAGTCAATGCTAATGCAAATGCAATAACTTTCTTAATTTTTTTAACATATCAGTACCTCCTTTTTATACTTGTCATCTTGGAATAAACAATTAAGTTCCTATAGCATCTATGGCTACAGATATAATAGTAAAACACGCCAGTTAACTATCTTTCACTTTTCTTCTGGATAATCGGACGTTTCTGGCTGATGAAATATTCCATGCATGCAGGTGGGAATCTATCTATTCCATATACAGCTTCATTTCTCATGACATGTTCTACAACCTTCAACACTTTCTTATTAACCTTCTTCATTCTTTCACCTCCTGTTTAAAAATTTTTGCTATACACAGCAAAGATAATATAACAGCTATTGCCATATAACTAACGTAAACCATATCTGCATCTAACAGAACACAGCCAAGCATTATGCACCCCTCAAGTAAAACAATAGTCCTCGCAGATTTTTTCGATTCCATCAATTCATCTGATGTCATGTGCATATTAGGATGATTCGCTGTACCAATCAATCCTATCCCTGTTATAGCAAGTAGTACTATTGCAAATAACCATTGTGGATGTTCTGACAATTTTTCTACTTATAATCACGATAACTAAATAAGAAACAATGGATGCTAAATAACATCTATAAAACTTGTCCAGATGATATCCGCCAGTTCTCTTTCTTAATTCTAAAAAAAACACAAGAAAAAATATAGTTGGGAGCAGCTTGTGAAACATCAAACTGATTACGATAATACTGCCAACAGTAATAAATTTCTCTATCCAACAGATAAAAACATAAACATATCTTGCTTCCATCTCTTTGTCAATTAACCTTGCTTCAGTCATCTGACCAATTAAATCATCAGCTATTTTTTCAATCATAGTTATGCCTCCTGCCAAATTAAGTATAACTTTATCTGTTTACAGAAATCCTTTTTTTGCAGAAAGTGGATTTGTTGCAAAAATCACTTTTTAAGGTTCATCTTAGTTTGGCAATATAACTGAGAAGTAGAACTCATTATTATCATTTCGTATAGCATAAGAGCCTTGATATTTTGTTATAACCTCAATTATATTTTTTATTCCAACCCCATGCTCATCCATTTCATATTTCTTTGAGGTCTGTATTTCTCCATCTTTAATATTAAGTTTACCATCATATGTATTCTTTACAGATATAATAATGTTGTCTTTCTCTTTAACCAGTTTCATTTTCATAAATTTTTTGCCTGAGCACTTTTCACAAGCCTCTATTGCATTATTCAAAAGATTCGATAATATAACAACAATATCCTCATCACACATTTTAATTCCTGATAGATCATTGATTTGAAAGATAAATACAATGCCTTTATCCAATGTTTCCTTATATTTGCTATTTAATATAGCATCAATAATCACATTATTTGTTTTAATATAATCTAACTCTGTACTCAAATTTCCGCTTATACTTTTCACATAATCCTTTAGTTCATCATAATTTTCCATCTCTATCAAAGACTCAATGCACATAATCTGGTTCTTATATTCATGTGTTTTTTTCCGTTGTTTAACAAAATTTTCTGAAATAGAACGGTACATGTCTGTCTGATTTCGTGCTTTCAGTTGAAACACTTCATTTTCACGAATCTTAATTTCACGTTTTAATATATCATTTATCATATAGAACACAACTATATTCATCCCTGCTAAACACAATGCTATAACCAAGAATACATTTTCCTGCTTTTGATTCTCAATGTTTCCAGATGTCATGATCAATGCAATAACTGTGAAGATTGTAAAAACTGGGAAAAAAATAAATCGAAGCCAATCTGTACTTCTTAAAACATCCGAGGACTCCCCTCCTACTTTCTTCCTGATAAGCAAAACAACTAGGAAAAGAATTATTTTTCCCAAAACCGTTATTAAACTTCCACCTACAAAATGCAACCTGCTAATTTCTGCTATACTATCAAAAAGAGAAACATTTAACCATAGTGTAAAATAGTCTACAGAAAGCAGCAATGCCTGAAATAATAATGATAAGATTATTGCTTTTCCGAAATGAATTTTAAAATAAAAGCACATAAACACCGCAACAGCAACTATAGCCAATATTTGTTTCAAGATAAACTTATCATAAAATAATGAAGCTATTACATATTCACATACCACAATTCCTAAAATAATACTATAATTTCTATAATTATTTTTTGATCTCTTTTCAGCAAAACTTTCAAAAAATATTTTGCAGCATATTACCTCCAATATTATCATCATAATACTTTGAATGTAACTAATCAGCATCTACAATTCTCCTTTATACGAAACAAATGTTTCTTCAACAAATTTATATCGTGCTTTTGGAATTTCCAACTTAATACCATTGTTCAATAACGCCTCATACCGGCTGACTTTCTCAATATGCTTCATATTAACCAGATAACTTTGATGTATCCGGATAAAATCATTACCTTGCAACTCTTTTCCAGCTCATCTAGTTTGCCATATATTGAATATTTTTTTAACTTGTCCTCCATAATGTAAAACTCAAGTTTATGCAATCTGCTCTCTATGTATAATAAACGCTCTAATGCTACAATCTTTGTACCCTCATTAAAGTTAAATTTCTTCTTTTGGGCTACATAATTCATATTCAAGCTGATTGCATCCATACACTCAAATATTAGTTCCGGAAAATTTACATTATTTTTCAAAATATATCTTATAGCTCCTACGCTGTATCCTTGAGGGGCACATGTAATAAATGCTGTAACAAAAACTATAAAAACATCATTGCTGACTTTTCTTATTTTCTGCGCAGTTTCCATTCCATCCAGTTCATCCATATTTACATCCAAAAAAACAATATCATACTTTGCCAGATTGATACCTAAACTTATAAAATCCTTTCCTGATTCAAATTCATCAATTTCGTATAATATATCATTTTCATTCATATATTCTATTAAAATATCATGAATGCGTTTTCTAAATTGTCTTTCATCATCACATATAGCAATTCTGAACATATGCTCATCCACACACAAATTTGACATACTTCTTTCATTTGGTTGGATTATTTTTTGTATATTTTCCTATTTTTTATTATATTTCGGCATCTTTATCCAAAATTTTAACCACTACTCTATATTTGTAATATCCCATGTTCGTCTACAAAATTATATATCAATACCTATTTTTTATACATTTTGCTATTGCACATATCGTTTCACTGCAATCTTTCCCATAACCATAAATACTGCTATTAGGACTATACTCACATACCCAGCATAAAAATAATCTTGCAGATCCAGACAAAACAAAATTATAAGAACACATACCTGCAATGCCGTTATGCAATGTGTTACCCTTGCATAATACCTTCTTTCTTCCTCATCAAGCGGTTTATTGATACTTTCCACTGGGGCAAGGACAATAATAATTACCACTGCAAGAACTCCGATCAATAAAATCACGGCATTAGGAACATTTTTCATTACAGGCTCATATGTATAAACCGGAATAAATAAAATTGCCATTGATATCAAAAAACAGCCGATTCTACTCTTACAGTGGCTGCCCCCACTATAGCTTCTCAACGAGGCATAAAATAACAGGAAGACCAGAACAAGTCCCGGTCTCCCCGTCACAATGCCAAATATTCCAGAAGCCAAAAGGTTTCCTGCAACAACAATGCCATTTTCTATCCCATATCGGTACAGTTCTGCATCCTCTTTTTGCACAATCCCCTTTTGTATCAATATTTCATTTATCTTCTTTGCAAATTTAGCAATCATACCCTGTTACCACCTTAAAATTTTCTAAGTTTTTTCGCATTATCCGGTAACTTTTCCTGTCCGAAAATAAACCAGCAGCAACGGTTCATATTGGTTGCAGTTACCGTAAGGGCAAGTGCTGCCACGCTGGTTAATGCTCCATGACTGAGTCGGTTCATCAATTTTCTTAATTTTGACATATATGTATATGTCCTCCTTTACATTTGATGAATGCACTATATCATACTTTATAGGAAAATCCGGCAAAGTGTAACAGATTGACATTTAAGTGTAACGCTTTGCATTTATTCCTTCACTTCAATTCCATAGAGCATTGCTGAAACCTCAAATATATCCCCTTTATCTGTAAAACTGACCGTTCCATTGTATTTTTCTACCACTTTACGAACACTCTGAACACCATGCCCATGTCGGATATTATCTTTCTTGGTTGTTTTCAGGCTTTTATTTTTCTTTCCTGTTTTGCTGTTTGTTATTACAAGAAGCAAAATCCCCGACTGGTACTTATTTTCAATCTTTACAAAACGCTGTCCCTCCGGCACCTTGCTACAGGCTTCTACCGCATTATCCACAAGATTTCCATACAATACACCTATATCCCCATGATCAAGCTGCATCTTCTTTGGAATACGAATAGATGTTTCTACTTTTATTCCCCCTTGCCTTTGCCCTGCCAAATTTAATGCGGAGCACAGAATCTACGATTGGATTATCAGAATACTGCTTTTCATCTATCTGCTCAAATTCCATGCACATCGCACCGATTTTCTCTGAAAGTTCCTGCCCATCACTATTTTCCACCAGATGATACAGTTCATGCAATTTATGTTTCATATCGTGCTTTAACTTCTGCACTTCCTTATTCTGTTTTTCTGCTTCTTCATAATAGATGTCTTTATAGTGCATTTCTTCCCTGTACATTGCATCCTCATACTGTTTTTGCACAAGATAATTAAAACGTTCCATCATATACAGCATAAAATAATCTGTCAGGACAATGGAAATTACAATACTGGCACACATAAGCAGGCTTTTTTCACCGCCAGCTTCCAATGACAAAAGAATAACAAAGCAACAATTCAACACCGTAAAGGTAAATACCATAACCAGCACACCCAAAATTTATCTTGGAAAGTCGGCCATCTGCATCCCTTTCTTTGAAATCAATTTTGACAGAATATACATCACATTTCCACGAACAAAGCTGCATATTACCATTACAAAATAATATTTATAACTTTCGCCCACATGAAAATTCATCGCATGGAGTAACAGCAAGGCTACAGGTTCAAACAGCATTCCAATACCCATGAATGTCACAATATTTATAATTCTCGTCCACATTCCTGATATATAATAAAATGATAACAGTATAAGCACAATCAAAAGAGTCGCAAGATTCAGATACGGATTTTTTATGCTACTGACAAATGTCCATATAACTGCAGCAATGGTAAATCCAGCCCATATCCATACCTTTGATACTGGTTTCATTTTCTTATTGGAATAAAAATAATACATAAACACTGCCAGATCAAACAGGCTGATGGCAAAGCGTATCACATATTCCATCCTTAAACCATCCTCCTTACAAACTCCATATGTTTTTCTTTTAAATTCTGCTTATGGGAGCGGGCAATCAGAAGTCTTTCTTCATTGTCCATCACTACTTCATCTCCATCAATCGCCCTGATATGCCCAAGATTGATGATATATGATACATGAATATGGGCAAAGACCTTATCATCAAGCTGTTTCCATATTTCTTCAGTTGTCATATTTGCCTTGAAATTTTCTGAAATCGTATGTATCACTGCCTGACGACCTTTCTTCTCAAAATACACAATATCATCGCAGCTAATACGAAACTGATTTTTTCGGAACTGAAAGACAAAGTCACGCTTTATCATATGAAGATACTGCATGGCTTTTAAAAGAACGGACTCCAGCTTTTCCACTGTAATCGGTTTAGAAATATAGTCAAAGGTAATAACCTCAAAAACATCCATAACATACTGCGTATATCCAGTCAGGAATACAAACAATGCTTTGGCATCTATTTTCCGGATTTCTTTTGCAAGCTGCAAACCATTCATCTCCGGCATTTCAATGTCAAATATATACAGATGATACATTTCCCCATCATCTATAACATGCTTCAGCAACTCCTTCGCTGTAAAATACACTTCATAAGAAAACTGGTACTGCGCTAACTTATCAAAAGCACTTTCCAGCATTTCTACATCTGTTCTGCTGTCATCACAGACCGCAATATTAAGCATAACACTTCCTCCTTTTCGGGCTTGGAAGTAGGAAGCACTTCAATTTATCTAATCAACTTAGATAAATAAGCCAGCACACGGTCAAAAAAATCATTTCTCTGCTCCTTTGTGCTGTTCGCAACATAGTAATCCAGATTAAAATCTTTCATACTGCTCTCACCTGTTATCAGATATGTAGGATCAATTCCATATTTATGATAGAGTGTCAACACTTTATCTACAGATATTCCCGTTATACCCGCCTCAAGCTTTCGATAATGTTCTACTGTAACATCCAATACATCCGCAATTTCTGACTTTTCGAGGTTCATATTCAGTCTTGCCTCTCTTAGTCTCTTTCCTATCTGTATATTGGCATCTTTTCTTCATGGTCCAGAAACCAATAGCACATCATTTTATGCTCATTAAATTAGGATTTAATTTATGCTTTATTAAAAACAGATAAGCATCTGATACCATTCGTCTTTATCTGCTTTATATTCTGTTGTAAATTCTGTATCACTCCCCAGCATCCACAGTGTTTTTAAAATTTTCAATCTGATGTGAATACTGTTCATTCATAAGCGTGGAATGAATCATAAAATCCGCTGTTGCAATATTATTAAATCGGTTTATAGCAAAATATATAAGAAACTGCAACGGACAGAGAATATTTACACACTTTCTGCCCGTTGCAATTTTTGTCTATTTATTTTTTTATTTTGGCAAGTAATATCCCCCTTCGTGTTTTATAATGACAGCGTAAACAGAAAGGAGATGAACTTCCATGAAACAAATTCCACAACTTTATTGAAACTTACTTAGCTTTATACAAACTTTTTTCACACACACAGATTTTTATATGCAATATGCAGTTGTCCCACAAACAGATCTTGCAGATCATTATGGTAATAGTCATAGGAAAACGAAAGGCGATAGACTTCCATGAAAAATAAACTACAACTTTATGAAAATATACTTAGCTTTTATGCAACTTTCTTCACAAGAGGATATTATCGTTTTTAAATATTATTTCATACTTTCCTCAATCTGCCCCGTCCGTCAAATCATAGCTCATATCAAGAAAATCTAATATCTTCGCCTCCTGGACTGTCCCATCCAGAAGAATTGTGATCCAATTACTTTTATCCATGTGATATCCCGGCAGAAAGCCTTTCATGTGTGTCATAACACTTATCATATCCGGCTTACATTTTACAACCATAATATCAACCCTATCTTTTGTATCCAATCCGATTTTAAAGCCTTCCAAATTCATAAATACTGCGTACCATTTTCCATTGTCATTACGAAGTATTGCACTATCTGGTAAATCATTCCACAGATATTCTGGAATTGTTCCATATTGTTTTTTTACATATTGAAATATAGTGTCTCTGTACATACTGTGTATACCTCTGATCCTGTAATTTCATATTTGAATATAATCATATCATATTTTCCTTATATACAGTTATTTAAGATTTAGCGTATTACTATTGGAATGCTCAAAATAAAAAGATGCAGAAATGTATAATTGTTGATAATATACATCTCTGCATCTTTTTTGTTTTATGAATTATAACTTTTCTAATTTTTCCAGAAACGCAACATAAAATTCTCTTTCTTTCATACAAGCTCGCTGAACTTCTATACTTTTCGGAACATATTCCTTTGGGTGATCTAAATCGTACAGTGCCTGTTTCGTTGCCTGAATTGCAGATTCTGTTGTATTTCCCAAAATGTCGATGTTATCCACATCGTCTTCCCCTTTCATCTGTTTATTCAGCCTTTGTACCATCATCTGCGATATATGGCTCAACATTCCGTTTCCCTTTATTCCCAAGCCATTTGCATTTACTTCCTTAGCAGCTTCCATCCATGCATCCTTTACATCCTGTGGAGCGTTCGATCCAATCATATCAAATGCTTTTTCATCAAAGTCTACTTCTTCCATATACGGATTTATATTTTCATTTTCCTGAACAACACATTCTGTACTAAATTGAGGGATATTATCCTGCTTACGTCTAGTTTCATACAGCACACCATTCATAGAATAATTAGAATTAATCTGCATAGTGCAAATCCTCCTTAGTACACATTAAATCTCAAACTCATTGTATTCCACGGAGAATTTGCCGAAGTGGAATTTGCTGTAAATGTTCCAGCTTCATATTCACTTCCTTCATATGTCCAAAGACAATAATATCCATCTACGATATTATCACTGTCAAGATACATCGGCTCTGTTGCTGTCAATGTCATTCTAACACCGTTAAAATATGCGTATCTGGTTTTAGCATACCCTACTTCTGCCGTTATTGCCTGAAACCATGTTCCACCATGATCTAAACGTGAGCCTACCTGCATTGAAGATGAAGAATTTTGAATAGTCTCCTGCCCTGCTTTTTCAGAGTTGATAAGCAGTAACTTAAATTGTGTTAAGGCTGGAGCCGGTGCATATAATTGTATTCCATCATCAGCTTCCATCAATTCCTGAGTGTATGTATCTAAGTCAAGTTCACTGAGACTTTCTATTTTTGTTGATTGAATCTTTTCAGCAGCACTAACTGGAACAACATTCGTAATCAATAATACTCCAAGTGCCATTACGCTTAATAACATTTTAAACTTTTTCATATTAATACATCCTTTCTCTTATTCTCTAACTCTCTTTGAATCAAGATTTGTATTTGTCAAGAAAAGTTTATTTTATGCTCTAGCTTCAAAAGACGGTCTATCCTGATCCAAATAATCTGGCATCTCTCTCAATTCGGAACTTCCATTTTCTTTTACTGAATTATATTCACTCCAATAAATAGAATAAAATTCATCTTTTTTTGCAAGTTCCGCTGGTGTCATCTCATAACCCCATCCGTTTCCAAGATTAGATAATACTTTTACTCCCTGATACTGAATTTCAGCACCATAACCACCAGAAGTTAAAATTGGGCAATTCAATGTCCCTCCTCCCGCTAGCACAAACTGCTTTTCCGCAAAATCGCTATTTTTTCCTTCCGCTTTCTCCAAAAAATCCAATAATGTTAATTCTCCACATCCTTTACATTTTTGATTACTGCCTTGGTTTTTCATTGTATTTTTAGCCTGTTCATATAATTGTTTTCTATCAGGTGCAACATCTGATAGATATTCTGCTCGTAAACAAAGAACCTGTTTGGAAATATATTCGGATTCTGTCTTATTTGTTGTCGTAGCTGCTTGTCGTGCCAATTCTCTAATCTCACTAACAAATTCAGCCTGCGTTTTTGAACTTTCCCCCTTTGTTGGAATATAAGACCAATTCGGTTCTCCGTTACTGCATGAGGAAATTAATTGCTCTTTTCCAATAGCTCCTATACCTGACAATGATATACTCATTAACTCGTCTCCTTAAATCATACTAGCGATAAGTAACTATCATCTTTCCACCAAATACAGTAAATCCATCCATCCCTGTATATTGTTGTATAATCTTTCCCTGAATTTTCACTAAAAATTTAACATTCGCTGCCTCTCCTGAAAAAGCTGTAGTTTTACTTGTTGAAGATGGGCTATTTGTTTGCTTAAAAGATACAGTCGCTGTTGTTCCTGTTTCATAACTACTAATCAAATAATTGTTTATTGTGGTATATTTTGATTGCGTTACTCTAGTACCTGTAGGACAATAAATTGTAATACTTTCAATTACTGATCCTTGTGGAATAATACTACTGAAATCTACATTCTGTCCTATCGAAGTGATTGCACCTGTCTGCCCTGTTGAAGTAGCATAATCCTTTGACAATGTCTTTGTTGATGTACTCGTACTGGCATATACTATAGCATCCCCTGTTGCAACATCTTTCATATCTACCATAACCGTCTTCAATTCGTTGTTTTCCTGCAATTGTGCTGCCTTTACAGATACTCCACTCATCGAAAAAATCATCATAACTGACATTGCACTAGCTATTATCTTTGTAAAAATTTTACTTTTCACACAAAAGTTCACCTTTCTAATATATCTTTTCTCTTATTTTTCCAACCGTGTTAATTATGCGATACTTCATAATCACCAAATATGTCATTGATTCTTGTTTCTCTTCTCGTACCATCGTGTAAATACAGACATATTCCCCAAGAAATTTTTGATGTTAGAATTATCTCCTGACTCTGAATAATAATCTTCCATTAAATCCCAAACGTTACAAATTTCGCCTTCCGATCCAGTTCGTAAGGTCTGAAATGGAACCTTTAAATCGAATTTGTTCTCTCCGATTGTTATTTTCAGATTTCCATTAAATTTATTGTCTTCTGTAAAAGATGTTACCTGTTCCTTAAAAAACATCTTAAAATTCTCAGGCGGTATCGTTGATTCCTTTGCCAGACTGCTCCTTCCAGCCTGATTCCTAAAATCCGAATTCCATATGCTGTTAAAATCAAAACCTCCATCTAACGTAAGGCTGGAATTTGCTTCTATTTCATCACAGTCAATCCCGTCCAATTCCCATTTTTCCGTCATCTTCCGAGCAGATTCTCTCAATGCCGCATTGGTTGTCATTGCATTGATAGTAATAATCTGAATTATAATAAGTCCAATCACTGTGACCATCAGAATAATATTTTTCATTTCCACGCTTTTCCTTCCTGATAGTTCACTTATTACCGCCCTTGCATTTTCTTTCCGCAAAAGGCCTCATACATCACTTACGATCTGTGTATTATCTGCTTCATTGGTTCCGGATGTCTGATGCTGTCGGTCCGGTAAAAATACGTATGGAATTACAAGCATTTCTCAAAATAAGAATCAAGATCCTCCTGCTCACCTTTCCAGCATAAAATCCTGCATATAATCCGAAATTTCTTTCTGCATTGCATAGCCAAAAGAATCTCCGAATGTGCTTTTAGGCATACCTGTGACTACATTAAATTTTTGATAACAGTCACATACATATACCAGTGGTTCTGTCATTTTCTCAAAAGTGTCTTTTCGGGTTTGAAGTTCTTTTTCCAAATCCTTTACTTTTTCTTTGTATTCATCATATTTACTTGTATCATTTACAATATTGTTTACATTATTTGAAGCAAGCGTTCCGATGTGAAGGGTACTATCACTCATACATTATCCTCTCAAATGAGCAGCAACAACAAGTATTGCTGCTCATTCCAATCAAACTTTTATTATTACATCAATTTTAAAATTCTCCAAAATCATCAATCGCCATATTCATAATAATAAGAAACACTATAACTTGGAATAAATGTGTAACTTGAGCTGCTCGACTGAAAAGCCACGCTCCATGTTCCCTTTAGTTTAGCGTTGCTTGATGAATCATTTACAAAATTAAAATTTATACTTGGATAGAAGTCAGATTCATTTGCAACCCAAACCGACTTATTAGGTGCCATTAATCTCCATCTTTTAATTTTAGACATCCCTGTTCCGCTAAGACTAATAGTTCTTACCTGTGCCGTATTAGGAATATCATCTCCACTTACACTAAATGTCCGTGTTGACGAATATCCTGAACCCGTAGCTGTCACAGATGTTCCTGGTATGATCTTTGTGCTTGCAGCACACATAACAGGATTTCCAACAGCAGTTGCTATACTACCTGTTCTAAGAGATACTCCTTCCGTTGGATTCGTACAATAAACTACCAAATAATATTCTGTTCCAACTACCGTAGTCAGCCTTGCTTTTTCAGCGCAGCACCAACCACCACTACCTGTAAATGAGGTCTTATGCGTATCGTCATCCTTAGCTGAATCATACATAACTGCCAAAGTATCCACATTCAATATCTTAAAACGAATATCTGTAGCACTACTTAAAATCGTAATAACACTTGTCGAATTTCTTTTATATTTATACCAATATTCACCAACATTAGGTACATATGAATTATTCTGTAAATTTACTTTTGATTCATAATATTGATCCAATAAAACTGTATTCTCAATGCCACTCATCATCAATTCAGTATCATTTTTATCGCCTACTATAATCCTATAATCGCTTGCTCTATCTTCATACGAATTAGGTGTAGCAACTACTGTGTAATTACAAACAGTCACATCATCGGAAGGTTTATCAATATAACCCCAATTTTTTGCCTGTCTATAATTCGTTCCTTTATTCAGAACCTGATTTCCATTCTCATCGTAAACTTTAATATTTGTGCCTACATAGCCCTTTCTAACTAAACATACGGCAGCAGAATCCATCTGTGAAAAGTCTATTGAAAAATCATATGTAGCAGAATCTTTTTCTGAGGTAAAACTACCTTCAAACGCCTGATATGTTTCTTTCGCAGGTGCTTCAATAACTTTAATTGAATATCCAACCACGCGAGAATACTCTCCTGCACTATCTTCTACCTGATAATATAAATAGTATGTTCCCGGATCTGTAATCTGTACAACAAATCCCCCATTGATTGTTCCAATAATATAATCTACTGCACTTCCATCCACATAACGGGAAGCTATTGTGTCCCCATCTTCATCTGTATCATTATAGAAAAATGCAATTCTTGTATCTGTTGTAATCTGCCCTTCTGATAAAGAGTCTTCGTTTACTATAACTGGAATTAAATTAGCTGTTGGTGCAGTTCTTTCCATTTCAGTATCAACCGAAATACTGTCAGTAAGATTTTCAGCCATATTATCCATTGACACTGTATCATCCAATTCTATTTCTCCTTTTTCTTCAAAAATAGAATCTAATGATCTAAATCCAACACGTTCAGTATATTCCATACTCTGTGTCTGTATTTGATTTTCCTCCGTTGTTACTTTGACAGGCTCTAAATCATTTTCCTCAATATCTGTGTTATTGTTTTCCTGCTCTGCCAACCATTCATCATACGTCATGTTGGTAATTGTTTCTTCCGCAAATGCAGTAGTTGTAGTTACTGAAAACAACATACATATTGCTACTGCAAATGCAAAAATTTTCGTTACTTTCTTCATTATGTTACCTCCTTATTTTTCTTTTTTATCGACAAGCATCTTACAATTCATGTATATGCTGCCCACAGCTTTTCTCAATGAAATTAATAGGATATATATCTTTTAATCTCTACTCATTTTTTACATTAAGAAAAGGTGTTTTTCAATACTCTTTGCAGAAAATGACCAATTTTTGCAGGAAATGACCATATAAACAAAAATTAACCGGGCAGAAAGTAAAAAACTCTGTCTATTCTTATTGTCTTAATTTGAATACCGAAACCATATCACTAAGTGTAGTAGCCTGAGCTGTAAGTTCCTCACTTGTCGCTGATGTTTCCTGTGCCACATCCGAATTATTCTGAACAACTTCAGCAATTCTTTCTTCGGTTGCCTCTACCTGCTCCATACTGTCTGCCTGTTCAATGGAAATTTCTTTTATTTTTTCGCACTGTCTCACTCGCCTATATACCTCTGATCTTGTAATTTCATATTTGAATATAATCATATCATATTTCCTCATATACATTTATTTAAGATTCAGCGTATTACTATTGGAATGCTCAAAATAAAAAGATACAGAAATGTATAATTGTTGATAATATACATCTCTGCATCTTTGGAATTTTACAAATAATTTTTTTCTAGCAGTTATACGCTACCTTTAATGTCATTGTAACCGTTGATATCGGATAAATATTTTCACTATATGACACACAAATCATTCATTGCCATATTTTCTTTTCTGATTATCTTCCATCAAAAAGATACACTTACTTCTCCTAACGGTGCTAAATAATCAATATACAACATTGCGTTTGTAGAATAACTTGCATTTACATAGGACAAACCATTCATCCAATTTACCTTTACTTTTGTGTTATAGGTTCCCATCATAGAACCTTCATCTGGATAATAATCAATCATCTTCTGGTTTAGATTAGCCATATTCGCAATTGTCTTGTACGAATAAGAATTAGGTGACTGATACATCATATCAGCAGATTTAATATATGTGTTAAAGTATGATGAACCCATATCTTGGAAAGTGACTCTGTATAAAGCAAACAAATCTTCTGTTCCATTACTTACAGATATAGTTACACCAGAAGCTTGATATGTTTGTGAACTTGAAGAACCATCCCATTTTACACTTCCATTAAATACACCACCTGCACTGTATGTCTGCTGAATTGGCAAAGGATTTCCCGTAAACATAGCATAATGATGATTGCCTTCATTGCCCTTATTATCCCAAAACATAATATAATAATTTCCCGCAGTTAGTTTGCATGTATAAACTGTTTTGTCGTAATTATCATATTTTACTGCTGTTCTGTAAAAGAGAAGCAAATCTTCATATGCGTCTGACGATGTATCCAGTACTGGATTTAATTCTGCGTCATAAATCTGAAATGCAACATTTTTATCAAGTAAAACAGTTACAGAATTTAATGCTTTATTACTGCTTACTTTATGGTAATATACATGTGCACCTACTATTGATTGTTCTGTTGCCCATGTATCATTGACATATCCTTCTCTTACCGCAGAACTATACTGTGAATTGCTAGGTGCATCCAATAGTTCTGTTGCGGCTGGATAAAGTAACCCATCATTATAATATGGATATGTTGAATATACTTCTGTATCTGTTGACCACTTCTGTGTAAACGTATATGGTGTTGTTCCATAACTCCATCCATATTTTGTCGCAGTTCCTTTCCTTGCCTGAATTGTGTCATCTCCATCTGACACACTAATTACTTCATCCGGGTCAACAAGTTCAGACATTTGAATATCAGAAACTGACTCTAATGAAAATAAATTTTCTTCTGTCTCTTCACTCAATGGTAATGTAATCTGACTTCTGTCTACCGTTGTTGATGTTTGCAACTCTGCTGCCTTAACAGGACTTGAAATTGTCATTGTTAATAGCAGAGTTGAAAATAATGTTGCTGCCCAAATTTTTTTGTTTGTCATCTCGTTTCCTCCAAAAAATATTTATTTTGACACTCGATCTTTTATCTGAATTGTACTCTCTAACATGATAAACTGTACATTCAACTCAGACATAATATCTTTGTGCTGTGTCCGTTTATATGCTAAAATTTCCCGGATATCGCTTGCATAATCCTGATAGGTCAGATTTTCGCCCGGATTGTTTAACAGGTCATCCAGTGTTTTTGGCAGACCATGTATCATTGCATTTTCCACCGAAAGGTCTCCAAGCGATACGCTGCCGCCAGTTGCCTTATATAAAAATTTTTCCACATCCACCGCAGCTTGTAACAGATACTTTTCTTTATCGGACAATGCCTGTATTTCCGAATCCATAGAAAAATAAATATCCATCAGATCATCCGAATACTTTGACAAAACATCCTCTATCTTCTGTTTCATTGCATTATCATTAATGCCATCGACACTTACCTGACCATCCGCCCCAATTTTTATGGAAAACATGGAATCTGAAATATCAATTCCCGCTTCTTGCAAATCTGCAAATATCCTGTCTTTTACTGTGGTATTCATTTTTGCACTTGCATTCGCACTATCCAGCTCTGCTGCAGTACAAAAGATATTTAAAAGTGCATTTTCCTGTTCCGTCAGTTCTCCTCCTGCCGCTTTTTTTTCCAGTAAATTATGAATCTGCTCATCATCCGGCACTGCCTCACCCTGCATGATTTCTTCTGCCTGTTCCTTATGCAATTTCTCCATCTGCTCCGTATAACAGGCTTTATACTTCTGCCGGATTTCCTTAATTGCACGCATTTCCTCAGTATCGGTTAAGCCTTCCTGCATCTGCTTCCTGACTGTCCCTGCATACTTCTGAACCTCTGCCATTTCCTGATAAGCTCCATGACTTTTATCCGCTTGCGTTGTCTGAAAAGAAAGATGATATTCGGCATCTGGGTTTACCATTGAACCGTTCTTTGCCTGTACCTTTACGGTATAACCTCTGTTGTCTGTATTCCAGTTCGGTATGGTAATACTAAGACCACCATTTCCATTATCTTTCCCAATGCCGACCTGATTGCCTTCCTCATCATACAAAACCATCTCATAATTACAGCCTTCCGGTATATGATCTAAAGTGATAGTAATATCCTTATTATAGGTATCCTTCGCGAAACTTAATGCCCGGTACTCTGTAATGTTGAATTTGTAATAGTCCACATCTTGCGTATCCGATAAACTTCCCTTTAAATATCCATCAGGCTTATTGATAAGTGCCGTCAGATCCAGCGTCCTTCCAAACACATCTTTATCCGTATATTCATTTGTTTTCCAGAAATAATCATTGGAAACTTTACTATTTTCTACTGCTATATTTTTATCAGTGGGTAAACCTTTTTTCTTAAACTCATACCCTACAAGCTGCGTTTGCATTTCTACTGTGCGAGTTTTTACCATCTGTTCATTCTCCTTGCGCATAATTTTCTATTTTAGATGTTTGCAAAACATCGGAAAACACATACATTCCACATTTTATTATTAAAAATAAAATATTTCCTCAATGTTTATTGTGAAGCGTTGGTTACAGGAAATAAACCGAATTACACAAACCACATTATCAAACAACTGAAAATCTTTTAGGAATCACATAATTTGTAAAATAAATCTCAATATAGTCATTATAAAAAAATAATTTAAAATAACAATATTCATTGCAGAAAGTGACCAATTTTTGCAGAAAATGACCATATAAACAAAAATTAACCGAGTAGAAAGTAAAAAACATTTTCTTGCCCAAAACAGAAAAGTGGACGATTATTCTTTAACTGTGTAAAAAACAATCATCCACTAAAAACTCTGTCTATTCTTACTGTCTTAATTTGAATACCGAAACCATACCGCTAAGTGTAGTAGCCTGAGCTGTAAGTTCCTCACTTGTCGCTGATGTTTCCTGTGCCACATCCGAATTATTCTGAACAACTTCAGCAATTCTTTCTTCGGTTGCCTCCTACCTGCTCCATACTGTCTGCCTGTTCAATGGAAATTTCTTTTATTTTTTCGCACTGTCTCACTCGCCTATATACCTCTGATCTTGTAATTTCATATTTGAATATAATCATATCATATTTTCCTCATATACATTTATTTAAGATTCAGCGTATTACTATTGGAATGCTCAAAATAAAAAGATGCAGAAATGTATAATTGTTGATAATATACATCTCTTGCATCTTTAGGATTTTAACTTTCATGAACAGCATATTCCGCACTAATATGGAGGAATATTATCCTATTTATGTCTAGTTTCATACGGCACACCATTCATAGAATAATTAGAATTAACCTGCATGATGCAAATTCTCTCTATTTTTCTTTTTTACCGACAAGCATCTAATAATATTTCACATTTTCTGCCAGAAATAATACTTTTTGTCCCAAAAGCAAAAAAGACTTGCTACTCTGAAAAGATTTTCTTATATTTATTCTGCTTTTTCCAACATAACATTTAGTTCATCACTTTTCCCTATCAAATCATCATATCTCCCTAAATCTGCAACCACTCCCTCCTTCAGTACAACGATCTGATCCACTTTGCTCAATATCTCTTTCTTATGTGTTATCACTATCACTGTTTTGTCTTTTAGCCGAGTATCAAGCAGTCCGTTTATCTGCTGTTCTGAATAAGCATCTGTGTTTGAAGTAGCTTCATCAAATATAATAATCGGCTTGTCATGCACCAATGCCCTTGCAAGGGCTATTTTCTGCTTTTGCCCGCCGGAGAGCATTGCCCCATTCTGTCCTACCACATGATCTAAGGAAACCTCTTTTATAAAATCTTCAAGTCCGCTGTCCTTGCAGGCAGCTTCTATCACCGTATCATCTATTTGTTTATACAGACAGATATTATTCCTTATTGTGTCATTGAATAAATAGATTTGTTGGCTCACAACGGATACCATATTTCGGTATTCTGGCAATGGCAGCTCTGAAATATTTTCTGCTCCCAACAGTATTTCACCACTTGTCGGCTCATACATTCTCGTAAGAAGATTGATGATTGTCGTCTTTCCCGAACCATTGCGCCCAATTATAGCTGTCTTGCTGGATTTTGCAAATAATATATCAATATTCTTCAAAATGCACTTATCCCTTTCATACGCAAAAGAAACCTTCTGCAATCTCAAATCATTTGGACATAGATCCGTTTTCTTTCCATTATCCGTTTCTTCTTCCAATTCCATAAACGCATAATATCTTTTTGTTGACGGAATAATCCCTGATAACAGGTATCCTATATTTAGGATTGCAGAAATCGGTCCGGTAACATAAGCACTATATGTAATGAAAGCGAACACACTACCTACTGAAAGTTTCATATCAAACACTAAATTTGCGCCCAGTATATATAACAATGTAGAAAGAAACTGTACCATGATACTATCTATTATCGTATTCCACTGCCCTAACATATTCATCTGCTTTTGTTTCTCTATAATATTGTTCTGGTTAAGTACAAACTCCTCATGCTTTTTATCCAAGATATTAAACAGCTTGACTTCTCGTACCCCTCCAACAGTATCTCCAAACCATTTTGCGTACTCCTGATTCCTTTTTATGAACTCGTCCATAATCTGTTTTTGCTTTTTTGCAAAGTATTTCATTACCACACACTTAATAGGTATAAACAGAAGAACCAGTACCGTCATTCTGAAATCTATTATGAATAAACCTATTATGCCGCCTGTCATGCTAAACGCCTGCGTAATTACGAAAAAAACACTGCTGTCAGCAATAGATGTCATCTGGTTAATATCCGTGTTGATATTATTCAAAGTCTCCGCATAGTTTGTGTTATTGAAATAGTTTACCCGCAGCTTCATAAGATGTGAAAAAGACTGTTCCGAAAGAAAATATTGTATCTTTGCTGAAATATCTACACGTTTCTTTTCCTTGACTATATCTATGAGGGAATTTATAGTGTAGATTACCATAGACACCAAGACCAGCTCTATCAATAATTTCTTATTTCCGCCAATAAAGCCATCGTCCATGATTCGCCTGCTGATCAGCGGAACGCATAGATTTAACCCGGTAGAAACAAGCAGACAACCGACAATTACAACTATTGTTTTTTTGTATCTGCCTAGTAACAGAAGTAATCTTTTTACAGCCTCTTTGTTATCCATCTTCTTCCTCCGTCAATATTCTTACAAGACAATTTGTAACTTTCTCGACAAAATCCTTATCTATTTCACAATCACTTATTTTCAATACAACTATATCTTCATTTTGAATTTCCGCTAAATATATATTATTTATATTTTCAATTCTTACCATAACATCTATATCACTAAAAAGTGGCTCAATAAGACTATGTTTTCCTTCCGATATACAAAATAATACACCATCGCTTTGCATGTAAAACGTTTGCCAATAGATGAACTCTTTAACCGTTTTTACTTTACTCAGGCATTGTTCTGGTACATATTCTAACCCATACAAAACATATTCTGGTTCTAACCCTGCGGTATATATATTATACTCACGATCAGCAAAATCTTTTTTGAACTCTGCGAGCAGAAACGCTACATCTATTTTCTCACTTACTTCGAATACAATTATGGGAATGTCTAACTCTTGTTCATTTCCAGTACATCTATCAATAAATTGTACTCTCTTATTTGGACACCAATAAAAGCAATCATCTAATGTCTCCTTTATTTTCTCACTTCCAACATAAACAACATTTTTTCTATATTGAGTAGCTAGTTCTAAATCTGACAAGTTATCAATAATAAGTGTATCTGCCCGATTTATTTCTTCAATTCCTACAACATCAAAATAGTAATCAGCCTTACTCTTTTTAATATTTGCCTTAATTACTGCACAGCATATCCAATCGGGTTCAACCTTTTCAGATATTGTAATCATTGTTTCTTTTTTAGAAAACCTCTTATATAATTTGGTAATATTTTGAAATCCCTGTTCCATAAAAAACATACCAATATAAGCAGTTACAAAGGGAGCTGCATAACTGTTACATTTCTGAGTAACAGATGCAACTCCATACAATCGCAGCGTATGTTCAGACTCACCAAGTATATTTATCCCAAGAAACAGTCTCTTTAAAGAATCTGAAAAAAAAGAGGAATGCGTTGCAACACCTATTATATTTGAAAAAGAAGCCGGATATGATTCATATCCACTATTAGATGTTGCAGCTACGATGCACATTCCCTTGCTCACATAATGGTTTACTAATGTTCTTATTAATGACTTATCCCTAAAATGTGTAGTGCCTAAGCTCAAATTAACCAAATAAATACCTTTTTCTATACACCAATCTAATGCTGGTTTTAAATGTTCTATTAAGCCACTTCCGTCTTCATTTAGAAGTCGAATACTGTATATTTCTGAATTTGCTAAATATTTTTGAATAATGGCTGCGCATATTGTCCCATGAGCAAATCTTACTCTACTCATGTCCGCTTCATCATAAACACACTCTTTTTTTTCATTAACATAAACTTTTCCTGATATTTCATTACCCAAAGCAGCTTCATCTACACCATTATCAATAATCGCTATCTTTATTTTCTGCACTAACATCGCCTCTTATAGTAAATTCATTAAATCCATTTTCTTACTGCCATTATAAAATTTGCCTCATAAGAAGCTACTGCCTGACTTGTTGTGACAGTCCTATCAGACGAACTACTCTCCGCCGCCAATCCCGCTCTAACATCCTGAGCTGATAACCTTTTATTTTGCACATATTCTTCATAAGCTGTTCTTTCTGCTTGTTTTTCCTGAATCCGCTTTTTTTCCTGTTGTTTCTTTACTTGATTTTCTATTCTCTTTTTATTTTCTATTCTACGCTCCCAAAAACTATTTTTTGACTTATCATTAAAAGTCTTCCCACCATTTCCATTGTTATAACCTGCACTCCACATTTCAGCATGACATTCTTCTTTTGATGCTCCATAATATATTGTAGAAAACGCTCCTCCACATATACCGGACCATTTATCCGGTTGTGACCAGCCCACCTGCAAATCATTTAATACCCATGCTTCATACTCTGGATCATTCTTCATCGCTTCAAACCCCGCCTCTGAAATTGTAACAGATATTGACTCGCCTGCCCTTGTGGGATGCATTGGAATTTTAGATATTTTATTGTAAATATACTGCTTGTATTCCTCCATTGTCATATCTTTAGCAGACACAGAACCTGTTTTTAAATTGCCCACTATACTTCCACTACCTTCGCGCTTTTCTTTTACACTATCCGCAAACCTTGTATCTTCCTTCTCCTGATCTTTAGTCACAATTTTCTGCTGGTACTGATTGTAAGCCCTTGTCATATAGTTCACATTAATTGTATTGCTCATAGTAATCTCCTCCTTGTTAAGAATTTTAAAATATTTGAATCTCATTATAACCTGTCAGTGTCTCTATTAAAAAATCTGTCATATCAAGATAGGTATTCTTGCAATATACCCTATGAACATATTGAATACACTGTGCTTCTATCTCCTCATTCTTATGTTCTAAATACTTTATCGGCAAAACTGAATTAATCGAAAACCTGTCTATTGAACAATTGCATAAATAAAAGCAATCTGCATCTACATTATAACGATAGTGCAAAAGATTGTTCATTTCTTCAAAATACTCTTCTTTGTATTCATCTTTATAAAGCGATAAGATTGTAAAATCCGGATCTACGGCATTTAAAATTTCATACGCTATTATTCCAAAATTTCCTGGCTTTTGCTTTGTAAGTGGAAGTAACTCACCCGGTATTCCAACAACAATTACCTCTGGCTTTTCATTTTCTTCAATATATTTTAGATATTGGTTGTAGCAAATTATTTTTTCACTTTCATTTAAACCATTTCCATTCATAAATCCAGGAAAAGCATGTATATTCTCGGTATTACCAAATTGCCTACTCGAAATCAAACTAACTTTATAATTTTCCTTTAATAACACACTAATAATCTGCATTTCAATCTCGAATGCATTACATCTTACTCCATTCTCTATAATCGCAATTACCGGAACATTAATATTTTGTAGACCCGAAATATTTTTCTCCCATTTAAAAGATTCTATTGGCATTTCTATTAATTTAACATTACTTTTTTCACATATATCAAGAACTTCTGAATATTCATTTTTATCTATTTTTCTTGCCAATACAATATTTTTCCCATTTTTTGCTGCCAAATTTATTTGTTCTAATATCAATTCAAATTTGACAAAATGATATGATTCGACAACAAGAAGTGCTTCCATCTCTGCCATATTATCTTCACTCATTTCACTTTTAATAATATACTTTTTATCATTTTCATACATCTGCATATTATTAATTCCAAAACCCATTGGCGATATAAGACCACATATCTCAAAATGCCACAACTTCTCATATTCTATCAACGGTCTAACATAATTATCAAAGGGAAAAACTATTACTTTCATTTGATTACCACCTAGTTTTCAAAATTAAAACCATACTCTCTTAATGTACAATATTCTACTAAATGTTCTTCAACTTCTTTTTTTGCAACAGAACATTTCTGTAGTTTTTTTGATGTTGAGAGATCATTATCCTCACCAAAATCTGCTGCACAAATACTACAAAGATTTAATGCCCAACAATTCTTACATTCCGTTTCTGTCAACTTTCCTGTATTTAATAAGCGCAGTACTTTTTTCGTTTCAATTCCACTTTTTATATCTCCGATACAATAAACCTCATTTGTTTCACTTACTCTTTCACAAGGATAAAATTTTCCTTCAACTGTTACAAATAATCTGTTATATCCCGCTATACATGGACCATTAGGGTGGCATATTCCTTTTCTGCGATATGGTTTTGTCACCCTATCATGTATTGAACTTATAAGCAGTCCTTTATGAGACACTATTAATTTTGAGATGTATTTATTATCCAACTCACCTGCATAAACAATAAAACTCTTAAAAAGCTCATAATTATAATTTATATAAAAAGTTTCACGCAATGATACTTCCTGAACAGAATCTCTATCGCTAACTCCAGCAGCTGTAACCACTGCATCCTTTAGGAAATCATATGTAAAAAAATTACTACTACACGCAAAATCATTTTGTTCATCAATAACTGCATTAAAACTAATCTTATCCAAATATTGAGGATATAATTTTTGTATCATCTCTATTTTTTGTATGATAACATCAAATGTTCCATGACTATTATCTGCAAATACTCTACTTTTATTTTGCACTGATTCCGGACCATCAAGACTAATCATTAGGTCAAAATTATGTTTCTGTAGAAAATCAACAATCTTTTCATTCAATAAAGTTGCATTAGTAGTCATATTTATTCTTAATTCTTTTCCTGCAAAAATCTTTTCGCAGTATTCAGTAATTTTCTTTATTAAATCAAACTCTAATAAGGGTTCTCCACCGTATAGTCCAATACGCACCACATCCGCTGCCCGACTATGCAAATAATAATAATCAATTGCTTCTTTTGCTATTTCAAATGTCATTCTTTTATTAGTATGTACACGGTTTTTATAACTTCCAGAGTATACGCAATATTTACATCTTAAATTACAATTTTGAGTTAACTGTAAAATTAATTGTTGCATACCTTCATCAAGATAGCTTTCAATACCAGAAGACGCTGGATGTTCAATAATAATATCTTCTTTAGATTGTAAAAAGCCGTTTTCATATAATTTCTTTAACTGCTCTAATTCCAAAAAATTTTCCTTGTTTTTTAAAATGTCATACATTGTTTCATTAATTCTGATAATTGAACATGTATTTGCATCATAAAAATAATATTGATTTCTGGTTCTAAATAAATGAATAAAAGGTTTATTACTTAACTCCATATTGTATCTCCTTTGTTTGCAAATGACTGACAGCAATAAAATTACTGCCAGTCACCGTAAAACTTACTACTCTGAATTAGCCCCACATATAATTAGAACCTGACAAAGCAGTTGCCACAATCTTGCCCATACTTGCCGCATATGTATTAGACTGTGTTGCAGCAGATGTGCAGTTACAAAATGCACTTGATTGGCATACAGAGATACAATCACATGCAAATGCAGTCATTGTTCCTTCCTGTACATGAGCTTTCTTTCCTAATTGCTTTTTCATAGGACAATCCTCCTTTCTTCAATATTGACAGAAACCTGTCATATAGTATTCTCATTATGTATGAGCAACTATACCTTACATCAAATGTCTCTTTACCGAATTTATGATATTATCATACACATCAAATCTGCTATCAATTACATCTTTTTCATCAAATTTAATATGCAGTTCCTTTTCTAATTCCATATACAAAACAAACAAATCTACTGCTTTAAATCCTATTTCTGGATTAAGTAAGCTATCCGCTTTCTGAGTTTCAGATAATCTTTCTGCATGAAATTGAAATTTATTCCAAAAAACCGAAATTACCCTTTGCTCTATATCCATATTACCCATAACTTTCCTCTATCATTCTTTTCGTATGCTAAAATCCTTTTATGCTTTCGTCTTTTACATTTCCGTAAGTGTATGTATTGGCATACGATGATACTACATTAATTCCCATACTGCATTCTCCTTTCTATTTTTGTTCGATACTTTAATTATAAGCAATTAACATCATACTACAAAGTAGCTTTGCAGAAAATGACCATTTACAGCAGAAAATGACACTCAAAATATAGTCAAAAGCAAAAGCATAAAGTTATCCTTCTTAATTTAAGAACTATAAATAAGCAAATTTGAAAAATTACATAAAACTACACTGCCAATTTCATGAACGAATCAAAATCCTTGCTGTCCATTGCACGTTGGTACAGATATCGATACTGTTTCCGTTGGTCGATGTTTGTTTCATCACTTTCATTACACAACACAAACGATTTAAGGTGTCTTTCTTTTATGCAAAATCACGAACTTGCTCATTTATAGTATAAAAAATTTTGACTTATATTTTAATTCACCCCTCCAACATATACTTCATATATCATCTATTAAACGACGCATTGTTTCTATATTTTTATTATAAATAACCATATAACCGAACTAAAAGTAAAAAACATTTTCTTGCCCAAAACAGAAAAGTGGACGATTATTCTTTAACTGTGTAAAAAACAATCATCCACTAAAAACTCTGTCTATTCTTACTGTCTTAATTTGAATACCGAAACCATACCGCTAAGTGTTGTAGCCTGAGCTGTAAGTTCTTCACTCGTCGCTGATGTTTCCTGTGCCGCAGCCGAATTATTCTGAACAACTTCAGCAATTCTTTCTGCGGTTGCCTCTACCTGCTCCATACTGTCTGCCTGTTCAATGGAAATTTCTTTTATTTTTTCGCACTGTCTGCAATCGCCTGTATGCCATCCACAACTTCTCTCAATGAAGTTGAGGCTTTCTCTGCATACATATTTCCATCTCCAACCTCATGAATAGCCGCCTCAATAAGTGCTTTTGAATCCACCGCTGATTTTGCACTCTGTTCTGCAAGGTTTCTGATCTGATCCGCAACAACAGCAAAACCTTTTCCGGCTTCTCCGGCTCTTGCTGCCTCAATCGAAGCATTTAATGAAAGAAGATTTGTCTGGCTTGCAATATCTTCAATCTGTGTGATAATTGCTCCTATCTTCTCAGAGGTTTCATTTATGCGTGACATAGCCTGCACTAATACTTCCATATCTCCACGACTGCCTTCTGCAATCTCCGCATACTTATAAGCTTCATCGTAAGCTGTTCCCAATTCTTCTGCTGTTGTTTTTATTCCGCTTGTAAGTTCATTAATAGTTGCCTGCATTTCCTCACCCGATGCCGCCTGATCCGTTGCACCTTCTGCTAAAGACTGTGCTGCTTCTGCAAGATTTGTGGAACCTGTAAGAACCTGCCCCGATGCATCATCTACCCCTCTTACAGTTGTAGCAATCTCCTCATTCATTTTTCTTATACCTGTCAGCAAATCGGTAAATGCTCCTGTATATACTTCCTCACACTCTGTATCAATCGCAAAATTACCATCTGACATTTCATTTAACATTCTGCCAGAATCTTTAATGATAACTCTGATTCTGTCTGACATTGCAGATACACCAGACACCCAGTGCCGATAATATTCCCAAAATGAGAATAATCTTTCTGAAAGATTTTTTCAGTCATGCACCAATCTTCATTTTGTTAAGTTTCTTAAACATTTGTCTTGTCTCCTTCCTAATGGATAAAATGGTTCTTTGTTGTCCCATCAATATGTATATATACAAGTCAATATATGACCGTTACATCAAGGTGGTTTCAATATAAAGGCACACGCACAATTATGCACTAACGCTAACCAAAGTGTGCCATATACAATCAGATCATACCAAAAGAAAACAGAATTATCCTGTCTGCCTGTCTGTCTGTCTGTCTGTCTGTCTGTCTGTCTGTCTGTCTGTCTGTCTGTCTGTCGAGATTATATGTATCCAGCCGCATATTACAGCCCAGCCTTTCTGTGTTTTTTTCGTATAAAATTTATTACTTGCAAAATTTTATACATAACCACAGAGTCCATCTATCTTACTCAAAGGATAACTTATTCCTCGATAAATTACTCGCCATTTCTTGCATTTTTTTATATTTTCGCCATTTTTTGCCTGCTATTAAAACAAAACAGATAAAAAGGACGCAGGATTTCTCCACGCCCCCCTAAACTTATCTGGCTTTATCTTCCCTGACTTTTATCAAATACAGAATTCTAATAAATTATTTGTACTATTTCAATTTATCCTCAACAGCTTTAACAATATTATCCAAATAGTCAAATCTATTTGCAATTATATCCTGCTCTACAAACTTTATTTTATAATGTTTTTGCAATTCAAAGAAAAGTACAATTAAATCCCTCGGCATTAATCCATTTCTAGGATCAAGAAGGCTAATCGTTTCATCTATATGTATACCAGTACTTTCCAATGCAAATTGTTTTATCCACAACTTTATATCTTCTCTCATGCAGTTTTATCCACCTCCCTAGAACTGCTCAAACATTGAATATTTTTTTAATCTTGCTTCAATTTTATTAAACCATCTTTCATCTTTTAAATCATCAGCATTAAAAAAATTTTTACTTTTGGGCAAAGCATTCATTTGTACATATACATATTTCAATTCACTTGAATACAAAGAATTTGAAACTATAGAAAAATTAGAAACAAAAAAGTCATCTATGTCTACATTATATCTATATTTACAAACATTTTTCATTTCCGTCTCAAACTGATCACTATATTCCCCGCTCAATAAATTAAGTATACAATAATCAACATCTACCGCCTGATATATTTCATATGCCCTTATTCCAAATGAAAAAAGATGTTTTTTGTTTAATGGTAATATTGGTTCTGGTACGCCAATTATAATAATATCCGGTTTTTCTTTATCTTCGACTTTTTTTACAAACTCATTAAATCTTAATATGGTTTCTTCACCTGAAAACCTATTATTATACATAAAATCCGGAATTGAATAAAACCCCATTATATTACTTATCTTTTTTGTTCCGATTTGAGCTACTTTATATCCTTTTTTCAGAAACATTTCTCTTAAATAAAGCTGAACATCAAATTTAGATACATTATATCCAACCCCCATGACGCTAATAATTGGCACTTCTATTTCCTGCTTATTCTTATGTACTATACTATCAATTACAATTTCATTACCTTTGCAAATTTCTATCCTTTTTTGAGAATGTTTGCTATATAAAATTTCATCATAAATTCCTGTTGCCAAAATGATCCTGATATTTTTTTCTAAAAAAACTTTTATTGCATTATCGTATTCTTCATAACTTACCATATTGCTATCTACAATTATGACTTTATCAAAATCAACTTCCTGCATACTCATTATATTTGCCATTGAATATATCATAGAAATGCTACTGTTATAGACTTCCGATACTTTTCCTCCCGGTACTATATATGATATATCACTTTTCAACAAATTTTCGCTTACTTTGCTCAAATATAAATTATCTAACGTATACGGATAAACAGCGTACTTCATACTAAGCCTCCTCAAATTTACACCCATATTTTTTCAATATAATATAGTCTTTTATTGTTCCTTCTACACCTGCTCTTGTCTGTTGACACCATTTTAACCGAGCTTCTGCATTAATCCTTCCATCTTCCTGCGCTTTAGAAATACATTGGTAACACATCTTATAGCACCAGCACTCTATACATTGTCTGCTTGTCACATCTGCTACATTAAGTATTTTAATAGCATTATCAATATTTATACCTTGCTGTAAATCGCCAATGCATAATTCTTCTGATGTTTCATCTACTCTCTCACAAGGAAAAAATTTTCCATCTGCCGTAACAAAAAAACGTTGAATTCCTGGCAGGCATTGCCCTCCAGGACTTATTATATCTTCATACCCTTCTACACCTATGTATCTTTCACACATAGCCTGTTTAATTGAAGCAATTTCGCTCTCATACAAAGTGGGTTTATATTCACTAAAAAGATCACTATCACATGCATACAAGAAAACTTTAAAAACTTCATAATTAGAAATTGCATTTAGTTCCGGATCAAAATCTAAGATTTCCTTTCTATTAACGGGATTGATAAATGTCCCATTTACATTTAATCCTTTTACTGTATCATAATTTAAAAAAAATTCATTTGTACAAGATACATTTTGCTTTAAATCTATCACTGCATTAAAAGAAATTTTTTTATCGAAAAAAGGATACTTCTCTCTAATCAAAGCTATATTTTCCATAATTAAGTCAAATGTCCCTTTATTGCTATTGGCAAATATACGATTTTTATTATGAATATTTCGCGGACCATCCAAGCTGATTGTAATACCGAAACCATACCCTAAGTGTTGTAGCCTGAGGCTGTAAGTTCTTCACCGTCGCTGATGTTTCCTCTGTGCCGCCGAATTATTCTGAACAACTTCAGCAATTCTTTTCTGCGTTGCCTCTACCTGTTCCATACTGTCTGCCTGTTCAATGGAAATTTCTTTTATCTTTTTCGCACTGTCTGCAATCGCCTGTATGCCATCCACAACTTCTCTCAATGAAGTTGAGGCTTCTCTGCATACATATTTCCATCTCCAACCTCATGAATAGCCGCTTCAATAAGTGCTTTGAATCCACCGCTGATTTTGCACTCTGTTCTGCAAGGTTTCTGATCTGATCCGCAACAACAGCAAAACCTTTCCGGCTTCTCCAGCTCTTGCCTCAATCGAAGCATTTAATGGAAGAAGATTTGTCTGGCTTGCAATATCTTCAATCTGTGTGATAATTGCTCCTATCTTCTCAGAGGTTTCATTTATGCGTGACATAGCCCTGCACTAATACTTCCATATCTCCACGACTGCCTTCTGCAATCTCCGCATACTTATAGGCTTCATCGTAAGCTGTTCCTAATTCTTCTGCTGTTGTTTTTATTCCGCTTGTAAGTTCATTGATAGTTGCCTGCATTTCCTCACCCGATGCCGCCTGATCCGTTGCGCCTTCTGCTAAAGACTGTGCCGCTTCTGCAAGGTTTGTGGAACCTGTAAGAACCTGCCCGATGCATCATCTACCCTCTTACAGTTGTATCAATCTCCTCATTCATTTCTTATGCCTGTCAGCAAATCGGTAAATGCTCCTGTATATACTTCTCACACTCTGTATCAATCGCAAAATTACCTTCTGACATTTCATTTAACATTCTGCCAGAATCTTTAATTATAACTCTAATTCTGTCTGACATTGCAGATACACCAGATACAAGTTCCTTAATTTCATCCTCAGACTCAACCGTTGGAAGTGGAGAATCTATGTCACCCTCTGCAAATGTAATAAATCTGTCCTTTAATTCATTTAATGGTTTTCAATGCTCTTTGATATTGCAACGGAAAGACTGTTTGAATAAATCGTTGATACTGCAATTACAATTATTATAATTGTCAATGCAGCTATCATAACCGTTCTCAACTGTGCACGTTTAGCGTTTCCAAGTGAAATATTCAAAGCCATAAGTTTCTGTAAAGCATCATCCAACGCCTGATACTTTGGTGCTTGCTTCATCGGTCATCATCTGCTGAGCCTGTAATGATTTCGCAGTATCAGTCGTTGCACCGACCTCAATTACTTTTGCATCCACTTCCTTATACTCTGCCCATGCTTTATCAATAGCGTCCATGCAGGCAGTTCCCTCTTTTGTTATCATTGTTGGGCGTATTTTTTCCAAATATTCCTCAAACGATTTAACAGCCTGTTCATGCTGTTCTTTCATACTTTCAATGAGACTATCTGAATCATAACCTACAATACCTCTTGAGGCAGCCCTTACTTCCGCTGATTCATTCATTGCCATAGCAATGTCTCCCTGTGGATACGCATAATTATCCAGTATCGTTCCATAGTTGTTTATCGTATAAAGCATAATCACTACAACCAGTGCTGATAATATTCCAAAAATGAGAATAATCTGTCTGAAAGATTTTTTCAGTCATGCACCAATCTTCATTTTGTTAAGTTTCTTAAACATTTGTCTTGTCTCCTTCCTAATGGATAAAATGGTTCTTTGTTGTCCCATCAATATGTATATATACAAGTCAATATATGACCGTACATCAAGGTGGTTTCAATATAAAAGGCACATTTCAATTATGCACTAACGCATAACCAAAATGTGCCATATACAATCAGATCATACCAAAAGAAAACAGAATTATCCTGTCTGTCTGTCTGTCTGTCGAGATTATATGTATCAGCCTGCATATATGCAACCCCTTTCTGTGTTTTTTTCGTATAAAATTTATTACTTGCAAAATTTTATACATAACCACAGTCCATCTATCTTACTCAAAGGATAACTTATTCCTCGATAAATTACTCGCCATTTCTTGCATTTTTTTATATTTTCGCCATTTTTTGCCTGCTATTAAAACAAAACAGATAAAAAAGGACGCAGGATTTTACTCCCACGCCCCCCTAAACTTATCTGGCTTTATCTTCCCTGACTTTTGGCAGCTCCTTCCCTGCCGTTTCCTGCTTTGCCTCCGATGTTTTTCTTGCCGCAAAAGCATCTGCATTATACTTGTACTCCTGTGGTTCAGCTACCATCGGTGAGTAGATGATCTCTCTTTCTGTATCCGGTGCTTTCTGATCCTTATCCTTTGTGTGCTCCATACGCTTTTCCTTATCAAACTGCACATTCATAGCCAGATTATCCAGCTTATCAATCGAGGCATCCAGCTGCAGCTCCATTGATACAAGCAGTTTTTTCACTGCTTTCATAGGGGCAAGTACCGCCTTTGTGAAAGGGTGTTTCTGTTCCTTCTGCGAATAATCCACCTCCGGCTTATCTGCAAAGGTATGGAACGCATTGTTTATGGTCTGACCAGCTTCACGGAGTCCCTTTGCAAGAAGTGCTGTCCTTGCAATATCCCTGTCTGTAGATACAATCATATCTTTTACCGCTGTTCTGACATTGAGAAGTCTTTTCTTGATTCCTACAAATTCTGTCACCCTGTAAAGTGCCGCCCTGCCCTTTGCCTTTGTTTCATCAACAATATTCTTGGCAGTAGATTTTACCTGTACCTTTATCTCAGATACCTGTGACTTTATCTGCTCACATCTGGCATTGAGTCGCTCCTGTGCTTCTGTTAATGCTTTTTTTGCATTATTGATAAGGGTATCTTCCTGCATTTTCTTGATCTGGTCCTGCATACTGGTAAGTTCTTCTGTCATAGACACAATCTTTTTCTCCAGTACATCCACATAGGTGCATATCTCAAATACATCATTTGCCTGTTCTTTCATAGTATTCTTTTTTAATAAATCGAGAAGTTCTCTTATGATCTCCTCATTAGTAAGTGTCTTTTCTGCTTCCATCTGCTTTTCCTCCTTATAAACGGGGCAGCATATGCCGCCCCTTAGCCTTAATTATCGAAAGGGTGTATCCTTTTTATCCTTGTCGGGATTTCCGTGGTTCTGTTCGGCATTCTCCCTTGCTTTTTCGTTGCTCTTATCCTTTGCTTTCTCATATTCTGCAATAATCTCATTATAGAGCTTCTCCCTGAAATCCTTTGTGACCGGATAGCAGACATCCTGATAAATCGGTTTGCCATTCTCGTCCACCTGCTTTGTCTTATAAGAAGGCATTGACACAAAGATTTTTTCTTTGCCCTGAAGGATATTTACATTATTTACAATGAAGCTGTTTTCAAAGTAAATACGGGCAAGTCCCTTGATATTACTGCCTTCCCTTTCATAAGGTGTTACCGTCACGGAAAACTCCGGCATTTCCTGAGTTTTTCCCTGTGTCTGTGTTTCTGCTTTCTCCGGCTCCCTGATTTTTGCATAAGCCCCAAGGATATTAGTATAGAGTTCCTCACGAAACTCTGCCGTGATAGGATTGCATACATCCTTATAAATCACGCTGTTTTTCTCATCACGCTCATTGGAACGGTATCTTGGCATTGATACAAAAAGCTCTCCCTTTTCCTTATTTTCAAGGATTGCGATATTGGTAATCTTGAATGAATCACCAAATACCACGGTCGCAAAACCCTTGATATTGCTGCCATCTCTTGCTCTTACCTCGTTTACCTTAATTGAATACTTCATACGCTGTTCCTCTCTTTCTTATACTTCTGAATTATCATTGTTTTCTGGTATGATAAGCTCACACCAAAGCTGTTCTATCTGTTCACAAGACAATCTGCCATTTAACCAGTTGCCAAGTGTAACAACCATTCCGTCCTGCTCATAGTAGAGCCATTCCTGTGTTTCGATGTTTCCCTCATACACGATAGTCACATCAAAATCAGGCATAAATAATCCTGCCTCCGTATCCCAGATACAGGCAACTCCCTGTCTGAGTGTCAGATTCAGGCTTTCGACATACACAGACCAGCCGCTTACGACAATCTGAAAGTCATCATCAACCTCTGCAATATCGTCCTGAGTGTCGATCAGCTCCTCCATTTCCGATACTGCTTCTTCTATCTCCCCCAGTCGGTATCTCTTATTCATCTGCCGCCTCCTTATATCTGCACCTGACAACAAAACGCATTGTTCCCTGTCCCGGCATTCAGCATTTCACTTCCGGTTTCTTCCATTACCGGGTATCTGATATCTATGCCCGGTATCTCAATAATGCCGATGTCACTGCCTTCTTTAAGAATGGCTTCCTCCTCTTTACTAACGGTGGTTTGCTCTTTCTCAACCTCTGACCTTTCATCCTGCTTCTCCTCCAATGTCTGCTCAAATTCATTTATGAGCTGGTTCGTGTTTCTCTCTCCGGTTGTACACCAGAAAAAAGGGACTGCCATAATGGCAATCCCTGCTGTAATCAGTAGTCCTGTGACCACTTTCCTTATGCTCATAGAGTTTCACTCCTATCTTTTCCTGTTTCTGTCCGGCATATAGATTCCCTTATCCTCTGCAACAATGCCCGCATTTTCTATTCTGTCCTCAGACTTTTCTTTGTCCGGTCCGCCAAGATCTGCGTCCATAGCTTTTGCATTCTCAAGGTCAAGCTGGGCATTTAATTCATACTGCCTTGCAAGTTTTTCTTCCAGTTCTGCACTATATGCAAACGGCTTATCATACTCCGCCTTTGAAGCCTCAAGGTCATTCTGGTACTGTTCAATCTTCTTTTCCAGAAAATCAACATTTTCATGAAGTCCGTTGAACAGGTTCTCCAGCTTTACCATACTTCCCACCGGACTTGTGGAAAGTTCTGCCTTGTATTCCGTCTTTCCACGAAGCACCATATAGTTGATACTGAGAAAATTCTTTTCCACCAGAAGCTCAAAGCCGTGGAACTTACCGACTGGAGTGGTTTCGCCTGTCTTACATTTGCTGATTGCTTCAAGCATTACGGTTCCACCATCCACTCGCTCTGTATAAGTTGCATTGCCTATGGTAATGGCAAAGTCCGGGTTATCAATCAATTCCTTATCCCTTGCCTTTATATCCTCCCTGACATTGGCAAGTTTCTCTGTCGCAGTTTTGATGAGTTTTGGATATTTGATCATAAAATTATCCTGCAATCCGTATCTCTGATTATCATACGACGCTTTTAAGAGCTTTAATCTCTGGACATCATTGTCAACCTCCATCTTTTCCCTGATTAAAGGGTTGCCTGTCGCAACCGCCTTAATCTCCGCATAAGAAAGTGTTGCCTCATCAATGTCCTCACAGCTACGGCTCACTGCCTTGCTTGTCATAACCTGACTGATGAAACGCTGCTTGTTTTCCACAAGTGACCAGTTGTATGCATCAAAGGTTTGTTTTGTAACATATCGGTAGATTGCCACCTCATCGTTTTTATTTCCCTGTCGGATACCTCTGCCTTCCCTCTGTTCAATGGAAGAAGGCTTCCACGGGCAATCGACATGGTGCATTGCAACAAGGTGTGTCTGTACATTAACTCCGGTTCCGCACTTATCTGTCGAACCGATAAGGACTTTTTTCTTACCTGTCCTCATTTCCTTAAAGAGTGCATCCCTCTGTGCGTCTGTTTTTGCATCGTGAATAAATGCTATCTCCTCCGCAGGGATACCATATTGGATAAGTGACTCCTTCAGATAATCATAAATCGTAAAGTCCTTGTCCGGTCCCGGTGTTCCAATATCCGAAAAAATAAGCTGACAGCCTATATGACCATCAGCATTTCCTTTTACATATTCTTTCCAGACATTTTCCGCTACCTTATTGAGCTTTCCGTCCGGGTTGTTCGGTGCGTCCTTATCAATCAGTCTTGCGTCTGTTCCAAGAAGTCTTGCTTCGTGCGTAATCTTTAAGAAGTTGTCAACACTTGGATCAACACCCCCGCCCCTTATCCTTTCTGCCCTTACAACAAATTCTTCCATTACCTGCTTCACATACCAGTCCGGCTCCGACTCCACGATGATAGGCTTGCCGCCACGCAGAGCTGGCACATCAAGGTCAAGCATATCCGCTGTCTGCACATCGGCAACCTCACGGAAGATGTTCATAAGCTCCGGCAGATTGGTAAACTTATTGAACCTGCTCTTGAAACGGAAACCACTGCCCTCAACCGTAAGCTCCAGTGCCGTTGTTACTTCTCCAAAGTTAGCCGCCCACGAGTCGAAATGATGAATTCCCATCTCCTCAAGTGCCGATTTCTGCAAATAAAGCTGCATAACATACATCTCACACATTGTGTTGCTTATCGGTGTACCTGTTGCAAATACAATTCCCCTGCCATCATTTATCTCTGATAAATACTGGCATTTAAGCTGCATATCCGTTGACTTTTTAGCCCCACTACTGCTGATTCCCGACACATTATTCATCTTTGAAAATGTGGCGAGGTTCTTAAAATTGTGTGCTTCGTCTACCATAATAGAGTCAACACCCAGCTCCTCAAAGGTAATGAGGTCATCTTTCCTGCTCTCATCGGTCAGGGATTTAAGCTGTTCCTCCAGCTTTTTCTTCTGGCTTTCCATCTGCTTTACGGTCCAGCGTTCCCCGTTCCGCTCCTTCATATCATCAATCGCATAGGTGATCTCATTTATCTGTTCATTAAGCATTCGCTCCTTTCTCTCTGCCGAAATTGGAATTTTTTCAAATTGCGAGTGCGACATAATGATGCAGTCATAATCGCCTGTCGCAATCCTTGACACAAACTGCTTTCTTCGGCTCTTTTCAAAATCACGCTCCGTTGCAACCAAGATGTTTGCTGACGGGTAAAGCCTTAAAAATTCACTTGCCGTCTGCCCGATAAGCGGCTTTGGCACTACCATAATTGTCTTATTGGAAAGTCCGAGTCTTTTCTGTTCCATACACGCAGCCATCATTTCAAACGACTTTCCGGCTCCGACGCAGTGGGCAAGCAGGGTATTTCCTCCCATAAGGATTCGTGCCACCGCATTTTTCTGGTGCGGTTTTAATTCAATCTCAGGGTTCATTCCTGGAAATTGCAAATGGCTTCCGTCATACTCACGCAGGCGGATATTATTGAAGGTTTCATTATAATATTCCACATACTTCTGTCGGCGTTCCGGTTCTGCAAACAGCCATTCCTTGAACTTCTCCTTGATCATATTCTGCTTTTCCCTTGCAAGCATTGTCTCATTCTTATTGACTTCATAATGGTACTTGCCATCACCGTCATCAATCCTGTCCCTGACAGTGACTGTTTTTAAGTTCAGGGTATCCTCAAAAATAGAATAAGCGTCCATTCTGCTTGTACCATAAGTTTTCGTTGCAGCCACGGAATGTTTATCCATACTTTTATTTTCAATGAACCATTCCATACTCATTTTATTCAAGTGTACCTGAATACCGGAATTATAATACTCTGTTCTGATTGCCCTTGCCCTCTTTGGTGTATTAAGCAGCTCATAGATAAACTGCTCATAATCAAGCGGCTCAATCCAAGTTGTACCAATCTTTACATCAATATCCGAGGCTTCAATCCATTCCGGCTGAACTTCCTCTAGGGCTGCGGCATTGGCGGCAAATCTTTCTGCCTGCGGATTATCGGTATCCGCCGCCATTGCCTTTGCAACACGCAGCTTATCCCTTACATTTCCCGACAGATATTCGTCTGCTGTCTCCCAGCCTGCGTCCGGGTTATTTTCATTGTAACGGTCAGGATTAAGAAATATAATTCCATCAAGTTCCTTTATGAGAGTATCCCTGTCTGCTTCATAAATGGAGAGCATATAAGGGATATTTACATATCCAAACTCATTGACCGATACATTAAGAGCCTCTACCGCAGTTTCTACCCTGTCCACCACGGACTTTGCCTTAATCGTCTGCTTATAAAACATATCAGCCTTCTTCACCTCCCCGTCCTCATTTACTTCTTCAAGACTGCAAAGAAGCGGATAATCGCTGTCATCCCTGAACGCTGTACGGTTTGCTTTGGAAGTGATTGCTCCATACTTTCCAACGAATTTATCATATTTTACATTCAAAAGCTGCTGTTTGTCTGCAAGCTCCTCATCACTACAGCCCTCCATCTGGATATCAATCAGCTCTCTTGTTATCTGTCTGATTTCATCAAGGCTCTTAATACGCCCCTCCGCTGTCGGTGATACTTTCTGCCTTACCATCTCTGAATTTTCCCTGTAGTAAAGTTTTCCTTCAAAGAATGTGTAAGTATAATTTCTGACATCCGGATCAGCGGGAATGACTTCCTCTGTCTGTTCCTCATTATCTGCCAGTCTCTCAAAATCTGTCATCTGTGCTTTGATGTTACTGATTGCCTTATTGAGTGCTTCATACAGATTGAAGTTCTCATCATTATTCACACAGACGGTATATTTGCTGTCCTGTCCGAACATCCTTGTATCATACTGCATTGTACCAAGCATCATCTCCGGGTGCTCTGCAAAATAGGAATTGACTGCTATGCCATCACCTGTGACACCAAGATGTACCCAGTCAGGCTCTATATCAATTTTTCGCTCTCTTTTCTGTAAAAAAAGAATGTCCGCAGTCACCTCAGTTCCTGCATTATCCTTAAATGCAGTATTCGGAAGTCGGATTGCTCCCACAAGTTCTGCCCTCTCAGCCAGATACTTTCGTATAGTCGGATTGCTCTTATCCAGTGTTCCCTTTGTGGTAATCACTGCAACCATACCTCCCGGTCTTGCCTGATCGAGTGCTTTTGCCAGAAAATAATCGTGAATACGGAAGTTATACTTGTTGTACTTTGGATCGAATATCTTATAATCTCCAAATGGCACATTTCCCATAACAACATCAAAGAAGTTATCCGGATATGTGGTGTTTTCAAATCCTGTAATACTGATATTGGCATTCTGGTAAAGCTGTTTTGCTATTCTTCCCGATATGCTGTCCAGCTCCACTCCGTACAGCCTGCTTTGCTGCATTGGTGCTGGCATACTTCCGAAGAAATTACCGATACCCATAGACGGCTCCAAGACATTTCCGCCTTTAAACCCAAACTGCACAAGGGCTGAATTGATACACGTTGCAATCTCCGGCGAAGTGTAAAAGGCATTATTTACAGTTGCTCTTGCCGCACTGTATTCCTCATCGGAAAGAAGCTCTTTCAGTTCTGCATACTCTTTGCTCCACGCAGCATTATTCTCATCAAATGCCTGTGACAAGCCTCCCCAGCCGACAAACTTTGATAAAACAGTCTGCTCCTCCTGTGTTGCAAGTCTGTTTTCTGCTTCAATCTGCTTTAGTGTACAGATTGCATCAATGTTCCACTGGTATCTGGTCTTTGCACCACCCTTTTCTGTTTCCCACAGGTTATAATGGAAATTGAGTTTTGTCTGGTCTTGTGTTTTTTCTTTTCCACGCAGACCTTCCACTGGCGGTAATACTTCCTGTGCAGGTGTTTCAGGGGCAGCCTCCTGTGGTTCGGTATCCTTCTGTGGAATATCTGCCGATACATTCTTATCCTCATCAGAAATTATACGACCATCCGTGTCAATCTTGGTATTCAAGCCATATGCAATCGCCCGTTCTCTGGTTTTAAGACGGCTTTCTCTCACACTGTCCTCAATATCAAAGAACTTGCGGTAAACAGGATTCATCTTTTCCCTGTCAATCTTATTTTTTATGGTCTGATAGATTGCCTTCTGGTCCTCTCCACAGTAAAATGGCTGTTTTACCATATAGGATAAGATTTCATATACCTCACGCCATGATACGGTATCCCCTGCCCTCTCTCCATTTCTGTTTTTGTAGCTTACTTTCACATCTGCACTGCTTAAAGTGTATTCTGTGAGTCCATACTGATTATTGCAATATGCCTTTCTCTCACCCTGAACATTTCCCATCGCTATCTCACAGATCAGTTCCAGCTTATTTGGCATAAATGCAAAATCCGATTGCACCACATCCATAAGGAAAGCACGGAATGGTGTGTAACAGCTACATTCTGACACAAGTATCTCAATGGCATCTCTTAAATCTTTATCCATTGCAGCTACACGGTCAGCATAATCAATCGGCTTGATATACCGTAACTCAGCCGCCTTTCTGTTTACAGCATAACTGTCAGGCTCATCAGGAATAGCATAATCATCAATTTCTGATTTCTCCTCCTGCGTATCAACTTCACGGTACTCTGCGTCAATGACTTCATCATCTTCACGAAGTCCGTCCATTGCAAGCTCATCAATACGAGGTGTCTCCGACTGGTATTCTCCGGTAAGGATAAGTACACCGATTTCCTTTTCGACATTCTTCCACGAAACGTATCCTTCTACTTCTCCATCTTCATCTTTCCATTGGATACGAAGTCCCGAACCGTGAAATGTGTCATACCCGTGCAAGCCTAGACCGTCAAGCGGCCAGCTTGCACCCCCCTGACCATATTCTGCCTTGATACGCTTTGCTCTGGTTCCTGCGTCTATCTCTGTCTGATAGATTTCACACACCCTGCCTTTTCCACCGACAAAGCCAGTTCCTTTCATAAGTATCTCTTTTACATACTCACTTGGTACACTCTCTGCTTTCTTTGGATTAAGGTAATTATATTTTCTGGCAAGGGCAGCCTTTTTATCCTCCTCGAACTGACGCATAAATTCATTGTGTCTGGTTTTCTCCGGCTGCTTCACACCAAAACTTGCCTGCCCGTTTTGGTCGAAAAAAAAGGAAGCCTGTGTATATTCGGCTTCCTTACTGACACCCAATGAGTTAATCTCATCAAGCTCTCTATTTAATTCTTCCTGTGTTTCTAATGAAACTTCATCACGATCTGGTGGAGCACTACTTCCTCTGCCTGCATCTTCGCCTGCTCTCTTATCTTCCACATCTCCATTGTCGATGACGGATTCTGTGGCTTGTGCTTCATTAGATACTGTTCCTCCAACTGATCGTAAAGCTGGTTTGCTTCCTCCTCTACTGCCGACATCTTCTCGTACATCTTCCCGAATCTCATCAGTGTCTTGTACCTTGCCGGTTCGTTCTCCAGAAGATACTTCATTGCCATTCTCCCGTATCTGCCCAGCTTCGTTAAATCCTCTGTCTCGTCCGGCATTGTCAGCTCCGGATACAGCAGTCCGTCCACTTCCTTGTAAGTCATTGCTTCTAACATATGATATTCTCCTTTCGCTCTCAATCGTTTGTAAATTCCTACTAAATTCTCTAAGAACACTACAGGAGACATCGCATACAAGGGAACCAAGACGGTAAACTATCTCCTCATCTTTGATATTTACAATCTGACTGAAATCCTGTTCTTGCACAGATAAGTCAAATCCACATCTCGTCCCTACAGCATACATAACACTGGAATATACTAACTGCTCCATATCGCTATCCTGCTGTAAGCCCTTGCGTTTTTCGTTGAATTCCTTTATCACACTACCTGATAGCTGCATTAGTTCGGACATTCTATCCCCGAACTCCTCTTTTATTATATTCCAAACATTTGTTCCTGTAAACTGTTTTAGCGTATTTTTTAGTGATTCCCTGTCATCGCTTTTATACCGCTCCATCTGTCCTTCCGATACCAGAAAGTCTGCATAACTTTTCAGGTTTTCCCCCTCCAGATCCCAAGTCAGCTTCACATTCTTTCCGCCTGTATCACTGATATCGAAAATATATCTCATACGGGGATTAAGTGCCCTTGAGGGGAAGATAGCACAGCCCTTTGCTCCACGCTTTACATATCTTCCCACTTTCTTCCAAGTGTCATAATCTGCCATAAGGGTACTTTTCTCCGGTGATCTCTGAGCTGTTACCATAACGATATTATCAAATTCATAGCGATATAACTGACCAGCAACTTTTAATACATCTTTCCAGTTCTTTTCAGAACGGGTGATGTTGCTGATTTCTGAATCATATATCGCTTTGACCTTCATATCAACACTCATGTGTCACCCTCCTTTTACTTCAGTAATTCTGCAAACATTTCCTTAAAGAGCTTTGACTCCTCCCCGTCAAGCTCAATCACAAATTCTGCATCAACCGCCTGTCTATCACATTTGCCCTTTCCTTTTACAATCTTTCGCATAATCCTGAGAAGCACATAACACTGCTTTGACTTGGCTATGCTCTGCTTAAAGGCAAGTCCGTCGCTGTCAGCCGACTGCTGTGTCTCATAGACAATCACATTCAGCTTTCTGCTGATTTCCTCAACTTTCTCATATGGAATACTGACAGACGATTTTACCTCTCCCGGTCTTTCCCATTCCTTATGAAGTTCGTTTAATAAAAATTCCATATCCTTAATAACTGCTGTCTGCTCATTTTTCATCGTGTCTTTCCTCCATTTTCCTTTAATGAAGAAGGGAGCTGTTCTTCGCTGTATGGCGAAAAATCAACTCCCTTCATATCCTCCGCATCAAGGACTATCTGTTCTGAATAATACATATCCATTGCCTTGTTTATGGCATCGTCAAGTGACTCTGCCTTTACTGTCTCTACCCTTGAGAGAACTTCTTTTATCTCAATATCAAATTCTTTTTCCATTCGATATCAGCCTCCAATTCCATTTTTCCTCATCGGCTCTTTTTTTCTTTTACCTGTCTTTCCTTAAAACCTTCATCATACTTTCCATCTTCAAGCCTGTCATAAAAATATTCCTCCTCTATCGTTCCAAATTCCTTATACATCTGGTGCAGGAAATCATTCTGCATATTTTTTGGAATATCATCATCCTTTGACAAATCCTGATAAAAATAAAACTTCTGCTTGAGTTTCGCCCTGTAATCATAAACATCTTTTATCTTTTCAGGTGTCCCGTATTCTCTTTTATATGCCTTAAAGTTGGTCTGCGAAAGTGTGGAACCAAGATAAATCCCGTGCTCCCACGATACCCCGATCGTTGTGTTATCCTTAGTTGGCTCCTCGTCTTTCGGATATCGCTTATACTCTGTTGCTCCAAGAGCAATCGTGAGAGAGCCGCTTTTCATATCCATTACCACAAGATTGCGTGGAGATAATGCTTCCAGTACCATATAATCGTGGTCATTAAAATTATGAAATGTCTGCCCTCTTTCAAATGTCCTGTCGCATTTTTCATAATGCAGGATAAAGTCATCTATCCAGCCTCTATCCGTCATTCCAATCTCATCCATCTTTGTAATACACTCTGGGGAACTTGTTGCCTTATCAAAGTAAAATTTCTTTGAATCGTTATAATATCCTTGCAAAAAGCGTCCCAGTTCCACATCATCTCTACAGAATTTTGCAAAAACTGTAACATTTGCTGCCCTGTAATACTCTGTAAAACCTTCCGCAAGCGTTCTTCCAAGAAGCAGCATCTGATCTGCAAGCTCTGACATATCATCAATGGCAACGAACTTCTTATAATCTTCCAAAGTCATAAGCATATTTCTTTCTGTTCCCTTATAATTCTCCATTACAAGAATCATATCCTTTAAATCCATTCTTACCTCCTGTCCCAGAGAGGACTTTCGCCCTCTCTGCCAATTTTCTATGGTCTGCCAATTACTACAATCTTTCCGACACTTGCCACATCACGGTAAACTACGCCAACTCTTTCATTCAGGGCTTCTACCACCTTGCCATTGCCGACATATACTGCCACATGGCTGATATTCTTATATCTTCCGTTGTTTGTGAAACTGTAAAAGATAAGATCACCAGGCTGCATTTCATCATAAGATACGGTCTTTCCTGCTTCATCAAGTCCCTGTGCTTCTGCCGCTGCTGTAGTTGCTCCTCCATAACTGATATTCACATCTGCATCCTTCCATGAATAATACGCAAGTGAACTGCAATCATAATAATTGCCACTATCTCTTAATTCCTGACTGTAAGGATAACCCACTCTGTGAAGGGCATAAGAGCAGACTGCTTTCTGCCTGCTATCTGTAATACCACTGAGGATTGCATTTATTTCATCCTCTGTCATGGAACTTACTCCGGGGCTTCCACCGCCTCCACCGCTTCCACTTCCGGCATATCCAAGCTGTCCCATAAACTCCGGACTCATGATCTGCTCAAGCATTTCTACCTGATCAGAATTAAATCCATAAACAGAAATCATATCTCTGTATGATTTGAGCGTAACATTTACATACAGTACCGACTTCGTAACAGTTGTTACATTGCCATCTGCGTCTGTTTCCTCCACATCTTTTGTTCCACTACTTGTAGTATAAGAACACATATCATTTACTACAGTCTGCAACCACCCCTTTGATATATCATTCATAATTGTTGCAGTATCGCCTACACCATACTTGACCATGTAGACCGCCATAATGTCGTAGTAGTTACTTGGATTTTCATCCATTCCCTCATAATCTACATACACCAGTTCGCCAAAGTCATATCCGGTATGTTCATTCACTTTGGTATTCACATCACGGTTAAATTCAGACACATAAGCACTTGTAACTGTCTGCACTGTATCTCCTGACTCCAGCGGCGGTAAAAATAAGGCAAATGGTGAATTATAAAGAATCGCTATCACAGCAATAACCGGAACTGCAACGATTACCACTAAAAGAACCAACAGCAAAAGTACAAGTCCGATAATCGGAGCTGCCGCCTTTATCCAGAGAACTGCCTTTTTTACAATCAGATCTTTTACCAGTTTTACAACACTGTCCGTCTGATTTTCCTGTTCTTTCATCTTATCCAGAAAAAATTTAATCTTTCTGCTACGGTTCGCTGCTTTCACATCCTTCGCCTCAATAGATACACCCGTGGCATAGCCTGCCGCCATGCCGACTGCTGTACCTGCTCCCGGTGCAACCGCTGTACCTGCCGCTGTGGTTGCCGCTTTTGCAGTGTTCTTGGCAGTTTCTTTCGCAGTTTCTTTCGCTGCTGTCTTTGTCGTGTCACCGGCAACCTTTTTTGCCGTATCACTGGCAGCTTTCTTTCCCATCTTTTTTGCCAGCTTCTTTCCTGTTTCTACCTTCTTGATACGCCTCTTTGCTTCGGCTGCCGCTTTTTTTCTGAAAAGTGACGCTCCCCTTGAAGCAGTTCCCGTAACCGGACGGCTTGCTTCATATGCAAGATAAGCTGCCTGTGACACTTCCTGCCCACCTTCCACCTGCTCTGTAACTGCTCCAGCCGCAAATGCTCCCGTTCTTCCTGCTATATGAAGATTGGTATTCTTCGTCTTAATAGAAGTATTGGACTCCCGTATATTTCTCTTAAATTTTGAAAGTTCCTTTTCTTTCTTCTCTGCCTGATGAATGGTACTCTTACGATAAGACTTCTTTTTACCTGTATCATTTATCTTTGCACTGGCAATTTTCGGACCACGCTGTACGGTGTAAATGTTACTGCCCTTAATTTTAGCTTTCTTCGGTTCATGCATATGAATCTTAGCTTTTTTCTTAGTGTGAATGACCATAGGCTTGTCATCCACTTTTTTTATCTTCAATGTTCCCACCTTCTTTCTGTATCCTTAAAAAAGGTAAAAAAGTAGCCATCCGGAACTTAGTCCAAATGGCTGATACATTGCAATTCTAATCAGCAAATTTTGCCTCCCTTTTCTTCTGCTCCGCAATCTTTTCGTGGATATTGGTGTTATACAGTCTGTAAAGGTCAGTGTCCTTGCTGATCTGGTTATCAAACGGAATTACCACGGAACCACACTTGATAAGTCCCATTCCCGATGCAGTATTGGTTACGAAACGAAGCTGTGCCTCTGATACACCGATAACCTCTGCCATCTTGGAACTGTCTGTATTCGCCTGCTTTAAGAGTGCAACAAACTCAGAGTTTGCAAGCATTGTAGTGGCGGTGTAGTTCTGTAAAAGGTCCACGACGTTCTGGGTGATACCCGTGCACAGTCCACCTTGTTTCCTCACCTTCTTCCAGAGCTGCTGTAAATATTTTGCAGAATACTCCGAATTAAGCAGGACATGGAACTCATCAATATAGAGCCAGGTTGCCTTGCCCTTCTGCCCGTTTTCTACAATTCTGTTCTGAATGGACTCCATCATAACAAGCATTGTGATAGGACTAAGCTCCGTGCCTAAGTCCCTGATACCATATACTGTGAATCGGTTATCTACATCAACATTTGTCTGGTGGTTAAAGATATTGAGGGAACCATTTACAAAAAGTTCCAAAGACAATGCGATATCCTTTGCTTCGTCCTCCGGCTGTTCCATAAGGATATCTTAGAAGTCACTCATTACCGGAATATACTTTTCCCTGCCCCTTGCGATGTCGATATACATCTTTCTCACACAGCGGTCAATGATTGATTTCTGTCTGGAATTTAAGCTGTCCCCGATACACTGCTCACAAAGACCAAGCATAAATTCCCCTTTTTCCCTTATCATTCCCTTTGAATCATTCGGATCAAGACTCCACACATCCATCTCAAGCGGATTTACATAGTTGTCCGTGTAGGTGGACATATTTACCACTGTTCCACCATAAGTCTGTGCAATATCAAAATATTCGTTCATTGGATCTATGACGATAATCTCATCATCCCCGACAAGAATACGCGCCCATTTCCATCTTACAGAAGAATGATTTGCCGGAACCCGGCACTCCGAATACAAAGCCATTTCCGTTGATGAGCTTCTTTCTGTTACCGATATTTACATTCTTACTGATCTGGTTGATACCGTAATAATTACCTGTGCTGTCATTCAGTTCCTGCACATTAAACGGCATAAGCACCGCAAGCGACTGGGTAAGAAGGGTACGCATTGTCTCCACCTGTCTTACACCAATCGGAAGTGCTGTGTTGAGTGCTTCCCTCTGCTTTAAGTAGTGTGTATCAATCGTACAACTGTTACGCTTTCCGATTGTTTCTACTGTTTCGCAGACACTCTCAAGCTCCTTCTTACTTTCTGCCATAAGGATAATGGTAACTCCTACAAAGAAAAGACACTGGTCATTCTCACGGACATCATCCATGATTTCCTCAATCTCCTTTTTTCTCCGTTCTCTTTGCATAAGAGATTTCTGTGGAGAAGTCATTGTTCTTATTACGGACTCTCTGCTGCTTGATAATATCCGACTCAATACCAAGATATTTCTTCTGAAGCACCTTTGTGGTCAAATCCTTTGGCACAGGCACTACATCAATACTGGTAATGGAGTGGACCGGAAGGGAAGTAATCTCATTGATAAATCTGTCAGATAAACTGCTGGGATACTTCTTAATGAAAAGTGCCTTGCAGTATTTACTCTCGTCCTCAAAATGGTCTGGGAAATATTTCACCATACCATTACATAAATCATTCTTAAAATCTGCTCCGACCTTCTTTGCCTTTTTGATATCAAAATCAAAACTGCCCTCATCGCCAAGATGGTAATAGTCATAGAGCACTTTCAGCCTTTCATTGCCATTAAGCGGCACAATCTCCGCCCCAAGCTCAATGAAAGCCTTGTGTATTGTTGCCTCAAGTGTGGCAAACTGTGCCTTTGCCTCCTCAAAGTTCTTTCTCTCAATCGTGATCGTCAGGTATCTTTCCTGTTCAATCCCCTGTCTGCCCTCAATAATCTTCTCCTCAATAATGTCATTGTAGATTCTTCGGTAATTATTGAAGCCATCGTTTTTTTCTGTAATAAGAACCTTATCACGGAGATCCTCCATGTTTTTGTTCTTATTGTTGATCGTAATCTTATAATTACAGTCCAGCGAATTTAAGAACTTGCAGTATCTTTCGAAAAATGCCGATCTGCTCATCCTCCGTTGCCGTTGTGTAATTGATGTCCTGAAAGCGGTAACACTTGGAATACTTATTTTTGCTTACTTCAAAAATACCGTTTTCAGCCACCGCCATAATCTCTATGGTTTCCTGAATGGATTTCGGTGTCTTATACAAAGGCTCACTTGCCTTTTTCAAGAGCTTAAATCCGTCCGTAAATAAACCCATTGTCTCTAACCTCGCTTTCTTATCTTGAAAGCCCGCCGGGAACTTCACCCTGCGGGCTGTGTTCCCGACCTTGCGGTCAGATACATATGAATAGTTGTGTTTATCCTGCTAACACTAATGGTATATCCATTGACTCCATAACAAAATTTGTGTATAATTTTGTTATCAAATAGGGAGGTGTTTTTATGCCAGCAATCAAATCAAGTGCTGATTTAAGGAATAATTACAATGAAATTTCTACATTTTGTCATAATTATCCTGAACCAGTTTTCATCACGAAGAATGGAAAAGGCGACCTTGCCGTTATGAGCATTGAAGCCTACGAAGGACTGACCAGCCGCTTTGAACTTTACAGCCAGATCAAGGAAGGAATGGACGATATTGCCACAGGTAACACCAAACCATTTTCCGAAGCTATGGCTGATATCAGAAGCCGCCGCAGTCGATGAGCTATCAGGTTCATATCACTTCCACCGCAGAACACGATATTATGCGTGCTGCGGATTACATCGAATTTACCCTCAAAAATCCGAATGCCGCAGATAATCTGTTAGATGCTGCGACTGAGCAGATAGGCTCACTAGCCGACCTGCCACAGAAGTTTCATCTGGTAGATGATCCGGTACTGGCAAGCTGGGGCATTCGTTTTGTAATAATCAATAATTACCTTGCCTTTTATACGATTGATGAAGAAAAGCAGACTGTAATCATAGTCCGATTTCTCTATCAGAAAAGTAACTGGACTTCCATTCTTCGACAGGGATTTTCCCTCATTTAAGGAATCTGTTTTTATGCAGGTTCCTTTTTAGTGCATTGCTTTATAAGCAGCCACACCCGCTACCGCCAGCACAAACACGGCTGCCAGTCCAAACATCATGTTTCTTGTCTTTTTCTTCATTTCTTCAAATTCCTCCTGTTTCTTTACTGCTGACTCTGATGTTGTAATCTCTGATTGAGTTTTTTTACCTTTCTTCTTTACCTGTCCGTTCTGCTCCATTTCAAAAGCCTTGATAATCGGCTCTCCCTCAGTAGATACATAGGTAAGAGCCTTATTTCCAAACATAAAATGCAGTTTCTTTCCCATATACTCGTAGAAATTCATTCCATTAAAAGAATAAAATCCTCCAAGTGCTATCGGAGCTACACACGGAATCGCCACATAAGCAGAACCCGTAAGACCAATATATCTATAAAGAAGTAATACGATACCGCCACCGACTATCACACTGGCAATAGAAAATACAAGCTGTTTTGCTGTAAGTCCCATTGCCACCGATTCCTGATAACGGTCAATGTCTTTGTTTATTTCAATAACCATTGTCCTCTGCCCCCCTATCTTGCTAACTCCTTTGTCTCCGGCTTTCTTGCCATACCGATATTTGCCTCATACATATCCATTCCATCCGGACACAGTTCTCTCAGCTTATCGACATTGAACAGATAAAGAGGATATTCACAATAACCACTCCTCTGTGTAAATCCTGTAAACTCCCCAAGCTCATTTTCTGTGATGAATTTCTCAATATCCGGCATATCATTCACATTCAGATATCCGCAGTAATTCGGTGCAGCAACAGACAAATTTACGGTCACATCACCAAACGGCTCATCGTATCCATCTTCATTACACATAAGCCCGATATACATTGCCTTGTTATTCATATACTGCTGAATATCGAGTGTTACCTGTGTCTCCCCGGAAAAACTGGAATTATAAGTCACCTGTTTCTTTTCATTATCCATAAATGCCTCCTTCTATAATCCGAATGCCTTACTTGTAAGTGTCTGTGCTCCCTTCACACTTCCAACCGTCATTGCTATGGTAAATGTCATTTCACACAGATAAATAAGTGTCTGTGCCCAGTCTGCATAACTTCCCGTAAAGGAAGGCAGCCCTGCATTGATAAATGCATTGCATACCACAATCGCAAGTGCCATTGTTACCGCCTCAAACACACAGGATAAGAAATACTTACAGTAAGTTGACATCGTATGACTTACCATTCTGTTTCCTGCCATTGTAGAGCAGGCGATTGCTCCAAGCGGCACAATGATCAATATTTTTAAGAATCTGAAATACACGGTGTAAATGATAAAGAAACCACAGATAATAATGATGATTGCAAGCAGTGCCGTAAGGATCAGCATTACCAGACTTTCACCAAATCCAAGTTCCTTAATAACATCTGCCTGTGCACTGTCAATGGCAAGCTGTGTTGTTGTTCCTGCCGAAATAAGCCCTACCAGATTTCCGATGGAAGTAAAAAATGCTTTCATAATCGTGACATTATTGGCAACAAACCATTCTGCAAGTCCTAATCGGATAAGCATACGCAGGATTGATTCAAACCTCATTTCATCTTTCACATCTATACTTTCCGAACAGAAACCGATAACAAAGAACAGTACCACAAGGGAAGAACCAACCGCTACAAAGATTGGCTCTATTCCCTCGATGACTGCCCACGGACCACCGCCCTTAAAACTGACGGGCGATTGTCCAAGCATTGCAAAAACCAAAGATATCTGATTATTCCAAAATCCAAACATAGCTTCAAGGAGAGCAAGTATTTTGTCTCCCAGCTTAAAAATATCCATACCTGTTATTCACCTCTTTTCTTCTATTGCAACAGGGATTATTTTTTCCCTATCTTAGAAGCCTAAGAAAGTGAGTACAGTAGAAATACCTGCCATGATAATACCTGCCACAACTCCCTTTAAAGCTGAGTTCATAGTAGATGAATCCTGCTGCTGGTATGCCTGTGCAAATTCCATAACATTTTTTGCAAGGATAATGACACCGACTGCACCGATAACTGCGATCACAAGCGTTTTTAAGTTCTCAAGCGGCTGTGTTACTGCCGAAGTGCCTCCTGCCGCAAAGCAGGTAGTGCTCATAAGCATTACTCCCATAATGGCTCCGGATAATGCCGGAACAAATTTTCTCTTAAAATGAATAAATCTCTGCTTCATACCTTTTTCCTCCATCTGATTGTTGTTGGTTGTCGTAATAATCTGTTCTTTTCTCATATTGGTTGTCTCCTTTTCGATAAAAAAATAGCCAGCAGGGTTTATCCCTAACTGGCTGTTAAAAGTTGCTTTATATGATCAGGCATAGCCTGTTGTAATGATAAAATCGGGCTTTCCCCGATATGTTTTGCTGCGACCACCTCCTTTCAAGGTACAAAAAAACACCTTAACCATAATTGGCTAAAGTGCTTATATGAGTTCGTTATTAAAATATTTTAGTGTCAGACAAACTTGAATTTTTATTTATGAATGCATCTTGTTCTTTATGCGCAGACAGGCTTCTGTGTGCATAATCCAATGTCTTGAAAACGGCATTTGAATTAGTCCACGAATATCTTTACTACACCAATAATCAATCAGCCAAATTGCTTTTTCATCACAGTTTACTACATTCAGCGATTTTAAATAGCCTTTTCTTTCGTCTGGAATTTTCCATTTCAACTCATCATAAGAAAACCGTTCAAGTATTTTCTCGGTGCTTTCTCGTACTTCAAAAATATACGAATATAGCTCTTCCAGATTAAGCTGCTTTGAAAAATCGGCAATCTGCTGTTTAACGAGTTCATTTCCGGTTGTGATGATTGGTGAATTGATACGCACTTGATAATTGCCAGTAAAAAATACCTGTTCATCTTCAGTTATCACTGTATGCGCAACAATATCTTCAATACGAAAAATATGCCAAATTGAATAGGCAATCGTCTTGCTATGGTAACCATCAGCGTTTATAAAGGGGATTGCATTAAAATCTTCTCTGCATAAATCTTCTTTGAAAGATACCAAAGTTTGCATTAACTGTCTTCGCAAATTAAATAAAGTATCAATGCCCATCTTATAAGTATCTTTCTTTTTATTTGAGCCTGCATTGTTTTATTAAGTTCAGACCATTCCTTATTCATAATTCATATTCCATCCCCTCTCAAATACCGATTTACGAAACTCTTTCATTCCGCATAGGCACATTATACCACAGTTCCTGTGCCTATGCGACGCCTTTACTGATTCTTCCAGTATGAACTCATCTTCTCCACCGTCACTTCCGGATAGAAAATAAGTAAGAATCGTTGCTTTCGGAACACCTGCCGCAAGTGCTTTCTTCACTTCTTCTTTCTGCTCTGCGGTGTATGACCAGTGCATCATTCGGTTTGTGATCGTATCCTCCCACTTCGGCTTCTCCCTCTCAGGATTTCTTACCGGCTGTCTGTCTGAATCCTCCTCTTTCTGCGATTCATCGGCATATTCAAGCTCATTTGCCTGCTCCCCGTCAATTTTTGCTTTTTGCTCTGCCTCATCCTGCATAGAAAATCTTCTGTTCAGTTCCGCATCTCCAAGCATCATAAACTGCTCATAGGTCAGTGTATCAATATACACATTCTCTCCCTTATCCTTCATTTTTTCATAATGCTTAACGGCTTTTTCCGATAAAATCTCAAATGGTGGTCCGATAATACGATCTGCTCCCTGTGTATTATGGACATACGCTTTTCCTTTTCCGTCCGCTGTCTGATTAAACATCGGGTGTCGGAATGGAATATACTTATTGTCCATTATCGGATCAAAACCACGGATAAAAATAATACATTTCTTATTATCCAGCTTTCTGACCTCATCGGGTGTAAACAGTTCCCTGCCTAAAACATCATAATTTCTTGATGAGCTTCCCTGTCTGCCCTTTGTCTCACCGCTTGATTTTTTATCAATTGTCCCCTTGCCCAAAAGCTCCGAGACATACTTGTGTGTACTCTGCTCATTGCCTCCAAGATATATGAAGGTATCGCAGTTGCCGGGGATTGTTTCCCAAGTATCTTTGAAAAGTGCCTTTAGCTGGGCGAAATTCTGAATGATGATAATACTTGAAATCTCCCTGCTTCGCATTGTCGATAACAACGAACAGAAGTCATCAGGCAATGCGACATTCGCAAATTCGTCTAACATAAAGGTGACGTGAATTGGCAGTCTGCCACCGCAGTTAAAGTCTGCCTGATAGTACAATTCCTGAAATATCTGTGTGTACAGCATACCGATAATAAAGTTATAGGATTTATCACTATCCGGGATTACACAGAACAGTGCTGTCTTTGTCTCCCCATCTCCATTGACTCCAATGCCGATATCAGACAGGTTCAGTTCATCTTTGGAGAGTAGGCGTAAAACCTGCTTATTTTCAAGAAATGCAAGTCTTGAGTTTGCACTGATGATAATGGAACGGACAGTATCTCCGGCACCCCTCATACATTTGTTATACTGTTTGACTGCCGGGTGGTTTGCTCCAAGCGGCGAACTCTCCTCTAAAAACTTCATACGGACATCCAGCTTTGAAGCCTTTCCCGGTTCCTTAACCTCTGCTTCTCCAAGCAGCTTCAAAACTGTCTCAAAGTTTCGCTTTGCAGGCTGCACCTCCAGCCACACATAATAAAAAATTGCCTGTAAAAACAAGCCTTCCGCTTTCTCCCAGAACGGATCACTCGGTGTTGAGCCTTTTGGTGTGGTATTACTGATAAGATTGGTAATCAGCTTCACCACATCAGTTTCCTCTCTGATATAGGAAAATGGATTGTAACAGTCTGATTTATCCATCTCCAAAAGATTGATAACTTTTACATTGTACCCGTTATCCTTTAACATCTGCCCACAGCTTCTTAATATCTCTCCCTTTGGATCGGTACAGATAAAAGAACAGTTATGCGGCATCTGCATAAGATTCGGTTTTACTTCATAAAATGTCTTTCCTGCTCCGGAACCGCCGCAGATAAGTATATTTCCATTGAGCTTCAGCTTTCGGAAATCCAGCGACATTTTCACATTCTGACTGAGTATCCGGTTGAAATTCTCATCTTTATCCGCCAGTATCTTATTGACCTGCTTCGGATTTTCAAATCTTGCTGTACCATATTCTTTGCCGGGCATATAGTTTCTCTGGCTGGTGTAATACATAATAATAGCCATTGCATAGATACATAATGCAATGGCTACTGCGTTTACTGTATTTGAATTGTAATAATTGGCAAAAGGAACTGCACACACTTCATTGAACCTGTTCATAAAGTCATTAAAGGCGATCCCTTCTGTCCATGCACCATTTATCAGATAACCAAGATACCCGGATAACACTGCACCCACTAAAATAAATATCAGTGACGGTTTTTTCTTCGTTGTCTGCATAGGCTCCTACCTCTCTTTTCTGGTAGTAACCGTTTTCTTCTTTGTGGTCTTTTTCTGTTCTTTCTGAACCTTTTCATATCGCTCCCTGACAGATGATTCTACCTTATCATAATGCGTATAAAGTTCGTCTCCCTTTTTCGTAGTTACCACACGGTTCTGCTCATCATAGAGTTTGTAATCTTTGCTGGTATCAAGGAATGTGAGCATTGTCTTTCCATTATGGATATCCATAACGTTATCCTTATGCAGCCACACATATCTGACATCTTTTCCCCATGTTCCCGGAACTCTGGTCTTTACTGCATGGTCGTTTTCTTCTGCAATAAGTTTCTTACTGATCGTAACATCTGACAGGTTCGTATTTTTTGAGGCAGATATTGCCCGCATTCTGTCCGCAAGGCTCTGATACCCTCTGATCCGGTTAGTGAAAGCCTCCTTATCCATCATTACCTTGTGTGTACCATCCTCACTCCTGCCGCCAAGCACCCCGATTGTCTCAAGCTGTTTTATTACATTTTCTGCCTGCTCCCCATTGATGCTGAAATTCTCCTTGACCTGCTCCACACTGATAGCCTGTTTTTCCATAGCAAACATTCCAACTTTTTCAATGAGTCCGTCTATGGCAGAATTTACCTTATCCCCTTCTACCGTGTGGCTTTTCTCGTTTCCCTGCTGTTTTCTCAAAAAATCCATCAGCTTGCCTAGGGACTTTTCATCTCCATTCTTCAGATAGTCATCAAAGGTGGCAATCCTGCCAAATTTCAGCTTCTGTATCATCATATTCACACGGGGAACTGCCTCTGTATGAAAGATGACCTCACTCATACCGTCTGTCTTGTTACAGTCTGGAAGAACCGAATACAGGATTCCGTATTTCTTTGCCATTCTCTCAACCTTTCTCATATCTTCCGTTTTAAACTGCAATACCTGCAAATCCCCGCCCTTTAAGAGCAGCTTTCTCATAGATGTTTTTCCCAACGACTTTTCATAATCAAGCATCCCCTTTAAAAAGTCGATTGCCTTCTGCATGGCGGCAATACCGCCACTGCCTACTTTCATAGCAATCTCTATCCCGTCATATGCGACACGGATAATCTGTACCGCTTCCTGAATTTCCTCTGCCATTATCGCACCTCCGCTTTCTCTCTTATTGTTGTCCTTATTTCTTCCGCCTTTGTACTGCGGATTTCCTCTGCTGAAACATCAATGCCATATGCTGTTAAAATATCAGACAGATGACTGATTGCTTTTTCCTCCTCTATCCGGTACATCTCAAGTGCCACAAGCAGGTTTTCGACCTGTTCCACCCACGCAGGCTTTATATCGTACTTTGACCTGTATGTGACCATAATCTCCTCGGACTGTACCTTATCCGTGGAATGTGCCAGAGCTTCGATCAAGGAAATCGTATCTTCCTTACTGCCGCTTCGGAAAGCAAACTGCACCACAAAGTTTTTTTCTTCTTCCGTGAACTCGTGTTCCACACCGTTCATCCCTGTTACCGCCTCATTGACTACTGCTAAATTCATAAGTACCTCCTAACCTGCCATACTGTTTTCAAGCACGGCAATCTCAATAATCTCTTTCATCTTTTCCGCTGAGACATTATTATTGATAAGTTCCACAAGCTGCCCTTCTGTCAGTCCCTTTTCTATGGCACTTTTTATCTGGACAAGCTGTGCAGGCACAAGATCACCGCTTGCAACCAGCTTTACAATGTCAGCTCTTGACTTCTTTTTGAATGAAAATCTGGCAAAAAGTGCCGCAATGCCGCCATTTGATTTTCTTTCTGTACGCTCAACTGGAAGATGCTGGATTACACGCCCGGCAGAGTCCGTAACAGGTATCTGATAATACACGGGTATTCCATTGTACATAGGTGGCACTGCCTGTGAATCTGCAAGTGTTTTCACTGTTTCCTTATTATCAGTAGCTGCCAAAACCTCTGACGGTCCAGCCTTTTCCTCTTTTTCCGCAACCTTCTGATCATCAGATGCCGCACTCATAATCTTATCCTCAAGAGATTCTATCCTGTCTCTCATACGCTCCATCTCCTTGTCCTTATGCTCAATGCTATCTCTTAATCTTGCAATCGTGCTGCTTGCCTTATTAAGTTCATCCTGCTGATGGCTGATAATTCCATCCTTATCCTCATTTTCCTTTACAAGCCTTTCCGTGACTTCCTTATCTTCCTTTAATACTTCAACATCGGATAATTTTTTATTAAGGGCATCGTATCTTTCCTCCTGATAGTTGATTTTCTCCACTACCATTTCCATCTGTGCAATCAGTTCTTTCACATACTCTGAGTCCTGCGTATACTGCTCCGCAGCCTTTGAAAGCTGTGCCAGAACTTCTTCATATAATCTTCTCATCACAACGGGCTTCTCTCCCCTTGCCACAGCTTCCTGTATGGTTTCAACCGGAACTCCCTTTTCATAAAATTCCAGTGATACCTTCATCTGATTGCCGGAGAGCTTATTATTGTGAAGGATATTAAAAAGTTCCTCCGGAATCTCCTTATGCAGACCTTCCGATAACACTCTCATCTGTCCGATGTTAAAATTCTTATCCAGATACTTTTCCGTCTGCTCCTGCGTAAGTCCATCCTCAAGATCACTTTTTACAAGCCCGTACACCTCATCATCGAAATTCATTTCTTTTCTCAATGACTCAATATATCTGGCAATCTGCATATTGCTTAACGGCTTGTCATTCAGATTTTGTTCCATATGCTCCTCCTAACTGCGCAAAAAAACAGTCTATCTTACTGGCTGCTCTTTTCTGTCTCTTATAATCTCCCTGTTGTATTCTGTCTTTCTTCCATCTGAAATACTGTCCGGAATCATGCTGTTTAATATTGCCTTACCCGTATTCAGTTCCCTGAATACAACCTTTTCTTTCGCACACACTTCTGAATACTCCTCTTTGTAATGTCTTCTTAAAGCCTGCACTTCCTCAAGCGAATATCCCTGTGCCTGTAATTCCTGCTCCAGTGCCACCCACTTCCTATGCTCATCTTCAAAGAAGGTATCCCCAAGCCTGTATGACTGCTCTGCTGGCTTTAAGTTTTCCATCTCATCAGCCGCAGTAAAAAGTTCCCTGCTCCTTTCCCTTGCTTTATAAATCCGGCTCTTTTCTGCCGAAGTCTCTTTTTTCTTATCCGTAAGAGAAGCTATCGTCCCCACAAGTTCTTCTGCTGAATGGATATTATGCCTTGCAAGGAACAAATACTGTTCCTGCAGCTTGTGCATTTTACGGATATCCTCCCTGTACTTCCATACCTGACTGTATGGTCTTTTTTTGAGTTTTCCCACCCGGTACAGCTTCGCATAATGCTTTTTCTGAAGTCCTGACAAGCCTGCCCTGCGGTATCTTTTAACTCTGCACTTTACAATGGAAACTTTCGGTATATCCTGTTTACTCTTATAAAACGCAATATCCTCTTTTACAATCCTGTCCCGGATTGCTTCCTCACAATACATATCCCCAAGAGATTTGCACCTTCTGAACCTTGTCATACCCTGTGGCTTGATTGCCAGATGTTTTCCCTGCTTTATCTGGTATCCCTTTTCAGACAGCAGTTCGAGAAATTCCTCATAGTCCTTCGCCTGCAAAATACAGGCATCCAAGTCTCTTTTTATCATATCGGACCATACAAAATTACCCTCCCTGTACTCACTCCATTCCTTATAGCTTTCGTGCTGCCTCTCCTTTTTCTCATCATCCACATCAATAATGGAGAGTCCATATTCCTGACACAGCCTGTTCGTGATAGGCTGGATATACTTTGCCCAGTCCCCTTTTTCGTAACGGTACTTTTTACCGTCCACAAAACTCACGCTGTTAAATACGATATGGGAATGAACATGGGCTGTATTATCGTGTACCACAAACACCGCTTCGTATGACTTACCAAGATATTCCTCCACAAATTTCTGTGTAATTTCAAATGCCGTATCCGGATTTACCTCATTTTCCTTAAAGGAAAGTATGATATGATACCCCTGACGCTTATCAATCTTTCCAAAATTACGCTTGGTTTCCTTCATCTGCTCAAATGCGGTATCGACCTGACAGTTTATTGCACCCACCAGTCTGCCATCCTGTGTTTTGTCCGGGTTCATCACATAATCAAGTGCCCGCTTTAAATGTTTTCCGTGAAAATGCCCGCCACAGTCTTTCATATTAAGGATTTTACTGATTGCCAATCTGCACCACCGCCTCATTTACTTTCTTGTTCAGTTTACGCATATAGGCAACAAGCTGTGTTTTATCCTCTTTGGAATAAAGTCCTGCATTGTTATTGAATACGATCTGATTGATATTGATTCCAATACGGTTCACCTCATTGATAAGCTCTTTTAAGAGTTTCCTGACTTCCGGGTAATCATTCGGTTTCTGGCTGATGAGCAGTCTTAAATAATCTGCTTCACACATTCCGCTCTCCCCTGCCTTTTTTGCAAGCAGTTCTGCCTCCTGCGGCATAAGACGGAGCGTTTTCCTGATACAGTGGATTTTATCTGCCATACGCTCACCTTCCCCTCTTATCTGTACTGTAATCCTTTATTCCTTGTGCTATCGTGGCTGCCGCCTTTTCCAAATCACCCTTGCCCTCCAGATTACTGATAACCGCTTCCACCAGTGCCGTTGCAACAGCATCAATCTCCTTTGCATGACTGGTTTTATCAAATAATCGGTCTAACACCCTCTCATCTGCCTTTAAACTGTCATACTTTTCCTGAAATTCGCAATATTCCTGAAAATCTTTCGGATCATCTTTCTTTGCCTCTGCGTGAAGTATCAGATCATAATTCCACTCACACACCTTATCAATCACATCATCTATCGGAAATGGCTCTATCTCACCGTTTTCCTCTGCCATATCCTGTCTGTACATCTTCCCCTCTGCATCCGTTCCGATTGCATAATCATGTCCTTCCATATAATTAAGAAGAAGTGCAGCATCTTCTATCGAAGGGTTGATTTGCTTATCATATACTTCTGCCCAGGCAATCAGTTCCTCTGGTTCTGAAAAAAGTGTTATTTCCCTGTTCTCTGCCACCTTGCACCTCCTTATCCGTGTTTCGTAGATATTCACTATGGCTCCAGTCACCGGTAAGTCCCCGGCGACTGCTAGATACGCATTAGAGACATCTCTGTCCTAATGCCATCTAGTTAGGGGAACATTCCCCTAATACCCCTGCAAAATATAGAGTGGTGGCACTTTGTTCCACCACTTTTGAATATAACCACCGCTTTTTACCACCATTTCCGGTAAAAACCACCGCTTTATGCCACCACTTTTTATAATTTATATTCATAGGAAAAAACAGCATCGGAAAGTGGTGGTACTTTGTTCTATCACTTTTTGAAAAAACCACCGCATTGTTCCACCATTTTCCGTAAAAACCACTGCTTTTTACCACCACTTTTTAATGGCACTGTCCGGCTATGGTCATCTGCTCCTTTTTCTCATCTGCAAGATTAAGTTTTGTTGCAACAAGCCATTCATTGTAATCCTTATAGCCTGCTGGTGGCGGACAGTCCTCAATCTCATAGCCCAGTCCATAGTATTTTTCCATAAGTTCTGCGGCTGCTTTCCTGCCCGGTGAATCCCCATCAAGGCAGAAACGGATAAAAGAAATCTGTGGGTGTTCCCTGAGAAAAGTTTCAAGCGGGGCATCTGCAAGCATTCCAAGAGCCAGCTTATTTGATTCATGGTCGGCAAATATATCCACATAGCTCATAAGGTCGATTGCTGCCTCGAATACAACAAGCTCTGTACTGTTTACATTCACCACATTAAATCCATAGTTCTTATCATTCCCCTCCACATCACACTTGAATGATTTTCCCTGTTTATCAAATACACCACGCATACTTGCAAATCTGGTTACTCCATTCTTGTCATTTCCTTTAAAGACAATATTGTGATAATGCCTGCTCTCATATATGAGATTTTCCTTTAAAAACAGTTCTATCACTGCCTTACTGATTCCACGCTCATTGTTAAGATAGGATATCAGGTAGGAATTATCCCCTGCTGGCTGCGGAAGCACAAAAGGCTTTCTTTCCTGTGGCTGTTTCTTTGTGACCTGATGAACAAGCGGCTGCTTTCCCATGCTTTCAATTCTCCGGTATCCGGCAAAATCCAAGAGCCAGAATACAGCCTCTTTTACACTCATTCCGCCAAATACACGGAGGAAATCTATCTGTGAGCCGCCATTGTTTCCCTTATCAAACTGCCTTGACCATCTGTACCAATGACTGCGGTCATAGATACGGATTGAGTCCATTTCCTTTAAGGTGTGATATTTTCCAATCCTCTTTACGGTATAACCGAGGCTTTCTGCAACGGCACAAAGATCTACGCTCTTTGCTATGGCAAGTTCCTCCTCTGTAAATCTTCCTTCCATACTCTCACCTTGCCTTTCCCTGCTCTGCCACAAGCGGTGACTTAATATCAAGGTTCCTGTAATCCGTACTGAGTGTAATTCTTGGATTATCAATCATTCCCTTTTCCTTGAAACTGAAGAAGGCACGGTTATCCCCTCCCACGATGATATGATCCAAAAGAGGGATTCCAATAAGCTCACACAGCTTATTCATACGGTCCGTCATCATCGTGTCTGCCTTGCTGGGAAATATATTTCCCGACGGGTGGCAGTGGATCAACATCATACTGGCAGCATTACTTAAAATACTTGCTTTAAATAATTCTCTTGGGTGTGCCATCGCTTCATTCAGCGAACCGACACTTGCAAAATGCACATTGATAGGCTTTAAGTCGGAGCTGAGATTTACAACACACACCACTTCCCTGTCGAACTGGCACATACAATCCCCCATTACAGCAGCTACTTCTTCCGGCTTGTTAAAGGACTGCTCCGAATAAATCGGAGCCTCCTTTACAAGCCTTATGGATACAACATCAAGTTTGAAGTCGTTCTTCTCTGTCACAGGAATCCGCCTCCTCTCCAAACTCAATACGGATAATAAAGTCACCTTTCTGGCTGTTTATAAGAGCAATCAGTTCTTCTACGGTAAGTTCCTGCTCCATAACTGCCTCCTATCTCGCTTTTTCCTTTGCGTCATATACAAGCTGCGGCTCTGCAACGATACCATCAAGGCTCTTGTTCGGTGTATCTGTTGCAAGCGTGAGTTTTCTTAAATCTTTATCATAGTGATACACCTGATTGGAAAGTCGTTCTTCCAATGCCACCTTCTGCATATTCACCTCTGCCACCATCTGTGCAAGCTCCTCCGGATCTGTCAGTTCAGTGGACACCGCAAGAACTTCGTGCACACTTGAAGGCAGGATATACAGATCACTTTCAAGGTTTTCTGCCAGTTCGTGAAGCTCATTCTCATAAAGCATTGATACTGCACCGTCAATTCCCCTGTTATTGGAGATTATCCACAGAGTCTGCTCCGGTGGAACTTCCCTGATCATCATCTCTGCTATCTCCTCCGGCATCCCGTCACTTAAAAACATCTCTTTCATAACATCATTCATATTTCTTATTCTTGGCGGTAAGATTCTTCTTGTGTTTTCAGCCGCATATTTAAAAAGCTGCTCCTCATTCATTCCAAGTCTTTCCGCAAGGCTGTTCGTAACCTTTATACTCTGAATACTTTCAGCATCCGCATTTATCACAAGTTTATAGATAATGGAAAGATCCTGAAATTCTCTGTGTGGCACCTGCTCCAGAAATGACCTGTTCTGTTCCGTATTGATAAGCTGGAATACTACCTTTTCATTGGCATCTTTGTATAAGCTGTCAACATCAACAACTTGTGGTGTCTTTGCAAACTCCATTGCCATAAGGTCACATGCCGCCATCAGTGTTTCCTCCAGATCACCACAGTTCTGATATTTCTCATACATATCGTTGATATAAATAGTAGGAGAAATATTAGTATCTTTGCCTCTGATACTGATACCGTCATAGGTCATATTTACCTTTTCCACAGGCATAACTACAAGCTCCATACCTTTGAAGTTATCCGGCATATAGTCCATAAACTTCTCTTTTACTACTTCCTTAAAAATCTCATAATTCATCATATCTGCTTATCCTCCAAACAAAAAAAGCGGGGGAACATAAGTCATTGGCTTACATTCCCCCGCAAGGTTGATTGTTTTTATTTTCTCTTTGATATACCCATCAGCTCATTCCGGACAATCCCGTATTCTGTGCATTTTAACCTCCTTGATTATAACAATTTCTTAAATTTAAAGAAATACTTCACAAGTCTTCTGTTTTTCCTGTAAGCAGGAAAGAAGCCTTTTACCTCCATAGTCTCACCTCCCCTCAAAATGTTCCCATTCTTACGAATGAAAGAAATACTCTTGCTACCAGACAGAATAGAAGAAGAACTAACCTGACAAATCCCAAGAACAGCTTGAATGCTCCAAGAACAATTTTCAGCATCCACTTGAGTAGCTGTAAAACAGCGGTTCCTACGGCTCCTGCAATTCTTCTCATAATAATCAATCTCCTTTCAACATCCATCCCATTGCCAATCCTGCAACATCTGAATCATTCATAACATCTTCTTCCGGCTGTTCTTCCATATCTTCCTGTGGGTTTGCAATCACTACCGGCTGGCTGTTCTTCACTCCCGCCAAAGCTCCCCCAAGTAAAGAAATGACCTCTTTTCTTGCCTCACTCATTGCAGAATACTCAATTTCCTTTTTTATCTTTTCTATCTCGTCCCTCGTTACAAACTGTTCATATCTCTTTTCCTCTTTGGAGGGAATATCATCCTCTCCATAGTGGTCAATATAAAACTCACAGGCTTCAATCAGGAACTGATTCTTTGACTTATATATCTTTGGATTAAGCCCCTTTATGACCTCATTGATTTTAGCGTGTTGAGGATTGAGCAGATTCAGTCGGAATGTGCTCTCCATAATATGCCTTCGTGCCATATGACTACCCCCTATGCAAGTCTCTTAGCAGTTTTCAATCCCATAATGGCAAGCTGTTCATATCCTCTGGCATTTGCCTTTACATCAAGGATATAAGAGATATTCTTTGCTTCGTGATTGCTGAAATTCTTCATTACCACTGCCCCGCCACCTACAAATACAATCGGTGTAGTTTTAAGGTTATAACCAAACTCACGGATTGAGTTATATACCTTTTCAACAAAGTCCTCTATCTCAGCCTTGATAATCGCAAGGTATTCATCATCTATATCAGACCTGCCATATCGCATAATATTCTGGATTTCTGTTTCATCAACTTCCCCATTGAGCTGTCTTACACACTGCTCATTGATAGAACGCATACAGGTAATAAGTCCTCTTGGCACAGTAACACACTTTGATTCGTCCGGTGACTTGTTAATCACGGGCATAATATCTATTGTCCAGCTACCGATATCAACAACCAGCGTTTTCTTTGCCATAGTCGGTATCTTGTCAACCACAGCCGCATAGCACTGTGGGAATACCGCCACATCGTCAATCTCAATATGGTATGCTTCATTTTCATATCTGAAATCAACACGCTTATTCTTGGTCAGGTATTTAATAAAGTTATTTCTCTCTGCTCCAAATCGGGTAAGTGGAAGTCCTACTGCAAGAAATACCTTTGCATCTGACAATCCTCTTTTCTTCAATTCCTTTGCGACTGCTGCCAGTGTCAAAAGATAAAAGCTGTCATCTTCAACCTTTGTATCTTTCACTTCCTGCCTTACTGTTCCAATCTTGTAATACTTACCGTCGTACTCAAGAACATCTCCAAAAAGTGCCGGAGTAGTTGTAATCTCCTTTACCCCTGTGACAAATACCTGAGTTACGGTTTTCATCATTGACCAGCCGTGATCAATTCCTATTACCTCTAACTTGTTATTCATTTTTCTGTTCCTCCAAATCTTACTAATTTTGTTCATACAGCTACCCGTACCTTTCGGTTTGTGTTTCTATCCTATTTTCCTTGTCTCTGAAATATCTGCCAGCGATTTATATTCGATCACACTCTGCTCTTGCTTTCATAAGACAATACTTCCATATACAGCCACCTCTCTTTTTGCGAGATGCCTTACATTCAGACCAAATCAGCTTCTTTTCTGCCATCTCCTGCTCATTTCCAATAAAAAAGGCAGGACAAACAGCCGGATACACATTTCAGTGCAAAGCTAATTTAGTCCTACCTAAAATTATTACTATTCAATTTTCACCTCTCTTGGGTACACAAAGCACACTCAGCCCATGAATCTGAACTGCTCTATGTAATGGTCATATTTCGGATTGATATGTCAGCGCTGCCCTATCCTGTACCGATTTAAAGGTATAAAAATAAGGACTAAATTAGTTCCAACCCCTTGATTTTACTGGGTTTCTTCTAACTTGTCCCAATTATAACTCAAGCACCGGTATGTACTATTCCGCTGACATTTTCTATAACCTTACTTCATCCACGTATCATATAAATCATCTATCGCACCAAGAACTGTCTTAAATGTACCTGTTCCTTTGTTATCACCATTAATTTCTATTTCCGCATCATCATTTTCCAGTTTATACGGATTTTTATTTTTAACCGATTCGATCGGTGTATTCATTGTATCAAACGCAAGGCGCACATCCAGCTTGTGTGGCTGCGCATCTCCATTGTTTAATGCATATGATATGTTATAGCTTTGTTCGTCACCATTTTTATCAGCTCTATCTTTTGACTAAAGTTACATTTTACCTAATTGGAATGTTGTTTCTGCAACATTTCCATCAGAGAAGATGTCGTACTTTTGGTGATCTTTGGATCGTAATACATACTATATCCTACAAGGTCGTCATCTAACTTCACTCCAAGCTGCGACATCGCACACGACAGCGACAGATTTCCAGCTTCATTATAGACATTTATATATTCCTCCAACCATGTCCTTTGGTTTTGCAGATTCGTATATTTTGAATCCTTCCCCTGCTTTTGATATTTAATGTCATGTACGTGTAAATGTCTGTATATCCCGTGGTTGTATATATACTTTTTTCATCAAAGATATCATGTCCGTCCGGCATTTTTTTATTTAGTTCTTCGGTTTCCGTATATGTAGACGAAAATTGCCCCGGAACCACTCTCTGTGTCTGGGTATGCACATCCTGTGGAGGTGTAGTGTTTTTCTCAACCCATATGACATTCTTTTTTATTTTTTTTTTTTGTATCATTGATCGGCCATGTCTCGTTTGTGACTGTAGTCGTTTTCGGTCCGTCTATTATCTGGTCTTTTCCTTTAAAAATTTTTATTGTATTAAACTCAGTGTCGTTATATATGCGATCCTTTTCCTCATTCAGCATCCAGATTTCCATATCAATGCTTTCCCTGTCAGCATCCGTGTTTGTATCATTTGCGCCTGAACTAAAAGTTCACGCTGTCTTTGATTTATACTATGTATTACGTTTAAAGCCCCATCTGCTGTCTAGACAAGCGAGCTTCCATCCTGTACATTCCTACATGCTTTTTCAAGTCCACGGATCTGTGAGCGCATTTCTTCCGAAATCGTAAGCCCTGCGCATCATCCGCCGCCCTGTTCATCCTATAACCGGATGAAAGTTTTTCGACTGTTCTGCTTTTTCACCAACATTTATTTTATACTGTCTTTTGTGCGTTTGTACCTCCATGTTATGTTGTATGATCATGTACAGTTTTCTCCCTTTGTAAAATATTTTATCTGTTCCTCTTATCAGACTTTAAGTGTCTTTAAATATTCCTTCTGTGCCGGCGTGATCCTGTAGCTTTCCTTGCTTTCTGGATAGCCTTATTATTGCTCCAGTCATCCATCTGCTTTTCTTCTAAAACAGGAAGTACTGCTTCGTATTGTTTTGCAAGAGCAGTGGCAATGTACCACGCTTTCATCATATTTACATAATACTCCTTCGATCTTATTTTTGCTATATCTTCCGCATATTTTATGTCAAATCCATCATCAAGATACAGCCTCATAAACACACCTATCCCATAACGGATCGTATATGGTCGATCAGATCCTATCCATTTATATGCACATGGCAGCAGTTTACCGGTATTCTTTTAAAACAGCCGGCACACCACTGTCACATGTAGCCCAGTTGTCTATGTATGGTAAAAATCCTCAATAAGCGAAAGTGCCCGGTCATAATCTTTGATCTGCATTACTATAAGCATATGAAAATTATTTTCCTCATAATAATAATGTGGCAGATCATGCAAAAAATCATCTATTTCAATAGTGTTATTTTTTAACAGATCCTTTACATACTTCTTTAAAACAGGTGTCCTTATCCCTATAATTCTTTCCCTTGGAACTGTCGGCATTAATTTTGATTGAAAATCACCATACCCTGTATCCTGGCGCTCAAATAAATCTTTTCTGATAATTTCTTTCCAGTTATTATCCATACATGCTCCCTTTTCTATCAAACTCTATATGTGAACTGCCCATTGTCTAAAGCCAATGGGCCTGCTTCACAGACCTCGTTTCTACGTTCCACCGGTCGAGACAGAACAAACATCCACCGGATGTTTTGCTACTATCTCCACAGACGTTAATTCGGGCAGTCCCTGCCCTATATTGTTATTTTTATGCTATTTGTCTTAATCCTTCTTCCAGTATATTTTTTGCTGCGTTGATATCCCTGTCATGATTTGTTCCACAAACAGGACATGTCCATTCCCTTACTGATAGATTTTTTGTCTCTGTATTTTGGTATCCACAAACTGAACACAATTGACTACTGGCATAGAATGTATCTATTTTGACATATTTTCTGCCATTCCACTTGGCCTTATATTCTAACTGTCTTGTCAGCTCATGCCATGATACATCACTTATGGACTTTGCCAAATGATGATTTTTTATCATGTTTTTTATCTACAAATCTTCCGAAACTATCACTTGGTTTTCGCTGATAATCTCATGTGACATCTTGTGCAGATAATCTTTCTTGTATTTGTTATTTTTCATGGCATAATGCTATCTTTTTCTTTGTTTTGTAATAATTTTGACTTCTTTTCTCTTTATGGGCTAACTGCCTTTGCAGTTTCACCAGTTTCTTTTCGTATTTTCTGATGATTTTGGGATTTTCGTATTTTTTTCCATCAGAAGTAATACATAACTCCTTAATACCTAAATCTATTCCGGTATTTTGATTTGTATGTGGCAGTTCCGTGTGTTCTGTTTCCACTAAAATTGATACATAATATTTTCCACTCGGAACTTGTGATATCGTTACCGATTTTATCTGTCCGCTAAAATTTCTATGCAGTTTTGCTTTTATACCTTTTAATTTAGGCAGTTTTACTCTATTGCACCCGAAATCTACTGTTATATTGCCATTCGTAAAATTTGTTGTATATGACTTATGATTATCGTGTTTACTCTTAAACTTCGGATAACCTGCATGTTCCTTAGAAAAATTTCTGGTATGCAGCATCCATATTGTAAATCGCATTTGTCAGAGCAAATTTATCCACTTCTTTCAGCCATTCATATTCTTTCTTTAATTGTCTATTGCAGTAATTATTACAGTCGGTTTTACTAACTGATTTTTTCTTTTTCTCATATACTTCTTTCCGGTATGCCAGGGTCTGATTATACACAAAACGGCAACAGCCAAATGTTTTTGCGATCTGTATTTTCTGCTCATTATTTGGATATATTCTATATTGATATGCCTTTAACATCCACTGTCACCCGCTTTCTCAACCTTGATTTTCTATATATCTTTTCAGCATTTCTTCCGATACATTTCCTACACTACAGGCAAAATATCCATCTGTCCAAAAGGTATGTTCTTTCCAGAATTGTTTTCGTAAATATTGAGGATATCTTTTCCATATATGGTGTATAGCTCTTCATCAGGTTTACAATCTTACTAATAGACATTGTTGGTTCTGTCTCTATCATGTAGTGAATGTGGCCTTTATCTGTTTTCATATATCTTATTATCACACTGTGTCTCTGACATATCTCATACGAAAACTGTTTTATATCATCTGATATCTGCCTCGAAACCAGTAATTTCTTCCTATATTTACAGACAAAAATAATGTGATATTGTAATAGGTATTTGTGTCTGTTTTTAGATTTCCATGTTCCCATGCCATGAGTATACAATAATTTCTGATTTTTGGCTACCTTAACCCACCGTCTAAAGCCAGTGGGATTGCGGTAGCCTTATTTCAAAGTAACTGCCATAAAACCTCAACTAAAATAATGCGCTATACTTATCTACAGTGTAGCGGATTGCCTGTTAAAATACAATTTACGTCCTAAAAATAACAATTTGAAAACAAATGGGGTTAGACATCTTGCGTATTCGTTAACAGTTCATATGTCACTCCATATTTTTGGCAATATCTCTGGCATATGACATTCTCCGGCGGTGCCAGCTCCACTTTAAATGATCTTTTCCTGCATCCGACTTTACTATGAGCGATACAGCACGAACCGAAGCCTCTGATTCTGCGGCATTTATCTCATCCACCTCATATCCGAGCTTGTGCATGTGTGTATTATAAATCGTTCTTATGCCTTTTTCAAAATAGCTTTGACCGAATCTTTGGCGATATAATATCCTTCTTCAAATGATGTAGTTGAAAAAGTTTCGTTTAAGAGCAGCAGACTTTTTTGGGTAGCGCACTGTATATTTCCCTAAAACGCTTACATTCCTCACCAAGACGTCCGAGGTCGAGCGTCTTATCTTCGTCAGCTGGAAAATGTGTATATATGCAATCCACCGGCACATATTCAAATGAATCGCCCGGCACATATATGCCGCCCTGCGCCATTACAAAAAGCTGTCCTATTGCCTGTGTTATCGTAGTTTTTCCACCACGGTTTGCACCTGTAAGGATGTATACACAATGCTCATCGTCAAAATCCAGATCATTTGTGACGATCGTCTCATGTTCCTCTGACACCACAGGAATCAGCTTCATATTGTATATGCCGCATGCGTGGGTTGTTATGGATACAACAGCCCGACTGAATTTCAATCCCTCTGCCTGCATTTTTTCTATATATTCTGCCCATCTTATATAGTAGACAAACTCAGGAATGATTCCTGTTATATCCGTGATCGTTATAGTTACATATCTGGACAAAGTATCACGGAGACGCTTTACGATCGTGGAAATCATATGATTTGTCACCTTATCCATATATCTTGTGATATCCTGCGTTGTATCGCCCTCTGCCACCCCCGCAAGACCGATCATGAGTGGATTTTTCATTGCTGCAGACATCACGCTCATTTTTGCTCCTGCTTCAAGTATCTGTGACTCCGTTGCAGAAAAAGGATGAAAATGCAGATTTTTATTTTCCACAAGCTGATCCTCGTTTATATCCTTTTTCTGCGTTGCACGTGATATGAGCATATCGCAGAAATTTCCAACGATATTTGATCTCGTGTACGGCTTGTTATTTATGGAAACAAGACCTATGGACTCAGCCTCAAATCTGTCATTTAAATTGATCCCCACGGTCACACTCTTTAGCGAATCCGTAGTAGCTTTTAGGTTGGAAATATCTTTTTCAGTTCTTCAAATCCACTGTCAGTATATATATGCGCACATACTCCCTTAGATCAAGAAGTCCCTGTGCCGATAATTCCACTCCGTCAAGACAGCTCTGTATCGCCTCCACAGACTTTATATAATCACTTATCTCGTCAAGTCTGTGTATAAGATCCCATGCACCTGCCGTCTCGTCATAATCACGCTTGAAGCTGCCAAACTCCTTTAAAAATTTGACCTCATTTAATATTTCAAGCATCCTATTTCTCATATCCGGATATTTCATTATATCATCAAAAATATCCCACGGTATTTCGCCACATATGGATCAGCCGTCATGTTCGACATCACCTTAAGTATCATGCGCCTTTCCTGTTCCTTATCGGAAAGCTGCTCACATATGGTATCAAATCCCAGATCGTGTACTGTCACATCCGAAAGCTGTGTGTAATCATCTCCATGTCCGGTCGGATGAAGTAAGCTGATCTTTTCCATATTGTATCTTCTCCTTTTATATAAATGTACTATTCCTTTAATATATTCGTCACTTGATCATTGCGCAAGTTTTTCGCCACACATTACACCAAATATACATCCTAAACAGCTCAGCAACACATATCCGCATCCGAGCAGGCAGTGATCATGTTCAAACAGATTATAGGATTCCAGCGAAAATGTAGAAAATGTGGTAAAGCCACCGCATACACCGGTCTTCCAAAATAAAACCATGTTCCTGGATACTCCATCCCTGCCACTTGTTATTCCAGCAATAAATCCAATCAGAATTGCACCGATCACATTGGTGATCAAAGTCAAAAAGGGAATTCATTTTTAATGGTATAAGGCTGATGGCATATCTGGCCATTGCACCTACAGCACCGCCCAGTGCTACAAATATAAAATTCATAGTAATTCTTTCTCCTTTTGTTGTCTATATTATAACCTTATTATCCTATAGCATCTTTTATTTTTGACTCTTCAACGTCACTTGATGTTATGACAGCCTTATCGTTTATAACATATATTTTATAATCTTCAGCACTCACAATCGCTTCATATTCCATGGTCGCTTATATAATATAAATTACTTTTATTATCACTGTGCCAATTATCATTCCTATTATATTTGTCAGCAGATCCTCAATATCAAAGACTCCTCTTGCAGAAATATACTGCATAGTTTCCACTGAAAGTGAAATAATGCCTCCGATAACGGCACATTCCTTCAAACTGCTTTTGTTTTCCCTTATAATGTCCCATAAAATGCCAAATGGCAAAAATAAAATCACATTTAGTGTTACCTGATCACGCTCACTTTGCACTCCCGCCGCAAACAATTTCCAATCCTGTGCCAATAAGCATCTAAACTGCCTGCTTTCCAGCGGCTGCCTTGTAAAAAGCGTTGTTGCATACAAAAAGCAAAAGCATATTACCAGACAGATTATCGCTATTGCCTTTAAGATATTTATCTTTTTTCTTAATACTGCAATAAAACACATAGCAACTGTAAATGCCATGATCATGATAAATATACCTTTTTCCATATCCGACCACGGACGATTATGTTGTTTAAACAAATATAAATAATGTTCTATATAAATCACCTATTGTATCTCCCAACAGTGTAAACTTATTTTTCAAATCATCTGCCAATTCTCCATTCCTCTACATCAAACGGACAGATGAATATGATGTAATTTTTTCGTAAGTCATTATAGTCTGCTCCACGTTCTATAAGATTTAGATCTATCATCCGTAAATCTAAGCTCTTCATGTTTCTTCATTTATCTGCTTTCCCTCACAATTATTCTCTCCCTATAATTATTATATATGATAAAAAAGTGCCACAACTATATATTTTATTAAATTTCACATAATCTAAAATATGCAAAGCAACAAGTCTTTTACGTTGCTTCGCATATCTTGATTAATTTATTTATAATAATCTAATTATACAGGTTTTTGCGGAATATCTCAAGAGCTTCTCTTTTGATATTCCGTATTTTCGCATATTATAAATACACTTAAGCCTCTGCCGGCAGCTTATAACCTTCCTTTACCATTAACTCTTCAAATTCTTTCTCAGACATATTGGATTTTGTGCGCCTCTTTCTATCGAATAATCACCTTCCTGTACCGACAAAAAATCTCCTGAAGTCGTCCTTCCTCCCGTCCCCTTCTTATCATTTCCTGATCTCTCATAAGTAATGTCATATACTCAAGCCTCCATTCTCATGATCCCGTGCTTTCTGCACGGCATTATCTAATGCTTTTACCAGTTCTGATTTTCCTTGTTTTCCGATAAGCCAGTCTAGAAAATCTTTCATATCATCTGACACATCATCTGCCGTTCCTCCTGCACACAGAAATATCTTTCTTGTTTCATCATCCAGTTTTAGTTCCGGCATTTCTATACATTGATTTTCAAATGTATATTTGTGCAAACCTTTTTCAAATACATCAAACGGACAGATAAATATGATATAACTCTTTCGTAGGTCATTATAATCTGCGCCACGTTCTATAAGATTTAAATCTATCATCCCCTGATAATATCTCATCCGCTTTGGAAAATTTGACTTCTGTGAGACCTACATTTCACAATCAAATACAGTATTTTCTGTGCCCTATGATAAGTTCCAGTAGTTCATGGCACAAATCCGGATTATTCGTCATAACTTTACAGAACATGAAGTCATCTGTAAAATTTAGTTCTTCGTATTCTTTCATTTATCTCCTTCCCATTACTAATATACTCTCCTAAAATTATTATATACAATAAAAATACGACACAACTATATATTTTATTAAACCTATATTCCTTGCCATTTTTTATTTTCCTCTTAAATTTTCACTAATGTAATTCGCTTTATATTTCACCTGCTCTACGCTAATTCCAAATGCACTCAGCACAACTTTTTATGTTTTTGACACTGCATGATCCAATAAATATTTTATTTGATGCAGCTTCCTCAGAAGCAACTCGCAGACAGTTATTACCCAAGTAAGATTTGTCTGCACGAAATACTTTTTCCGACGCATCTCTATTCTTATATAAGGTGATTGCTTTTTTCGCATCCATTTTTCAGATGAGATAATTACAAAATAACCACACAGATCCAGTTCAGCTCGAATCACTTGTAACTTTGGCACTCCGTATACAAAGTGGCCTGTATCTTTATTGTAATGCTGATGGAAATATTTATGGAATGATGACCCGAATTCGTGCTCTGTATCTTGGAATCTTTTCAGATAACTCTGCATTTCCTGAATACTTTCTTCCAATCTTGCCCGTTCCCCTGCAGCCTTCGCAACACTATAATAAATATGGACATATCTTTTCTTTGTGTCTGCTGTATACACAAACGTGTGAACTGTTTTTCCGTATACTCCGAATTCAGCAATCTGATTTTCCCAATCATTTTCAAAGGTTCCTTTCTGCTTACGAACCTGTTCGCTGATAAACTCTTTGCAACCTTTCACCATAATGATAAATATCCATGGGTAATAGTATAGCTAAAAACCCCAAAATACTAGTAAGTTCCTGCAAAGTTTACCATATCCACTGATTACGTACCTCGTTTGCCTCATCAGATGATTTACAAATCTCACGCCATTTTTCCACACCCTTACCGCAATTTACTGTCTTCCAATCAAATAGTCTAAAAGCCAGAGCCGCACAAGCCTGTCGAAGCTCAATACAATGCTTAATATCTTTCATAGCAGCATTATCGTAGTTAATTAATTCTGCCAAAAAAAACAGTAATCTATCTATTCTTTCAATTCCAATAGTATCTATAACCGTATTCTTCGTATATACCAGATTATGTAATATCCATATAGCAGAAAGTAGTCCCGGTTCTTTCCTAAGCTCAATTAATTTGACTATCTTTTCAAGCATTTCACTAGTAATAACACTATCAGGATAACGTTTAATATACTTTTCCATAGCTCTAAGAGAATCTATTGATTGAGATTCATTCATTGCAAAAATATTCTCTTGTACATCACGTTCCCATTGTTCATCCCGCAAAATAAATATATCAAAACACTTTGTATAAATCCCCTTTTCATTCATTTCATGTGCCAGTTTAATAAGAATCTCTCGTGCTTCATCGGAAATCATACTATTGCAATTTTCCAGCATAGCTGCTATTGCATATACGGCCTTTCTAGAATTATCCTCAAACATAATATTCGCTGTATTCTCTGCAATTTTGTACCAGTATTTACTTATCTTATTTAGAATAATAAGCACCTCTTTTTCATTCCAATAGCCTAGCTCCACATTCGCACATAAAAGTGTCAATTGTTTTAAATATAAATCATTGCTATCCGTAGCAATATCATATGTAATAAAATAATTCTTAACCGACAATTTTGGAATTGATTCATCAATGTATGGTAAAGTTTCATATACCCATAAGTAATAACCAGTCAATTTAGGCAATTGAGTTTTCTCATCAATATTTGCCCAAATTAACTTCACATATTCATCATGCTGTTTAGTACTTAAAAGATGATATTCATCTAAAATCTTTAATCTTACGACTTTTGTCTTCCATTCGTAATCAGACTTCCAATCATCTTTTAATAGCCAATTTATCACATCTTCATCTATCAGCACATTATATTCTTCAAACAAAGTATCCAATCCTTGCTTGTTAAAATAACAGTCAAAAATATCTATTCCATTTGAACCATCAACTCTCGAGTGCATTGTTACTTGCTCTACAATCTCAGTTTCCATCATTAGAGGAAGTAGCTTAACCTTCATACGTTCGGATATTTGCCGTAATAGCTTATCCATTAATTGAGTTACTTCAAATCGAGGTGGAATGTTCCTATAACTCATAATTTTCTGAATAAACTGTAATTCCTTTTTTTGCATCCTTTCAGATGCCCGGCTTGAAAATCTTTGCAATAATATAGGAACATTTTCCCTTATATGCCCAGCTAAATATTCCGAGAAACCATTTCCCATTGCAATTATTTCACCGATATTAACCTCAATAGCATTTATTAAAATATCTATAACATCGTCAATATACCCACTCTCTAAATCCATTACAAATTTTCTATTTATAAGTTTTTCTATTGTTCCTGTACTCGAACAACGAACCAACAGAAACAAACCTAATCTATTATTAAAATCATAAATAGACGCTATCAAAGGCAATTCCATATCTGAAATAACCGTAACGCATCCACATTTAAATGGAACCCCGAGTTTCTCTAAAACTTTATAAAGCTGGTATCCTTCCGCATGTCCGAAACGACTATATGAGCCTATTGTCATTGTTCTCCTGTTTAGTTCAAATGTTTCCTTTTCAAATTGATTATCAACACAATGATTAAAAAGTTCTTTAGCAACATTATTTTTCCATGATTCCCAGTTAAAAAATTCTTTTTTCCGGTCAATCTCTTCTAATATCTCATCGATTCCCATTTGTTCAAATTCGTATTTTCCTTTATGTAAAGAATATGCCTGCTGACAAATAGAAAGTAACTGTAATACCGATGCCTCTAAACTCTTTAGATAATAATTTTCATTATTCTCATCTACTTTACAAATTAAATCTTGTCTGAGCTGCTTTAACTTTTCAAGTGATTCTTCCAATTTTCCACATTCCAAATCGAGCCCTATTACCAACAGTCTCTGTTCATAACACTCCTCCGGAATATCGCACTGATCCAACTCCCTTCTCAAACTCGGTATATCTAATTTAAAATAACATGCCTTAGCTCTTTCTATCATTAAGTCGACTTTACCATTATTTCCACTATCCTGATAGACAGTCAAAATGTCCATAAGACTCTGCCATTCGTTCCAATTCATAGACTCCCTATAATCAGAAAGCAGTATCTGCCCTATATAGAACCACTTTCGTATTTTGTCTGAACCACCGGCATTTTCCTTAATTTTTACATAATACTTGTCCCATATCTGCCTTAAGTGAAATACTTCATACTCGCTATATGGTAGCATTGTTTTTATACGTCTCCAGCACAATTCATACGCAAAATCCAACATTACGTCAATATCTTCCGTCTCATGCTTTTGTAACAATCCATTCTCGTCAGTATACATACTTAACTCTACAGCCGTATTATATGGAATAATATACCAACCCGGATATTCATCACGTTCCTTTTGCCACGTTTCTGTTAGTTTAATAATATCATCCGTATAGCTATCTTTGTGCGCAAATATACCATCAACTTCCACCCTCTCCAAATGCCATTCAAGTAATGTATATGAACTCTTATCCTGCCAGTCTTCATGTGTCGTTGGACTCTTTTGATTGTATTCACCATCATTTTGACTCATCAATTCAAGAATCTTATTGAGCGTCTCGTTACTAGATTGCGTTGAAGCCATCAAACTATTAACATTGTCATGGATATCTCCCAGGCAATAAGAACCATACCTTTGCGGAAATAACTTTTTAATTTGATAAATTACTATATCCTCAAAATGTTTCTTGCATCTAGCTTTATTGATGCTATCAAGTTCACTTAAAGAAAGTAAATCATTAACACATCTATCCAAATCATTTAGCCAATCAAAACTATTACTCTTTCTTATTTCATTAGCTAAAAGTCTCATAGTTTCCTCACAGAACAAAATCTTCCTAATGTCATTCTGCTCTGTGTTATCTTTTTCATATTCAGCAACCGTTTTCCCAGCTGATACGAATATAGCCTCAAACTGTTTCTTATCAAAAACTGATAAACCTATTTTTTTTAAGGCTGACTTAGGATCCCCCAAAAGTAAATCAGTTCCAGCTTCCACTACATCATGCTCATCCATTCTTTACCTCTCCTTTATAGCTCGAAATCACATCGTAATATATACTTAGACAATATGTAATGAATTATAACACAGTTCACGTAGGAATGTATGTAAATCCTCAATAATCAGTACCTGTTCATCTTACCACATTTCTGAGATAATCGCTCTAACAATATTTCCAACTCGACTTCGTGCAATTCGCTCGATTCGTGTTACTTTATCCAGGAGGATCATCTCATGAATGCAAGACAAAAACTTCATCAGGTCCATCTTCAGGAATGGGCCATCAGATTTGCAGATCAGAAAGCCAGCGGGCTTACTGTCCGACAATGGTGTGAACAGAATCATCTTTAATTCCACACCTATAACTACTGGAAGCATCTTCTCAAAGAAGAAGTTGTTGACCAAGTCCTGCCAGATATTGTTCCACTCTCACTTCCTGTTTGCTCAGACTCCGGCTCTTCGTTAGAAACAACAGCACCTGCATTTCCTTCCATTCGTGCGAATCGCTCAAATAACTCTAATGTAAAAATGTTGATAAATGGTGTTTCTATCGAAATAGATACAGCGGTTTCCGAAGAGTTCCTCGGTAAGCTTATCAAGGCGGTGTGCCATGCTTAAAGATGCTAATCATAGTTACTTTGCCGGTGTCTACATCGTCTGCGGTTACACAGACTTGCGCTTCGGGATTGATTCGCTGGCTGCCATCATCGAACGCAGATTTCATATGAATCTGTTTGTGCCTAATACCCTGTTTCTTTTCTGTGGCAGGTCTTCCACCAAGATCAAGGGATTACTCTGGGAAGGTGATGGTTTTCTGCTCCTTTACAAGCGCGTGGAATCTGGTCATTTCACATGGCCACGTTCCTCCAACGATCTCAGGTCTTTATCCGCAGAGCAGTTCCACTGGCTGATGCAGGGATTTGCCATTGAACCTGTCATCCATGATATAACACCTGACACTTCTACCTGATTCTGATATTTTTGTGCAAAACAGAGAACTTTATTTCCCGTTCTCAGCCATGTTTTTCATGTGCTGTGCACAGCTTCCAGACACTTTTTAATGAGCACTAAAAGGCATCCAAAGCTCTGTACAGCACTTTTTCTTTTCTATTTCATTCCATTTTCAATCTTCTCTTATCTTTCTTTTTCAGCCTTTCAGCCATAGTCATTTTTACCTTTCCTCCATTTTCATAAAGTGTCCTTTTCCTTCCAGTTCTGGTATAATGGTCTTATCAATGCAGGAGGTACTAGTCATGATCCAGTTATCAGATGAACAGTTAAATAATCTCGGTAAAGAAGCACTCATCGTTATCGTATCTTCTTTACAGGATCAGCTCCTCGCACTGCAGTCCCAGCTCGATCATGCCAACGCACAGCTTTCCGATAATAACCGCCAGATTGAGTTGCTTACTGAACAGATCCGCATTATGAACCAACGATTTTTCGGTCATAAATCTGAAGCTTCTGTTTCTGAAGTCGATGGTCAGATTTCCCTGTTTGATTCTTTCAATGAAGTGGAATATCTGAACCAAAATTCTTCAAAAGAACCTGTACTGGTCAAGCCTTTTGCAACACTTTGTTCGATAAATACCTACCTGTAACGAGCCTCCATTGGTGTTAAATAATTATTGTATGAATGAGGGCGAACATAATTGTACCAATTTATATATTTCATAGTAAGTTCATCCATCATCTTTACATTTGAAAATGAAGTTACGTTATAAAAGCGCTTTTGAAAGTGTTATAAAATCTTTCCATGGGAGCATTATCATAAGGACAGCCAGCCTTACTCATGCTTTGTGTTATATTATTGTCTTTACAAAATTCACAAATTCCCATGAGGTAAACTGAACTCCTGGTCTGAATGCAGAATCACTTTAGGGTAGTTTTCCTTTCAAGGGCTGTCTTCAGAGTGTTTATTGCCAAATCAGTGTTGATATAATCACTGTTTAACGAAGCGACAGCTGACCTGTCATATAAAGCAATAATTGAACAGTTGTATCTGAATTTTCCATCATTGGCGCATATATGTGAAGTCTGTACACCATACTTTGTTTTGCAGTTGACAGTAAAATTCTCGTTTAAGAGATTGTCAAAGATTTTATTCTTTTGCCAGCCTTGTAGCCTGGTTTGGAGTGCATAATTACAGCGCATAAGTTCAATTCCTTATTCATGTATTTATGCATAGTGGTATTGCTCACTTCATATCCATAACGTTTAAGAAAATGCGCATAGCCCTATAGCCTATAACACGATTATTGTTGTAATAAACGTATTTTATAAGTTCAAAGATATGTGCTAAGCGTTCATGATATTTTCGCTTTGCCCCTTTATAATTGTAGTAACAATTAGGCTGATTCCAAATTTATTACACAGCCATCTTAAACCAAATATATTTTATTATCGTCGATAAATCGATATACCACTAATCGATTTCCTTCGCAAAGAATGCCCGCTTTTTAGGAAGGCAATTTCCTTGTCCTTTTCATTTAGCAGTTGATTTAATCTTCTAATTTCCCTTGCTTCATTAGATTCTGCGGTTGTACTGGTGGTATAGAGGCATTCTTCCTTGTATTCGTTAACCCATTTGTTAACGGAACTTTTGGCAACATTAAATTCAACAGCCAGCTGTGGTGTTGATTTGTCGCCCGCCATATAGGCTTTAACTACTTCTTTGAAGTCTTCGCTGTAACGTACTGACATAGTGACGTCCTCCTTTTTAAATAATATTATAATATATTATTCGAACAAGGTGTTACAAATTTACTATACCAGTACAACCTGAAATCACGGAAGTCATCATTCCTTCTTATCATCGCAAAATCTGTCGGCAAACGCGATGCCGATATGTCAGGACTTCCGGCACGCATCATCGAACATACACTTTCCGCCGAGGAACTGGCCACCCGTTTTCCTGATTTGTTACAAGGAACTTCCGGAAGAAGTTTATAAACGCCTTCACATCATTCCGGAAACATTTATCGTGGATGAACATCATGTCCATGTCTATGCCTCCAAAAGTAATGACGGGACTATCCTGAAAGCGCCAAGACCAAAGGATCTTTCCGCAACAGTATTGCTACCCGGCACTGGTCGCTTCCATCATCAATGGTAAATATACAAATGCATTACCACTGGAACGACAGGCAAAAGCTTTTAAGACGAATGGTATCCAGCTCCACAAACACTATGGCAAACTGGGTGATCAAAGTACCGATGTATATCTGTCCCTAATCTATGACCGTCTCCATGAATTGATCTATGACAGCAAAGTCATACATGCAGATGAGTCACCGGTAAAGTCATGCGGATTGATCATACGAAGATCAAAATGGCAAGAAGACTTATATGTGGGTCTACCGGAACCGGCCTCTTCGTGGAACTCATCCCATCGTCCTTTTCGACTGGCGTACTTCCCGCCATTCAGACCATCCACGGGAATTCCTTAAGATTTTCTCTGGAACCGTGGTCACTGATGGATACCAGGTCTACCATAAACTCGCCAAAGAGCGCTGGATCTTAAAGTCGCAGGTCGCTGGGTCCATGCCAGAAGACCTTTTGCGGAATTCATAAAATCTGTCGGTCAGGACGCCTCCAAAGGGTCGATTGCTCAGGAAGCATACAGCTTGATCACGGAGATCATGCACATCGACAATACCTTTGATGATCTCTCTGCTACAGAACGTAAAAACAGCGTCAGCTTGTTCTTTCTGAAAAGTGGATGCTTATTTCGCATGGGCAAACAGAAGTACTTACAGGTAACTCACAACAGCACAATCGGAAAAGCTCTCGCTTACAGCATAAATCAGGAAGATTATCTTCGTGTATTTTTATCTGACGGCAATGTACCGATGGATAACAATTATGCCGAACAGGCAATCCGGCCTTTACCATTGGTCGTAAGAACTTCATAATGATCGAGTCCTCCAACGGTAAAAGCAAGTGCGACCCTGTACAGCCCGGTTGAAACAGCAAAAGCAAATATGAGAGATAATTTTGAATATTTTAATCTGCTGCTTACGGAGATTCCTCAACACATGGATGACAAAGATTTCAAATTTATTGATGATCTTCTTCCATGGTCACCCCGAGTCCAGAAGGAATGTCCTAGCCGATACAAAAGTCTTGATTTTAAATGTGCACATCTATTTCTATAAAGTCTGCTCAATCTCCGCTAAAATGCGGGGATTTTGCTTTCCAGTACTCATGTTTGAGGATTTACGAATGTATGTTCACAAAGAAAGTTTTACACTTTGCTCAATAACAATCCTGTCCTGTAATTCCTGTTATAAGTACTTTTTTATTTGAAATCTCCTTAAAATAGATAAAAATACGTCTGTTTAAAATATTATCGTATTTTAAACAGACGTATCTAAAAATGGAATCGACAATATTTGTATAAATTAGCACAATATTGGCTTTTTATCACTACCACTTTAAAATCGGGTAATCAAAGTTTAGTGGGGGCATCCTTTAGTAGGGTCTATAAGTAGGAGAATCCGTAGGGGCATTTAGTAGGGTCTCCACACATATTAAAACAGGGCAGGAAATCTCTCGATTTCTTGCCCTTCTTCGTCTCTTTTCGTATGATAATTCTGCAACGAAATTCTTTTGAAAGGAGACATATGAATAGTATCACAGAATTATTAAACTTGGAAGATGCCGACATCTTCATTTCCAACATCTCGATTAATGGCACAAAGAAAATCTTAACTCTTGAAACTAAACCAATTCGCCATTTCTGTCCTGTTTGTGGCTTTAAGATGTATTCACGCGGCATCAAAGTCCGGACCATCAACCATCCCGTGCTTCAGGATGGTTATGAGCTAATTTTAAAACTAAAGCAACGCCGTTGGCGCTGTACAAACACACCTTGTTCTTACACAATCAATGAATCTTTTAACTTTGTAGATAAACGAAAACGCAATACAAATGCGACTGATATGCTGATTATTCATGCATTTCGCGACTTATCCGTCTCTGCATCCAGCATTGCTTCCAAATACAAAGTTTCTGACACCTATGTTCTAGACACTTTTGACCGCTATGTAAAATGGATCGGCTTCCTCTCTCTGACATCATTTCAGTAGATGAGGTCTGTCTCGATCTTGATCCGAACTGTCGCTACGCGTTGGTCATTCAGGACTTTTATACCGGTAATCCAATTGATTTATTGAGCAGCCGTAGAACAAATGACACAGAACCTTATTTTATGTCCATCCCACTCGAAGAACGCTCACAAGTAAAGTATCTAATTTCCGATATGTATAATCCCTACATCAACTGGGTTAACAGATACTTTCCAAACGCTGTTTCTGTCGTAGATTCTTTTCACGTAATTCAATGGATCACTCATAAACTAGATCTTTACATACGTGAGCTCATCAAAAATTTTAAGAAACGTGATCGAGATGCATATACGGCCAACGGCGGCATTATCGATGAACACACCTTTATTCCAGCATCCAGAGAAGTCTACCTACTGCAAAATATCGATGGCTGATCCTCGCTAATCACTCCTCTATTACTTATCATTCGGATTTAAGAATGGATACACGCCTTCACTGTCTGATGAACACTTATGATTATGAAGATTCTCTTTTATGATTGATCCAAACTTGAGGGAACTTCGTGATTTAAAGGAACTTTATGTCCAATTCAATACTCGAAATGCTGGGAAACCAATGGATGCCAGAATTGAACTCGACAAACTGATCAACCACTATCTTCATTGCGGCAATTCAATTTTCGTTGATTTTGCCAATCTTCTGATTCGAAACCATGCTTATATCATCAACTCATTTGTAATGGTTGAAAAATACGGGCTGGCAAAATATATAGCAAGACTTTCTAATGGACCTATTGAATCCTTAAATCGAAAAGTTAAAGACTTGAAAAGACTCGGACGTGGCTATCTAAACTTTGAGCATTTTCGAACCAGATTCCTATATGCGACCAGGGACACCCTGTTATAAATGGAATAAACGATTACAATCCGTCACTTATTTTGATATGGAAGATTAAAAATATTTCGTTGCAAAACAGATCAGGCAGGTCGAAAGACCTGCCTGTGTATCTATTCATAATTCGATTTAAGAAGCCCTACGGAATGCCCCTAAAAAACTCATAGATTTTTAGTTGTCGTCCCCATTAATTGCCCCTAAAAAACTTCGGGAAACCCCACTAAACTTTGGAGACCCTTAAAATCATCAAAGCATCTCCTCCAAACAATCAACAATTGCTTTGCAATAAGGCTCATATTCACCATTATTCTTATTTGAATAATATTCTATAAAACTACGAATCTCATCATCCGTATAGTCCTCATCATCAAACACCTCTGATGCCTGAATAGCCTGCTTACGGTCCCTTTCGAGATGAAAACTGTCAAGTCCCAGATTATGTATCATATCCTGAGCAACATTAGAAGATGGACGATTCCTAACAGCACTAATTTTGCCGTTTGCTGAATATTTAAATACCTTTTCTACTTCAGCATCCGTTGGTGAGAGCATATCATCTCTAAACCAGTTATTCTTCCTGTGCCCACAATGTTCATCATCTAAGATAATTGTCGCCTCTCCATTGCATGCTCTTATTATCCGATTCCTCTATCCAATTGCCATTGCCATCATCATAACCCATTTGTATATATAACGATTGAAACTTATCTGTAAGTTTTTTAAGAGCACTTGTATTTCTTTTTTCACCTTTAGCCCTGTCAATTGTACGCTCATAATATATGCTTTCGCCATCCCCAAAATCGAAATCTGCCTTTATGCCGGCTGCAGACTTTCCATAGCTAATAAAATCTTCATTGAATCTGGCTGTCTTACTTCTTACCGTTCCCATCAGCTTTGCAATGATATCAGCATATAATAAATCTATAGCCTGAAGGATTGTTGACTTGCCAACGCCATTCACACCAAAAATAACCGTTGTCTTATTATCAAGCTTTATTTCCAGATTGTCTATTCCCTTAAAATTTTGTAATGTTATCGAATCAAGCTTCATATCCCTACCTCACAATAACTCTTGTAGTATCATCTACATTATCATTATATGTAACTACAGAAACATGATCAATGGACAAGATAAGGAATCATAGGCTCTAAAAATGAAATGGACAATATTGTTTGTATTACAATAATTTACATTTGACATTCCATAAAATCATGTTATGATATGTGCAGTCAACTTGTGACGGATTAAAGCTGGGTTCCCGAATGGGAGTAGGCATCTAAACGCTTAGAATTCCTTTGCTCCTGGGGTTGACTATTTTTTGCACATCTTTCTTTCAAATCATCTACTAAAGCCTTGCACAAATTCAGAAGCTTTGTACGAAACAATTTTTCTCCTCCTACGTTTCTTCTTCAAATGGAGGTAAATCCACAACCGGTATTCCATACGCTTCAGTTACTTTTTAACCGTCTTTCTAAGTTCCGACAATGCGACCGGAAAACATTTAAGTCGCACCTCTTCCTCGCTAACTTCATCACTATCTTTCTCGACTTCAAATCTAGATATCGTTTCTAAAGTCAAATATAGACGTTCATCTGCCTTTCCCAAATTCAACTTTAATCTAACAATCAAATATTTTGTTTTTCTCAAATCCTTTGGAATTAAAACTCCACCTTCAACAGCAACTTCTATATCTTTTTCTTTTCTTTTTCATTGTTTTCAATGAAGCTGACTTCACATTATGTTGCACCAATTTAAAACTATTCATCATTCCACCTCCCTATGCCAAATTAACTTTTTGACTATGAATTGTTCCTATTGGATAACGAAATACATCTTTTGTATCCAAATCTATTTCTGAATCTTTTTCACGCTCAAGACACTCACTGCTTTATATCTTAAAATTAAAAATTTACTAATTTGTGGTTGAATAACATACTCAATATTTTGTTTCTTTTTTGAATTCAGCAATCTCTTCTTCATATTCTCCTTCTTCTGCATCCATATACTCACCTACGGTTGGCATATCTCATCAGAATTTCGCTGAATTTTTTCGATTCATATTCAACTTCTTTTCCATCATATTCAATCATAATTTTGTTGTTTGTTACATTAAAAATGCATCTCTGATCGTAATTTTATTTTCCAATAAATCAATCAAATTATCATACGTTGTTCTTGTTCCAATCCATTTAATCTTTTCAGAATTTACAAAACAACAAATAAACAAATATATATCTTTATCATTTTGCATGTAAATAACACTGGATACTTACTTTCAAAAAAGAATTGTATCTAAAATAACTTTTTGAAAATCCGGTATTTTTCTAAATATCTTTTCTATTTTCATTTCAAACACCTCAAATTCTTTTATATGGTTCTGCATCTGTATATAACCACCAATCCACATGCGATCCTTTTATATTTTATACCTAAATTTCTTTTCCATTCTTCTAGTTTCCAAGCATATTCCATGAACAGGTTTTGTAACACCTTTCGCTATCACAAATGGAACTCCATAACGGCTATCCATTGCCATAAATCTTTTTACATCTCTAAATTTAATATAAGTCGATAATGAATATTCTTGTGGATCATGTTCATCACCATCTTTACTTATTTTGTATCCGTTTTCTTCGAAACTATTCATAAACGATTCTCTATCAACTTTTCCTGTTGGCAAGCTCTAAATACCTAGCCTCCTGTTCTCTTGCCCATTCAGGAATTTCCAAAATTATTGAAATATAACGGAAACTTTTTCTGCTTGTTTATTATTCATACATAAGTTATCTCCTAGGTGCATGGTTTTTATATCAATTTATATATTCCCTACATTAATTATTCTACTTTGACTGGAAAACTCAGTATTTTCATGTGGGATTCATGTGTTTTTGTTATTGCCCATTAATTATAATCTAGCGTTGGAAATATTGAGCGCATACTACATTTAGTCAATCTTTGTCCTATCATCAATTTTCCGTTTATTGATGCTGTCACAACTACAATATTACCATCACTCAACATGACTTCTATATAGTCCTGAATATTTGAATGTTCCAAAGATATTTTTTATAATTCTTCCTTCTAATAAACTATTTTCAGCATTATATATACTCCAAAATCAAAGTATATATTTCTTTCTATCCGAAAAAGTCACATTCTGTAATTTGGTAATCTATTTTTGATATGCAACATCCCCACGAAAACATTTTATTTTATGTATTTCTTCCCACCTCTTTATACATATACGTTGGCAGTGATTTTCTTTAAATGACATTCTCAAATTCCGAATCAATTCTTTAGTTTCTTCATCAATATTCCTTTTATTAAACTCAAACTTCGCATTAAAATGTGCCTATGCACCTTGAAAATTCAATAATAACTGGCATAAAATAGCATGAAACCAATGGTTTTGGTATAATTGAGTTGTCGAAAACAATTACAAAACGGAGGCTCATGCTATGAATAAAAGTATAACACAAGCGACACAAAATGATAAGCAGATTTCTAAATCTATCAAACGATTTTTCGTTTTATATTTCCTCAGCCTTGAAAGCCGCCAATGCCTATAAAAGGAAAGGCACTCCGGTAACGGAGATTTTCAATACATGTTTCTGCTGATTTTCTCTAACAGAAGTATGTATATGAGTCTGCTTACAGGAAAAATACTCCTGATTTTGCAAAAGATACCGTGTATCGTTTCATGAAGATGGTACAAATTAACTGGATGCGTTTTACTACAATCCTTGCATCCAGAATCATAAACAACGCTATTCTTCCACTGGATTCGGAAGACCGTGCCAATGTTCTTATTATAGACGATTCCATGTTTGAACGTAACCGTTCTAAAAGGTAGAGCTTTTGCAAAGGTCTATGACCACGCAAAACATAAATATCGCTTCGGATTTAGAATGCTTACTTTGGATGGTCAGATGGAGTACATTTTGCCGGTAAACAGCATTCTTCTTTCTACAGAAAACAAAAGAATCGTATCAATGAAGCGGCTGAGGTAGACAAAAGAACCGTTGGTTACAGGCGCAGAAAGCTGTCTATGGAAAGGGAACCCATGCCATGCTTACACTTCTGGAAACTGCTAAAAAAGCGCAATTCCGGCAAAATATGTTCTTTTGACAGCTGGTTTTCATCTCCAAGCACCCTTCATGCTGTCAAGCGAATGGATTTTGATGTAATCGGAATGGTGAAAAATCTCCAAAATGTTTTTCGCTACGATGGTGAAGATATGTCTTTAATTTCCATTTACAACAAAAATAAAAGAGACGAGGCAAATCAAAATATCTGCTTTCTGTTATGGTTGATGTAGTGAATGATGGGGACATAATTCCTGCCAAAGTAGTTTATGTTCGCAATCGCAACAAACGCAAGGAATATCTCTGCCTCATTTCCACAGATGTAAATCTGGATGAAAATGAAATCATCCGGATTTATGGAAAACGCTGGGATATAGAGGTATTTTTCAAGGTATGCAAAGCTACCTTAACTTGAGCAGAGAATGCAATTCTCTGTCCTATGATGCAATGACTGCGCATACCACAGTTGTTTTCACCCGATATATGATGCTGTCACTGGAAAGCCGGGAATCAATGATAACCGGTCACTTGGGGAGCTTTTATACTTTTCTGACGAAATGTCTGATATCACATGGATACAGGCTTTTCAGATGCTGCCCAAATGTTCAGAACAATGCTTTCAGATAACACTGAACTTTCAGACGAAAAATCGATGAATTGGCGAATGTATTTATGGATGCACTTCCTGCATTGTTGAAAACAAAACTCCAAGCTGCTTAAGGTCTGAACATTGACAACTGAATAACTGCCAGGTATTGAATTTTCAAGGTGCATAGCTAAAATCTATGTGCGAAGTTTGAGTTATTAATAATACTTTCAGAAACTTTTCATCAAAATAAACCCTGCACGCCTCTTTCACATAAGAAGCCACCAATTCCATCTATACAAACAAACTTTTTATCTTCATTACTAGCCGGCTGATGGATCGCACCCAAATTATTTAGTTTATCTATTAGATCTTTATAATAATTTTGCCACACTTATATCTTCGAAAACTCCAAGTTTTATTCCATCCTTATATCAAAATATCTAATTATTTTTTCATTTTCTTTACACGCATTCAATGCTTGTAATACGTCTTTTTTCTTTACATATAAGTAAATATGCATATGGCATGGAAGTAAATTTTCTTTCCCTTGATTCTAATTCTCTTAAAACAAAACATGATCATCTTTTATCTTACTATACGCTTTATTTGCTCCACCAAAAGTTGACCCTCTTGACCTCCCCTTCATCTCCCTATCGCTATCCACAATGCAAAGTAATTCTATTTTCCTTCGCTATTTGTAAAATTTTAGATTGTACATTGCCTCCATGAAAAGAATCGTTCTCCAAACATATAGAATACATATATATCTGCAATCTTCTTTTTATCTTTTCTAATCTGTATATATATCTAAAAAAATTCAGCATCAGACTCGTTTTCTGTTAAAAATTTTGTTTCTCTAAAGTCATAAAAATAAATTAATGGTACATAAAATGTATTGTCTTTAACTACTATTTCACTATCTAAAGTAACTATTATCTTATAATCCACTATACTTTTTACAAGAATATATATATACATAATTACATTTATCCATTCTATAAAATATTTAATAGATGGGTTAATATAATCAGCCTTCTGTAGATTATCCAACCTTTTCTCTTGATGCATAAAACAATATGCAATCCTTTAATCATAGAATCAAAAACTGTATTTAATGCTATTGCATACTTACTCATGGGATTTGTAATGTTTTCTAAACATTCATCTATATCTTCTGTTAATTCTATCCACATATCAATCCTCTTCTATTGAAAAAAGCCTACTGGCCATCCCATTAAAAGCCCGTCTTCATTAAAGCTCTTTGAATTTATTTCTGTATTTCCCATTATCTTATTAAAGATCAAGACATTAACATCGCGGTTGTTGTCAATTTTTTTACTCCTTATTAACGTACCAATTCTATTAATCATAGTTTCACTATGCGTTTCCAAGATTATTTTATGACAACATTATTTTTTTTTTCATTAATTATATTAATAAATACATCTATCATCTTTGCTTGATACGCAGGATGTAAATGCAATCTCAGGTTGTTCAATAACAATCGTTCTATTCTGCACATAATTATAATTTCTTTTGATATTATGAATCATCCACAATAACATCACTATAGGCAACATTTGCGAATATCCATAGCCCGTATCTGCAACATTCTGTCATAATAATTCTCAACATCATCCTTAATTCATAAGAGATATATGTCCTTCTCCTGAAGTTACCGAAAAGACTACTCCAAACTTTTCTTTACTCCTATAATTCAAAACTACTCAGTTCCGATTTTGACATATTTTTAATATCATCGGTAAATTACTTCCATCTGCGTCTAATTCATCTATACTTTATTCCTGAACCCTATAATATCTGTTTACCATAGCCCTAATAGGTTTTAAGTAACTTGTTTGTCGCATATCTTCTAGAACTGATGCATTAATTCTATCAATTATCTCAGAAATCTTGTCGCAAACAATATAATTATTCAACTTTGAAATCTTTTATGTTCTATTTTACATCTCATATTTAGCAGGATTTTTTTTTTAGCTGTTTTAAGATGTTTTCTTTTGAATCAAATTTAACATCTACACCATCATACATTGATATATTTTTCTTTAATATTCTTTCTATTACTTTTAGTATATATGATCAATGCAATACGAAATACAATCTGATCCTAAACGCTGTCTTATATAATAATTATCATTTCTCTTAGTATTTTTTTCGTATAAAGTAGGAATAATATCTCCCGTTTGGGTAACACTCAAAATTTCTTTTTTCAAAAGGTCTTTCATCATTATTTACCACTATCTTTGCATAGCCATTTTCATTAATATTTATACATATAACCTGATCCCAAATTTGAATTTTTACACTCTCAATAAATTTTTCTCTTTATACATAATTTGACATCTGCCAAAAATCCTATCCGAATTATATGAAATAAAATGTCTATAAAAGTATCTCGAATGCACTCTTTCTGTGAAATCAATTTCAATTGATTATTCGGATTCTGTTTCGATACTGTATGCTGAAAAACCCAAAATCAACATAATCTCCATACCACAAATAATGGATCAGATATTTTCTCGCTCTAATGTTTGTTTTAATAATGGAAATAAACGACTAAATGAACTCTTTCCCGCGCTATTTTTCCTACAACAACTGTTAGTGGACATATATCAATATTTCCGCTATCTGAAATAGATCTTATAATTTTAACTGATATTTTTTCCACATTATCCTCCTTACTAGATGCCATTAATAATTTCACATTCTAAATACATGTTTTTAATCAAGCATATATTTCTTGCAATTAAAAAGTTTTCCAACACAACAGCATAGCATTTTGCCAATGACAAAACTTCACAGAATATATAATTCCCATCTATTAATGCTATAAGACAGTATAATTGATTTACGTTTAAAATACAATTTTAATTCTACATTTAGCCTATTATCGATTCTCACATTCTTTTCAAACTCCAATTCACTTGAAAGTCTTTTTCTGAAAGAATCATCGTCTAAAAAGTTCAACAGCATTCATAAAAAATAAGATTTAACATGTTACTTAAAGCATCTGTACATGCACAATAAAACCTTGACTTTGAGAGTTGAATGCAAAAATGGTGCTAAGCCACCGGTTTAAAACCGATGACTTAGCATTTTAATATCACTTTCAGATAAAAAATAGTTTATCGTGCTGCAGGGCCAAAAACTCCCTGACAGAAAAATCGCCCAGACCGAGGTCTGAGCGATTTTTGGTATAATTAATTATGCTACTAAATAACAATACCAATGGTAATTATACTATACGTCAGCTGAAATTACCATTAGAAATCGAAAATTGATCGATATTTCCGATCCGGTATACACTTTTTGAGGTTATGGATCACATTGACCTATCCAGATATTTTGTAGAGAAAGGCTATAAAACAGGTCGCCCAAGATGTGATGCTCAAAACTCCTTAAAGTAATACTTTTGCCTTCATGGAAAACGGCATCTGCTCCTTACGAGAAATAGAAAAGCTCTGCTGTAATGACATTCGTTACATGTATCTTCTTGATGGAATGAAAACGCCTTCTTTGCTACATTTGGAAACTTAATCCGAAACGAACTAACTGATTCTATCGCATAGATATTTGAAGACATTAATTCATATATTTTGCCAAAGATCACGTGGATCTGCAAAGATACATACATTGACGGACAAAAATTGAGGCAAATGCCAATCGATATACCTGGGTATGGAAAAATCGTGTGTGAAAACCGGCAGAAAGTCTTTGACAAGATTTCACCTTTGATTGATGCTATGAATCTGAAGTACTTTGGATATCTCGGAATAAAATTTAAAAGCGTGAAGCGTACGCAGTTGACTATGTCTCTGAATTACTTACGATGTACAAAAACAACTGGACTGGATGAAACTTCTTCGTTTCCGGACGTGGTCATAGAAAAGCATCTGACAAAAACAATACGAAGAATTGTATGAATATCTGGAACGTTTGAAACCTATGCATATCGTATCGAGACCTGTGGAGAAGAAAGAAACAGTTATTCCAAAACAGATCATGATGCAACTTTCATGCATTTAAAGCGTGATTACATGGGAAACGATCAGTTACTTCCGGCATACAACCTACAGGCAGCCCATCTGTGATGAATACATAGCTGTAATCAATGTAAAACCATATGCATCCGATATGGAATGCTTTGTGCCTTTGATGGAAAATTCAATCGCACATATGGTCACTATCCGAAATATCCGGTTGCTGATGCCGGATACGGTTCTACAATAATTATCTGTACTGGTATAGTAAATTTGTAACACCTTGTCTCGAATAATATATTATAATATTATTTAAATAAGGAGGACGTCACTATGTCAGTACGTTACAGCGAAGACTTCAAAAAAGAAGTAGTTAAAGCCTATATGGCAGGCGACAAATCAACACCACAGCTGGCTGTTGAATTTAATGTTGCCAAAAGTTCCGTTAGCAAATGGGTTAACGAATACAAGGAAGAATGCCTCTATACCACCAGTACAACCGCGCAGAATCTAATGAAGCAAGGGAAATTAGAAGATTAAATCAACTGCTAAATGAAAAGGACAAGGAAATTGCCTCCTAAAAAAGCAATGGCATTCTTTGCGAAGGAAATCGATTAGTGGGTATATCGATTTATCGACGATAATAAAAATATATTTGGTTTAAGATGGCTGTGTAATAAATTTGAATCAGCCCCAATTGTTACTACAATTATAAAAGGGGCAAAGCGAAAATATCATGAACGCTTAGCACATATCTTTGAACTTATAAAATACGTTTATTACAACAATAATCGTGTTATAGGCTATAGGCTATGCGCATTTTATTAAACGTTATGGATATGAAGTGAGCAATACCACTATGCATAAAATACATGAATAAGGAATTGAACTTATGCGCTGTAATTATGCACTCCAAGCCAGGCTACAACTGGCAAAAGAATAAAATCTTTGACAATCTTCTTTAAACGAGAATTTTACTGTCAACTGCAAAAACAAAGTATGGTGTACAGACTTCACATATGCGCCAGCCAAATGGAAAATTCAGATACAACTGTTCAATTATTGATTTATATGACAGGTCAGTTGTCGCTTCTGTTAAACAGTGATTATATCAACACTGATTTGGCAATAAACACTCTGAAGACAGCCCTTGAAAAGGAAAACCACCCTAAAGTGATTCTGCATTCAGACCAGGAGTTCAGTTTACCTCATGGGAATTTGTGAATTTTTGTAAAGACAATATATAACACAAAGCATGAGTAAGGCTATTGTCCCATGATAATGTCCCATGGAAAGATTTTATAACACTTTCAAAAGCAGCTTTTATAACGTAACTTCATTTTCAAATGTAAAGATGATGGATGAACTTACTATGAAATATATAAATTGGTACAATTATGTTCGCCCCTCATTCATACAATAATTATTTAACACCCAATGAGGCCCGGTTGGTATTTATCGAACAAAGTGCTGCGTATTTGACCAGTACACCGTCCCATTGCAGAATCTTAATAGAAGTCCGCCTGCGGTTGCAGAACGCAAACATGCGCCATGAATAGGATCAAGTTTGAATTTCAGCTTGATAATTGCCCAGTCCGTGATAGCTTTTTCTCAGATCGGTAGCTCCACAGGCAAGGTAAACGGTTGTGCACCTGCCAGATCAAGCATGATCTTTCAGTCACTGTATTAGAAACATGAAAAAGTTCCAACGGACATTCCGGCATCACTCAATCCGAATAGCGTTTGTGATAAAAATACGGACTGGAGACGGGCTGATGTTCAAAGTTCCATTCTTTGAAATTCCGTTTCCGTTGGCATTTTGCAAAAATCATATCTGTATCCGTTTGTCCGTCCAATGTTTTCAGCTTGTGCATCCAGTAATTCATTGTAGAGACTGGAACGTGATGTTCCTGACACCATGTTTTGCAAGTCTGCCCACTGGATTGAAATTCATGGATCGTTCCCACCAGTGTGATTTTTCATCTGTTTTCATAATGATACAGTTTCCTTCCTTTGTTATGAAAAGAGTGTATCAGAAAAATATAGTTTCGGACAGATACGAATGATTACGTACTTACGCTAGGTGGTTTGACGTTTACAGAATTCCGCATAAATACGGGCTTTGTTAAAATTCTATTTTCATTAGAGTTACTCACTTTTGGAAGTTAAGGTTATTCATAAAATCATTTATATCACAAAATCCGCACTGCAATCTATATTGAGTATATTCTCATCAGTCCACTGCAAATTGCTCTTGTCAGAATGGAACCATACCAATGTATGTATTTACCTGCAAACCTATATACTAGGGTGGGGAATCAGTGTTACTTTTGTGCCTGTTGACTCAAGAAGTTCCTCAATAAGTCTTGACAACTGAGCCACTATACTATACCATACCATACTATTCAATTATTTACATGCTAATGGTTCATGCCTTATTCTGTTTTCCTTAGGTGGCAATTCCATATAATTTCCATATCTGTGTGATATAGCGTCATAATCAGCAAATATTTTAAATGTTTCATTTCGAATTTAATATCCATATATTCGTTAAAACATTTACTTGGGTAACAGTCATATATATTTGTTGCCCAACATATAGTTCCAGCAAATTCTCTATAATCATTTTCCGAAAATCTTTGAACAAATTTTGCAATTTTTCTGTTTCTTTTGTAATTCTATAGCCCGTATAAAGCAGATTAATGAGTTTACTTTTTATTTCCATAGTTTCTATGTGTATTTGCCTTTATTATTTTGGCTCTTTCCTCTACACATCTTTTAGCCTCTGCAATTGCCTCCTCCTTATTGTCACAAATATAGTCTATAGGAAAATATCAATCCATACACCCATATCATTAATCTGTCCATATTTCCTCTGTGATTTTGTAATTTTGTGTCAATCCATTTTAACAAACGTATAATAATAATCATTTTCATTTGGAAAATAATTTATAATTTTGTCCCATAAAATATGGATTTTTCTAGCTACTAATAATTTATTATACTCTTTTCAACATAAAAACATCTATATCATCATCCCATGGAATAAAGCCTCCATGCCTTACTGCACCAATCATAGAGCCAGCGCCTAATGAATATTCAATTCCTTTTTCTCTGCAAAATCTATCTAATGCTTTCATTATTTGAATTTCTGTTTCTTGTAGTTCTTCAAAGATAATCTTTTCATCAATTTAGTTCTCCTTCTGTTTTAGAAAATTCCTATTATCCAACTGCTTATTTGTTTATGATAAAACAATGTCAATAGCACTCAATACCAGTATTACTAACTATTCCATTTTTAGCCGTATCCTATCCATCCCAGTATAGTGTTGCTCCATCCGAAATAAATTTCTGTGACAAAGTACAGATGAAATCACGCTTCCAAATATATAAATTCATTATTATTTTATATAATTTGATATAACTTCTTTAATATATTATTTTTAAATAATTAATCTGATATATTGTTCTTGTAAGCATAGAGATTAAAGTACCTATAGCGACTTCACTATTCCAAATTTTTCACAAAAATTATAGAAATTACTTATATTTAATATTGCTTCTATATAAGATATTGATTTAAAAATCTTTAAATCTATTTGCCGAATATGCTAACGAAACATATGGTTCTCTGATACAATACACACTAATTCTGCAACTATAATCAGCCATCCAAAACTGGTTGATTATAATTTGCATCATATACGCCTGACGTATATAATTTGATTTGGTGTTATTGTCAGTCCTCCTATTGTAAATAATAAAATGATAAAAATAGAATTTATCATTTCATATATTCCAAATATTTTATTTAGATTTTGTCTATTTCCATTCTGTATATGTTCTTCCGACTATTGGTAGGATTGCCTGTGATATAGCAACAATAATACTTTAAGCCTGCATACCACAAGAAAATAAACCGAATAAACCGACACATCATGTAAAGTTCCCTAGCAATGACAAAATTGACATCCGTATTATTATGAATAAACGCAGCTATATTAATTGCCAACCCGTCCCATCTCTGCTCTAAAAGATTACTATCTCCATCAGAATTTAATATATTAATTGTATAATTATTTTTAATATATATATGATAAATAAAAGGCTGTATTAAATATATCAGAGCTGATCCCATTTTAACCAAAATGAATACTGGGATATATATATACTAAAATTAATGTTATTATTAAATTAACAATTAGTACAAAACTATGTTAAAAACAACATATCCTTTTTATCTGCAATCAAAAGCGTTTTACATGTTATTGAGAAAATACTGTACAAATAAATTAATACTCAATATCAACGACAATGTTGCGACATATGAATATTTAAATTTTGTTTTTTACAATAATTGGATAAATAAACGCAACACTTATTGCATATAGAGAAAATATTAAAGCTATTTTTTTATAAAACTGAGAGGCTGTTTTCAGAATCCTATTAAGTAAATCAATATCATTCTCTACCAAATGGTTTATAAAGATCTTGCACTCACAACCCCCTGCTTAATCCACCTTCTATCAAACTCTACATAGCTTAAAATTGATTTAATGATGAGACTAAACCATTAACATCTGAATCGAATGTTTTAAAATTATTCTTGCAATAATGAATCCACTTATCATAACAATTGCTTGTTGCAAAAGTGAACAGGCCATATTGAATGTTGTAACTGTTGTTCTTTATATTACGCATTGACTCTCCCTAGACTTATTACATCAAAATTCAATCTTTCTTTGTGAAAATGATACATTATATATAAATTTATAAATTTCCATATTACTTATAATCTTTAATCACTATCTATCAGTCTATTAATACC